>ERZ836441.8-NODE-8-length-218797-cov-18.181355_pt1 | contig 218797 bp, 180 predicted proteins | sample MGYA00519686_ERZ836441 | MGnify/ENA primary metagenome ERZ836441 (study PRJEB31850, sample SAMEA3708800) | human gut metagenome | biome: human gut; feature: human-associated habitat; material: faeces | place: China | collected 2014 ...
CGTTAATGTTTTAAATTTTGAATGTAATTTTTAAGGATTTTAACACTTGAAACTTCATTTTTAAACGATTTACAAAATTATAAAAGAGATTTTCAAAACTTTTGAAATGTTCAATTAAAGTTTTAAAATTTTAAGCAAACTTTTAAAACATATCGGTAATTTAAAAAAATCAGTAAAACAAATTCAATTTTTCGTGTAAAATTATACCCCACAGCAGTATCAGAACTGTTGTGGGGTTGTTTTACTTTTGTGAACATATTTTTATTTACTCGTTACACTTTAGATTTTGTAAGGAAAAATCTTTAAAATACGGTATTTGCGTTTTGATAGCATAAATAAGTTGAAATGACAAGTCCTTGATTGGGGTTCGGATGTTTAAATCATTAGCGTTAATTGTCTTTATTAAAAAAGATATATTATAGTCAATATGAGCGGCTGTTTTGTCAGTAAGATGTTTTATAAAGGTGTAAAGTGATAAGTCGTAGTAACCAATTTTATTTAATAATCTTAATAATTGTCCACTATAATCAGCACTTTTTAGTTTCTTACCTTCGAATGTTTTACCCATACATTCTAAAAAACAGTCAGTAAACAATCCTTTAAAAGTATCTTTGTCATTTGGCTTCATCTTATTACAAATTTGTTTAAATATAATGTTATCAAAATACGGATATACATCGTCGGGTTGTATAGTGTGATAGGCTATATTTTGTTCTCTCCATTCATTGATACTAATCCAGTTATTAATATCTTTATCAAGTGAATAAGGACCACAAACAATACAAAAACCTTTGCTCAATTTGTCACAATGTAAAATATTACCTTTTAATGGTGGCATCTTAAAATCAGGGCATACCTTTTCCAAAACATTATTTTTCTTTTCACACAATAATTTTCTTAGATTAATTGCAAGAATTTTATCAATTGCGTCATTATATCTTATATCATCTTTTCCATAATCTAAGGTTATCATCATAGCAGTGAGATCCGTTTTTATTTCATCAATAATTCCTTTTTTAGAAAGAGCCATCTCATTAACAAAATTTAATTGTGGTTTATATTTTTCGGTCGTCATATTATTCTCCAAAGTATTAATATTTACATCTTATTAATACATCATATAAATATAAAAGTCAATAAATATGATTAAAATTACACATTTGAATCTAACATAATTGAGTCATATTTGAGTCATACTTCTATAAAATATGACTTATTTTTATTAAAAATATTAAACTTTAAATAAAGATATTTTTACCTTAATAATCGCATACCTAAGCCATTTTTTAAGTCTATCCCATAAAATCTAAGTAACCTAGATTTTGCCCTAAGTCGGGTTCGAATCTCCAACCCTTCGCCATAAAAAGCCCATTCTAATGGGCTTTTTATTTTAAATTAGTCAAATGTTTTGCAAAAAATTAAGTCCTAAGATGATTATTCATCTTAGGACTTTTTGTGTTACATATTACTTTTTCTTCTTTTTCTTAATGTGAACTTCCGGAACTGCTACATCATATAGCACAGGTTCATCATCATCCTCTTCTACAATATCATTTTGCTTTACTTTTCCTGTGTGAACTTCAGGTACTGCTAAATTTTCTGAATTGAAACTATACTTGTCTTTTGCCTTGTCCTTCATAAAACATTACCTCCAAATTATCACAATAAATTAATAAAGAATGTTATTGTTAAGCTGTTTAAGAAATCAGCAAACAAACTACCTACAATAGGAATAATCAAATATGCCTTAACTGATGGTGCATATTTATCACAAATAGCTTGCATATTAGCCATAGCATTAGGCGTAGCACCCATACCAAAACCACAAGTACCTGCAGCAATTACTGCAGCATCATAATCTCTACCCATAATGTTATATATAACATAGTAGGCAAATAAGAACATAAGAACTGATTGGCCGGCTAGTAGAATAACAAGTGGTAAAGCTAGGTCAGCTAGTTGCCATAATTTAAGAGTAATCATTGCTATACCTAAGAATAGAGATAGACAAATACCACCAAGGTCATTTATTTCACCCATATGAATAGTAATTTTACCTGTGTATTCACCTATGTTTCTCATAATAGCAGCAACAATCATTGCACCAATATAAATAGGGAATGTCATTCCTGTAAGTGAAAGTAGCTTTGATACTATTGTACCAATTCCTACTGCAATAATCAACTGAAAAACTGCAGGAGCATACATAGAAAAATGTCTTTCATGCTTTTCTTCTTCTTCAACTAGGAAACTGTCATCCTCAGCTTTTATAGTATCTAGTAGATTATGCTTTTTAATAAGTCTGTTACCAATAGGGCCACCCATTAGTGAACCGGCAATCAAACCGAATGTTGCAGCAGCAGTACATACTGTTGTAGCACCTGAAACACCAAAGTCCTCTAGTACAGGGCCAAATGCACCGGCAGTACCATGACCACCAATCATAGGGATAGAACCTGTTGTCATACCTGTTAAGGAGTCAAGTCCCAGTACATTTGCAAGTCCGATTGATGCAAAGTTCTGTCCAATAATAAGCACAACAACAAGTACAAGAAACACTATAAGTGCCTTACCACCACTTTTGAGGACTTTTAAGTTGGCTTGGAAACCTACAGAAGTAAAGAACAGAACCATGCAGACTTCTTTTAATGTGTCATCAAAGTCAATTACTGCAATTCCTGTTGCGTACAATATTAATGTAAATATTGCAAATAGCAAACCACCAATAACAGGTGAAGGAATACAGAACCTTTGTAAAAATGAAATTTTCTTTTTTAAGAAATTACCTATCATCAGAACAACTACAGCAACTGCAACTGTTTGATACATATCTAGTGTAATATCCAATGTTATCAATCCTTTCGCAGTTAATAGTTATTTAACTGAAATACCTTTTTCTTTGTAATATTCAATAGCACCTTTATGGAAAGGAATATTAATACCTTTAACTGCATTTTCTTCTGTAATGTCAATATCAGCAGATACAGTCAGCTGAATTTCCTTAGCATTATTGAAAATCAATTTGGCAAGTTCTTTTACTTTATCATTAGATAATTTGTCACTTACTAGAATAACAGATTTAATACCAATAGTATTTATATCTGTGTTTTGATCGTTATATGTATTCTTTGGAATTTTGCAATCAATATAAGAGTAAGCTGACTTTAGCTTATTAGATGTAGCATTATCAATTTCAAGCAGTTTAATATCACATTGTTTTGCTAATTCATCAACAATAGTTGCATTCATACCAACAGTAACAAATAAACAATCAATTTCTTTGTTTTCAAGTTTCTTAGCAGCTTCGGCATAATCAAGGTTAACTTCCTTAACCATCTTAGAGTTTAGTCCATATGATGCAAGAATTTGTTTTGCATTTAGTTCAGAACCTGACTCCTTTTCACCGATATTGACTGTCTTGCCAAGCAAATCATCTACTGAATTAATATTAGAATCTTTTCTTACTACAATATGACAAGCTTCAGTATAAAGAGATGCTAAAGCACTATAGCCTTTATATGCACCTGACTTTTCAAAGTTGTTTTCGCCATTATAGGCATCACTTACAATGTCTGATTGTGCAATAGCAGCATCTAAATATCCTTGAGAAAGCAGTCTAACATTTGCTGCAGAACCTGCAGTAGTTTTTTGTTCGATTTTTAGCTTTCCACTTTCATCGGCTAGTTCTCTGATTGATGTAACTGTTTCGTTATAAATACCACCAATACCGGCAGCACCAAAACGAATTTTATCATCATCTGATGAACAACTACATAAAGAAACAACAAATATCAATGAAAGTAATATTGCAAATATCTTTTTCATTAAATCCCTTCTTATGACATAATTTTTCTAGTTTATTATATCATATTCATTATTTTTTTGTCAATTTTGATTGAAAAGTAAACCCATTCTAGAATTAAAATCGTAGATAAATAACCAAAAACAATATAAATATTTTTGAAATAAACATATTGAAATTACAAAAAATTTAATTTATAATAAAAAAAGACTTGACTTGGAGTACACTCTAAGTATTAATATATAGGAGATGAATTTCTATGACAATTAATGAAGTAAGCAAAACATATAATGTTACACCTGATACATTGAGATATTACGAAAAGGTTGGTATGATTCCTCCGGTTACAAGAACTGCCGGTGGTATTCGTGATTATCAAGAAGTGGATCTTGGATGGGTGTCTCTAGCATTATGTATGAGAAGTGCCGGTTTGCCTGTTGAAGCAATGATTGAATATGTGAAGCTTTTTAAACAAGGAGACAGTACAATTCCTGATAGACTTCATTTATTAGAAAAACAAAGAGATTCTTTACTTGAACAGAGGAAACAGATCGATGTTACCTTAAAAAGATTAAATTACAAAATCTCAAAGTATGAAGATGCTGTAAAAACAGGTGTTCTAAATTGGGATGATGAAAAGGAGAATTGTTGATGTATTTAGAAAAACTAAATGGACCTGCTGATGTTAAGAAAATGGATATTGACAGTCTAAATGAACTTGCATCAGAAATGAGAGATGCTTTATTACACAGACTTAGTATTCACGGTGGACACTTTGGACCTAATTTTGGTATGGTTGAAGCAACTATTGCTATGCATTATGTTTTCAATTCACCAATAGATCAGTTTGTATTTGATGTTTCTCACCAAACTTATTGTCACAAAATGCTGACAGGCAGACAGAATTCTTATTTATATGAAGAAAACTTTGACGATATTTCCGGCTATAGTAATCCAAAAGAAAGTGACCATGATTTCTTTGAAATCGGTCATACTTCAACTTCTGTTAGCTTAGCTTGTGGACTTGCTAAGGCCAGAGATGTAAAAGGCAAAAACTACAATGTAGTTGCAGTTATTGGTGACGGTTCATTAAGTGGTGGTGAAGCACTTGAAGGACTTGACTTTGCCTCAGAACTTGAAAGCAATATTATTATTATTGTAAACGATAACGATATGTCTATTGCTGAGAATCATGGTGGTTTATATCAGAATCTAAAGTTACTTCGTGAAACTAACGGTAAAGCCAAATGTAACCTATTTAAGTCTATGGGACTTGACTATAAATTTGTTGCTGATGGTAACAATATTGAAGAAATGATTTCAGCTTTAAAAGAAGTTAAAGATACTACAAAGCCTACTGTAGTTCATATTGTTACAAAAAAAGGTAAGGGATATGCTTTAGCTGAAAAGAATAAAGAGGCATGGCATTGGTGTATGCCATTTGACCCTAAAACAGGCAAGTCTACTATTGACTTTGGTGATGCTAAAGATTATGGTGAAATTACTTGTGAAATACTACTTGATAAGATGAAAGAGGACAAGACACTTGTAACTATCACATCAGCTACACCTGCAGTAATGGGCTTTACTAAGGATAAGAGAGATTTAGCCGGTAAGCAGTTTGTTGATGTTGGTATTGCTGAAGAACATGCAGTAGCACTTGCTTCCGGTATTGCAACAGGTGGTGGCAATGCAGTTTATGGTGTGTATAGTACATTTGTCCAGAGAACATATGACCAAATTTCTCAGGATGTTTGTATCAATAACAGTCCTGTAACATTCCTTGTTTTCTGTGCATCTATCTATGGTATGAATGATGTTACTCACCTAGGCATTTATGATATACCTATGTTATCTAACATTCCAAACCTAGTTTATTTAGCTCCTACAACTTTAGAAGATTACAAAGCTATGGTTGATTATGCTACTACACAGAATGAACACCCTGTAGCTATTAGAGTACCATATGATGTGTTTGAGGCAGGTAAACCTCAGACTAAGGACTTTAGCAAACTTAATAAGTATGAAGTTGTATCAGAGGGTAATGATGTTGCAATTATTGCTTTAGGTTCTTTCTTTGGTATTGGTGAAAGGGTAAAGGAAATGTTAGCTGATAGTAACATTAATGCAACACTTATTAACCCATACTTTATTACAGGTACAGATGATGAACTATTAGAAAGTTTAAAGGATAACCATAAGCTTGTTATCACTATTGAAGATGGTGTTCTTGATGGTGGTTTTGGTGAGAAGATTTCTCGTTTCTACGGTAATACTAATGTGAATACTATTAATTATGGTTACAAGAAGGAATTTTTAGACAGATATAATCCGGAAGATATTCTAAGAGAAAATAGAATTACTCCTGAACAGATTGTAGAAGATATTAAGAATTCTTTATAATCCTTTGCAAAATAATCCAATTTTTAAGGTGCAGTTAAATTAACTGCACCTTTTTATATATAAAAAGATTACTTATTAATCATTATAATGCAGATTATTCATAAATACTTTTATGATATGAAAAATTTATGAGCTATTTTAACAAAATATGAAATATTAGAAAAACTACTGTTGAAAAAATAAAAGTGCTTTGCTATAATACTAAAAGGTTAGGATATGCTAACTTGATTTAGTTATTGCTAACTAAGGAGATAAGTGAGAGGTTTTATGAGATTTATTAAGGCTTTTAGTGCATTAATTTTAATAATTATTCTTGTTGGTTGCAGTAATGAAAATGAAGTGAATACTTCAAAAACTACATCTACAACTACAGTTAACGATACTATTCCGGCATCAAAAGAATTTTTTGCTATGGATACTTATATGGAAGTCGATGCTTATGGAGATAATGGTGAAAAGGCTGTTGCTAAAGCAGAAAAGGAAGTTAATAAACTAGATAGCATTTTATCAACAGGTAAGTCAATAAGTGAAATCAGTAAATTAAATAAAAATAAAAAGCAAGTTGTGTCTGCCGACACAATGTCACTTATTAAAGAGTCAGTAAAAATTTCTAAAGAAACTAATAGTGCATTTAATCCAACAATTTATCCATTAATGGAACTTTGGGGATTTACCACAAAGAATTATTATGTACCTAAAGATAATGAAATAAAACCATTACTTAATCATATGGATATTGATAATATTAAAATTGATGAAAGAAAAAATGAAGTATCTTTTAAAGATAGTAATATGAAAATTGATTTAGGTGCTATTGCCAAGGGATATACCTCATCAAAGATTATTGATATTTTTAAAGAGAATAATATCAAAAGTGGTATGGTAACTTTAGGTGGTAATGTTCAAGTTTTAGGTAAAAAGCCTGATGGTTCACTGTGGAAAGTCGGAATACAAAATCCAATTGGTGAAGATGAATATTTAGGTGTGTTACAAACATCAGATAAAGCAGTTATTACTTCCGGTGGATATGAAAGAAATTTCACTAAGAATGGTAAAATCTATCATCATATCTTAGACCCGTCAAATGGTTATCCTGCAAACAATGGACTTACATCAGTTACTATTATTTCAAGTGATGGTACTTTAGCTGATGCACTTTCAACATCACTGTTTGTTATGGGCAAAGATAAGGCAATTGATTTTTATAAAAAATCAAATTATAACTTTGATTTTATCCTTTATTCAAGTGACAATAAGTTAATTATTTCTGATGGTATTAAAGATATATTTTCTTCCGATTTAGATATTAAGGTGGTTAATAAATAATGAAAAATATATTTAAAAATATTTCTAAAATTAAATATATTCTTCCATTGTTAGTGTTAGTGGTTTGTGTTGCTTTTGCAGTAAATAGCTTTACAAATGGTAGTTTTAGTGCTGATTCTGTAAATAAAAGAGAAACCATTAATATTGAAAATTCTACTACAAACTCTACAACAGCTAGTTCTACCGGTAGTAATGATATAACAACATCACCTTTACCAAGTGAAAGTGGAAATAATAATTCAACTTCTAATAGTGAAAAGGTTAAAAGTGTTTTACCTTTAACTTTAAATAGTAATCAAAAGTATAAAGACGGCACATATTACGGTACAGGTGTAGGCTTCAACGGTAACCTTACTGTAAAGGTAACTATTAAGAATGGTAAAATAACAAATATAGATATTGTAAAAACCGGTGATGGTGACCAGTATATTGCAAAAGCAAAAGGATTGTTAAAATCAATCTATGCTAGGCAAAATACAAATGTAGATACTGTTTCAGGTGCTACATATAGTTCTAATGGACTTATTGAAGCAGTTTCTAATGCACTTTCAAAAGCAGTTGTCAATAAAGATAATTCAAAAAGTTATGCAAATAACAATAAAAATACTAATAATATAGCAACCACAACAACACCAAAGAAATTTCCTACAAAGCCAAGTGTTCCTAATATGAATAATGCTACTTTCAAAGATGGCACATATATTGGTGTTGGTGAGGGTTATAAAGGAGATATAAAAGTTTCTGTTGTTATTAAGAATGGCAAAATCTATAAGATAAATATTCTTAGCTCAGAAGATGATGAGCAGTTCTTTTCAAAGGCAAGAAAATTAACTTCAAGTATTATCACTAAACAAACTGCTGATGTAGATACAGTAAGTGGTGCAACTTTTAGTTCTAATGGCATAATAGAGGCTGTTTCAAATGCTTTACAAAAGGCCTATGTAAAGCAAACAACAACAGTTCCTACAACCACTATTACCACTACTACAAATAATTCAACTTCAACTACTTTACCTAGTAACCCAACAGTAAAACTTAAGTATGAAAACGGTACATATATGGCACAAGTTGTTTGTTACCCTAGTGAAAACGGTGCTTTTGAGGAATACACCTTGTCATTAAAGATTTCTATTTTTGATGATGTTATAACTTCTATTGATGAAGTTATGGGTGTTGGTGATAACTACGATACTGCAAATGACTGGTATTTGAATAGAGCAGTAAGAGGTACAACAAAATACCCAAGTGTTGTTAAACAAATTCTTAATAAAAATTCTACTGATGTTGATACAGTTAGTGGTGCAACTTGTTCATCAAAAGCAATTATTGAAGCTGTTAATAAAGCACTTTTAATTGCAGAAGTTAAGGGAGATTAAAGTGAATTTTTGGTTTAAATTATTTAACTTTCTTTTATGTGTTTGTGTTATTATTGGTTATAACTTTTTTGTTGATATTAATGCTAAAGATAACACAATAAAAGAATTAAATACAAAAGTATCATCATTAGAGAAACAAGTTGAATATGATGATAATTACATTGAAGATATTAAAACAAAAATTAATAAAAATAACGGTAAAGAGTCAAAAGTAGAGGAAACTACAATATCTTCTAAATATAAAGATGGCACATATGACGGTGAGGCTAAAGGTTTTGGTGGTAATATCAGAGTCAGCTTAACTGTTAAAGATGACAAAATAACCGAAATCAACGTTGTATCTGCCGATAAAGAAGACTCAAGTTATTTAGTTTCAGCAAAGAATATTATTAATACAATGCTTGATAAACAAACAACAGATGTTGATACAGTAAGTGGTGCAACATTTAGTTCAACAGGTATCAAGAATGCAGCTACTATTGCACTTAACAAAGCATTAAAGTAATGGAAGTAATATAATTTATGAAAAGTATAAAACTAACACCGAAAAAGAAAAAACAACTTTATATGTATGTTAGATTAGCAATTCAGATTTTATTCTTTCTATTGTTTCCGTCTACATTCACAAGTGCCTTTAATGGTGTAAAATATATCTTTACTCAAATAGGTTTAGGCTCAAGTGTTGCACTTAATTCCTTTTTAGCCGTACTGATTGCACTATGTGTTTATACAATAGTATTTGGCAGATTTTTCTGTGGATATGCTTGTGCTTTTGGTACAATGGGTGATTTGTTACATAAACTTTACCTTTTTATCTGTAAGAAGATGAAGAAAAAACCATTTAAACTCAATGATAAACTTTCTAAAGTACTAAGCTATTTAAAATATGTAGTACTGCTATTTATAGTTATTATGTATTTCTTAGCCTATTCATCCTATCTGCAAGGAAAAAGTCCATGGGATGTATTCTCAATTATAGTTTCATTTAACTTTAGATTTGACGGATATACTTTTGGAATAATAGCTTTAGCAGTTATTATGGTGGGTATGTTCTTTATTAAGAGATTTTTTTGCAGATTTCTTTGTCCTATGGGAGCAGTTTTCTCACTACTACCGTCATTACCTTTTACTGCTGTAACAAGAAAAAGAGAAAATTGTATCAAAGGCTGTAAAGCTTGTAAAAATATTTGTCCTGCTAATATTGATATTCCTGAGAGAGGTAAATGGAATGTTAGTGGTGAGTGCTTCCAATGTGGTGAATGTATTTCAGTTTGTCCTAAGCAAAATACAGGTGTCTCAGAAAAAGTAAGAGGTAATGAGATTTGGTATGTACTTCTCAGAGCAATAATTCTCTTAGTTGTACTATATTTTATTGGTGTTTGATATGAAAAAGAGAGATATTATTCTTGTTGTTAGTTTACTTGTTGTTGCCGGTATTGTATTTTTAATTTTTAATTTTAATAATAAAAGTGGCAAAACAGTTATTATAACAGAGAATGGCTCAACATATGGAACTTATAGTTTAAGTGAAAATAAAGAAATTGATATAAAAACTGATTTTGGACATAACAAAGTAGTTATTAAGGATGGCAAAGTTCATATGGAAGAGGCTGATTGTCCTGATAAATATTGTGTTGATAAAGGTGATATTTCAAAAACAAATGAAAGCTTAATTTGCCTACCACACAAATTAGTTGTAGAAATTACTGATGATGAAATTAAAAGTAATAATGATGATTTAGATGCAATAGTAAAGTAGGAAGTGATTTTTTGGTAAAGAAAACTGCAAAGATAGGAATGTTTATTGCACTTGCAATGATTTTTAGTTATATTGAAGCAATTATTCCTATTAATTTTGGAATACCGGGAATTAAACTTGGAATTGCAAATATTGTTGTAGTTACTTCCTTATATGTTCTTGGTTTTAAAGAAACTATCGGAATATCCCTAATTAGAATATTATTAATGGGAATTCTCTTTGGTAATGTGTTTTCATTAATATATAGTTTCTCAGGTGGTGTTCTTAGTTTAATGGGAATGATAATTTTCAAAAAGTTTAAGTTCTTTTCAACAGTTGGTGTAAGTGTAGTTGGTGGTGTATTGCATAACTTAGGACAACTTATAGCAGCATCAATAGTACTTAACAATTTAAGTATTGCTTATTATTTTTCTGTATTATTAGTTTCCGGTGTAGTGACAGGTTTTGTTATCGGTATTGTATCAACTAAGGTAATTAAAATATTAACTTCAACTAAAATGAAAGTTTTTAATTAGTCAATAAAAAATAGTTATAGGTTATAACTATTTTTTTTGAATAGAAGTTAGCGATTGCTAACAAAATATATTCAAGGAGGATTAAGAAATGGAAAAATCTACATTTCTAAAGAAAGCATCAGCTATTGCTATGGCTGGTATGATGACTGTTAGTGTTGGTCAGATGAGTATTTTTGCTGAAACAACTAACAGTGATGTTAATGCTAAGGCCTATACTTATGTATTTGCCGGATTAACATGGGATGAATATTGGAAGTCTGAGGGTGTATATGTAGCAGATAATAACTGGACTGCATCTTCCGATGTTCTGGATTCGCATAATGAATACGATAAGGGTGCTTTTGATGTTGTATCAAGGGCAACAACTAACCATGGACTACATAGAGGTAGTTTCCAATGTTCAGCAGATATTTTTGCTAAGGATGCAAATGAAAATGAAAAAGAATTTGCAGTTTCTTATTGGACTAAAGAAGATAATAACAATGTTTTAGTATTAACAGATGGTACAAAGATTACTGACTTTTCAAGAGGTAAATTTACATATGATGGTGTTGCTTACACTATGACTAGTTATGATGTTACAGGTATGAAGTACATTCCTGTTGCAGTTAAGAATGACGATTTAGCCGACTTTGAAAGTAAATATACAGTTGTAAAGTCAGGTGAAGAGGTTAAGGGTGGCTTTACTGAAATGAACCTACAGTCATACAGTTTAACTGCTAACCTTGACGAAAATACAAATGGTCTAAAGTATGCTGAAAAGAATACTGACGGTACATATTCATTCTCTCAGAGAAATGTAGGTACAACTTCCGGTATTGAAGGTGCTGACCTGCAGAAAGCTGAAAATGTAAACATTGAAGTTAAAGACGGTGATGATGTTGGTTCATATGGTGAATACATTAGAGTTGACTTTAAGGGTGACGGATACGGTGCTTTAGGTTCAAAGATGTATGCAGTTCGTTGGGATTACTACGGTGATGATAACTCATACTCTAATAAGCTTGTATCATTCGGTACAAAGTTTGCTTCCGATAACTGGATGCATAAAGTAATGGGTATTCAACTAGGTTTAACAGATTCTTATAGATTTAAACTACCTAAAAATACAGACGGTACAGGCTATTGGAAACTTACTATCTATGCTCTAGGTTACGAAGATTATACAGTAAACTTCCAGATTACTGCTGATAACCTACCTGCACAGTCAATTGATGAACTAGATAAGACTGAACTACAGAAACTTGTTGATAAGGCTAATGCTCTAAATGAAAATGATTACACAGTTGACTCTTGGAAAGACCTTAAGACAGAACTTGATGAGTCTGTTGATTTACTGGCAAATGCCAGAAATCAGGCTTCTATTAATGAACAGGTTAAGCACCTAACACTTGCTATTAACTCATTAGTTAAGAAAGAGGTTCCAACTGAAACAACACCTACAGAAACAACTCCAACAGAAACTACACCTACAACAACTCCAACAACTACAAAGCCATCTACAACTACACCTACTAAGCCTGTAGTTAAGAAAACAACAGTTTCTCTGGCTAGAACTACAGGTTCAGTATATGTAAAGGGCAGAACTACTGTTAAGGCTGCTGTAAAGAATGGTAAGGGTAAGACAACTTATAAGAGTAACAATACTAGAGTAGCTAAGGTTTCTTCAACCGGTGTAGTAACAGGTGTAAAGAAAGGTGTTGCAGTAATTACAGTTACAAATAATAGAGTATCTAGAACTTTCAAAGTAACAGTTAAGAACCCAACACTTAACAGAACTAAACTTAACCTAAAGGCTAAAAAGAACTATACTCTAAAAGTACAGGGCAAAATCGGCAAGGTAACTTTTAAGTCATCTAATACTAAGGTTGCTACTGTAAATGCTAAGGGTAAAGTAGTTGCTAAGAAAAAGGGTAATGCTACTATTACTGTAAAGGCAAACGGTATCACTCTAAAGTGTAAAGTAAAGGTTAAATAATTATTTAACAATACATATTTTAAGAACCACTAATGGGCTAGTCATTAGTGGTTCTTTTTTTCCAAGGTGGAAATATGGAGGTGTATTCATTTACTTCAAGTAAGAATACTAATGTTAGTTCAGTACAGTTTGTAATTAAAACTTCTGAAATCAAGAAAGAGGAAGTAAAAGAAGATAAGAAAACTAAAGAAGAACAAACTTTTTTCCAAAAGTTTATTAGTTTATTTACAGATTTATTTAATTAATAATGTTAACAATAATTATAATATAGGTTGACATTGCATAAAATATCAATTATAATCTCTTATAGAAAAGAGGTTGACAATAATGGATATTAAGAAGTTATCTAATGATATTATAAATGGCAAGAGATTAACTAGGGAGGATGACCTTTCATTTTTCAAGACCGTAGATTTAGATGAACTATGCAGTGGTGCTGATGAAATCAGAGAAAAGCTATGTGGTAATCATATAGACCTATGTTCTATCATCAATGGTCGTAGTGGTGGTTGTAGTGAGAACTGCAAGTTCTGTGCACAAAGTGCCCATCATCACACAAGTGTTGAAAGATACAAATTCCTTGAACCTGAAGAAATTGTTAAGGACTGTGAATATCACTACAACAAAGGCGTACATAGATATTCTATTGTTACAGCAGGTAGGACTCTCGAGGGTGAAGATTTGGTAAAAGCTTGTAAAGCCTATAAAGAAATGCATGATAAATATGATATTTGTCTTTGTGCATCCCATGGTCTTGTATCTGAAGAAACTTTTAAAAAGTTAAAAGACAGTGGTGTAAGTATGTATCATGAAAATATTGAAACATCCAGAAGAAACTTCCCTAATGTATGCACAACTCATACTTTTGATGATAAAATCAATGGTATCAAAACTGCTCATAAAGTTGGTTTAACTGTATGTTCAGGTGGTATTATCGGTATGGGTGAAACTTTCGAAGACAGAATTGATATGGCTCTTACTTTAGCTGAACTTGATGTTGAGTCAATTCCTCTTAATTCACTTATTCCTATTAAGGGTACTTGTTACGAAGATTTACCAACACTTACTGAGGAAGAAATCTTGCGTACTGTTGCAATGTTTAGATTTATCAATCCTACTGCATATATCAGACTTGCAGCAGGTAGAACTTTAATGAGTAATTCCGGTGAAAAAGCATTCACTTCCGGTGCTAATGCTACTATTACCGGTGATATGCTAACTACTTCCGGTAATAATATTGACGAAGATAAAGCAATGCTAACTGATATGGGATTTTCTATTTAACATAGAACTTCATATTTCTTGACTAATTCTTCTACAACTTGTATAATTACTGTGTTATATAAATCATTTAGAGAGATTTGATTTTATGAAAATATATAAGTACAGGAAAATATTTTCAATATTTTTACTAACGTCTTTGTTGTTGCTGATTGTACCCATCACAACGCTCAATACAAATGCAAGTTCTAAAATTGACTTTTCTTTGTCTTGTGATTCTGTATATAAAAACAGACTTTTCAACGTTGATTTAATTGTTAACGGTAATGCTAATTTATCTGCATTTAGTGTGTCAATTACTTATGATTCTGAGTCTGTAGAATTTAGAAAAGTAGATTCACCCGATAAAGCATTTGATGTTAAGAAAAAGAATTCTAACGGCAAAGTGAATGCAATAGTACTATGTTCTTATGGCTATAAGTTTAACGGTAAAGCAAAAATTATTTCCTTTAAATTTAAGTCAGTTGATACCGGTATAACTGATTTTGGTTTAGCTATTTCTGATCCTGTAGATAATAATGGCAATAAATTGTCAATAGGTTCAGTTTATGGTGCTGAAATGAAAATTGAAAAAAATAAAATCACTTCTAAAAGAATTAAAAGCAATAGTAGCAAGAGTTCCGGTAGAAGTAATAGCACAAGTAGCAAAACCTATGGCTCAAACAATTCTGTAAATGGAAAGGCTGATTCTGTAAAAGTTCCAAAGGTTAACTATGTTGGTGGTGACAGTAAAGAAAGTGCATCAACAACTTCTCCTATGGATAATGCCTATACAGATAATAGTGAACCAAAGTCACTATTCGTTATGGGTGTATTAGTAACTTTAGGTGTTGTACTTATTATTTATATAGTGTATAATGTAGGTAAAGCCGGTAAAGAAAATAAAGATACTAAAACTGAAAAAGATAATAATGAAGAAGATAAGTAGAGGACTATAATTTTATAGTTCTCTTTTCTTGTTTGTAATTATAGAATATTTATGATATACTAAATGTGTATTGCTAGAAATTAATAAGGAATGATATATATGAGTGAAATGCAAAATATACAATGGTTTCCGGGTCATATGACCAAAACCAAAAGACAAATTCAAGCATCACTTAAACTAGTTGATGCTGTTGCTGAAATTATTGATGCAAGAATACCGGTAAGTAGCCGTAACCCTGACCTTGATTCAATTATTCAAAATAAGCCTAGAGTTGTTTTGATGAACAAATGTGATATGGCAGACCCATCATCTACTCAAAAGTGGATTAATTATTTTAAAAATAACGGCATTGTAGCTATTCCAATTGATTGCAAAACAGGTAGAGGTATCAACAAGTTTGTATCTTCTGTTAATGAGGTTCTTAAGGAAAAGATTGAAAAGCAAAAGGCAAAAGGACTTTTAAATCCTACAGTTAGAGTTATGATTGTTGGTATCCCTAATGTCGGTAAATCAACTTTCATCAATAGAATTTCTAAGAACAGAAAAGCTAAGGCTGAGGATAAACCGGGTGTAACAAGAGGTAATCAGTGGTTTACTATTAACAAAGGCTTTGAAGTTCTAGATACTCCGGGGGTATTGTGGCCAAAGTTTGAAGACAAAATTGTTGGCGAAAGACTGGCTTTTACAGGTGCAGTTAAGGACCAAATTATGGATACTGAACTTTTAGCTATGAGATTATTGGATTTCCTAAAGGTTGAGAAAAATCCAATATTTGTAGAAAGATTTAAACTACAAAATGAACCGATTGAAGATATTGAAAGTTATGAACTTCTTGAACTTATCGGCAGAAAAAGAGGTATGCTGATTTCCGGTGGCGAAATTGATACTGAAAGAGCTGCTATTATGCTACTTGATGAATATAGAAGTGCTAAACTTGGTAAATACACATTTGAACTACCGGAGAATTAATTATGGAATGGCTAAAATATGAAAATGAAGCCTTAGAAAAAGGCTATACAAATATTTGTGGAGTTGATGAAGCAGGTAGAGGACCATTAGCCGGACCTGTTTGTGCAGCAGCAGTAATTCTGCCTAAAGGTCATATTATTGATGGTGTCAATGACTCTAAGAAACTTACAGAAAAAAAGAGAGAAAAACTTTTTGATGTAATTATTGATGAATGTGTTTCTTATTCAATAGCTTTTGCTACAGTTGAAGAAATTGAAGAACTTAATATTCTTAATGCTACTATGCTTGCAATGCAAAGGGCAGTTGAAGGTCTTGATGTTAAGGCTGATTATGCTATGATAGATGGCAATAGACTTCCACCACTTAATATTCCGGCAGAATGTATTGTAAAAGGTGATGCAAATTCTATGTCAATTGCTGCTGCCTCAATTCTTGCAAAAGTAGCCAGAGACAGACTTTGCTTAAAATATGATGAACTATATCCCGAATACGGTTTTGCTAAACATAAAGGATATGGCACAAAGTTACATAGAGAAATGATTTTAAAGTATGGACCTTGTGAAATTCACAGAAAAAGCTTTTTAAAGAAAATTTACAAAAATGCAAATAACTGAGAAAAGACAAATCGGTGACATTGGAGAAAAAGCATCCCGAAAATATTTAAAGAAAAATGGATATAACATTGTAGCTAAGAACTACAACACTAAGTATGGTGAAATTGATATTGTAGCAGAAAATAAGAAATATATTGTTTTTGTTGAAGTAAAAACCAGAAAAGAAAATTCTCTCTATGCACCTGTATTAGCAGTTACAAAGCAAAAACAAAATAAACTGATGAAAACTGCTTATGTGTATCTTAAAGAATATCCAACAAATAAAAACATAAGATTTGATATAATAGAAGTTATCCATAATTCTAAAAAGGTTGTAAGTATTAATCATATAAAAAATGCATTTATACAAGGAGATAGTTATGGAAGTTTTTGATTTTCATTGTGATACCTTATATAAAAGTATGATGAATGATTTACTGCTTGATGCCGATATTTATGAATTCAAAATTTCCGATTTAATGAAAGAGCATAAATGGCATCAATGTATGGCAGTATGGACACCTGATGATAGAAATGAATTACCGTTACAGTTTATAGATAAACCTCTTATAGAGTATTTTATTGCAAGTGCAGAAAAACTTATTTCAGAATGTAAAAGACTTAAAATTCCTTTTAATGATATAAATGCAAATAAGTCATTGCACCTAACTGTAGAAAATTCTTCAATTTTAGAAAATAATATTGAAAATATAGCATTCCTAAAAAAGTATGGTGTAAAAGTTGCTACTTTAACTTGGAATGAACGTAATTGTATCGGTGATGGTGTTCTTGCAAAAAATCCTATAGGTGCTACTACTTTCGGCAAAAAGGTAATTGATGAATATATTAAGAATAATATTGCTATTGATGTATCTCATACAAGTGACAATTTATTCTATGATATAGCATCAAGTAACCCAAAATATATACTTGCTACACATTCAAATTCAAGAAAAATTTGTAGTAACAAAAGGAATATTACAGATGAACAATTTGAATATATTAAAAGCAAAAACGGTGTTGTAGGACTTAACTTTCATAAATATTTTTTAAGTGATAGTGACAGTTACAGTATAAAAGATATACTTAATCATGCATACCATTTTCTAAGTCTTGGTGGTGAAGATAACCTATGTATCGGTACGGATATGGATGGTTCAGACCTTGTTGATGGTTTTTCTTCGTCAAGTGATTTTAACAAGCTGTATAATTCTTTTATAGAAAATAATTTCAAAAAATCAGTTGTTAACAAGATTTTTTTTGAAAATGGCATGAAATTTTACGATAAACTTTGACATTTAGCACAATATAGTGTAGAATGTAAAATCGGAAATATGTACTGAAAGGAAGATAAAAATGTTATATAACAGTACTGAAAATAATAAAGAAGTTGTTTCTGCTGCTCAGGCTATTGCCCAGGGTATCAGTAAAGACGGTGGTCTTTTTGTACCTCAGGAATTACCTAAGTACACAGAAGAAACTTTCAAATCTTTACTAGGTCTTTCATATAACGAAAGAGCAAAGATTGTGTTCTCTGATTTTCTAACAGATTTCACAGAAGAAGAAATTGCTGATTGTGTTGACAAGGCATATACAGTTGAGAAGTTTGGTTCAGAATGTCCTGCTCCTCTAGTTGCTAAGAAATACAACGGTAACGAAATCAACATTATGGAACTATGGCATGGTCCAACATGTGCATTTAAGGATATGGCACTTCAGATTCTTCCACATTTCCTAACTAAGTCATTAAAGAAAACTTATGATGGAAAAACTGCTGTTATTCTTGTTGCTACATCAGGTGATACAGGTAAGGCTGCTCTTGAAGGTTTCAAGGATGTTGACCACACAAAGATGATTGTATTCTATCCTGAAGACGGTGTTTCTCCAATGCAGAAGCGTCAGATGAACACCCAGAAGGGTAGTAATGTAAATGTTTGTGCAATCAAGGGTAACTTTGATGATGCTCAGACAGGTGTTAAAAAGATTTTCACTACTGATGAGATTGTTGAACTTCTACATAAGAACGATATGCTATTCAGTTCAGCTAACTCAATCAACTGGGGTAGATTACTTCCTCAAATTGTTTACTATATTTCTGCTTATTGTGATTTAGTAAACAGTAAGAAAATTAATATGGGTGACAAAATCAACATTGTTGTTCCAACAGGTAACTTTGGTAACATTCTAGCTGCTTACTATGCATATTGTATGGGTATGCCTGTTAACAAGTTTATTTGTGCATCTAACCAAAATAATGTTCTTACTGATTTTATCAATACAGGTGTTTACGACAAGAACAGACAGTTCTACGCAACTGCTTCTCCATCAATGGATATTCTTGTTTCAAGTAACCTTGAAAGACTACTTTACAAGTTCTCAGGTAATAATGATGAACTAGTTGCAAAGTGGATGAACCAGCTTAAGACTGAAGGTAAGTATGAAGTAACTGATGAAGTTAAGAAAGAAATTACTTCTAAGTTCTTTGGTGGTTTCTGTGACGATACAAACACAAAGGCTACAATTAAAGAACTATTTGATGAAGAAAAGTATCTATGCGATACTCATACATCAGTTGCTATTAATGTATATAACCAGTATGTAGAAAAGACAGGAGATAAAACACCTGTTGTTATTGCTTCTACTGCCAGTCCATATAAGTTCTCTCATTCTGTACTTGAAGCAGTAGCTCCTGAAGCTATCTGTGATGATGAGTTCACAATGGTTGATGAACTTAATAAGATTACAGGTGCTGAAGTACCAAAGCCAATTGCTGAACTAAAGAATCTAGAAGTTAGATTTAATAATGTAACAGATGCTGATAAGATGCCTGAATATGTTAAGAATACATTAGGTATCTAATATGTCTTTATTTTGTATTGCTGACCTTCATTTATCTATCGGTGTTGATAAACCTATGGATATATTTGAAGGTTGGGACAATCATATAGAGAGATTGCTTAATAACTGGAACAGCATTGTAAAAGATGAAGATACAGTTATTGTAGCCGGTGACATTTGTTGGGCTCTTAAGCTTGATGAATGTTACAAAGACTTTGAGTTTATAAACAATAAACTTAAGGGTAACAAAATTTTCTTAAAAGGAAACCACGATTTATGGTGGGGAACTAAGAAGAAAGTAGATAACTACCTTGAAGAAAATAATTTTAACAAAATTAAGATTCTTTTTAATAATTCTTACAAGGTAGGTAACTATAACATCTGTGGTACTCGTGGATGGAATTTAGAAGTTGACAGTGCTGAGGATGAGAAAGTCCTTAACCGAGAACTTGGTAGATTAAAATTATCACTTGATAGTGTTGATAACGATTTAGAAACAATTGTTTTTCTTCATTATCCACCGGTATTCGGAAATCAGTGTTGTCAAGAAATATTTGATATACTACATAACTACAATATAAAAAAATGTTACTATGGTCACTTACATGGTCGTAAAATTACAAAGTATGCTTTTAATGGTGACTATGAAGATATTAAACTAAAGTTAATATCAAGTGACAGTGTAGCATTTACCCCCGTGCTAATTGCAAAATAATTTGATAAAAACTATGGAAATTATCAAAAGCATATGTTATAATTGTCTAGTTATTTAGTCATAAACAGGAGGAAATATACAATGAGTCTTAATAATTCAACAAAAACTAAAGAAAACACATATGAAGTAGAAGTATCTGTTGATGCTGAAACTTTTGCAAAAGCTTGTAATAAAGCATACAAGAAGCAGGTTAAGAACATCAATGTTCCTGGCTTTAGAAAAGGTAAAGCTCCTAAGCATATGATCGAAAAGATGTATGGCGAAGGTGTATTCTTTGAAGATGCAATGCAGGATTGTTACCCAGAAGCTCTTGATGCAGCTGCTAAGGAAGCAGAACTAAATGTTATTGCAGTTGAATCCCTTGAAGCTATGGATGCTTCAGAAAAAGATGGCTTTACTTTCAAGGCTACAGTAATCACATACCCTGAAATTGACATTAACGATTACAAGGGTATCACAGTTAAGAAGAAGTCAACAAGAGTTACAAAGAAACTTATTGATGAAGAAATCGAAAAAGTTCGTGACAGAAATAGCCGTATGGTAACTGTTGAAGACGGTGCTGTTGAAAATGGCGATATGGTTGTTATCGACTTTGAAGGTATGAAGGACGGCGTTCCATTTGAAGGTGGTAAGGCTGAAAACTACAACCTAGCAATTGGTTCAGGCAACTTTATCCCAGGTTTTGAAGAACAGATTGTTGGTCACAAGACAGGTGAAGAATTCACTATCACAGTTAAGTTCCCTGAAGATTATCAGGCTGAAGAACTAAAGGGTGCAGATGCTGAATTCAAGATTAACCTACACGAAATCAAGAGAAAAGAACTTCCAGAACTTGACGATGAATTTGTTAAGGATGTAAGTGAAAAGGAAACTCTTGACGAATATAAGGAAGAAGTTAAGGAAACTGTTAAGAAACGTCTAGAAGATGAACAGAAGAAGGATATCGAAGATCAGGTTATCACAAAGCTATGTGATGCTGTTGAAGGTGAAATCCCTGAACAGATGTATGATAATGCAGTTAACGAAATGATTCAGGAATTCGATATGCGTCTAAGAAGCCAGGGTATGGACTTTAACACATATATGAAGTATATGGGTGCAACTCCTGACACTATTAAGGAAATGTACAGACCTGACGCTGAAAAGAGAGTTAAGCTAAGACTTGCTCTTGAAAAGATTGCTGAAAAGGAAGCTATCGAAGTAACAGAAGCTGACCTAGATGCAGAATACACAAGACTAGCTGATCAGTACAATATGAAGGTTGAAGATGTTAAGAAAGCAATCAACGATGAAGCACTATCAGCTGACCTAAAGACTCAGAAGGCTATGGACCTTGCAGTAAACAGTGTTAAGGCTGAAAGCAAGAAGGCTGCTGAAGATAAAAAAGAAGACTAATTGAATAAATTTGGTCTATCTAACCTATTATTATAATTGAAAGGATTGATTAGAATGGCATTAGTACCATATGTCGTTGAACAAACAAATAGAGGCGAACGCTCCTATGATATTTTTTCAAGACTTTTAAACGATAGAATTATTATGTTAACAGAAGAGGTAAACAACCAGACTGCAAGTTTGGTTGTAGCCCAACTTCTATACCTAGAAGGACAGGATCCAACAAAGGATATTAGCTTATATATTAATAGTCCCGGTGGTTCTGTTACTGACGGTATGTCAATTTACGATACAATGAATTACATTAAGTGTGATGTATCAACAATTTGTATGGGTATGGCTGCATCAATGGGTGCTTTCCTACTATCAGCAGGTGCAAAGGGCAAGAGATATGCTCTACCTAACAGTGATATTATGATTCACCAGCCAAGTGGTGGCGCTCAGGGTCAGGCAACTGATATGCTTATTCATACTCAGCACATTATCGACACAAAGAAGAAGTTAAACGAAATTCTTGCTGCCAATACTGGTCAACCATATGATGTAATTGCAAAGGATACTGAAAGAGATAACTTTATGACTGCTCAAGAAGCACTTGAATATGGTCTAATTGACAAGGTTATCACAAACAGATAAAAGGGGAATTAGTTAATGCCAAAGGACGAAAAAGAAATTTACTGTTCTTTCTGTGGTAAACCACAAGATATGGTTGGTAGAATAATATCTGGCAATGGTGTATATATTTGCGACCAATGTGTTGATTTGTGTATGCAAATATTAGAAGATGGTCTTGAACCTGTTAAAAACCAAAAGAAAGATATTGAAATTCCACAGCTTCTTAAACCACAGGAAATTAAGGATGTGCTAGATCAGTATGTTATTGGTCAAGATAGAGCAAAGGTTACTTTGAGTGTAGCAGTTTATAACCATTACAAGAGAGTATTTTCCCTTGATGATGATGTAGAATTTGCTAAGAGTAATGTGCTTTTACTTGGTCCAACCGGTGTGGGAAAAACACTTCTTGCACAAACCTTAGCAAAAACACTTGATGTTCCTTTTGCTATTGCTGATGCAACCACATTAACAGAAGCCGGATATGTTGGTGAAGATGTTGAGAACATTCTTCTAAAACTTATTCAAGCTGCTGATTACGATATAGAAAAGGCTGAGCGTGGCATTATCTATATTGATGAAATTGATAAGATTTCTCGTAAGTCTGAAAATCCATCAATCACCAGAGATGTTAGTGGTGAAGGTGTTCAGCAGGCTTTACTTAAAATTATTGAAGGCACTGTTTCTAATGTTCCACCTCAGGGTGGCAGAAAGCATCCTCAACAGGAATTTATACAGATAAATACTAAGAACATTTTATTTATTTGTGGTGGTGCTTTTGAGGGACTGGAAAAAATTGTTGAGAAGAGAATGAACTCCTCAGTACTTGGCTTTGGTGGCACAATTAGAAGCCGTAAAGAACTTGACAGTACAGATTGGATGAAAGATGTTGTAGCTCATGACCTTGTTAAGTTTGGTATTATTCCTGAACTTGTTGGTCGTATTCCTGTTATTACATCACTTTCAGGTCTTGACGAAAATGCCCTAGTCAGAATTTTAACTGAACCTAAGAATTCAATTGTCAACCAGTACAAGAAGCTGTTTGAACTGGATGATGTTGATCTTGAATTTACTGATGATGCTCTACTTGCAGTAGCTAAGATTGCTAAGGAGCAAAATACCGGTGCAAGAGGTTTGCGTGGTATTCTTGAAAATGTTCTTACTGATTTGATGTTTACAACTCCATCTGACGAAACAATCAAGAAGATTGTTATTAACGCTGATGTTGTAAACGGTAAGGCTAAACCAAAGATTACAAGACGCAGAACTAAGAAAAAGCAACCAATAATTATGGATGAAGAATCCAATCCGACAGCTTAAATAAACATACGAAATAGCTGTACTCTTTGGGTACAGCTATTTTTGAATTGAGTGATTATATGAACGATACACCTAATATTGTTGAATTACCGGTTCTACCACTAAAGGGATTAGTTGTATTTCCGGATATGATTTTACATTTTGATGTAGGTCGAAAGCGTAGTAAAGCTGCCGTAGAAGCTGCTATGCTTAATAACCAAGAAATTTTTGTAACCACACAAAAGCTAACTTCTGTGAATAGACCAAAACTTGATGATGTTTACAAAGTTGGTGTTATTTGCAACATTACCCAAATAGTAAACCAACAAGAAGATATTATCAGAGTTACTATTCAAGGTAAATATCGTGGTATTTTAAAAGAGATTACAACAGATACAAATTGCTTATTTGCTAAAGTAGAAGAAGTTCCTAGAAGTGAAATTACCGACAGTGAAAAAGGTGATGCTTTAGTAAGAGCAGCAAAAAATGTATTTGAACAATATATATCTATTACACCTAGTTTTTCAACTGATTATCTTTATAAACTAAGTCTTTGTAAAGATGCCTCTGAAATTGCTGATTATATAGCTAGTAATATTATTACCGACTATACAAATAAACAGACAATTCTAAATATCTTTGATATTGAAGCAAGGCTGGAAGCCTTAATTGAATTACTGTTGGAAGAAATCAATGTTATTGAAATTGAAAATGACATTGTAGAAAAAGCCAGACAGAATATAGAAAAAAACCAAAGAGATTATTTTCTAAGGGAACAGTTAGCAGTAATTCAAGAAGAACTTGGTGAACAGGACAATCCTGAATCTGAATCTGAAGAATATAAAAAGAAAATTTTAGATTTACACCTTGATGAAGAAATTGAAAAGACCTTATTAAAAGAATGTGCTAAACTTCAGAAAATGGGTTATTCAAATCAAGAAGCTACTGTTATTCGTACATATCTTGATACTTGTCTTGATTTGCCATGGAATAAGTTTACAACTGATAAACTTGAAATACATAAAGTAAGAAAGTCTTTAGATAAAGAACATTATGGTTTAAATAAGGTTAAAGATAGAATTATTGAACAACTTGCAGTTAAAATTCTTAACCGTAAGAACAATTCACAGATTATTTGTTTGGTTGGACCTCCCGGTGTTGGTAAAACTTCTATTGCACAGTCTATTGCTAAAGCTATTGGCAAGAATAGTGCAAGAATTGCCCTTGGTGGTATTCATGATGAAGCAGAAATCAGAGGTCATAGAAAGACATATATAGGTTCTATGCCGGGTAGAATTATCAATGCAATGAGAAGTGCAAAGAGTATGAATCCTTTGATTATTCTTGATGAAGTTGATAAGCTTGGACAAGACTACAAAGGCGACCCAACATCAGCTTTACTTGAAGTTCTTGACAGTGAACAGAACAGTACATTTGTTGACCATTACTTAGAAATTCCTTTTGATTTATCAAATGTAATGTTTATCACAACTGCAAATGACTTGTCACTTATCCCTGCACCATTAAGGGATAGAATGGATATTATTGAACTTCCATCTTATACAAGAGAAGAAAAGCTGAATATAGCTAAAAAGCATTTAATTAAGAAACAACTTGAATTAAATGGCCTTGATAAAACACAATTCAAAATTTCGTCTAAGGGTATTTATTCATTAATTGATTACTATACAAGAGAAGCAGGTGTTCGTTCATTAGAAAGAACAATTGCTTCCTTAATGAGAAAATCAGCAGTTAAAATACTTATGGAAGAAGTTGACTCAGTTTCTATCACAGATAAGAATGTTCAAGAATTCTTAGGTGCTTATAAATTTACTGATGACACTAAGAGTAAACGCAATGAAGTTGGCGTTGTAAACGGATTGGCTTGGACTTCTGTTGGTGGTACATTGTTACCTATTGAAGTGGCATTAATGCCTGGTAAGGGTAATATTCAGCTAACAGGTTCATTAGGTGAAGTAATGCAAGAATCAGCTAAAATTGCTATTACTTGTATCCGTACTATGAGTGAAAAGTACATAATTAATAATGATTTCTATAGAAAAAATGACATCCATCTTCATGCTCCGGAAGGTGCAGTTCCAAAAGATGGACCATCAGCCGGTGTAACAATGGCAACTGCTATTTTCTCAGCATTAACTAATATGCCTGTAAGAAGTGATGTTGCTATGACAGGTGAAATTACTTTAAGAGGTAAAGTTCTTCCAATAGGTGGACTTAGAGAGAAAAGTATGGCAGCCTATAGAAATGGTATGAAAACTGTTATCATTCCTTATGACAACATTAAAGACCTTGAAGAAGTTGATGATGTAGTTAAAGAAAAGGTTGAATTTAAACCTGTTAAACATATAACAGAGGTTTTAGAAATTGCAATTTGCAATTATAATAAATCATTTGCAAAAAGTACTGGTACATCTGTTAAAGATGGCCTAGTTAATGCAATTAGACAGTAGGAGGTAATTATGACTTTTAATAGTGCAGAATTTGAATTTGCTTGTGGTACAAGCAGTCAGTTACCTCAGTCAACTAAACCTGAAGTTATTTTTTCCGGCAAAAGTAATGTTGGTAAGTCATCACTTATCAATAAACTTTGTGGTAGAAAGTCTTTGGCCAGAATTAGCTCAAAGCCAGGTAAAACTGCAACAATTAACTTTTTTGATGTTGATGATTTTCATCTTGTAGATTTACCGGGTTATGGTTATGCAAAGGTAAGTAAAGCTGAAAAACAAAGATGGGCAGAACTAATGGAAGGCTATTTTGACCAAGAAAGAGCCTTTTGCCTAGTTGTTCAGTTACTTGATATGCGACATAAACCAACTCAAGATGATATTGGTATGATTAGTTTTTTACACAATTCTGGTTTGCCATATATTGTGGTTCTTACAAAGCTGGATAAGCTAAAGAAATCAGAAGTTAATAAGAATTTAGCTATGATTGGGGAAACTCTAAAAGAGTTTGATGATATAAGATTATTTCCATTTTCAGCACAAACAGGGGAAGGTGCCGAGTCAATAATCGGTGTTATTAATGAAAGTGTTGAGGAATACTTAAAAGATTCAGAGGAGGAATAAAAATGGAGAAGAAGCCATTTATTACTTTGGAACAGGCTAAGGATATTATTAAGGACATTCCTACACCATTCCACATTTATGACGAAAAGGGTATTAGAGAAAATGCTAGAGCACTTAACAAGGCTTTTAGTTGGAACAAAGGTTATAAGGAATATTTTGCAGTAAAAGCTACTCCTAACCCATATCTAATGAAGATTTTACAAGAAGAGGGTTGTGGTATGGACTGCTCTTCTTATACAGAACTTGAACTATGTGAGGCTTGTGGTATCACAGGTAGTGACATTATGTTTAGTTCAAATGTTACACCAGTACAGGATATGAAGAAGGCTTATGAACTAGGTGCTAACATTAACCTTGATGATTTAACTCATGTTGAATTTATCAAAAAGGTTTGTGGTGTTCCAAAGACAATTTGTTGCAGATATAATCCTGGTGGTGTTTTCAAACTAGCTGACAGTGAAGAAAAAGTTCAGGTTATGGATACTCCCGGTGACTCAAAGTATGGTATGAGTGAAGAACAAATGGTTGAAGCATTTACTGAACTTAAAAAGGCCGGTGCTGAAGAATTTGGTATTCACGCATTTTTAGCATCAAATACCGTTTCAAATGAATATTATCCTGAACTAGCCGGTATTCTATTTAACCTAGCAGTTAGACTACACAAGAAAACAGGTGTACATATTAAGTTTATCAACCTTTCAGGTGGTGTTGGTGTTGATTATAAACCTGAACAGCCAAAGAACGACATTGCTATTATCGGTGAAGGTGTTAGAAAAAAATTTGAAGAAATCCTTGTTCCTGAGGGAATGGGCGATGTAGAAATCTACACAGAACTTGGAAGATATATGCTTGCACCATACGGTGCTTTGGTTGCTACTGCAATTCATGAAAAGCATATTTATAAGGAATATATTGGTCTTGATGCTTGTGCAGCAAACCTAATGCGTCCTGCAATGTATGGTTCTTATCACCATATTACTGTTCTTGGTAAAGAAAATGAACCTTGCGACCATAAGTATGATGTTACAGGTGGCCTATGCGAAAATAACGATAAATTCGCTATTGACAGAATGTTACCAAAGATTGATATGGGTGACATTATCTATATTCATGATGCCGGTGCTCATGGTTTCTCAATGGGCTACAACTACAACGGTAAGCTAAGAAGTGCAGAGGTACTACTAAAGGAAGATGGCTCACATAAGTTAATTAGAAGAGCAGAAACTCCAGGTGACTACTTTGCTACTTTTGATTTTTCTGATGACTTTAAGTTACCAAAAGACTAATTTTAATTAAGCAATTTTCAGAGATTATGATTAATTTCATAATCTCTGTTTTTTTAAAGAGGTGTATTATGTTAAGACAAATACAATATTTTCATTCTGTAGTAGAGAATAATAGCTTTTCATTAGCAGCAGAAGAGTGTAACATATCACAATCAGCAATTTCTCAACAAATAAAAGCACTTGAAAATGAACTTGGTTTTAAGTTACTGGAAAGAAACAACAGAAAGTTTACACTAACACCTGCCGGTGAATATTTTTACAAGAAAACATTAATTTTAGTTAGTGACTACCGGAAGATAGTTAGCGATTCATACAACATTGCAACAAATAAAAATAACACATTAAAGATAGGGTATTTAAAAGATTATTCCACTAATGAACTACAAAATACAGTAACTGAAATGATACTGAAATATCCTAAATTATCATTGGATATTAAAAGAGAAAATCACGAACAGCTATATAAAATGCTGAAGGACAGTACTGTTGATATAGTTTTCAACGATCAAAGAAGGGCATTTTCTGATGAATATGTTAATCATAAATTAACTACAAAAAGTTGCTATATAGAAGTTGCTAAGAGTAATCCTATTTCAAAATTAAATAAAGTAACATTAAAAGAACTAAAGAATTTGCCTTGTATTCTTATATCAAGTGAAATTGACAGTGAAGCAGAAGAAACATTCTATAAACAAGATATAGGTGTTACAAGCGAAATAGTGTTTGCTAAGGATAAAGAAGATGCAAGAATAATGGTTATTAGTGGGAAAGGCTTTCTTATTACTGAAAATAATCAATATAAAGATGATAGCCTTATTACTAAAATTCCTCTATATAGAAATAATGAAGTGATTAAAAGAAACTATTGTGTTTTCTGGAAAAAGGAAAACAGTAATATTTATATTGAAGAATTTGTGAAAATACTAGAAAAACAACTCAATAAATAATTTATAAGAAATACTTAAGTGACAAATTTAATTTCATATAAGTATTTCTTATTATTCTATATAAATTATCAAATTGATTTTTCTTATAAATAAATTTATACTTAGAGTATAGAAATGAATTATTTATGAAGGTCTATTATGAAAGAAATGAGGTGATTTTTACAAGAATATGTTTGCTAAATGTCCTGCAGGTCGTCCGGGTACTGCTGAAGAAGTAGCAAATGTAGCTGAATTACTTACGAGAGTGATAAAGGTGCTTTCATTACAGGTACAGACTTTATGTGTGATGGTGGTGCTACTGCCAGTTATCACTATGGCTCATTAAAACCTTAATTTCTTAATAATCTTATTACCGACTACAGAAAAGTAGTCGGTATTTTTATATTTGTACAAAATTAATTATATTATAGTGAATGTTTAGTGAAAATTATGTGTACAAACCTTGATTTACTTGACTTTTATACAAATTAGTGTTATACTTCTTAATAGTTCGTTACCGAACTAAGAGGTATTATATGGAAGCAAATGAACTGTTGTCTGTTGCTAGACAGATTAAAAAATTAATTAATAAAAAAATGGAACCGGTTTTAGCCGATTGTGAATTAAAACCTATTGAGGTTGATATATTGGTGTTCTTATATAATCACCCATATGTGGATACTTCAAAGGAAATAATGAAGATATTTCATTTATCCAAAGCTCATATTTCTCATTCTTTGGATAACCTAAGAGAGAATGGTTATATTCGTCTTGCTGAGGACAGTAAAGACCACAGAATAATGCATATTATTATTGAAAAAAGAGCAATGGATATAATAGATAAAGTTGATAAAGTGTATTGTAATTGTAAAAATGTAATTCAAAAGGAAATCACAAAAGATGAAATTTCTGTACTTAAATCTATAATACACAAAATTAATGACAATGTAGAAAAGGAACTTAACTCATAGTTCTTTATACGAAGGGAGTTATTTATGGATAAGCTACTTAATTATGCAAAAAGTAATGTTGATTTGTGTGTTACTCATGACTCAATCAACAAAGGCTTATATGCAGAGTATGGTGTAAAAAAAGGCTTAAGAGATGAAAACGGTCAAGGTGTTTTAACAGGACTTACAAATATATCTCAAATTACTGCCTTTAAATTTATTGATGGAGTAAAGACACCTTGTGATGGTGAACTTCTTTATCGTGGATATAATGTTCAAGATATTGTAAATGGCTCAACAGGTAAGAAGTTTATTTTTGAAGAGGGTGCATATCTTCTATTATTTGGTGAACTTCCAACAGAAAGTCAGTTAAGCAAATTCAAAATTGCTCTTTCTGACGGTATGGAACTACCAACTAACTTTACTCGTGATGTAATTATGAAAGCTCCTACTGCTGACATTATGAACTCAATGACTAGAAGTATTCTTACTTTAGCATCATATGATAAAGATAAGGACAACCTTGAACTTTCTAATGTATTAAGACAATGTATGATGCTTATTAGTACATTCCCAATGATGGCAGCATATGCGTATCACGCATATAACCACTACGAAAATAACGGTAGTATGTATATTCATAGACCTGATCCTGAACTTTCTATTGCTGAGAACTTTCTTCGTATGATTAGACCGGATCAAAAATATACAGAACTTGAAGCAAGAGTTCTTGATATTGCTTTACTACTTCATATGGAACATGGTGGTGGTAATAACTCAACCTTTACAACAAGAGTTGTTACTTCTTCAGGTTCAGATACATATTCAGCTATTGCTGCTGCTATGTCATCACTAAAAGGTAAGAAGCATGGTGGTGCTAACATTATGGTTATGAATATGATTGATGATATTCGTCATCATGTATCTGATTTCTATGATGAAGATGAAATTAAAAATTATCTAAAAAAGATTCTTAATAAAGAAACATTTGATAAGCAAGGTCTTATCTATGGTATGGGTCATGCAGTTTATTCATTATCTGACCCAAGAGAAAAAGTATTTAAGAGATTTGTTGAACAGCTTGCAGAAGAAAAGCATCGCAATGATGATATGACTTTATATAACAACATTGAAAAATTAGCACCAAAGGTTATTGCTGAAAAGAGAAAGATTTACAAAGGTGTTAGTCCTAATGTTGACTTCTACAGTGGCTTTGTTTACGATATGCTGGGTATTCCTAAGGAACTATACACACCGTTGTTTGCAATTGCAAGAATAGTTGGTTGGAGTGCTCACCGTATTGAGGAACTTGTAACTACTGATAAGATTATCAGACCTGCATACAAGAGCCTTGTAACAAATAAAGATTATGTAAAAAGAGAGGACAGATGTAATTGAGTAGTATCCAAGAAGATTTCTTTCTAAGAAGTATTAATATTGACAATATATTCAAAACTTTTGAAAAAGCTGATTATCTATTTTTATATAGCATAAAGCATTGTATGGAAAATTCAGAAATTGAAGATGGTGTTTATCTTTCAGATTTAGCTGAATATATGCATATGTCTATTACGGATATTTCCAAAGCAGTAAAAAAGCTTCAGCAAAAAGGTTATGTAGAATGGCATACCGATGATAAAAAAGAAAGAACATATATCACTCCTACAACTAAGGCAGTTTCTGAGATGCATGGCCAGAAAGAAAGTTTAGTAAGTGCTTATAGCAAGATTATCGCTAATATTGATGGAGAAGATTTAAAAACTACTATTGATACACTTGCTAAAATTAGAAAAATTTTAGGTGAATAAATAATTAAAGGTCTGTAGAAATACAGATCTTTCAGCATGTCGAAAAAGTCCAGCGAAAGCTGGGCTTTTGTTGTTTATGGTGGTATAATAAAGATGGTGATGAAGATGTTAGAAAAGGAGAGTAAACAGAAGTGCCTGTAGCTGCAAAAAGATATGCCGATGAACTGTTAAAAGAAATTAACGCCGACAGAGAAGCACATGGTAAAGCACCTTTCGATGATGATAAAAACGGATATATATTAGGAGTAGAAGTTACGCCCGGCAATGTTCATGACAGTGTAGCTTTTGATGATGTGTATGAAGAAGTAACTGAAAGGTTTCCAAAAGTAAAAACAATAGTAGCAGACAGTGCGTACAAAACACCACATATATGTAAAAAGTATTCGATGACTGCAGAGTTCTTTCATTAAGAAGGGTTTTGTTATGTAATCATCTGCACCTAAACCAAGTCCAATAATTTTGTCATAATCTCTTCATCTTTAGCAGTAAGAAAGATAACAGGAATATCAGATGATTTACGAATTTCTTTCATAAAGTCAAAACCGTCACCATCAGGTAACATAACTAGAATCATAATATTAGGTGTTATTTCTTTAACTGCTTTTCAGCAGTAGTAATGTTATTTGCAGAAAATATATTTTCATAGCCTTCTTTTCTTAAAGCAGGCTCAATCATATTAATAATTTCTTGTTTATCATCAAGTAAAAATATTTTTGCATCATTCATAATCATTATCCATACTTTCTTGTAAGCAAAAATTATATTACTAAATTTTAACATATTAAGTGGACAATTTCAAATATCACTTTTATAATTGGGTAAAAAATATAATTTAATACCAACCTATTTAATTTATTTGCGTATAAGTAAATGAAAGAAAAAGAAAATAAAGAACTTACAAAAACTACTAGTAGAATTTTTGTACAGTATATATTATTTTATTAAGGTAGGTGATATTATAGATACAATCAATATGATTAACTATTCCATTATGCTTGTATTCTTTGTTTGTTATGCTTATCAATTTTTGTATATTCCTATTTCTTTCTAGTTTCAAACAATCAGTAACACAAATACTATGATGGTCTAAAGGCTATTTACAAATCCTAGGTTAGTATGGCAAAAGACTTTTTAAGTACACATTAAAAGGTAAATTCTCAGTCATTGATATGTTGATGAATATTACACCGGCTAATGTTCTTTTATAGGTTAGCATAATAGTTAATATATTTGCTATAGTAGTTAGTATAATTAAAAGTGATAGCGTATCAACAATCTTATTATCACTTGGACAAAGTGCATTGAATTTGTATTTAACAATGTTCTTTATTGATGCTATCACAACAATAACAGAATGGAAGAAAATTTGTTGTAGTAACATAAAGAAAGTTCTGTACGCATTTACATTTCCGATATTTATGATTACATATATTCCGATTTCTGTAATTGCTCCATTTACTAAATCTGAATGGAAACCTATTAATCATAATAAGTCACTTATACTTAATGACCTAAAGAGTTTCAGAAAGGATGTTGAGTTAAATTGAAAACTGACGATCATCTATTATTGGGTAAATACCTACTTAATATTAAGAAAATAAAGTTATCACCTTTAAAAGAAAAGTGGTTTCTTATTGGATGTGTTGAACCAGACTATAATCCATTTACATATATTAGAGGTTCAATAAAGCACAAATTACTTCATGGTCACAATGCTCCAAATTGCAAGAAACACATTGACAGAATTGTTGAAAAACTTTCTTGCACTACAATATCAACACCATATCAATGGTTCTTATTAGGTACAGCAGTACATTATATTGCAGATTGTTTTACATTTGCACATAATGCATTCTTTACCGGTGGTATGGCACAACATATGAAATATGAAATGCTTTTACAACCTATATTTCATAACTTTGTTATTGGGCTAAAAGAACCACAAAATAAATACAAAACTTATTGTTTTAATCTATCTTTCTATCACAAAATGTATCAGAATGAAAATCGTTCATTCTCGACAGACTGCAAGTATATTGTTGCCTCCACAGAAAAGTTACTAGACAGTTTAGAACTTGTAAAAGATGGAGTGCCACTTCTTTCAACACAAATTAACTTAGCAAAATAATAATTGAAATAAGGTGAAATAATGTTAGATACAATACAAAATATAGACTTTGCAATATTACATTGGATACATAACAATTTACAATGTAACTTCTTAGATTTTATTATGCCTAAGATAACTGCACTGGGTAGTAGTGGTGCAATATGGATAATAGTTGCAATTGCATTTTTAATATCTAAGAAATATCGCAAATATGGAATTATCCTTTCTATAGGATTAATAATGAGTTTATTAATCGGCAATTTACTGTTAAAACCACTGGTAGCAAGACCTAGACCTTGTTGGATTGAAAGTAATTTTCCTTTATTAGTCAGCAATCCTACAGATTATTCTTTTCCATCAGGTCACACTTTAGCATCAACTATTAGTGCAGTAATAATCACATATGCTGATAAGAAATTCGGAATTATAGCAATCATTCTAGCAACTCTAATTACTTTTTCAAGACTATACTTATTTGTTCATTTTCCAAGTGATGTTTTTGCTGCAATAATTTTAGGTGTTATCATAGGTTTATTTGCTATATTTGTATTTAACTTTGTAACACATATTATAAAAAGAAAACTAAATAAATAAAATTAAGTTCATAGATTTGTATGAACTTTTTGTTTAATATGTAAAAATAATTTGGTATATTGTTATATATAATGCTAATATTTTTTCTATTTTCAGTTTAGTATAATATATTTGTATTATTATAAAAACAAGGATATGAATATATATGGTAGTAAAAGATAAAATTGAATTGTTTCTTAGCTATGAAGAATTTAATGAATTTACCCATGAGCAAAAATCATTATTAAAGAAATTGTCATATGACTCAAATTCTTTTGTAAAAGGCTTAGTAGCGTCCTTGATGGTAAAATCTATTGATGAATTTGGTTTTGAAATATTAAGCAGACTATCTAAAGATAAAAATGACTATGTCAGAACAGAAGTATATGATTCATTGTCTGTCTTTAGTGATGCAAATACTGTTCAATTACTTCAAAATGCAATTAGAACAGAAACAAACAATTTAGCGAAAAGTTATGCAATTATGTCATTAGGTGATGTTGTTTATAGTTTAGGAATTTCTAATGACTTTAAAGAATATGTATATAAAATTAAAAGTTGTAATAAGTCAAAAGATTGTATTTTAAGTTGTCTATATTGCTTGTATTTGTTTGGTGAAAATGTTATTGATGAGATTTTCCTATTATTAAATGACAATGATTATCATATTCGATTATCTGCCATATCTATTTTAGAAGAAATCGTTAACAATGATAATTTAGATATTATAATAAGTAAATTGAGTGATAGATTAAAAATTGAAGATTGTAGTTCAGTTATTGATAAGATTAAAAATTTTAAATAAATGAAATAAATAATCAAAAAATGAAATTTAATATTACTTGCAAAGTTGTAGTATATTCAAACCCAATAAAAATAACTTTTAATAACAAATCAAAAATATTAACTTATAAGAATTCTAAAATAACTTTCAATTTTGATGTCGATACAGAATATGAACTAGCAATGCTAATTCTATATACTACTAGAATTATTAAAGTAACTGCAAAATTCAGAAAGTTTATGTTTATACTATTTGGTTCAATTATTATCGGTAGCATTCTCTTCTAATTGTTATGCACTTTATTCCAGGTCTAAATATTGTTGCAATTGGTATTGATGGAATTCTTGCAAATCCCGTAGTAAGTATCATTTCTTCAATTGTCTTTATTATTATTGCAGCAATATTCCTAGTAGCTGACTTTAACGGTATTGAAGAATGTGTTGAAAGAAAGATGGATAAAAGCTATGAATGGATGGCAGCATTTGACCTAGTTTATACAATTGTTCATCTATACTTTAAGATTTTAAATCTTCTTGTTCAAATATTTGTAAGAAATAGCGACTAATAAAATTCATATATAAATTTTAAGGCTTTGACAATTTGTCAAAGCCTTAATTTATGTTTTGTGACCAATGTATTGTCATGCATTGGTCTTTTTTATTCTCTTAATTTTGCCATTAATACTAGGTCACTATTATCCAGTACACCGTCATTATTTATATCACAAGCTATCATTGCTTCATCAGTTAAACCTTCTAATCCAAGTAGAAAGTTCATATATGTATCAGTATCTTTACTGTTCACTGTACCTGTACAATTAACGTCACCTTTAATTATGAAAGTTCTCTCTACAACTTCATTATTTCCTGTAAATCTAACAATCATTCCTGTACCGATTTTACCACTTGAAACTACACTGCCATTCTTAATGAAAGCAATATCATAACCATCATAACTAACATTTTTCTTAAATGTTGCAATAGTTGTATTGGGGCTTACACCGGTAATGTATTTATCACCTATAGTATATGCATTAGTATAAATACCATATGTTTTAGTATTATTATTTTCAATTGTCCTAGTAGTATTTGCTTTTTTACTTTTTAATTCATCGGTTTTTACAATATAAATATTGCTTCCTTTGGTTACGATAATTCTATCCTTATAACCATACAAATATTCAATATTAAAATTAAAAGAATATTCTTTATTAGTTGAACTACTAAAATCAGAATATACTATTTTATTACCACTTGCTTTTGCAATTCCATTTGACAATAAAGCAGTCCTGTTATCTTTGTAACTACCATATTCATTGGTATTAAATAATGAATACACTTTTCCGTTACCACAATAATATTCATCATTAACCATTGACATAGGGAATATGTTGTAATCATTTGATGTTGAATAAATAATATTACCTTTAATATAACACAGTCCATAAGAGGTTAATACAAATTGATAAGTACCGTTTGTAGTATCAATTTGATTAATGTTACTATCAAATTTATATGTATTTACCGGATTACCTTTAGAATTAAATTTATGTAACAAAGACCTATTATTAAAATCCACAAAATAATAGTTATTACTTTTATCTACAGAACAAAGTGTCCACCTAGTTTTTGTGCCATCATTCATAGTTATAGTTTTATACTTACCACTATTATAATTAAACCTTACAACACCTAATTTACCGTTTATACTATCGGAAAAGAAATGAAAATAGTTACCGGCATAATTACACTTAGTTATTTTAGCATCCGTTTTAATAGTGCTATAGCCATAACCTATTTTATTAACAACAGCAGTTCTATCCTTTACACTAACGATATAGTCATTCTTACTGTCAGCAAAGTAATATAACTTACTGTTATTTAGGAATTTATAACTTGTCCTTGTAACACAATTAGCACTAAAGCAACTTGTTAGTATTAATAATAAAGTAATTAGAATTAATAATATGCGTTTCATACAAAACACCAACATATCTACAAAATATTATATTTAGATTATACAATAACATTTTGATATATTGTTGTTTTGGTAATTAACTTTCACATATTTTTTATTTATGTAAAAGAACTATGAAAAATTTATAAAAATATTCTAATTGTATAAGTATTTGCAATAACTTATAATTGCAATAATAAGTAGAAAAGAGGAATGGTTATGCCTGCAACAAGTATTTTAATTAAGCTTGCATCATCAGCTTGTAATATCAATTGTAGTTATTGCTTTTACAAAAAGTTATCTGCTAAAAAGGCTTTCAGTTTCAACAATATATACCTTGTCTTGATGATAGTGATACAAAGTCAGAATGGTCTTTAGATGCTAATACATATGGAGAATTTCTCTGTGAGCTATTTGATATTTGGTATAATGATTATGTACATAGTAGTAATATTGATATAAGAATATTCTCTAATTGGGTACAAATGGCAGCCGGATATATGCCTGAATCCTGTGGTATGTCAGGTAAATGTAATTGTTACTTTGTTGTTGAGGGTAACGGCAATGTTTATCCTTGTGACTTTTACTGTACAGATGAGTGGAAACTTGGAACAATTGATGATGATTTCAATAATTTAATTAAGTCAGATAAAGCAAAGAACTTTGTAAGTTGTTCTTTACCCATAAATGATAAATGTTAAAAATGCAAATATTTGTATTTATGTCGTGGTGGTTGCAGAAGATGGAGAGAGCCATTTATAAATGGTGAACCGTCATTAAACTGTTTATGTGGTGCATATGAAAAGTTCTTTGAACACTGCATTGATAGAATATATTTATTAGCTAATATCAAAAAAATAAAGAATGTTATATTAAGTTGGTTCATAATGAGCCAACTTTTTTATTTATAAATATAGTATATACAAAAAATTATGATAAGTTTCATATAGAAAAATTTATAATATTATTCCTATTGAATTTATAGGTAATAACGAATATGATTTAACCAACACAAGGATGTGGCTCAGATACTTCAAGCAAACCACTTCCGGTACTAAAGTAATTAGAATTGGTATAACAGGACAAGATGCTGAAAGTTCTTTACTCGATAATGCACAGTATTTTTATAAACTTGGTTATCTACAAGATGGACTTAAGAAAGAAGGATATACTGTTGAGCTTAAGGGTTTTGCTCAAGCAGGACCTGCAGTAAATGAAGCTTTTGCAGCAAATGAAATTGATGTTGCAGTATATGCAGAATTTCCACTAATTACTGCTGTAAGTAATGGATTTGACTTAAAATGTTTTGCACTATCAACATCACAATTAAACTTTGGTCTTTTAGCTAGAAAGGTCAGTGGAATAAAGAGTATCTCTGACCTTGAGGGCAAAAATGTTGTAGTAACACTAGGAACAATATCATAAAAATACTTCTTAGATGTTACAAAGAAAAATAATGTTGATATAAGTAAAATCAACCAGTTAAATTCAATTTTAGATGCTCAAACGTTACTGGCTTCAGGAGATGCTGATGCAGTTGTTTCAACTATATCAAATTTAGCAGTTTTTGAGAATGCCGGTCTTGGAAATATAATTATTGATTCGTCAAATGACAGTAGTCTATCATCAGTGGCTAAAAGAGAACCCAAAAGCTGCAATTGCTATTTCAAAGGCATTAATTTGTTCTCAAGAAGAGGCTGAGAAAAGCCCTACAGATGTATATAAAAACTAGCTACTAAGGATAGTCCTGAAAGTATTTTTAAGGAAGTTTATAGTTATGATGAAACATTTAGTTTCTTTAAACCTGACATTACAGATGATTACATTAATCGTGCAAAATCAATTAAAAGTTTATGGAATACAATTAACTAATTAAAAGTACGGAAAGCCGAGCAAGAAGTGGTGAAAAAAGCCAAGTGCAAGAAAAACCGGCAGCGTGAGAGCAATGCTGCGCATAGAGCTAAAACCAAGGTGGAACGCTGGGCGGCGAATGACGGTCATAAGTACCCAAAGCGCGTGTACGAACAATGCGGCAAAGAGTTTTATCCGAACAGCACAAGGCAGAGATTTTGCAACACCGACTGTACAAAAATCCATCAGCAGGCAGAAGCATTGTTTTCTCGGCTGGTAAAACAGCTTTCCGAAAAAGAGGGCGTAACGGAAGCCCTCAAAGCGGAAAACCAAACGCTGTGGGTGCAGAGAATGAACAACATCCGTAGCGCTGCTATGGAAATCGTTTCCAGTGAGCTTATATACTGTTAATACTAAGCAAGAAAAGTCGCTGTCACAGACGGTGTCTTTTCCTTTTCGGGTACTATTCAAGAAGTCATAAAGTTCCGTGAGTAATGGAAGAAGGCAATGCTTTGAAAAAAAGATGATAGCAATATTCTGAAAACTACTTGAAATTTTTGTGAAAATCTGCTAAAATATTTTTGTATAACTATGTGGTAGGGGGATTCATATCCTTTTGCCTTAGAAATTATTGAAGGAGGACTTGACTATGGCAAACGGAAATGTGACAATCATTGTCGGCTCGGCTCGGCTTGGCAGGAGCATAGCGCCGTTTTTTCAGCATGTCAAGTCTTATTTTATACAATTTATAACGAACCAATTGCCGGAGACAGGGCGCATTATGCCTTGGCTTCGGCTTTTTGCGTTTGCCGGAAGGATGGTGGTTTGATATTGAAGTCCTAACCACCACCCGTAAACACATCTTTTCTCGGCGTGTCCGCTGCCGGAGAAAGTAAATAGTGGGCAATTAAAAAATGGAGGAACTGTTATGAAGAAAAAAATGTTGGCAGTCTTTATCTGTCTTGTAATGGTAGCTGGATTGATACCGACCGTAGCCTTTGCTGCGGAAAATGAGGTAGATGTTTGGGACGGAACATCTGATACAAGCTGGTATAATGAAACTGATACAGAATTTCATATCAAAACAGCAGAGCAGTTGGCGGGACTTGCAGAACTCACAAATATTGGAATTGATACTGGTGCATCTACAGGTAACACATTTGATAATAAGATTATATATTTAGACTACGACTTAGACCTTGGAGATTATCCTTGGACACCGATTACAAACAGAAATGTAGACGACGGTTATTTCTTTAAAGGAACATTTGACGGACAAGGACATACGATATACAACTTGAACCGTCATGGGATAGGCAACGATTCTTTCGACTCGCTTTTTGGCTATGTGCAGGGCGGTGTAATCAAGAATCTGAATGTTGTAGATGCGGATTTGAGCGCCAATGATTACAGTATGCATGTAGGCATCATAGCTGCATTGGTAGAAAACGGCAAGATCATAAACTGTTATACATCTGGCACTGTAGAAAGTGTCAATGGTTGGCGAAGCATAGGCGGAATTGCAGGATCATGCATGCAAGGTACACAAATTGTTGGATGTGGTTCTGACGCAAACATCATTAGCAGAAAATCCGAATCTAGTGATAGTGTCGGAGGATTGGTCGGCGAATGGTTAAATGCTAACAAAACTTCTGTGATTTCAGACTGTTGGTTTAATGGCTCAATCGTTAGCGAAGATCCGGAGTCTACAGTTGGAGGGTTATTGGCTGTTGGTTACAACAATAATGTAGAAGAAAATGTTAAAATCAATAACTGCATGATGGTAAGCAGCGACTTATCAAGTGCGGAAAAGGAATATACTGCTGTAATTGCTCATCTGACAGGAACCCCAACAGTTGCTGACTGTTTTTATAAAGAAAGTGATAATGGGTATCATGTCATTACGAAATTAGACAAGGGTAGTCTTGCTATTGACACAAGCTTTGATCCGACACCTTGTGCAAAGGCGATAACTGATTTTACAGATAATGATATTCTCGTTTCGTTGCAAAACAATGCCTCACAGGGAGTTGTATGGGTAGAAGGAATAGAACATCCGACTTTTAGTTGGGATTTAACAAACAGGTTGGCTGATTACACAGCTGTCGATGCAGCCATCGCAAGGGCAACGGCTCTTGATAGCAGCCTTTATACAAATTATTCTGCAGTAGAAGATTCCATTAACTCTGTTGACCGAGCAAAAAACAAAGCCCAGCAAACAGAGGTTGATGCAATGGCGAAAGCTATCGAAGATGCCATTACTGCCCTGCAATACAAGGATGCTGATTACACAAAGGTTGATGCAGCCATTGCCAAAGCAAACGCTTTGAAGAAGGATGACTACAAGGACTTCACCGGCGTGGAAGCCGCTGTAAATGCTGTGACCCGTGGTAAGAACCTTACGGAGCAGACCGAAGTGGATGCAATGGCGAAAGCTATCGAAGATGCCATTACTGCCCTGCAATACAAGGATGCTGATTACACAAAGGTAGATGCAGCCATTGCCAAAGCAAATGCACTGAACAAGGATAACTACAAGGACTTCTCCGGTGTGGAAGCCGCTGTCAAAGCTGTTGTCCGTGGTAAAAATATTACGGAGCAATCTGAAGTAGACAAGATGGCGAAAGCTATTGAAGATGCCATTGCTGCCCTGCAATACAAGGATGCTGATTACACAAAGGTAGATGCAGCCATTGCCAAAGCAAATGCACTGAACAAGGATAACTACAAGGACTTCTCCGGTGTGGAAGCCGCTGTCAAAGCTGTTGTCCGTGGTAAAAATATTACGGAGCAATCTGAAGTAGACAAGATGGCAAAGGCTATCGAAGATGCCATTGCTTCCCTGCAATACAAGGATGCTGATTACACAAAGGTTGATGCAGCCATTGCCAAAGCAAACGCTTTGAAGAAGGATGACTACAAGGATTTCTCCGGTGTGGAAACCGCTGTCAAAGCTGTTGTCCGTGGTAAAAATATTACGGAGCAATCTGAAGTAGACAAGATGGCAAAGGCTATCGAAGATGCGATTGCTGCTCTTGAGAAAAAACCTGCCAGTACCAAACTGGGAACATCCGATAAGAGTCCACAGACTGGCGATTCCAGCAACCTTGCACTGTGTATTGCCCTGTTGTTCATCAGCGGCGGGGTAGCCATTGGCACAACGGTTGTAAGCAGGAAGAAAAAGTACAACAGATAATTGAATAGCGTTCCCTTGCTCCATCTTCCGAGCAAGACAAAAGCGTCGTAGCAATACGGCGCTTTTTTGTTACCCGGAAGTGACAAGCAGTGGCTTTTGAATGGTTGGCGGTAAAGGATACCACCGCTAAAACAAAGCCGTTCATATCGGATGAAAACGCCCAAAATCGCCCCGAAACTATGCAGCGGGAACTCAAAGCTGGAAGGCTTCAACAACAAGATCAAGGTCGCTAAACGAATCGGCTACGGTTACCGTGATGATGACTTCTTCTTTACCTTGATTCGATATCTTTCTATTCCTTCTGTCCGTTCACCATCCCACAAAAAATCGTGATGAACCGGTTTTTTCCTGTGATAAAAAGAAATATGACGTTCTTGAACCAGAGTTTGCTATTGTTCAAGAGATAGTGAAACCAGATAAGGACAAAACTTCAAAACACACTGTTTAGTGACAGCAGAATGGATTTTGAAGTAAAAATCTCTATTTGGAGGACGACACAATGGAGAAATTCATTACAGACGAAAGGACAGCCTTGCGTTATGAGTTTGTCGGGGACTACTATCTGATTGCAGGAGAGGACGAGCCGGAGGGCAGATCTGTCGGCATATGGAGACAACGGCATTTGCGGTATATCCGCAGGTACAAAAGACATCTCTATTTCGGACTTCTGATAAGAGGCAAGCTGAACGATTACCTTGCCGACATAATCGAGCAGGCAGAGAAAATGTTCTCTCGTCTGGTAAAACAACTTGCCGAAAAGGAAGGTGTAACGGAAGCACTCAAAGCAGAAAACCAAATGCTGTGGGTGCAGAAGATGAACAATATCCACAACGCCGCTAGATATTGTTTCAAACGATTTGATTTACGCATAACAAACAATCGGAAAGGCTGCTGTCAAGCGACAGTGGCTTTTCTTTTTTTGGAAGTATTCAAGAAGTTATAAAGTTCCGTCAGTAATGGAAGAAGGCAATATTTGCGAAAATGTCACAATTTAATGCGGAAAATTATCAAATACCACTTGTTTTTTCTTTCTTAATATGATATTATTAGTACGGATACTAAAACTTTTATAGAGAGGTGATTTGTTTGCGAAGAAGCAGCGGAGAAACAAAGAAAAAAATCCTAACCGCATGCGTTCGCCTTTTTTTGGAGCAGGGGTATAAAAACACCTCGGTCAGTCAGATCGTTGACGAAGCGGGCGTTGCGAGAGGAAGTTATTTGAATCTGTTTCCCACCAAGGATAAAATTTTGCTAGACTTGACCGAAACGATGTTCGGCGGTCAGTTTGGCATGGCGAGAAGCATTGCGGACAGCAAGCTGCCGTCGGTGTATGCCTATGCGGTGGATACGGCGATCCAGCTCACCCTCACCGAGCTGAATGAGAATCTGCGGGAGATTTATATCGAAGCCTATACCGCTCCGGACACGGCGGAATATATCTATGTGCAAACCACGGCGGAATTAAAAGAGATTTTCGGCAGGAATTTCCCCGATGATACCGAGAGCGACTTTTACGAGATGGAAATCGGCACGGCGGGACTGATGCGCAGCTATATGGCACGCAAATGTGACATTCATTTTCCATTGGAGCGAAAGCTCGACCGCTTTCTCACAGCGGCACTGCGAGTGTACAAGGTGCCGGAGGAGGAGCAGGCCAAAGTGCTTGCCTTTATTCAGACACTGGATATCAAGGCGATTGCCACAGAGGTTATGTATAAGCTGTTTGCCATGCTGGAAATGAAATACGATTTTAAGCTGTCGAGTGACAGTGAAACGGAGGAAACAAGATGAGAAAACGAATTTTAAGCATTTTGCTCACCCTGTGTATGGTACTGAGCATCGCCCCTGCGACAGTGTTTGCCGAGGACAGCGTGGTAACAGAAGTCAGCACCGCAGAGGACCTGACTACGGCTATTGAGAATTCTGCTGTCAGCACCGTCAAGCTCACGGCGGACATTAACATCAGCAATTCCCTGACCGTCAACCGCACCGTGACGCTGGACTTAAACGGTCATGTGCTCAAATACGAGAGCGCAAACAAGGGCAGCGTGATTGTGGTCGAGAACGGCGGGCAGCTGACTATCGAGGACAGCAATACGAGTAATCTCTCGCACAAATTCAATCCGAATGGCAAACTGTGGGTGCTGGACGAGGCAAGCGGCACAGAGACCGTCACCGGCGGCGTCATCACCGGCGGCACGGGAACGGACATCTCAACGTTCGGCGGAACGACGTGGTATTGCGGCGGTGGCGCGCTGATTAAAAACGGCGGCAGCCTGACCATGAGGGGCGGCAATATTATCGGCTGTTCTGCGGAGTGCGGCGGCGGTGTATGTATTGATTCGGAACAGGGTCAGTTCTCTATGTCCGGCGGCAGCATCGCCGGATGCGTCGCCTCCGACATCGGCGGCGGTGTTTTTGCTTCCGGCACGTTCAAAATGTCAGGTCCGGCGGTCATTCGCAGCTGCACCGCCGAAAGCGCGACCCAATTTGTTTGCGGCGGCGGCGTATATGTCAACGTCAGCAGCAGCTTTGAAATGTCTGATACGGCAATAATCGAAGGCTGTCAGGCAATCTCCACCTCTTCCAATTCTTCCAACGGCGGCGGCGTATATGTCAGCAGCAGCAGCAGCTTTGTGATGTCTAATGAGGCAAAAATCGAAAACTGTCAGGCAATCTCCAATTCTTCCAGGGGCAGGGGCAAGGGCGGGGGCGTCCATCTCGCAAACAATACGAAGTTCACCCTGTCGGGCAGCGCCGTGATTCAAAATTGCACGGCAACAAATTCCGCCAACTCCGGCGAAGCCTACGGCGGCGGCGTAAGCGCCGCTTGTGTGAAGAAGATCACCTTGGCGGACAGTGCGCGCATTGTCGGCTGTACTGCGGCAAACGGAAGCGGACTATACATCACCGGCTCTCAGGTACCTGGCTATGGGATTCTTCACGCCAACAGCGGCTCGGTTGACGGCGACGTCGTGCTGGGAGATACAGAAGACGGTCCCAGTACCATTACAGGCTCCGGCGGGACTGTGTTCAATGGCAAAGTGACCGTTACCCCTGGCAGCATCATCGAAAGCGGCACATTCAACGGCGAGGTCATCAACAACGGAACCATCACCGGCGGCGTCTTTAACAACACAGTCTCCGGCAGCGGTACCATCACTGGCGGCACATTTAACACCCCGATGACCGGCAGCGGCACGGAGACAGACCCCTATCAAATCAGCACCGCCGACCAGTTGAAGCTGTTCCGGGATAAGGTGAACGATGCAAAAACCGAAAAAGAAACCAAAATCTGCGCCGTGCTGACATCAGCCATTGATTTGAATAACGAACCGTGGACGCCAATCGGAAACTATACCGAAGGAAATCAGATTTACTACGAGGGCACATTTGACGGCGGCGGCCACACCATTTCCGGCCTGAACGTTACGGGCAACTTCAGGTATGCCAGTCTGTTCGGTGCTGTAAAAGGCGGCACGATTAAAAACCTGACAGTGGCAGGTAACGTATCCCATAATTATTATTCTACGAGTCTAGACTGTCACGTCGGTGGCATTGTGGGCGGCGCTTTGGATGCTGCAACGATTGAAAATTGCAGCAACAATTGCAGCGTTACTGGCAGCAGTCGCAATTATATTGGCGGTATTGCTGGCAGTAATATTGACAATGCGAGAATCATCGACTGCTATAATGTTGGCACAATTACCGGCAGAATTCATGAAACTGGCGGTGTTACGGGGCTTAACATGAGCACGATCTCCAATTGCTACAATGTTGGAACGATTAAAACACTCTATAATAGTGATGTTGTTGGCGAAATCGTTGGCCGTAATAATGGCACTGTAGAAAACTGCTACTATCTTGCCGGTACGAACCTGAACGCAGTTGGCCAAAACAATAGTAATGGCAACATTACAAAAACAGAGTCCAAAACCGCCGCAAACTTCGCCAACGACACGGTGCTGGCGCTGCTCAAGGCTGGCGAACGCGACAACAATGCTGACCCGTGGGCAGACGAATGCAAGTATTTGAATGCAGCGGGCAAGACCCTGCCCGTGTTCAATGGACAGGGCGACGCCCATGACCATCAGAGCAACGACTGGAAATCCAACGAAACGGAACACTGGCAGGTCTGCACCTGCGGCGCGGTGTTTCATAAGGCGGAACACTCCGGCGGCAAAGCGACCTGCACCGAAAAAGCAAAATGCGCAGTTTGCGGTGCGGAATATGGCGATGTTCTGGGACATGATTTTACTACCAGTTGGACACATGATGATAACGAGCACTGGAAGCAGTGTTCCCGTTGCGATGCAAAGGATGACGTAAGCCCTCATACTTGGGACAGCGGTACGATAACAACAGCGCCTACCTGCACAAAAGCGGGCAAAAAGACATATAGCTGCACCAAGTGCGACGCAACAAAAATAGAGCCGATTCCAGCTACGGGCCATAGCTGGAAGTCCGATTGGACGTCCGATGCAACGCATCACTGGCATGAATGTGCCAATGAAAACTGCGATGTGACGGATAACGCGGGAAAGGACGGCTATGCGGAGCACTCCGGCGGTACGGCAACCTGCACCGAAAAAGCCGTTTGCACCCATTGCGGCCAGTCTTACGGCGAAACCAACCCCGTCAATCATACCGGCACGGAACAGTGGACACAGACAACCACTACCCACGAGAAAAGATGGAACTGCTGCAATACCGTAAGCGTACCGAATGAAAATCACGAATGGGCAGACGGCGTGTGCAGCGAGTGCGGATATGTGTGTCTGCATGAAGATACAGATAAAAACCATATCTGCGATATTTGCGGCAAGACCATTTCCGACCACAAAGACGCAGATAACAATCACCTCTGCGACTACTGCGGTGAAAAAATCAGCAATCACACCGGTGGCAAAGCAACCTGCATAGCTAAGGCGGTCTGTGAGATTTGCAAAGAAAGCTACGGCAGCCTTGACCCGAACAACCACTCTGATTTGAAACACTTCCTGGCAATGGCGGCGACCAAGACTGCCGAGGGCAATATCGAGTATTGGTACTGCTCCGGTTGCAAGAAGTATTACAAGGACGCCAAAGCAACACAGGAAATCACCAAGGCTCAAACCGTAACGGCGAAGCTGCCAAGTGATAACAACGGTAGAAACAATAAACCGGGTAACAATGCAACTACTTCGCCTCAGACCGGCGACAACAGCAATCTTGCCTTATGGATCGCACTGCTGTTTATCAGCGGCGGTGCAGTAACTGCAACAACCGTTTATGGCAGAAAGAAAAAGCGTAGCGTAAAGTAAAATCAAATATTTAACCCAAAAGTGGCTGTCGGAAACGGCAGCCGCTTTTCCCACTTTTCCTGCAACAGTATGTCAAAATGCGTGTGTTAAAATGATGTGAACTGCTCCTATGATTATTGGTACTTTCCTTGAAAATTACGATTTGTCTTGAAAAGAAGTTTACACATTTACACAATCAGTTGCTATGGATAATGAACATTTTGAAAATTCAATGAAATTTGTTAAGCAATCTGCAAAAATGCAACTGTACATGATGGTCTGTATGTAAATGCAAGTGAAACTAATGAAATTATCTCATATCTAAATAAGAATGGTTTTGGAAAATAATCTATAATCAAATAATTATCATATCCACAGTAATACTTTTGTTACTGTGGATTTTTGCTTTTAGATATTCGACAAAGTAAATACATTATGCTAAAATAAGTTTATAAATTATAAGGGGAGCAGATGTATTATGAAGTCTGGAATTGCATATTATCATCTTCCAGGGTTATTCGAATTTTATGAGTTTTACAAGGTGTTTTTGCAACTATATCGTGAACATAGGGAATATTTCTATGATTGGTGTGAGATAGGCTCAATTTATGGTGCACCAAAAGGTTGCATTTGGAGTGGAGGAAGAATCAGTTTAGGTGAACATAATCAACAAGATGTTTTAAAGTTAATGAATAAATACGGTATTTCTGCAAGGTTAACTTTTAGCAATTCACTAATAAAACAAGAGCATTTAACTGACAAGAAATGTAATGAATTGTGCAAGTTATTTAATGACAACAATAAGGTGACCAATGGTGTAATTGTTCATTCTGACTTGTTGGTTGATTATATAAAAAGCTATTATCCAAATCTTTACCTAGTATCTTCAACTACCAAGGTACTAACAGAATTTAATCAATTAGTAGATGAGATAAATCGTAAAGATTTCAAATATGTTGTTCCAGATTTTCGCCTAAATAAAAGCTTTGATGAACTAGAAACATTAACTCAACCACAAAAGGATAAATTAGAATTTCTGTGTAATGAATGTTGTTTCTATGGTTGCTATGATAGAAAAAATTGCTATGAAACTGTAAGTAAGCAAATACTAGGTTATGATTGTCCTGACCATATCTGTGTAGCACCTAATTCACAAAATGGTTACAGCTTTTCAAAAACAATGACTAATCCAGCATTTATAGGTGTTGATAATATCAAGAATGTTTATATGCCAATGGGCTTTTCTAATTTTAAAATAGAAGGCCGTTCTTTGGGAAGTGCATTGATTCTCGAATTTCTCTTGTACTATATGACAAAACCAGAATATCATATCCATGTTAGAGAAAAAATCTACCTTGATAATATGCTGGACTTATTCTAATAATTATTATAATTTTCGTGATATAATAGTTTTGTACTTATTTTGATATATAGACAATACAAATTAAGGAGAAGTTATGAAAGATATTATTTTTCTTATTGTGTTGTTTATTGCTAATGTTATACAAGCAATTACTGGATTTGCCGGTACTGTTCTTGCTATGCCTCCATCTATGTTTTTGCTTGGTGTTGATAATTCCAAGGTTGTACTTAATGTGATGGCATTATTATCTGGATTGTTAATTGCTATTTCCGGTTATAAGAGGATTAATAAAAAAGAACTGCTGAAAATTTGTGTTTTTATGCTCATAGGTATGGCAGTTGGAATATTATTATGCAAAGTTATTTCATTAAATTCATTGCTTATTATTTATGGAATAATCATTATTGTTATTGCTGGAAAAAATCTGTTTTTTCATAAGGAACATAAACTACCACAAGCATTTCTAATTGCAATTCTAATTATAGCTGGCATAATTCATGGTATGTTTGTGTCTGGTGGAGCATTGCTTGTGGTATATGCAACACAGGTACTAAAAGATAAAGAGGAATTTCGTGCTACGGTTGCTCCGGTATGGATTGTACTTAATTCAATTCTTCTAGTATCTCAAATACAAGCTCACGCTTTTAATTATGATAACATAAAATTAATTTTACTAAATATAATTCCACTAATCGTTGCTACGTGGATTGGTAAAAAACTTTTAAAGAGAGTTTCACAGAAGGTATTTCTCAATTTGACATTACATCTTGCTAATTATATCAGGTATTTCATTGATAGTATAAAGGGGATATTGTGGCTATAAAGTAAGAATGATAACAAAGCTAGTAGAACATTTAGATATGAAATTAGTTGCTGGTGAGAATGGACTTGATAGAGAAGTCACTTGGACTCATATGGTCGATAGTGATATTATTTCAGTTTTTCTACAGGGACAAGAACTAGTTTTCACAACAGGCATTGGCTTAAATAAAGACTTATCACTATCTGAACTTGTAGAAGATGTGTACCATGAAGGTGCGAGTGGTATAGTTATTAATATTGGACCATATGTTAAATCTATCGACCAGGATATTATTGACTTTGCAAATGAAAATGATTTTCCTGTGTTTGAAGTTCCATGGTCTGTACATATGGCTGAGATTATGAGAATTATATGCTTTGAAATAACCAAACAACAGCAAAACAGAATTGAGATTAGTGCTGCCTTAAGTAATGCTTTTTTGTGTCCAATACAAGAAGATTTATATGTTCCTATATTAATGAAAAAAGGGTATTTACCAAACAATTCATATGTAGTATCTATTATATATGTCAAAACGGAAAACATAGAAATTGAAGACAACCGTAGGGAGTCCATTGTTTCTCAATTAAGTGGATATATTAGGTACAGTTATCTTATCATTAGTATGTTATTTTATACTTGCAATTTTTGCCGTATCTCTTATTAATTTAATTTCATTATTGATAAAAAATAATCTAATGGCTATGTTGTTATCATCAGCATTGCTTTTAATTCCTAGCTTTGCTATTGTGAATTCAGAAACCATAAGATTTGGAAACTTCTTAGTAAAGAATAGTATGATTGCAGTAACTATTATTTTAGTAGTTTGTATTGTACTTTCAGTTATATTTGCCTTGATAAGTCACAGGATTTATACGGAGGAATAAAATGCCTAAACTAGAAATAACAAATATAAGCAAAACATATAAAAAGGGTGCTGTAAAAGCACTTGATGATTTTAGTGTAACACTTACTCCAGGTGTATATGGACTACTTGGTCCTAATGGTGCAGGTAAGTCAACATTAATGAACATCATTACTGATAATCTAAATTCTGATAGTGGCAAAGTACTTTATAATGATGAAGATATTAAGAAACTAGGCAAAAATTACAGAACTGTTCTTGGTTATATGCCTCAGCAACAAGGTCTTTATGATGACTTTACTCTTAATCGATTCTTGTGATATATGTCAGCACTTAAAGGCCTTAAGAAAAAAGAAGCAAAAGACAAAATCACTTCACTTCTTGATACTGTTAATTTGACCGATTCAGCACACAAAAAGCTAGGTGGTTTTTCCGGTGGTATGAAACAAGGAGCATTGATTGCTCAAGCGTTGCTTAATGACCAAAAGATTCTTATTCTTGATGAACCTACTGCCGGTCTTGACCCAAAGGAAAGAATTAGAATTCGTAACTTTGTTAGTGAAATAGCTGAAGATAAAATCGTTTTGATTTCAACTCATGTGGTATCTGACATTGAATTTATTGCCAAGGAAATTATCCTACTAAAGCAAGGTAAACTTGTGTCTCATGATACTTGTCCAAACCTTGTAAGTGAAATTGAAAACAAGGTAGTTGAAGTTGAAATTGATAGGGAAGAACTAAAGTATTATCAAGATAATTACAGAGTTTCTAACCTATATCATAACGGTGAAAAGATTGTTGTTAGATTAGTGACAGATAACCCTCCTGAAAATCACTATTCTAAAATTGTAAAACCAACCCTTGAAGACCTATACCTTTATGTCTTTGAACAGGGATTGTAATAAAATTACTTATAACTAGATTTTTATAATAAACACCTTTCTAAAAACCACAGCATTATATGGTTGTGGTTTTTTGCTAGTTAATAATTTCTTAAAAGTATAATTTCTCAACTTTCTTGAAATAAATCGTATAATCTGTTATATTAAAGTAGGGGTGAATTAATGCTAAAAATTGCAGTTGTGGATGACGATATGGTATTTGTAAATAAGTTGTCCAATATTATAGCTAAGACTTGTAATCAGTCAAAAATGGAATATACATTACAGAAATATTCAAACGGTATGGATATTTTATCTAACTATTCACAGTTTCATTTAATTTTTCTTGATATTGAAATGCCTTTCTGTAATGGTATTGAAACTGCTGAAAAAATAAATAAATTAAAAGGTAATTCTCAAGTACCTTTATTTGTATTTGTTACAAGTCATGATGAACTTGTTTTTGAAGCACTAAAAAGTTATCCTTATACTTTTATCAGAAAAAGCAGTATGGAAACTGATGTAGCTGAATGTATAAAACACATTAATGATTCTTTAAGAATAGATGACAATACTATCTTTTTACATGCAGGTAGAAAAGATGTAGCTGTTAATGTTGATGATATTATTTTCCTGGATAAAATTAATAATTATGTGATTTTCCATACTGAAAACGGTGATTATAAGGTTAGAAGCAACATAAATAAAGAATTCAAAAAGATTTGTGATTACGGGTTTGTTAGACCACACATTGGTTATGTTGTTAATAATAATTATATTCAATACATAGCCAGTGACAGTATTTTATTAAAAAACAATGTTAGTGTTCCTCTTAACAAGAAATACAAAGAAGCAGTGAAAACTGAATTTTTTAACTGGATAGGTGATAGGGATGTTTAATTATGTTTTTGAAATAACCGTCAATTTATTGCAGTCTATTTATTTTGTGGGATTCTTTCTGTTATTCTTAGGTGGTAAGTTTTCAACAAGAAAGAATATAATTCTTTTATCAATATTTATTGCACTTAATTTTGCATTTCTGACATATTTTACATACAATCAACCTAACATTGTTATGCTTGATATGTTTATAGGTATTATATTATACGAAATATATTGTATTACTTGCCTTAAAGGTGAATTGGCAATTAAGCTAATACTTCCATTTATAGTATCATTAATAAATACTATCATATCATATGGTTTTGTTTATTCATCATCTATAATTTCAGGTGTAACTTTTGAAGAATTAATTACAAAGTCAAGCTTATTTAGATATTTATTTGTTATTCTTGCTAATCTAACAACGATGGTAGTTCTATTTATAATGTGGCGAACTAAAGCTAAAGCATATAGCTTGAAGAAAGTTTCTAATGTGATTGCATTTGTGGCTATACCACTATTAGCTATGATGATTTTGTACATAACTATGTATGTAATGATACTTACAAATTTCCAATCTAACATAATTATCTTACTTTCAATTATTAGTGTCAGTATGATTGTAATTGCAGGAATAGTTTGGTTTATGATAGCCAGAATAAATAAGGATAATGAAATTAAAACTAAACTATTATTATCAGAACAAAAAGCTAATTTATATAAACAAAATATAATCAGTTCTAATAGCCAAATTGAAACTATTAAATTGTTAAAACATGATATGAAGAATAATATTTCCTGTATTGATGCTTTAATTGAAGAAGAAAATTATGATGAAGCACATAATATCTGTCATAGCTTAACTAATAAGTACACATCTATAGGAACAATAGTAAATACTGAAAATTATTTATTAAACGCAGTATTAAATGTTGAAATTGAAAAAGCTAAAAGCTATGGAATACCCGTTAAACTAAGCATTACTAATGACTTAAAAATGTTTAAAAACAGTTCTGATATTATTTCATTAATCGGTAATATTCTTGATAATGCAATTTCATATTTATCTAAAAACAAAGTAAAAAACAATGAAATTAATTTTTCTACAGGGTATGAAGGTTCTTATTCCGTCATAAAATGTAGAAACAATATACTCGATTCAGTATTATTTAATAATCCTTCACTAAAAACCGATAAGAAAGATAAAGATAATCATGGTAAAGGAATCACAATAATTAATAGCATTGCTCATAAATATAATGGAGATGTAATTATAAAAGAAAGAAATAAAGAATTTATAATTACTGTGATTTTGGATAATAGAAGTTTACCAGAAAACCTCTGATTTTTACCAAGTTAATACATAGTATGTGAAAACGTGCTATTCTCTTCGTAGGTGATGTGTATATGTTACATAGACTTTCCGAAAGAATAGCACTTTCTGTTTGTAATGATAGTGATAAAATCCCACATGATATATATATTTATGGTTTTGAACTGTTAGTATCATCTGTAATTGAAACAATTAGTCTATTGTTAATTGGACTTTTAACGGGAAAATTAATAGAAACAGTAATTTTTATTATTTCTTTCTCAAGCATAAGAGTATTTAGTGGTGGTTATCACGCAAACTCTTATTTAAAGTGTTTTATAGTAACAGTTGCATATTATTTGTTAGTTCTATTTTCTGCTGATATTATGCTAGCTTTCCCTAATAGAACAATTATATTAATCGCTATTATAACTTTGCTTTTATCCTTTATATTATTCCTATTAATGAGTCCGGTAAAAAGCAAAGGAAAATCAATATTAAATTATAAAAAGCAAAAGATACTTTCAATCATTTCTCTATGTATAAACGCTATATTGCCAATCATCTTGTTAACTATTTATCAAAACAACATATTAATCATTGTATATCCTACAATAATATGTGTGGATGTGCTGATTATTATCGAAAGTTTGAAAAAAGGAGATGAAAAAAATGAAAGAAAAGATTATTAAAGTACTTAAGAAAATGTCTTTACACGCAGTAAAGGTTTCTTGCAATACTGCATCATACAATTTCTCAGGTCAACCAAAAGAACCTGAATCACTAAAGAAATATATTTCAAATAGAAATAAGTAATAATAAGTACAATTAATACTACTTATAAAAATTACTGGATTTTTATTTGTTATAACTTACACACCTTTGGAAAGTCACAACAATTAGTTGTGACTTTTCTATTTTATATAATTAATGTAAACATAATAAAGTGCTTGACAGAATATGACAAAAAGCGATATAATTTAAACAGTGGTTAGTTTTATAGTCTAATATTACAAATTAAAACTTTAATAATTTTTAGAGGTGGGTTATATTGAAAAAATTAGTTAGCTTTATTCTTGTATGTGTGATTTCTTGTTCATTAGTTCTTACGGGCTGTGGAGATGATACATCTAAAGAAACAACAAACAAAATAGGAGAATTCGATAAAACACGAGTTATAACTGATAAAGGTGTATTTTGCAATAATGAAAATGGTTTCTTGAAATTTTATGACTATAATAGTCACAAAAGTGCATTCCTTTGTAACAAACCTGACTGTAACCATACAGATGAGAAGGAATGTTACGCATATACTAATGAAGAAATATTCGGTGTTTACAACGATAAAATTTACATTTTTGATACGGATTTCAAATTATCAGTGAGAAATTTGGATGGCTCAAATTATTCTAAACTGATGACTTATTGTAAAAAGTACAATTCATCATCAGACAGTTCCGCATTGCCTTTTAACTGTTTTGCAATTAACAATAAACTATATGTGGAATACTATGCAAAAGTTTTAGATAGTAAAACAGGAAATGAAAAGAAGAAGGCGATCTTAAGTTGTATTAACCTAGAGGATAATACAGAAAAAATAATATCAGAAAAAGATAATAGTCAGTATGGATTTATTTCTATATTGGATAACTATTTATATTTCGTTGATTATAGCAGTAATACTAAGGACGGTAATATTACTAACGAATACAAAACTGATTTAATTTTGAAAAAAATGAATTTAAAGGATAATTCAATCTCTAGCATTTATAAGGATAAATTGATTAATTTTTATTTTTTCAATTATTTTGATGATACGATTTATTTCTATAAGAATGATGACCCGGCTAATGAGCTTTATTCTATGTCCTTAAAAAATCCTAAACCGAAAAAGACAGAGTATGTTGTTACCTATAAAGATAAACGAGGAAACATTGTGCATAATTGCAAAGACTATAAACTTAAGCTAGAGAAAAACAATAAAATCACTTCTTTGCCAATAAAGAATGAAGATTTATTAGCAGGCTTTGATGGAGAAGCTAATAAGGATGGATTTTTATTCCTTAGCACAAAGGATAATATAAAATGTGAAAACGGCACTGTCAATGAGGGTGAATATTTTTATATGACAAAAGATGATTTTTACAATGGCAAATCTAACTACTACAAGGTAGAATAAAATATTATTTCGGCAAAACAAATTTAAGGAGCATATTTATGAAAAGATTTTTTACAACATTATTATCATTTATTTTAGTTATTGCTACTATGTTTTCACTTTCTGCTTGTTCTACAAGTGATAAAAACACTACTAGCAATAATACTAGCAAGAAGGCTACAAAATTTGTGCCATCAAAGAATATGACAAAGCTAGTATTAGTCACTAATACTCATTTTTTTGACGGTGAGTACCAGAAGGTGTTGAACCAGTTTAACCTTAAACTTGCTGAATTAGGTAAGAAGTATTATCTTGATATTAAGCTAATTGATAATTCACCTTCTTACAAAAAAGGTGAAGAAGAAGCTACATCATACAATAAAAAATATCACAATGGCGTTCTAGATATGAAGAGCAAAAATGAGCAGGTTGATATTATAAGATTTGATACTGGCGATGATAGTGATTATTATAACGATTATGATTATTTTTATTTAAACAATTTTTTAACACCTTTGGACGATTATATAAATAAGGATACTTCTATTAAGAATATTATTGATGATAAATCTTTTACTGCTGCTAAGCGTAATGGCAAAATATATGTAGTTCCTGATATTTTAAATGGTACAGGCAGAGGCTGGAATGTGAAAACATCTCAGTTAAAATCCAGTGGACTAACTGAAAAAGACTTAGAGTCTGAACGATGGGAAATTCTTAATAATAGTAAACTTTCAAGCAAAAAAATATTTATTGATCCTCAAGCGAATACAATGTCTGCTGGACTAGAGTTATCACTGCCTCCATATTATGCAGAATTATATTATGACTTAATAACACCTTGTGTAGGAGTAAAGTTTGATAGTGATTCTGCAAAGGCTATAAATATTTATCAAGATGAATATATAACAAAGTCAATTAAGTCAACCTATAGTATGGGTAGTTTTGATAAATGTAAGCTATCAATTGTTCCTGCTTATACTTCAAGTGATAAGGTTACTACAAATTCTATTGATGGAACTATTACTATACCAATCAATGACAAATTATATTCTTGTGGTAATATAAGTGGATTAGGTATTGCTAAATGGAGCAAAAATGCTAATTATGCTTATGATTTAATATCTTTACTTAATACTAATAAAGAATTAGCTACTCTTTTAAATTATGGAATTGAAGGAGTAAACTATACTAAAAATGATGATGGTACAGTGAAGTTATCTAACAGTGAAGGTGATAATTACTATAATCCTAATTGTATTTTCAGTAACTCTAAAATATTGCCAACAAATGCGGATTATCCTTATACTGATAATTCAAAAGATACTGTATTATCACCAATTTATAGTTTTATTTTTGACTACAACAAAGTAAAATCTGAAATTATTGCTACAAATAAAGTAATAACTAAATATAAAAGTAATTTGTTTGTAGGCAAAGGTGACTATGCTGAATTAAGCAAAAAGTTCAATGAAGATTTGGAAAAAGCAGGAGTGCAGAAAATTGTTGATGAAGCCAATAAGCAAATTGCAATTTGGCAAAAGACAAACAAGTAAAAAGTTATGATTAAATCTGAATTATACAAAATATTTTCAAAAAAAATATTTCTAATACTATTTGTTGTATTGCTACTTTTAAATGGATTTTTCATTTACAATAAGCAAATTAAAGGTAACGATATTGACTTTATCTCTGCTAATGCAAAAATTAGCTTAAATAATGATATTGCAAAATATAATAACAATAATGACAAAATTAAATTTGTTCACAACAAGCTAAAAGCTTTAGAGAAAGATGATGTGACCCATTATACTGATGACAGCTATTCAGAAAGGACATTACTTGATAATGCTGAAAATCAGTTAAAGATTGTATCAGACTATAAAGCATACATAAACCAAATAATTGAAAAGTCCGATAACATCACAGGTGTTTCTATATTTGAAGATAGCAGTTCTTTTTCTTATAAAAATGCTGTAAAAACTGCTGAGGATTATAAACCACTTTCTAATATTGAAACAGCTTATAGCAATTCTGAAGGCGTGAATATGGCTACAGATTTTATGCTAACGGATTTGATTGTTATTTTGCTTTTATGTATTGTTTGTGATGCTTTAATTGGTTCTGAAAGAAATATTAATATAAATAGCCTTCAAAGAACCTGTAGATATGGCAGAAACAAATCAGCTATATCCAAAATGGTAGTAGGTTTTATTACTACTGCTGTAATATGTCTAATGTTTTATGGTGTTAATTACATAATAGCCGGTTACACATATGGATTTGGAGACCTTTTCAGACCTATTCAATCGGTAGATAGTTTTTCTAATTGCACATTAAGAATTAATGTATTGCAGTATCTAATGTTACACTTTATCACTAAAGTTCTAGTTATGTATCTTATTTACACAATCGTTAATGTTCTTTCTATGGTTGGAAAAAGCAAAACTATAAGCTACATAGCTTTTCTATGTATTTTAATAGTTTCATATTGTCTAAATTTATTTATTGGTGATAATACTTCTTTAATGTGCTTTAAGTATATTAATTTGATTAGCTTTGTTGATACAAAAAATGTTATTTCACATTATAGAAATATCAATATTTTTGGAGAACCAATTAATTATGTGACTTGTTTTTGGATAGTGCTACTTGTGTTGCTTTTAGGACTTGTTGCATTAAATATATTAATTTACAGTCGCAAAAAGATTACTGCATATAATAAAAGCAATAACAGTTTTCTATCAAAACTTAAAATATCTCGTGGTAGTACCAATGTAATTGTACATGAATTATACAAGACTTTTGTAAGCAATAAGGTTGGTATAATAATCCTTGTGGTTCTTCTTACTCAGTTATACATTACTATTTCATCACCTATAGTATTAAGCAATGACGAAAAATACCAAAAATATTATTTCTCATATTATGCCGGTGACTTTAATAGTAACACAAAAAGTAAAATTGAGAATCAAATTAAAAAGTATGAAGATAATAAAAAGTCATTGGATAAATGTATGTCTGACTACGATGAGGATTTATTCTCTACCTATTCTACAATAGATGAGGATTATTCAAACTTCAAAAAGTATGTTATACCATATTATGATTATTTAACTAATCAATCTAAGGCTGGTAAATCTGTAAGTGTTGTTAATTACAACGGTTATTGTGCTTTGCTAGGGTTAGAAGGCAATTTAAGTAATACATATTGTTTGGCTTTATATGTATTGATGGTAATATGTATTATTCCTATTTTTACTGTTGAATATGAGCGTAAGTCAATTCATTTGCTTTCATCAACAAAGCTTGGCTTTAAATCACTTGTTTTTAAAAAGATAGTTTGTTCTTGTATTGTTACTGCTTTGTTAAACTTATTAATTTATGTTCCGTATTTTATAAGGATTATAAGTAGCTATGGCATAAATGAATTAGGTGCAGCTGCTTGTAGTATTGAAGAACTATCTAATATTTCAGATGGTTTATCAATTTTAAATGTGATAATTATTACATTTGCAATCAGACTATTGGTTTCACTCGTAATAACAGTGATAATATCAGGAATTTCTCTATTTACTAAAAATACTGTTATCTCAATTATAATTACAACGCTAGTTTTTGTTGTTCCTTTGCTTTTGCCTATAAACGATATTAATATTCTTAATAGCTTTTCTTTTTATCATTTGCAAAATTTCAATTTCTAGTAAGTGGTAATAATCTTAATTTTAATCACTTGTAATTTGATAAGTCACAAGATATTTACGGAGGAATAATATGCCAAAACTTGAAATAAAAAATATAAGCAAAACATATAAAAAAGGTACTGTAAAAGCACTTGACAACTTTAGCGTTACACTTACTTCCGGTGTATATGGACTACTAGGACCTAATGGTGCCGGTAAGTCTACCTTAATGAATATCATTACAGATAATCTTAATTCCGATAGTGGCAAGGTACTTTATGATGGTGAAGATATTAAGAAACTAGGAAAAGGATATAGAAGTGTTTTAGGCTATATGCCACAACAGCAAGGACTTTATGATGACTTTACTTTAAATAGATTTTTATGGTATATGTCAGCTCTAAAAGGCCTGAAGAAAAAAGAAGCAAAGGAAAAAATCACTTCACTTCTTGAAACAGTTAATCTTACTAACTCAGCTCATAAAAAGCTAGGTGGATTTTCTGGTGGTATGAAACAAAGAGCTTTGATTGCTCAAGCACTTTTAAATGACCCAAAGATTCTAATTCTTGACGAACCAACAGCTGGTCTTGACCCAAAAGAAAGAATAAGAATAAGAAACTTTGTAAGTGAAATTGCAGAAGATAAGATAGTGTTAATATCTACTCATGTTGTATCTGATATTGAGTTTATTGCCAAGGAAATAGTCCTATTAAAACAAGGTAAGCTTGTGTCACATGATACTTGCCCAAATCTTGTAGGTGAGATTGAAAACAAGGTAGTAGAAGTTGAAATTAATAGGGAAGAGCTAAAATATTTTCAAAATAACTATAGAGTGTCTAACCTGTATCACAATGATGATAAGATTATCGTTAGATTGGTTACAAATAACCCACCAAAAGACCATAAATCTACTATAGTAAAACCTACCTTAGAGGATTTGTACCTTTATGTGTTTGAACAAGGATTATAAATATTACATTATTTGTATATATACTTACACCCTAGAAAAGTCACAACAGAAATGTTGTGGCTTTTCTATTTTTTCAAAATAATTATAAAATTTTGCAACACTTTAAGATTTTCAAAAGTATTATTAATAGATAGAGGTATTATTCTATTATTTATAGCAATTAATTTGTTCAAATTAATAATTATTTTATCCAACATTTGTATAATATGACAATTGATTTTATTATTCATTGGCATATAATATAGCTAAAGATACGGAGGTGTCTGTTATGAAAAGAAATTTATTATTTGTTAGTTTTATAATATTAGCAATTCTTTTTACCGGTTGTTCTTTTAAGGATTATAATAGTGCTTATAAGAATGAAGAAGGTTATTCTAATTACATAAGCAACAGTAAAACCGGTTGTAAAGATATGAACAGTTTTGGATTGGTTAGCAATTTGGAAGATGAAGAATCACAAGAATACTATAAAAAGAATTCTCGTGTATGTGGTGATTATTTAATTACCAACTATCTTGATGGTGTTTGTATCAATCGTTACTTAGGCCATAATAATACAATTAAAATACCTAAAACTTTAGACAATAAACCTGTTATTATGCTAGGAGAATTTATCAGTGATGAAAAGTATAATGGTAAAAATCAAATTTATGGAGCTTTTGCAGGTATTAAAGACTGTAAAATCACAATTCCATCAACAGTAAAATATGTTACTAGCGGTGTACTTTGGGTTTCTTGCGATGGAGATACAACCGGATTTACCGGCAAGTATGAAAATGACTTTGCATCAGTTAAAATTGATAAAAACAATCCATATTATACTTATATAGATAATATTATATATACTAAAGATATGAAAACTTTATTATACATAAATTTTTATGATTACTATAATAATGAAGATGGCGAAGATTTTTATATAGTTGCTGATAACATTGAAAATTTTGAACCTATAAATCAAATGTTATATGGTAATTATCAAATTTATTTTGGCAAAAATATCAAGAAAATTGATGCTGATTTCGGAACAGATAATTCAGGAAATGTTCTTGTTTATTGTTATAAGGGTACTGTAGCTGAAAAATGGGCAAAAAATAAAGGTATATACTATGCATTTAATGATAATGATACCACAACTTCTGATGTTGGTGCTGTTCCCGGTCCTTACGGTGCAGATGAATATGATAAAAAGTATAGTAAAGTATGGAAGAGTGATGATGGAAAGTTTTCCTTTACTTGTGACAATAAAAAGCAACTTGATGGCAGAGGAGGATATAAAGCTACATACAAAGGCAAAGATAATCTTGTAATTATTAGCATTGATGGTAATGGAGAGCCCGGACTTTTAAGTATTGATACTGATACTAATGATGGAGATAGCTTGTTTGGTGGAGAATATACATATAATGGGAATGATAAAAAGTCTATTACTGTAGTGATTGATTATGTGTACAGGAAAAGAGTTGCTAAGGCCGGACTTGATAGTATAAAGAAAGGTGAAAAGATTGTTTTTCACCAAGAATGAAATAAAAAAGTGAGGTTGTTATGAAAAAAGGTAGAATAATATTAGTGTTAACTTTAACATTAATTTTGATAACACTTAGTGGTTGCTTTTATAAAGACTACTGTAATGACAGTAAAAGATTTAGATTCTGTATTAGCACTTGAATAAAATCATAGTATTAAAGCCTTGGAAATAATCCAAGGCTCTTTGTATAATTAGAACATTTTTCCTTTATAAGGCTTTGCAGGTAACATTTCAAAATCATATGTTCTCAATTCTTCTAAAGTAATGTTACTGTGACAACCTTCATGAACCATAAGGTTGGAATCTTCACCAAGTTGTACAACAACTACCGGTGTATTTGTGCCGTAAGCATATCCACATTCCCATGCTGTACCACTATCACTGTAACCACCATAATAAAGCATTACAACAACATCAGCCCAATCAATGAACTTCTTATCATTCATAAATGTTTCTTTTGACCACCAAGACTGCTGAGTATTTTCATCAGTTCTGACTTCATTAAGTCTAGGGGAGAAGAGAGAAAAACCTCTTTCTGTAAGTATCTTTTCTGCTATCTTAACATTCTCTAATTCTTTTTCGTTAAAGAATGGACTTGCTAAATAAATTTTCATTTTACTTTTCCTTATCTTTCTTTGGTTTTACATTAGCTAATGGATTACTCTTTGATGCATCTTCAAGTTGCTTGTTAGATAGGTGAGTGTATATTTCGGTTGTACCCAAATTTTCATGACCTAAAATATCTTTCAGTACTCTAATATCCACATTACCATGCTGATACATAAGTGTTGCAGCAGTATGTCTTAGCTTATGACAACTATAACCCTGACTATCCAATCCAATCTTTTCAAGATATTTATATACCATAGCTTGTACAGTTTTGGGGCTCATTCTCTTTAGTTGAGAGGAGATAAACAATGCCTTTTTGTCTTTTAAACCATCAGCAGGTCTAACCTTTAAATAATCGTTAATAGCATTTACGCAAGCATTATTTAGATAGACAATTCTTTCTTTATTACCTTTACCAAGAACTCTAATAGTATTGTCGTTGCGAATATCAGTTACATTAAGTCCTACAAGTTCAGATAATCGCAAACCACAATTTAAGAAGACTGTTATAATTGCATAATCTCTTTCTTTATGTTTACCTTCAACAGCATTAAGTAATTCAAGACTTTGTTCAAGAGTTAAATACTTTGGCAAAGCCTTTTTCTGTTTTGGCATTTCAAGTTCTTTTGTTGGGTCATAATCTAACAAATGCTTTTTAACTGTTAAATAATTAAAAAAAGTCCGTAGGGTAGAGGCTTTTCGTGATCTACCTGCTGCTTTCATATTTCTATCACTTATCAGATAATTCATAAATTCATAAATATCGGTTAAAGTGATTTCTTTTAGAAAATCAATATCAACATCATCAATTTTAATTTTATCAAATTCGCATTTAACATTACCACGCAGAACTTTAATAAATCTTAGGAACATTCTTAAATCTAAATAATACTCATTTATAGTTCGTGGAGATTTTTCTTTAATTGTTTGTAAATAGAAAAGAAATTCTTTTACAATATCCGGTGCTTCATCTCTAAAATTTACTGCCAAATTTTCACCTTCTTTAATTTTAAATTTTGAATATTTAAATGAGAGGGATAGGTATCTATTTATATACAAAATTATACAAAATGAGTATTTTGTATAATTTAGGGAAGTCCTAAATAAGAATAGAGGCTATCACTATATAATTAAGGACTAATCCCATAAATACTACGATTTTGCAAAATACTGTATCTATAATGAACCTATCAATCTATTGGAATTATACTGCCAATATCAATCATAGTGTTTTCAGTTAAGCTGAGCAATTCCACATTATGATTTTGTGCAAATGATTTTATGCTTTCATAATCCGGATGCAGTTTTATATTTCCTGTAAACACCAATGTGTTTCTATTGTATTTAAATGAACTGCCACCAATGAATCCATAATCTGTTCCCGGTAATTCTATGTAACCTTTCCATATTAGTAATACATCCATTTCATTTCTACAAGACTTGTAAATAGATTTATCTGAAGTGATTATAGCATTTTCATTTACAATACAAGTTGAGCATTTTGTGTAACCTTGATTTGCATTTATGATTTTCAGATTATCCTTAATAGCCATTTGTAAGACTTCATCTGCAATAGTTTTCGAATTACAAATTAGCTTATCGTTTAGTACAACACAATTTAGCATTACATTATTTGGATAATCTTTATCAATATTTTTGCTAATTTCAATTACATTTGGAAAATACTTTTTTAGATTTTCTTTAAGGCTTGTACATTCATTAAGTACAAATACTGTATCTTTATTATAATGTAAAAATTGTAAATCAGTATGATATTGTTCAAATATCAACAGTTTACTTAAATTCTCAGAAGATAGGACTTTTATACCTAACTCCAATACCCTATTTACCAATTCTTTATTATTAGTTGACATAACAACTATTTTTGCATTATCTTCAGGTAAATTAGGTTTAAAATTACTCATCAAGCATTGCCTCATAGGCTTCTCTAATGTTTTTTACTCCATAGATTGTAGCAGTATCAGAACTTACATTCTTTAAATTGTGATATGGAATAATGATTTTTGTAAAACCTAATCTTGACGCCTCATTAATTCTAGCTTGAGCATTTGCTACAGAACGAATTTCCCCACCAAGACCAATTTCACCGAATGCAAGTGCATTTTCAGGAATCGGAACATCCTTTAAGCTACTGATTAATGCCATAGCAACTGACAAGTCAACAGCAGGTTCATCAAGCCGTAAACCACCAACTACATTAATATATGTATCACTATTAGAAAAATAGAAACCTGCTCTCTTTTCAAGGACTGCAATAATAAGTGCTAGTCGGTTATAGTCATAGCCTGTTGACATTCTTCTAGGTGTACCATAACCGGAAGTTGTAACAAGTGCTTGAATTTCTGCTAAGATTGGTCTCGTACCTTCCATAGTACAAGCAACACAAGTACCTGAAACATTATGAGGTCTGCCTGAAAGCAACATCATTGATGGATTTTCCACTTCAGAAAGTCCCTTATCTGTCATTTGGAATACACCAATTTCATTAGTAGAACCATATCTGTTTTTAACTGCTCTTAAAATTCTGTATGACATTTGCTTGTCACCTTCAAAATAAAGAACTGCATCAACAATATGTTCCAAAACTTTAGGACCTGCAATAGAACCTTCCTTGTTCACATGGCCAACAACAATAGTAGGAATATCAAGGTCCTTTGCAGTGTGCATAAGTAGATTTGTACATTCTCTAACTTGTGTTACAGAACCCGGTGATGAATTTAGTGTAGTTAAATTCATAGTTTGAATTGAGTCAATCATAACTAAATCTGGCTTTTCAATCTTAATTTGTTCTGCAACAATCTCAACATCAGTTTCGGTCATAATGTAAATGTTTCCATTATTTACACCTAGTCTTTGTGCTCTAAGTTTAAGTTGTCTTTTTGACTCTTCACCTGACACATAAAGTATCTTTAGCGATTCACCAAGCTTTTCGCAAATTTGAAGTAATATTGTTGACTTACCGATACCGGGATCACCACCAAGTAGTACAAGGCTACCTTTAACAATACCACCACCAAGAACTCTGTCTAGTTCTTCTGAACCTGTGTTATATCTTTCTTCATCATTAGTATCAATAGTATTTATAGTTACAGGTTTTGAGTATGAGGACTTAGTAATACTTTTCTGAACTGTAGAGGCTTTTTTGTCAACTAATTCTTCATTCATAGTGTTCCATTCACCACAGGAAGGGCATTTGCCATACCATTTAGGTGATTCATAGCCACACTCTGAACATATATAAACACTTTTAATTTTAGCCATAGTTACATTCCTTTATAAATTTGAATTCATTAATCCTTGAAAAAGGCAATAAGAAAATTTCTTTTGATATTCTTTGTCACATAATAAATATGTTTCATTTTCATTTGATAAGAAACCACATTCAACAATTATTGCCGGTACTTTTGCATTATCTAATAGAAAAATACCGTTGGATTCTTTGCTAATTCTTTCGTTATCATTTTGTAAATTTGATACAACAGAAGTTGTAATATTGTCTGCAAGGACTTTAGAAAGTGGATTTTGTTTTGAATAAAAAACTTGAGTACCTGAGCAAGACTTTGCAGGGAAAATATTTTGATGAATACTAATAGCTACATTCTTAAGACTGCTGTTATAAATGTCAAGTCTTTTGTACATATCGGACTTTTTTCTTTTAGCTATTGTATCAAGTGATTTATCTGCAATATCATTTTTGTCATTACGAGTTAAAACAGTATCATAACCATTTAGTTTAAGAATATCATTAAACTTTAAACCAAATGATAAATTAACATCACTTTCATAAACATTATTTACTCCAACTGCTCCGGGGTCTTCCCCACCATGACCACAATCAATTACTATTACTGAATTTTTCTTGCTTTCAGTTGTATTAGTCATAACTGAACTTTGGCTTACTGCTGTAAATATCATAACAATAAAACAAAGTATCAGTGTTGTGGACAGTACAAAAATATAACCTTTTCTTCTCACCATATCAGCTCCTATTACTGTATATGCAGAGAAAATAGAAATAGACTTTATACAAAATATATTATAGCACACATAACAACATTTTTGTTGTGATTTGAAAGATTTTTTTACTATTAATAGAAAAAAACATCAGTTCTAAAAACTGATGCTTTCTCTTTATGTATGAGACTTAGGAATAAGGATAAATCAAGATAACATATCTACAAACAAGACAACTTAACTACAATTAAGATAATTTATCTACAATTTTGCCGTCTTCTATATAGATAACATAGTTACACTTTTCTGCAACCTTTTCATTATGGGTAACAAGGATAAGTGTTTTGCCTGACTCGTTGATTTCTTGCAACAGTTCCATTAGTTCTTCACCTGTAGTGCTATCCAATGCACCTGTAGGTTCATCTGCTAGGATAATATCTGCATTTGACACTAAGGCTCTTGCTATAGCAACTCTTTGTTGCTGACCACCTGATAACTGAGTAGGCTTTTTCTTAGCATATTTCTCTATGCCTAGTCGTTTCATATAGTAGTTAACTCTATCCTTCTTTTCTTTATAAGGATACTTCTGACAGTTAAGTGGTAGCATAATGTTATCGAATACTGTGTATTCATCCATTAAAGCAAAGTACTGAAAAACAAAGCTGATAACCTGGTTTCTTAGCTTACTTAACTGCTTATTCTTCATCTTACTGACATCTTGACCTTTTAGGATATATTCACCGGAAGTCGGTGTATCCATACAACCAAGAATATTCAGTAGTGTGGATTTACCTGAACCGGAAGGTCCCATAATTGCACAGAAATCACCTTTTTCAATAGTTAGGTCAACACCGGCAAGTGCTTTTGTTTCGGAGTCACCTTTACCGTAAATTTTAGTAATATTCTTTAACTCAAGTATTTTCATATTATTTTCCTCCTATTAAATCCTTTGGTTGTACTTTTCTCAACTTAAACACAAGAACAAGAAGTGATGGTATACACATAAGTAAAAATACCCCTATACCTATCAGCACTATGCCATAAGATAAGTGGAAACTAGAAAAATAGTATGCAGAAAACATTATTTCTTTACCACCGGAATAACTAATATACGCAATAAGTAGAGCTGAAAGGAAGGCTAAAATAGAAACTACAAGGAATTCACCCCATAACAGTAACAGTACCTTTTTAAATGAATAACCACATGCCATACGAATGCCAATTTCGTTCTTTCTCATATACATATGAGATACAATAAGAATAGATGTACCTATTGTGACAAATACAAGAATAATTAATGAGAAAATCACCCAACTAATGTCCTGACTTACACTTTCAGAATATGTTTCATTTAATTCTGTTGAAATAGTTTTTGCTTCTACCACAATGTTGTATTTCTTAGCAATTTTATTTATCTTATAAATTGCATCATCACTATTTACATTGTCATTAAGGATTGAATAATAATGCATTAATGGGTTTTCAGAATCATTAACATAGGCAACCATCACTGCATTATCAATTACCATAATCATTCCTTCAGAAACAGTTTGCCTAAACCATTTGCTGTTAGGTTCAAGAATTCCTACTACTTTATAATATTTATCATTAACATCATGATAGCTGTCCCCCACCTTTAAGTTTTGGTTGTTAGCGAACTCACTACCTAATATCATTGAAAACGGCTTAGATTTGCTACCGGTTGCATTTTCTTTCTTAAAGTCTGCATCGGTAAAATATCTACCGGTTGCAACATTAATTTTCTTTGGCTTTTCACTGCCTTTAGCAAGTTGAACATTATCGAAACTATCTCCTTTTTCACCAATAACATGAGTATCAGGAGTTAAATCGCTATTTCGCCATCCTGTTAAACCATCAACTAAATTAGCATTTAGCAATTCTTCTTTAAACTTACTGAAGTTTTTGCTATCCTCATTTTGAATTTCCATATGTAATGTTCTCTTAGGATTAGAATCCAGTTCATTTTTAGCTGATATATTACTGTTAACAACAGCTTGCATAGATATAGTAGTAATAAAAAAGTACAAAATAGAAAACAATATTTGAAGAAATATCAGAATATTGAACAGAGTTCTCTTGGTAATACTTTTTAAAATTTCTTTCATATATTACTCACCCCTCTTTTGCCTTTAATGCTTCAGCAGGTTCTACCTTAATTGCTTTAATTACAGGTATCAGTGTTGTGACAAGCGCAGTAACAAGAACCACCACAAGACCTATTACAAGATTAGGTAAATATAGTTGTAGAGTATAATTAGCAATACTACCAACTACAACACTTAAAACAAACTGCATAATAATTGCTATTACAAAAGAAATAATTGCAAAACCAATCATTTCTATAAAAATCATTTTCATAATTGAGCCATTTGTAAATCCAAACGCCTTTCGTACACTAATTTCATACTTTCTCTTTTCAATCCAGAAGATAGTGATATTAATTGCGAAAACAAGTGTAACTAAGTAGCCAATAGCAGCAATAAGTAAAATCTTATCAGGATTTTCAGCTGCCAGACTAAGCACTTGATCACTATTACTTTGAATTTGTCCCAAATCTTCAAATGAAAAGTTCTTAAGAATACTGTTACCTTGACTTTTCATAAATTTTTCTGACTTTGAATAGTCACCTAAATTGCTATACATTATAAAAGAAATTCCAAAATACTTATTATCGTTAAAATCTTCAAAACAATTCTTTGGAAGAGATGTACATGGCATTATAATTCTGCCATCCCATCTTGATTCTTGATTTGCAAAGCCGATTGTGCCGACAACTCTATATTCTTCTTCTTCAATTTTTATATATTTTTCATTATTTTTCTTATAGGAATATTCATCTAATGACGAACCAATCAAAACCACTTTGTTCCCATTCTTAACATCATCTGCAGTAAAATATTTTCCTGATACTAAAGGATAATGCCATAAATCATTATTTTTAAAATATTCAGCACTAGCACTATAGTAACTATTAACCTCAGAACCATCAACATGAAGTAACAAATTATTTAAATATAGTCCGGTATCATTATCAATTCCTGAAAACAATCGATTAAATATTTCATTGTTACAATTTTTTTTCAAATTTCCATCAAGTGCGTAAACTTCACCGTTAGGTGGGGCATTGTTATCTATTGTCTTTTCTCCATAAAATAAACTTGATACAAAGCTAGTGCCTATTGATATTAAAAGGATAGATGTTACTAACCCGAAAACCAAAAGGCATGAAAGCAAGGGAGAATTCTTTATTCTTGACATAATTAATTTCATAAACTTAACATCTCCTTTAAAGGAGAGTATGCAAAGTTCATATAACTGTGTTACACTAATTTTTGCATACCCAATAATTATTTTCAGTTACCAATCTTTAATAACAGCCAACCTTGTATTCTTATCGTCTTTGTTACCTACACGACCATAATGTTTTGACATGAATTTCCATACACCTTTTATTCCATTAGCAACTACTGCAGTTTTAGGACTAATAGCAGATCCAAGTTTTTTGTAATTCTCATCACTATCTTGACACTGCCATAAGACTGTTTTTACAGTATATCCTTTTTTGCCAGCCCACTCAGTTGTAGCAGTAGCTACATCATCTTTGCCAATATAAAAAGTACAATCCAAAGAACAATAAACAGTTTTGTTCTGATAAGTAGGTCTTTTTATTTGACTTTCAGCAAATGCATTTAATGGTACAATAGTCATAGCTACTGCCATAAATATAACTGCTACCTTAGCAACCTTGCTTTTAAACATTGACATATATGTAACCTCCTTTCCCCTAAATTTTTTATTACACTGTAAAATATAAATGATACTTCACAGTATAAAACAAAAATTATTAAATGGTTTGTCTTGATGACATCTACAGTATAATCCTTTTAATAGTAATTTCTTGACTTTTGGTACAACAGGTATAAAAAATTGACGCAAATGCACAATTGACCTCTTTATTTGTTAGGGAAAAGATGGTATAATATAGCCAAAAGATAAATATGAGGTAAAGTATGAGAATAGCAATATGTGATGATGAGACATTATTTTTGTCCCAATTAAAAAGTAAAATTTATGAATATTCAAATAACCACAATTTAGAGCCGGTAGTAGATGAATATACCGTTGGCAGTAATTTGATTAATTCTAATATAAAATATGATATTATTATCCTTGACTACCAAATGGATAAAATTGATGGTCTGGAAACTGCAAGACAGTTGCGTAATGGGATTAATGAATTTGCTTGTATTATCTTTCTTACTAATTACGGTGAAATATCTATTGACGCTTATTCTGTGGATACATATAGATTTGTATTAAAAAGCACTCTTTGGGATGGACTTTACAATGCACTTGATGACTACAGAAAGCGTATGAATACAGGCAAAAGTATTTCTGTAAAATCTGACGGAAGTTATATAACCATTGATACAGATGAAATAGTTTTTATTGAGTCACAAAATAGAATTACATCTATTCACCTATCTAACAATAATATTATTGAAACTAAAACACCTTTATCCTCTATCTTTGAGTCGTTACCTCATACCGACTTTTTTAGGGTACATAAGTCATTTATCGTAAGCTTTAGGTATATTACAAGAAGGGACTTTTCTTCCCTAAATGTTACCGGTTATGACTATGAGATACCTGTCAGCAGAAAATACACAGCCGATTTTAAAGAGGCTTACTACAATTATTTAAAGGAGTAATTTATGTTTTTAAATTGTTTTGTTGAAATCACTTGCATTTCCACAATTATATGGTTTGTATTACATTATGTAATGAATGTTAAATTTACTAAGAGATTTATTATTGTACCGATAGTTACTTTCGCAATATGTTTTTATTTGCTTGTAGGCAAGTTTGATGAAAAATATTTTTTGGGAACAGGGATATTATATTTATTACTGCCTGTCCTTTTAGCAAAAGATTTCAAAAAAACAGTAGTCTTATACACATCATTGTTGACAATTGTTTTGTCTTATTTTATATTTGGCTTTATTTATTTCATAATGAATTTCTTTCAAATTCCTATAGAAGAAGAGGCTTATTGTTTAACTATGATAGTCTCCATATTATTAGTTATAAAAATGACAAAAAAGATTGATATTGTTGGAATAATGAAATTATTATCAACAAAAGTTAAGGTAATTTTATTAGTTTTTCTATGGGCATTATTTTGTTTTTATACTTTCATTAATGAATATCTTTCAGGTCAACGTCAAGAATTAATCCTAGCATATTCATTCTTCCTATACCTAATAATCTTTGGTTCAGGGCTTTTAATTTTTATGCTAATTAGAAATATCAAGAAAAAGTCATATTATGAAAACCTAAGCAACATTATGGATGTTAGATTAACTGAACAGGTTAAGCACTATGAACAAGTAGAAAAAACCGACAATGAACTAAGAAAGTTCCGTCATAACTATAAAAATATGAAAATAGGCTTAATGTCATTACTTAACAACAAAGATACTGACGGTGCTAAAAAATATGTGGCAGATTGTGATGAATTGCTTGATATTGACTACACACTTTATCAAACAGGTAATTCAATTATAAATGCTATCTTGTCTGATAAAGCTATGAAAGTTAAGGACAAGGGTATTACAATTAAATTTACCGGCCTTATCCCTCAAACTAAAATCAGCAATACTGATTTATGCATTATTTTCGGTAACATTCTTGACAATGCTATTGAAGCAGTAGAAAAAGTTGATGATAATATTGCCAAGGAAATAAACATTGATGTTTATAAGAAAAAGGATTATCTGTTTATTACAGTTACCAATCCTACTAAAACTGAGGTAGCTATTAAGGACAATAAAATTGTCACTTCTAAAGATGATAAGAGTAATCATGGTTTGGGACTTTCTTCTGTTGAAGAAACTTTGAAGAAATATGACGGTCACTTAGACTTGGATTGTAATAACAATAAGTTCACAACATCATTTGACTTTTGTGTTGTGTGATGTGTAAGTTTCAATCAAAACAAATACTACATAATTAACAGGTGATAAATTTTATTATCACCTGTTTTACTTTTGTATATAAAGTTTTAATGAATAAAATATTAATCTGAAATCTTAGTCATGGTACCATTTGATAAAGTATATGTGCCTTTTTCAAAATGATAGTTCTGACCGTTTCTACTGCCTGAAAACTATTTATTTATAAAATTTTAATAAGATTTTTGTACTTTAATTTCTATTTTTATATATAATATTAAAAATATTTTGTATATGCATGTAAATTTTACTTGTATTCTGTTCAAATATATGATATATTAAAGATGTAAAATTGTTCGTGAAATAAATAATAAAGGAGGATATTTCTATGAAAACTACAAAAAAAGATTGTTTCAGTGATACTTGCGATGTGTATGCTAGTGTCAACAGCAGTTGTATCAAGCTTTGCAGCAAAAAAAGGTGAAATCTCGCCTGTTTCATCTGACTATGCAAGAGACAATTCTTACACAAAAGCTGCCGAGAACATTGATGCAGAGTATGCTTACACCGTTGATGATCTAGGTATAACATACACAAAAGATGCAACAACTTTCAAAGTATGGTCACCTACAGCAACCGATGTAAAAGTTAATATTTATACAACCGGTTCTGATGATGAAAAAGGTGCATCTAAAATTGGAACATTTACACTTGAAAAAATGCTGGTTAATGGTGAGTGGAATGGTGTGTGGACAATTACACTTATAGGTGAATGGAAAGATTTGTACTACACATACACAATCACAACCACTGATACAACACACATGGGTTCTGATGTAACAAAAACTTATGAAACACAGGATGCTTATTCAAAAGCAGTTGGCGTAAACGGCAATCGTTCAATGATTGTTGACCTTAATGATACTAATCCTGATGGTTGGTCAAAGGATAGTCATATTCTTCTTGATAAATCAACACAGTCTTCAGTGTGGGAACTTCATATCAAAGACTTCTCTTATGACAAATCCTCAGGTATAAGTGATGCTAATAGAGGTAAGTACCTTGCTTTCACAGAAACAGGTACTACTCTTAACGGTAAAGGTAAGGTTTCAACATGTATTGATTACCTTAAAAATCTTGGGGTAACAACAGTTCAACTTAACCCATTCAATGACTTCCAATCTGTAAATGAAGCCGGAGATAATACTCAATATAACTTGGGCTATGATCCACAAAATTACAATGTTCCCGAAGGATCATATTCTTCAAACCCATATGACGGTAGGGTAAGAATTAAAGAATGTAAAGAGATGATAAAAGCTCTTCATGACGCAGGAATATCTGTTGTAATGGATGTTGTTTACAATCACACTTATTCAACAGATTCTTGTTTTCAAAAAACAGTTCCTGACTATTATTACAGAAAGAAGACAACAGGTTCATTCTCTAATGGTTCAGGTTATGGTAACGAATGTGCAACAGAGCGTGATATGTACAGACAGTACATAATTGATTCCCTAAAGTATTGGGTAAATGAATACCATATTGACGGTTTCAACTTTAACCTTATGGGTTTAATGGATGTAGAAACAATGAATATGGCAAGAGAAGCTCTCGATAAAATTGATCCAAGAATCACTATGTGGGGTGAAGGCTGGATGAATGGTGAATCATATCACCCTACAAATACATGCACAGGTACAAAATTCTATCCTGCAACTCAAGCTAATTCAAAAAGACTTAGCGACAGAATTGGTATCTTCAATGATACTATGAGTAACGGTATAAAAGGATATGCAAAAGACATCAAGGACACAGGTTTTATTCAAGGTGCAAAGACATCTGCAAAGGATATAAGCTATGGTGTTCGAGCTAACAGTTCAGGTACAAACAAGTGGAAAGCTCAAGGTCCTTCACAATGTATAACTTATGATTCCAGTCACGATAATGCAACCCTTTATGACAAGATACTTGGTTCAACAGGTCTTGCAAGTTATGGTGTTAGAAATTCTGATGCTATAAGAATGAATAAACTTGCAGGTGCAATTATCTACACATCACAGGGTATATCATTCACCCTTGCAGGTGAAGAAATGGCTCGATCAAAAGGTGGGGACACAAACAGTTACAAATCAGATGCTCAGACTAATATGATTAAATGGCAAAATATTGTTGATAATGCTGATTTAGTATCTTACTATAATGGTATGATGCAAATTAAGTCTGCATTCTCCCCTCTTACTGCTATGGATACCTCTTACGCAAATAATTTTGTTTTCACAAATAGGATTAGTGCAACTACAAATCAGATTTCATTTACAGTATCGAATGATGTTGAAGGTGAATGGAATAAGATGGCTGTTATTTATAACAATGCAAATGCTCCGGCTGATGTAACTCTTGCTGACACATCTGTAACAGATTGGGTTATTATTGCTAACGGAGAATCAGCAGGTCTTGATTCACTTGGTGAAGTAACAGGTTCAACTTTCACAGTTCCTGCTTATTCAGCTATTGTTGCTGTTGACAAAGAAAGTTATGAATCAACAGGTATTCATTCTTCAAACGGTAAAGTTAAGGTTAATTATGTTTATGAAGGAACAGGTGAAAAGCTTGAGGATTCTGTAGTTCTTCAAGGACCTGTTGGTTCAAGTTATGCAACAATTCCAAGTGTAGGAGTACCTGATACTTATGTAATAAGCCGGATAAAAGGCGATGCAGAAGGAAAGTTTGATTCATCTTTTAAAGAAGTTACATACTACTATACAGACTATACTCCTAAATCAATACGGAATGCAGACTTCAATGGTGACGGCAAAGTAAATGTAAAGGATTTAGCACTTCTGCAAAAGTATGCTTCAAAACTTAAAACTCCGACAGATGATGAGAAGACTCTTGACCTTAATTACGATTATAAGTTTGACATTAAGGATACAACTATGCTAGCAAAGTCACTTGTTAAGATACCTGTTTCATCAGGTGAGGTAACAGTAAATCATTATTATACTGACGATAATGGTGTTCAGAAGAAACTTGCTGACTCAGTAGTATATACAGGCAGAGCCGGTAGCACATATGATTCAAAATCATTAAAGATTGTTGGCTATAAAGTAGATACTAGCAGAATGCCAAGAGTTTCAGGCTATATTCCTTTTGGTAAAGCAGAAGTTAACTATTACTATTTACCTTCAAGCCTTGAAATTACACTTCATGCTAAACACAATGGTTCATTTACATGGACACCTTATGTTTGGGCATGGGGTTCAAATCTTAAAGGAGTAGATTCAGGCAACTACCAAGAAGTATGGCCGGGTGATCCTTTTACCAAGGGCGAAAACGGATGGTTTGATTATACCTTCACTTACAGGGGTGTGGGTACATACAATCTAATAATATCCGATAATGCAACTAATCAAACTATCGATTACAAAGGTTTTGTAGATAACGAAATGTGGATTGTAATTGATGACTCTGCCGTTATAGGTGGCGCTTACCTTACATTCTATACTGATAATCCTGACACTAACCCTAATGCTCCAATCGCTGAGCAGGTTACACTAGGTTAGTCAAAAAAACTTTCGTAAATTATTAAAAGAAAGCTGACTTTTTAACTCTTAAAAATTACTGTTGGTGTTATCAAATTAAACTATTATAATAAAAGAGAACTCCCGACAATCAAAGGATTGTCGGGAGTTTTTTTGTTTTATCGGTTGTTCATTATTTTGTTTTAGCTTTTTTAGATTTAGTCCAAGAAGAATAAGTAGTTTTTTTATTCTGTACTACATACGAACGAATTCTTACAAAATACTTTTTATTTCTTTTAAGTTTTGTAATAGTTTTTTTAGTTATACTGTTCTTTGTTAATTTTATAGTTTTAACTGATTTAAAATTACTGTATAGGCTATACTGAATTTGATAACCGGTAGCCTTAGCAACCTTCTTATAACTAACAGTTAATGACTTTTTACCACCTTTTACAGTGAATCCGTTTGGTTTTTGTAACTTTAGTTTAGCAGTTTTCTTATCTTTATAACTATATCCACAGGTGGAACATTTGTGCAGAGTATAGCCACCTGAAACATACGTAGGTTTTACAACAGTGTTCTTATAAATGTGGTCACAAGTAACTTTGAAATTAAACTTAATTGGTTCATAGTATTTATAGGTGCTTTGATTATAATATTCACCTGTACTATTCAATCCTCTAATTCTAAGTTTTAATTGGTCACCTTTGCTCAACATATATGACTTCTTGAAACTCTTATTGGCACATTCTGTTACATAATGGATATTTCTAATATCATTTTTCATAATTGTTGCGTCAATTAGGACTTTATCACTTAAGTTACTGATATTAAAGAAATACTTACCATCTTTATTAGCATTGAAGATTATATCTCTTTCAATTACTTTAGCTGAAACCGGTATAGGAACAACTTCACTGTATGTTTTATTAAAATCAACATTTACATATTTAGTAGTTGATACGCCACAAAATTTACAAACCTCATCTGCAAAATTATGATTTAATGATGGTTCTTTTATATTAAGACCGGCTTTGCCACAAATAGCACATTTAGTTTTAAATATACCGTAGTTCATACAATCAGGAATTTTTGTACATTCAGTTTCAATATAATGATGCTTGGTACACTTTTCCCCATCTTCAAGTGTTGTAGAAACAAAATTAATGCCCTTTTCTTCAGCATATTTTTCAGCAGTAGAACCTTTAGGTCCATAAACAGTTTTTACATCTATCTTTCTGAAAGCATCAGTAGAAATTTCTGTTCTTTTACCTTTAAACACAATAGCATCTAAATATTTACAGTTATATATACTGTAACCGTCGATTTTAAATACATTTTCAGGAATTTCAATACTTCTAATCCCTGCATCATTAATTGCACAAAGTCCAATATCTTTTACAGTTGATGGAATATTAATATAACTTAAACTTTCACAACCCTGGAAAGCAGAAGAACCAATAGAAGTAATACCCTCATTTAGTTTAACATATTTAAGCCTTTCACAATAATGAAAAACATCACCAATCATATTTTTCACTGTATTTGGAAAATAAACCTTTTCAACATAACTATCTTTAAAAGCTGAGTCACAAACAGTTTCTACACCGTTAGGAATAGTATAATTTCTTGGCCCACGAGCAGGATAACGAACAAGTTTCTTTTTATCTTTAGTAAATAGCACACCATTAACTGCTGTATAATAAGGATTATCCTTAGCAACTGTAATAGTCTTTAAGTTAAGCATAGCTTCTAAGGCATCAGGTGATTCAATAGACTTAGGTAGATAAATAGTTTCAATCTGTGTACCTTGAAATGCATAATATTTTAATTCTTCTACACCTTCTGCAAGTTTAACAGATTTCAAGTTATAACAACCATCAAAGCAGTATGTATGCAATGTTTTACATTCTGATGGAATATTTACTGATGTAATAAATCTACAATTTCTAAAGGCATCCTCATCTACACCTGCAACCGGTGAATTATTAATTTTGTTGTCAATAGTAAGACTTTGATATTTATTTATATAATTATCAACAACAAAATATCTATCAAATCTGCTCTGGAAAATACAACCGTTCTTGGCTATTAAGTCTTTTTTCTTATCTATGACAAAATCAAATTTTCTTCCGGCATAATAATAAACATCTCTAAGTGCTACTTTAAGATAAATAGTTTCATTTTTTGCTAGATAATATGTAATATCAAATCCACCATTTCTGGTTTCTTTATTAAGTGAACTGGACTTTATATATTCAGTAGGATTTAGATTATTAGGCTTAAATAAATATGCTTTCATACCCACAATTTCTGAAGAGTTAGCATAAAATCTATAAACACCGGCTTCTTCAGCAGTAATCTTATAAGTCCTCATAGGCTCTTCTTTAGTGAAAGTTAAATCACTCTCTTTGTACTGTGTTTCATTAATAGTTACTGCAATAGCGTTCTTAGTGTCAACTTCATCATAATTTTCATCAGCACTTACACTGGTTGGCAAAATGAACACACTTAGCAAAGTTATAATTGATAGTAAAATTGATAATGTTTTTTTCATAACACCCTCCAAATAGTTTATGAGGATAGTATATAATAAATATATTTCGTTGTCAAATTTATCTATATAAATAAGTCACCTACCAACATGATAGGTGACTTAAGTAAATTATTTAACTTTCACATTTAAGGATTTGCTCCATGTAGAATAAAGCTTTGTTGACTTACCGTTGACTTTAACATTTTTATAAGTTCTAATACGAACATAATACTTCTTCTTAGATTTCAAATTAGAAATTAATTTAGTAGTTACTTTATTATTAGTTACATTTAATAATTTTGCACTCTTAAAATTAGAGTTCAAACTATATTGCAACTGATAACCGTTAGTTTGAGAAACTTGCTTTTTCCACTTAACTTTTACTTTCTTTTTACTTGAAGATAAATTAGTTAAGGTTGTTGATTTAGGAATAATAGTAAAAGTTTTGTTAACTGTTCCACTATAATTACCTTTAAACTTTATTGTAACCTTGTAATTACCAACATTTTTAAGACCTTTACTGTATGCAACAGTATAATTAGAATTGTTGATTTTCTTACCCTTAGAATCTTTAACTATAACTAACGGTTTGATAGTTTTACCGTTATAAGTAAAGGTACTGCTTGAAAGTTTAACACTTGCTATTTTAGGAATAATCTTTGTTGAAAGTGTCTTTTTGCATACTGAACAAGTAGTTACTATTTTGCCATTCTTGCTGGTTGTAGCTTTTGTTACAGTTCTTACTTTTGTATGACCATTGATACAATGATTATCATTATTAGGTGTCATATCAAGTAGGTTATAATACCATATGGTTTCGCCATTTAAACCTAGACTTGTTGTTTCATTATTAAATTTATAGATAACACCATTAACAACAATGTTTGTATTTTCATTAAAGCGATAACCTGAATTATAGCCATCATCAGTTAATTTCACATAGACATTATAACTGTACTTAGTGTTAGTTTCAAAAGAAGTTATTAACTTACCCCAACTACCTTCAAAATCACCATATCTACTGTTCAAATATTCAGAAGAAGTAATACCACCTTTTTCTGTTAGCCAACCTTCATTATCGATATAATAAGGTACATCACTAGGAACTTTACCTGAAAATATAGGTTTATCTCCAACATTAAAGCTTAACTTTGCATTATTGACTTCAATCTGATCAATATACTTTATCTTAACAGGTTTAATTGTTTTTAAAGCAAATGCAAATAAAGTTGTGTTGTCTTTACCAATAGTAATGTTTTCAGGTTTTACAGCAGTTTCATCAAACATAAAGGTTAAGTCAGAAACATTAGAAAATGTATGACAATTCTTAGCTTTCAAAGCTATACTGTACATATATGTTTTGCCCTCTTCAAATTTATTTATTTTTTTATCATCAGGCAAAGCACTGTTCATTTCTTCATCAGAATACCAATAGGCTACCGGTACAACAGAACCATCATCTTTTCTTTCCATCTCTTCCCAATATTCATATTCAATATCGTAATCTTCAAGATTTTCATCGGTTTTAAAAGCAGTTGCTTTTGGTGTATCACTATCATAATAAGAAAAAGTTGCACCACTGATTTCTAGTTTATTAATTTTTGTGAATTCTATATCTTTAATAAAATTTACGGTAAGGCTATTGCCTTTATCAAAAACATAAAAGCTCCATGAAGGTATTTTTTCGCCATTTACGGTCATAGAAATTTCATTTTCTGAAGGGAAAGTATAACCATCTTTCGCTTTTAATCGCATAGAATAGGTGTATTTTGTATTCTCTTTAAAGTTATAAAACTTCTCATCTTCATCGTAATATGACATTTGAGTAGGATCTGATAACCAATACGCAACTGAAACGGTTGAATCATTATCTCGTTTTTCCATTTCACTCCAGCACTCATACTCAATTTCATAGTGAGCATCACTGTTAGCTATCTTAGCAGTTGCAACCGGTGACATTCCTGCTTTGTAATCAAAGATTACATTTGTAATGTCAATGTTCCTAACAGAATAATCATCATTATCTTCTGCATAAACGGACATAGGCACTAATGATGTAACCATTAGCAAAGATAAAAACATAGCTAACCATTTTGTCTTAAAAGTTTTTTTCATAATAAATTCCTGCCTTTCTTTAAAAATAATATTGATTCTTTCAATTTTTTATCTTTAGAATATCAAAAATATTCATAGGATAAACAAATTGAAAGTAACTTCATAAATAAATAATCAATAAATATGTTATCTTTAATTAAATTATAACAAATATATTTATAAGTAATAGAATTATTTCCAAATAGGCATTGACAAAATGGAAACTAGGGTATTGAATATAAGTATTATAGTTGTATAATAAATATATAAAATTAAAGGAGGTAGCAATATGGAATTTAAGGACAAACTTATTGAATATTTGGAATTACTTGATTGTACTGCTAAAGATTTATCTGATACTTCAGGCCTTTCTACTGCAACGATTAGCAGATATAAATCAGGTGACAGAGTACCGGAATTTAATTCTGATAATTTTACAAATTTAGTTAAAGGCATAGTTGAAATCAGTAAGAATAAGAATATTAAATCTCTTACTATTGAGTCAGTAACAAGTGAATTTTTACCTTTGGTTAAAAATACTGTTATTGATACAAAAAACTTGCAATCTAATTTCAATATTTTACTTAACTTTTTATCGGTAAATATATCAGAATTATCAAAGTTTATGAATTTTGATCCATCATATATTTCAAGAATTAAGAATGGACAAAGACAACCATCTAATCCACAAGAATTCATAAACAATGTAGTAGGTTTTATTGTTCGTAGATATAATAGTAACTCAGATAAAATTCAAGTTTCCAAACTAATTAATTGTGACAGTTCAAAGTTAAACAATCCTAATAATTATACTTTATTACTTGCGAAGTGGCTTTCTGATAACGATTCAGTAAAAGTAAAGAAAGATGATATATCAGGTTTTCTTGAAAAAATTGATGAATTTAATTTAGATGAATACATAAGAGCAATTAATTTTGACAAATTAAAAGTGCCTACTGTACCATTTCAGCTACCTACTTCAAAAAGTTACTATGGATTAAAAGAAATGATGGAAAGTGAACTTGAATTTCTAAAAGCTACTGTATTATCTAAATCTAAAGAGCCTGTAACTATGTACAGTGATATGCCAATGAATGAAATGGCCAAAGACCCTGATTTCCCAAAAAAATGGATGTTTGGTATGGCATTGATGCTAAAGAAAGGACTTCACTTTAATCAAATTCATAATATAGACCGTTCATTTGAAGATATGATGCTTGGTTTAGAAAGTTGGATACCTATGTATATGACAGGACAAATATCTTCATACTACTTAAAAGGACAAACAGAAGGTGCTTTTTCTCATTTAATCAAGGTATCCGGTACTGTTGCTTTAGTTGGTGAGGCAATTACCGGTTACCATAATAAGGGTAAGTATTACCTTACAAAAAATAAAAATGAAGTTGCTCACTACAAGGAATATGCAAAATGTTTACTTTCAAAGGCCACCCCATTAATGAAAGTGTATAGCAAGGACTCACATAAAGAATATGAAAAGTTCTTATATTCAGACTCTAAAGTAAAAGGAAATCGTTACTGTATTTTGTCTTCATTATCGTTACATACAATTTCGGATAAATTGTTGTCAAGTATCTTGAACAATAATAATGTTGATAAAGAAATACAGAATAAAATTATGGATTATGTTTCTTTACAAAAAGAAATGATAAATGCTATTTTGCAACATAGTTGCATTACAGAAGAAATTCCAATCCTATCAAAAGATGAATTTGAGAAGTTTCCTATTGTATTACCACTTTCAGGTATGTTCTTTGAAAAAGATATTTATTACACATGGGAAAATTATCAAGAACATTTACAACTGATTAGGGAATTTGAAAAGAGTAATGCTAATTACAGAGCAATAGAAAATCATAAATTTCCTTTTAGAAATATTCAAATTTATATACATCAAGGTAAGTATGTATTGGTTTCAAAAAATAAAACTCCTTCAATACATTTTCTTATTCGTCACCCAAAAATGAGAAATGCATTTGAAAATATGATAATTCCTATTATTGAGGAATAACAAGGAAATCAATTTTAAAATTAAATAGGCATAGCAAAAGCCTGAGGAAATACTTAAATGTATCTTCTCAGGCTAAATTTTCACTATTTAAAATTGATTAAGTTCTCATAGCACCATCTACTGATAAAATTTCACCGGTTACATATGAAGCCATATCACTTGCTAAGAACAAGAAAGCATTTGCAATATCTTCCGGTTCACCTACTCTACGAAGTGGAATTGCTGCCTTTAGTGGTTCAATCATTTCTCTTGGTAATGAAGCCACCATATCAGTATTTGTGATACCCGGAGCAACTGCATTAACTCTAATGTTGAAAGGTCCAAGTTCTCTGGCTAAAGACCATGTTAAGCCATTTACAGCAGACTTACTTGTTGGGTAACCAATACCGGAACGCTGACCACAAAGGCTAACCATTGAACTTGTATTTAGGATACAACCATATCCTTGTTCTTTCATTATTTTTACAGTAGGCAAAATACCATTCATAATTGAATTAACATTTAACTGCATAATGTTTGCAAATTGCTCTGATGTATATTTATCAAGTGGTGTACTATCAGACACACCGGCATTATTAACCAGAATATCAATCTTGCCATACTTCTCTTTGATACTGTTGATCTCTGTTTCAACAGCTTTTGCATCCTTTAGATTTGGCCATGCACAACTAACTTCCCAAGCTGAATTTTCTGCTTTTAGAGAAGTAACAGCTTTTTCTACTGTTTCCTGTCTTGAACCAAACAGTACAACTTTTGCACCATTTTCTAGGAACTTTTTAACAGTTGCGTAACCTATACCTCTTGTACCACCTGTAACAACTGCTACTTTGTCCTTTAACATAATTTCATCACTCCTAAAATTAATTTCAAATATACACTTATCACTAAAATAATATATCTATATATCATTTTATACATATATTATAATTCTTATTAACACATTATCAATAAATAATCTGATATTTATGTATAGTATTTTTTATGGGTAGTTATAACTCAAGACTATCACTTTTCTAGATAATTGTAAGTAACAATCCGTCAATAATAGCCACTATCACAAACATTACACAACCTTTTATAAAGGATGGAAAATGTTTCTTTGGATTAGAATATAATTCCGGTTTATTTTCTGTACAGGTAAATCTTACTCTACTTGAATTTCTCCACCACAATATATCAATGACATTCCCCTCTCTGTTCTAGATTATAATTAAAATAATCTAAGTTATATACGCATTTTATGACACTTAATATCTATAATAATTACTGAGGTGGTTATTTTGAAGTATGATAATTTGCAAAGTTTGATACAAAACAGTAATAGTACAAGAAAATACTTTTTATCTTTACCGGTTAATGTTCAATTGGAACTTCATAAACATAATGATTATATACATTCAGCCCATCAACTTCATAACCTTGTATATTCTATGGAAAATAATCTTTATAATATAAATGACATTAAATGAAGTTTTCTCAAGGTTTCCTAGTAGTTATATATATTAAATTAGCCAAAGTAATATTTGATAAAAAAGAATTTTGTTAGTTAGCTATTGCTAACCTTTACTTTTAAGTAAAGCAGATACTAATGTTAGTATCTGCTGACTACTATCACTCATTATAACTATTAAAATAAATTTGTCAACTAATAAATTAATACCACACAAATACGCACTCAAAATCAGACAAAATAATTGCTGATTTAAATTTTGATAACTAATTATTTTTCGTAGAATGTTCAAATCGCTTATAATCTTGTAGGATCTTTATTGCTTTTGATTTGGCCGGAAGATCAGAATTGTCTTTTTTAATTTTAATTAAAGCTCGATAAACTGATTTATTAATCGCACAAACTTCAATAATTTTCTTCTCATATTTTTCAAAGAAATCATGCAATGAAAATAGTTTTAATATTTCATCAGTAATAATATTTAAATCATCTTCAAAACCCAGTTGATTAATTTGATAAAATGTGTTTTGTTTGCAATCCTTTCTATATCGAATTTCATTTTCCTTATTAATTTCATCAATTAGATTATTAAAAGATAACATAATTTTAGATTCTTTTTCTTGATCTTCCTCAATAACTAAATCATCTCGCTCAATATTAGGTATATTGAACAAATTCCCCTCATAAGTTGCATATTTTAAATTTCTGCATATCTCTAATACTTCTTTTTCATCGAGAACGTCAGGAAATTCATTAATTAACAATGATTCGTACAATCTTAATGTGTTCTCTTGAGAATGAAAATAATTATAATCATGTTCACTATATTTTGTGTTAATGTTAGTCTTAATAGCTTTAATAATTCTTGGACATAGCAAGTATAAATTATTTATACAATCTATATCATTTAAAATTTGTCGATCTCCGCAATTATTATCACAATGCATGTCTTGTTGTTTTAATTCAACTTTCGGCTTTGACCCATAAACATACTCTGTGATCTTATCTTTTCCAAATATTATACTAAGATTTTGTACAATACCTTCGAGGGAGTTCTGATCATAATAATAAATTATGATATGAGAATTTGGATTATCAATCAAATCTATAATTATTTCTTTGTCCATAGGATCTAATGAATGACCAAAAAACACTATTTCATTTTTTCTATTATTTTCATTAGCACTATTAATCCATTTTTTATAATCATTACCTGTTTTATATACAATACGCTGATAATATTTCTCAAAACAAGTAAAAATATTTGTAGTTATATTTGAACTAATCCCTAATACTATTTCTGAATTGTTAGAATTTTGATTTGCTTTCCCATGAATATAATGAATATCTGTTTTTTTCACACCTGCAAGATAACATCTTTCAAATGTATTTGAATAGTTAAAACAAATAACTTTATCGGGATCAAATCTTAATACATTAGGTGAATATACTTGAACAAGCTTTTTATTTATATAAATAGAAATATATAATTCTAGCGCTTTACTCAAATCTTTATAATTACTATAAATACTTTGTTTAATTGCTTCTAATTTCACTTTATTAATCGAGCCTTGTATAAATGCAGAACCAAATCCAAAATCTGACAAAACCTGCTTTGCTACATGATTGTTTGGCAACACATAAGAATACAAGTTAGATTTTTTTAATTCATCTTCTATACATGTCAAACTAGAAATTATTTTATACAGTTCTGTTTCAAAATCTACCCAATTATTCGAACTCATCCTTTCATATAAATAAACGATTAACGTATTATTCCTAATTAGGTCGTTAAATGTTGATATGTCATTTTCACTTAAGTAACTACGAATATCTAATAATAGATAATCATATTTTTCTTTATTGTCTTTAGATACTTTTTCTTGTAAAATACATTTACAAAAAATCAAAAAATCTTTGTAGCTAGTAGGTAATTGATGATCAATATCAAAACCATTACCTATTACTAAAATTTTATTAGTGTCCATCATTTTAATCCTTTTAATAGTATTGAAATTATACTAAAATCAATTTACTTATTTTGTTGCTAAACATAAAAAATATTAAAAATATCAGCGTAAGTATATTAATTACAGAATTATAGACCTGACAAGGTTCGCATAACCAGATCTACATCCTTATTTTCAAGTTCTTGAATAATATGCAAATATGTTTTTTGTGTTGTAGTCATACTTGCATGGCCTAAGCGTCTTGCCACACTTGCTATCGATACACCGGCAAAAAGCAACAAAGAAGCATGTGTATGGCGAAGACCATGTATAGAGATTACTGAAATTCCACAAGCTTTACAATGCCTTGTAAGTACATCATTAACTGTGGAATTATAAATCTTATCCTTACCAACAAAGATAGGTTCATCTTCAGGCATATTCTTGATAAGTTCAGAAAACTTAACAACAATCTGCCAATCAATCTGAATTTTTCTTACAGATGATTTGTTTTTGGTGGGCAAGAAGCCACCATCACCTTTATAGTCCCAAGTCTTGCTGATTGAAAGAGTTTGCCTTGCAAAATCAAAATCAGCCGGTGTTATGGCAAGAGCCTCTGAAAATCTCATACCTGTTTTAGCAACCAACAAAATGAACCAATCCCAATTTGGCTTATCTTTAATATCAAGATGAGCTATCAATGTATGAAGTTCAAACTGATTAAGATACTTAATCTTTTTCACTCTTGGTGGTTTACCCTTTATAATTGCCTTACGAGTTGGATCTCTTGCAATTAATCCTTCATCTACTGCATCAAGAATCGCACCTTTAAGCTGATGGTGGAAGTCAAGGGTAGTTTGTCTTTCATGTTCTTTAGCATAATCATTTAAAAGCTGTTGATAAACAGTCCTTGTAAGTTCAGAAACCTTTAACTTAGGTGCAAGTCGAACAACCCACTTTTGTGTCATTAAATATTTTGACATTGTGGCATCTCGAATTGCACCCTTCTTGTACACATCAATCCATTGTCTGTAGTAATCACAAAAAAGAGTTGTATTGTTTATATCTTCTAGCATAAGTTACCTCCAATTTTCCTACTTACGCTGATATAAACAATTATCGTACATTATTAAAATAAATCAATTAATTGTGATTAAGAGGTTTAATTTCTTCTTCTAGGATCTTTCTAAGTTCAGTCATCATCTTAGAATAATACTTAAATTTTGGTAAGGCTTTTTCTTGAGAGTCCTTATATTCAGAATAGTTACTTGTTGCTTTAATAGCACTTTCGTTAATAATTGTGCCATTTCTATAATTTTCTGCAACATACATAACATCTTCTTTTGAGGTTTTCCATTCATCACAGAAATCTGTAATCACTCTATCAATGCAATCCTGTCGCATATTTTCTACAACATTAAGAATTGACTGACCTTTATATTTTTCTTCATCATTTTCAATTTCTGAAACCAATGTTGACATAATATCAGCAATTTTAGGATTGTCTTTTCTTAAGTCTTCAACAAAAGATTTGATTTCATCAATCTTCTTTTGTCTTTCTTCAGGAGAAAGATTTTCGTCATCGTCACTAGGCGTAACGATATTCTGAATTAATGAAATAATATACTCATAATCAATTTTAGTATTACTATAGGCCATTAACTCATATTCCTGATCAACGATTTCATCAATTGGTTCATCACCATCAGGTGGATCTTTTTTTAATTCTTCAACCACATTCTTGTAATGACCAACATAGTCGTTGTAATCTTCTTCGGTAATACCATAATCCTTAAGCATACTATCATCATAATTTGTAAATGATTTAAGCTGAGCAAACAGTGTGTCAAATTCCTGAAAAATTTTTACAAAAATTTTCTTTTCTTTTTCAGACATAGTAGCAATATCTTCCGGTTTTTCAGCAGATACACGAAGTGCAGAAAGAGCCTTTTTAAAGGCCGGTTCAACAACATTCCATTCAGCAAGTACAGATTCTTTTGTACCACCGGCAGAATAAAGTTTTACTGCATTGTCAACACATTCCTTAAATAGTACAGGTGCTTGGAATGTTACTATCTGACCAAAAGCCTTGTTTTTATCGAAGATACGGTTTGTTCTTGAAAAGGCTTGAATCAAATCATGAGGACCCATTGGTTGTCTATCAATATAGATTGTTGACATACAAGGAGCATCAAAACCGGTAAGTAGTCTATCAACTACAATAACAAGGTCAAGTTGTTCATTTCTGCTTTTATACTTAGAATCTTTTCTGGCAAGTCTTTTATTAAGATTACCATTATAAGATTGAATTTGAGAAATATCGAACTTTGTACCGAACATTTTGTTATAGTCATCAATAGATTTTTTCATCTTATCTTGATTAACCATTGAGTTATCTTTATTCTCAGAAACTGAATATGTAATTGCAAACTTAGGAAAATCAGGTAGCACCTGCTTTATCTTTTCGTCAATAACAAGAGGTGTTTCACCATTCTTAACTTTTGTTAGTAGTTCGTAATACTTCTGAGCCTGTTGAATAGAACTAGTTGTAAGCAAACCTACATAAGTTTTACCTTTACCATTTTGAAAACCTAACTTGTGATAAGATTTATTTATAATAACATCAAGCACCTTGAGCATATGTTTCTCATTCTCATATACTTTACTATCAGTTTCATCGTCAATATTTTTAGGTCCATTATGTTCAACCTGAAAGCCTAAAACTGCATTATCGTGAATTGCATTCATAATTGTATATTTATGTAAACACTTGCCATACAAAGCCTCTGTTGTTCGTGGTAGGTCACCCATTTGTGGATAAGAATTTTCATCAAATCTTGGAGTACCTGTAAAACCGAACCATAGAGAGTTTTTGAAAAATCTTTCTAATTCTCTTTTGGTAGACGGTGTTACTGCTCTGTGACATTCATCAACAATGAAACCTAATTTAAGATTTCTAATTTTGTTATATTCAGGAGTATCTTCCTTTAATCTCTTAGTAACAAGTCTTTGTAATTTTTGAATAGTAGTAACAATAACTTGTCTGTCATCAGATTTTAGCTTTTTCTTTAGGTCATTAACATTTTCAGTTTCATCAACATCAACAAGGTCATTATTAGCATATGCTTGGAAAGCTAAAGTTGTTTGAGCATCAAGGTCTTTTCTATCAATCAAGAATATTGTTTTGTCAATAGAAGGAATATCCATAAGCAAGTTTCTTGTTGCTTTATACGAAGTTAATGTTTTACCTGAACCGGTAGTATGCCATACATAACCGGACTTACCTTGTTTGGAGGACTCTCTAATAGCTTCAATAGCATGAATTTGATATGGACGAAGAAGAATAAGTCTTTTGGAGTCCTCATCAAGTACAGTATATCTAGCAATCATTTCATGTGCTTGAGGAATACTAAGTACACTTTTTGCAAAGTCAATATAATCTGTAACAGGGTTATTCTTTTCATCAAGCCAACCACTCATAAACTTAGGGTTAAGTTCAGTATCACTTGCAGCTGAAAAATACTTTGTATCTACTCCATTACTAACAACAAACATTTGTACAGCAGAAAAGATACCGGTAAATTTGCCTTCACCAATATATCTTTTAATTTGGTTAAACGCTTCCATATAAGGGTGGCTTTTGTTCTTTAATTCAATATGAATCATAGGTAAGCCATTAATCATTAAAGTAACATCAAAACGACTGTTGTTATCCTTACCGTTTTCTTTATCGGATTGTAATGTACTATACTGATTAATAACTTCATAGACACTACTACCACCGGCAATATGCTCGTGATTCATTACAACAAGATGGAGTTTCTCAGTATCACGCTGAACATGAACCATTACTTTTCCATTCTCGCCAACAAGCCATTCGCCGGCTTTATAGAAAGAAGAAAACTGTAGTTGGTTCTTTACTTGCTCAAATTCATTATCCGAAAGAGGCTGACCGTTTAGCCTATCTTTATTATTCTGTTCGAGAATATACCTAAAGTTATCCCATAAATCTTTCTCAGACTTTAAATCCGGTCTATAAGTCCATTGAGAGTCACCTAACACTAATTGGTCAATAAGGTTTTTTTCGATAATTGATTCTAATTCTGGCATATTTTTGCCTCCTTCTATATTTAACATTCCGAAAATCATATATTTTTTGATGTCTTTTAAAATATTTAGCTTATGCTGGTGAAGAGTGATGAGGTGGTCAATAATAGAAATAAAAGCTGCGATTTGTTTTTGTTCAGCTTTACTTGGCACTGGAATATTTACCTTTTTCAAGTCAGCAATTTTAATGCTCTTAAATGTACTACCAGTAATGCCATTGATAATTTGATTCAATACTGCGTCACTATGTATTGTATGATAAATATATTCAGGTTCGACAAGCGTTAGGTTTGGGCGTAAAGTGAATACCGATTCGTTAATATTCCAGTTAGTAGGCTGTTTTTTTATCAAATAGCAGTCACCGATACGACCTATTGAGGTGAATAGGATATCATTAACACACAAGTCACTACGCTCTTGAATTCTTTTCAAGGCTTCATCATCAACTTTATCACAGTTATCATCTAAAGAAAGATGACCGTGTACAAAATTCTTAATTGTAACGTAGTAGTTTTCCCCTCCAGAATTAAGTGTAAAGTTGTCTCTTGGATTTAAGCCCGTACCTATTCTAGTAATCACTTCATCAAGCTTACGCTGTTCCCAAGCGAAACGGTTTTTATCACAGATAGTAAAATACTTACACTGGTGAAGAGTGATGAGGTTATCTAATTTTGAAAAATAGTCACCAATTATTTTTTGTTCATAGCAAGAGGGAATCATAAACTCCATTTTTGAAAACATATATCCTGTAATTTGGTTTATAGTTGCACCTAAATTTCGTAAAATTTCTTCTTTAAATTGGGAAGTATCCAACAAAGAATTAACAAAAAAAGAATATTGTGATCGAATACCAGACATAAACGCACCAATGACTGTATTAGGCATTTCGTCTTTTATAACAGCATGTTTTCCAATTAATGCGCGTGACCCATTTCTGACAACGATAATAATATCCCCTTTTTTCACATATTCTGAGTTTACTTTTATAGGATCTACATAAACATTGTCATTTAAAACAATTTCACTATGTTTTACATTTGAAGATCGTAAAACAAGTGTTCCATTTTCTCTAACATCATCAGGCGTATATGTTAATCCATTATAAAAATATGTAAAATCAAATAACTTACGCTGTTCCCAAAAGAAAGCCAAATTTTTTGATATAATTACACACTTACGATAAAAATAATATTTTGTAATTAATTTTCACTTAATTCAATAATCAGATATAAAACTTATAAAATTACAATATATATAAATTTACACTATATCACTTAATAACATCGTAAGTGCTTGAATTTTAGTGATAATTTTAACTTATAATTTTTACTATTATAAATTATATATATTATATCAATTTTCTTGTAAAATATCAAATAAACATATTTTGAAGCATATATTTCTTTAATTCTTTCAAATTATCACACTTACTCTGGTGAAGAGTGATGAGGCGGTCGATAGTTTCAATGTAATTACCAATCTTCTTCTGTTCATCAAAAGAAGTATAAGGAATTAGAATTGTTTTCATCCCAGCAATATCAATACTTCTTCCATCTCTAATACCATAAACATGTGGTACTAATCCATGATTTATAAATTCATAAGATCTAAAATAAGAATAATAAAACCTAGAATCAGTGTTATCCCCATGTAAAGTATGGTATGCTGGGCTGATAATACCGTCTAATGTAGCTATTTCTAAGCCACCTTCAAAAGATCTTAAGTGTACTATAAAATCATTTTTCCTTACCATTTTGTAACTGGATAAATTGGATTTCTCATACATTAAATTTCTTTCAGACTCATTCCTATTAATTGTACCTTGACCTTGAACTATTGTTAAGGCTGGTAGCTCACCATGATTCTTTTCAGAGTATTCTTTGAAAACATTTCCTAACCTACGCTGTTCCCAAGCGAAACGGTTTTTATCACAGATAGTAAAATACTTACACTGGTGAAGAGTGATGAGGTTATCTAATTTTGAAAAATAGTCACCAATTATTTTTTGTTCATAGCAAGAGGGAATCATAAACTCCATTTTTGAAAACATATATCCTGTAATTTGGTTTATAGTTGCACCTAAATTTCGTAAAATTTCTTCTTTAAATTGGGAAGTATCCAACAAAGAATTAACAAAAAAAGAATATTGTGATCGAATACCAGACATAAACGCACCAATGACTGTATTAGGCATTTCGTCTTTTATAACAGCATGTTTTCCAATTAATGCGCGTGACCCATTTCTGACAACGATAATAATATCCCCTTTTTTCACATATTCTGAGTTTACTTTTATAGGATCTACATAAACATTGTCATTTAAAACAATTTCACTATGTTTTACATTTGAAGATCGTAAAACAAGTGTTCCATTTTCTCTAACATCATCAGGCGTATATGTTAATCCATTATAAAAATATGTAAAATCAAATAACTTACGCTGTTCCCAAAAGAAAGCCAAATTTTTTGATATAATTACACACTTACGATAAAAATAATATTTTGTAATTAATTTTCACTTAATTCAATAATCAGATATAAAACTTATAAAATTACAATATATATAAATTTACACTATATCACTTAATAACATCGTAAGTGCTTGAATTTTAGTGATAATTTTAACTTATAATTTTTACTATTATAAATTATATATATTATATCAATTTTCTTGTAAAATATCAAATAAACATATTTTGAAGCATATATTTCTTTAATTCTTTCAAATTATCACACTTACTCTGGTGAAGAGTGATGAGGCGGTCGATAGTTTCAATGTAATTACCAATCTTCTTCTGTTCATCAAAAGAAGTATAAGGAATTAGAATTGTTTTCATCCCAGCAATATCAATACTTCTTCCATCTCTAATACCATAAACATGTGGTACTAATCCATGATTTATAAATTCATAAGATCTAAAATAAGAATAATAAAACCTAGAATCAGTGTTATCCCCATGTAAAGTATGGTATGCTGGGCTGATAATACCGTCTAATGTAGCTATTTCTAAGCCACCTTCAAAAGATCTTAAGTGTACTATAAAATCATTTTTCCTTACCATTTTGTAACTGGATAAATTGGATTTCTCATACATTAAATTTCTTTCAGACTCATTCCTATTAATTGTACCTTGACCTTGAACTATTGTTAAGGCTGGTAGCTCACCATGATTCTTTTCAGAGTATTCTTTGAAAACATTTCCTAACCTACGCTGTTCCCAAGTATCAGTAAAGTTATAAAAGCGAATTTTTGGCACATTTTCACCATTTTGCGGAAACATCTTTTGAAGCATAAATTTCTTTAATTTTTTCAAATTTTCGCACTTTCGCTGGTGAAGAGTGATGAGATCGTCTAGTTTTGAAAAACAGTCACCAATCACTATTTGTTCGCATATGTTAATTGGTATATCATAGGTAAAATTTTTTATCACATTCCAATTCACATATATTTGTGTATTACCTTGTGCAGTGCGAATGATTTTTGCTCTAATATTATCAGCATTTAATAAATGATATAAAAATTCAGAAACATAACAATTATGATTAACTTCAATTCTCTCAGTTCGCTGGTTATAAACATAGGCATCATCGGCGTCAATGAGTAATACTCTACCAATAATTTTACCAGAAGATGTCTTATCATTAAGAATCATTGCCAAATCATTCTTATTCAAAATACGATTTTTTGTTTTAGGAGTTTTTTCAGTTCTAATTCCCTGATCAACATATTTACTACATTCAGAATAAGAACCAATGCTTATAACCTTATATTTTCCATCTTCAATAAATTCTGATTCTATCGAAGTACCTCCAGTAGCAACTCCAAAATCTTCTAGCTTACGCTGTTCCCAAGTTTCGGTGAATCCTTTGAATCTAATTTTTGGTTTTTTCACGATAATCACCCCTTAAAGCTATCAATAAGATTGCTTAGAGATTTTCTGATATTTTCATCATCAGAAGTAAGCTCACTAAGAAGTGATAGAAACTCTGTTTCTGTTTGCTTTATCTCTTCATCTGTTTTCTTCATATCAACTAATAGTGCATCAATGTCAACATCAGGTTCTTTCTCAAAATTGTCAACATATCTAGGGATATTAAGGTTAAAGTCGTTCTTCTCAATGTCTTCAAATGTTGCAAGGAAAGACTCTTTATCAACAGTTTCTCTCTTGTTGTATAATTCTAGAATAGAATTAATATGTTCATCTTCCATTTCATTTTGCTTTTTGCCTTTTTTGAACTTCTTTGAGGCATCAATGAAGAGAACATCTCTACCATCCCTATGCTTTTTAAGTACAATAATACAAGTTGGAATTGCAGTATTGTAGAATAGGTTTGCTGGTAATCCGATTACTGCATAAATGTTACCTGAACGAAGTAGCTTTTCTCTAATTTTGCCCTCAGCAGCACCTCTGAATAACACACCGTGAGGAAGAACAATAGCCATTGTACCGTTACTCTTTAGGTGATAAAGACCATGTAATAGGAATGCATAATCAGCCTTTGACTTCGGTGCTAATACACCATAATCGCTAAATCTTTCATCTTGTAAAAAGCCTTTGGCAGCTGACCACTTAGCTGAATACGGAGGGTTCATAAGAACCATATTGAAGTCTGTTTCTTCATCAGTAGGCCAGTCAGCATCTAGTGTATCACCATGTCTAAGCTTTTGATTATCAGGATTAACACCATGCAAAAACATATTCATTCTAGCAAGGTTATATGTTGATGCCATTAGTTCTTGGCCATAATATTTGATATGTTCTGTATGCTTAGCATACTTCTTTGCATTAAGCAAAAGTGAACCTGAACCACAACATGGGTCATATACTGACAACCCCATTTTATCTTCTTGACCTGTAATTGCAATTTTTGTTAGGATTTTTGATACTGCCTGTGGTGTATAGAATTCACCGGCTTTTTTGCCTGTTTCTGAAGCAAATTTTCCGATTAGGATTTCATAAGCATTACCAAGAACATCGGCATCTGTGTTTAGTAAATCTGCTTTGTCAATTTCTTTGATTAGATCTGATACGGTATCACTTTGCTTTTGGTCGCTGATACCTAGACGATTAGAATACAAATCAATATCGGTAAACAAATCTGCAAACTCTTCACCACTTTGTTCAATATTATTGAAAGCCCTTTGCAAATCTTCACGATTAAAGCTGTTATTTCTTGCTAAATCTGCAAAATGAGTATAGGTTAATTCAGGTTCAATAATATAATGACATTCTTTTATAACTTCTTCTTTAAATTGCTCAGCACTTTCATCTTCAAGAGCATCTTTGTAAGCATCTAGTGCTATCTTTAAAGATTCTGGTCTTTCGTTATACCACAAATCATATGCCTTAATCAAAAAAGAATCTGACAAATATTTATAGAATACAATTCCCAGCAAGTAGTCCTTGTACTCATTTGCATCCATCTTTGAACGCAAAATATTTGCTCCACCCCATAATACACTTTCTAAATCTTTACTGTTTTCTACTTCAGCCATATTAATCTCCCTTTGGTTACAATTATTTTATTACAGTGTTTGTATTTATAGTGTATTATAACATAAATTTTATTAATAATGCAACAAATATTGACAAATTAATATAATTTTATTATTTATTGTACCAAATATGGGACTGTGAATTGATAACATCAAATATTATTAAATAAATATCCCTACTCAACTAATTACAGTTAAGTAGGGATATTTTTGTATCGCTATTTTCAATTTTATAAATTATTAATGATAAACTGATTCATCTTATCATATGAGTCCCAATCTTTTGTAGAGATATGTATAAGATCAAATACTTTTTTCAAATCTATGTAAGTTTCTTCAGGAGTTTGACCTGTTTCTTTCTTTACAGAGTCTGATGTAATTGAAATCATTGTATGGGCAGCTTTGTTACGCATTTTGATTTCAAATTTGTTAAGTTTGTCAATGGTATCATACAGTTGAGGATTTTTCTTTGAAAGGAAATATGTTATTAAGGTTCTTAGATTGTCATTAAAAACAATTCCATAATTAAAGTTTTTATAACTTTCATTTAATGCTTTATCAAATTCAGTACCTGATAATTTATCCTTATCCCAATAAATTTTATTCTTATCTCTAGGGTCACAATAAGTATAATCAGCAAGATTAAAACCACATTCAGTTTTCAAGACAAGTGAATTAAGCTCAAATAATAAAGGTGTAATTGCACGAACATAATCACCGTAATTTTTGTTCTTGATTTTGACACCTAAAGCTAGAGCGTATTCAAAGATTTTCTTTTTCTCATCAGTAAAAGGCATTTGAAATTTGAAAGACTGCAATATTCTCTGAGCTTGACCAAAATTCAGTTGCAATCTGCTATTAGCAGCAACTAATAGATTTTCTAACTTGTCAGAATAAAAATTCAGAGATCTAACCAAGGTTAAAGCACCGGCATAGTTATAGTTCTTAATCAACTTTTCTAAAGAATTATCATAAAAGTCCTTTAGCATTAATGGACTGGTTGTTTTGAATGATCTGTCAACAAAATCATCATTATCTTCATTTAATTCCCACATTTCAGCAGGGTCATACTTGTTTTGGTTTTCCATATGTGGGTTACTTGACTTTTCAGGTGTGCTAACATTGATTGGTGTAAAGTTGTAATCAGCTAAGGCAGATAGCATTTGCAAACTATATTTCATGGCAGGTGTACCTGAGCCGATATTAACAATCAGTGAATCCGTTTCATCCATATTATCAAGAATAGACTGAATATTTTCCTTAATAATAGGATATACAACATCATAGTTTTGTACTTCTACTAAATCATCTTTTTGGATAGTTACAATTTCAAAAGGATGATTTATTTTTTCGCTTAATTTTTCTAAACAATAAATGTATCTGTTATCTTCATTGTGATGTCTTACTACTTCTCTTGACATAAGTATATACACCTTATCAGGTTTATAAATACGACAAATATGTAATAGACTGCCATCACGAAAATTGCTAATAGGGTCAGTCATACCCACTGCTGAATAAAGTATTGTTTTATTCATAATATCACCTTCGTTTATTCTAAATAATTATTGTATCATTTGTTGAAATTTCATTTTCCTTGCCAAAATTCACAATGTATAAATAGCTAATAAAAATCAACTCACTTTCTTATGTTTAATCCGTCCCCATTAGGGGATTTTATTTTTTATATTAACAAGAAACTTAGCTAAGGGTCTTGGCAAAGAGTTTTCGTCCCCATTAGGGGATTTTGTTTTTTATATACATACATTACATTTGATGAAGTTTGTATGTGTGAGGTGTTTTCGTCCCCATTAGGGGAATTTATTTTTTATATTTGTCTTGATTTGAGTGGTACTCAAATCAAAGAACTACCGTTTTCGTCCCCATTAGGGGAATTTGTTTTTTATATAACTTGTACAACTTATATTGACAATGTAGAGCGTGTTTTCGTCCCCATTAGGGGATTTTGTTTTTTATATCACTTGTTTTGTAAGTTTAGACCAATGCATAAGTGTTTTCGTCCCCATTAGGGGAATTTGTTTTTTATATAGTTGAAATTTTGTGTAGCACAGTCGGTGTAATGTTGTTTTCGTCCCCATTAGGGATTTTTGTTTTTTATATTTGGGGTAACAGAAGTGTATGCCCATAATATGCGGTTGTTTTCGTCCCCATTAGGGGATTTTGTTTTTTATATATATGAACAGGCAATGAGAAGATTTATGAAGATTACGTTTTCGTCCCCAATAGGGGCTTTTGTTTTTTTATATAGTTTTAGTACAAAAAATTGATGGAAATTGCTTTTTAGGTTTTCGTCCCCATTAGGGGAATTTGTTTTTTATATAAATCTTAAAATGTTACGAAAAAATGCTTGACATTTAAGTTTTCGTCCCCATTAGGGGAATTTGTTTTTTATATCCTGTCCTTGGCAGTTAGTATAAATACTGAGCTAAAAACAAGGTTTTCGGCTGAAAATATTATTGAAGATATTTACTGAGTTTGAAACAGACAAAGATGCTAAAAACCCAGTAAATATCTATATCGGCTTAAAAGCCTTATTTTTCAGCTATTGAAAGAGTACATTCGCCACAATGACACAATGTATTGTTATACTTTGTCAATTTTACAGTAACCGGTGATACACCTTTCTTTGTATCCTTATCATGATGATGTTTAGTAGTAACATTAAGTACAGAAGAAACGATGTTATAAGCATCATCACCAAAAAGATTGTACATTATTGTTTTGCTAACATAACCGGCTCCACCACCAAGCCATACTGTGTTGGAAGTAGGTTTTTTGATTCCTCTGAAATTAGAAGAGAAATAAGTATAATAATCCTCAGCAAATAACTTAACTGCTTGTAAAATGTCATCTATCGTATAGTTAAAAATGCTTGTGTCGATAGTAACATTAAACTTAACTTGAGTATTTGGTACAAGAGATTCTCTATATAATGGCAAAGGCTTTTCGTTACCTACTATATTATAATCTATTTTCTCCGTTACAATCAAGTCATTTGTAGATAGTGGCTGACTATCACTGACAATCAGACCTTTAAAAACATCATTGACTGCATTTTTTCTCTTATCAGAACAATTCAGTTTATGAAAAGCAATTTCTTCAAGAGTAGAACTTTCGCTATTAAGCATATTATTTTTATTAGCCCTTGGATTTCTAATACCTCTGCGAATATCCCTTTCTATTTCAGCATAATCATCTGGATTATCTACAATTTCTTTTGCTAAAAGCAAAGTTCTGATTAAACCTTTTAATGAACTTCCAGGAATATATGGATTTCCATAAGGGTCTTTCACAAATGTACTCAGATTTCTTGGCTTTGATGCTGAAGAACCTACTAAAGAAATGCTATAGTCTGTACATTTCTCTGCCACTGCAGAAATAATTCTCTTATCATTTAGCCAGTATGTAAGATCGTTTCTCGCTGAATACATAAAACTCTCATAATCACTTGTTAAGTGCATTTGTTTTATGTATAAAAACATTTTGTGCAAATTAGGAAAATAAATTCTGTCTTTATAAAAGAAATAATCCACCTTTGTTAGGGTTTTACCATCACCAATATGTACAGGTCCTTTTACTGTTAGAGTAAACTCATAATTTTTCAAAAAATTTCTCATAAATCTACCCCCATTAGCATTGGCTTTGCATAGCGATATACTGAATGTCTGCCATTATTTGATACATCATATACATCACCCAAAAAGTCTTTCGTAAAAGTAGAACCGGCAGAAAAAACATAAAGGTCATTTTTCCTGAAATAAAGCATACTATTATCTTTCTTATCTTCCTCTTTTATATATGTTGTCGAAGCAACAAATCCACTTCTCTTGAGCATTTTATACCTTGAATTTTCAATAACAGTTGGAAGTTCCTCTTCTGTTGGTAAGGCTACTGATAAAGAAGTTTTCACTTTACTATTGTCATTTAGTCTTTTTGACATTACATCATCCAGTTCACCAAACTTTAATTCAAATCTTCCTAAACCGGATGATTTTCTACCACCTAGACCACTAAAACTTAAACTTTCTAATAAATCGGAAACTAAATATAAAGTATCATCATCTTCATAACCAACTATAACATACAAACCGTTGCCCTCATTAAAATTGAACACACCTACACGATATGGTGATGGTTTATCAAGATTGGATACAGCTACTGAGGTTCTTACAGTTGAAACACCTAGATTAGAAAATTTTTCATTTTCTTTTTCAGCATCAAGTTGACCTTTTAAATACACTTCAAGTTTATCTGAAGGAATATAGGACAGCTTTTTAAATGCTTTTTTAAGTTTTGAATTTCCTTGGCTTTCAGTTTGGATTTTTACAAGTGGCTTTGGAATATAATAAGTATCACCAATAAAAGGCATTGCATCAGAAATTAACAATTTATTGTCCTTTACTGCTGACACAAGTTCATCCAAAGAACCATTCTTTACTGCCTCTTGACATAAAGCCGAAAACAAAGTATCTGCTAATACAGTAAACATACTTTCGTCTGAAAGTTTATTACCCAAATGAATACCAACAGGAAATATCATTCTATAACTTTGATATTTCATATTGCCTCCATTAGATTGTTGCAAGTTCAGCGTTAATCATATCTTCAAGTTCTTGTGGTAACTCACCGATAACAGTATCGGCAGTAACATTGCTAAACTTAATTTTGCCGTTACCTCGTGTACCACCACCTCCAAGGTAGTCATACTGTAGAAGTTTCATACCTTCTACTAGGATTTTAATATCGTCTAATGCTTGATCTTGATAATCTTCAAGAACATCATAGATGATATTTAACTTAAACTTTGAACCACGAATTACACGCTCAATCTGTCTTGGAGTTGCAATAGAAGTTTTTCTGTTGATGGTATTTTCAAACTTAACTTCTGTAATACTGTCAAGACCTTTTGAACGAAGTTCATCATAATTATCAAGAATCATATCTGAAAAAATCAATCTGCTTGTAATTGGCTTATCATCGTTAGCTGATGAACCAAAAAGTCTGCTTATTTTCTCACTGTCATCATTGTGATTTACAACTGTCGGATTATATGCCTTTGCAAGTAAAGCTCTTATCTTACCCTTTAGGGAACTACCCGGAATAATAGGTTTACGACTTAATGGGTCGATGATAACCGGTGAATCTATTGCACCTATTGCTGCAAAAGCATCACTACCACCAATGTGCATACCTGTAACTACTTCTATTGTACCTGTAATTTGAATCTTTGAAAACATAGTATTATCCTCCTATTATTCGTCTTTTCCACCATAATACTTACGAAAAGCAACTAATGCCTCTAAGTAATGGTTAAACAAAATGAAATTTTTCTTCTCACCATTAATCTCCTGTAAAATCTTAGGTATATCCGAATAATCCATAAAATACTTAACAGAGTGATTTGCGACATCATCTGGATTTTTTGAAATTTCCCTTCCGATTTCGTAAATACATCTTATACGAAGATATTCAATTCTTGAATTAATTTCATCTGTTAATTCGCCTTCCAAAGTTACAACCTGATTGTAAATATCTGCTGACATAGCAAGGATATTTCTTAGTTGAGATGTTGAAATCATCTTAACCTTTTTTAGTCTTCCTTTTTTATCTTTAACCGATTCATTTTTTAATCTTCGAATTGTATCTTCAGCTTTTTTATGATAATTACCTTGATTAATAATTGTCATTACTCATTTTCCTTTCTATCACTATCTCTATTGTAATAAACGAACATATTAATTGCTGTTTTTAATTGACGAGAATCTTTCTCGTTATCGTACCATTTAAGAACTTTACTTGAAAATTCTTTATAGGCTTGTATTTTTTTAAGAGAATTCTCTTTGTCCTTTGAATCATACTTTGGTTCTAGTCTTGAAAGTAAATATACCAATCTCACAAAATGAATTTTTTCTTCTCTACCTCTAATAAGTTCAAGAATCTTGTACAAGAAAGCATTGCCTCTTTCTGTATCTTGTTCTTTCTTATTGTGTAAACTAAAGAAATTGTCCAATGTGTCAAATTTCTCTCTTACAACTTCATTAACAAATTCTTTCCAATGATATGTACCATCAAGAATTGTTATATCTTGTTCCTTATGTGAACAACCATCATCAAAAAGAGTTATTGCATTTTTATTTGGAAGTTTCTTTGACTTGTCCTCTAAACTACCTACTTCGTATGCAATTCTACTGATTGGATAGCTACTGCTATATAATCCAATACCGGCTGAAAAAGTCAATGTGTTTTCAGTATATTTCTCAAAGGAATTCTTAATATCCACTGCAAGTTCAATTACTTCGTTCCATGCACCTACAATAAATACATCATCACCACCGGAATACACTACTTTTGCATTTCTCTTTTTAGTTTTTTTCTTTAGAGAAAAAGAATAATCTTCATCTAAAATTTCTTTTAGATACTTAGTAAAGAAAATTGAAAGTTGTCTTGACAAAGTAGCAGTACGGGATAAGGTGTTGTATTTTTCAGAGAAACCTTGTACAAATGCTTGTCCCAAATTATCAACATCAGCTCTTAGAACTGCTATCCTCTTGATACCTTCTGATGCTTTTGCTAATTCTTCAAAGGTTTGATTTCTAGTATTATCCTTGTCATTATTAGCTAACCAAAGAACATTAGCAATATTATTACCGGTACAAGGCTTATTAATTGAATATACACGAATGTAATTATTGTTCTTCATTCGTTCCCTTAAATCGCCTTCATTTTCACCTAACAAATAATTATCATTAGGTAGAGGTACTGCATTTTCTTCATACTTATCAACAACAACAAAGAAACCATTATAGAGAATTGAACTTGATAATTTCTTTATACTTGAACAGAAACTACACAAATTATCTTCAATTACTTTTCCTAAACGCTTACATACTCTACATTCTCTATCATATAGTTCTCTGCTTTTATGATTTAAGTATAATATGTCTGCTGAAGAATATCTATTTAGCTTTTTGTCACTTAGCTGATTACTAACGCTTCTAAATAGAGTTTTGTAACTTTCTTTCGGAATGTTTTTGAAGGTGTTTGCCGATGCCTCTTTATAGGCAGTTGCAACATAAAGAGAAATATCAAAATTTTTCATTAGCCAACTATTGATTTCTCTTTCATATTCATCAAGATATGACTTTACTGCATTAGTATTAGGTAAAATCATATAACAATGACCACCACCGGAATAAATTAAATTTGCTCTTGATAGTGAAAGTTTTGACAGTAATGTATCCACAATGTGTTGCATAAATATTTCAAGATAAAAAGATCTTGAACGCAATGTTCTTAAAGCATTCTTACTATGGATAGTATAGATAAAATCTTGGATGCCGGATATATCCATTTCATATAGCAAAAATGCGTTCTTCTCATAAAAAGAATTTGCATTCTTGAAAAGTTCATCTTTGAAATCAACTATTCCTTGTTCTGAAAGATATTGATAAATACAACTGCTATAAGCAGAAGTTAGTTTCACATGGTCATATAGTGAAATATCAGCAAGTTCTGACTTTGATGTTGATGATGGAACAAAACACATTGTTGACTCAAGTGCTAAAAGTAATGAATTTAGATAATTTTCATTCCATTCTAATCCTTTTAGCGTATCGTTAAGTCTGTCTTTAACCTCACTATAAAAAGACTTATCAAAAGGGATTTTATCTTTAGTAGGATAATTAATCTTACTATTTAACATTCTTGGTGCATAACTACAATCAGAATTGTTTTTATTGAGAATATTAAACACTGGTGCAAGTGGCATTGTAACAGTAAATCCATAGTCACCGGAACCATTGTCTCTTCTATCACTAGCTGATGCAATATTATCAGCAATATATGTAATATACGCTAATGAATTCCTATCTAGATTTGCATTATTCAGTGCATCACTATGATGATATTTCACACAATCTATTACTGATTTATCTTCAACTTTTGCTTCTTTCATCAAGTACTTTGCACCACTTAATGAATGCTTTTCTATGTTGCCAGTTCTGTATATCACTTTACCTACATCATGAAGTAAAGAACCTATAACAAGTTTAATCTCATTTTCTGTCATCAATTTTCCTCCTTCTCTGCTTTTGATTTGCATATATTGCTCCCATACCTATGGAAGTTTTTATTCCAACACCAGAGTAATTACCAAACTTAAATAACATATTTGCAAAATTAGTCATTGTTTGAGTACCTCTGATTTTAATTGTAATTTTGCCCATAAAGGCAGGTATTCGAACATTTTCTAAATGAAAATTCGTACTAAAAATATTGTATGAAACAATATCTGTATTTTCTACTAATTGTAAAAAAGTATCTTCGTCAAACATTTTTGCAGTATTTGAAACTGCATCCCAGCGTTTCATTAAACTACCGTATATAAGCTCCATATCAGGCATAAAGAAATATCTGCCATTTCTCTTGAAAGCCGTTGGTGATAGGAAATTAATCTCTACTAATCTGCTACAATCTTCTTCGTAAAAGTTTTCCACCAATGAATTAACTGTAATTTCCTGCAAGTCTTTATTTTTAATTTCAAGTGTTAAATTATCATGTTTTAATGTTATGTTTGAAAAATCGGTTTTAAGTATGGGAGAAATTATTTTTTCTCTTGCGATATTTGTTAATGTTCTAATATGCCATATATTAATACCATTTTCACATTTAACAAACTGACTAAATGGATTAACTGAATTTCGATGTAATAATTCTGCATATTCTGAATCTATATTTTCCATTATTACTCCATGAAACAACGAGCCTTTGTCATAAGTTAACATTTGCTCGTTATGAGTTGTTAAGGTTAATTTCAGCTCACTTAAATAATTATTCAACTTTAACACCTCTTTACCCTATAATAACATTTTAACTGTCCCAAGAATGGGACTTATCAAAATAATTACAAAGATTTAATATATTGTACGTAATAGTGCTTAATTCTTACAAAAAACGACAATAATATAATAACATAACATTAATATCATTTCAACATATTTTTAAATTTTTATTTAATTATTATGTATCTATTGTACAATTTGTGTCAATTATATTTACAAAAAAAATCTGCAAGATTACAAATACTGTATCTTGCAGATTTTCAAATAATTCTCTTATAAACAACTCAATTTATTATTATTTTTCTTCATTCTTATCGGGTGATATTCCGGCAAGTGAAAAACTAAAATCATCTGTATCTAGATTCATTTGTATTAGCAAATCTCGTATAAATGACAAGATACTGCTTGCAGACAAATTTTTCTCAAAATAAATCCCACTGTTATCTATTTGCTTATATCTTCGTAATTTTCTCGAATCATTACTGATATAAATATTATTCGCATTAGGTATAGAATAATCATTCTTAGCTAATCGAACAAATAATTCCGTGTTCAAGTCGTAGGCTATGCCTATAAATTTAGTTAGAAGTTCTGCCCAACTATTCACCTTTACAATCTCGCCAACAAACTCAAAACTGTCAGGCTTTGTATTTGTAACTTTTATACCATCATCAACCCTAAAATCTAAATTAGTTATAACATTATTATTAGAATGTAAACCAACATATTTGAATTTATTTATCAATATATTTGATAATACTTCTGCTCTATGTTCTATCGCTTCTTTATTCCAAGCTTTAGCAGATAGCACTTCTTTATTTAGAATATTTGCTTTAGAATTAGCTCTAATGATTTCCTTTTTATCTGCAAAAGATTTAGTTCCAAGTTCACTATTATGACCGGTTATAGTTAAGTTTCCTAATGTATGTAAATATACTTCATAAACATGACTATAATCTTCGCCAACTTCTTTTTTCCATACAGCAGCATTTTCTTTTTGAGGCAATATATGCTCTATTGTAAGTGTGCTAACATCTATATGTTCTTTAGTAGAATTCTCTATAACAGAAAGAACAAATTTGCAAATTGGCTTCTTATAAAGTTGTTTAAATTTAAGAGCATTCCTAAATTCATCATCAGTTGGCATACGGTTGTTAGTCTTAAAGTCATTTAGAAATATCACAAACTTCTCATAGTAATCTTCATAGTTATTATCAATAACTCTTTCATACATTGATTTCATAAACTGTGATAAATTTTTGTTGATTTCACAAGCAGTTATTCGTATAAAATAAGTTAATAAATACTCAAGGACATTACACAAAATATCCTCATCAATGTTCTTTTCTTCATAATCATTAAATATTTTAAATAACAAAGGTAAAACTGTAGTTTGTTTAATGGTATGGAATGCAGTTAAATAACTTGTAATTCGTTTATTATAGTATTCATTCTTTCCAATAAAGGCACCATAATACTTCGATGTTCGCCTAAGGTCTTCTAATACATCTTGGTGAGTTAATTGGTTGTGATCACAATACTCCTTAAATAAACGATAAGCATTTTTTGAGTTAACAGACTTAGTAATTCTTGAATTTAAATGATTTATAACAAAATCACCTAGGTTATGATAACCAACATTCTTTTCAATTTCTAACCAATAATTCTCATATAAAAATTCTTGATTATTGTCATCCATTAAAAGATAATTTCTAATTAGGTCTGCTAAACTTAATTCTAATCCGGTTGAATTTATGGATTCAAATATCTTTTGTGGTTCGTCACCTTGAGCCTTATCTAAAACTATTTCAACAACTTCCAATTTTTTAACGCCGTCAAGAATATCTCTTAATTCTAAACCTGAAGCTAAAGTATCTGCAATTAGCTTTTTGAATGTAACATAGTTCTTATATATATTAGAATTTCTGTCCATATCATCAAACTTATTTTTTAGCAAAAGCAGTAGCTGATTATTGTCAGATTTTATTGGTTTCAACTTAACTTTGTACTTCTCATCACAATTCCGATTAAACATTACTTCTTTAATTTCTTCTTCAATTCTTACAGAAATACCTTTTGAAGCATCAAAAAGAGCTTTTAGCAAAACGTAAGTAGTAGTTAATCTCTGTTGACCATCAATAATCAATACCTCATTTAATGTACTACCATCCAATCCTACTATATATACAATAGTTCCCATAAAATGTTTATGATCACGTTGATTTGCTTTCATTATATCTTGGAATAGCTTTTCACATTGAATATTAGTCCAATCATAGTTTCGTTGATAAACAGGTATCTTAAATACTCTTTTGTTCTTTTCGATTACATCTGAAAATAGCCATGCTTTGTATGGTTGCATTAGGAATCACTCCTGTATATTTATGTATCATACATAATTTTGTTTATTGTGAATAATATTTTACAATATTAATTTTATATATTATACATCATTAATTGATTTTGTGCAATATAATTTATATATCTAATAACATCTAGCCTATAAATATTGTCATTATCTCGTATATCTTAAAATAACAATAAATCTAATTAATCAAAGTAATGTCTCAAGAGTTGAAATTATCTTTTCCTTTTCGCCACTACCATTAGTTTTAAATCTCAACAATTTGATATGACAAGTATTCATTATATTATTTTTCAACTTATCTCTTTCAGCTTGGGCAGTACCTTCTTTATGGTATTCATAGCCGTCCACCTCAATTGCTAACAGAGGTTTCTTGGTAATTTTATTGTATATCAAAAAGTCTAAATGAGTAGAAGTATTCATTGCGTATTTATATTCTTCAGCACTAAGCAAGTCAAAATTTCGTATTAACATTCTCAACGGAATGCGACAAATTACACCTAGGCTTGAAAATTTATTATCAGCAATAATATCCTTAATTAAAGAATACATCAAGTTTTCTGAATCATACATAGAAATTTTCGAATGTTTTTTCAGATACTCATCTCTCTCATCTTTGTATTGACTATATAAGTAATCAAATACAGAACAAACATTACTATCTGAAACTTCGAAATTATTATAATTGATATAATCAATCAATTCAGTTATAATACGCTCTTTTTTCTGTAGATTACCTGTTACAACAATCATCAATCTCTTTTTTGCTCTAGATATTGCAACATTTAATAAATTCGGGTCATCCACAAAATCTGAAATTTCATCATCAACAGTTGAAATTATGATATTATCTTTTTCTCTGCCTTGAAATTTATGTACAGTATCAATTTCAAATTGACCTATCTCATTATTTAACGCATTCACTTGATTACGATAAGGAGATATAATACCTGTTTCATCAGCATCAAGAGAATATTCGGTAATAATATTTTGTTTTATTACGTCTATTTGTCGTTGACTATAGTGATCACGAACATGATTTCCCTTAGCTGTTTTCTTAACAAGTAAAACATCCTTCTCATCATTATCCTTTGTCATTATAATTAATTCACCGTTATAAAACTTTTGGTTGCAAAATTCTATAATTTTAGGATGGCATCTATAATGTTCTCTTAATGTTGTTTGAGGTGCATTTGGTAATACATCCAATATAGATTGAAGAAAACTATTAGTAAACTTGTAACCGTTATCAATATTATATTGCCTAAACACATCTTCAACTTTAGGTTTTAATTTAGGTGGTACAATGTTAGCTAATTGTTTAGTATCACCAACAATTACAACATTTTTCGCACAAGAGATAGCTAATGAGCCTGTTGCAATATCAACTTGCGAGGCTTCATCAATAATTAGATAATCATAAACAGTGTTAGAATTAAGACTACTCCTTGACGAAAAGGTTGTGCTTAAAACAATCGGATAATCCATTAAAAACTCCTTAGATTTTAACCACAAATCCTTATCCGTAAATCTTTTTCTACTGTTATTTTCATATTTTTGTGCTAAGTAATCTTTAAAAACAATCATTGAATTATCAGTAAATTCTTTGATATTATTATCACTAATACTTTTTAGAAATTCTTCAATATCTTTTATATTATTAAGAATTTCTAAGTACTTAGCTTTATAAAACATAGACTGAATAATTATAATAAAGTCTGAAATATCTTGTTTATATGACTTAAAATCAGTAATTCCATATTTTATGAGAGCTTTTATTTTAAACCAAAAGCCAATTTGTTTCTGTTTATCAGAGATAATTTGAACATCTTGCCATAAAGACATCAATTGTGTAGAAGATAACTTCTTTCTAAACTTAATATTATCAATATTCACATTTAATTCTTTAGCGTGTCTATTGAAATATTCCTGTTCTATTTGTAATTGAGAAATTTCCTGTCGTAATTCAGCCATCTTTTCTTGCTTATCGAAAATATCTTTTATATTTGCAGACTGAGAAGCAATATTTTCTCTTAGTTCTGAAGAATTATCGTTTTTCCATGTTGAAAAATCAGGATAATCTAAATTCTGATTCTCTATAAATTTCTCTTTGTTAGTACTGTTACCTAACTTAGCAGCAATAAAACCCAAACTATACTTTTCTGAAGCCAATTTGTCATAAACATTATCAGTTGCAGAATTGTTATTTGATACAACTTGTACAGTTTTACCTTGCATCAAAATATTAGCAATAATATTAAGTATTGTCTGTGTTTTTCCTGTTCCCGGAGGACCTTGAATAACACTAATTTGGTTTTCCATTGCTCTTTTAACTGCTTTATATTGACTATTATTACATCCAAATGGAAATATAGGTTTAAACTCATTATTTACCGGACTATCTTTATATTTAGTAGGATTTAAATATTTAGCTAATGCAGTATCATCGCCAACATATTCTATTTTTTCATATCTGCTATATAACAGATCTTCATCTGAACCCATTTTACAAAACTTTGAAATCTGTTTTAGATAATTGAAAATATTTACAGATGATTCATCATTGAAGCATGACTCAGTAATTTTCAAATCACTCTCACAATAATCTCCATTAAAGCCCCTTTTTTTAAAACAAATATGATAATATGAAGTATTTGAATCACTAAATTTGTATATTTTATCGATATTATAAAAATCTCGACCATCTTTTACTATTTTATAAAATTTAGGGTTAAGTTCTACAGGATTATCCAAGACTTTAACATTATGCTTGCCATATGAATATACTCTTCCACTATTATATTCTACATCCCATTTGTTTGTAGCATTATTATACTTACATGATTGCACATCAGATGTTTTAATTTCTCCTTTAATAATAATCATTTCATTTTTAGCATCCATTTTCTCACCATTAACAATTTCTTCTATTATCTATACTTAATATAAATTTTAAAGTATTATTTACCTGTTCAGTCTTTTTTAACTATCATACTTATAATAGCACACTTATTTCACGTTTTCAATTATTAGTTTTGTTTTAAGTAGTAATTTATCACAAATTACATAAAAATTATAGAATAAAATGATTTCTTGACCACACTTTTATATTACTTTATACTTTAAATATATTTTAATTATCTGTACGGCACATAGTATTCTGAATGAATAGCTAATAAATTATTTATAATTACATAATAGGAGTGCAATATGAGTAGAGGTATAGGTGCATTTGTTAAATTAGTTTTGGAAGATAGCAAAACTGTTGCATAAAGCATATTAAAATTGCCATTTACTGATACATAGTAATCATTAATGCAGTTTAGTATTCCCTCTTTTTCTATTAGTTTGTTCAATGGTAATGGTATTTTTTGTAACTGAACTTAGTTATTCATCTTTTCACCTTGCTATTAGAATATACTCAAATTAAAGAAAGTCGGCTAACATAAAATTTATGTTAACCGACTTTTAGGGTATATAGAATATTGGGTAAAACAAATTTAGTAGGTAGTAATTACTTAATAAAATTATGAATTTCTGAAGAAATTCGTTTTGCTACCATTGGATTATTCATTGTATAGATATGAACACCATCTACATCACTTGTAAGTAAATCAATGATTTGGCTTATACCATAGGACATACCTGCATCAAAAAGGGCATCTTTGTTACTGCCAAATTTATTAACTATTCTTTCAAGTTGTGGTAGGATTGCAACTCCACATAAAGATACCATTTTCTCAAGTTGAGATTTACTGATAGCAGGCATAATACCGGCTATAATCGGTACATCAATATCAGCTACTTTGCACTTTTCCTGAAAATCATAGAAATAATTGTTATCAAAAAATAACTGTGAAAGTAATACTTCTGCACCCGAATTGACCTTTTCTTTAAGATGCTTAATATCATCTACTGAGTTCTCTGACTCTGGGTGGCATTCAGGATAACAAGCACCTAAAAAGCAAAAATTATATTTTGACTTCATATATTTAATTAAATCCGATGCATATTTAAAGTCATTCTTAGCTTGAATATTAGGAATTTTATCTCCTCTTAAAGCAAGAATATTCTGTACACCTGACTGTTGAAGTTGTTTTGCAATTAAGTCAATTTCAGCTTTACTGCAATTTAAGCAAGTTAAATGAACAACAGGTTCAATGTTATACTTTTCTTTGATTTTTCTTGCAACTTCTATGGTACTATTACAGTTTTCGCTACCACCTGTACCAAAGGTTACACTGATAAAATCAGGATTAAGTTCACACAAAATATCAAGTGTTTCATCAATACTGCTTAATTCACTGTTCTTTTCAGGTGGGACAATTTCAAAAGAAAGAGTTTTCTTTTTGTCTTTATATAGTTCAGAAACTTTCATTACTTTACTTCTTTTCTAATAATCTTTGCAGCCTCAACCATATTCTTTAGGCTCTTTTCTGTTTCAGGGATACCTCTTGTTTTTAGACCACAGTCTGGATTAACCCATAGATTTTCTTTGTCAATCTTATTTAGCATTAGGTGAAGTGCATTAACAATTTCTTCAACTGATGGAACTCTAGGTGAATGAATGTCATATACACCCGGACCTACTTCTGTTTCAAAGTTATGTTCCTTTAATGAAGTTAAAATCTGCAAATCTGAACGAGATGCCTCAAATGTAATAACATCAGCATCCATATCATCAATAGCAGGGATAATATCTGTAAATTCACTGTAACACATATGTGTGTGAATCTGAGTATCTGCTTTAACTCCACTATGAGTTAGTCTAAATGCAGGAATTGCAAAATCCAAATATTCTTTCTGCCAATCAGACTTACGAAGTGGTAGCTTTTCTCTTAAAGCTGCCTCATCAATTTGGATAATTTTAATTCCTTTCTTTTCAAGGTCAAGAACTTCATCACGAATAGCAAGTGCAATCTGTGAGATAGAGTCTTTAATAGAAATATCTTCTCTTGGGAATGACCAATTTAGGATAGTTACAGGGCCTGTAAGCATACCTTTCATAATCTTATTTGTTAATGACTGAGCATATACTGACCAATCAACTGTAATTGGCTTTTCTCGATATACATCACCCCAGATAATTGGAGGCTTAACACATCTTGTACCGTATGACTGTACCCATGCTTTTTCTGTAAATAGGAAACCTCCAAGTGCTTCACCAAAGTACTCTACCATATCATTTCTTTCATACTCGCCATGAACAAGTACATCAAGACCGATTTCTTCCTGAAATTTAACACATTCTGCAATTTTCTTTTTGTTGAAATCTACATATTCTTCCTTAGAGATTTCACCTTTTTTAAATGCTGAACGGTTAACCTTTACTTCCTTAGTCTGTGGAAATGAACCGATAGTTGTTGTTGGGAATAACGGTAGGTTAAGTTCAATCTTTTGAAGTTTCTGTCTTTCTGCTCTTGCAGGTAGTCTTGTATAGTCCTTATCTGTAACACTGGATAGTCTGTCATGTACAGCCTGATTAAAGCAATCTCTCTGTTCTGTAAATAACTTCTTATTATTCTTGTATGTTTCTTCATTTGCATAATCACTTAAGTCAGCTAATAATTTTAACTCTGATAGTTCAACTAGCTTTTCTTCTGCAAAAGAGAAATGAGAAAGGTACTTAGCATCTAGCTTTGTTTCATGCTTTAGAGTATAAGGAACATGAAGTAATGAACAAGATGTTGAAAGCACTGTGTTAATACCCTTATTCTTCAAATCATTAAGAGTTTCAAGTGTCTTTTCATAATGGTTCTTCCAGATATTTTTACCATTTACAAGACCTGCAAATAAAACCTTATCACTTGGGAAACCAAACTTATTAACTAGGTTATATGTTTCTTTACCCTCAATAAAGTCAAGACCAATACCATCAAATGGCTTGTTAATTAAATCAGCATATACATCTCTTACATCACCGAAGTATGTTTGTAGAAGGACTTTGCAATTCTGCTTAGTTGAAAGGATTTCATCATAAATCTTGTTAAATAATGCTAGGTCATCACTTGTCATATCCTTTACAAGTGACGGTTCATCAACCTGTAACCACTTAACACCGTTTTCTTCACACTTAGTAACTAAGTCCTTATAAGCATTGATAACTGCATCTACAAAATCAGCACAAGTTTTGTTGCCTGTAAATCTACATAACTTTAGTAAAGTATATGGACCGATAACAACCGGTTTTGTTTCGATACCTAAAGACTTTGCTTCATTGTATTCATCAAATAGTTTGTTGCCAACTAGCTTGATTTCTGTATCATCCTCAACTTCAGGAACAATGTAGTGATAGTTAGTGTTGAACCACTTTTTCATTGCAAGTGCTTTAACATCACCTGAATTATCCTGAAAACCACGAGCCATAGCAAAGTAAGTATCAAGATCAGAAAGATTAAGTTCCCTATATCTATTTGGGATGATATTAAATAATACTGCTGTATCTAAAGTCATATCATAGAAAGAAAAATCGTTGCTTGAAATAAAGTCTATACTGGAATTCTTCTGTGTATTCCAATGAATTTTACGCAAAGACTTTGCAGTATCCAAAAGTTCAACTGAAGTGATTTCTTTTCTGAAATACTTTTCGGAAGCAAACTTAAGTTCTCTTAATGTACCGATTCTAGGGTATCCAATAACTGATGTTTTCATAATATTCTCCAAATCAAAATTTATATTTTACCGATATTTATATCGCTTGGTGTTAATTATATAACAATCACTTTGATTTGTATAATATATATAATTATAAGTTTGCTATAGCTTTAAACTATAGCAATGATGATTTTGAACATCAGTTTTAAAATCGAGTTTGTTATTATGTAATTTTTTATCATAGTGCCGTGCCTTTCTTTGGGATAAAAAGATTTTTCATATCTGTTTTTTCTAATTTTAGTAGTTGAATCTTTTTATCTATTCCACCGGCATAACCTGTTAAGCTACCATTTGTGCCAACAACTCTATGACAAGGAATAATAATTGAAATAGAATTATGACCGACTGCACCACCTACTGCTTGAGCAGACATTCTATTAGTGCCTTTTTCTTTAGCTATTATATTTGCAATTTCACCATAGGTCATAGTTTTGCCATATGGAATGGTGAGCATAGCTTCCCATACTGCTTTACAGAATGGTGTTGTTTTCATCAATAACGGTGGTATAAAATCAGGTTCTTTACCACTAAAATAAATATCAAGCCACTTTGTCACTTCTGTGAAAATAGGAAGTGACTTTTCTATATGCTCTCCTTTTATTGAATCGGCATAGTATTTTTGTCCATCAAACCATAAGCCAATGAGATAATCACCGTCACTAGCCATTGTAATTCTGCCAAGTGGTGAATTGTAATAATATGTATAAATCATTCTCCTATTGCCTCCCTATAAGTTTTGTAATTACAATTATATCATTATAATCAACTATTTAAAGTAAATTATTTATATATTTCAAGCCATATAAATCTGGTATTATTAATTAATATCAAATTGGTAGTTTTAATATAACCAAATAATTTATATAATTGTGGCAACAGTTTTGAAAGGAAAGGAAAATTTGTTATGAGTAACGAAAGATTTGAATTAAATAAGAATTTAGCACAAATGTTAAAGGGTGGAGTAATTATGGATGTTACTACACCTGAACAGGCTAAGATTGCTGAAGAAGCCGGTGCTTGTGCAGTTATGGCTCTTGAAAGAATCCCTGCCGATATTAGAGCTGCCGGTGGTGTTTCTAGAATGAGCGACCCTAAGATGATTAAGGGTATTCAGGAAGCTGTTTCTATCCCTGTTATGGCTAAGTGCAGAATCGGTCACTTTGCAGAAGCACAGATTCTTGAGGCTATTGAAATTGACTACATTGATGAAAGTGAAGTTCTATCTCCTGCTGATGATGTTTATCACATTGACAAGACAAACTTTAAAGTACCATTCGTATGTGGTGCTAAGGACCTTGGTGAGGCACTAAGAAGAATTAATGAAGGTGCATCAATGATTAGAACTAAGGGTGAACCCGGTACAGGTGATGTTGTTCAGGCAGTTAAGCATATGAGAATGATGCAGTCTGAAATCAGAAGACTTGTTTCTATGAGCACAGATGAACTATATGAGGCTGCTAAGCAGTTACAAGTTCCTTACAACCTTGTTCAGTATGTACACGAAAACGGTAAGCTACCTGTTGTTAACTTTGCTGCCGGTGGTGTTGCAACTCCTGCTGATGCTGCTCTAATGATGCAGTTAGGTGCTGAAGGTGTATTCGTAGGTTCAGGTATCTTTAAGTCAGGCAACCCTAAGAAGAGAGCCAACGCTATTGTTAAGGCTGTTACTAATTACAATGATGCTAAGATGCTTGCTGAACTTTCAGAAGACCTAGGAGAAGCTATGGTTGGTATCAACGAACAGGAAATTGAAATTCTAATGGCTGAAAGAGGAAAGTAATAATGGTTGTTGCTGTTTTATCTTTGCAAGGTGCAGTAATTGAACATATACAAATGCTAGATAAACTAGGTGTTGAAACTTTTGAAATCAGAAAAAAGTCTGACCTAGATAAGCACTTTGACGGTTTGATTATTCCCGGTGGTGAAAGCACAGTACAAGGTAAATTACTTCATGAACTTGACATTTATGATACATTAAAAGAAAAGATTGAAAACGGTTTGCCTGTATTCGGTACTTGTGCCGGACTGCTACTTCTTGCTAAAAGTATTGATAATGACAATAAGACTCACTTAGCTACTATGGATATTACTGCTATGAGAAATGCTTATGGCAGACAGTTAGGCAGTTTCTATACTAAAAGTTCATTTGACGATAAAGATGAAATTCCTATGACATTTATCAGAGCACCTTATATTTCAAGTGTGGGTGATAATGTTAAGGTACTTGCTACAGTTGACGGTAAAATTGTTGGTGCAAGAGAGGGCAATCAGCTTGTAACTGCTTTTCATCCTGAACTAAATGATGACTTAACAGTACATAAATATTTTGTAGATATTATAAAAGAAAATATGTGATTTTCCCTTTTTAGAAAATTTCATATTATATATTACATAACCGATGGATGTTTTCTGTTTTATTCAGAAAGCATCCATTTTTTATTACCTATTTATCCATATACACTCACAATAATAAAATCATTACATAATTTATAGTGACTAAAAATTTTAAGGTGATTGTATGTCACAAGTAATAGATTTATGTAAAGCTGAATTAAACAAAGACTATATTGTTCATAAGATAAAAAATAACAACAAGGTATATGAGAATTACGGAATATTTGAAAATGCACCTATTGTACCTTTATACAGAAGTATGGGCAAAAACATTTCTGCTTACAAAACTTATTACGGTATCTTTGCTATTAGAAATAAAACTGCTGAAAACATAAAGGTGAGAAATGTGTGATAATAATTTAGTAATATTAATCGGTAACCCTAATGTGGGTAAAAGTTCTATATTCAACAGGCTTACAGGGGACAATCAACACACAGGTAATTGGACAGGTAAAACTGTTGAATGTGCAGAAGGCAAGTTAAAATGCAACAAGGATATTTGTATTGTTGATTTACCCGGTATATACACTTTATGTGCTGCTAATGCTGAAGAAATTTGCAGTAAAAAATTTTTGTTACAACACAAAGATGCACTTGTTTTAGTTGTAGTTGACGGTAATAACATATACAAAAGCCTTACACTTATTGAGGAAGTTTCTAACATAACAAGTAATGTAATTATATGTATCAATCAATATAAAAGTGCTACAAAGTCCGGCACTAAAATTAACAAAGATAAGCTAAAAGAAATACTGAAAATTCCAATTGTTACTACAGAGGCTACTGACAGAAGTTCACTTGATATACTTAATAATATAATAAATATTAATATAAACAATCATTTTCCTACACCTATAAAACATAGAAAACTTGATAAGGAAAATATTATTAAAGAAGTTGTTGATGACAGGTGCAATGACAGGCAAAGAAAGTTAGATAAAATTTTCACTTCAAAAGTCACAGGTATTCCTATAATGTTTTTGTTACTTGCAATGGTACTGTACATTACTATTATTGGTGCTAACTATCCCAGTGATTTTTTGAGTTATATATTTGCTAAAGGTGGAGAATATCTATATGAATTTTTAAACTATATTTCTTTGCCTAGTTATATAATTTCTTTAATATGTGATGGTGTATATAGGACAGTAACATGGGTAGTTGCAGTTATGTTGCCACCTATGGCTATCTTCTTCCCTATATTTTCTTTACTTGAGAATTTTGGGTATTTACCTAGAGTTGCATTTAATTTAGACAGAGTGTTTTGTAAAGCTAATTGCAGTGGAAAACAAGCATTAACTATGTGTATGGGTTTTGGTTGTAATGCTTGTGGTGTTACCGGTTGTAGGATAATTAACAACAGAGAGCAAAGGCTAAATGCTATTGTTACAAATAACTTTGTACCTTGTAACGGTAGGTTTCCTACACTTATTTCCATTATCACTATATTTATGACTTCTTACTTTAGCAGTAAATTACGGTCACTTGTGTCTGCATTAATACTTACGGGATTTATTATATTAAGTATTATTGTTTCTATGGGTATTTCATTTTTACTTAGCAAAACTATATTGAAAAACGGAAACAAAGATTTTGTAATGGAAATGCCTAAATACAAGAAACCTAAAATCTTTGCTACTATTTATGAGTCAATTAAGAATAGAGCCGTTTTCGTGTTGCTTAGGGCATTAGTTGTGGCTTTACCTGCCGGTGCTATAATTTGGTTATGTGGTAATATTAAAATTAATGACTACACTATATTAAGTTATATTGTAAATTTTCTTAATCCGATTGGTAAAGCATTTGGACTTGACGGTGAAATACTTATTGCATTGTTACTGGGCTTTCCGGCTAATGAAATTGTAATTCCCATTATGTTAATGGCTTATTGTGGCAGTAGTACACTTGTTGAATGTAGTGACCTAGGAGCATTAAGTAACCTATTAGTCAGTAACGGTTGGACTATTAAAACTGCAATTTGTATGATAATTATTGTATTAATGCACTTTCCATGTTCAACAACTTGCCTTACTATTTATAAGGAAACAAAAAGTAAATTATGGACTTTGATTTCTATTTTATTACCGACTATAACAGGATTAATATTTTGTTTTCTTATAAATATAGTTATGTAAAAAAGGTATCTCACTTACTTACTAAAGTTTGTGAGATACCTTTTTAATTCATATTAAATTTTAAAAAGCTACTTAACACATAAATATGCAAAATATCCGGCATAACAAAGTAACATTAATATACCACAAGGTCGTCTTAATTCTTTATGTTTAATTGTACCTAACCAAAGAATTATACCTGCACCGATAGCTACACAAGTATCAATTAAGAACTTGCTTTCAAATGGCACATCACAGATAAGACCTGTAATACCGATTACAAATAATATATTAAAGATATTACTGCCTACTATATTACCGATAGCTATACCAACATTACCTTTCTTTGCTGCTGTAATTGAAGTTACAAGTTCAGGTAGTGAAGTACCAAATGCAACAATAGTTAAGCCGATAAATCTATCACTCATACCAAAGAACTTTGCTATGTAAGATGCACCATCTACTGCAAAGTCACTGCCCTTTACTACCATAATGCCACCTATAACCATAAGCAATAGGCATTTCCAAACCGGAAAATCTTTTGCAGTTTCTTCTTCGGTAGGTGAACCCTTTTTAGCCATATAAAATAGATAGCCAAGAAAAGCAACAAATAGAATACACAGAATTACACTTTCAAAGAAAGTAATCTTTGAATCTGTATAACCGAATATCATCATTACAACAGTAATACCTATCATAAAGGGGATTTCATAATATAAAGTTGATTTTTGGATAGCAACACTTGTTATAACTGAGGTAATACCTAGAATAATCAAAATATTCATAATGTTACTACCTACAACATTACCTACTGTAATTCCGGCATTACCGTTTATTGCAGCAGTAATACTAACTGCTGCCTCAGGCATACTTGTACCCATTGCTACAATGGTAAGCCCAACTATTAACTGAGGTATTCCCATTTTCTTTGCAATACTTGCAGCACCCTCAACAAACCAATCAGCACCCTTTACAAGTAACAGGAAACCAACCAGCAATAAAAGCACTTGTAATATCATCATAACTGTTCCTCTTTTCGTTCTAAATCATTACTTAATCAAGAAATATAATAACATAATCTACATATAAAAACAATCAAAATAGTAACATAAAATTTATAAAAATGATTGTAAAATCTTGACTATTTTTGGGTGTTGTAATAAAATAAAAACAAGCAGTTAGTTATAGCTTACTAACTGCAAAAATAATCACAAAAGGAGTTTTTAAAATGTTAGACATTCTAAAGAATGAAAAATTATGGTGTGCAGTTGCAGGTGCAGCAGCAATAGTTGTAGGTAAGAAAGTACTTAAGTCTGAAAAGACAAGAAACCTAGCAGTTACAGGTCTTGCAAAAGGTATGAAGCTACAGAATGATGCAAAGGCTACATTCCAGAACATTAAGGATGAAGCTTCTGACATTTGTTATGATGCTAAAACTGAAGCAGGTATTACAGAAGAAGCAGTAGCTGAATAATAAGAAGTGAATATTAATGAAATTCAAAATTGTATATGATAAACCTTGTCGTATTCGTTTTAGATGTGGCAACTATGCTATACCTAAAGAATATGAGGAGAGTATTCGCTTTTATATTTCTACAAATAGTTTTGTAAAAGAAGTTTATGTTACAAGCATTAACGGTGGTATTCTTGTTATGTACAAGACCGGTTTCAGAGATAAGGTTGTTGAATTAGTTAAGAACCTTAATATAAACACTCTTGCTCCTATGACAGAAAAAAGAGAATATGGCATAAAAGAAATTGATAAAGAATTTAAAGACAGTTTACTTAAAATTGCTTTAAAGAGAGTATTTTTCAAAGCATTTATACCTAACCCTATTGCCACAGCACTTACAATTTACAACAGTGTTAAGTACATTAAAAATGGCTTAAAAGCACTTAGTGAATGTAAGCTAAATGTTGATGTACTGGACAGTGCATCTATTGTCGCTTGTTTTGTCAGAAAGAACTTTAAAACTGCAAGTACAGTTATGTTCTTACTATCAATTTCCAGCTTACTGGAAAAATATACCAGAGAAAGAACAAAAGCTGTATTAACTGACAGTCTAGTTATTAAGACTGATAAGGTATGGCTGGTAACTTCCGGTGAAGATGTTGAGATACCTATTACAGAACTACAAGTTGGGGATAAAATCCGTATTCATACAGGTAATGTTATTCCTATTGACGGTATTGTTACTGATGGTGAAGCTACTGTTAACGAAGCATCTATTACAGGTGAATCTCTACCGGTAATGAAAGTTGCTGATACTTCTGTTTATGCAGGTACAGTAATTGAAGAAGGTTCTGTTGTTGTAAAAGTTAGAGAACTTTCTTCTAACACAAAGATTAGCAAGATTATTGAACTAATTGATAATTCAGAAAATCTAAAGGCTAGTGTACAGAGTAACGCAGAAAACTTAGCTGACAGAATTGTACCATTCAGTTTCTTAGGATTCTTCTTAACATTGATTTTCACAAGAAATGTAAACAAGGCTCTTTCACTTTTGATGGTTGACTATTCTTGTGCTATTAAGCTATCAACCCCTATTGCAGTAATTTCTGCTATTAGAGAGGCTGCAGTACACGATATTACTATTAAGGGTTGTAAATACCTTGAAGCATTCTCAAATGCTGATACTATTGTATTTGACAAGACAGGTACACTGACTAATGCTGAACCTACTCTTGAAAAGATAGTTTCATTCGGCAAATACAGTGAAGAAGAAATACTAAAAATTGCAGCTTGTCTTGAGGAACATTTCCCTCACAGTGTGGCAAATGCAGTTGTAAATGCTGCTAATGAAAGAGGTATTGCTCATTTAGAGGAACATACTGAAGTTAACTATGTTGTAGCACATGGTATTTCTACTACACTACATGGCAAGAAAGCTATTATCGGTAGTAAGCACTTTGTTGTTGAAGATGAACACATAACTGTTACTGATGAACAAGATGAACTTATCAATGAAAAGTCCGGTGCTTGTTCTGTACTTTACCTAGCTATTGGTGATGAATTAGTCGGTGTTCTTTGTATTAGCGATCCTCCAAGGGCTGATGCTAAGGATGCTATTACTGAACTAAAGTCACTAGGTATTGATAACATTGTTATGCTAACAGGTGACAGTTATAAGGCAGCAAAAATGACTGCTGAACAACTTGGCATTACAGAATACAAGTATCAGGTACTACCTGAGGACAAACATAAGTACATAGAAGATTTGAAAGATAAAGGTCACTGTGTAATTATGGTTGGTGACGGTATTAATGATACCCCGGCTTTGGCTGCTGCTAATGTATCTGTTGCAATGAATGATGCATCAGATATTGCAAGAGAAACTGCTGATATTACTATTAAAGATTCTTCACTTAATCAGTTAGCCAGAGTTAGAATTTTAAGTAAAGAATTGATGGAGAGAATTCATAAAAACTACAGATTTATTTTAGGGTTTAATTCTTCCCTACTTTTACTTGGTTTTATGGGTGTTATTACTCCTTCCATTTCAGCTTTACTTCACAATGCATCAACAATGATGATTTGTGCAAAGTCTATGACTCCTTTATCCGATAAGAAAAATAAAGATAAAGAAGTTAAGAAAATTGAAGAAACATCATCAACAGAAGAATGATGATACATAAAAACAGACATCAACTGTAAAAAGTTGGTGTCTGTTTCTTTTATATAATTATGTATGTATTTAATTCTCTTTATGTGTTTTAAATCCGATAACTTGAAGTGCAAGGCATGCAACTGCAAGTATTAATAAAAAAATAAAACTATGAGTAGAACCACCGGCAGTTTTCTCAGCATAATTCATAGAATTATCCATACTTTGTGCTGATGAAACTAAAGCAGCACATACGCTTGTACCAACTGCTACTGCAAACTGCATTAATGTATTAAAAGAAATATTACCATATGCCTTTTGCTGAACAGGAAATCGCAAGTTAACGATAGTCATAGTATTACCAAAAGCTATACCACAACCGATACCAAAAATAATATAGAAACCTATTACCATATATGTAATAAGTAACATACCGAAAATTGTAAACAACAGTACCTCTATTGCCAAATTAAACAAAAAACTGTTTGTAGACCTTTGCTCTGATGATTCAATCATTTCAGCTGAAAAACCTGTTTCTTCATAGTATCTTTAATGATTTTTAAGTCATATAATCTTCTCTGGAATATCAACTTACCGTATGAGGGACTAGCCATTTACCTTTCCACACATAGATAACCATTAATACTAGACCTACTATCCAAGATACCGGATACAAAACATAGATACCGTCTATTGTACTAAAGAATGGTAATGCCACTTGTAACCATACTATTCTAAATAGGCACATTGAAGTAAGTAGTACAACCATTGGTGGAATACTCTTGCCTGTACCTCTAACTGTACCGGCTAGACATTGCAAACAACTGATTAAAATATAGAATGGACAGAAGTAATCCATTGCCAGTTTACCGTATTCTATTACATTAGGGTCATTTGTGAAAAGTCGCATTAATGGTGTTGAGAAAGTTAGAAGTAAAATACCTGTTATGATAGTATAAACTGCACCCATTGCTAGTGTAATCCACATACCCTTTTTTACTCTGTCAATTTTATTAGCACCATAGTTTTGACCTACAAATGTGGTAATAGCCATACTGAAGCTTAATACCGGTAAAATATTGAAACCATCTATCTTCATATATGCACCAAAACCAGCCATAGCTGATGCACCAAACTGATTTACACTTGACTGTACAAGTACATTTGAAAGTGAAATTGTCATATTTTGAATACCGGTAGGTAAACCGATTTTGATTATTCTGCCGGCAGTAGATTTATTAAGCTTTATATCTTTTAACTTAATTTTATAAGGTTCATTTACTTTTACCAAATAACCTATTGCTAATATACAAGAAACTACTTGGCTAATATCTGTTGCAATAGCTGCACCTTCAACACCCATACCTAAAATATTGATAAACACAATATCAAGGATGATATTTGTAACTGAGGCATAGCCTAAATAGTAAAGTGACCTTTTAGAATTACCTGCTGCATTAAGAATACCTGATGCCATATTATATACAACATTAAATAATAAACCACCTGAATATATCCTTAAATATGTAACTGAGTCACCTAAAACTTCTTTAGGGGTATTCATCCAAATAAGTATTTGCCTACTAAGGAGTACACCACCTAATGTTAAGACTAAACCTAAAATTATTGAAATTGCTACTGCTGTATGAACTGCATCATGGGTTCTCTTTCTATCCTCAGCACCTAAATACTGAGATACTACAACACCTGCACCTGTTGCTGCACCTTGGCTAAAGGCTATTAACAAATAAATCAGTGATGTACTGGAGCCTACTGCTGCTAAGGCATTACTACCTACAAAGTTACCTACTATAATTGAATCAACTGTACTGTAAAGTTGTTGAAGTAAATTACCTAAAATAAGTGGTATTGAAAAGAATAATATTTGCTTAACTATATTACCTTGTGTCATTAAATTTGTTTTTCTTTTGGCAATAGCCATTTATATCATCTTCCCTACTTTTTTCGCCATAAATATTATATAACCTAAGTTGCAAAAATTTCAAGTAGTAATATGCAAAAAGGTGAACGTATTTCAAAACACATCCACCTTTAAATATTATTTTGCAATAATTTAATTCAAATTACTTAATAGTCCAACTGTTACTTTGCTTTTGCAAACTAGCCATATGACTATAAATACCATTTTGCTTTTCAAGTTCTGTTGGTGTGCCACTTTCTGCAACTGTACCGTTAGCTAAAACAACAATCTTGTCGGCATCTGCAACTGTTCTCATTCTATGGGCAATAATCAAAACTGTTTTATTTTTAATAAGCTTTGAAAGTGCATTTTGAATAAGAGTTTCATTTTCAACATCAAGTGATGCAGTAGCTTCATCAAGTAGAATAATCGGTGCATCCTTTAGGAATGCTCTTGCAATAGAAATTCTCTGTCTTTCACCACCTGAAAGTTCACAACCGTTTTCACCTATTTCTGAGTTATAACCATTAGGTAACTTCTTTGCAAATTCATCACAATTTGCAAGTTTAGCTGCCTTTAGCACTTCTTCATCTGTGGCATCTTTTCTACCGATACGAATATTCTCCATAATTGTATTATTAAACAGTGTAACATCTTGGAAAACTATTGAATAAAGTGATAGTAATGTTTCCGGTTCAATCTTTGAAATATCCATACCACCTACTGTGATTGTACCACTATCAGTATCCCAAAATCTACTTGCCAGTCTTGAAACTGTTGTTTTACCACCACCTGAAGGACCTACTAATGCAGTAATTTCACCTTGCTTTGCAGTAAAATTAACATTATTAAGGATTTTTTCTTTTCCGTTATAAGAGAATGAAACATTATTAAAATTAATATCATAACCCTTATTATCCATTTTTTCCGTACCTTGCTGAATATCATGGTCAAGAATTTCGTTCATTCTGGCAATATTTGTTCTTGATGCAATAATCGCTGCTAAATTTTGTAATGAACCTTGTAATGGGTCATATAATCTTGATACTACAAGTAAGAACATAAACATTGTGATTACAGAAATACTACCGTTTATAAGCTGATATGCACCAACTAAGGCAGTTGTAGCAATACCAAGTTTCAAAATCATTTGTGCTGAACCTACAAATACTGCTGTACCAAATTCAGTTTTAATAGCTTGTTTCTCAACATTATCAATTTTCTTATCTAATCCTTTTAGATAAGTTTCTTCTGCATTATTGGACTTAATATCTTGGATAGTTTCGATACATTCTTGAATACCGTCAGCACATTCAATCTTTGCTTTCATAGACTTTTTATTTAGCTTTTGCTGAATTTTTGATGAGAACAAAACAATACAGAAAGCAATAGGCAATACCCACAATGAGGCGATAGCAAGTTTCCAATCAACAAAAAATAAGCTTATTGCAATTAATGTTGTAGAAATAATTGCACCAAATAGTGGTGGGATAAAATGAGAAAAAGCAGTTTCCAGATATGTACAGTCAGCCATAATAGTTGAGGTTAAGTCTGCTAAATCTTTTTTACCGAAAAATGAAAGTGGAATTTTTCTAAGTCTTTCGGCTAAAGTAATTCTTCTTACACCACTTTCTACATAAGTAGCAAGGAATGTACAATTATATTGTAAATAAGTTGATAAAGCAATTAAGAGAAGTGTTACTACTGTACCTACTATATAAAATACAATGTGACTTTGGCTAATACTACCCTTTAGTAAATCATCTACTAATAGATAAAGCAAACCTACAGGCAACATAAATACAATATTCTGTAATGTACAAGCCAAGATACCTTTCATTAAATCAACTGCACCTTTATGAGAAAGTGCATATTTCTTCTGAATTTTCTTAATCATTTTACTACCTCCTTCTTAACTTTCCAATTTACAGAGGTCTGATAGTTCTTCCACATACTACTGAAGAAACCATTAGAATTAATTAATTCTTCACTTGAACCACTTTCTGCAATTTCACCGTTATTAATAACAAAGATTTTGTCAGCATTAATAACTGTTGAAAGTCTATGGGCAATCATAATAACTGTTTTACCCTTAGAAAGTGTATTAAATGCCTGTTGTACTTTTGTTTCGTTATCAGGGTCAGCAAAGGCAGTTGCCTCATCAAGAATAACAATAGGACTATCCTTTAATATTGCCCTGGCAATAACTATTCGTTGACATTCACCTCCTGAAAGATAAATACCATTAGTACCTATTAAAGTATCAATACCGTTAGGTAGCTTATCTATAATATCCATACACTGAGCTTTCTGTAGTGCTGACAATACTTGTTCTTTTGTGGCATCTTCTTTACCTAGTTTTACATTGTCATAAATAGTACCTTTAATTAATCTACTGTTTTGGAATACAAAAGAAACAGTATTCATCAATTCTTCTTTTGAAATATCATTTGAATTAATATTGCCGATTAAAACTTTCCCACTGTTAGGGTCAAAAAATCTTGCAATAATATTTGCTAAGGTGGATTTACCACCACCTGATGGTCCTACAAATGCTACTGTTTCACCTGAATTGATTTTTAGGCTAACATTGTTTAATGCTTTTTTCTCTCCATCATAACTATAATAAATATTTTTAAGTTCGACAGATCCATCCTTAGGTGACTGTGGAGTAATTGATGACGAAAGAGGTTCTAACTCTAATACAGAGTTGATTCTATTCATTGCATCATTTAGAATTTGGTTATTTTCGCTTGCATGCATTGTTTTAGTCAATGTTACTGAAATAATAGGTGTAATGATTATATAGAAAATTAAGTTTAGGATAAATTCTGTTGTGATAGTATCTCTTGTAAAGAACAAAGTTCCACCGATTAAAAATGCAAATACACCGTTAATAAGCATTGTGTAGATTATCATAGGGATACGCAATTCTTTTGTATAAGAAATTGCCCATTTACTATATCTGTCAATAGCACCTTTAAATCTTTTAAAAGAAAATACAGACTGACCAAAGGTTTTAACAACAGGAATACCTCTTACATACTCAACAGCCTCATTTGACATATCATTAAGTGCATTTTGGTATTCTTCCATTTTCTTCTGCATTCTTTTACCTGTCATAGTTGCCATAATTACAAATGCCAACACAACCGGTATAAGGCTAAGGAGACCTAATCTCCAATCAAAGAATAATAACATAAATAATAGTGCAATAGGTGTTACGAAAGAATTTACCATATCAGGTAATTGATGAGCAAGATATGTTTCTGTTGCACCACTAGACTCATTAATAATACTTCTTAGCTTACCACTACCGAAAGACTCAATCTTGCCCAGTGGCAATGTTGTAATATGGTAGGTCATAGTTTTTCTTAAATTTGCTTGTACTCTAAAAGCTGAAAAATGAGAACACATTAATGCACCGATATAAATCAGTATAGCAAGTACAGAAAAAATAACTGCCATCCAACCATAGTATGCAAGGTTCTCTGCATTCTTTAAGTCAGAAATATTATCAAGAATTTCTTTGATAATTTTCCAAATGTAAATGAAAGGAACTAATGCTACTAATGCACTAATACCTGACAGTACCCATGAAAGATATGTAAGGACTTTATATTTCCCTGCATATTTCATTAGGGTTGATAGATTTGATTTCTTTTTCATAAAATTCCTCCTAAAAATTAGTTAGTTATAGCTAACCTATATGTAAAAAATATAGGGTTTTAGAACCCCATAATTTTTTCCCAACCTGCAGTATAGAAATCTCTAAGTTGCTTAACATATACAACAGCCTCTTCTTTAGGCATACTGTGTCTTACAATCTCGAACATTCCACCAAACATACCACTTGCAAGAATATGACAAAGTTTCTTGTCAATTTCCGGTACTTCATAACCTAGTTTTCTTTGAACTTCTATAAATCTATAAGTTGACTCAACTTCAACTTCCACCATATTGTGAATAAAGTGTTCATATGGTGTACCTTGTGAACAACAGATAATTAACTTAAAAATATCAAAATTATCATAAATATATTCAACACATCTTGAAATACAATCTCCGGAACAACTGCCCATATTTTCTCTTTTATTTTCGTCAGGAATACTGTCAAATTCTTCTTGTGACTCCATAAACATATGCATTACAGTTTTTGCTTGTTCTTCAACAAGACCACTAAACAAGGCCTCTTTATTAGAGAAATAGCCATAAAATGCACCTGTAGTTACATTAGCTTTCTTTACAATATTTCTTAATGATGAAGATAAGAAACCTTTTTCAAGAAATTCTTCCTTACCTGCATTTAAAATATTTTCAAGTGTTCCATTATCTTTATTTATCATACCGCACCTCATATAACATTGTTATATAACACTGTTATATTATAATTCCACATAATTATTTTGTCAATAGAAAAAGCGAGTAATTAGGATAATTCCTCTTTACTCGCTTATGAAATCAGTTACTGTCATACCTTTCTTTTAATTTTTCCAATGCCTTTTTCTCTATTCTTGAAACATATGACCTAGATATATTCATAATTGAAGATACTTCTCTTTGAGTTAGTGGTTTACTGCCATTAAGTCCATATCTCAGATTGATAATTTGTAATTCTCTTTTAGTTAAAGTTTCAGTTAGGTACTTATTAATCTTTTGAAGATTTAACTTTTTATCAAGGTTATCTGCAAAATCATCATCAATAGAAAGTAAGTCCATTAATTTTAGGGTGTTACCGTCTTTGTCAATATCAACTGCATCTTCCAGAGAAACATTTTGTGAAGACTTTTTCAGATTTCTAAAGTGCATTAGAATTTCATTTTCAATACACCTTGATGCATAACTACTGAGTTTTATATTTTTGTCCATATCAAATGTATTTATGGCCTTTATAAGTCCTATTGTACCGATTGAAACCAAATCATCTTGGTCAACATTTACTGCATAATATTTCTTGATAATATGTGCCACTAATCGCAAATTATGTTCTACTAAAATATTTCTAGCCTTAATATCACCATTCTTGGACTTTAGAAGATATTCTTTTTCTTTTTCTTCTGATAATGGTTTAGGAAATTTTCCATTACCACATATGTGAAGAATAAAAGTAAAAATATACTGACCTAAAAAATTTATAAATTCCAGCACAACACCACCTCCAAATTATTAGTACATTTTATTCAATGAATTTGGCATTTTGCTTGTACTTATAATTTTTATTTAAACAGAAATAGCTAACACCTAAGTGGTATCATCCTTTCTTATTACATATTGATTTTACTTTGACTGTTGTAGCACTTCACTGTAATCAATCTTAATAAGAGGTTCTTCCCCGATTTTGTCTGCTGATTGATAAGCAATATGACCTACAGTACCAACATAATTAATTGTGTTGTCCCTATTAACTGCCATAATATCGGACGGTTTTCTTTCAGTTGGCTTTTTGCCGTCACTGAAAGTGAAACCTTCATTTTCTGCATCAATCATAAACTGATTTGCTACTTCCTTATCCTTAAGATAAACATAGATTCTTCCTTCATTTTCTGCTAATAAGTTTTTAATTCTTGACATAAAAAATTCTCCCTTTGAGTATTAATTCCACAAAGAGAGGTAAAAAAAATAACACCCATCGTTACCGATAGATGTTGACCAGTCTAAATATATACACACCATCGGTTAAGCTTTACCACCTTGCCTTTTGGTAGGTTGGTGTGCGATCATAGGGCTTACTCCCTCACGCACTCTTTATGGTAGTTTTATAATATCACTTTGGTTAATATATGTCAATAACTTTATAATAATTCTTTGAAAAGTAAAACTGACACCACATGGAGTGATGTCAGTCATTACTTTTATTAGATTAATTTACTTTTACTCTACACTTTAGAGTTTCACCATTTGTTTTAACGATGATTACTGCATTACCTTTTTTCTTAGCTAGGATTTTGCCGTATTTATTTACGGTAACAATCTTAGTATTTAAAGAAGTGAACTTAGCAGTTCCTACTTTACCCATAACTTTCAGTGTATAGGATTTCTTTTTCTTTAGTGTAAGTGAAGTTTTGTTTAGCTTAGGTTTCTTCACTACAAGTGTCATAGTTTTAGATACCTTATTATTTCTAACGGTAATTTTAACTGTACCTAACTTATAAGTAGTGATTACACCCTTACTGTTTACCTTTGCAATTTTAGTATTGCTACTCTTATAAGTAGTTTTACCAACAGGATTTTTAATTGTAGCTTTTACAGTAGTTTTAGCCTTTACATAAACAGATTGTTTAGCTTTCTTTAGAGTAATAACTGTTTTCTTTAACTTCGGAACAACCTTTTGGGCTACAATCACCTTACCACAAATTGAACAATGAGAACCCTCAGTTAAACCTGTATGTGTATATGTAGGTTTTACTGCTTTGTCTTTAACTACTGTATGACCTAGCTTTGGAACTGTCTTTTGTGGGGTGATTACTTCGCCGCATACTGAACAATGCTTGCCCTCTGTTAAACCATTCTTTTCGCAAGTTGGTTTAACTTCTTTATCTGTTACAACAGTATGAGGTGTTTTTTCAATAGCTTTCTCAGAAACTACATTATTACAAATAGAACATACATATTCCATTTTACCGGTTTCTTTACAAGTAGCTTCTTTAAGCACTTTCCAAGTACCGTTATGTAAAACTGTAACTGTTGTAGTAACTGTTTTACCATTTGAAGTAATGGTTAATGTTTGTTCACCTGCTTTTGTATTGTCAAAACCTGTTACTGTGTAATCATCAACATATGATGAAGAACCATCTGTATAAACTGCAACCAGCTTTAAACCGTCATTACAGAATGTTTCACCCTCAAAATACTGTTTTACTGAGAAATCAGTTGTGATAACCAGTTTCTCAACTTTATTTTCTACAACATTAATATTGTATGTTGCTGAAATATTATTTGAAGTTGTAGCAGTAATAACTGTTTTACCACTCTTTATGAATGATACAACACCTAAGTTGTTAACTGTGGCTACTGAATTATTACTTGAAGTCCATTTAACTGACTTATTAGAAGTGTTATTTGGTGTAAAGTTGGCTATCAGCTTTGTTTTTTCTCCAACATAGAAAGTATCTTTATTTTCTGAATATGGAGAAGTTACATTAATTGAAGTTGCTTTTACTTCGTTTTTACCGATAAATTTAGCAGTAATTTCTGCAAATTCAGTCATTTCAATAATATATGTAGGGTCTGAACTTACTTTTTGACCGTTTACATACCAACCTGCAAAAATTGAGTCAGCTGACTTTTCTGCTGTAAGTGTTACATCATCACCAACAAAGTAGTAACCGTCACTACTTGTCTGTGTAACATTACCGTCACCCTCTGTAACAATAGTTAAAGGTAATTTCTTATTAGCCTTAAGAACTGTTGGTTCGGAAGTCATTACTTCTAGATCTTTATTTTCAAGAATTCTGATTGATAGATAATCTGAATTACTTAAACCTGTAACAGTAGCATCAACCTTATTGTTAATTGTTACTGCCTTTGACCAATCAGCATTTGCAGTTAATGAAGAAACCGTTGCTACTTGATATGAATAGTTTTCATTTAGGTTAGTTAGATAATACTTACCATCTGAATATTTAACTGAAACATTTTTGCTAACTGACTTTTTAGCATAAACATTTACTGTTGTAATCTTACCGGACATATTGTTGCCACTAGACTTTAGTCTAACTCTTAGGATAGTTCTTACTGTCTTAGGATATACATTAATATATCCGTCACAAGTATGCCATACACCATCTTCTGTACAATATTCATACTTATCATCAAACTTTTCTACTGTACGAAGATTGTTATAATCAATAGTTACTGTTGGTGCTGATGGCTGAGTGATACTTTCTTTTCTTTCAATATCAAAGATACTGTCTCTTGAAGATAAGATTTTTTCATAAACATAATCAAATACTTCTTCAATATCCTTTGCATTAATACCGAAGTAATCATTTACTTCTTTAACTATCTTTGCATCAAATTCTTCATCAGTATGAATAATATTTGAATTGTCACTATTAATATACTTATAGAATAGTTGTTCACCCAGTAGTCTAATCTGACAAAGTGACTTCATTTCATATAAAGTATATTCAGCTAATGAGTCGTCATTTAAAGAAGAATCATCAGAAACAATATCCTTAAATAGACCTGTTGAAAGGAGATTACTGTTTTTATTCTTATAACTGTTAGAAATTGTGTTGTAACCGGATTCTACTGCCATTGAAATATAGTTTGCAATAGCAAATGAATCTGCTGCCTCATACATATCACCAATGCCAAAGGCTAAATCTACTACTTGGAATGTAGCTGAAAGTGCTTCATACCAAATTGCCAACTTACCAAGTGACTTAGAAATAGCTTCATCAAGTACAATATTTGCAACTGAATTTGCAGTAGCTGAGGCGAAATTCTTAGCAAGTTCTAATCTAAAGTCATATGAGTCATTTAGTAACTGTGACTTTAGCTTTTTAGCCTCATCAGCGATTAGCTTTTTGTAGTTGGTATTAGCTGACTTATACATTAATGAATTAAGCTGAGAGTCTTTCATAAAATCTCTAAAGCGTTCTTCATCAGAATAATAACTGATTAAAGTATTTAGTAGTAATGTGGCTTGTTCGACAGATGCTTGAGCCTTTAACTGAGTATAAAGGTAACGAGAAGTAACTGCATCATTATAAGCATTAATAGGATTTTCTACTAATAATTCAACTGCCATACCACCGTATTCACTTACACCTGTGATACCCTTAAATAATGCTGAGTTTTCACTATAGCCTAGGTTATCACCAACTAGCTTTTTAAATGTAGTAACTGATATACCACCAACTGCTGATAGTCCAAGTTTCCCATAGAATGTATTAATAATTGAATCTTCATCAGTTGAGTTTTCTAAATTACCTGCTAATTCGTTTATTGTATTAGTGCTATCTAATGCATTACTGATAATAGCAGTTACCTTTTCTTTAGTTGTATTATCACCAAAGTCAAAGGAATCACAAGAACTTTTTATAACATAAAGAGCATTCTTAACTGCACTTACATACTGGTCACTTACTAATCCGTTAATGTTTTGTTCTGAATTATCATCGGTAATCATTTTAACCAATAATTCATCAATTAATTTCTTCTTATCATCCTTTGTAAGTGTTTCAAAATCAAGTGTTAAAGCAAGTTTTAGGCTATTATAAACACCCTCACCGAGAGAATTAGCCATATCACTGTTTTTAACATATAGGAAGTTGTTACCGTTTAATAGATAATCAGCTGATGACTTTCTGCTATTATCTTCTTTAGAAGTTAAGTCGTTAACTTTATCTGTAGAATTAGCAAAACTATAATAGTTAAAGTCTATCGGTGTTACTGTTACACCACCACCGATACCGTCAAGAACCTTATATGATGCTGACTTAAACTGTGCAATATCATCATAGTTAATTGCGTTATATGCTACATAATCAAAATAAATTGATTCGTCAGGTGCAAGAGTACTTATATTAGTTGCAATACTACCATCCTTTGAGTATTTATAATCAACATACTTACTTTGATTATCTGCTGATACAGTTCTAACATTCATTAGTCTTGCATCTACTGAAAAATCAGGAGAATAATTTTCATCTGATGGGTCAAGACCAAGTGCTGTTGAAGTAATATTCTTTACAATATTATTAAAGTCAAGAGAAGGACAAATTGCATCAATATTACCAACATTCTTTAGCCCGATATTAAAGTAGAAAGCATTGTTTCGGATTTCTTTACATACTTCAACATTAAACATTATGTTTGTCATACCGTAAACATCAATAGGTTCATCGGTTTTGAAAGAAGTCTTAACTGTTTCTTCAAACTCACTTAGCACACCGGAATAATCTGCTGACAAGTCATAAGAACCTACCTTATCACCACGAACAATCCATGACAGTGTCTTAGTTTCTTGACCTACAAGTTTATCAAACTTAACATTCTTACTGTTACACCATTCACCGGAAACATTATCCATTAGGTGAAGTCCATCAGGTACATTTAGGTTCACTTCATTATTTGTTAGGACAAAGTTTTTAGTTGCGTTATTTACAATATGAAGTTTTACATCAAAGAATTCTTTTAGTGTCTTTGCAGTAGCATCAAACTGTAGAATTGCAATAAACTCTTTATTCTCTTTATTTGGAATAAAGCTAATACCACTAATAGTAGAATTTCCGTTACCGTTAGGTTTGTTTTCGTTAGGTTTAGAGCCACCGGAATTAGAAACAGTATATTTTATAATTTTGTTATCATTTCTAATATACTTAATTGGAATTTCTTTTTCACCATATCTAACAGTAACTTCAACAGAATAAACATTTTGGTTAGCTGGGTCATATACATCGATACCTGCATCAACAATTTCGTTAAATGTCATTCTTGTTACTTCAAAAGTACCGGTAACAAGTTCTTCCTTAATCATAGTTAAAGTAATTTCTCTAGTTGCATTTGTAAGGACTGTTACATTCTTTCTAACAGGTAAATATCCTGACTTGTAACAACCTACTAATGTATCACCACCGGCAAGGTTGTATGAAGAATAACCGTTACTATCGGTATAAATAACCTTTTGGTTATCTTCACCTAGATTAAAGTAAACAGGTGCTTGAGGAATAATCTTGCCCTTTTCATCAACTACTTTAACTTTTACTGTACCGATTGCAGTTCTTTCTTTAACTGTTACTGTGAAAGTTGCAGTTGACTGTTCACCAAATGAGTCTGTTACAGTTAGCTTAACTTCATATGTACCTGCTAATCTATAACTTTTAATAGGTTGAATATCATCAGAATAAGTGCCGTCACCAAAATCCCAATGATATGAAACAATACTGTCGTCATCTGTTGAAGAATAACCGTCAAAATATTCTTCAACTCCCTTTTCCATTACTTCATTACCGTTGATTCTGGCAACAGGTTTTTCGTTATTTTCTTTATCTCCAACAGTTTTGTATTCTACTGTATTTGATAAAGTTGAGGAGTAGTTACCTGACTCATCATAAGTTTCTACTTTGTAAGTATATTTTGAATCAGACTTAGAACTGATAGTATCATAAAATTCATATGAATGGTTAGAAGAAACTTGTCTTGAACCTAAGTATGTTTCTCTACCCTTTTCATCAATTCTGTAAACCTTAAAGCCTGATAGGTCACTGTCTTTATTATCTGACCAATTAAGAGTTACTGTGTTTTTCTTAATTTCTGCTTTTAGGTTATTAATTGATGGTGCTAAATCATCATATGTATAAGTATAAACTTTGCTATATTCTGACTTTAGACCACTTGTATCAGTACAATATACTCTTACATAAACTTTCTTTGAGTTAGTAATACCTGATAAAGGAATATCTGCTGAAACAGTTTTGTAGTCAGCATTTACATTCTTTACTGTGCTAAATACTTTGTAAGTATTTTCACCATCAAGTTTATATTCAAAAGTAACAGTATCTACTAAGTAATTATCCTTTACTAAAGCACTTACTGTATGGAACTGTTTACTGATTGAAGAATTGCTATCAGGAGAGATACTAATAACTTCAGGAGAAATTATATCCTCAGCAAGTTTTGCACTTACTGTCTGTGAAAATACACTAACATTGCCTACTGTATCTGTAACGGCAATTTTGTAATAATATACTGTGCCACTCTTTGCAGTAGTATCGCAGTAATTAATTTGCTTTAATCCACTTGCAAGTAGGATAAATCCACTATCCTTTTCAGTTGAACGATATACCGAATAAGTTGACAAGTCTTCTTCAGAACCCTGTAGCCATGTTAAATAGATTGCATTATCTGTACTTGTAGCTACTAAATTTGTAGGTGAAGATGGTGCAGTTTTGTCAATCATATATTCAACAAATGGTGCATTACTTGAAGTATCACTAACATTACCGGCAAAGTCGGTTGCAACTGCTCTTACATAAATACTGCCGTCATTAAACTCATCAACATTTACATTAAATGAATATGTTGCAGTTTTTGATGCTATTGTAAATTCTTTATTTGATAGAGATTTCCAAGTTTTTAAGTCAGTTGAAATTTGAATTTCTATTGACTTAATACCGTAGTTGTCCCCGGCTGTTGCACTAAAGTTAATTACTGAGTTTCTTCTACCGGCTGATGGTGATAATGAAGTAACTACAGGTGCAGTTGTATCATCAGTAGTTGTAACTTCTAATGTATCGGAATATCCACCAACATTACCGATTTTATCAACACCTGCTACACGATAAATATGAGTTGTATTTGGTGTTAAGTTTTCAATAACACAACCGTTATCGGTAATGTTATCTTTCACTACCTTAAAGTTACCGTTTTCCAATTTTTCTTCTAGAACATAACTAGCTAAATCTTCAGCCTTTGGTTGTTTCCATTTTAGAGTAACTTTTGTAGAAAGAACTTTACTAATAGCAAAATCTGTTACCTTATCAGGTCCTTGATTATCAATCTTGTACTTAACAATCTTAGGTTCACTTTCGTTACCCTGTAGGTCATATACAACTGCCTTAACAGAAATTTCTGTATCAGTTAATTCTTTAGTATTGAAAGCAAATGTAAATGGAGAATTCTTCACTGTATCAATTAAAGTCCAATTTTCTTCATCTGTACTATAGTATAGCTTTGCACTACCTAACATTAGATTGTCTGTTGCTTCAACTGTAATCTTCTGTACATTACCGATATAGCTATAACTTGATGGGGTTATTGAAGTAATTACAGGCGGTTCTTCATCAATACCACGCATTGCAATAGTTTCATTAGACTTTTCACTTACAATGCCAAAGCTGTTTTCTGTAATTACATAGTAAGTATATAGTCTGTTTTTCTTTACATTTGTATCAGTATAAGAAAGAATATCTCTACCCTTAATTGTAGTTAATAGAGAGAAATCTGTATCAACTTCGGATTTTCTATAAATTTTGTAAATCTTACTATCTACTTCACTGGACTTTGACCATGAAACCTTAATATCGTTGTAGTCACCTAATGCAACAACATTCTGGATTTTTTCAGGTACACTCTTATCTACACGAATTGTACCTTCCTTTTCTACTGTTACATTGTCAATATCTGTATAAGTAAATAGAACTTTATATTCACCGTTTGGAATATCTTCAACATCTAAATCAAAGTTAAAGTAAATTTTGTCGCTGATAACTGCATTTGACTTACCGATAAATATTCTATTATTATCCTTGTTAAAGTAATATAGTTTACCTAAAACTGCATTACCATCTAAATCAATACCGTTATTTTCATTCTTTGCACTTACAGTAATTGAACCGTCTTGTACAGAAACAGTATTTTGACTATGAGGAGTAGTAATATCAAGAACATCCATTGAATGTGGAGTTACTGATAATTTAGTACCTCTTGTTTTATCTCCTGCATCATTCACACCATAAACTGTATATTCATAAGTTTTGTTAGGTGTTAAATCATAATCAATAAACTGATTATTCTTTGGTGTTGCAATCTGTTCACCATCTCTAGTAATAATATAACTTGTAACAGTATCGTTTTGATGCTTAGACCATGTAAGTTTTACTGTTTTGCTGTATAAATTAGAAGCAGTTAGATTTCTAACACCACACTTCATAGTATCTGTTGAGAATACTGCATTATTCTTGTACTTATCAAACTTATCTACAAAATTATCCTTAGTTTCTACCGGAACAAAAATTGTTTCCAGAGAATTCATTGAATAGAATAAATCTTCAAAAGGACAATTTGGAACATTAGTACCTGTAAACATAAACTCCTTAACAGAAGTCATTTCATTAAATGGACTATAGTAATAATAATTGTTTGAACCGATATTTTTGATATTTGTACCCAGTACAACGCTTTCAACATTTTTACAATTTCTAAATGCCTCGTCATAAATATCTGTTATTAAATCAGGAATTCTGATTTCACCCTTAATAGCAGAACAATTTGCAAAAGCATATCTTGAAATTGCAGTTAGTTTTTCTGATAGAGTTAATGATGTAATACTACTACAGTTTTGGAATGCACCTTCACCCATTGAAGTTACACTATCAGGAATAATAAGTTCACCTGTAAGGCTTGTACAATTTTGGAAAGCATATGTACCGATAGTTTCTACTGAACCTAAGTCAAGTGAAGTTAAAGCCTTAGCATTTCTAAATGCATAAGAACCGATAGATGTACCATTCTTGTTACCCTCAATCTTTAGAGTAACAATACTACTGTCACCGTCAAAAGCACTACTACCGATAGAAATTACTGAACTTGGTACTCTCAGGTCACCACTTATACTTGTACAGTTTGCAAAAGCTGATGAACCGATAGTAGTAAGATTATTATTTAAGTTTACACTTTCAAGAGAAGTACAACCATAAAATGCTCTGCTACCGATATTCTCAAGATTTTTATTTACTTCATATGATGTTAGATTAATACAATTTTCAAAAGCATAAGAAGAAATTGACTTTAGATTTTCATTGAAAATCACTTTTTCAATGGTACTGTTATTTTGGAATGCTGAAATTTCAATAGTTTCAACATTTTCAGGAATTGTTACTACTGTATCATTACCTTGATATAGTAATAACTCACTCTTGTCATTAACAATAAAGTCATCTTTGTAACCTAAAACCTTGTATCTTGCATTGTTAATATATGCTGAATATGTATAACCAAATGACTTATATGCCTTTAGAGTTACATATACAGTTTGTAGTCTATTCATTGAATAGAAAATATCGTTAAATGATGCTGATGGTAATGTATCACCTTTAAATGTAAATTCCTTTACAGAATTCATACCGTTGAATGGGTTGTAGTAGTAATAATTACTGCTACCGATAGTTTGAACATTCTTACCTAAAGTAACTGTTTCAACACTTGAACAATTATTAAATGCATGATTATCAATAATAGTTACTGAATCAGGAACTTCGATGCTTTCTAAACTTTTACAACCATCAAAAGTATATGCACTAATTCTAGTTAGAGAATCAGGAATTTCAACATTAGCAATACTTGAACAGTTTTGGAATGCACCTGTTGTAACTGATGTTACACTGGTTGGGATAACTAATGTATCAATAATATTGCTACAATTTCTAAATGCATATTCACCAATTGTTTTTAGAGTATCATTAAACTGTACTTTTGTATTGATACCTTTACAGTTATCAAATGCATACTTACCGATTGAAGTAACATTACCCAGTGAAATTGACTTTATAGAAGTATCATTTTGGAATGAACAGTCACCGATTTTAATTTCTTCATTGTTACTTGCAATTTCAACAGAAGTTAAGGAAGAACAATTAGCGAAAGCATAATTACCTACACTTCTTGTGTTTTCAGAAATTTTTAATACACCTGAAAGTTTTGTACAACCATAGAAAGCACTATTACCAATAGAACTAATTAAGTTATTGAAAATAACTGTTTCTAGATTTGTACAACTATAGAAGGCTGATTGGTTAATTTTCTTAATATTCTTAGAGAAAGTTACCTTTTTGATATTAGTGTTATTCTTAAATGCTGAGTCACCGATTTCTGTTACATTATCAGGAATTACAACATCTGTGTCAGTACCTGAATATTGAAGTAGTACACCATCCTTAATAACAAAGTCACTGTCTGAAATCATAACAATTCTTGCATTATTGATATATGGTGAAAATCTGGTTACATAATCACTATAACCATCAACCGGTACATAGACAGTTTCTAGGTTATTCATATATTCAAAAGTATCTGCACATGGAGTGGTTGGTACTTTTTCAGTTTTAAAAGTAATCTTCTTTACACTACCCATATTATAGAATGGATTATTAGTATAATAATAATTTGTACCTAACTGAGTTAATCCTGTACCCAGTTCAATTTCTGTTACATTTGTACATGAAGAAAATGCTCTATTGTCAATAGTCTTTACATAATCAGGAATTGTAATTTTCTTTAATGATGTACAATTAGAAAATGTTTCATAATTGATAGTATCTAGGTTTTTAGAAAAATCTATTTCTGTAATAATCTTACAATATGAAAAAGCATCATTATTAATTGTTGTTACACTATTAGGAATAGTTAATTTACCGGTTAATGAAGTACAATTATTAAATGCATATGAACCTATTGATGTTACATTACCTAAATCTAGAGTTTTTACACTGGTATTATTTTGGAAAGAACTGTTACCGATAGTAGTACCATCTGCATTACCTTTGATAGTAATTGAAGTGATTTTGTTATCCTCTGCAAAAGCATAATCACCGATAGTTTTTACTGACGATGGGATTACTAATTCACCGGTTAATGAAGTACATTTATAGAATGCATAGTTGCCTATTGTTTCTACTGAATTAGGAATTGTAATTTCTGTTAAAGCAGTACAGCCGTTAAATGCATAGTTATCAATAGTAGTGATTCTATCAGTTAGTTTTACACTTTTTAGGGAAGTACAACCACTAAAAGCATTTAAACCTAGTGTAGTTACGTTATCATCAAGTTCAACTGTAGTTAGATTTTTACAACCTAAAAATGATCTTGAAGAAACCTTTTCAACATTGCTTGAGAAAGTAACCTTAGTAACAACTTTATTATTTTGGAAAGCTGATGGTCCAATTTCTTTAATACCGTTAGGAATTGTTACTTCAGCGTTATTCCCTTGATATGAAAGAAGTACATCATCTTTAACTATAAATTCGTCATTATTATTTAATAATACAAAATTTGCATTATTGATATATGGTGAAAATCTGGTTACATAATCACTATAACCATCAACCGGTACATAGACAGTTTCTAGGTTATTCATATATTCAAAAGTATCTGCACATGGAGTTGTAGGTACTTTTTCAGTATTAAAAGTAATCTTCTTTACACCGGTCATATAGTAGAACGGATTATTATAATCTCTATAATCAGTTCCTAACTGTATTAATCCTGTACCTAGTTCTATTTCTGTTACTCCTGTACAACTATAAAATGCTCTGTTATCTATAGTCTTGATATTATTAGGAATTGTTATTTTCTTTAATGATGTGCAATTAGAAAATGTTTCATAGTTAATTATATCTAGATTTTTTGAAAATTTGATTTCTGTAATACTTTTACAATTTCCAAAAGCTCTATTTTTAATTGTTGATATACTGTCAGGAATATTTAGTTTACCGGATAATGAAGTACAACTATTAAAGGCATATGAACCTATTGATGTTACATTTCCTAAGTCAAGTGATTTAATACCGGTTGCATTTTGGAAAGAATAATTACCGATAGTTGTACCATCTTCATTACCTTTAATAGTAATTGAAGTGATTTTGTTATCCTCTGCAAAAGCATAATCACCGATAGTTTTTACTGATGATGGAATTACTACTTCATCAGCTAATGAAGTACATTTATAGAATGCATAGTTGCCTATAGTTTTTACTGATGATGGGATTACTAATTCACCGGTTAATGAAGTACATTTATAGAATGCATAGTTGCCTATTGTTTCTACTGAATTAGGAATTGTAATTTCCGATAAGGCAGTACAACCATTAAAAGCATAATTATCAATAGTAGTGATTTTGTCAGTTAGTTTTACACTCTTAAGTGCAGTACAACCACTAAATACAGATTTACCGATTTTAGAAACACTTTCTCCAATGGTGATTGAAGTAATTTTTTTATTATTCTTAAAAGCTGATTCGCTGATTTCTTCTACTGTACCTGGAATAGTTACATCAGTAGCTTCACCTGTATATTGAAGCAGTACACCATCTGAAACAACAAATTCATCATTTGAACTCATCAAAATTCTACCGTTGTTGATATATGGTGTAAATCTTTCAACGTAGTCATTATAAGAAACTGCCGGTACATAGACAGTTTCTAGGTTGTTCATATATTCAAAAGTATCTGCACATGGCGTAGTTGGTACTTTTTCACTATTAAATGTAATCTTCTTTACACCGGTCATATAGTAGAACGGATTATTATAATCTCTATAATCAGTTCCTAACTGTATTAATCCTGTACCTAGTTCTATTTCTGTTACTCCTGTACAACTATAAAATGCTCTGTTATCTATAGTCTTGATATTATTAGGAATTGTTATTTTCTTTAATGATGTGCAATTAGAAAATGTTTCATAGTTAATTATATCTAGATTTTTTGAAAATTTGATTTCTGTAATACTTTTACAATTTCCAAAAGCTCTATTTTTAATTGTTGATATACTGTCAGGAATAGTTAGTTTGCCGGATAATGAAGTACAATTATTAAAGGCATATGCACCTATTGATGTTACATTTCCTAAATTTAGAGAAGTAGCATTACTTACATTTTGGAAAGAATAATCTCCAACAGTTGTACCGTTAGGATTTTCCTTAATATCAACAGAAAGGATTTTGTTGTTCTCTGCAAAAGCATAGTTACCGATAGAAGTAACTGATGATGGAATTACTAATTCATTTGATAATGAAGTACATTTATAAAAAGCATAATCGCCTATTGTTTCTACAGAATCAGGAATTGTAATTTCTTTTAATGCAGAACAACTATTAAAAGATGAATAAGAAATAGTTGTTAGTTTATTATTTAAAGCAACAGATTTTAGGCTTGTACAACCCATAAATGCATTATTGGAAATTTTCTCAACATTGCTACTAAATTCTACAGTTTTTATAGATGCATTATTTCTAAATGCTGATGGACCAATTTCTGTTACATCACTTGGAATAACAACATTTGCATCATTACCTTGATATAACTTAAGTACACCATCTTCAATAATAAAATCAGTATCATCATTTAATAAAACAAACTTAGCATTATTAATGTAAGAAGAAAATCTTTCTACATATTGGCTATATGACTTAGCAGGAACATAAACAGTTTCTAGGTTGTTCATATATTCAAAAGTATCTGCACATGGAGTTGTTGGTACTTTTTCACTATTAAATGTAATCTTCTTTACACCGGTCATATAGTAGAACGGATTATTATAATCTCTATAATCAGTTCCTAACTGTATTAATCCTGTACCTAGTTCTATTTCTGTTACACTTGTACATGAGCCAAATGCCCTATTGCCGATAATTTTTACATTATCAGGAATTGTAATTTTCTTTAATGATGTACAATTAGAAAATGATTCGTAGTTGATTTTTTCAACTGAACTTGGAATGGTAACTTCCGGTGTAACACTTGTAAAATTATAAAAAGCATAGTTACCGATAGAAGTAATACCATCAAATAATTTTATTGACTTAGCTGTTGATTTATAATTTTTCCAAGGCTGGTTATCAGAATTATAATTCTTAATTTCACCTTCACCGTATACATAAAGTGAACTTGTGAGATTGTTGTATCTGTAACTTATGTTATCGTCTTGTCCGGACTCTGACACTTTATCTGAAGCAAATCTCTTCTTATAGTTCATATCATTTTCTGTTACAAACTTTTCAGCATCAGAATTTCTTTCAACAATATAAACACAATCATCATTAGATGTTAAAGTGTTTGTGTCAATATTCTTTAGTGTTGCAGGTAGGCTGATATACTGAGCTTTTAAACAATTTTTAAAAGCACCTTGACCTATGGTTGTAACACCATTAGGTATTTCAATACCTACAATACTGTTATCATTCTTGAATGTAGTAGATGAAATTTCTGTTACACTGTGTCCGTCAATTTCAGAAGGAATATCCACAAACAAATCACTGCCGTTATAACTAGTGATTATTGCGTTATCCTCAGACAAAGCATAAGTAAATTCATCATTACTATTATCTTGATTTCCTGCACCGAATACCGTCATAGGCATTGATGAGAAAACAACAAGAATGATGAGCATAATGGATAATACTTTTTTCATGTTCTCTCTCCTTTTATAACTATAGAATGTAGTTATAAATATTTTCATATTATAATAATTACCAATAAATTATATCGTTATTTTGTTAATAAAATATGAACAAATTAGAATGTTTGTGAACTTTGTTAATAATTCTACTATTTGCACATCTTTTTACAGATATATACTTTACAATTATATCTTTCTGTCAAATTATTAACATAAGAATAAAGAATTGAATTAAAGATATATATTTATTTGTTTGTTTTTATACTGTCTTTCTTATTATTTATCAATATGATATAATGAATTTGGTGATAAATATGGAACTAAGAGTTTTGAATTATTTTTTAGTTATTGCTAATGAAAAAAATTTTACTAAGGCAAGTCAGCTACTACATATAACTCAACCTACCCTATCAAGACAAATTGCTCAACTTGAAAAGGAACTTGGCACAAAGTTATTTATTAGAAACAATCACAACATTTCTTTAACCGAGGATGGATTAATTCTTAAAAGAAGAGCTCAAGAAATTTTGTCTTTAGCCGATAAGACAGTTAAAGAACTTTCTTACAATGAAAAAGAACTTGAGGGTGTAATAAATATTGGTTGTGGGGAATTTTTGTCTTCTAAAATTTTAGGTGATATTATTGCTGAATTTAGAAAGAAATATCCTTTGGTACAATTTGACTTACACAGTGGTAACGGTTACAGTGTTTTTGATAGGATTGAAAGTGGACTTCTTGACATTGGTCTTGTACAAACTCCTATTGATATTGACAAATATAACTATGTTGCTATGCCTATTAAAGAACTTTGGGGTGTTTACATTTGTGAAGAATGTGAGTTAGCTAACAAAGAATTTGTTGAACCTAAGAACTTAAAAAGTGTTCCAATGATAGTTCCTATGAACAAGTTTATGCAACAAAAGGTTAACAGTTGGCTAGGTAAAAACAATGGTAATATGATTGTTGGTAAAGGCAACCTAATGTATAATCAAGCTATGATGGGCAAAAGTACAGAAAGCTGTGTTGTAGGAATTGAACTTAACTGCAAATATGATGGGTTAAAATTTGTTCCTTTCAGTCCTAAAATTGAAAGTGAAACTGTACTTATTTGGAAGAAAGACTGTATATTTTCTACTGCAACATCAACATTTATTGAGTTTATAGAGCAATACCTAAAAGGCATAACTGATGATTAATTTTAAGTATTAGACATTATAAGATTAAAGATATATAATGTAAATAAGGAATAATAAATAAGTTATTTATCAGTGTACAACTACACTTGAAGACAGACTTGAAAAAGGTATTGAGGCTCAAGCTACTATCTTTGGTGAACATATGAAAGAGGCTTGGAAAGCAGGTGCTATTAACAAGTGGTTGGCTGATAACTGCTTTGGTGACTACTACACAAGAAAAGGTCTTACTCTTGCTGAAAGAGAAATGATTACTTTCTGTTTCTTATCTGCTCAAGGTGGTTGTGAACCACAGCTTATTGCCCATTCAAAGGGTAATATGAATATGGGCAATGACAAAGAATTCTTGATTAAAGTTGTTTTACAATGTGTTCCATACATTGGTTATCCTAGAAGCCTAAATGCAATTAACTGCATTAATAAGGCTTGTGAATAATTTAAAATTATAAAAATTGACCTACACATTAGCGTAATGCTTTTGTGTAGGTCTTTTATATTAGTAGTTGAAAGTGGTTTTTGGTATTGATGAAGAAGTTTTCTTTTTGCATTTTGCTGATTTCATAGGACAAGGCACTTCTATCCACATTAAGATAATCGGCTAATTCTTGACGATTATAAGGAATATCAAATGTAGTTGAATTCTTTGATTTTGACACATAGGATAGGTATGACAACAGTTTTTCTCTAATAGTTTTAGGTGTTGTTATTAAAATTTTTTTAGACAAATTAAGGCACTTTACTGATGAGATTGTAAGTAAATTTTTGATTATACTATTATGATAAGTACACACATTACTGCATAAATTAAGAATTTTGTTAATTTCAAAGAATACTACTTTTGAATTTTTTGCTGACACTACATCAACTAAAATAGGTTCATTCATAATACAAGCATAATTTTCTCCGAAAATCTCCCCTACTGTTACAGTATCAATTATGTTTCTATTACCCCACACATCATTGTTTTCTATTATTATATTGCCATCAAGTACAAGTCCTATTGTGTTTACACTTTGTCCTGTAGTAAAGATATACTCACCTTTGTTATATTCTTTGATAGTTGGTTTTAAGCAATGCAATAAGTTATTTAATTCTTCTACAGAAATATTATTAAACAATAATGAATTTTCTAGGACTTTTATATTCTCTTGGTTTAAAAGTTTTTCTTGTAATTTCAAAATAGTAAATTCATCCTTTTTAGATTTTGTTGTAGAAACAACATAATTATAATGAAAAATATATTATACTAACCTCACAAAGTCAAGGGACTTTGAAATTTTGGAGGTATATATAATGGAAAATAAAATGTTTTGTTATCAATGTCAAGAAACTGCTAACTGTAGTGGTTGTACTCTAAGTGGTGTATGTGGTAAAACACCTGACACAGCAGTTATGCAAGACTTGTTGGTATATGTAAGTAAGCTACTTTCTACTGTTACTACACAGTTAAGAAAAGAAAATAAGGTTATTGATAAGGAAATTAATCACCTTATTACACTTAACCTATTTACAACAATTACCAATGCAAATTTTGACAAAAAGGTAATTGAAGATAGAGTTACAGAAACTTTAAAGGTTAAGGAAGAATTACTACCTAAGGTTGAAGATAAAGAGTCTTTACCTAAAGAAGTATTTTGGAATGGTAACAAAGATGAATATGAAAATAAAGGTAAAACTGTTGGTGTACTTTCTACAAAGAATGAAGATGTTAGAAGTTTAAGAGAGTTAATCACATATGGTTTAAAGGGACTTTCTGCATACAGTAAACACGCTAATGTATTAATGAGTGACAATGAAGAACTTGATGCATTTTTACAAAGTGCATTAGCTAAGACACTTGATGACAGTTTATCAGTTGAAGAATTAATCAATCTTACACTTGAAACAGGTAAATACGGTGTTGACGGTATGGCGATGCTTGACAAGGCTAACACATCAACTTACGGCAATCCTGAAATTACTAAGGTTAATATCGGTATTAAAAATCGTCCCGGTATTCTAGTATCAGGTCACGATTTAAAAGATCTTGAAATGCTACTAAAGCAAAGTGAAAATTCCGGAATTGACATTTACACACATTCAGAAATGCTACCTGCACACTACTATCCACACTTTAAAAAGTATTCTCACTTTGTAGGTAACTACGGTAATGCTTGGTGGAAACAGAAAGAAGAATTTGAAAGTTTCAATGGTCCTATCCTAATGACTACTAACTGTATTGTGCCACCTAAGAAAAGTTATATTGACAGACTATTCACTACAGGTGCTACAGGTTATCCGGGTGTTAAGCACATTGATGGTGGCATTGATGAAGAAAAAGACTTTTCTGAAATTATTGAACTAGCTAAAAAATGTCCACCACCTACAGAAATTGAACAAGGTGAAATTATTGGTGGCTTTGCACACAATCAGGTACTTTCACTTGCTGATAAAATTGTTGATGCAGTTAAAAGTGGTGAAATTAAGAAGTTTGTTGTTATGGCAGGTTGTGACGGTAGAGCAAAATCAAGAAACTACTACACAGACTTTGCACAGGCTTTACCTAAGGATACAGTTATTCTTACTGCCGGTTGTGCAAAATACAAGTACAACAAGCTAAATCTAGGTGATATTAACGGTATTCCTAGGGTACTTGATGCCGGTCAATGTAATGACTCATATTCACTTGCAGTTATTGCTCTAAAACTAAAAGAAGTATTTGGACTTGATGACATTAATCAGCTACCTATTATTTACAATATCTCTTGGTATGAACAGAAGGCTGTTATTGTACTACTAGCATTATTATACTTAGGTGTAAAAAATATTCATCTTGGTCCTACACTACCGGCTTTTCTATCTGAAAATGTAGCAAAGGTTCTTGTCGATAACTTTGGAATTTCAGGTATTGGTACAGTTGAAGATGATATTGAATTATTTTTTGGGAAATAATTTATAATAAATAAAAACTAGGGTTGTAGCAAGAATACTACAACCCCAGTCCATATATATAATATCATTTGTGCCGTAAATTAATTAAAATAATGTTCATTTCTCTGTTAATAAAATAACATACAATGTATGTAAAATCATTACTTGTGGTAAAATTAACCGAATATTTGACAAAGTTGATTGATATTATTCTTAAATAAGCTACAAAAAAGCACAACCTTATAAAAGGTTGTGCTAAATCTTTAATTATACATTACCAAATTCTTGAAGTTCAAGGCCTTTATTATGTTCTAACGCCCAATCAATTGACCAATAAGATGTAAATAGAAGTAAGTGATTACCTCTTAAATCTTGAATTCTCTTAGTGTCTGATGCTAAGTCAAGGGACTTTACATCAACTTCACTGTCGTTCTTAATCCAACGGATAAACTGATAAGGTAGGTTCTCCATAATAATTTCTACATTGTATTCATTGTTTAGTCTATACTTTAGAACATCAAACTGAAGTACACCAACAACACCAACAATTACTTCTTCCATACCGGCATCAAGTTCTTGGAAAATCTGAATTGCACCTTCCTGTGCAATCTGATTTGTACCCTTAATGAACTGCTTTCTCTTCATTGTATCTTTCTGTCTAACTAAACAGAAATGTTCAGGTGCAAAGGTAGGAATACCCTTAAATTTAAACTTATGTGATGGTGTACAAACAGTATCACCGATTGAGAAAATACCCGGATCAAATACACCGATAATATCACCGGCATAGGCTTCATCAACAATTTCTCTTTCTTGAGCCATAATCTGTTGTGGCTGAGAAAGTTTAATTTTCTTATTGCCTTGCATATGGAAAACTTCCATATTCTTTTCAAACTTACCTGAACAAATACGCATAAAGGCAATTCTGTCTCTATGGTTCTTGTTCATATTAGCTTGAATTTTGAATACAAATGCTGAGAACTCATCACTCTTAGGTTCAATAATACCGTCATCAGATTCTCTTGCAAGTGGTGGTGTAGTTAGATTTAAAAATTCTTCTAGGAATGGTTCAACACCAAAGTTAGTTAAAGCTGAACCGAAGAATACAGGTGTAAGTTCACCTTTACGAACTGCATCAATATCAAATTCATCACCTGCACCATCAAGAAGTTCTACATCTTCAAGTAAAGTTTCTTTTTGACCGTATGCTAGGTGTGAATCAAGTTCAGGGTCATCAAGAGTAAATTCTTCTTTTTCAACTTCCTTTTGACCGTTATTAGCAGTAAAGGCAATAACTTTCTTAGTGTTTCTTTCATAAACACCTTTGAATTCTTTACCTGAACCAATAGGCCAGTTAATAGGACAAGTGTTGATACCAAGTACATTTTCAATATCTTCAAGTAGGTCATAAGGGCTCTTAGAGTCTCTATCCATTTTATTAATAAATGTAATAATAGGAATATGTCGCATAACGCAAACTTTGAAAAGTTTGATTGTTTGGTTTTCTACACCCTTACTACCGTCAATAACCATTACTGCACAGTCGGCAGCCATTAGTGTTCTATAAGTATCTTCTGAGAAGTCTTGGTGTCCGGGTGTATCCAAAATGTTGATACAATATCCTTTATATTTAAACTGAAGGACTGAAGAAGTAACAGAAATACCTCTTTGTTTTTCAATTTCCATCCAGTCTGATACAGCATGTTTTGCTGTTCTCTTACCTTTTACAGAACCGGCAAGGTTAATTGCTCCTCCGTATAGCAACAGTTTCTCTGTTAGTGTTGTTTTACCTGCGTCAGGGTGAGAAATGATTGCAAAGGTTCTTCTTTTATCAATTTCGTTAAATAAATCGCTCATTTTTCCTCCAATAATACTTGACATATCTCTAAAAGTATATTTTACTATTATTAATAGAATTAGTCAATGTTTTTGAGGTAATTATGAAGAAAATAGGATTATATATTCACATTCCTTTTTGCAAAAGGAAATGTCCCTACTGTGACTTTTTTAGCATTAAGATGAATGATGAAGAAATGAACAGGTATGTAGATAAAGTAATTGAAAGATTTGATAAGTACTGTAATGATGATATTGTACTTGATACTGTTTATTTTGGTGGTGGTACACCCAGCACATTAGGTACTGAAAGAATTGCTAAAATATTAAATGTAATTAATGATAAATTTACTGTTGATAAAAATGCTGAAATTACTATGGAAATGAACCCTACCAGCAAAGAATTAATCGACTTTACTGTACTTAAAGAATGTGGGTTAAACAGATTATCAATCGGTATGCAATCTGCTGTAGAAAGTGAAATGAAGTTACTTGGAAGGACTCATAGTCAGGAAGATGTAATCAATACGGTTAATCAGGCTAAAAAGTCAGGTATTGATAATATTTCACTAGACCTTATTATTGGTGTACCTACTCAGACTAAAGAGTCACTAAAATATTCTATGGACTTTTGCAAGTCTCTTGGTGTTAAGCATATTTCTGCTTATATTCTAAAGATAGAAGAAGGTACAAAGTTCTACACAATTAAGGACAGTTTAAATATGCCTAGTGATGATGAACAGGCTGAAATGTATATGTATGTTAGTGAATACCTTGAAAGTATTGGATATAGTCAATATGAAATTTCTAATTATTCTTTAGAAGGTTTTGAAAGTAAGCACAATACAAAATACTGGAGATGTGAAGAATACATTGGTATTGGTCCTTCGGCACATTCATTTTATAATGGTGAAAGATTTTACTACAACAGAAGTTTTGAAGAATTTTATAATGATAAAACTAATTTTGATTGTATTGGTGGTACTGAAGAAGAATTTATTATGCTTAACTTACGACTTAAAAGAGGTTTGATTTTTAAGGAATATGAAGAAAAGTATAATAAAAAGTTTCCTGAAGAAATTATTAAGAAAGCTAAAATCCTTGAAAAAGCAGGACTACTGACTGTTGATAAAGAAAAGGTATCCCTAAACCGTAAGGGATACCTTGTATCTAATGCTATTATATGTGAGTTAATTTAGTAGAAAAATCTAATGTACTTTACATTATAGAAATCACAAGCAGTGACATTTCTTGTTCCTCTTTCATTTATTAAGATGAAGTTAGTACCTACACCTAAAAGTGTACCTTCTAGTGTCTGAACTGTATTTGTACCCATCATAAAATTAATTTGAACCATTCTTCCGATTTGAGTTCTTGCAAAGCTATTTAGATACTGAATACTCTGAGCATTTACTAGGAAAGGCTGAAAAGGTTGGTTGTGTTCTTCTATTGGTTGAGCACTTTCTTCTGTAGTTAAATTAACCCTCATTGGGGATGAAATTGGAACTGATGAACCTGTTGCAGTTTCGCTTGAATTTCTGTTACCTGAATTGATTTCATCTAAATCCGACATTGGCGTTGCTACAGTTTGGATACTGCTACTTGGTACAATATTACTGTCATTTACACCGGCATTCATACTTCGATTTCTATTCATTTGATGTGTATTTGCAATATCCTCTAGGGATGGGATATTCACGACATCTGATGTATTAGCATACATATATCTATTAGCGTTATTACCTGTCAAGCCATAGATTTGACCTAAATCTATCATATTTTTATTAACCATATAATCCTCCTATTAAGTATCAGCATATGCGTTAGTTGGTGCATAAAAGCAATGCTCCCCTATTCGTGTATATAATATGCCTACCTTACTGGGGAAATATGTTGGACAAGCATTACTATATGGATTAAAGTAGAAAAGGCTATTGCCTACTGTTGAAAGTCTTCCACCGGCTAAAGCCCAATCTGCTATTTCATATTGTATGGGGTCAGGGGTCATATTATAAACATTTTGAGGATTATAAGCACCATTAATATTGTCATGATAGCAGGTGAATTGTCGATATTGAGTTAATATATTACGAACATTGCCACCGTCATTTACTCTTGCAAATTCTCCGTAAGGAACTGTTGCTCTGTTCATAATTAGGGTTGCTATGGCTTTCATACCATCTTCCCCTTCGGATTCTGCTTCACACTTTAATATACGAGCAAATAGTTCCCTAGTGTCTAAAGCCATACTATCACCTCACCAATCGTTATATATTATGGTGAGGTTTTTATTTTGACACAAATTTAATCTATATGGTCTTCATAGTAGTCATCAGCATCTTCAAAATCATCAAAGTCTTCATAATGGTCTTCATAAAAATCATCAGAGTCGCTATAACTTTTTACATTATATTCATCATCACTGTATGAATTTGAATTTTTTCTACCATAAGAATAATTACTGTTGTATGAATTGTAATTTTCATTTACAGTATAGTCATCATATGTTGTCGTAGTTGGAATAGTATGAGATTTATAAAACTGTGAATACTCTTTATCTCTTGCTTTTCTTTCATTAACAGAATTTTCATAACCGACAATCAAAGCCACTGCAAGAATTATGCCGATAATTAGGAGAATAATGCTACCAAGTGAATTGAAATGCTTTTTCTTATACTTACCTGTTGGTGAATGAATATCAGAATTACAAATTTGGTAATTCATAAAGTCATTATTGAAATCATTGTTAAAACCGTTGTTACTCATAGAAATACTCCTTTCATATAGGTAATATCTTCTTACAGTTACATTATAACATATTTACTGTCCCAAATATGGGACTTTTCTTTTATATAAAGAAAAAAGCTATCAAAATAATTGATAGCTTTTATAGTAGTATTGAATTATTTTTTTAGATTAATTTCAATTTTCTTATTCTCGGCATCGTTTAGAGATAACTTAAAATCTAGGTTTTTAAAATTTTTCCAATGTTCCTCAGTTAGGTTAGATTTTGCAAATGCATAAGGAAGAATAACAGTGGTAGAATCACCAACTTTTTCAACTACTTCATAATCATCCGGCATTACATCATAATATAAGTCCAAATCAGGTATTAAAGAAATAGCGTTATATTGTGCTTGAATATCAAATGGTGAAAATTTATAATTTTTATAGTTTTTATCTGACAACATTTTGTAATTCATATTAACAAGTATGAATGCATAATCGTCATCATCATAGGAATCATCACTAAATTCTCCATATTTTTTTATAAATTCATCTTTATAAAGAATCTTATAGTTAGTAACTTGCAACTGATAGTTGCAATGTTTTATTTTATCACCAATGGAATACTGCACTATTTTTACAGGTGCTTGTACAATATTTACATAAGCAACCCTTGAAATATATGCTATAGCCAATATAAGAACAACAGAAAGTACAATTACTTTTTTCTTACTCATTTTCGTTAAGACTCCTATGATCAACAATCTTGCCTTCAAAGATTGTATAAATTTCATCAGAAAGGAATTCAAGTTCTTCTTTATCGTGACAAGCAACAATAATTATTGAACCCTTTTCCTTTAGTTTTGCAATAATCTTTCGTACATTTTCAACACCATTTTCATCAATAGCGTTAATTGGTTCATCAAGCAAAACAACCTTTGGACTGCCCATAACAGCATTAGCTATACCTAACTTCTGCTTCATGCCTAGAGAGAATTTTTTGTAAATTTTCTTTTCATTTGGGTCAAGTCCAACCTGCTCCAGTACTTCCTTAATCTCATCATCTGTTACCTTAGAATTGATTGAAGCCAACACCTTTAGATTTTTAAAAGCTGAATATTCCGGAATAAAAGCCGGATTTTCAATTAAAACACCTATACTAGGCGGGAAAGAATAATCCTTACCAAGTATCTTATCATCAAACTTAACAATACCACTTGTAGGACGAATAAGTCCACAGATAGTTCTCATAAGCATAGTTTTACCTGAACCGTTCTTTCCTTCAAAACCATAGCAAGTGCCACCTGTAAGGGTGAGATTAATATTATCAAGTACAGTAACACCTTTGATTTTCTTTGTTAAATTTTCAATTTGTAATATCATATTAACCTCAATTCTTGTTTAAAATATCTTTCTTGCTAAAATAAATATAGCCAAACACAAGGAAAACAACAGTGATAATTCCTAAATATAATAAAGCCTGTTCCATAGTACGACCATCTTCAACATTAAAGAACTTACTCCTAAATATCTGAGAGAAGTTACCTATTAAAAATGGAGAATCATAGTAAGTTCCTAATGTAAAATAACCGATTACTAAAACCAATGAAATAAATGGGTTAACTACAAAAGAAAGAACAACTTGTACTATACTAATAGTTATTGAAGTTAACAGCGGAACAACTAACATATACACTATAAAGGTAGGCATATAAATATCAGAAATATCTACTTGATAGAAAATGTTAGTAACATCCACATTTAGATTAGTAGAAACACTACCACTATCAAATAAACCAAATACAAGAGTAGTACCATAAATAGCAACATAAAACAAAGCTACTAAAATAACTGTCAGAATTATCTTGGAAGTAAACCATAATACTCGGCTTTTGGAACGAACTAAAGTATTCTTGCCATAACCGGACAAATCACGTATAGGGTAATATCCTACAATAAGTGCTACAATAACCTGAAAACAAATCCAATTTGCAGGCATAATAAATCTCTCGCCGTCTTGATAATTATATACTTTATCACCTTTTAGATTATAAAACAGATAATCAAACCAAGAAAGACTTGAGTCACCTTTAATATGATTTACCGTTAAATAATTATGTAACTGATAATGCATCAAAAAACACATAGCTATGCATACAAAAATTGTAAATAGAAATTTACTTCTTTCTTCTCTAAATCCTCGTTTAATATCAAATATAGAAAGTTTAATAAGTTTCACTACGCAAACCTCCTATTATGAAAGTAAACAAAGAGAAGAACAACAACACAAAAATAAAAATCAACAGTTCAAAACCAATAGGTTTAGCAAGTTGAGCAGGAACAAGAAATAGGTCAGGTTCTAACTCCAAAGTACCTAGTTGATGACAAATAAAATCAAGTACAGCTACAAATATAAATGATGACATAAACACAGTAAATTTGTGACTTAATACATTGCTTAAAGACATTGCTAGACATGCAAATAAACCACCAAAAACAAAGTCAAGTAAAATATAAGCAATCAAATAAATTAATGGATGCTGAAAATATAAATTCGCCCATAAACTACAATCATTTATAGTAGTATTGATAATTGAATCAGGAACTCTCGCCGGAGAATATAAAGCAGATAACATAACACTAAGTATAAGAGGTGTAGTAACTGCTACACCTCCTGAAACAAATGTAGCGAAATACTTACTTATTAGGCACTTTATCTTACTACACTGAGTATAGAGATTCTTTAGATAACCATTTTTTCTGTCATCAAAATAAATCATAGCAGCAGGATAAACTGCAATTAGTGGGAACAAATAAAAGAAAACAATTGTTTCCACATCAGTATTCATACCAAACCATCTACCATATAAACTAGTTAGGTCAGCTCCATCTGTTAAATTCTCTTGGGCAATATACTTATAATATTCAATTTCACCCATAAAATTAGTTATATTATAATATAACACTAAAGCAACACCAAAGAGCAAAACTATTAACATTCTTTTATTAAAGATTGCTCTTTTTAGCTCTAACTTAAAAATATTCATTATAAATTCCTTTTAAATCAATCATAATCATAACTTAATTTCTTATACAAAGTTTTATCTTCATTTTCTAAACAAAAATAAGCTGAATTGTATAAGTCATTATCAAGAATATATCTAAATGTTACAATCTTGGTTTCTTTAGGCTTAAACTTTATTGAACAATACTTACTGTAGTTAGTTGAAGATTGATTAGCTGAAGGATAAACATAGATAGGGGTAGTTTCTTTCTGAACCTTTCCATTCTTATCTTTATATACCTTTTCCTTAACAAAAGATTGATTACCGTAAGAATCATCTTTTATAAACTTAATCTCAGGTAATTTAGTTAAAGTAACCTCATCATCAGAAGAATTACGAATCTTTAACTGTAATGTGTGTAAAGTTCTATTAACCTTAGTTGTTTTATTGACTAGCTTATTATTTTCATAAGTATATCTAGTGTAAGCCTTTAGAGAGTACTCACGATTAAGCTCCCTCTCTTTACTATCTTGATATTTTATAGTAGAATCATCAACCAACTGAACAATAGGAACAAAGTCTTTATTAAAATTAAAATAATTTTTAAAATCGTCATTTTTATCATAATAGTCATAACCGAAATCACGGTTATAATCTACAAACCAAACTGTAAATTTATCACCATTAATTTTTAAAAAATTTGGATTTTCTTCATCAATAGTATTAGTGTATTGTTCTACTAACTTCTTAGGTTCAGTGGAATTTGACTCGGTTGTTGTAGGCACAGTTGTATTTTGTGGCAAGTCGGTATTTTCCGACTTGCCACAAGAACATAACGCACAAGCTAAAATAGCTATAAATAAAATGCTTAATATTTTTTTCATTTGAACACCTGCAAATGTAATGGAGTTCCTGTTGTAGGCATAATAATCATTGCATCTTCTAAATCCTTATCAATCATAAAGCCTACCTGACACTTTAATGTTTCATTAGGTTTTAATGTATAAGAATAAAAGTTCATCATTCTCTTATTTACATTTTTCACATTTTTATATTTAGATTTAGTAAAATATATATTTGAGTCACTAAACGCTAAATTATCCTTTTCATCTGTAAATTCATAATTATTCAATTCATTACTAACAAATTCATCATCCAAACTTTTATAACGACCAAAACCTAATTGGTATGTTGATAATCCTTCTTGCTTTTTATCAGACGTATTCCTAATTTCTACATCAAGAACAACAAATTCACGTTGTGCATTCTTATTAACTGAAACAAACTTTTTATCTAAGCCTCCATTAATAAGTTTCTTTGTGGTTCTTTTATAAGATTTCAAGTTACCCTTTTTATCGACATAAGGAGCAATATCATCTTTATAATTTGCAAAGTTGTTCTTATCAAATTCACTTATATTAGAATATTTAGATACCTTATTAAAAGTAACAGTAACAGGTTTGTTATTACCATTATTATCAAAGTGGTCAATAGTAAAACAATCACCATCACCAACTTTTATCAAATATGATTTTGGAAATTTATTATGGTCACTAAAGCTTACAAATTCCTCTTCTGTATATGACTTTCTTGCTATAGTGGTTGGCTGAGAAACACTGTTTTTATTTTCATTAGTTTCACTATTAGAATAAGTGCAACCACTAAACAAAGCACACAATGTAAGTATCACAGTGATTAGCAACAAATTTAAACTTCTTTGTTTCATAATTTTACATTTCCTTTCGTTTCTATCGAATAATATCGTTAGAATATTAATATTAAATTAATGCAACGCAAATAATTTAAAAGCACAAATGTTAAACTGAGATACTATGCATACAATTAGTATTGTTCAACTTTACATAGTGGATTTTCATTATTTTAATTATTTCATTAATTTATCTATATTGTACCATTTTATGTTATTAATTTCAAGAGTTATTTTACAATATTTAAGTTTTTACTATATAATAAAATATTAATCTACATTATGTGATAATTTTATACTATTCAACAAAGAAAAAAGCAAGGTGCAAAAACACCTTGCTTTTTAGCAATATTGTAATTATTTTAAGGCTGTATAACCCATTAAATACTCATCAACTTCAGCTGCTGCATCTCTACCCTCACGAATAGCCCATACAACAAGTGACTGACCTCTGTGCATATCACCGGCAGTAAATACTTTTTCTACATTTGTAGAATATTTGCCTTGTTCAGTAGCTACATTACTTCTCTGATTAGTTTCAACGCCAAATGCATCTGCAATATACTTCTTTGGACCTAAGAAACCGGCTGCAATCAGTACAAGTTCAGCATCTAGGTACTTTTCGCTACCCTCTACTTCTTGCATTACTCTTCTGCCTGTTTCCTTATCAGTAACAAACTGAACCATAACTGTCTTGACACCCTTTAGGTTGCCGTTTTCATCCTTGACAAATTCTTTTACAGTTGTCTGATAAATTCTTGGGTCATGACCGAATACTGCAATTGCTTCTTCCTGACCGTAGTCTGTCTTGCAGACTCTTGGCCATTCAGGCCATGGGTTGTTGTCTGCTCTTGAGTCAGGTAATTTTGGCATCATTTCTAGCTGAACTACTGACTTACAACCTTGACGGATTGATGTACCGACACAGTCATTACCTGTATCACCACCACCGATAATAACTACATTTTTGTCTTTAGCAGAAACATAGTTACCATCCTGTAGGTTAGAGTCAAGTAGGCTCTTTGTTGTTGCCTTTAGGAAATCTACTGCAAAGTAAATGCCGTTGGCATCTCTGCCCTCTGCTTTAATATCTCTAGGATTACCTGCACCACAACAAAGTACCACTGCATCATACTTATTAAGTAGCTTACTAGCCTTTACATCTTCACCAACATTAGCATTTGTTTCAAACTTAACGCCTTCTTCTTTCATTAAGTTTACTCGTCTGTCAATGAACTGCTTTTCAAGTTTCATATTTGGGATACCATACATTAGTAGTCCACCGATACGGTCATCCTTCTCAAATACAGTAACATTGTGACCTCTCTTGTTAAGCTGATCTGCACATGCTAAACCGGAAGGACCTGAACCGATAATTGCAATATTCTTATCAGTTCTAACCTTTGGAGGGTTAGGCTGCATCAAACCTGAGTTATAAGCAAACTCAATGATAAAATTCTCATTTTCCTTAACAGAAACAGGATTACCGTTAAGTCCACAAGTACAAGCTGCTTCACATAGAGCAGGACAAACTCTTGAAGTAAATTCAGGGAAGTTGTTTGTCATAAGTAGTCTATGTGCTGCTGCCTCATATTCGTTTGTGTATAATAAATCGTTCCATTCAGGTACAAGGTTGTTCAAAGGACAACCTGATACCATACCCATAATTGGCTTACCGTTTTGACAGAAAGGAACACCACAATCCATACATCTTGATGCCTGTTGTCTTCTTTCGTTTTCCGGCAATGGTGTGTGGAACTCTTTATAATTTTTAATTCTTTCAAGAGGCGATGTGCCTACATTGCTTTTTCTTTCAAATTCTAAAAAACCAGTTGGCTTACCCATTTTCAACGCCTCACTTTCTTGTATTAATATAGAATGCTTCAATCTTTGCTTGTTCAGGTGTCATACCCTTTTCTTCCATAGCATACATTGTCTGCATCATCTTTGCATAATCGTTTGGTAAAATCTTCTTAAACTTAGAAACATATTCATCAAAGTTATCAAGGATTTCCTTACCCTTTGGAGAGTCTGTTGCCTTAACATGTTCTTCAATCATATTCTTTAGTTCAAGAATATCGGCTTTTTCTGATACAACGCTAACAGAAACAAGCTCCTTGTTCATTCTCATATATAGGTCTGAGTCTTCATCAAGTACATAAGCGATACCACCACTCATACCGGCTGCAAAGTTTTTACCTGTCTTACCTAGGATAGCAACTCTACCACCTGTCATATATTCACAACCATGGTCGCCTACACCTTCAACAACTGCAATAGCACCTGAATTTCTTACGCAAAAACGCTCACCTGCTACACCACTGATAAATGCCTTACCGCTTGTAGCACCATATAGAGCAACATTACCGATGATAATGTTTTCATCTCTCTTAAATGTGCTACCCTTTGGAGGATAAACAACAAGTTTACCACCGGATAGACCTTTACCGAAGTAGTCGTTACTGTCGCCTACAAGTTCAAGTGTTAGACCCTTTGGAATAAATGCACCAAAGCTCTGACCACCTGCGCCGTTACACTTAACCTTAAATGTATCATCTTCAAGTGTATTATCACCAAAGTGCTTTGTGATTTCTGAACCGAAGATTGTACCAACAGAACGGTCTGTATTTGTAACATCAATTTCGATTGAATGTTTCTTCTTTTTATTCTTAAATGCCGGTTCTAACTGCTTTAGAATAACCTTTTCATCAATAGTCTTTTCCAGTTCAAAGTTATAAACATCAGCCGGATTAAATCTCTGAGGTTCATCAGAATTGACAAATGGATTGTTGATAATCTGGCTTAAGTCAATTCTTGATGCCTTGCTACCGTCTTCAGTTTCTTTAACCTTTAGTAGGTCTGTTCTACCGATTAGTTCATCAACTGTACGGATACCAAGTTTAGCCATATATTCTCTTAACTCTTGAGCAATAAAGTGCATAAAGTTAACAACATATTCAGGCTTACCCTTAAATCTCTTACGAAGTTCAGGGTTCTGAGTTGCGATACCTACAGGACAAGTGTCTAGGTTACATACTCTCATCATTACACAACCCATTGTTACTAAAGGAGCTGTTGCAAAACCATATTCTTCTGCACCTAACAAAGCAGCTACAAGAACATCTCTACCTGTCATCAACTTACCGTCTGTTTCAATAACAACCTTAGAACGAAGTCCGTTCATAATTAGTGTTTGGTGAGTTTCTGCAAGACCAAGTTCCCATGGTAAACCTGCGTTATAGATTGAGTTTCTAGGAGCAGCACCTGTACCACCGTCAAAACCTGAAATTAAAATAACACCTGCACCGGCTTTCGCAACACCGGCTGCAACTGTACCTACACCTGCTTCTGATACCAGCTTAACTGAAATTCTGGCATCTTTATTGGCATTCTTACAATCATAGATTAGCTGAGCTAAGTCTTCGATTGAATAAATATCATGATGTGGTGGAGGTGAAATTAGGCTAACACCGGGAGTTGAATGACGAGTCTTTGCAATCCAAGGATATACCTTTTTGCCTGGTAGGTGACCACCTTCACCGGGCTTTGCACCCTGAGCCATTTTAATCTGAATTTCTTTTGCACTTACTAGGTATTCTGATGTAACACCGAATCTACCGGAAGCAACCTGTTTAATAGCAGAACAACGGTTAAGTCCATCTTTACCGATTGTCAGACGATCAGTATCTTCGCCACCTTCACCGGAATTTGACTTACCACCGATTTGGTTCATAGCAATTGCCATTGTTTCGTGAGCTTCCTTAGAAATTGAACCGTATGACATAGCACCTGTCTTGAATCTATGGCAAATACTTTCTACACTTTCAACTTCATCAATTGGAATACCACCATCTTCAGGGAAGTTAAAGTCAAGAAGACTTCTTAGGTTCATATTTGTATCTTCTCTATTGATAGCTTCTGAATACTTCTTGAATAAATCATAATTATCTGTCCAAGTAGCTTCCTGTAGAAGATGAATTGTTTCAGGGTTATATAGATGTTCTTCTTTACCACTTCTTAGCTTATGACTACCGGCACTTTCAACTTCAAGCTGAATATTTAGGTCTAGTGGGTCAAATGCTGATGCATGAAGTCTTTCTGAACGCTTACTGATATCCTGTAGTGTAATACCACCAACTCTTGAAACAGTATTTGTAAAGTACTTATCAATTACTTCCTTAGAAATACCGATTGCTTCAAAAATCTTAGAACCTAGGTATGACTGAATTGTTGAGATACCCATTTTTGATGCAATCTTAACGATACCATGTAGGATAGCATCATTATAGTCATTAACTGCTGCGTAATAATCTTTATCAAGTGAACCTGAATCTACTAGGTCACGGATTGTTTCTTGTGCTAGGTAAGGGTTAATAGCACTTGCACCGTAACCAAGTAGTGTTGCAAAGTGATGAACTTCACAAGGTTCTGCACTTTCAAGAATAACTGAGATTGATGTTCTCTTCTTTGTTCTAACTAGGTGCTGTTGCATTGCTGATACAGCTAGAAGGGAAGGAATAGCAACATGGTATTCATCAACACCTCTGTCTGATAGAATGATAATATTTGCACCGTCTTTATATGCCTTATCTGCTAGGATGAACAGATGTTCAATAGCCTTAGCTAGGTTTGTACTTTTATAATATGTGATTGGAATAACTGCTGACTTTAGACCCGGAGCATCAATGTTCTTAATCTTTAGTAAGTCAGTATTTGTTAGGATTGGGTCCTCAATCTTAAGGATATGACAGTTCTCAGGTTTTTCTTCTAGGATGTTACCGTTACTGCCTAGATGAACACTTGTATCTGTAACAATCTCTTCACGAATTGAGTCAAATGGAGGGTTTGTTACCTGTGCAAATAACTGCTTAAAGTAGTTAAATAGAGGACCATCCTTTTGTGATAAAGGAGGAATTGCAGTATCAGCACCCATAGCTGCAATTGGTTCTGTACCATTCTTAGCCATTGGTAGGATACTTGTTCTAATCTGTTCATATGTATAACCAAAAGCCTTTTGATGTCTTACAAGTGACTCTTTGTCATACTTTTCGATACCCTTATTAGGAATCTTTAGATCACCTAGGTGAACTAGATTTTGGTCTAGCCATTCACCATATGGCTGTCTTGTTGAATAATATTCCTTAATATCTTCGTCATCAATTAGCTTACCCTTAACTGTATCAACTAGAAGCATTTTACCCGGACGAAGTCTTTCTTTTACTACAACATCTTCAGCAGGAATGTCGATACAACCAACTTCTGAAGAAAGAACTAGGAAACCATTTTTTGTAATGTAATATCTTGATGGTCTTAAACCGTTTCTGTCAAGAACTGCACCCATCATATCACCATCTGAGAAGATGATTGATGCCGGACCATCCCATGGTTCCATCATTGTTGCATAATACTGATAGAAATCTCTCTTTTCAAGAGACATTGTACGGTTGTTTCTCCAAGGTTCAGGAATTGTAATCATAACAGCCAGAGGAAGTGGCATACCTGCCATCATCATAAATTCAAGAGTGTTATCAAGTCTGGCTGAGTCAGAACCGTTAGGATCAACAATTGGAAATACCTTTGACAAATCATCACCAAAAACTTCTGATGAAATAGATTCTTCACGAGCTAACATTCTGTCTGCGTTACCTGTGATTGTATTGATTTCACCGTTATGAACAATAATTCTGTTTGGGTGAGCCTTCTGCCATGAAGGATTTGTATTTGTACTGAATCTACTATGTACTGTAGCAATAGCAGAAACAAATTTATCACTCTGTAGGTCATAGAAGAACTTTCTTAGTTCTTTAACAAGGAACATACCTTTATAAACGATTGTACGGCTTGAAAGAGAAACTACATAAGTATCTTCATTACTCTGTTCAAATACTCGTCTAGCAATATATAACTTTCTATCGAAAGGTAAGCCCTGTTCTACATTAGAAGGTCTCTTAACAAAACCTTGCATAATGTATGGCATACTGTCTAATGCTTTTTGACCGATTACTGATGGATCAGTAGGAACTTCTCTCCAACCTAAGAACTCTAGATTTTCTTTCTTAATAATAATTTCAAAAAGCTTCATAGCCTGAAGTCTTTTTAGCTTATTTTGTGGGAAGAAGAACATACCAATACCGTAATCTCTTTCTTCTCCAATATCAAAACCTAGGTCAGCAGTAGCATCTTTGAAAAATTGGTGACAAATCTGTAGAAGAATACCAACACCATCACCTGTTTTGCCTTCGGCATCTTTACCGGCTCTATGTTCAAGTGTTTCTACAATACTTAAAGCATTGTCAACAACTTTTCTTGATTTAATGCCGTTGATGTTGACTACTGCACCGATACCACAGTTGTCATGCTCAAAACGAGGATCATACAAACCCTGTTTTGCAAATGGTTCCTGATTTCTGAAGTTATCCATCAGAAGCACCTACTTCCTTTTTATTAGTTTCTTTATATTGAACACTAACCCTACATATAGTTATAGGGGTGAACTCTACAACAATTTTTAAGATTTATTGCATAAATAACTTTAACACAATAAAGGGCATATGTCAAGGAAAATTGCAATTATTTTTATTTTTGTTGCAATTTTCTCTGTTTTTAGTATGTTTTTTGAAACTAATTTGAAATATTTGCAAGTTTCTTATTCATTCTTGCAATTATATTTTAGTCATACAAGACCTATTAATTTAATATGTATTCTTTAACAAGATACTACATATTGTTATCAAAATAATATTATTTTGATTAATATTCTAGGAATAATTTGTAATATTTTTACAAAAGAAAAACTGACCTTGATTTAACAAGGTCAGTTATAATTTAACTTATTTCTACTACTACTTCATATGAACCATAAATCCAACAACCGTCTTTATCTTTCAGGGTTAGACTTAAAGGCATAGTCCTTGAACCTGCTGATACCTCAGTGCCTGTAAAATCAATTACAGCATCAATATCGTTTTCATCAATATTTTTCAATGCACTTTTTGTACCATACAATGTTACTTCTACAGATTGAGTAGTAACATTTGCAGAATACTTTTTATCAAGCCCCTTAATATCAAAATCAGTTAATGTAATAGTTCTCTTTTTCATTGAGGACAAGTCCATATTAACAACAACAGAATTAACTGAATTAATATCAATACACTTGTTAGGAATATCAAGATTTTTATTAATCTTATAATCTTTATTTCTCAAAGTTGAGAAGTCAATAGGTTCAATACTTACCTTAGTGATATTTTCAATATTACTTGAGTCAGCACCTAAAGAAATTGAATTAGGTTCGATTTTGCTATACTTAGTTAAATCAATTCCACTAGGTCCATTTACAGTACTTAGTTCAACATTGACATCTTTCTTCTGTAATACACTTACTGTTGCTTTTACCTTTGATGGTGAAATTGCAAGTGTATCATTAGTTTTGATTTCTTCACCGAAAGAATCAAGTAACTTAACATCATATTCATTAGTTACTGAACTCTTAAGTTCTTCCTTAACATCACCTTCAATTACAACTTTATCAATTTTCTTAATTTCAGTTTCAGGTCCTGAAATAGTAACTGACTCGTTATCAAGAAGGACAGTTCCATAATAATCCTTAGGAATAGTGTAACTAATATTCTGTTCAATTTTCTTAGTTATATTTCTATTTCTGTCAAGTTTAATATAAACTGTACTAGGTGAAACTGATTCAATAGTATAGTTTAGAGAACTAGACTTTTTCTTGGCTACAAGTGACAAGGTATATGAACCGGCAGAAGTAAGGTTATCCGTTTGTTCCGGCACAATCTCAATATCATCAGAAGTAAGATTTCCGATAATTGAACGATTACCTGAAACTGTTACAGTACCCTTTAGTTCATCATTGTTAAATACCTTTAGTCCTTGGCTACTTGCAGTATCAGGCAAATCAATTGTAATAGGAATATTAGAAACTGAATAGCTGGTTTCTGCAAAGTCACCCATATTAATACTAATCCAAATTGTAAGAGAAATAACAACTGACAGTATTATAAGAAAAAGTTTGTTGGAAAAAATTCTAGACAAAATACCTTTATTCATCTTTCTTGTTCTCCTTTCTAGAGGAGAATTTACTTAGAAAATTCTTTTTCTCTTGTGTAGGGATAAGTTCTTCTTCCAGTTTTTTAATCAAAGATGTTTTATTGTAATTAGAAGTTAATTCTCCATTTTGTGCAACAGAAATTGTACCTGTTTCTTCAGATACAACAACAATAACTGCATCCGAAACTTCAGAAATACCTATGGAAGCTCTATGCCTTGTACCTAAATTCATATCTACATCTTCGTTTCTAGAAGTTAGAGGCAAAATACAACCGGCTGACTTAACAAGTCCGTTGCTGATAATTACTGCACCGTCATGAAGTGGTGCTTTGTTAAAGAACAAGTTACCTAAAATAGCAGTTGAAGTATCTGCATTAATCTCTACACCGGTTGCTGCAATATCCGAAAGTTTGGTTTCTCTTTCAAATACTATCAAAGCACCTGTTTTTTGTCTGCTAAATACCTCAGCAGTTTCTGCTACATCTAAAATTGCCTTTTTCTCTTTTTCTATCCATTCATCAGTTCGGTTTACCCTATTCATAAAGGAAAAACTCTTTATATTCTTACGACCTAACTGCTCCAAAGCATTTCGTATTTCCGGTTGGAAAATAATTGCCAACAAAACAACACCAAATTCAAACAATGTTTTCAGCAAGTTCTTCATCATCAACATATTAAATATTGATGCACCCAAGTAGGCAATCATTAAAATTACAATACCTTTTACAAGTTGTTCTGCTCTGGTATCTCGAACAAGTTTAAATAGACTATATACAATAAAGGCAATAACAACAATATCAATAACATCAACAAATCTGAATGTTTTTAGCACTGTTAAAATACTGTCAAACAATGCACCTATATTCATTGTTACCACTCCTTTTATTTTTACTTACATATATTTTAGCATAAAAATAATACTAGTTCAAGAAAATTTTAATTTGTTAATTTTCTTATAACATTTAGTAGGTAGTTTATGTCATTTATTGTATTAAATGCTCCCGGAACCACTCTTACTGTACCATTTTCTATAGTATTCATTGTTGTATGAGCAAGTGGTGAACAATGAAGTCCTCCCCTAGTCATTATTCCGTATTTATTTAATTTAGCTACAAGGTCCTCAGAATAAACTCCATCTATATTAAAAGAAACTACCGGTGCTACTTTGCCATAATCAAATGATTTATTATAGGTTATAACCTTTCTGTTATTCGCTAGTCCATTAAATAGGCGTTTTGCAAGTTTATATTCATGATTATAAATATTTTTAATACCTCTATTTTTTACAAAGTCAACTCCTGCCTTTAGTCCTGAAATACCGTTCATATTTTGTGTGCCACTTTCAAACTTTTCAGGTAACCCTTCAGGCTGAGATTTCTTAACTGATTCAGTACCTGTACCACCGTATAATAATGGCTTTAGGTTGCGATTATTAAGAATTAACACACCTGTACCCATTGGACCGTAAAGACTTTTGTGACCTGACATACAGACAAAATCATATTGATTAGTGCCAACATCTATATCAAATACACCGGCAGACTGTGCTGAATCTACACAAAAGAGAATTCCGTAAGCATGACACAATGCACATATTCTTTCAATAGGAAACCTAAAACCAAAAACATTTGATGCATGAGTACAAATAACTAATTTTGTTTCAGGCTTTATTAGGTTTCGAACATTATCTACGGTTTCATTATCGTCATAGGAATAATCAAAGGTTGAATAAGTTACACCTTTATCTTTTAGTGACTCTAATGGCCTTGTAACGGAATTATGCTCCATTGAAGATATTAGAACATGGTCACCTTCACTTGGCAAACCAAAAATCACTGTATTTAGTGCCATTGTACAATTCTCTGTAAAGATAATTTCTTCTTCACTGTTTACATTGAAAAGTTCCTTTAATCTTTTTCTACATTCAAAAATTTCTTTAGCAGCTCTCAGAGAAAGTGAGTGTCCACTTCTTCCCGGATTTGCACTAAACTTCTTTAATGATATATCTACATTTTGTCGTACTGACAGTGGTTTAGGAAAAGAAGTTGCACCATTATCAAGATAAATCACCTATTTACAATACCTAAAACTGAAATTTTATTTTTTAGGAGAATATCCTTTGCTTTATCAACATCACCAAACACCAGTAAACTGTATCCACAAGAACGAGCAATATTGTTCTTTGGTGTTCTTTCAACAGAACATTTTATATTGTGTTTGTCAAGTATTTCCTTAGACTTTAAGGCACTTGACACAGAATTTAATAATATATATTTTTTCAATAAAATCACCCCATAGTACACTACATACTATGGGGTGAGATTTTATATGTGTTTATTAGATTATTCAGCAAGTAAATCTGACATATCATACATACCGGACTTTTTGTCTTTCATAAATACGGCTGCATTGATAGAACCAATAGCAAAAACTTCCTTAGAATGAGCCTCATGCTTAATTGAAACTACTTCATCATGACCGGCAAAAATAACTTCATGTTCACCGACAATTGTACCACCACGAATTGAGTGAATACCGATTTCATTCTTATCTCTCTTCTTTCTATAAGCATGTCTATCATAAACATACTGCTTTTCTGTTGGAGATACAGAAGAAATACCGTCAGCAATCATAAGTGCAGTACCACTTGGAGCATCTAGCTTTTGGTTATGGTGCTTTTCGATAACTTCAATATCAAAGTTATCACCATGGTTAGCAAATACTTTTGTTGCCATTTTGCAAAGTTCAACCATTAGGTTGATACCAAGTGACATATTGCCTGAATAGAAAATAGCAGTCTTTTCTGATGCGTTCTTAATTTCTGCAATTTGTTCTTCAGAAAAACCTGTTGTACAGATAACTGCAGGTACTGCATTTGTTACTGCATAGTCAAGCATAGTATCAAGTACTGCAGGATTACTAAAGTCGATAATTGCATCGTACTTTTCAGTAATTTCAGAAAAACTCTTATATACTGTAAAATCATAGTCACCACAATCGTAAGCATCTACACCACAAGCAATTTCACAATCGTTTCTTTCGTCAATTGCCTTTACAATAGCGTGACCCATCTTGCCTGAGCAACCACTTAAAATAACCTTTGTCATTATTATTCCCCTTAAATATAGTTATGGGCGTACAATGTACGCCCAAATTCATTAGTTTAATTACTTCTTGTACTTATCCAGTAGGTTGTACTTAGCTAAGCAATCCTTTAGGTCGTGATAACCTGAATAGCTCATTGGTACAAGTGGTAATCTGCATTCACCGGCATTGAAACCGATTAGGTTCATAGCAGTCTTAACCGGAATAGGGTTAACATCTGAGAACATAATATCCATTAGTTCAACAAAATGGAAGTTCATTTCTGCTGCTCTCTGGAAATCGTTATCAAGACAAGCCTGACAAATTTCGTGCATTTCCTTAGGGCAGAAGTTTGAGAATACAGAAATAACACCCTTACCACCTAGAGACATAAATGGAACTGTCTGGTCATCGTTACCTGAATAAATAGCAAAGTCATCTGAACATAGGCTTCTTGTTAGAGAAACTGATGAAATATCACCGTTAGCTTCCTTAACACCTACAATGTTCTGGTGCTTTTCAAGTTCTGCATATGTCTTTGGCTGCATATTACAACCTGTTCTTGATGGAACATTGTAAAGAATGATTGGTAGGTCAACAGAATCGGCAATTGTTGTAAAATGCTTTACAAGTCCTGCCTGTGAAGTCTTGTTGTAGTATGGAGTTACAGAAAGTAAGCCGTCTGCACCATACTTCTGTGCTGACTTTGATAGGCTGATTGCAGTAGCAGTATCGTTACTACCTGTACCTGCAATAACCGGAATTCTCTTGTTAACCTTTTCTGCTACATATGAAAGAACAGCCTTGTGTTCTTCAACTGAAAGTGTAGCAGCTTCGCCTGTTGTACCACAAGCAATAATAGCATCAGTACCGTTTTCAATCTGGAATTCAAGTAGTCTTCCAAGTTCATCAAAGTTAACGGAACCGTCACTGTTCATAGGTGTAATTAAGGCAACACCTGCACCTGTAAAAATTGGTGTACTCATTATATATAACCTCCAAAAGGTTTAGTTTTCAATATATCCTTCAGCACATAGAAGTTCAGCTAGAAGAACTGCACCACCTGCAGCACCTCTTAATGTGTTATGGCTCATACATACAAACTTCATATCGTACTGAGTATCCGGTCTTAATCTACCGATTGAGATAGCCATACCATTTTCCAGTGTTCTGGCTGTCTTAATCTGTGGCTGGTCTGGTTCTGTAAAGTAGTGTAGGAACTGCTTTGGAGCACTTGGTAGCTCTAGTTCCTGAGCTCTACCCTTGTAGTTTTCCCATGTTTCGATAATCTTTTCTTCTGATGGAACTTCACCGTCAAATGAAACAAATACAGCTGCTGTATGACCATCTGAAACAGGAACTCTTAGGCACTGTGATGTGATAGCAATATCATCAGTGTCAACAATCTGGTCGCCTTCAATATGACCCCAAATCTTTAGTGGTTCTTTTTCTGACTTTTCTTCTTCTCCACCGATATATGGGATTAGGTTATCAACCATTTCAGGCCATCTTTCAAATGTTTTACCTGCACCTGAAATAGCCTGATAAGTACAAGCAAGAACCTTGTTACAACCTAGTTCTCTTAGTGGGTGTACTGCAGGTACATATGACTGTAGAGAACAGTTAGACTTAACTGCAACAAAGCCTTTCTTTGTGCCAAGTCTCTTTCTCTGAGAATCAATAATCTTAATATGGTCAGCATTGATTTCAGGGATAACCATTGGTACATCAGGTGTGTGTCTGTGAGCTGAGTTATTTGAAACAACAGGACATTCTGCCTTTGCATAAGCTTCTTCTAGTTCACGAATCTGATCTTTTGGCATATCAACAGCACAAAATACAAAGTCAACCTTTGATGCAACTTCTTCAACATTAGCTGCGTCTAGGATAATCATATCTTCCATAGCCTTTGGAATTGGTGTTGTCATAGCCCAACGAGATTCTACACATTCTTTATATGTTTTACCTGCACTTCTTTTACTTGCAGCAAGTGCTGTAACAGTAAACCAAGGGTGATTTTCAAGTAGAGTTGCAAATCTCTGACCTACCATACCTGTAGCGCCGATGATACCAACTTTATAATTTTTCATATTCGTCTTCCTCCAAATTTAAAAAATCAGTTGTGTTTTTCTTAAGTTTATTATATTATATATTAGGAAAAACAAATTGACCTATTTTCTTATTTATTCTATCATTTAAGAAAGATTATGTCAATTATTTTGAGAAATAAAGATTAGGATGATGTTGATTTTTTATGAAGACTAGTGATTTTTATTATGATTTACCGGAAGAACTTATTGCTCAGACACCTGTTGAACCAAGAGATTCTTCAAGAATGATGGTTTATAACAGAAAAACTAAGGAAGTTCTTCACAAGCATTTTTATGATGTTATTGACTTTTTAAATGAAGGTGATGCTCTTATTGTTAATGACTCAAGAGTTTTACCTGCAAGAATTTACGGTACAAAAATTCCTACCGGTGCTAATGTAGAATTCTTACTGTTAAAGCAAGTTAAAGACAAGGTATGGGAAACACTTGTAAAGCCCGGCAAAAAAGCAAGAACCGGTGACAGCTTTACTTTTGGTGATGGCATTATGACAGGTAAAGTTATTGATGTACTTGAAGATGGCAACAGAATTGTTGAATTTAAGTGTGACAGTAACTTCTATGAAACACTTGATAAGATTGGTCAAATGCCACTTCCTCCATACATTCACGAAAAGTTAAAGGACAAGGAAAGATACCAGACAGTATATAGTCACGAACTTGGTTCTGCTGCTGCTCCTACTGCCGGTCTTCACTTTACCGATGAGTTACTTGAAAAAATTAAGGCTAAGGGCATTAAGATTGGATATGTAACACTTCATGTAGGACTTGGTACATTTAGACCTGTAAAGGTTGATGATGTTACAACTCATAAGATGCACAGTGAACATTATGAAGTACCGGAAGAAACTGCAAAGCTGATTGAAGAAACCAAAAAGAATGGCAAGAGAGTTATTGCAGTGGGTACAACTTCTTGCAGAACACTTGAAAGTGTTGCAAAGGAATATGGCAAGGTTGTTCCTTGTGAAGGTTGGACAGATATTTTCATTTATCCGGGATTTGAGTTTAAAGTGCTTGACGGACTTATTACTAACTTTCATCTACCTGAAAGCACACTTATTATGCTAGTTTCTGCTTTTGCCGGTTATGATGAAGTTATGAGTATATATAAAGAAGCTGTCAAAGAGAAATACAGATTTTTCTCTTTTGGTGACAGTATGTTTATTGAGTAAGGAGAAATATGTTTAAATTAATTAAGAATGAAAAAACTGCAAGACGAGGTGAGTTTATAACACCACACGGTGCTTTTCAAACTCCTTGTTTTATGAATGTTGCAACTGCCGGTGCTATTAAGGGTGGTGTATCTTCCTTTGATTTAAAGGATATTAAGTGCCAGGTTATGTTGTGTAACACCTATCACCTACATGTTAGAACAGGTGATAAAATTATTAAAGAGTTGGGTGGTATTCACAGTCTTACTAAGTGGGATGGTCCTATACTTACAGACTCAGGTGGATTTCAGGTATTCTCTCTTGCAAAGCTAAGAAACATTAAAGAAGAGGGTGTTTACTTTTCTTCCCATATTGACGGTAGAAAAATATTTATGGGACCTGAAGAATCAATGCAAATTCAGTCTAACCTAGGCTCAACTATTGCTATGGCATTTGATGAATGTATTGAAAACCCTGCTCCATATGATTATGTAAAGAATTCTATTGGTCGTACTACCAGATGGCTTGAAAGATGCAAAAAAGAAATGGACAGACTAAACAGTCTTCCTGACACTATTAACAAGAAACAAATGCTATTCGGTATTAACCAAGGTTCTACTTACAGTGATCTTAGAATTCAGCATATGAAAGATATTGCTAAACTTGACCTTGACGGTTATGCTATCGGTGGTTTAGCAGTTGGTGAAACTGCTGAAGAAATGTATCGTATTATTGAAGATGTTGAACCATATATGCCTAAGGATAAAATCAGATACCTAATGGGTGTTGGTACTCCTGTAAATATTCTTGAAAGTGTTAAGCGTGGTGTTGATTTATTTGACTGTGTTATGCCTAGTAGAAATGCAAGACATGGTCACCTATTCACTAAGAGTGGTATCATCAACATTAACAATCAAAAATATCAAAAGGACCTTGCTCCTATTGACAAAGAGTGTAATTGTCCTGTATGCAAGAGTTTTTCAAGAGCATACCTAAGACATCTTAAGAAAGCTGAGGAAATGCTTTATATGCGACTTGCAGTAATGCACAACTTATATTTCTACAATAATCTAATGGAAGAAATCAGAAATGCTCTTGATAATGGAGAATTTGAGACATATTACAACAATAATATTGACATATTAGGAAAACGCATTTAAAATAGTACTTGAATATGCAATGAAAAGTTGTTATAATCTAATTATTAATATGAAATGGAGAATTTAACTATGAATCTAAACTTACTTTCAGGCTCAGCTGGTGGCGGTAGCATGTGGACACTAATCATCATCTACGCTCTTATCTTCGTTGGTATCTACTTTATTCTTATCAGACCAAAGTCAAAGAAGTCTAAGCAAGAACAGGAACTAAGAAACAGCCTACAGATTGGTGATGAAATCACAACAATCGGTGGTATCGTTGGTAGAGTTATTGCTATTAGAGAAGAAGCTGATGAAATCGTACTTGAAACAGGTTCTGAAAAGACAAAGATGGTATTTAAGCGTTGGGCTATTTCAACTGTTAATTCAGATAAGGATAAGACTGCTGAAAAGACTGACAAGACAGAAAAGAAAGGTTTCTTCGGTAGAAAGAAAAAAAATGCTGAAGAAAACCCAGTTGAAAAATAATTACATAATTTTCAATTCCCCTGAATATGATTTAGTATCATATTTGGGGGTGTTTTTTTGAAAAGCATTACTTTAGGATTTAATAAATTTAAGTACATAAAAGGTTTAGTAGTTGGTTTAATAGTTGGAGAATTAACTCTTATTGTTTTACTTAGCCTTGTGGCAATAGTTATGAGTAACACAGGGATACTTAACAGCACTGTACTAAACATTCTTCTCACTATTATATGTGGTGTATGTGCATTTGTTACAGGGTTTATATGCTCAAAAATTTCTCCTATTAAGGGATATATCAATGGGATTAGCAGTGGGTTTATATTTTTCTTAATTATCTTTAGTGCAGGTATGATAAGCATTGACAGTAATTTTACTGTTTTTACATTCTTAAAGTTTATTGTATCTTTCCTATTCGGCACTATTGGTGGAATACTTGGTGTAAGTAAAAAAGAAAAGTTAATAAAATAATTATAGGCTAGTGATATTTTTAAATCTATCACTAGCCTTTTTCGTAAAATATATTAAATAAAGTTTTTAAATCTTGAAAGTAAGTCTTTCTTGGTATTCCATAGTTTTTCTGAAAGGTCAACATAATAAGTATGTGGATTTTCAAAACGCTTAACTTCATCCCATAGTAAATCAATTTCTTTAGCACAATAATCTTTGATTTCTTCAAGGGTTGGCATATCATAAACACAATTACCATCTTTAAAGATTGGTACTTGAAGTTCTCTAACTTTAAAGTTAGTTAACTCTTTAGTTTTCCAAGTAGCTTGTTGGTCAAAGATTATTCTAGGTTCTTTATCACTTACTACTTCATCATAGATACAAAGTTCATCTGCCAAAGCCTTGCCACTTTCTTTGTCATAGTATCTATAAACTTTCTTAAAGTGTGGGTTAGTGATTTTTGCAGTATTTTCACTGACTTTGATTTTTGGAACAATATTGCCATCATTATCTTCAACTGCAACTAACTTATACACTCCACCAAATACAGGTGTACTCTTGGAGGTAATCAGTCTTTCACCTACACCAAAAGTATCTACCTTTGCGTCCTGCATCATTAAATCACGAATTAGGTATTCATCAAGTGCATTGGATGCTACAATCTTACAACATTGCAGTCCTGCATCATCAAGCATTTTTCTTGCTTTCTTAGATAGATAGGAAATATCACCTGAATCAAGTCTGATTGCAAAATTAGTAATACCCTTCGGTAAAAGAATTTCTTTAAACACCTTAATTGCATTTGGTACACCACTTTTTATGGTGTTATAAGTATCAACTAAAAGTGTTACATTCTCCGGATAGGTTTCACAATATGTTTTAAATGCATCATACTCAGTATCAAACATTTGTATCCAAGAATGAGCCATTGTACCACCTGCCGGTACACCATAAAGTTCATCGGTAATTGTACAAGCAGTACCTGCACATCCACCTATATATGCTGCTCTTGCACCTAAGATTGCACCATCAGCACCTTGTGCTCTACGAGAACCAAATTCTAAAACCGTTCTACCCTGTGAGGCTCTTACAATTCTATTTGCTTTAGTAGCAATTAGTGACTGATGATTAATTGAAAGAAGTACAAATGTTTCGATAAGTTGTGCTTCAATTGCCGGTGCTTTTACAGTAAGGATTGGCTCATTTGGAAATACAGGTGTACCCTCAGGTATTGCATATATGTCACCAGTAAAATGAAAATCCTTTAGGTAATCCAAAAATTCTTCGTCAAAAATGTTCTTTGAATGAAGGTAGTCAATATCTTCACTTGAAAAATGAAGGTTCTTTATATAATCAATTACTTGTTCAAGACCGGCTACAATTGCAAAACCACCATTGTCAGGTACAGAACGATAGAATACATCAAAATATGTAATTTTCTTATAAAAACCGTTCTTAAAGTAACCATTTGCCATTGTAAGTTCATAGAAGTCACATAGCATAGTCATATTCTTTTCTGTCATATTTACACCTACTTATTCTGTTATTTTAATTTGGAAGCTACTCATAACGGAAAGTGCTTCATCATTTAATTTGTCGTCATTTGATGCTACAAGATTCTTGTTCACAATAATTTCTGTTTCAGGTTGGGCAATTTTTGCAATTACTGCATTTGAGATAACACAGATATTTGTTACTACACCAACTAATTCTATTGATGAATAACGATTATTTTTTAAATATTCAAAAAGTTTATCTGAACCAAAAGTGTTTTTCTCAAAAAGTAAATCCGATTCTTTAACCGAATGTGACACTTTGCCATAAAGATTATGACCGATTGTACCTTTAATACAATGTGGTACAGGTAAAGATTTACCCTCATTTGTATTCATATAATCATCATAATGGGTATCTAAAGTAAAAACAACATCATCACTGTTATTATGGTACTTTTCAATTAAATTAGCAATTTCAGAGTCAAGTTCTTTAGCCTTTTCAAAGCCAAGAGAACCTGAAACAAAGTCATTTTGATAATCTACAACTACAAGACATTTCTTCATAATTAATCCCTACTTAAATTTTCTTTAATAATATTCAATCATTTTTTAGGAATTTAGTCAAGTATAATTTAAGTAAATTTTAGTTTAGAAAAGTTTAGGATAAGATAAAAAAGGTATAAAAAAGACCTATGTAAAACATAGGTCTTAAAGTCTTAACTTTTTAGATTTTAGATTAGCAAACAGGAACAACCCAACCTAGCTTATCTTCAACCTTACCCCACTGAATACCTGTTAGGTTATCGTAAAGTTTCTGGCTGATTTCACCGATTTCGCCATTGTTGATTGTCATAACCTTGTCGCCACACTTTAATTCACCGATTGGTGAAATAACTGCAGCAGTACCTGTACCAAAGCTTTCCTTTAGTCTGCCTTCGTCAGCTGCCTTTTCAACTTCCTGAATTGAAAGTCTTCTTTCTGATACCTTGTAACCCCAAGATTTTAGAAGTTCAATAGTACTCATTCTTGTGATACCACCAAGGATTGAACCCTGAAGTGCAGGTGTAATAACTTCGTCATCAATAACAAAGAATACATTCATAGTACCAACTTCTTCAATATACTTTCTTTCTACACCGTCTAGCCATAGAACCTGAGTATATTTCTGCTTTTCAGCTTCATCCTGAGCCTTTAGAGAAGCAGCATAGTTACCACCTGTCTTAGTAAAGCCCATACCACCTTTAACGGCACGAACATAATTTTCTTCAACATAAATCTTAACAGGGTTAAGTCCTTCAGGATAATAAGCACCAACAGGACAACAGATAATTACAAATAGAAGATGTTTTGCAGGGTGAACACCTAGCTGAGCATCTGTTGAGAAAATAAATGGTCTAATGTATAGAGATGTACCTTCTGAGTGTGGTACCCAATCTTTTTCTACTTCTACAAGTTTCTTAACTGCTTCTACTGCAAACTTTTCGTCAATCTGAGGAATACAAAGTCTTTCGTTAGAAACATTAAGTCTAGCCATATTTTTGTCCGGTCTAAATAGGTTAATACCACCGTTGACATTTCTGTATGCTTTCATACCTTCAAATACTTCTTGACCGTAGTGGAATACCATTGCTGATGGATCTAGTGCGATTGGACCATAAGGTACAATTCTTGGGTCATGCCAACCCTGACCTTCATCATAATTCATTAGGAACATATGGTCTGTGAAAATACGACCAAAACCTAATTTACTTTCGTCTTGTGGTTTTTCTTTGGGATTTTTAGTAAGTTCAATTTTAATTTCTTCCATAATATAATCGACCTTTCGTATATGAACTCTAGTTCTATTTTATCACAAATTACATAATAGTCAATATTTTAACAAATATTTTATATCAAAAGGCAAATTACTCTGTAATACAACTTTTTCATTACTTATTGGATGGGTAAAAATCACCTTGCTACAATGTAGCGCTTGTCTGGAAATATGCTCTAGAGAACCACCATATAAATCATCACCTGCCAGTGGATAACCTAGGTAGGACATATGGCATCTTATCTGATGAGTTCTGCCTGTTTCTAAAGTACAGAGAATCTCTGTGTAGCTTGGACTTCTGTCTATCACTTTATAGTGAGTAACAGCCTTTGCACCAGCATCAGAAACTTCACGAACCATCTTGCTATTTTCTTTTAATTTTATATTTTTATTTACCGTACCATCTTCGACAATATTACCACAGCATACTGCTGTATATTCTTTATATAGGGACTTGATTTTGTTTGCTACGAATCTATTTTTTGCAATTACAACTAAGCCTGATGTATCTCTGTCAATTCTGTTAATTGCTCTAAAGGTATAGTCCTCTTTTTTATTAAGCGAATAGTAACGAACTATATTAGCCAGAGTATCAGTTTGGTGATTTTTTGTAGGATGTACTGGCATTAGTGGTGGTTTATCAACTACCAAAATATAGTCATCCTCATAAATTACATTTAATTCGCCTTTAGTTGGAGTAATTTTGTTACTGTCGTTAGGTAAATTAATTACTACTTTATCCCCTACATACACATTATCAATAGTTCTTAAAAGCTGATTATCCCTAGTAATTCCCATTTCTGTTCTAACCAGTCTAGTAATTAATCTTGCCGAAATGTTGCAATAATACTTTAAGAACTCTTTGCAATTTTTGTTGTCATATTCAATTGGCACTATAAAAGTTAAACTTTTTCTATTCATAACACTATCCTATATAACCTACTGCATAAAGCACTACTAAGGTTAAAATAATTTGTAACACAAAAATAATGGGAATACCAACCATAAAAAGTGGATGTCTTGTTTTGTGGTGAATAATTCTCATAATAAGGTACATTAATACTGAACCACCTAAAAATGAAAATAGCATTAAGGTGCTTTCTCTCACTCTCCACAAGCCTAAAACACTTGCTCTTTTATCATATATAGTCAAAGCTATGGCTATAATATTCACTACTACTAAATATATAATCAGAAAATACAACATAATATCACCGAAAGGATTGTTAATATTGAAAACTAAAATTTATTTATCTTTACTTGCTTTATCACTTCTAATAGCTGTTATCACATTAAATTACTATGAAGTAGCTAATCCTGTAAAGGAAGTAATAAACACAAATACTGTACCTATAACCGAAAGTACCACTAAAAAGGTTATTAAGAAAAGTCAGGACAAATTCTTTATGAAAGGAATTTGGGTTACATATATGGACCTTGATATGAGTGACACAGACAGAAGTTATACTTCTTTTAAAAAGAAGTTTGATTCTATTGTTGACACTTGCAAAGAAAAAGGCTTTAACACACTTATTGTACAAGTTAGGCCATTTTCCGATGCATTATATAATTCAAGTATATTTCCATATTCTCACATACTTACAGGTGAACAAGGTAAAAATCCAAATTATGATGGGCTAAAATATATGTGTAAAAAGGTACATTCTTCAGGAATGAGAATTGAGGCTTGGGTAAATCCATACAGAGTAAAAAGCAAAAAAGTTCCGGAAAAATTATCAAGTGATAATCCATACATTAAGGATAATTACATAGGTGTTGAAACTGATGATGGAATATATCTTAACCCGGCAAGTAAAAAAGCTCAAGACCTAGTTGTAAAAGGTGTTGAAGAAATTGTAGCTAACTATGACATTGACGGAATACAATTTGACGATTACTTCTACCCTACTGATGATGAAAGTTTTGATAGCAGAGAATACAGTCAATACAAAAAAGCACAAAATAACAACTGTCTTAGCCTTGATAAATGGAGAATGAACAATGTTAATACACTTATCAAAAATGTATATGAGAAGGTTCACAGTCTTAAAGATAGTGTACGGTTTGGCATTTCACCACAAGGCAATGTTGACAACAACAAGGAAATTTATGCTGATGTAAAAACTTGGTGCAGTAAAGATGGATATATAGACTATATTTGTCCTCAAATTTACTTTAGCCTAGACAATCCTGCACTTACCTATGAAGACGCTATTAATGATTGGCTAAAGATTAAGACAAATAAAAATATCAAAATATATTCAGGTCTTGCCGGATATAAGGCCGGTACTGATGACAGTGACAGTGGCACTTGGAGTGACTTTGACGATATACTAAAGCAAGAATATGAAATTGCAGTAAAAAAGAACTATAATGGTATAATGCTATACAGTTATAGTTCTTTATCTGAAAAATCTGCAACTAAAGAAATTGCAAACCTTACTATGAAATTAAATTAATTCACCTATACAATAATCATCAAAAGCATCTGTTAATTTAACATCTACAATCTTATCATTTAGGTCTAAGTCAGAAAATACTCTTACCGGTGTATAGTTCATTGTGTAACCTTCCCAGTAACCTTCTTCTTTCTTGCGTTCAAACAGTACTGAATATGTATTATTAAGCTGATTTCTAAGGAACTCTTTTCTATCTTTTAGAGTAACCTCAATCATTTTCTTACTGCGTTCACTCTTAATTTGTGGGTCAACCTGGTTAGGTAGCTTATCACCTACTGTACCCTTTCTACGAGAATAAGAGAAAGTATGTACCTTTGCAAACTTAATGGAATGAACAAAGTCAAGGGACTTCTGGAATTCTTCTTCAGTTTCACCTGCAAAGCCTACCATTACATCAGTAGTAATTGCACAATCTTTAAATGCTTTACGCAAGTTATTTACAATAGTTCTATATTCTTCTGTATCGTAATGACGGTTCATTCTCTTTAGTGTTTCGTCACAACCTGATTGTAAAGACAAATGGAACTGAGGGCATAGTTTATCACACTTTGCAAGTCTTTCGATAAACTCAGGGTCAAGTCTTTCAGGTTCTAGGGAACTTAGTCTTACTCTATCAATGCCATCAACTGATGCTACAGTTTCTACTGCATCACATAAATTCAAGTTAGTATCTTGACCAAAACAAGAAAGGTTGATACCAACTAAAACAATTTCTCTAAAGCCCTTTGATGCTAAGTCTGTTGCTTCTTCCTTAAGTTCATTAATATCTTTTGAACGAACTCTGCCTCTTGCATAAGGGATAATACAATATGCACAGAAACGGTTACAACCGTCCTCAATTTTAATTTGTGCTCTTGTTCTTTCTTCAAAGTTAGTAATTTTGATTGGTTCAAAAATTTCTCCACCTGTATGTTCTTCAACATTTACATAGTGGTCTGAATTTGCCACATAGTCTTTAATTAACTTTGAAATAATCTTTCTGTTTGTATTACCAACAACAATGTCACAAATTTCATACACTTCATCTTCAGGAAATGCTTGTGACATACAACCTGTTACTACAATAATTGCATTTTCGTTATTTCTTCTAATTCTTCTGATTAGCTTTCTGTTTTTGCTATCACTTACAGAAGTTACAGTACAAGTATTTACAATAAAAATATCTGCATGGTCTTTGTCTTGACTATGAGTAAAACCATCCTTTAGCATAACCTCTGTCATAACCTGAGATTCGTACTGATTAACCTTACAACCCAGTGTAATTATATTAAATGTCATAAAATACTTCTCCTTTTAGTCATAACTTAAAGTATAATAATTTTCAAGAGAAATGTCAACTAAAGGATTGATAAATAATAATCAAAAATGCACACCATAAAATGATGTGCATTTAAGTTTAAATATTTAAATTTATTTTGTGCGACCAATATCAGTTCTATAATGTGCACCCTCAAAAGAGATTTTCTTTACTGCATTATAAGCATTGTTAAGTGCATCATCAAGAGTTTTACCACTGGCAGTAACACCTAGAACTCTACCACCGTTTGTGTAGAATTTGCCGTTTTCATACTTTGTACCGGCGTGATATACTGTTGCACCTTCAACTTGACCTTTATCATCAAGACCAAACATTTCAATACCCTTTTTGTATGATTCAGGGTAACCACCACTTGCCATAACAACACAAGCAGTTGGTTCATCTGACCATTCAATATTGATTTCATCTAGTCTTTCGTCAATAATTGCATCACAAATATCAACTAAATCTGTCTTTAATCTTGGAAGTACAACCTGTGCTTCAGGGTCACCAAAACGAGCATTATATTCAATTACCTTTGGTCCTTTTGGTGTCATCATTAAGCCAAAGTATAGACAACCCTTAAATGGTCTGCCCTCTGCTTTCATAGCATTTACTGTTGGAATAAAGATTTCTTCCATACACTGCTTTGCAAGTTCATCAGTATAGTAAGGGTTTGGACTGATTGTACCCATACCACCTGTGTTTAAACCTTCGTCATTGTCATATGCTCTCTTATGGTCCTTTGAACTAACCATAGGTTTAACTGTCTTACCGTCTGTAAAGGATAGAACAGAAACTTCAGGACCTGTTAGGAACTCTTCAATAACAATGTTGTTACCGGAAGAACCAAACTTCTTGTCCTCCATAATTGTCTTAATTGCTTCTACTGCATCTTCAACAGTTTGACAAATAAGAACACCCTTACCAAGTGCCAAGCCATCAGCCTTTACAACACATGGTGCCATATTATTTTCTTTAACCCAAGCAATTGCCTTTTCTGAGTCATCAAAAACTTCATACTGAGCAGTTGGAATATTGTACTTTTTCATTAGGTTCTTAGAGAAAACCTTTGATGCTTCAATAATAGCAGCCTTTGCATTTGGACCAAATGCACGAATACCGGCTTCTTCACAAGCATCTACCATACCGTCTGCAAGTGGGTCATCAGGAGCTACAAAAACCATATCAATGTTATTGTCTTTTGCAAAAGCTACCATTTTTTCTTTATCCATTACAGGGATATCAACAACTTCTGCATCTCTTGAAATACCACCGTTACCGGGAGCACAATAAAGCTTTTCTACCTTATCACTTTCAAGTAACTTTTTGATTAGGGCATGTTCTCTACCACCGGAACCAACCATTAATATTTTCATTTAAGTCACCTCATTAATGATGGAATAGTCTAATACCTGTAAAGCACATTGTCATATTGTACTTATTACAAGTATCAATTACATTATCATCACGAATTGAGCCACCAGGCTGTGCAACATACTGAACGCCACTTCTCTTAGCTCTTTCGATATTATCACCAAATGGGAAGAATGCATCACTACCTAGAGAAACACCTGAGAATGTGCTTAACCATTCTTTCTTTTCTTCTCTTGAAAGTGGTTCAGGCTTTTCAGTAAAGAACTGTTCCCATGTGCCGTCTGCTAGTACATCTTCGTAATCATCAGAAATATAAACATCAATTGTGTTATCTCTGTCAGGTCTTCTGATATTTTCCTTGAAAGGTAGGTTTAGACACTTTGGATGCTGACGAAGATACCAAATATCTGCCTTATTACCGGCTAGACGAGTACAGTGAATTCTTGACTGCTGGCCTGCACCAACACCGATAGCCTGACCGTCTTTTGCATAGCAAACTGAATTTGACTGTGTATATTTTAGAGTGATTAAAGCAATAAGTAAATCTCTCTTTGCTTCTTCAGGAAGTTCCTTATTTTCTGTGATAATATTCTTTGTTAAAAATTCTTCATCAATCTTTAGTTCGTTTCTGCCCTGCTGGAAAGTAACACCAAATACATCCTTATATTCCTGTGGAGCAGGTGTATAGTTAGGGTCAATCTTAACAATGTTATAGTTACCACGCTTTTTAGTCTTTAGAATTTCAAGTGCTTCGTCAGTATAACCAGGAGCAATGATACCGTCAGATACTTCTCTCTTTAGCAGTAAAGCAGTTTCCTTATCACATACATCAGAAAGTGCTGCCCAGTCACCGTAAGAACTCATTCTGTCAGCACCTCTGGCCTTTGCATAGGCTGATGCTAATGGTGAAAGTTCTAGGTCATCTACAAAGTAGATTTTCTTTAGTGTATCTGAAAGTTCTGTTGCAACAGCAGCACCTGCAGGAGAAACATGCTTAAATGATGCGGCAGCAGGTAGGCCTGTAGCAGCCTTTAGTTCCTTAACTAACTGCCAACTGTTGAAAGCATCCAAAAAGTTAATATAACCCGGTTTACCGTTTAGAACTTCGATTGGAAGGTCACTATCGTCTTTCATAAAAATTCTTGATGGTTTCTGGTTAGGGTTACAACCATACTTTAGTTCAAGTTCGTGCATAGTAATTCTCCTTATTTATTTTTATTAATAATTCTTGATGTTGCTTTACCTGTTGCAATATCAATATATCTTACGAATAGAGATACTTTGTTATCTTCGTTAAGTGCATTCCATACTTTATTAGTAAATGTATCAATATCATCATTATTAACATCTACAAGGGTTGGTTCGCCTTCATAGCTTGGTAGTGGATTACCGTCATTCATATATGTATGAATAAATCTACCTTTACCTGCTAGTGGGTTTTCATAAGAATAAGTAAATCTTAGTGAAGAATTTGGATCACCGTCATCACTCTTTAGAATTGACATATTCATATCCATTTTGCCATCGTTAATTTCGATAATACCTGAAATTCTTGGTGTATAGTTAGGACCGTCAGGTTCAAACTCTCTAGTGCGAAGTGACTGTTCAAAAGTTTGACCGTCTTTCATTAGGTCGTAAACAGTATCTGTCTGGTCACCATTTGTAACGATAGTCTTGTTACCAAGCACTCTAACAGGTGCATAGATAATTAGTGAAGGGTCTGTTAATTTGCTTTCATCAAAAGCCTGTGTACGGATACCGCCACCTTCTTCAACAAAAACTCTGTTACGGCTGTTTTCACTTCTACCCATAATAAAGTATGTGATTACAGCATTTTTACCGTCAGCAGTTCTGCCAAGCATAATGCCTCTGCCGGGATATGCGTTACTCTGAAGATCTTTCTCAAATGATATTGCTTTCACTATAAAGTACCTCTCATTCTGAAATTATTGTTTTGTTATCTTCTACTTTTATTTTGTCACTGCAAAATAATTCTACTGAAAGTGGAAGTATCTTCCACTCTACATTTTCCATAATTCTTCTTTGTAAAATTTCCGGTGTATCATCATTTTTAACTTCAACAGACTTTTGCATAATGATAGGGCCACCATCACACTCTTCTGTTACAAAGTGAGTTGTTGCACCTGAAATTTTAACACCCTTTTTTAGAGCTTCTTCGTGAACCTTTAGTCCGTAAAAACCTTCACCACAGAAACTTGGAATTAGGGCTGGATGAATATTGATAATTCTGTTTTCAAAGGCTGAAATCACCTTATGTCCTAAGATAGTCATAAAACCGGCTAGGACAACAAGGTCAGCACCTTTGCTCTTTAACAATTCTGTTAAAGCTGAATCATATTCATCAAACGTATCAAAATCTTTTCTTCTGATAACATCAGTATCTATATTATTATTTTTTGCTCTTTCCAGTGCATAGGCATTAGGATTAGAAGAAATTACTGTTGTAATCTTGCCACTTTTGATGATACCTGATTTTTCAGCATCAATAAGTGCCTGTAAATTAGTGCCACCACCGGAAACTAAAACAACTATATTCTTCATTATTCAAAAATAACTCCGTCATTACCTTCAACTAGTTCACCAAGAACTACTGCATCTTCACCGTAAGCCTTTAGTGTTTCAACTGCCTTATCAGCATTTTCCTTAGCAACTGCAACAATCATACCAATACCCATATTAAATGTATTGAACATATCATGTTCAGGAATGTTGCCAACTCTCTGAATTACCTTGAAGATTGGAAGTACAGGAACTGCATCTTTCTTAATCTTAGCAGTTAGACCGTCACTTAACATTCTAGGAATATTCTCATAGAAACCACCACCGGTAATGTGAGAAATAGCCTTTACATCAACTTTGCTGATTAGGTCTAGGATAGGCTTAACATAAATCTTTGTTGGAGTTAGAAGTGTTTCACCTAGAGGCTTATCAAGTTCAGGGTATTCGTTATGGATTGTGTTTTCATCAATACCAAATACTTTTCTTACCAGTGAGAAACCATTTGAATGAACACCACTTGATGGTAAACCGATAAGTACATCACCGGCTGTTAGTTTACTACCGTCAATGATTTTCTTCTTATCAACAATACCTACTGAGAAACCTGCAACATCATATTCATCAACAGGATAGAAACCAGGCATTTCAGCAGTTTCACCACCAACTAGTGCTGAATAAGACATTTCACAACCATCAGCAATACCTGATACAATTTGTGCTACCTTTTCAGGAACATTCTTTCCAACTGCGATGTAATCTAGGAAAAACATTGGCTTTGCACCACAACATACAACATCATTAACACACATTGCAACTGCGTCAATACCGATTGTATCGTGCTTATCAAGTAAGAAAGCAAGTTTTAGCTTTGTACCAACACCATCAGTACCACTTACTAGGATTGGTTCTTCCATACCTTTCATATCAGGAGCAAATAGACCACCAAAACCACCGATGCCTGAAACAACACCTGATGTTTTTGTTCTCTTAACATGCTCTTTCATTAATTCAACTGCTTTGTAACCTGCTGTTACATCAACACCTGCATTCTTATAACTTTCTGAAAAACTATTTTTCATAATACACCTCTTATTTGGAAAGTTTTATTTTCTTGCTGAATTTATCAACATAGTTTTCTTTTGGTACCGGACCTGTGTAATTACCTGTGAAACAAGCATCACAAACAGAAACACCGTTTTCGTTAGAGATTTTTCTTAGGCTTTCAATGCTTAAGAAACCTAATGAATCTGAACCTACAAAATTCTGTAGTTCCTCAACTGTCATTAGGTTGGCAATCATATTCTTCTCAGTATGTAAATCTGAACCATAATAACAAGAATATTTTAGTGGTGGTGAAGAAATTCTCATATGAACTTCAGCAGCACCTGCCTCTCTAAGTAATTTAACAATGTGACTTGCTGTACTACCATGAACAATTGAGTCGTCAATAATAACAACCTTCTTGCCTCTTACCTTATGCTTTAATACATTTAGTCGCATCATTAGTAGTCGTTCTTTCTTAGTATTTTTCATTGAAGAAAGGCTACGACCTATATATTTATTTTTAACAAAAACTGCACTGTAAGGAATACCGGATTCTTCTGCATAACCTTGGGCAGCTTCATTACCTGAGTCAGGAACACCACAAACAAGGTCAGCCTCTACAGGGAAGTCCCTTGCAAGTTCCTTACCGAATTCTTTTCTTACTGCGTGAACAGGACCACAATCAAGGATACTGTCAGGTCTAGCAATATAAACATATTCAAATACGCATAAAGCAGACTTCTTAGGCTTTTCAATCATATATGAATGGAAGCCGTCTTCGTCAATAACAACCATTTCACCAGGCTTTACATGACGAATAAACTGTGCACCGATTGAGTCAAATGCACAACTTTCAGATGCTACAACATAGCTTTGACCCAGTTTACCTACGCATAATGGACGGAAACCATAAGGGTCTCTAACTGCAATTAACTTACTTGGTGAAGTAAGAACAAATGAATAAGCACCTTCAATTTTATTACAAGCATTTTTAACTGCATCTTCAATAGTTTCACTATTTACTCTTTCTGTTGCAATAACATAAGCAATAAGTTCTGCATTTGAGAAAGACTGGAAAATAGCTCCACCCTCTTCAAGGTTCTTTCTAATTTCAGCAAAATTAGTAATTGAACCATTATGACAAATTGCAAGTGAACCTTGAATATATCTAATAACAAGCGGCTGAGAACCGGCTCTGTCAAGTGCTTGATATGGAGTATATCTAACATGAGCAATAGCAATCTTACCGTCAGTACCCAGTTCTTCCATAGCTTGATTAGTCAGCACTTCTGAAACCATACCAACATCTTTGATTGACTTAAAATTGCCATCATTGTTTACTGCAATACCGGCACTTTCTTGACCACGATGTTGAAGTGCATAGAGGGCATCTCTTGAGATTGAAGCAACATCTACTTCATCATCCATCTTATAGATACCGAACACACCACATTCTTCGTGAACTTTTTCATTATAAAAATCTAGGGAATTATTTTTCAAATTTCATCAACCTTACTCTGAATATCTTTATCCTTAGAAACAACTGTTTCAGCCATTTTCTTTCGGTTATCAACTAACTTCTGTGCTAAAGTTTCATCTGATAGTGCTAACATTTGGATTGCAAGAATTGCAGCATTTGCAGCACCATTAACAGCAACAGTAGCAACAGGAATACCTGTTGGCATCATAACTGTAGCAAGTAAAGCGTCCATACCGTCAAAACAAGGACCTTTACAAGGAATACCGATAACAGGAAGTGTTGTATTAGCAGCAAGAACACCACCTAAATGAGCAGCCATACCGGCTGCAGCAATAATAACACCAAAGCCATTCTTAATTGCATTCTTAGCAAATTCAGATGCTTCATCAGGTGTTCTGTGAGCTGACATAACATGAACTTCAAAAGGAACTTCATAATCTTTCAACTGCTTAATAGCTTTTGAAACTATTGGAAAATCGCTATCAGAACCCATAATAATTGCAACTTTTTTCATAATGATCACCTTTCGTTACAAAAATCAGCTAGTAAAAACAAATGTATTTTTATTAGCTACATAATTTTACCCTTTAATTATATATAAAAATAGAATAAAATTCAATAGATATAGGCGAATTTTTGACACTGTAACACTACATTCTGTGAAATTATATATAATACACTACACAAACATAAAGAATAATGTATCTTAATGTATAAATATGTATGAACAAACTATAAATATAAAAAATGAGCTACCTAAAATAGGTAGCTCCGGTTATTATTTGTTATCGTTAGAGATAATTTCCTTAATAGCAGTTGCAGCTGTTGCAAGTGGCTTAATATCTGATGGGATAATAATCTTTGTAGACTGACCATCGGCAACTTTTTGGAATGTTTCGTAACTCTTTAGTTGTAGTACTTCTTCAATTGGCTTTGCTTCATTTAGAAGTTTTAGAGCATCTGCCTGAGCCTTTTGAACAAGCATAATAGCTTCAGCTTCACCCTGAGCCTCTCTAACCTTTGATTCCTTAATTGCATCAGCTTTTAGGATTGTTGATTCCTTTAGACCTTCTGCTTTTAGGATTTGACTCTTCTTCTCACCTTCAGCTTCAAGAATTTTTGCTCTTCTTTCTCTTTCAGCTTTCATCTGCTTTTCCATTGCATCCTGAATTTCTTTTGGTGGAAGAATATTCTTTAGTTCAACTCTGATTACACGAATACCCCAAGGGTCTGTTGCAGTGTCCAGAATTGTACGGATTTTATCATTGATAGTATCTCTTGAAGTTAGAGTTGCATCAAGTTCCAAGTCACCGATAATATTTCTTAAAGTTGTAGCAGTTAGATTTTCAATAGCTGACAGTGGTCTTTCAACACCATAAGTATATAACTTAGGGTCAGTAATAGCAAAGTAAACTACTGTATCAATCTGCATAGTAACATTATCTTTTGTAATAACCGGTTGTGGTGGAAAATCTACAACCTGTTCTTTTAGTGAAAGTTTCTTAGCTATACGGTCAACAAATGGTACTTTTAGGTGTAAACCTGTGTTCCATGTTGTTTGGTAAGTACCAAGTCTTTCAATAACATAAGCATGAGCTTGTGGTACGATTTTAATATTCTTTACGATTACGATAATTATTGCAATGATAATTGCTGCAATAATCACTAGCTTTACTATTGGATCCATAATTTACTCCTTTACCGGTGAAACAATTAGTTTTACACCTTTAATATCCTTTACTATAACTACACTATCTGTAGGAATTACTGAGCCGTCATCACTTGTAGCAGACCACACAGTGCCTTTTAGGTTTACAAGTCCTACACCTAGAGTGTTATTAATTTCTTCTTTTACTACACCTTTCATTCCAATATATCTATCGGAATTAGTCGGTAATTTCTTGGTTCTTGTGATTTTCTTTACAATAGGTTTTGTGGCTATTAGTGTTGCAACAGAAATAACTATAAACAGAATTATTTGTAACCAAATATTATCAGGTACGAAAATTGAAACTATTGCAGAAACAACTGCTCCCAAAACAAACCATATAGACACAAGCTGATAAGTTACACCCTCAATAATAGCCATAAAGAGTGCTATACCAAACCATATATAAGGCATCATTTCCAATTTGACAACCTCCTTTTAGAAAATTATATCACAAGTAAAATAGTCGAGTCAACAAAAAACACTACACATTTCATATATTTTGTGTTATAATAATTTTAGAACTTATGGAAGAAGGTGACTCTATGTCCTTTGATACATTTGATGAAGGAATTAATCCCGGTGGAATGAGAAGTAAGAATGAAATTAGAATACTGATTTGTTATTTAATTAAGTCTGTGAAAGCTCCGGTTAGCAAAGAATTGATTTTGGAGTCACTACAAAAAGATGGACTTGCTAATTACTTTGAAGCTAGTGCTTGTTTTGATGATTTAGTCAAAAACAGACATATTACTGTTAATGGCAACAACAAATACACACTTACAGAAGATGGTATGATGATTGCCACTCAGCTTGAGGATTCCTTGGCTTATACAGTAAAGGAAAAGGCCTTTCACTGTGTAATGATGTTACTTGAAAAAGAAAAGACTGAAAGAGAAAACAAGGTTGAAATTGTTAAAAATGAAAGAGGATACAATGTAAAATGCTCTATCACAAGTGAGGGGCTGACTATTCTTTCTCTTGAATTTTATGTTCCGGACTATGAACAAGCAAAGTTAGTTAAGAAGAACTTTAGGAAAAATCCGGAATTACTATATAAGACTACAATTTCAGTATTGTCAAAACAGAAGGATTTATTAACCGACACACTAAAAGACCTAGAAATGTTGTCATAACAAATTTAGGAAAAGTAAAAGTGCTACTGCCGGAACTCCACCACCTGCTGAAACTCCAACAGTAAACATACTGATTGGTATATGTACTTGGGTTATTACAGAGGTTACATTTACTAAAAACAGTGCAGAAAGCCCTATAATCATACTACCAAAAGCCCTTAATAAGGGCTTTTTATTTTTGCCTAATTTATGTAAAACAGCAAGAATAATTAAGATAATAACAAGCATAGAAAGTAGATAATAGTCCATAAAATCACCACAAAATAAAAAATACCGATGGAACTTGTCCATCGGTAAATTATATGCATTATATTACTCGCTTATTACTTAAAGTTAGCAATAATATCAAGAACGATAACAAATACTACGAAACCTGCTGCGAAAACCTTTGTCCATCTTGATAGGAATGAATCCCAACTTCTTGCCTTGTTCTTAGAGAAGAAAGAATCAGCTGCACCGGTGATAACACCTAGACCCTGCTGGTTGCCTTCCTGTAGAACAACAACTAGAATAATTAGTACACAAAATAGAATAAGTAATGCACCAAGGATATAACTAACTACGCCCATTTCAACTCACCTTTCATTAGAATTAATCAGTCTTTTAGAAAATAATAACACAAAACCATTTAAAAATCAAGTATAATTTTTTATTTTAACCTTATAAAATAGAAAGTTGTTCGTTGCCACTATCTTCTTCAGTTAAAAAAGCACCTAAAGCCGGTAGTGTTTTGGTTCTGTATCGTGATGGCTTTGAGAACAAGCCATCAGTATATTCTTCTAGTTTTTCAAGGTACTGACCTTTTTTCATTCGCATTACAGCGACACCTTGAGTATTCTTTGTATTCTTTAAGTTTATTACACCAGTATGGATAAGCAGAACTCTGCCACCTGATGAAGTTAACATTAATTCCTTGTCTTCATCAAGCCACATTACATCAGAAAGTGGTGACTTATCTGAATAAGCACTAACAAGTTTCTTACGGTTAGTCTTTGTATAATAAGCATTCATAGGTACTTTTGCAAGTTTACCGTTTTCAAATGCAAATACAAACATACCGTTGTAGTCCTTTGTAACAAACATTTTCAGTGGGACTTCTCCTTCATCCATTTGAAGTTTAGCCGGTACATAATCACCCAGTACACTTGCCTTTGTATCATCAAAGTCTGAGGCTTTGCTCTTATAAACCTGACACTTATTAGTAAAGAATAACAGTTCAGCAGTATTGGTAGACTCATAGTGCTGAATCATCATATCCCCTTCCTTTAGCTTTTGTTCACTGCTCATACGAAGTGACTGAGGAGTAATTTTCTTGAAATAACCCTCTTTACTAAAGAATAGATTTACAGGATAATCAGGTACTTCTTCAACATATGACTCATTGCTTTCATCAACATTGTATAGTAATTCGGAAACTCTGTCTTTGCCGTATTTATCAGCAACATTCTTTAGTTCCTTAACTATGATAGTCTTTACTCTCTGTTTACTTGCTAAAATTGCTTCTAGCTCTGCAATATCCTTTTCAAGACTTTCGATTTCTTCAATTCTCTTTAGGATATATTCTTTATTTAAATGTCTTAGTTTAATTTCTGCAACATATTCAGCCTGAGTTTCATCAATGCCGAAACCTATCATTAGGTTAGGTACAACTTCACTTTCTTCTTCAGTTTCTCTGACAATTTTTACTGCCTTATCAATATCAAGTAAAATTGCCTTTAGACCTTTTAGAAGATGAAGTTTCTCTTGCTTTTTGTTTAAATCAAAATATGTTCTTCTTCTTACACATTCAACTCTAAATGCTATCCATTCATTAAGAAGTTCTCTAACACCCATTACTCTTGGTACACCGGCTATTAGCACATTAAAGTTACAACTAAAACTATCCTGTAATGTTGTAAGTTTAAATAACTTCATCATTAGCTTTTCAGGGTCAGTACCACGCTTTAGGTCGATTGTGATTTTTAGACCGTCAAGACCTGTTTCATCACGAATATCGGCAACTTCCTTAACTTTGCCTTGCTTAGACAAATCAATAATTTTTTCAATAATTACTTCACAAGAAGTTGATGGTGGAATTGAGAAAATATCAATACAGTTATTTGCTTTATCATACTGATACTTTGCTCTAACCTTGATACCACCACGACCGGTTTCATAAATTTTCTTAATGGCACTTTCATCATAGATAATCTGTCCACTACCAATAAAGTCAGGTGCAGGTAAAGTCGACATAATGTCATGGTCTTTATCACGAATAAGTGCTGCTGTAGTTTCACAAACTTCACGCAAGTTAAATGAACAAATGTTAGACGCCATACCTACGGCAATACCTGTATTTGCATTAACCAGTACAGATGGAAAAGTTGCCGGTAAAAGTGAAGGCTCTTTCATTGTATTATCGTAGTTATCTACAAAGTCAACTGTATCTTTATCAATATCCTTAAAAAGTTCATTACAGATTGGGTCAAGTTTTGCTTCAGTATATCTTGATGCAGCCCATGCCATATCTCTGCTGTAGAACTTACCGAAGTTACCCTTTGAGTCAACATATGGATGTAAAAGTGCTTCATAACCTCTTGACAGTCTAACCATTGTATCATAGATAGCTGAGTCACCATGAGGATTAAGTTTCATTGTTGCACCAACAATGTTGGCTGACTTTGTTCTCTTACCTGTTAAAAGTCCCATTTTGTACATTGTGTAAAGTAGCTTTCTATGAGATGGCTTAAATCCGTCAATTTCAGGAATTGCTCTGGACATAATAACACTCATTGCATAAGGCATATAGTTTTCTTCAATAGTTGATGCAATCTTTTGCTCTACTACTTCACCTGCACCGTCAATTACACCGTCAATCTTAGGTAATTGAGGAGCTTTTGGCTCTTTCTTCTTTCTTGCCACAGTAACTCACATCCTTAACTTAAATCTAAGTTATCTACATATTCAGCACCATGGTTTACAATATAGTCTTTTCTACCTTGTAAATTGTCACCTAGTAGAATATCAAACATTTCTGCTGTACGCTTTACATCATCCGGCATAACCTTAATAAGTCTTCTTGTTGCCGGATTCATTGTAGTTAGGTTCATCATTTCAGGTTCGTTTTCACCAAGACCTTTACTACGCTGAACGGTAAACTTTTCTTTGCCGATTTCTTTAATATACTTTTCTTTCTCTGCCTCGGTATAAGCAAAATAAACCTTTTTCTTTGTTGTAATTTCGTAAAGAGGTGATTCTGCTATAAATACCTTGCCTTCTTCAATTAGTGTTGGTGTAAGTCTATACACCATAGTAAGTAAAAGTGTTCTAATCTGGAAACCGTCAACATCGGCATCAGTACAAAAAATAATTCGTTTCCATCTTAGTAAATTCATATCAAAAGTAGCTAAGTCCTTATTTGCTTTTGACTTAACTTCAACACCACAACCCAAAACTTTTAGCAAGTCGGTAATAATGTCACTTTTGAAAATTTTATTTAAATCTGCTTTTAGGCAGTTAAGTATCTTACCTCTGATAGGCATAATTGCTTGGAAGTTTGGGTCTCTTGCTTGTTTACAAGCACCTAAAGCTGAGTCACCTTCCACTATGAATAATTCTCTTTCAGAATTATCTTTACTTCTGCAGTCAACAAATTTTGCTACTCTGTTTGTCATATCAAGAGAACTTGTTAAGTTCTTCTTAATTCTAACTCTTGTTTTTTCGGCATCTTCTCTACTTCTCTTGTTAATAAGAACCTGATTACAGATTTTCTCTGCTTCAAGTGGTGTTTCGATAAAGTAGATTTCAAGTTCATGACGCAAAAACTCAACCATTGCATCTTGGATACCTTTATTTGTAATAGCCTTTTTAGTTTGGTTTTCGTAAGAAGTCATACTGGAGAAACTGGAGATTACAATTACAAGACAATCTTCTACATCTTCAAAAGTAATTTTCTTTTCGTTCTTAGTATATTTACCGTTATTCTTTAACCATTGGTCAATCTGATATACAAAAGCATTTTTAACTGCCTTTTCAGGTGCACCACCATATTCCAAATAACTTGAGTTGTGGTAATATTCGTGCATAGAAACCTTGTTTGAAAATGCAACTGCAATTGTCATTTTGCATTTATATTCAGGTTTATCTTTTCTGTCACGAACCTTTTGTTCTGTTGACCATGTTTGAGTTGTTGAAAGGCCTTGATCACCTACTACTTCATTTACATAGTCGGTGATACCGTTTTCATACTTAAACTCTGTTACTTCAAACTTACCATTTACTTGGTTTCTGAAAACAAAGTTTACACCTGCATTTACAATTGACTGTTTCTTTATTACATCTAAGAAATAGTCAGCTGTAATATTTATATCTGTGAAAACTTCTAAATCAGGTTTCCACTTGATGATTGTACCGGTATCCTTCTTGTCATATTTTTCTTTATGAAGTCCACCGACATTCTCACCTTTTTCAAAATGAAGGGTAAATTTCTGCCCATCTCTACGGATATTTACATCCATATATTCTGATGAATACTGAGTTGAACAAAGACCTAAACCATTTAAACCTAGAGAAAACTCATAGTTTTCACCGTCATTGTTGTTGTATTTACCACCGGCATACAGTTCACAAAATACTAGTTCCCAGTTATATCTTTCTTCATTCTTGTTGTAATCAACAGGAATACCTCTACCATGGTCCTCAATCTGAATTGAGCCATCGGCAAACTTTGTAACTATTATTTCGTTACCATAGCCTTCTCTAGCTTCATCTATGGAGTTAGAAAGTATTTCAAAGACTGAATGGCAACAGCCCTCTATACCATCAGAACCAAAAATAACAGCAGGTCTTTTTCGTACTCTATCGGCACCTTTTAAAGAACTGATACTGTCATTTCCGTATTCTTGTGTCTTTTTCTTTGCCACTTAATCTTCTCCCTTCAATTTATTGATTTTATCTCTAATATAGGCAGCATGTTCAAATTCAAGCAACTTTGCTGCTGCTTTCATTTCTTTTGTTAACTGCTCTATAAGTTTCTTCTTTTCACCCTTAGTTAGCTTTTTACTGTTAAAGTCTTTTTCTTCTTTACGGGTACTGATTTCCAGAACATCAGCAACCTTTTTCTTAATAGTCTTAGGTGTAATGTTGTGGTCTTTGTTATACTGTTGCTGAATTTCTCTTCTACGGGTAGTTTCTCTTATTGCTGACTCCATAGAAGGTGTTACTGTATCAGCATACATAATAACCTTACCTTCACTGTTTCTTGCTGCTCTGCCTATTGTTTGAATTAAACTGCGTTCAGAACGAAGGAAACCTTCCTTATCAGCATCTAGGATAGCAACTAGAGAAACTTCCGGAATATCAAGTCCTTCACGAAGTAGGTTGATACCAACAAGTACATCAAACTCACCCAAACGCAAGTCCCTAATAATTTCCATTCTTTCAACAGTATCTATATCATGGTGCATATATCGCACCCTAATATCCATTTGTTCAAAATAATCAGTTAAGTCCTCAGCCATTTTCTTGGTTAAGGTTGTAACTAATGTTCTTTCATTCTTTTCTGTTCTAATATTTATTTCAGAAATCAAGTCATCTAGCTGACCTTCAGTTGGTCTTACATCAATTTCAGGGTCAAGCAGACCTGTTGGTCTGATAATTTGTTCTGCAACCACACTACTTTTTTCAAGTTCTAAGTCACCCGGTGTTGCTGACACAAAGCAGACTTGATTTATTCTATCATAAAATTCATCAAAATTTAAAGGACGGTTGTCATAAGCTGATGGTAATCTGAATCCATAATCAATAAGACTTTTCTTTCTTGAAAGGTTACCACCATACATACCTCTAACTTGGGGTAAAGTTACATGGCTTTCATCAACAAAAAGCAGAAAATCTTTCGGAAAATAATCCAGCAAAGTAAATGGGGCTGTACCCTTCTCTAGTCCGGCTAAAACACTTGTATAGTTTTCAATACCGGTACAAAATCCGATTTCTTGGAGCATTTCAATATCGTATCTTGTTCTTTGTTCAAGTCGTTGAGCCTCTAGGAGTTTACCCTCACTTTTGAAATATTCCAGTCTCTCGTCAAGTTCTTTTTCTATTCTTGCAATAGCCGGTTCCATCTTTTCTTTAGGAACAATGTAGTGAGATGCAGGGTAAATTGCAACATGCTTTAGAATAGAATTCAGTTCACCTGTTAGTGGGTTAATTTCGGATATTCTGTCAATTTCATCACCAAAATATTCTACTCTTATAATATAGTCGGAAGAAGCTGCAGGGAAAATTTCTATTGTGTCGCCCTTTACTCTAAATTTATTTCTGGTAAAGTTAATGTCGTTTCTCTCATATTGCAGTTCTACTAACTTTGCAACAAGTTCTTCCATTGGTTTTTCCATTCCCGGTCTAAGGGAAATAACCATATTACGGTAATCTATAGGGTTACCTAAACTATAGATACAAGAAACTGAGGCAACAATAATAACATCTCGTCTTTCGGATAGTGCTAAAGTTGCACTATGTCTGAGTTTGTCGATTTCGTCATTAATGCTACTATCCTTTTCAATATAAGTATCGGTTGATGGCACATAGGCTTCAGGTTGGTAGTAGTCATAGTAGGATACAAAATATTCTACTGCATTATCAGGGAAAAATTCTTTAAACTCTGAGCATAGCTGGGCTGCTAAAGTTTTGTTATGTGCTAAAATCAAAGTAGGTCTGTTTACCTTTTCAATAACATTAGCCATTGTGAAAGTTTTACCTGAACCTGTTACACCTAAAAGTGTTTGTTCTTTGTTGCCGTTTTCGATACTCTTTACTAATGTATCAATAGCTTGTGGCTGGTCACCTGTTGGTTTATATTCAGATTTAAGTTTAAAATCCATAAAACTCAATCATCCTTTAAATAAAAAATACTACCTGTCAGTTCACTTTCGGCAAGTGAAATACAATCATTATCTGCAACTATAATATGGTCAATTAAATGTGAACCTATTAAGTCAAGGGTAGTAATTAAATTTTTTGTGATAATTATATCTTCCTTTGATGGAAAAGCCACACCACTTGGGTGATTATGGGCAACTACTGCTGTATGAGCGTTATAATTCATAACAAGTTCAACAATTTTACGAACAGGCATTTCTGAACTTGTGAAAGAACCTCTTGCTACACTGCCAAAGAAAAGTTCTTTGCCCTTTGAATCCATCAACAATAAATATACTTCTTCAGAATCCTTGCCAATATACTTAGGTAAAAAATAATCACCTAAATGTTCCAAATCAATAATCTTATCGGCATTGTTATGTTTATCGCTAATGTAAATACGAGTAAACTCAGGAATCATCTTGATAAGTATTGCAGTATGCTCACTTACTCCACACTCCATAATAGTGTTGATTGGAGAGTCACAAAGAGCAGAAAAAGAGCCAAACTTATTTAACAGTTTATGTGCAATACCGTTTGTATCTTTCCTTGGACAAGCATAGTAAAGTAGCATTTCAAGTTGTTCGTGTTGTTCAAAAATTTCCAAAGTACCGGCATCAAGAAACTTTTTCTTCATTCTGGAACGATGGTTTGCATGTACATTTTCATTCGCCATATGAATCACCAAAGCATAATTTCTCACAATATTCTACATCATAATAATGTATCACAACATATTGTGATAGGTCAATTATAATTACACAACTGTAATCTTAAATTTATGATTTATTAAATAATTTTCTATATTTTATGGGGATTTTTAAGCATATTAAATTAAAAAATAAGCCATAAAACCTTATACAAGGAATTATGGCATTTATGATTTATTCACTTATATTCATTAGCATTGATAAATATGAAGTATTGATTGTGTCTTTCATTGAGTAACCTAACTTTAGCAATAGGTTTTCTAATACTTCTAATGATTTTTCTTTTTCAGAATTATTTTCCACTATAATTTCTAATTCCAAATAGTCACCTAAACCCTTAACAGTATCTACACAAGCAGTTATATTGTTGTTTTTTAGGTATTGTCTTTCCTTTACAAGTGGTGGTACTGACTTAAAGCCTATATTTTCTAAAATTTCTTTAACAATATTAGAGTTTTTCACTTCAGTTTCAAGTTCTTTTCTTGACATAGAAATATTGTCTAGCTTTGCACCTTTATATGTAATCACCGATTTAGTTTCATTTGTAGATTTATTAAGTACATTTCTTATTCTCAATGCCTCATCAAGTGAAATAAAATCGTGATGTGATGAAGTAAAGTAAGTGTCGGTTTCTATCACTAAACTTGACTTTGTGAAATTTAGATTTTCTAATTTACTAATAATTTCTTCTTTGCTAGAAATTTTTACTTTTAATTCAACTTCAATACTCATATTACTTTGCCCAAGTTACTTTGTCTTTGTCACCTGTATAATCAAACTTACCGTCATTCTTTTCTTCCAATGCTTTTATCATATGATAGGTAAATTCATTATAAGGTGTTTTAATATTCAGTTCTTTTCCCATACGAATTAATGCACCTGAAAACATATCAATCTCTGTATGTTTTTTTGCATCTAAGTCTTGTAATGTAGAATATCTTGCTGAGGCAGGTACTGCACTGCCTCTCTTTGATAGTTCTCCTGACTTATTAATATCAATCCCCTTTGATGTTGCTATAGTTTCAAGTTCATTTCTTAAACCGTCACTAATAGCTTTCATATGGATACTGTCTTCATAACAACCTACACCTGCACCTAAAATCGCTTGTGGTAAATTGTTACACACATTAAGTCTAAACTTTGCCCACATTTCTTCTAATATATAATCGGTATATCTATAGTGAAGTCCTGTGTTGCTAAATAGTTCTTCAATAGCCTTTACTCTTTCACTATAATATGGTTCTTCTGTTTCACCAAAAATTATACCTAGTGTGGTTTCAGGATTAAAGCAGTAACCGTTATTTTCTTTATGAGAAGCAACTTTAATAAATGAATGGATAACATTTTTCTTGCCTATTTCTGCTGAAATAATTTCTTCACTGTCAACACCATTCATCAAACTCATAACAACAGTATTTTCATTAACTGCACTTGCAATTGTTTTTACTGCATTTTGTAATGAATTGTACTTTAATGCTACTATTAATAAATCAATATCCTTTTCTGTTGATGACCACACATTAGGATAATACTTTTCACTATTAATAGTAATACCTTTCTTTAGTCTTTCTGCTCTTTCACCCTCAGTTATAACACCAAGTTGGATATTATCTTTCTGTGAAAGTCCCCAAATTACATATGAGCCAACTGCTCCTGCACCAAGGACTGCTACTTTCTTTATTTTCATATTTTTTCAACCTTATCTTTAATAAACTAAAATTAGTATAAACTTATTTAATAATATGGTCAATAAAAATTATCTGGCAATAAAAAATAAAGTATGATATAATAGCCTAGCAAAAGAAAGAAGGTTAATATGGATTATTCACAAATTTTAGCTAAAGAATTTAACATTAAAGAACAATACGCAACTAATATTATTAGTTTGCTTGATGAGGGAAATACAATTCCGTTTATTGCAAGATACCGTAAAGAAATGCATGGTTCTATGGATGACCAGCTAATAAGAGAATTTTCTGAAAAATTGGAGTATCTACGCAACCTTGATAAGCGTAGAGAAGAAATTAGAAACCTTATTAATGAACAAGAAAAATTAACTGATGAAATTTCTGTTTCACTTGATAAGGCAGTTACACTTAGTGAACTTGAGGATATTTACAGACCTTTTAAGCCTAAGAGAAAAACCAGAGCATCCATTGCTAAGGAAAAAGGTCTTGTACCACTTGCTATTGAAATACTTTTACAAGATAGCAAATTTAACCCTAATAAGTCGGCTGAAAAATATGTAAATGCTGAAAAAGGTGTTGAAAGTGTAGAAGATGCTATTAATGGTGCTAAGGACATTATTGCTGAACAGATTTCCGATAATTCAAAAATTAGAAAGACTATCAGAAAAATGCTAAACAACTATGGCACAGTAGTTTCTGTTGCAAGTGATAAAGACAAGGACAGTGTTTATAGGTCATACTACGAATACAGTGAACCTGTAAAGAAAATTGCCGACCACAGACTTCTTGCTATTAACAGAGGTGAGAAAGATGGTTTCTTGAAAGTATCTATTCAATGTGATGATGAAAAGTTTATTGAATATATCAACAATGAAACTATCAACTACAAAAATGACTTATGCAGTGACATTATCAAAGAAGCCGGTGCTGACGCTTATCAGCGACTTATTTTCCCATCTATTGAGAGGGAAATTCGTTCTGCTTTAACTGAAAATGCTTGTGAAAACTCAATGAAGGTTTTTGCAATTAATCTAAAGCAATTACTAATGCAACCACCTGTAAAAGGTAAAACTGTACTTGGACTTGACCCTGGTTACAGAACAGGTTGTAAGGTTGCAGTTGTAGATGAAACAGGTAAGGTACTTGACACAACAGTTATCTACCCTACTCACGGTGAAATTAAGGTTAAGCAATCTAAGGAAAAGATTATTCAGTTAATCAAGAAATATGATGTAGATATTATTTCTATCGGTAACGGTACTGCAAGTAAAGAAACTGAAATGTTTGCAGTTGATGTTATTAAGGACTGTGGCAAAGATGTTAAGTATATGGTAGTTAGTGAGGCCGGTGCATCGGTTTATTCTGCATCTAAACTTGCTGCTAAAGAACTTCCTGAACTTGACCTTACACTAAGAAGTGCAGTTTCTATTGCAAGAAGAATTCAAGATCCACTTGCTGAACTGGTAAAGATTGAGCCTAAGGCAATTGGTGTTGGTCAATATCAACATGATATGCCACAAAAAAGACTTGCTGAGACACTTGACGGTGTTGTTGAAAACTGTGTTAACTCAGTAGGTGCTGACCTAAATACTGCTTCACCTGCATTACTTTCTAGAGTTGCCGGTCTTAATGCTACTGTATGCAACAACATTGTAAAATACAGAGAAGAAAACGGTGCATTCTCTTCAAGAAGTGAACTAAAGAAAGTACCTAAACTTGGTCCTAAGGCATTTGAGCAATGTGCCGGTTTCCTTAGAGTTGCTGAAAGTAAAAATCCATTTGACAACACAGGTGTTCACCCTGAAAGTTATAGCAATGCAAAAGAACTGCTAAAGACACTTAACTACAGTGACAAAGATATTAAAACCGGTGACTACTCTGACCTATCAGCTAGAGTAAAGAACTTTGGCAGTAAGAAACTTGCTGACATTGTTGAAATCGGATTACCTACACTTGACGATATTGTAAAGGAACTTTCTAAACCGGGTCGTGACCCTAGAGATGAACTTCCAGCACCTATGCTAAGAAGTGATGTACTTGATATTAAGGACTTAAAGGAAGGTATGGAACTTAAGGGTACTGTAAGAAATGTAATTGACTTTGGTGCATTTATTGACATTGGTGTGCATCAAGACGGACTTGTACATATTTCTCAAATCTGTGATAAGTACATTAAGCATCCATCAGAAGTGCTAAAAGTCGGTGACATTGTAAAGGTAAAAATTCTTTCTGTTGAACCTGAAAAGAATAGAATTGCTTTAACTATGAAGTTTTGATTTGTGTTGTCAATTTACTTGTGGGTCAAGAAAAAATTTTTATACAAAAAATATCATTAAAAGACTAAGAAACTGCTAAAATCTAGCAGTTTCTTTTGTTATGTAATAATATTATTTTATTAGATAATGCTGATTAACCTATCTATTTGTTAACAACTTTACCGTTACTATCTACTTTTTTAGGGAAAGAAGTGCATACTTTCCACTGGGCATCGGTTTTGAAACCGGTGTCATAACCGATGCCCCTATAGGTGTGTTAAAGTTAATTTGACTAAGCGAATTAACTTTAGTTCCATAGGGTACGACTATTGTTTATTTGAATAGTCGTACTTAATTTTTACTGCTTTTACATCTGACCAAGGACTATACTGAGGATAATAATAACTAGCAAAAGTTATTTGTGAATATTTAATATTTCTACCAGTATAAAAATCAATATGATAAGCTATACCATCGGTTTTAAATCTACATCTGAAATAATAGGTTTTACCTTTTTTCAAATCGCTTAACTTATTATTCCATCCAAAAGTTTTATGCTTTTTAAAATCAGGTGTTTCACTATATTGACCTATATATTCACCACAATTTGCTTCATATAAAATATTATCAAAATAGGCATATGTATAACTTTCACTTTGGTGTACAGTTACTTTAGGCTTTGTAGGTTTAATATCATAATCTAAGTAAGAAACACCATAGAATTTACCTTTACCGATAATCATTGCATATGCTTTACCCGGATTAATATTGTTTACATATTTAACGGTATAATCTCTATTAGGTTTTAGAACCTGTTTACCCCTTTTTATAGTAAACTTAATATTCCTTTCTTTACCGTTAAACCTCATATAACGGTCACCACCGGAAGTTTTATACTTCTTATCAACATTGTATTTAAAACCATATGTTCCTAGATAAGCTATATCTCCATAAATATTACCTTTTATAGAATAATCAAGCCCACATTGTCTTGCGTAAGACTCTGCCCTTGAACCACCATCACATACAATCAATGAATTAAAATCATAAGTTACATTATACATACTAGCGTTATGTTTTACATAACCATACAAACCTTTAATATATGTTATTGTCTTTGGTATTTTGATTTTTCTGAACTGATAACCCCATCCTTTATCCTCTAACACTAACCTTTTTACTATGTGTCCGTTAAGTTTAGATGGTATTTTCCAATATTTAACTGCATAATCATGGTTATTACTTTCGTAAGTTGGACCATAATAATTTATTACTGTCGCATAACCGTTTTTATCTAATGTATAGCAACAATTATTACTTTTATATATCCTTGACTTTGCACTAACTGTAGGTACTATAGATACTACAGAAATAGCCATTACCAATGTTAACAACAATGCTAATAATTTTTTCATAAAATCACCCTCCTCTATTTGTTAACAATATTACCGTTACTATCTACTTTTTTAGAGAAAGAAGTGCATACTTTCCACTGGGCATCGGTTATGAAACTAGTGTCATAACCGATGCCCTTATAGGTGTGTTAAAGTTAATTTGACTAAGCAAATTAACTTTAGTTCTATAGGGTACGACTATTGTTTATTTGAATAGTCATACTTAATTTTTACTGCTTTTACATCTGACCAAGGACTATACTGAGGATAATAATAACTAGCAAAAGTTATTTGTGAATATTTAATATTTCTACCAGTATAAAAATCAATATGATAAGCTATACCATCGGTTTTAAATCTACATCTGAAATAATAGGTTTTACCTTTTTTCAAATCGCTTAACTTATTATTCCATCCAAAAGTTTTATGCTTTTTAAAATCAGGTGTTTCACTATATTGACCTATATATTCACCACAATTTGCTTCATATAAAATATTATCAAAATAGGCATATGTATAACTTTCACTTTGGTGTACAGTTACTTTAGGCTTTGTAGGTTTAATATCATAATCTAAGTAAGAAACACCATAGAATTTACCTTTACCGATAATCATTGCATATGCTTTACCCGGATTAATATTGTTTACATATTTAACGGTATAATCTCTATTAGGTTTTAGAACCTGTTTACCCCTTTTTATAGTAAACTTAATATTCCTTTCTTTACCGTTAAACCTCATATAACGGTCACCACCGGAAGTTTTATACTTCTTATCAACATTATACTTAAAACCATATGTTCCAAGAAAGGCAATATCTCCATAAACATTTCCTTTTATAGAATAATCAAGTCCGCATTGTCTTGCGTAAGACTCTGCCCTTGAACCCTCATCACAGACTATCAATGAATTATAAACTCCTGTGTTATAATACCACTCATGATCATATCCTCTTTCTCTAATATATTTAGCTAAATTCTTAATATATGTTACGGTTTTAGGTATTCTTACTTTCTTAAAAGGAAATTCGTTTTCTGGACACTTATCATAATCCATATCTAGAATTATTTTCTTTACAGTATGACCTCTTAGTTTTGAAGGGATTTTCCAATAACTACCGTATTTCTTACAAATTCCTTTATAATTATAAAAGTCAATTACTGTTGCGTAACCCTTTTTATCTAAGGTATAACAGCAATAATTACTTTTGTACACACTTGATTCTGCACTAACTGTAGGAGCCACTGCAACTACAGAAACTGCCATTATCAATGTTAACAACAATGCTAATAATTTTTTCATAAAATCACCTTATCTTTCTTAGAAATTGATTAATAATTTGCCGAATAATTAATTTAATAAATATACTTTAGACATTGGATTGCTCCCTATAATTGCATTTATATAACAAAATACTCTTTATTAGTTAGATATTATTAGTAATATCTACTAACAATATAACATAGTAATAAGTTTATATCAATAATAAAATAGTTTTATACTTGTCAAATTTTACTGTATATATTTGGTTATTTTGTACACATATTCAGTATCGTTAGATACTGTATCTTCTATATATAACACAAATTACAGTTTCAAAAGGTTACATAATTATTGAAGATTTTTTATATTTGGTATATTTATACGATTAATAAATTGATGATTTATACAAACTAACAAATAAATTTATTAAAGTAAAAAAATAAGGGTAGTTCAAATGAACCACCCAAAATAATTATTTACACTTTTTATTACAATTTTGGCAACCACAATTGCAACAGCCTTTGCCCTTTTTCTTTCTACTTCTCATAGAGTAAATTGCAAGGGCTACTGCAACAATGACTAAAACTAAAATTAAATAATCCCAAAAATTTAAACTACTAAGAAAATCCATACTACACCATTCCTACTGCTGAACCTATTAAGTGGACTATGAATGCTACTACCCAAGCAATAACACACTGCCACAAGGCAACACCTATTGCCCACTTACCGCCCAGTTCTCTCTTTACTGATGCAATAGCTGCAACACAAGGAGAATATAGCAAACTAAATACAAGTAGTGATGATGCTGCAAGTGGTGTTAATACTGATGCAATGTTGCCACTAAATAGGACTTGTAATGTTGATACTACACTTTCCTTAGCCATAATACCTGAGATTAATGAAGTACAAATTCTCCAATCTCCAAGTCCTAATGGTGCAAATATTGGTGAGATAAAACCTGAGATGGAAGCTAACATACTATCTGCTGAATTTGTCACCATATTAAAGTGAATATCAAAACTCTGTAAGAACCAAACAACTATTGTTGCTATTAGAATAATTGAAAATGCTCTTTGTAAAAAGTCCTTTGCTTTTTCCCACAATAGTTGAACAACATTCTTTGCACCGGGTAGTCGGTAGTTTGGTAATTCCATAACAAATGGTACTGCCTCACCTTTGAACAATGTACCTTTATATAGAAAGGCGATTAGGATACCGATTACTATACCCAACACATACAATCCTGACATTATCAGTCCACCCTGTTTAGGGAAAAATGAACTGACAAAAAATGAATAGATAGGTAACTTTGCAGTACAACTCATAAATGGAGTTAGCAGAATTGTCATCTTTCTATCTCTTTCGGATGTTAAAGTTCTTGTTGCCATAACTGCCGGTACTGTACAACCAAAACCTATTAGCATTGGAACAATACTTCTACCGGACAGACCGATTTTTCTCAGCAATTTATCCATTACAAATGCTACTCTTGCTATGTAACCACTGTCCTCCATTAATGATAAAAAGAAAAACAGTGTTACGATTATAGGTAAGAAACTTAACACACTACCTACACCATTAAATATACCGTCTATTACAAGGCTATGTATTGTGTCATTTACATGGGCTGAGGTTAGGGCATTATCTGTTATTGTGGTTAATGAGTCAATACCCATTTCCAATAAAGTTTGAAGTCCTGCACCTATTACATTAAATGTTAGGTAAAAGACTAAAACCATTATTGCAATAAAACAAGGAATTGCAGTATATTTACCTGTTAGAATTTTATCTATCTTTTCACTTCTGACTCTCTCTTTACTTTGTTTAGGCTTGATAACTGTATCTTCACAAAGTTTTTCGATAAATTCAAAACGCATATCAGCTATTGAGGCATTTCTGTCAAGTTGTCTTTCTGTTTCAAGTTGCTGAACAATATGCTCAAGCATTTCCATTTCGTTTTCATCAAGGTTCAACTTATCAAGAATTAGATGGTCACCCTCTATTGCCTTAGTAGCTGCAAACCTTACAGGAATATCTGCTTGTTCTGCATGGTCCTCTATTAAGTGAATTACTGCGTGAATACAACGATGGACTGCTCCGTTGTGGTCATTTTTGTCACAAAAATCCTGACGCAATGGCTTTTCCTGATACTGAGCAATATGAAGTGCGTGTTTGATAAGCTCATCAACACCTTCATTTTTTGCTGCTGAAATTGGAATAACCGGTACACCCAGCATTTTTTCCATTGTATTTACATCAATAGAACCTTGATTACCTGTAACTTCATCCATCATATTAAGGGCTATTACCATTGGAATATCCATTTCAAGAAGTTGCATTGTAAGGTAAAGGTTTCTCTCAATATTAGTAGCATCTACAATATTGATAATAGCCTTTGGCTTTTCGTCAAGGACAAAATTTCTTGAAACAATTTCTTCACTACTATACGGTGACATTGAGTAAATTCCCGGTAGGTCAGTTACATTTGTGTTGGAATAGCCTTTGATTGAGCCATCCTTTCTGTCAACAGTTACACCGGGAAAGTTACCAACATGCTGATTTGAACCGGTAATTTGGTTAAACAAAGTTGTCTTGCCACAGTTTTGGTTGCCAACCAAAGCATATGTAAGGGTTGTTCCTTCCGGCAAAGGGTTGCCATCTCCCTTTGCATGGAATTTACCTTCTTCACCAAGACCGGGATGCTCTGTATCCTTAAACCTATCCACTCTATCGTGACTTCTTGTACGAGATTTGATAGGTTCAACCTGAATTTTATCGGCATCTGCTAATCTTAAAGTCAGTTCATACCCATGGACCTGAAGTTCCATAGGGTCACCCATTGGTGCAAATTTCACAACAGTTACTTCTGCATTAGGAATCATACCCATATCAAGAAAATGTTGTCGCAATGCACCCTCACCACCAACTGATGTTATGATGGCACTTTCGCCTATATTCAATTCTTTTAAGGTCATAAATTAAATTATCCTTCCCTTTTCTCCTAAAATTATAAAAATTTTTGCATACTTTTAAACTCCAAGACTATTATAATACATTTAACTACATAAATCTACAATATCTGCACATATGATGAAAATTTCATGAATAATCAAAGTAATACTACTTATAATAGATTACTGTAGTGAATAATTGTTAAAAGTAATCGACAAAATGTTAAAGATGTGTTAGTTATTATACAAATAAAATTAAAGGTCAGAAATTTATAGTATTTTACTAGTTATTTGCTTGACGATAATGCTTAATTATGCTAGAATATTTAGGAACATAGGATTACAGTTTATGCTGAATAACTATAGCATTGGACTGAAAAATACAATTTCTATGTAAAAATTCAAGAAAAAGAAAGGTTGATACTGAAATGGCAAAGATTGATTTAACTAAGTATGGTATTACCGGTACTACTGAAATTATCCACAATCCTTCCTACGAAGAACTATTCAACGAAGAAACAAAGCCTGAACTAGAAGGCTATGAAGTTGGTCAGGAAACTGAACTAGGTGCAGTTAATGTAATGACCGGTATTTACACAGGTCGTTCACCTAAAGACAAGTTTATCGTTATGGACGAAAATTCTAAGGACACTGTATGGTGGACTTCTGATGAATACAAGAACGACAACCACCCAGCTACACAGGAAGCATGGGAAGCTGTAAAGGAAATTGCTAAGAAAGAACTTTCTAACAAGAAGCTTTATGTTGTTGACGCATTCTGTGGTGCTAACCACGACACTAGAATGGCAGTTCGTTTCATCGTTGAAGTTGCATGGCAGGCTCACTTTGTAACAAATATGTTCATTAAGCCAACTGCTGAAGAACTAGAAAACTTTGAACCTGACTTTATCGTTTACAACGCATCAAAGGCTAAGGTTGAAAACTATAAGGAACTAGGTCTAAACTCAGAAACAGCTGTTCTATTTAACATCACAAGCCGTGAACAGGTTATCGTTAACACATGGTACGGTGGTGAAATGAAGAAGGGTATGTTCTCAATGATGAACTACTACCTACCTCTAAAGGGTATTGCTTCAATGCACTGCTCAGCTAATGCTGATATGAACGGTGAAAACACAGCTATCTTCTTCGGTCTATCAGGTACAGGTAAGACAACACTTTCAACAGACCCTAAGAGACTTCTAATCGGTGATGACGAACACGGTTGGGATGACAATGGTGTATTTAACTTTGAAGGTGGTTGCTATGCTAAGGTTATCGACCTTGACAAGGAATCTGAACCAGACATCTACAATGCTATCAGAAGAGATGCTCTACTAGAAAATGTTACTGTTGACGAAAACGGTAAGATTGACTTTGCTGATAAGACAGTTACAGAAAACACTCGTGTTTCTTACCCAATCGACCACATTGAAAACATTGTTCGTCCTGTATCTTCTGCTCCTGCTGCAAAGAATGTAATCTTCCTATCAGCTGATGCATTTGGTGTACTACCTCCAGTTTCTATTCTAACTCCTGAACAGACAAAGTACTACTTCCTATCAGGCTTTACTGCAAAGCTAGCAGGTACTGAAAGAGGTATCACAGAACCAACTCCAACATTCTCTGCTTGTTTCGGTCAGGCTTTCCTAGAACTTCACCCAACAAAGTATGCTGAAGAACTAGTTAAGAAGATGGAAAAGAGTGGTGCTAAGGCTTACCTAGTTAACACAGGTTGGAACGGCACTGGTAAGAGAATTTCTATTAAGGATACAAGAGGTATCATTGATGCTATCCTTGATGGTTCTATTACAAAAGCTCCTACAAAGGCTATCCCTCACTTCAACTTTGAAGTTCCTACAGAACTACCAGGTGTTGACCCAGCTATCCTAGATCCTAGAGACACATATGCTGATGTTAACGAATGGGAAACAAAGGCTAAGGATCTTGCTTCAAGATTTGTTAAGAACTTTGCTAAGTATGAAGGTAATGAAGCAGGTAAGGCTCTAGTATCTGCAGGTCCTACAGTAGAATAATTTTAGTCTTAACTAACTTTATAATTCATAAATTTAGGGTGTACTCACTGAGTGCACCCTTTTTGTTATGCCTACACCATTTACACATTAGCTGTCCCAAAAATGGAACTTATCTCTTTGGATTATAATATTTTTTTGAAAAATTAATTACAACCGATTTCTTTTAATATATAATTATCTCATACGATAATATAACTAAAAAATTCACCGGTGAAACAGAGGTTAAAACTGATATTTTGGGACAAGGTATATTTAAACTGAAGCTAACTTCTCGTATTAATGATACTTTATTATGTTACCCTGAGATTTATTATGATGATTTTAAATCCGTTGATGTAGATTGTTTTAATTTTGAATTCACTGTTGAATAGCATTTAAATAATCATATATTATTATCAAAAAGGAGTGATAGCAAAAACTATCACTCCTTGTTTTTATACTTTTCTAATACTTTCAATAATGTAATTAGGATTAATATGGAAATTCTTAAGGTTGATTAAACAATGAAGTCTAAGCATGATGAATTATAATCTACAATAGTAGAAATTCTAAGGGTTGATTAAACCTTCTTGTGTATCAGCTTTTAGTTGGTAAATCTACAATAGTAGAAATTCTAAGGGTTGATTAAACCCCATTTAATTTCTGGATGTACAGTACGATCTACAATAGTAGAAATTCTAAGGGTTGATTAAACTAGAAGAAGGTGCAGAATAATGAATAGTATCTACAATAGTAGAAATTCTAAGGGTTGATTAAACAGTTTGAAAGGGCGGGTATTTATGCGATCTACAATAGTAGAAATTCTAAGGGTTGATTAAACTGTGGTGCAAAGCAAGAGAAAGCAAAAAAATCTACAATAGTAGAAATTCTAAGGGTTGATTAAACCAATTAGAGGGAAAACAACTAGGTGAATCTACAATAGTAGAAATTCTAAGGGTTGATTAAACTTCCACCATTAGATACCTTGATTATGTTTATCTACAATAGTAGAAATTCTAAGGGTTGATTAAACAAAGGCTGACCTACACCTGTACCATTATCTACAATAGTAGAAATTCTAAGGGTTGATTAAACATATGCTCTTTTTAATAGAGTTTTTGCATCTACAATAGTAGAAATTCTAAGGGTTGATTAAACAGAAAAAGTTGATTACACTTTTTCAGAAATCTACAATAGTAGAAATTCTAAGGGTTGATTAAACTATATGATTTTTGTAATTTATCTGATATCTACAATAGTAGAAATTCTAAGGGTTGATTAAACCATATTTCAAATATGTATCCGGATATATCTACAATAGTAGAAATTCTAAGGGTTGATTAAACCCTAACTTTGTTTAACCCTACATAAATTACATCTCGGTAATTTACGCAATTGTTCATTATGCATATAAACTTCATTGTTTAATAACCCTTTTCAAAGAATATCTAAAATAAAGACTGAGGTTTGCAAATTATGTAACAATAAGCAAAGGCTCATCTTCATTTTTAGCATAACCAAATTTTTGAACTTTGCATGAACTACTTAACTGAAAGATATACACACTATCAGATTGGTCAAACATTTTCAAAAATTTATTATTAATATCTGCAATAATATTGTTCAGTATTCTTTCACTATTATCAATCTCATATACAGAATACTGCAACATATGACCAAAACGCTTAATGTACTTTGAAAATTTACTGCGTTTTCTGTCATCAGATATATCATAACTAATTATAATCATATTATTCTCCTATGTCAAATACAGGGAATTTATCCACTTCCAATTTCTTCGTAAATGCTCTGTAGTAGGACTGAATATAGAGAAAAATTGAATCTTTTTCTTTCGTTCTATTAATTGGAATTTTTTACTATCATACAAATCAATTTTTCCACTTAAATTATACTTTTCAGAATACACTGTTATTGACTGAAGCATTGACTTTTTGCTTGAATATGTACCACTGTCCACTGTTGTGTGGACAGCAGTACCATTTAGTTGGTCTGAATTTTGATATGTCATTTTTTCAGTATCATAATAAAGTGAATGAAAATAAATTGACACAGGACAAAAGATAAAATCATTAAGATTAGAAATAGCAATAGGGTTTTCACTCACCTAAATCACCTTTTTGGGCAAATTCCAGCCATTCCTTTTTGCTGATTTTCAACAACTCATTATTGGTTACATCATCAGTATTTTTCAATTTGTTAATAATCATCAAGCCTTTTCGTGCAATGTTATATGCACCATTTGCATCACCGTCTTGTGGTTGTGTCGGTACTTCTTCATTGGACTTTTTGTAGTTTTCACTATAATAGAAGTTACCGTTTCTATCCTTTACAGGTGAGATGATGTAATCAACATCACTATTAATTTCAGAATTTCTCAACTGAACAGTCAGTTTGAGAGTATCCATAAATGACTTTAGGAGTTCCTTACTATTAACTAATAGTAGTTTTTCCTTAATATTATCATTGACAAAATCAATACCTGCATTATTAAAAGTTTCTTTGAACTTTTCGGTAATATTCACCACTCTACTTGCCGGTTTATTTCTTGAATCTTTGCAATACTGTATTCTGTTACCATAGGAACAGATTGTCCACTTCTTACGATAATTATAACTACCTTGTGGGAACTTATCGTAATCAACATCAAACTCAAAGTAGTCTTCACTTCGATTATATCGAATATCATCAATATTACTAATGAAGTTGTGAGTCTTTGGTATTGTCTCATACTTAGGATAAAGCAGATTTGCAAAACCGGTTACCGGATCAATCTTACTAGTTAGATATGGGTCAACATAAAAGATAATACCACTTTGTTTTCCGATTCTTTCAAATGTTTCAAACTTATTTGTAAGCTGATATGCCTTTAATAGTCCACCACATTCTTTGTAGTCGGTACCTTTATCAACATAATAATTCAGCTTATTAATAAGCATAGTTTCAAACTTTTGATAGACTTGTTTTTCAACTTTTGTTCTACCTCTCTTGAAACCACCATTTAGGTTTTCCATCACAACAATTGCATCATATTGAACAATAAGTTTACAAATTTGATGTACAACCTGACTAATGTAACCGTCTTTCAGTTCCTTAATTGTTTCAATAGTTTTCCAAGTTTTTCTTGCCTCTTGTCTTTCTTTTTCTCTAATGTTAAGCTTTTTCTGATAATCAGTTTTGTATTTCTTACCATTGTAACTGTTTTCAATAATATTGAAGTTAATTTGGTCAACTATTACTCCATCACTATTGATTATAGTTACATAGATAAGGTTTCTTTCACCTCTATCAATACCGATAATATTATTCTTATTTGACTTCTTAAGAAGTTCTCTAACACTATTATTTAACCAATAATGGTCAGGCTGATTACAATTCATTGCTAAAGTTAAATGTAGAGAAAACTGTGGTTTTGTAAAGCGTTTGTTCTTTACTATTTCATAGTTAAATTTGCTATAATACTTAGCTTTTTCATCATCTGTAGGATTGTCTTTATCCTTTACTTTATCTTCACATGTACGCTTAATAATTTCAACATTTGCATCATGTTGAAATTCTGAATCTGTCTTGATACTTGCAGGACGATAGAACATTTCTGCTCCACCCTGCAATTTGTATACTAAGTTCTCTAAATTTCTATCATCAAATAGCATTTGGAAATACATAGTATGTAGGTTTTTCTTACCCTTACTGTACTCAGAAAAGTCCTTGTTGTAAATTTGGAAAAGATAAAGTTTGCCCTGTTCTACTAATGAAAGTAATTGTTTTTCAGATACTTTTACTTTGGTGATTTGGTAGGCTTGATTGTTAACATCATCAACAAATTCATTAAAACTTCCATACTCATCAGCTGACTTAAAAACAAAATTGTACTTACAATAATATTCCTTTGTTCTTGCAATATAATACACTAAATATTCCTTTAGATTGTCTTTGTTAAAGTTATCACTTGTAGTTTTGTAACTTTCGGTTTTTCTAATTCTATTGATATTTTCAGGTAGATACTGATTCTTTAGTTCTTCAAGAACAACATTAACACCATCGGCATTCTTTCTACCGTTTTTCTTTACAATCTTACCATCAACAAGCATAAGATTTTGAATAACTCTACCCGGATTTGGAATTTGATTGTACTCAATCTTAACCATTGTATCACTATCATTTTCAGGAGCATTATACTGAGTTTTGAACTCTCTCTTGGTTTCTTTGTCCATTACCCCAAGATAATACAATCCATCTTTCATAAAAAGTTGTGCTGAATAGTCTGTTTCTTTGCTATGTTGCCATCCACCTAGGAACTGTGGATTATCAAAAGACAGCTTAATTTTGTCAAGTGAATAAGGCTTTTCGGTAATGTAATTTCTCACCTTGTCATATAGCTTATCAATATATCTCAACTGATCAAACCATTTTGTAAAACTACCATAGAAAAGTTCATCCTTGCCACTTTCTTTTCCTGTACCGGTTAGTATTTTCACAAAACTTTCTAATGATTTAACACTATCTAAAAAGTCCTTAATAAGTGCTACATCTTTTTCACTTGTTTTTAGACTCTTATTTTCCGGATAATCAGTAGATAGCAATTCCTTTACTAACTGATATTTGTTTTCGACTTCAGCAGTACATCTATGGAAATCACAACTAAAGTAATCTGTAATTTTCTTGCTATTAATATTTTCTTCAAGTGATGTTGCAATTAAATCTTGCAACTGATTAATTGAAAAGCTTTCTGACTTTTTATATACATTACGTCTTTTGTCATTATACTTATCAATATCTTTTGCTTTCTCCGGATTGTTGACTTTATCATACCGGTCATTCCATAAATTACGGAATACTGACCAATCATTGAACATATTTTGCGATAAATTAGTAAGTGAAATATCATTCCTTACAAACACACCATCAAGGTTATATTCTGCTAGATTATCAAAAATCTTCTCAAGTTCAGTTATAGTATCTTTTAATGCAGTGAAATTCTTTTCAGCATTACCGGTATTATAGAAATCATAAACTGCTTTTAGAAGTTCATTGTCACTTTCAAACTTACCAGGAAGAAAAGAAATAGTCTTTTTTTGACTACCAATCTGCTTATATAGTCGTTTCAAGTTAGGGACTTTATGTCCTTGTTGTGCAGTTTGGTTATGGAGATTAATGTACTCATTAATCCCCTTAACCTTGTCATTACCTATAATGGCATTATAGGTATCAATGCCTGACTGTGAAAGAACACAGTTGAAATAATCCAAGGTAAACATATCATCAACTGTTGTATCATATACTCCCTTAAAGTTATTTCTAAGTTCTTCAAGATCACTTGGCTTTAGTTCTTCTAAAACCTTTTCATATGCTTTAATATTATCAATAAATTTTGGTAAATTGTCATTAATACATCTATAAGGAATAGCCGTTGACTGTTCCTTATCTGTATACATATTTTTACAATTATCGTAATAACTGTTAAAATAAGTTGAGAAAGAAGAAAGATTTGCTATATCCTCAAGGGCCTTTTCATCATCTTCAAGATACTCAGGTAGATAATCATTAAGAATTTTCTTATTTAATCGTTTCAGAATTTCTTTTAAAAAATCGGCTAATTCTTTCCTTAACTTTTCTTCAGCAGACTTAAACTTCTGTTCATCCCTGTCTTTAGTGATATAAAGTTCATAGTACTCATCAAGATGCTTTAACTTTATGGGTTGGGAAAGGCATTTGTCACTTTCATCTGCAAGGTACTTTGAAATATACTCTTTGATACGCTTTGCAGAATCAAGCAAGTCTTTTTCTTTAGATAATCTGTCTTTAAAATCAAAGTTGTCTGCAGTTGCACCTATTGGAATAAGGCTGAATCTTAAAGTTTTTTGAATGTTGTATAGATCTGTGAAAAAATCAATTTTTCTACATTCATCTGAAAATTTGTTAATGTTGATTGGCATAAGCATCAATCCTTTCATATATAGTTTTATGGTTATTATTTGTATTATTAACCTTATATCCTGATTATATATCAGTATCTATAATAATTCAATACACAAACCATCCAAATTTTAATGATTTAATTTGTGAAATATTTTAACAAATTAAGCACACTAATTTTTCTTTAATAGATTATATCATATTATGTGTCCCATTTTTGGGACTTACCTATAAAAAAAGAGTGATAGTTGAAAAACTATCACTCTCAAACTCCATAAAACATACTACGGTTTCATGGACTACAACATAATAACCAATCTACAATAGTAGAAATTTTACTATCATTATATTCTATGTGCAATCTACTGTCAAACACAATTTATTTAAAATTATACTATATAGTTTTGATTTTCCTTAGTAAATTTATATATTAATATGCTTTTCCTTGGCAAAGGACTGTAATTTTGATAGAAACCTTAGTTGCCGGGACAAGGCACCTCTGTCTTACTAGTGCAAGATTGTTCCGTCGCTTAAAAGCCCCTACCGGGATTTTCATTGTTCCGCTGTGCTCCAAAATTGCAAAGTTGACTATTTTTTTTGGTTGTGCTTAATTCAACTGTAAAAATTTCGTCCACAGGAAAAGTTATTTTTACTAACCCAATAGATACAAACTTTCCACTTATTTTTCAAACTCACACAAAATCAAATCGCTTGCTTTAAAAAAGATACCTTCGTCATCTTCTTTGGTGAGTGTTAATGTACAATATAGCAACCAACTATCCGGGCAATACCATTCCCATCCTTCTATATCAAAATCATACAAACATTCATGCAATTCTCTCTGAAATCAATACATTGCATTATTCATCACTGGCGATGCAAAAATTGTCTTTGTATCAGTAAGCATCCCAACAGACGCAATATAAGTCGGCATTTGTATATGATTTTTAGCAAACTTCTTCAATCGAATAATACATTTTTCTTCGTCCACATCATTAAAACAAGCTAATGTAGGATGCGGTCTGGTTTTCCATTTCATAAACTTTGTGCTAAACTTCGCATCAGCTACCTTTTTTGAAAAAGCATATAATTTCTCTTCTGCTTCCATATCACAATACAATTCTATTGCATATTGCATATCAGCCACCTCCATAATTTCCAGTTTTTTAAACTGAGTATACCATACTCCATACTGAAGTTTTAATACCTTATGAAATTACACTATGGTGCTAGAATATAACCATAGACACGAAATGTTGAACAAGCTATCGGCTTTGCCTTGCTTGTTCTATTCTTTGTAGTGGGTGTTGTACGCACTTGCGGAAGTTTTACTGAAGTTAAGAAACCGGAACACTCTTTGAAACTCTTTATCCGATTTGCTATTACAAAAGGAGTGATTACACACGAGCTTGAGCTTATGCTTGCTTTATTCAATATTGTTCAAGGTACGATTTCTACCATTATGAACACAGCAGGATTTGGAAAAACAAATCAAACCACATTACCTTCGGAAATGATAACCACAATAGAAGATTGCGGATTTTTTGAGAGTATCCCGTTATGGGCGGTAACGCTTATCGGAGGTCTTTTTATAACCGTATTGTCTTTTATTATGATAATGACCGTGTACGGAAGATTTTATAAGCTATATATGTATACAGCTCTTGCTCCTATTTCTTTATCCACTTTTGCCAGCGAGTCATCGCAAAATGTAGGAAAGAGTTTTATAAAGAGCTATTGTGCGTGTTGCTTGAAGGTACGGTAATTGTACTTGCCTACATTATATTCTCCCTGTTTGCCTCATCGCCACCGGTTGTTGATGCAAATGCGGCAGCAGTTACTCAGGTGTGGTCTTATGTCGGAGAATTGGTGTTCAATATGCTTGTTCTCGTCGGTGCAATCAAAATGAGTGATCGTATCATTCGTGAAACGATGGGCTTGTAATTTGATTTTTTCATATAATTGAGCTATAATATACTTGTTTGATTTACATTTGATAGAGCGAGCATATATCAAGCGTAAATCACTCCTGTCGTGGAAAAATGATTTGCAAGATTCACTACTGATGAAAAATTGCTCGTATTTCAGCAGTAAGGTTCAAAAAGGGTTCTAGGTAACCGACCGTTTCATTATGCAATCATTGATAAAAACTGCTACGAAGAAAGGAGGTAAACACTATGGCTCGAAACAAGGGCGTGTCGGGTAAAACCCACACTAAACAACAGTTAGACGATTATGCAAATCAGCATAATCCTAACAACAAAGCATACAAAGCCAAAGTAACAAACCAAAAACAAATTAAGAAACAAAAGGGTAAAGAACATCCTAATTATGTTGCTGATTTGGATTGGATGTGTTTTAGCAAAGGTCCGTATGAATTTGATTAAAAACTGAATATGCTTTGAGTGGAAACATCAATCAGAAATGGTTGATGTTTTTCTTTTTGCAAGAAAGGATTATTATGGAAGTTAAAATTAACCGAGAAATACGAAATTACACAGAGTCAATGTTCTTTGGACTGTCGTTAAGACAGTTCATTTTTTCTGTCCTTGCCTGCGGTGTTGTGGTAGGATTGTATTTCCTGTTGAAACCACATTTAGGAACAGAAACAGTATCGTGGTTTTGTATATTGGAAGCAGCACCCTTTGCGGCTCTCGGTTTTGTGAAATACAACGGAATGACCACTGAAAAGTTTTTATGGGCTTTTATTAAGTCGGAATTTCTTATTCCTAAGAAACTCGTCTTTCATTCCACTAATACTTACTACGAACTGATGAAACCGGCGATAGAGCAAAACCAAAAGCCGAAGAAGAAAGACTAAATAGTTTTCAGGGATTGACAATTAAATACTATTTGATTATAATAATATGATTTAGCAAAAGCTGAATGGGCGGCTTGGGATGAAAGAAGAACGAAAATGAAGTATTTATGTATTATTATTGCTATTGCACTTTTGATTGTAGGAATTATTCTTATAGTTTCAAAAGCAAAGGGAAAAGTGGTTGATAACAAAGTTCAGCGTAATGTTGGTGGTATCGTTATCGGTATTATAATGTGTATTGTAAGTATTGCTTATTTCATTGGTTGTTATACATATACAACTAATAACTATGATAGATTACTGACAACTAAATCTGACTTATCAAAAAAGTTACTATGATGATGTCTAACTATTATGACGTTAAAAGTTATAATGACAGATATGATAGAGTAACGGATAGCATTTTTTCATTCATTGGTGATGATGAGGAAGTAAGTAATTTCGATATTAATGAATTAGATAAACAAGGTTATATCATTAAACCATCCACAACCAAACATGTTCTTAAACCATCACATTAATTTTAGGCAGGAAGTTTTTACTTCCTGCTTTTTAATTGAAGGGAAATTACTAATAAGTATCCAGACTCTAAAGATTTAAAATTCTTTAAGTTATTCTTATCACAATTAACTGATGAAGATGAACAATTAAAGTGGAAATTAGCATTTGAAAATTCTTAAAATATTTTTAAATTAATAACTTTTAAGTTATAATATATTACAAAGAGGGAAGCAATTATGTACAATATATATTTCTATCAAGATAAGAATGGTCATCAACTAGTTCTTGAATACATACAAAATTTAAAAAAAGAGAAACAATAAAGATAGTCGCATTAAACTTAATAAAATCAACGACTATATTACAATTTTAGGTAGATTTGGAACAAGAGCAGGAGAACCATATATTAAACATATTGATGGAGAAATATGGGAACTAAGACCACTTAGAGATAGAATTTTATTTGTGGCTTGGCATAATGGTGATTTTGTGTTGCTTCATCAGTTTATGAAGAAAACACCTTTAAGAGAAATTCAAAAAGCTAAAAATGAGTATTCTGATTTATTAG
>ERZ836441.16-NODE-16-length-184138-cov-18.006595_pt1 | contig 184138 bp, 155 predicted proteins | sample MGYA00519686_ERZ836441 | MGnify/ENA primary metagenome ERZ836441 (study PRJEB31850, sample SAMEA3708800) | human gut metagenome | biome: human gut; feature: human-associated habitat; material: faeces | place: China | collected 2014 ...
GCGAATTTTTCGCCTCGGCCCTTTGTATATTACGCCTTTTTAAGGGGTTTTATAGTTTAAAACCAAAGATGGACGTAAGTATATATTCCATGGTTTATTGTCATCGTCATCTATAGACCAGTTTGCCCCTGACGCATATCCATTTTCGTAGTAATTTTGCCAATTTCCAATACTGCCACCTACCCCAACAAACTTCCATATCATATAGTGATACGAAAGCTGAATCTGATAGCAGTCGGAAGAAGTCAGTGCTCCAGTTATGGAGGCTCGATGGTGAGTGAAAGAATCATCTTCTTTGATGTTTTCGGCTTTTATTTTTGCCGACATCAAAAGTAATGCAATAATAAGAAGTGTGTTATATATAATTCGTAGTGTTTTGCTATTCATCTTTACACTTATTGGGGAGTGCAAAGTTACTGATTTTTACTGACAACTCCAATATCAGTGTTTTCATAGGATTGACCCCCTAAGAACAGTTTAGGCTGTAACCTCCTTTTTATCGGAGCATTACAGCCTAACTTTAATATGTGATAGAACTAAGTCTTAGTCCTCTATCGCAGCCTGGGCCGCAGCTACGCGGGCGATGGGCACACGGAAGGGAGAGCAGCTGATGTAGTTCATGCCGAGGCGGGCGCAGAACTTGACGGAGCTGGGCTCGCCGCCGTGCTCGCCGCAGATGCCGACTTTGAGGTCGGGGTTGGTGGCTCGGCCCTTCTCTACGCCCATGCGGACGAGCTGGCCTACACCTTCCTGGTCGAGCACCTCGAACGGGTCGACTTTGAGGATGCCCTTCTCCTTGTAGTACTTGAGGAACTTGGGGGCGTCGTCGCGGGAGTAGCCGAAGGTCATCTGCGTCAGGTCGTTGGTGCCAAAGCTGAAGAACTCGGCCACCTCGGCGATCTGGTTGGCGGTGAGTGCGGCGCGGGGCACCTCGATCATGGTGCCGACTTTGTAGGCGATGGTCTCGCCGCGCTCGTCGAAGACTTTGGCTGCGGTGGTGTTGATGACATTGGCCTGGTGCTGGAGCTCCTTGAGGGTGCCTACCAGGGGTACCATGATTTCGGGGAAGACCTTGATGCCCTTTGCCTTGCAGTTGAGCGCGGCCTCGATGATGGCACGGGTCTGCATTTCGGTAATCTCGGGGTAGGTGATGCCGAGGCGGCAGCCGCGGTGGCCGAGCATGGGGTTGAACTCTTCGAGGCTGTCGACTTTGGCCTTGACTTCTTCGAGGGTTATGCCCATCTCCTGGGCGAGCTCCTTCTGGGTGGCGGTCTGGTGGGGTACGAACTCGTGGAGAGGCGGGTCGAGCAGGCGCACGGTGACGCCGTAGCCGTCCATGGCCTCGAAGATGCCTTCGAAGTCGCCGCGCTGCATGGGCAGGAGCTTGGCCAGTGCTACCTTGCGGCCCTCTACGTCGTCGGCGAGAATCATCTCGCGGACGGCCTTGATGCGGTCGCCCTCGAAGAACATATGCTCGGTGCGGCACAGGCCGATGCCCTGGGCTCCGAAGTGGCGTGCTTGCTTGGCATCGCGCGGGGTGTCGGCGTTGGTGCGCACGAGTGTCTTGGTGTACTTGTCGGCGAGGTTCATGATTGCGCCGAAGTCGCCGCCGAGTTCGGGTTCTGCGGTTGGCACCTGGCCGTCGTAGACGTCGCCGGTGGAGCCGTTGAGGGAAATCCAGTCGCCCTCGTTGTATACCTTGCCGCCCATCTCTACGGTCTTGGCCTTGTAGTCGACGCGGATTTCGCCGGCGCCGGATACGCAGCACTTGCCCATGCCGCGGGCCACTACTGCGGCGTGGCTGGTCATGCCGCCGCGCATGGTGAGGATGCCCTGGGCCACGAGCATGCCGCGCAGGTCCTCGGGCGAAGTCTCGATGCGGACGAGGATGACTTTCTTCTTCTTGTCGGCCCAGGCTTCGGCGTCGTCGGCCTGGAAGACGATCTGGCCGGTGGCTGCGCCGGGGCTTGCGGGAAGGCCCTTGGCGACTACCTTGGCACGCTTGAGGGCGTCCTTGTCGAAGACGGGGTGGAGGAGTTCGTTGAGCTTGTTGGGCTCCATGCGGAGCAGGGCGGTCTTCTCGTCGATCTCGCCGGCGCGGAGGAGCTCCATGGCGATGCGTACCATGGCGATGCCGGTGCGCTTGCCGTTGCGGGTCTGGAGCATCCAAAGCTTGCCGTCCTGGATTGTGAACTCCATGTCCTGCATATCCTTGTAGTAGTCTTCGAGGCGGTGTGCGATGGCGATGAGTTCGGCGGCGCAGTCGGGCATGGTCTCCTCCAGGGAGGGGTACTTTGTCTTGCGCTCGTTCTCGCTGATGCCCTGGAGGGCTGCCCAGCGGCGGGAGCCTTCGATGGTGATCTGCTGGGGGGTGCGGACGCCGGCTACCACGTCTTCGCCCTGGGCGTTGATGAGGTACTCGCCGTTGAAGATGTTCTCGCCTGTGGCGGCGTCGCGGCTGAAGGCCACGCCGGTGGCGGAGTTGTTGCCCATGTTGCCGTAAACCATTGCCTGCACGTTGACGGCGGTGCCCCACTCCTCGGGAATCTGGTTCATGCGGCGATAGAGGATGGCACGCTCGTTCATCCATGAGTCGAATACGGCGCAGATGCCGCCCCAGAGCTGGTCCCAGGCGGAGGTGGGGAAGTCCTTGCCGGTGTAGTCCTTGACGGCTGCCTTGAAGCGGACCACGAGGTTGCGGAGGTCGTCTACGTCGAGGTCATTGTCGAACTTGACGCCTTTATCTTCCTTGACCTGGTCCATGATGGCCTCGAAGGGGTCGATGTCGGTCTTGGACTTGGGTTTCATGCCGAGCACGACGTCGCCGTACATCTGCACGAAGCGGCGGTAGGAGTCCCATGCGAAGCGGGGGTTGCCGCTTTTTTCGGCCATGGTCTCGACGGTGGCGTCGTTCATGCCGAGGTTGAGGACGGTGTCCATCATGCCGGGCATGGAGGCGCGGGCGCCGGAGCGCACGGATACGAGCAGGGGATTCTTGGGGTCGTCGAACTTCTTGCCGGTGAGGGCCTCGACGTGGTTGATGGCTTTCTCTACGTCGGCCTTGATCTTGCTGACGACGTGGTCGCGGCCGTACTGGTTGTATTCGTTGCAGACTTCGGTGGTGATGGTGAAGCCGGGGGGAACGGGCATTCCCAGCAGGTTCATCTCGGCCAGGTTGGCACCTTTGCCGCCGAGCAGGTTGCGCATCGACGCATTGCCTTCGGCCTTACCGTCGCCGAAGGTGTAGATGGTTTTGCTCATGGGGTATATCTAAGTTTTTCGTAGTCGTGGTTGTACGCTGTTTTGACTCATAAGTAACGCGCCCGGCGCGGGTTCGATTGCTTATGGGCTGCAAAGTTAATGATTTTTGGCGAATTACCCAAGAGTTTTGACGTTTTTTAGCCGAGGGCTGAGGGAGGGCAGGCGTGCACTGGTTGTCGCCGGTATCTCGGCTCTCGGCTCTCGGCTTAACGGTGGATGCGCTTGGAGACGTGGCCGTCGGCGTCGCGGACGATGTGGATGCGGCCGGACAGGGGCGTGGTGACGCGCAGGCCGTCGAGGGTGTAGAAGGTCTCGGAACCGGCAGTGGGGGCGGAGGTCGTGTCCACGCCGCCGTAGACGTTGATGGTGGCCGAGGAGATGCCGCCGCTGGCTTCGTGGGCGAGCCACACGCGGTCGCGAGCTGGATCTATGCGTACCTGGATGGGCCAGGGGTTGGCGATGCCGGAGTTGTTGACGGTATGGGAATGCCATTTGTCGATGCTCGCGGCAGGGTCGAAGCTGACCAGGCCGATGTCCCAGGCGGCGAGCCACAGGCGGTCATCCTTGTCGATGTCCAGGTCTGTTATGCAGTTGGAGCCGACGGGGAAGTTATGGCGGTCGTAGATCTCCCATCGGGTGCCGTCGAAGCCGATGAGACCGCCGCCGTATTCGGCACCTGAAACGGGGATGTTGATTACCTGGCGGTTGTTCATCCACACCTTATTGTGTGAGTCGACCTTGATGCTGGAGATGTAGTTGTAGGGGAGTGGCGAGTTCTCGGAGTCGTACTTGGTCCAGGTCTGTCCGTCGAAGCAGAGCAGGCCGAGGTCGTAGATGCTCAGCCACACGCGGTCGGTGTGGTCCACGGTTAGGGCTGTCACCCAGTCGCCGGGCATGGGGGTGTTGGCGCTGGTGTAGGTGGTCCAGCGGGCGCCGTCGGAGGCGAGGGAGAAGAGTCCGGCGTTCGTGCCCACCCAGAGGTTGTTGTGGGAGTCGAAGGCGAGGCGGTTTATGCGGTTCGAGGTGGCGGTCATGGGTGTGTCCGCCCAGCGTATGGCGGTGGTGTCGTCGCCGGAGATGACCACGAGTGCGGTGTCGGGGTTCCAGGGTGCTACCCATAGGCGGCCCTGGCGGTCGAATGCGGCGGCGCTGACGGCGGGCGTGAACCCTCTGTCGCTCTGCTCGTTCTCCCCTTCACTGTTGAAGTGGTGCTTCCAGCGGCCCTCTCCGGCGTATTGCTGGAGACTGTATTCGGTGACGAAGAAGACGTTGCCGTGGCTGTCGGCGCAGGACATGTCGTATAGGGTGTTGGTGTGGAGGCCGTTGCGGTAGATGTCTACGTGGGTGAAGGCGCCGTCCTTGAGGCGCATCAGGCCGTGGCGGCGGGTGCCGACCCACACGCAGTCGCCGTAAGCGGCCACGGAGTAGACCATGTCGGAGGCGTACTCGGTCGGGAGAGGGTAGGTTCGGAACGTCTGGCCGTCGTATTTTACTACTGTGTTGCCGCAGGCCATCCACAGGTTGCACTGTGCGTCGAAGTCGATGTCGAGGAGGTCGTCGGAGGGGAGATGTCCCGTGGCGCGGGTAAATGAGGTGAACTGCTGTCCGTCGTATCTCTTGAGCCCACGGTTGGTGGCGAGCCACTTGTTGCCGTCGGCGTCGACGAGGATGTCGCGGATGTCGCTGTGGTCGCAGTCTATGATGGTCGTTTGGCCGTTGGCTGTGAGGTAGCCGAAGATGTAACCGCCGAACCAGAGAGTGTGGTTGCGGTCCATTGCCAGGGCGTTGAAGATGGGGTAGTGGTGGATGTCGGCGGCTGGGTCGGGGGTGTAGACGGAGACCTGGTCGCCGCTGAGCACGTAGATGTCGTGGAGGGAGCCGATGTAGACCTTGCCGGAAACGTCGTCGAAGGCGAAGCTGCTCTGGCCCTGGAAGGGGAAGCGGTAGTTGCGGAAGCCCTGGCTGTCGTATGTGCTGACGCCGAGGTACTGTCCGCCGAGCCACACCTTGCCGTTGTGCTCGGCCAGTCCGAGAATCTTGTTGTCGGCCAGGCCGTCGGTGCGGTCGAGGAAGCGACTGTCGCCGCTGTTGACGTCGTAGATGACGAGTCCTCCGTCGGTGGCGAGGTAGAGCTTGCCGTCGCGGGCGATGATCTTGGTCACCCAGTCGGTGCTCAGGTGGTTCTCCCAGCCGCTGACTTCGGCACGACAGAAACCGCCGAATGTCAGCACGAGGAGAACTGCTGTCAAAACGCTTGTTCTTTGCATGAGATGGAGGCTTGATGGTCTGCTTTTTTTGTGTTGTGTCTCATTGTGTGATTGCTTTGTCTCTTGTGAAGTTGTGATAAATTGACGTCTTGCGCAAAGTATTCGTTATTCGGCGGACATGATGAAGTCGACGAGGTTGAAGCGGACCTTGGAGAAGAGGCGCAGGGAGCGGATGCCGAGGCGTCCGGCGGATTCCTCGTGGGCGTCGTTCTCCACGACGGAGATCTGAGGGATGGTGATGGTGTGGCCGGCGAGGGTCAGGGATACGTCAGTCAGTTCGTGGCAGGGGGTGACGTGCACGCCGGCGACGCCGGCCTGGCGGACGGTGCTTTTCCGCCCGTGGGAGAGCACGTATTCCTTGTTGGCTTCAAGGAATGATGGGCCGAGGACGCCCGTTTGGCCGTCGCCGGTGTCGATGGTCAGCAATATGGGTGTGTCGGCTACCGTGCCGAGCGCCTGGAGGTTCATGCCCGACGAGAAGCACATGTTCGGTCGCACGTCCGTGCGCTCCGGCGTCTTGGCGGGAACGGTGATCTTGTTGTCGCGGAAATCGAGTGTGAGGTCCTTGAGCTGGAGCATCAACTCGCTGCCCACTACGAGGTTGAATGCGCCGAAGTACTGGTCGGCTTCGGCGTTGCCCGAGGATAGGTCCATGACGCAGAAAGGCACGTCCGTCACGGTCAGGTCACCGAGCTTCATTTCCCTGGCGATGGCGTAGGTGGCGGTGCTGGTGCCGATGCCCTTGACGCGCTCCCCGGCGTCGAGCGGTATGAGTCCGTAGACGCGGGCAAGCGAGTCGCAGATCACGTTCACGCCCGCGCCGGTGTCGAAAGTGATGTCGGCCTCCTTGCCGTTTATGGTGCTCCCGGACAGGTGCATGAGCACGGACCCTTTCTCCTTTGGCCCTACAGGCACGATGTCAAACGGTACCGAGGCCTGCGCGTGGCCGTGGAAGTCGAGTCCGTAAGTGCTGTATGCACTTAGCGCCGCGTATTTGTCGGCCATGGATGAGAGAGTAGCTGTCCATGTCGAATCGAGACCCTGGCATTGCGTGTCGATGGCTCCGCGCATCATTGATGCTGCCTCCTTGTTTTGACCTGTGCGACTCATGTCCATGGAGTACATGACGACAAGGTTGGTGAGCCACGCCGGGTCCAGTCCGGGTGTTTTCATAAGCTCGGCAAAGGCCGGCAGGGAGATGTCCGTGCGGTTGAAGCGGTTGCCGATCATGCACCGCGACAGCAGCTCCAGGAAACCCTGAATCGAGTCCTTCGGCGTCGAGTAATAGACGTCGTATAGCCCGAACCAGTCGCCATGGCCAATCGCTTTTCCGATTCTATCGTCGGCGCTCTGTCCATATCCGGCGCTTATCGCACTTGCCATAGCCAGTGCCACTAACAATTTCCGTGATAATTTCATCGTTTGCTGAAATTTTGGAGTATGGTTTTCATTTCGGAGGGGAGGTAGGCAAGAGCGCGGTCGGCGATGTGAGCCGGGACGGGCCAGATGGCCTCGGCGATGCTGCCGACGATGGCGCCGAGGGTGTCGGCGTCGGCGCCCAGGGAGACGGCACGGCGGACGGCATCCTCGAAGTCGGTGCTTTGCGCGATGATCCAGAAGGCGACGGGCACGGTGCCCTGGCAGGTCTCGTCGAAGCGGTTGCGCACCCGCTCCTCCCGTATGGCCGCGAGGTCGTAGCCGTAGCTGGCGCATATTTCCTCGCAGACCCGGCGAATATGTTCGGGGTCGGGGTCGTGGAGCCGGCGGAAGCGGAAGATGGCCTCGGCCACGGACTGCGCACCTTTTACGCCCTCGGGGTGGTTGTGTGTGCAACGGGCCGTCTTGGCCGCTTCCTCTCGCACGGTCTCGAGGTTGGAGAAGAACCAGGCCACGGGGCTGACGCGCATGGCCGAGCCGTTGCCGAACGAGCCGTAGGGCTGCGGGTGGTCGCTCCGCACCCATTGCGCGAACCTGCCGCCGTAGCCGCCCATGGGGTGCGGATACCTGCGGCACCATTCGTGGATGTTCTCGCCGTAGTCGCGGCCATGCAGCAGCGCTTCGGCAACCGCCACGGTGCAGATGGTGTCGTCGGTGAAGTCGTTGCTCTCCGAGAAGAGTTCGAACGCGTAGTCGTGGGTGGGAGAGAACTCCCACCTGCTGCCGGCTATGTCGCCTATTATCGCTCCTAACATGGTTCGTTCTGTTATTTGTGCCAAAGTTAAAGAAAATAATTGGATACGGCGGCACTATGGGTTGATAAAATAATTTTCGTCCCGATAGAGCGTTATAAATAAGGCTTGACGCGGACCTTCGGGTTATCACGCCAAAAGCCGCTACGAACATGAGAAAAAGGTTATTCATATATATCGCTCTTACTTTTTTTGCGGTGCTCCCGGCTGTGGCGCAGGTGCGCGTTAGCGGCGTGGTGGCTGACTCGCTGACGCGTCATGGGGTGGGCGGAGCGCTGGTCAGCTTCCGTGGCGACGGCAGGCACGCGGTGACGGCAGGCTCCGACGGCGCCTTCACCATCTCGTCGCCGAAGAGACGCAAGGGGCTCGGCATCAAGGTGATGGGCTACGCGCCCATGCAGGTCGACCTGCGCGGACAATCCGGCGACATCGACCTCGATACCATCTTCCTCGCCCCGCGCTCCCGGCAACTCGACGAGGTCGTGGTCAAGCCCAGGAAGGAGAAGTACTCGAAGAAGAACAATCCGGCGGTGGCCTTCATGCAACGCCTTCGCGCCAGCGGCGCCAGCCTCGACCCCACACGTATGTCCTATTTTTCCACCGACGAGTACGAGAAGCTCGTACTGGGCATGAACATGGACGGTGTGCCGAAAGACTCTGCCATGCGCTCCTACGTCGATTACAGTCCCGTCACAGGCAAGCCATACCTCACCCTGAGTCTCAAGGAGCAGCGCACCAAGACCCTGCACAGCAACTCACCCCGCGCCGACAAGCGCGTGGTGGAGGCTTACCGCAGCACGGGAATCGACGACAGCTTCGACGTCGGCAACATGCGCAAGATCTACTCCGATGTCCTGCGCCAGGTAGACCTCTACTCCAACGACATCACGCTGATGCAGAACCGCTTCGTCAGCCCCCTTAGCCGAATAGGCCCCGACTTCTACAAGTACTACCTCACGGACACGGTGATGATCTCGGGCGAGCCCAACATCGAGCTTACCTTCACGCCCCACAACACCGAGTCGATGGGCTTCACCGGCCGAATATACGTGCCGCTGTCGGACTCCGCCATGATGCCCCGCAAGGTGGTGATGCAGACGCCCCGCAACATCAACCTCAACTACGTCAAGAGCCTCTACATAGTGCAGAACTTCGTCCGCGACTCCCTCGGCAACCGCGTCAAGACCAGCGACCAGCTTACCGTAGAGTTTCAGCTCGCGCCCGGCACGCCTGAGGTATACGCCCGCCGCGAGACCCGCGTGGACGGCTATTCCTACGCTCCCGTGGCGGAATACGAGTCGTACTACACCGCCGAGGGCGACGAGCACTTCCTGCCCGGGGCATACGAGCGCGACGACGCCTACTGGACCGGCCTGCGTCCCCTGGAGATGACTTCCGCGCAGGCCAACATGGGCGGCCTCATGCGGCATTTGCGATCCAGGCCGCTCTTTTACTGGGGCGAGAAGTTCGTGGCACTGATGGCCCGCGGCTACCTCCGCACCTCCTCCAGCTCCCGTTTCGACATCGGCCCGCTTAACACCCTCATAAGCTTCAACGACGTCGAGGGAGCACGTGTGCGTCTCGGCGGCATGACAACAGCCAACCTGAGCAAGCGCCTCTTCGCCCGCGCATATGGTGCGTATGGCTTCAAGGACCACAAGTGGAAGTATGGTGCCGAGCTGGAGTACTCCTTTGTCGACAAGAAGTACCACTCCCGCGAGTTTCCCGTGCACGGCATCCGCTTCAGCACCAGCTACGACCTTGACCAGCTCGGCCAGCACTACCTCTTCACCAACCAGGACAACATATTCCTGAGCTTCAAGCGCCACGACAACTATCTGATGACCTATCGACGCCTCTTCCGCCTCGACTACATCCTGGAGCGCCGGAGCGGCTTCTCGCTGCAGGCGGCCTTCAAGTTCGAGCGCCAGGAGCCAACGCAATGTGTGCCCTTCGTCACTGCCGACGGACATCGTTACGGCCATTACAACGCCTCCGCCTTCACCCTGGAGCTCCGCTACGCCCCCGGCGAGGAATTCTACCAGTCGGCCACCATGCGACTCCCCGTCAACATGGATGCCCCCATCATCCTGCTTACCCACGAGTTCGGTCCCAAGGGAATGCTCGGCGCCGACTTCACACTCAACAAGACGGAGCTGAGTGTGCAGAAGCGCTTCTGGTTCTCCGCCTTCGGTTACGCGGATGTGATAGTGAAAGGCTCCAAGCTGTGGAGCAAAGTCTTCTACCCGGCCCTGCCGTGGGCCAACGCCAACCTCAGCTACACCATCCAGCCCGAGAGCTTCGCGCTGCTCAACCCCATGGAATTCGCAGTCGACCAGAGCGTCAGCTGGGACGTCACCTACTGGATGAACGGCCTCATCTTCAACCGCATCCCCGGCATACGCCGCGCCAAGCTGCGCGAGGTGCTCAGCTTCCGCGGTTTCTACGGTTCGCTGACGGACCGCAATAATCCCTGGAAGCAGGCGGACCTGCCGCAGTTCCCCGCTGACAGTCACACTCGTCTGATGGACCATAAGCCATATATGGAAATTGGCATTGGCCTGGACAATATATTTACCATATTGCGCGTGGACTACGTGTGGCGCCTGACCTACCGCAACCTGCCCGGCGTGGACAACAGCGGCGTCCGCGTCTCTCTCCATTTCTCCTTTTAGAGATCGTATAATAGGGAGATTTATAATAGGATAGGGAGATTTCATCGGCCCAGAGGGGATGGTCGGGGCTCCAGGTTGACGGACACGGAGTCGAAACGGGTGTCGGCCATGAAGAGGCGGAAGCTCCCATGCCGATGGCACCCGGCCTATGGAGGAGTGGCGGTCGGTGTGCGACCTGCAGGCATGTGCGACGTCGTTGAGGTGTATGTTCTCCGGGCGATTTAAACCGATGGTTGCAGCGAAACCTTTACACGTGCGGTTGTAGCCTTCTGGTGTCTAAAAGACATATCGCACAGGGAAAAGGTGGCATATGCCGAGGTGTGCTTTAATTCGCTCTTTGTCTTTATATTGTCTGCCATCGTGGCAATCTGATCAAAGGTGAAACCGATGATAGCTGATGCCTCCAGTGGTGTCGGTTGCATGCCGTCTGCGGTGTTCCGATGTGTTTTATGTCATGCGTGTGTTTCAGTATTCTCCGAAGTCGATTTCGAGCTGTACCCAGCGGCCGTGGTCGCGGCTCGGTGGGGTGTTGATGCCAGTGCCGATGCCCACCAGGCGTATGAGCTGTCCTGCCGGTACGGCCGACGGCAGCAGTCGCCTGGCCGCCTCCACGAACTCCTCGAGGCGTGTCAGCGCCTGCGGGTAGGTATGGCTGCGTGAGTGTGTCCGAAAGTCGGCGTATTTTACTTTCAGCGTGAAGGTGGGCCCTCGGAAACCGCTACGGGCGATGCGTCGCTCCAGGTCTGCGGCCAGCTCCTCGACGATGCGCATAATCGCCTCCGGGTCGGAGACGTCTTCTGTCAGCGTTGTCTCGCAGCCCACGGATTTGCGTATGCGGTCGGGCTCCACAGGGCGACTGTCGATGCAGCGTGCGAAGTCGTAGAAGATGCGGCCGGATTTGCCGAAATGGCGCATTAGCACGTGCAGCGGCACCTTGCGAAGCGACGCTCCGTCGGTGATGCCGAGCTCGTGCATTCGCCTGGCGGTGGCCGGCCCTACGCCCCAGAAGTCCTCGATAGGAACTTTGTCCACGAACTCCTGGGCCTTTGCCGGATGGATGACGCACAGCCCGTTAGGTTTGCGCCAGTCGCTCGCAATCTTGGCCAGGAACTTGTTGAACGACACCCCGGCGGAGGCGGTGAGCTGCGTCTGTCGCTTTATCTTTCGCTTGATCTCGGCTGCGATGTCCATGGCCAGTGGAATGCAGGGCTTGTTGGCGGTGACGTCCAGGTAGGCTTCGTCGAGCGACAATGGCTCCACCAGATCGGTGTATTCGTGGAAGATGTCGCGGATCTGTGCCGAAACCGCCTTGTACACCTCGAAGCGGGGTTCGACGAAGACGAGTTGCGGGCAGCGGCGACGCGCCATGGAGCAGGGGAGTGCCGAGTGGACTCCGTGCTTCCGCGCCACGTAGTTGGCCGTGGCCACCACACCGCGCGGCCCTTCGCGCCCTACCGCTACCGGCAGGTTGGTCAGTGCGGGGTTGTCGCGCATCTCTACTGCGGCATAGAAGCAATCCATGTCGATGTGGATGATCTTGCGGTGTCCCGACTTCCCGTCCATACCATTATAACGCTTCCTCCGCCTTAAAATTGCAGGCTGCGAATGCGTCTTTATGGCACTTTCCCCTCACTTGGGCCAGGGGACGGAAGCGGGATTTACGGCTATATGCACATTGTCGCGTTTAAGGCGTACTTGCAAGTATTCTGCCAGCTTGCTTATCTGCGCGGCTGAGAGACCTGCGGGGGCATTGACGAAAGCCATCGTTGCCGTGTCCGTAGCTTGGCTGGAGGTGCTGGCAGCTATCAGCTCGCTCAGGGCGATGGAGTGAATCGACGGAAAGAGGACCTTCACTTCGGGCGCCACTATGCGGCTTTGGGCTGGAAGGCTATGGCGTATAGCTATTTCGGAGCGGAGAGAGTCGATGGTCATCTGCCGTTGCGTCAGCTCTTGTTCCATGACACGCATGAAGCTGTCGTCGTCGGTTACTGAGGAGGTCTGCTCGGAATTGATGCCGAAGCCCTGTTTGATGTTGAGAATGGTGCCTTCGAGTCCCATTTGGTTCATCTTTGTCATCATGGTAAGACGCAAGGAGTCCATTGGCAATGTGGCGCCTATCAGATTGACGTCGATGTAACGCTTGCCTCTGTCTACGTATTCCTTATGCGATAAAACCTGTGTGTTGGGAAAGACGAACTCCTTGTCTACGAACTCGGCGGCCTGCATGGTGAAGATGTTAGTGCGTATCATAATGACAGTTAGGAAAACCGACACTCCGATGGTAAGCGTCACCAGCGTGTAGAGGATGAAGCGGACCGTGTGCGCCTTCTTCTCGTCGGTGATGGCGACCTTCTTGTAGCCGAAGACCTTGACGCCGATCCACGTGGCGAAGAGGATGAATACGGCATTGGTGAAGAACAGGTACAGGGCGCCAAGGAAGAACTGCATCTTCATCGTGGCCAGGCCATAGCCGGCCGTGCAGAGAGGCGGCATCAGGGAGGTGGCGATGGCCACGCCGGCCATCACCGATGCCTTGTTGCGGCACGTCACGCTCACTATTCCCGCCGCTCCGCCGAACAGCGCGATGAACACATCATATATTGACGGAGAAGTGCGCGCCAGCAGCTCGCTGCTGCCCTCGTACTGGGGCGAAATCAGGAAATAGACGGCCGAGGCCAGTACCGAGCCGAGCACTGCCATGCAGATATTGCGGGTGCTACGCTTTATCAGCCCGAAGTCCTGCACCCCTATTCCCAGGCCGATGCCCATGATCGGGCCCATCAGTGGCGAAATAATCATGGCGCCAATTATCACCGGCACGCTATTGGTGTTCAGGCCCAGCGACGCCACGAAGATGGCGAAGATGAGGATGAGCAGCTGGGAGCCCTTGAACGATACCGCAGATCGGATCTCTGTTTCCGCATCCTGCTGCGGCAGTAGATCGGCCCGGATATTGAAATAGGATCCGATGCTGCGCAAGGTGCCCTTCACCCTGGCTAAGGTAGATGTGCTTTCCATATGCGATGTTTCCTTTGCGGTCGAGGCCCGCAGGCGAGGAGACGTCTGCTGCCCCTTAATACCTTAATAATAGAAACGCCTCTGCGAGTAAATGTGTTTATGCAATTTTGTCTTAAAATTGTCCTGTTTGGTGTATTTGAATCTATTTTGCATTCCGAAAGATGTTCTTTTTGTAAAACAAAATGTCGATTAAAAAGGCGTATTCAATGTGAGTAATAAGAATTAAGGGTGTTTTTAGTTGCTGATTCTCTCGAAATATGCCGATATGATGTCAGGCCGTCATAAAATACACTTAAAATCCCGGGCGAAAATTTCATATAGCGGATCCTTGGTCAGCTTTTTCGCTTCCTGCTCAAAGCCGTCAGGCGCTTGCGTGATCTTGTGTGAGATGTATGGTGGTGTCATGGACATGCTGTTGCGAAGGCCGTGGCGAGCAACAGTGTAGAGTCGAGCATAAGCTCGATTATAAGTGCATTGCGTCGCTTGGCGAGAATGGTACGCCCGAGGAGGAATGGGCAGCTTGTGAAAACAGAGTAATACAAGTATTGTGTCGAGTTTCCCAAGACCACTCCACCGGTCTGCCATATCGAGATTGGTGTTTGCCTTCCGTTGCCGATGGCGTACTTCCTTATCATTGGTAGGGGGGTGAAGGAGGTGAAAAAGCTCAATTGAGTGATATTCACTGCAAGTGAAAGTCGGGCAATGCTGTTTTCATGAATCGTAAAAGATTGACAGTAGGGGAGTTGGGTATGGAGTGATATGCAAATAACCTTGACGAGAATCGAAAATTTGCAAACGTGTGAGTTGGCGGTCGCAAATTCCAGGTTTTGAAATTTCAGAGCTGACAACTGGAAAATATAAATTCAACTATTTTTCGGATAAGGAAAAGGGGCAGAGACGACCTGAGGCATGAACTTGCAAATGTGATTTGCAAGTTTGAATCAGACGGATGCAATTGAAATATTTGCAATTTTACAATGCATATAAAGGAGGGGATAAGCGGATGCATTGCAAATGATTCTCAATTATGAACATTAAATCGAGACACGCCTTGAATGATTATGTGCTATCGATGAATATGCAAAATTAAAGGGTTAACATTCATTTACAACTTCTGCAACTATCTACATTGCAATCGTTTAGATTGTGAGTATAAGTGCGGGACGTGCAATTTAGCCGGAGTTTGAGCGGGAGGGATTAAATTCCTGGATTTGGGATGGGTAAGTATGTGTATGTTAGGGGATAACATATTATAGACCGTAGTATCGGTTTAAGTATTTGCGACAAGGAATACATATTATTTTGGGTTTGCAAATACTTGAAATGCAAAATATTGGGATAGAATTTGCGATTTGTAATTTTGCGGTTTCGATTTTAATTATTAACTTTGCAACGTCTAATTTGCAAATAGATATGGATAAAGAAAATGCCGATGCACTCAATATTCGTCTAAAAGTCTTCATGGACTCCACCGGGCTGAACAACTCTCAGTTCGCTGACAGGTGTGGACTCCCCCGCCCCTCTTTCTCGCAACTTCTGTCTGGTCGGAATAAGAAGGTCAGCGATGTGGTGCTCACCCGCATACACGATGCCTTCCCGCAGTTGAACATGCTTTGGCTGATGTTCGGCGAGGGTGATATGCTCAAGGCCGATGGCGCTGGTTTGGCGGCTGTCAGCGGAGGTGAGAGCGGGAAAGGCGCTTCGGGGTCTTCGGTTTCTGACATACAGGGCGCCCGGGGAAGCGGACTGGGTGGCGGGCTCTTCGCCGCGATGGGTGACGGTCAATATAGTCCGCGTCCCTACCCGGTGAGCGAAGAGGAGGGGCAGTTGCCGTTTGCGGATGAAAATTACGGTTACGACAATCGCAAATTCCCTACAGATGGTCGGGAGGGCTTCGGTTTTCACCGGGAAAAGGGACCTATTTTACCTCTTTCTCAGACGCAAGAAGCTGACATTGAGCGTATTAGCTCGCTTATGGCCGCGAAAATCAGCGGCGATTTGCAGCAGGATTTACGCAAAACGCCCAGAAAGGTGGTGCGTATTACGGTTTTTTACGATGATAACAGTTACGAGACGTTCGCTCCTACTTCCGACCCCTTGGACTGAGGCCGGTCTGGTGCTGTCTATGTCAGGGGCCGTTAGCTAAGGTTGGCTTGGGGCTGATGTGGGGTATGTGGGGTCAGTGCCTGTCAGCGGCGTGTCGTGGTGGAGGAATTGCGGGTGTGGCTCTGTTCGGTAGATTTGGATTGACGTCCTTCGCCCTGGAAGAAGCGTGGGACGGTTGGCGTACGGTCGGTGTCCGAGTTGTCGGCTACGAAGAATCGGCGGAATAGGCTATAGCGCGAAATTACGCCGCTGTCGTCGTTGATCTGTCGGCGGTAGCTGTCATTGTCGCGGTCGTCCATCTCGCTATGGCGCTGGCTGCTTAGCAGGTAGTGCTGCATGCCGACGAGCAGGAGCACCATGCACACCAGTATCAGCAGCAGCACCAGTATCTTGACTACGGTTATGAAAAAAGCAGATACCATATAAACGCCAAAGAGACTTTACCTTAGCAACGCGCTGCATGGCCGCATGGTTCACTTTGGCAGGTGGGCGAGAAGAGATATGAGGGAGGTAGCCGGGGTCAGAGTATGTGTGACGACCTCGCGTGAAGCTAAGCGGCAATTGCGAAGGGAATACTTTTGCAGATTCCAGATGTACGAAGGAGAGGCGGGAACGTGCGAAGCCAGGGATGCTGATGGGTGGTCAGCACATGCGGTCGCGGTAGTCGGCGAAGGTATAGGTTCGGAGCAGGATGGGAGCCGGTGAGGTTGCACCTGTGCCTGTGATGCCCTGGCAGGGTGTGCCTGTGTCGGCCGTAGGTGAGGCGGGTTCGGTGGCTAAGGCGGAGCTGGCGGCGTTGGGCATGAGATAGACGGACGGGTGTTGCAGCCCGTTGAACATGGTGGTCTTGACGTTGGTGTAGTGGTTCATGTCCTCCAGCGTGAGGCGCTGGCCGGGCTGCAATGGTTCACGGAAGCGCCAGGTGCCGCAGTAGTCGCCGCTCAGGCAGCTGTTGCCGCCCAGACGGTATTCGTAGCCGCCGGTGACGCTGTCGTTCAGGGCCTCGGTGATGCGGGGGCGGTAGGGCATTTCGAGGCAGTCGGGCATGTGGCAGGCGAAGGAGGCGTCGATGATGGCGGTGCTGACGCCGCTGTTCTCCACCACGTCGAGCACGGTTACGATGAGGTCGCCGGAGCGCCAGGCGAATGCGCTCCCAGGCTCCATTATGATATGCAGGTGCGGGTGGCGCTCCTTGAAGCCTCTCAGCACATCCACGAGGTGGTCGCGGTCGTAGTCGGCGCGTGTCATGAGGTGTCCACCGCCCAGGTTGAGCCATTTGAGTTGCGGAAGCCAGCGGCCGAACTGATGCTCGAAGGCTCCGAGTACCTTCTCCAGGTCGTGGCTGGAGCTCTCGCAGAGGGCGTGGAAGTGGAAGCCCTCGATCTCCTTCGGCAGCGTTTCGGGGAGCTGGTCGGCCATCATGCCGAAGCGCGAGCCGGGCAGGCAGGGGTTGTAGATGTCCGTTTCGATGACCGAGCACTGGGGATTTACGCGCAGTCCGAATGAGGGGAGTTTTTGTTCTTTTTCGGACATTTCGCGTATGGCCGGTGTGTGTGCCTGGAGCTGCCGCATGGAGTTGAAGGTGACGTGCGAGCACGTCTGGCAGAAGGTGCGGAAGTCCTCGGCGGAGTATACGGGTGCGAAGGCGTGTATGTTGTCGGTGAGGTATTCGCGGGCGAGCGTCATTTCGTTGACGGAGCTGGCGGTGGCGCCCATGACGTGCGGTCTTAGTATCGGGAAGGTGCGCCAGAGGGCGTTGGCCTTGAGTGCCATTATTATCTCCACGTCGGCGCGGCGGGCGACGTCGGCGATGAGCTGGAGGTTGCGGCGGAGGCGGTCTTCGTAGACCACGTATGCGGGGGTGGGGATGCTGCTTGTCATAGTTTTTCGAGTGATGCGAAACGGAGCAGGAGCTTGCGGTGGCCGTAGTCGGTGAAATCGGCTTCCACCATGGGCTCGGGGTCGTCGGTGTAGCTGGTGATGACGCCGATGCCGAACTTGGAGTGGCTCACCCTGTCGCCGGGTGCGAAGGGCGCGGGCCCGGATGGTCGGGCGGCGGGAGCGCTGCTCTTCCTGCGCTTTACGGGTGCCAGGTTGCGGGTGTGCGAGGGCTCTGTAGGGCGGTGTTGGGCGCTGAATCTGCTCTCGGTGGGGGATGTCGGAGCAGATGTTCGAGTGGTCATGGAGAGCCATGATGTCGGAGCTGGCTCCGGGGTCCAGCGGCGACGTTCGGCTCCGTTGAGGTACTGGCCGTCGATTTCCGACAGGAAGCGCGAGGGGATGGTGTCGGTGGTGGATCCGTTGCGGAAGCGCTGGTTGGCGTGGCTGAGCCATACCGTCTTGCGTGCGCGGGTGATGGCCACGTATAGCAGGCGCCTCTCCTCCTCGAGCTCCTCGGGGGAGTCGAGCGACTGGGAGCCGGGGAAGAGGTTCTCCTCCATGCCGGTTATGAAGACGTGGTCGAACTCCAGGCCCTTAGCGGCATGAACGGTCATGAGCGTGAGTTTGGGGGTGTTGTCCTCCTCCTCCGAGTCCTGGTCCGTCAGCAACGAGACTTCGCTGAGGAAGGCGCCCATCGTCAGTGCCCTGGCGTCCTCAGCGTCCGATTCCTTTTCGCGTGGGCGCTCCACGAACTCCTTGAGGGCGGCGAGCAGCTCGTTGAGGTTCTCGCGCTTGCTTACCTCCTCGGGCGTTGACGTACTGGCGAACTGCGCCAGCAGGCCGGTGCGGTTGTAGATGTCCCGGCCGAGGGCGTAGGCATCGAGCTTGGCGGCAGAGGAGTGCAATTCTCCTATTATCTCGGCGAAGCCGTGCAGCTTGGCGGCCGTGCCCTTGTTGACCTGAAGCCCCTGGCCTTCGGGGTCGCTGACTACTTTCCACATCGAGATGCCCTTGTTCATGGCAACGTCGCGGACACGGTCCATGGTGGTCTTGCCGATGCCCCTGGCCGGGTAATTGATGACACGGCGCAATGCCTCGTCGTCGTCTATATTGACTGTAAGGCGGAAATATGCCAGAGCGTCCTTGACCTCCTTACGCTGGTAAAATGTCAGACCGCCGTAGATGCGATAGGGGATGGAACGGCGTCGCAGGGCCTCTTCGAGCACACGGCTCTGCGCATTGGTGCGGTAGAGCACGGCCATGTCCTCCAGGGTGCCCTGCGAGAGACGGAGCCTGCGCGACACGGCGCCTGCCAGGAATGAGGCTTCCTCGAAGTCGTTATAGGCCTCCACGACCTCCAGTTTCTCGCCCGGTTCGTTTTCGCTGTAGACCTCCTTGGGTATCTGTCCGCGGTTGTGGCGGATGAGCGATCCGGCGGCCTTGACGATGGTCTGCGTGGAGCGGTAGTTTCGTTCGAGCTTGAAGAGGCGCAGGTCGGGGTAGCGCTCGTTCATGCCCAGGATGTTGGCGATGTTGGCGCCTCGGAAGGAGTAGATACTCTGTGCGTCGTCGCCCACCACGCACAGGCGGTGGTGGCCCTGCACCAGGCGGTTCACCACCAGGCTTTGGGCGAAGTTGGTGTCCTGGTATTCGTCCACGAGTACGTACTCGAACCACTGCTGGTAGTACTGTGCCAGATCCGGGTTTTCGCGCAGCAGGATGTTGGCGTAGACCAGGATGTCGTCGAAGTCCATGGCCTGCGCGGTGCGGCAGCGCTCGCAGTACATTCGGAAAATATCGGCGAACTTCGACCTACCTGCATATGAATCGGCCTTCATAGCTCTGCCGTCGGCGGCATAGCGCTCGGGGGAGATAAGGGCGTTTTTGGCGTTGGATATGGCCGATGCGATAGCCGACGGCTTATATCGATTCTCGTATTTCTTATCGTCGAGGCCGAGTTCCTGGATGATGAGCTTGACAAGCGAGCGGGAGTCGGCGGCATCGTATATGGTGAAGTCGTAGCGGAAGCCGAGGCGGTCGGCGTGCAGACGCAGGATGCGGAGCAGGATGGAGTGGAAAGTGCCCATCCACAGGCGCCGGGCGCCGTTGCCGACGAGCGCTGCGATGCGCTCTTTCATCTCGCGGGCGGCCTTGTTGGTGAACGTCAGGGCCATGATGCGGTCTGCCTGCACTCCCAGCTCCAGCAGGTAGGCTATCTTGTGCGTCAGGACGCGCGTCTTGCCGGAGCCGGCGCCGGCTATCACCAGCTCGGGCCCGGAGCAGTATTCCACGGCGGCGCGCTGCGCGTCGTTGAGTCCGGTAAGAATTGAGGACAACTGGAATCAGTAATTAGGAATTAGTAATTGCAGGTGCACCATTTTTGTTGTAGGCGGTGCATTTACTCTGGCATTGGCGTCCGCTTCAGCGCGGCGCAGGCTCTCTCGGCTCTCATTCATACTTCCTCAGCGCCCCCTGGTAGTCGGGGATGCCGGGCAGGAAGTGGTACTTTCCTGAGTCGTAGTCGATTACGCAGCAGTAGTGGCGCAGGCCGTTGCTGACCACCAGGTACCTGGCGCGGAGCACCATGTTGTAGCGCACCACCTGGTCGAAGACCTCCTGGCAGATGGCCACCGTGGGAGCCTTGTACTCGACGATCATCAGCGGTTCTCCTTGGGAGTCGTATACGAGCGTGTCGCATCGGCGGCGGGTGCCGTTGAGGGTCATCGAGACCTCGTTGGCGACGTGCGAAGCGGGATATCCGAGCTCCCCGACGAGCCACGCGGCGAACTGTTGCCTCACGTACTCCTCGGGTGTCAGGGCCACGAAGCGGCGGCGCAGCGGGTCGTATACCTCGGCGCCGCCGTCGGCAGTGGGACGCGTCTTCAGCTCTGCAAGTGGTAGGGACAGCTGCATCAGAACTCGGGCTGGTCGACCGCCGGATCGAGTGTGGCGTTGAGGATTCGAGCCAGGCGCAGGCCCGCCTTGAGAAGCTGCTGCTCCACCGTCGGCGTCCATGTGGCTATGTAGTCGTAGCTGATGACCGTGTTCTTGGGCGTCTTGGCGTAGACGTCTCCACATATAATATATGTGTCGCGGGCCCAGTCGTCGATGTTTCCGGAAGTGAGCAGGGCCTGGTCCATCTCTGACACTCGGTCGAGCTGGTCGGTCCATTCGGTGTAGCTCCACTTGTGTCCGCTCTCTGGCAGGCGCGAGTCCCACACGGAGTGCAGGTTGGTGTGGGAGTCGAAGAACTTTACCGGTGTCTTGTTGCCGCCCAGGTCGGAGGCGTGGCCCATGTGCATGGGCTGGTGCATGTCTCCGGCCAGGTGCACCACCATCTTCAGCGCCAGGGCTTTTTCCTCCTTGCCTGCGCGGGGATTGCGCAGGGTGGCGATGTTGCGGCGCAGGGCGGTGACGATGTCTCCGGCCTGGTGCTGCGGGGCCGTCTCGTAGGTCTGGCCTGCGTCCACGTTCTTGTAGTGCCACGTGCGGGAATAGCTGAGCTCGGGCGTGTGCGAGGCGTTGTCGAGCCAGTTGGCCCAGTACACGAGGCTCCGGCCGTCGAGCAGCGAGTCGGCCATGGCCCTGGCGGCGGGCGTCAGGTGACGCTCGGCTATGGCCGCCGTGACGTCATGGCCCTTCTGACCCCAGCCAAGCATCGTGGCCGGCATGGAGCAGGCCGCCAAGAGGCTTATCAGTGTCCTGTTCATATCTTCTTTCGTTTCGGAGGGCAAAGTTACGAAAAAAATCATTAACTTTGCCCCTTAGATTGAACTACTGCACATGTTGATAAGTTCACTGAAGACATTCGGGCGCTACTGCCTGTTCATCTGCCGCGTGTTCCACTTGCCCGACAAATGGAGCGAGTTCGGTCGCTGCACTCTCTTCGAGATAAGCAAGCTCGGGGTGGGCTCGATACCCATCACCATCATCATATCGCTGTTCATCGGGGCCGTGATCGCCATTCAGATGCAGCTCAACATCATGTCGCCGCTGATTCCGAGCTACTCGGTGGGCCTGGCCACGCGCGAGATCCTGCTGCTGGAGTTCTCCAGCTCTATCCTATCGCTCATCCTGGCCGGCAAGGTCGGCTCCAACATCGCCTCAGAGATAGGTACCATGCGCGTGACCGAGCAGATCGACGCCATGGACATAATGGGCATCAACTCGGCCAACTACATCGTGCTGCCCAAGATAGTGGGCTTCGTGCTGTTCGTGCCCGTGCTCTGCATACTCTCCATGTTCATGGGCCTGGTGGGCGGCTGGTGCATCGCCGAGTTCACCAGCATGATTTCGGTGGAGAAATACATCTACGGCATACAGAGCTTCTTCGTGGAGTGGTACGTCTGGTACGGCATCATCAAGACCTACTTCTTCGCCTTCATAATCACCTCCGTGTCTGCCTTCTACGGCTACTATGTCAGCGGCGGCGCGCTGGAGGTGGGAAAGGCATCGACCTCGGCCGTAGTCTCCAGCTCCATCCTCATCCTGCTCATGGACGTCGTTCTCACTAAACTCCTGTTGCAATGATAGAGGCCAAAGACGTAAGCAAGTGGTTCGACGGGCAGCGTATCCTCTATGACATCAGTGCCACGTTCGAGTCGGGCAAGACCAACCTCATCATCGGCAAGAGCGGGTCTGGCAAGACGGTCTTCATGAAGTGTCTCATCGGCCTGTTCACCCCCGAGCAGGGCGAGATTTTCTACGACGGCCGGCCCCTCTCGCGCATGGACGGCAAGCAGCGGCGCCAGCTTCGCACCGAGATAGGCATGCTATTCCAGGGCTCGGCACTGTTCGACAACGAGACGGTGCTGGGCAACGTCATGTTCCCGCTCAAGATGCTCTCGTCCATGACCCGCCACGAGCAGATAGAGAGGGCCCGTTTCTGCATCGGCCGAGTGGGCCTGCAGGGTGCCGACGACAAGTACCCGTCCGAGATTTCCGGCGGTATGCAGAAGCGTGTCGCCATCGCCCGCGCCATAGCCCTCAACCCCCGATACCTCTTCTGCGACGAGCCCAACTCCGGACTCGATCCCCAGACAAGCATCCTCATAGACGACCTGCTGTCCGACATCACCCACGAATACGGCATTACCACCATCATCAACACCCACGACATGAACTCGGTGCTCGGCATAGGCGAGCACATCATCTTCATCGACCGTGGCCGCTGCGACTGGACCGGTGACGACCGTTCCATCTTCCACTCAAAGTCCAAGGCGCTCAACGACTTCGTCTTCGCCTCGCACCTCTTCAAGGAGGTCAAGCTATACCTCGAAAGGGACGCCGAAGACAATGCCTCTCATGCCAGGGACGACGACCGCGCCTGCGCCGACATGAACCGTATATGATTTACTATTTCAGCGGGAGCGGCAATTCACGCGCTGTGGCCGATACACTCGCGCATCTGTTGCATTGCGATAAGCAAAAGGTGGGGGGCTGGGCTCTCTCGTCCGACATGGTGTTGGGTATGGTGCTTCCGGTCTATTCATGGGGAATACCGCCTAACGTACTCCAATGGCTCGGGCGGGTGATGCTGCCCGCTCAGAAGCCGGAATATGTGTGGGCCCTTCTTGACTATGGCGACGAGGCCGGATATGCCCATCGTATGCTGAGGCGTGTACTTGAAAAACGGGGTCTGCGACTGGACGCGGTCTTCGGCCTACAGATGCCCAATACATACGTGTTGCTGCCCGGATTCAATGTCGACCCCGAAGCACTGGCCATGCACAAGCTTGATGCCGCCTGGCCGCGTCTGCATGAGATAGCCGGTCGTATAACAGCGCGTGAGAGGGGGGTGGAGGACTTGCACGTCGGTCCGATACCTTTTGTGAAATCGCGTCTGATATTCCCCCTGTTCCGCCGCTGGGGCATCTTTCCCTCGCGCTGGCACGTGGATCTGGATAAATGTGTCGGTTGCGGCCAGTGCGAACGCGCCTGCCCGACCTGCAACGTGCGCATGGTCGATAAGCATCCCGTTTATAGCGGCAACGGCAGTAACAACGGGCTTTACCTTGGAGGCGGCCATCCCGAATGGAGCGATGACTGCACCTCCTGTCTGGGCTGCTATCACGCCTGCCCCGGCAACGCTGTGCAGTACGGGCGTCTCACTGCCCGCAAGGGGCAGTGGCGGCACTGGTTCCATCCCAAGGTAAAGCCTCTCGATGCCGAGTGATGGCGGTGCCTCTACGCATTGCCACCGAGCTGCGGTGTAAGAGAAACAAAAGGCACGCCATGCCGGGGGCGTGCCTTTCTATGTGTGGGTTGCGTATCAGTGCAGGCGGAGGAAGGAGTAGCCGAAGCGGTCGGCAGCGGCACGCTCCAGCTCCTCGCGGAACTCGGGAGCCGCCAGGCCGATCATCAGCTTGGCACGCTCCGGCAGCGAGCGGCCGCGTAGGTCGGCAATGCCGTTCTCGGTTACGATGTAGTTGGTCTGGAAGCGGGTCGTTACGACTCCGGCACCCTCCGTTAGCACGGGCTTGATCTTGTTAAGCCCCTTGTTGGTGGTGGAGAGCATGGCCAGGAAGCTCAGGCCTCCCTCGCTGCGCGAGGAGCCGTAGACAAAGTCGTGCTGGCCGCCGATGCCCGAGAAGATGCGCGTGCCGATGCTGTCGGCGCACACCTGGCCGGTTAGGTCTATCTCCAGGCACGAGTTGATGCTCATCACCTTCGGGTTCTGCGCTATCACGAACGGGTTGTTGGTCCAGGCGACGTCCTTGATGATGATGTCGCGGTTGTAGTTCATGAAGTCGTAGAGACGCTTGGAGCCGAGGGCCAGGGAGGCCACCGACACGCCTGGCATCACTGCCTTCTGGCTGTTGTCGATGATTCCGCTCTCGAGCAGGGGCAGCACGCCGTCGGTCATGGCCTCGGTGTGGAGGCCGAGGTGCTTGTGGCCCCGGAGGGCGCGGATGACGGCGTTGGGTATGCCGCCTACGCCTATCTGCAAGGTGGCGCCGTCGGGGATGCGTTCGGCGATGTAGTTGCCTATCTTAATCTCGGCCTCGGTCGGGGTAGCGGTGGGCACCTCCACCAGGGGTTCGTCGCCGCGCACGGCAGCCGCCAGCTGAGAGACGTGGATGCGGGCGTCGCCATAGCTGTAGGGCATGTACTTGTTGACCTGCGCTATGACGCGGTCGGCGCACTCCACGGCGCTCGTGGCCAGGTCGGCCGAGACGCCGAAGGAGACGTAACCCTCCTCGTCAGGCTCGGAGCAGTTGATCAGTGCCACGTCGACGCGGCATGTGCCGTCGCGGAAGAGCTCAGGCACCTCGCCCAGGAAGCGGGGGGTGGTGACGCCGTAGCCGTCGGCGATCCACTTGCGCACGGAGTTGGCGACGAAGAAGCTGTTGACCAGGAAGGTGTCCTTGTACTCCGGCTTGCAGTAGGGGGCCGGGCCCTTGGCTACGGCGAAGGCCGAGTAGAGTGTGACGTCGCGCAACTCCGGGCCGCGGTCGGCAAGTGCCTGGCACAGCACCTCCGGGATGGATGTCGAGCCCTGTATGTAGACGTGGTCGCCGCTCTCTATCAGCTTCACGGCCTCGGCCGGCGACACGAATTTGATGTCGTTACTCATTTCTTGTGAATGTATGCACCCGCTTCAGCGCGGAGCGGTTATTTGTGGTGTTCGGCGTTGAAGGCTTTCAGGCGTCGGTCGAGGTCGTCGAAGGCCTTGTCGTCGGAGATCATGGACACGCAGACACGTATGCCGTGCTGCCTGGAGCCGGTGCCGGGCAGCGAGATGGCGCTCACGCCGTGGCGCAGGAGCTCGCGCTGCACCGTCTCGGAGTCCATGCCTGGGTAGCCGGCGGTGAAGAAGAAGCCGTCGCCGATGGGCTCCTTGCCGTCTTTGGCGTAGACGATCTCGAAGCCGTTGTCGGTGAATATTTTCTTGGTCCTCTCTCCTCTGCGGCCATATTCGCGGCTGTCGCCCACGAAGTCGAGCTTGCCGTCGGCAGCGGCGTCGAGCATGGCGGCCAGGGCGCACTGCGCCGAGTGGCTGGTGCCCGACGAGGCGGCGTAGAGCACGCCGAAGATGTATGCCTTGAGGAAGGTGGGCATATGGTAGAAGTCCGTCAGCGCCGGGAACTCGCGGTTGGCCACCGCCGGGCTCATGCACACCATAGCGATGCGCTGTCCGGCGTAGCTGAAGATCTTGGAGCCGGAAAGGAGCAGGATGTAGTTGTCGCAGTAGCGTGCCACGGTGGGCACGTAGGGCGCCTGGCCGGGGTGCGAGTAGTCGTGGCGGAAGTCCATGCCCATGTAGGCCAGGTCCTCCATCACGATTACGTCGTGCTTCTTGCTGACACGGGCTATGATCTGCAGCTCCTCGTCGGTGAGGTTGGTCCAGGCCGGGTTGTTGGGGCTGGAGTAGACCATGGCGGTGATGTTGCCGCCGGCCATCATCTCCTCGAGCTTGGCCTCGAGTTTGGCGCCGCGGTAGTCGTAGATGTCGAACGACGCCTGTTTCAGGCCGAGGATGTATGCCTGGGTGGGCTGTGCGGGGAAGCCGGGGTTGAGGAACAGCATGGTGTCCTTCTTGGGATCGCGCTGGCCGAGCAGGAGCATGAGCGTGAAGCTGCCCTGCATGGAGCCTACGGTGGGGATGATGCCCTCGGCGGGGACGTCCACGCCCAGGAAGGCCTTTATGAAGCGCTCTCCGGCCTTCTTGAGCTCGGGGATGCCGCCGATGTTGGGATACTGGTTGGCCACGCCGGCGTCAAGGGCCGCTTTCTCGGCTTCCACGCCCACCTGGGAGGCTGGAAGACCGGGGTTGCCGATCTCCAGGTGCACCATCTTTTCTCCGGCGATGCCCTCGGCCTGGGCGGCCACGGAACACATCTGGCGGATGGTGGCCTCGGTCAGAAGGCCTACGCCGCAGGCGCGGATGGCGTCGTCGAGCTGTTGGGGGGTAATCGGGAACATGGCTTACTTGCGCTTTTCGAGTAGTTCGCGGGTCAGCTTGAGGCCGGCGCGGAACGCGGTGATGTTCATGTCCACTATCTTGTCGCCCTTGGCGCCGAAGACGCTGCGGATGCCCTCCTCGATCTTCTCGGCCTCGAGATCGATGAAGGGGGCGGCGGCGCCCAGCAGCACCATGTTGGAGCAGCGCTGGGTGGCAACCTCCTTGGCCACCTCGTCCATGTCGAAGGCTACGAGGTTGGGATGGCGCTCGAGCTCGGCGGTTACTTCCTCCATCTCCGGGTAGTTGCCGATGTTGACGAAGGGGAGGGTGGAGGTCACGATCCAGCCGTCCTTGGCCAGCCAGGGCATGTAGCGGAGGGCCTCCATGGGCTCGAGGCTGACGATGAGGTCGGCGCTCCCCAGGGGGATGAGGTCGGAGGCGATAGGCCTGGAGCTAAGGCGCAGGTTCGACTGGACGTCGCCGCCGCGCTGGCTCATGCCGTGAACCTCGGCCTGCTTGATGTACAGGTTCTCGCGCAGGGCTGCTGCGCCCAGGATGGTGGCGATGGAGAGGATGCCCTGGCCGCCTACACCTGCCAGTACTATATCTGTTTTCATCTTATATACTATAATGTGTATTTGGTTAGGGTGTTTACTTTTTCTGGGCGGCCTTGGCCTTTGCGGCGGCGTGGCGGCGTGCGGTCTGGATGCATTCGCGGCGCGAGATGATCACTGAGCAGCCGTGGTGGTCGATTTCCTCCTTGAACAGTGCCTTCATGTCCTCGTAGTTCTTGGGCAGGGAGTCGATGACCCGCATGTGCTCGGGCTTGCATCCCAGGCCGAGGCAGATGTCCTCGAGCTTGCCGGTGCCCTGGGAGTCCTGGCCGCCGGTCATGCCGGTGGTGAGGTTGTCGCTGATGATGACAACCACGTCGGAGTCCTCGTTGATGGCGTCGAGCAGGCCGGTCATGCCGGAGTGGGTGAAGGTGGAGTCGCCGATGATGGCAACGGCGGGGTGCTGGCCGGCGTCGGCCGCGCCCTTGGCCATGGTGATGCTGGCGCCCATGTCCAGGCAAGTGTCGATGGCGTTGAAGGGGGAGAGCCAGCCCAGCGTGTAGCAGCCGATGTCGCCGAACACCTTCGGGCTCTCATAGCCCTTGAGGGTGTCGATCAGAGCGTGGTATACGTCGCGGTGGCCGCAGCCCTGGCAGAGTGCCGGCGGACGCGGGGCCACAATCTGGGGCACCACGGCGGGCTCGTCGCGGTGCAGGAACGTTAGGTTGGGACGCAGGCGCAGCAGGCCCTTGCGGACGTCGTCGGGGGTGAGCTCGCCGGTGCGGGGCAGCATGCCGTCGAGTTTGCCGTATACGTCATGGCGCAGGTCGAGGGTGCCGCGCACGGCCTCCTCGATCACCGGCATGCCCTCCTCTATGATAAGTAGCTCCTTGCAGTCGTCGCTCAGGCGGCGCACCAGGCTGGTGGGCAGCGGGTACTGCGAGATCTTCAGCACGGGGAAGGGGATGCCGTCGGGGAAGCACTCCTTGAGGTAGTTGTACGCCAGGCCGGAGACGATGATTCCCAGGCTGTGGTCCTTGGCGTCGGTGTATGAGTTGAAGGGGGACTTCTCGCTGGCCTCTTCGAGTGCGGCGTAGACCTTGATCAGCTCCTTGTAGCGCTTGCGGGAGTTGACGGGCATGAGCACCCACTGGTTGGCGTCGCCCGGGTAGTGGAGCTTGTTTTCCTCGCGGGGCTTGTCCTCGACTTCCACCACGCCGCGGGAGTGGCTCAGGCGGGTCACGAGGCGCAGCAGCACGGGCACTCCGTACTTCTCGCTGAGGTCGAAGCCGTATGCGCCCATGTCGTAGCATTCCTGCTGGTCGCTGGGCTCCAGGCAGGGGAGCAGGGCGAACTTGGCGTAGAAGCGGGAGTCCTGCTCGTTTTGGGAAGAGTGCATCGAGGGATCGTCGGCGCCCACCACCAGCAGGCCGCCGTTGGCGCCGGTCATGGCGGAGTTGACGAACGGGTCGGCGGCCACGTTCAGGCCGACGTGCTTCATGCTCACGGTGGCACGCTTGCCGCAGAACGACATGCCCATGGCCTCTTCCATTGCCGTTTTCTCGTTGCTCGACCAGTGGGAGTGCAGTTTACGCTCGCGGGCTATCGGCGAGGACTGTACGTATTCGAGGATTTCGGTCGACGGCGTGCCGGGGTAGGCGTATGCACCCGAAAGTCCGGCGTCGATGGCGCCCTGGGCAAAGGCTTCGTCGCCCAGTAACAGGCGTTTGGTTCTCATTCTATATATTAGATTTAGGTTAGTTTTCTGAGCGCAAATTTACAAATAATATTGCGCCCGTGCAAGAGCCGGGGGCCGGCAAACAGGGCCCGGGCGCTTTTTTTCGAGAAAAATGCGAAAACATTTGGTGGAGTCGGAAAAAAGCACTAACTTTGCCCCCGTTTTATGGCTCCTCTTAAAAAAGCCGGGGAAGTGATGCGCCCCGGTGATATGAGAAACGGGATGGCTGCCATGAGACTGAAACATGTAATCAGAGTAGTACAACAAAAACGCCATGTCAAAGATTTGTCAACTGACCGGTAGGAAGGCAGCCGTGGGCAACAACGTTTCCCACTCCAAGCGCCGCACCAAGCGCAAGTTCAAAGTGAACCTGCACACCAAGAAGTTCTATTGGCCCGAGCAGAACATGTGGATCGAGCTGCGCGTCAGCGCCGCCGCCCTCCGCACCATCAACAAGATAGGCCTCAACGCCGCCCTCAGGAAAGCCGAGAAGGAAGGTAACCTTGATTACCGCGACATCACGGTGATTTCCATGTAATTCACCCGTAAAACCCAGATACAGCAATGGCAAAGAAAGCTAAAGGCAACCGGGTGCAGGTCATACTCGAATGCACCGAGCAGAAGGGCAGCGGCGTGCCCGGCATGAGCCGCTACATCACTACCAAGAACCGCAAGAACACCACCGAGCGTCTTGAGCTCAAGAAGTACAACCCGTACCTCAAGCGCGTCACCGTACATAAGGAAATCAAATAAGCACCCTGAGAAATGGCAAAAAAAACCGTCGCGTCTCTTCAGAAAGGTGAAGGACGCACTTTCAGCAAAGTGATCAAGATGGAGCGTTCGCCCAAGACCGGTGCTTACGTTTTCAAGGAGGAAATGGTGCCCAACGACGCTGTCAAGGACGCACTCAAGTAATCCGGTCCCACATACCACACCATACAAGGCTGCCTCGCACAAGCAGGGCAGCCTTAAGTGTTTAAGAACGTGACCGGCGGACCCTGTCTAAGTCTCGGACTCGTGTGCGCCTTGTCGCTCCGTCGCTCCGTCAGGCGTTGCATTCATTTTGCACCCGCTGCAGTGCAATAACCACATCCCCGGCCGCGTTATGCCAAGAAGGGGCCGACGGCCTCGTAAAAACATCCAAAACACGCAAGTAATCAATGCGAACCAACACTTCCATACTGAAGGCGCCGCTGCTGTGGCTGCTGGCTATCTTTCTTCTGCTGCCCGCCGCCATGCAGGCCGATCCCGTCAAGTGGTCCGTCAGCGTCAAGGGCGCCGGCACCGAAAGTCCCGCGCTGGTCATCACCGCCAAGGTCGATGCCGGCTATCACCTCTACGCTCCCAGTAACCCACAGCCCGGTGGAGTGCCCCTCAGCTTCCGATTCGACGCCCTTAAGGGCGCCACGCTCGTCGGCAAGCCCGTCGCCGACCGCAAGTACACCAAGGCATACAGCGACATCTTCGAGCAGGACGAGCACTACTTCTCCGGCACCGTCACCTTCACCCAGAAGCTCAAGCCCACCGCCGACAAGTTCTCGGTCAAGGTGGAGGCCAACGGACAGGTCTGCAACGACGGAGGCTGCTGGCCCGTGCACCATCAGCAGGACGTGGCCGGCACGGCCAAGGCTGCTGCCGAGGCAGTTTCCGAAGTTGGCAAAAAGGAGGATGCCGAGCAGAAGGAGTCGGCCATGACCGACATGGCCGACTCCCTGAACGTCTCCGAGACCCTGCTCCCGGAGCAAAACGGCACCGAAGTGGAGGCGTACAAGAGCTCCTACTGGCAGAACGTGGAGAGCGAGTTCAAGCAGTTCGGCGCCGATCCCGGCACCCAGGGCCGCAGCCTCCTCTACATCTTCATCGCCGGCTTCCTGGGCGGTCTTTTGGCCCTCGTCACCCCCTGCGTGTGGCCCATGATACCCATGACCGTCAGCTTCTTCCTCAAGAAGAAGGACGGAGGCCGCAAGCGTGCTGTCGGGCAGGCCGCCATCTATGGCCTTGGCATCATCGTGATATACGTCGGTCTGGGCCTGATAATCACCGCCATCTTCGGCGCCTCGGCGCTCAACAACCTCGCCACCAGTGCCATCTTCAACATCATCTTCTTCGCCCTGCTGGTGCTCTTCGCCATATCCTTCATGGGCGGTTTCGAGCTAACCCTGCCCGCCTCCTGGACCAACAAGATGGACGCCAAGGTGGATTCCACCACCGGCTACCTGTCGCTCTTCTTCATGGCCTTCACGCTGGTGCTCGTGTCGTTCAGCTGCACCGGCCCCATCATCGGCACCCTGCTGGTTGAGGCCGCCGCCACCAGCAACTTCCTCAGCCCTGCCGTCGGTATGTTCGGCTTCGCGCTGGCCCTGGCTCTGCCCTTCACCCTCTTCGCCCTCTTCCCATCGGTGCTCAAGTCCATGCCCAAGTCGGGCGGCTGGCTCAACACCGTCAAGGTCGTGCTCGGCTTCCTCGAGCTGGCCTTGGCGCTCAAGTTCCTCAGCGTAGCCGACCTCGCCTACGGCTGGCGCATCCTCGACCGAGAGGTCTTCCTGAGCCTGTGGATTGTCATCTTCGCCCTGCTGGGCGTGTACCTGCTGGGCAAGCTCACCTTCCCGCACGACAGCAAGGTGGAGCGCATAGGCATCTTCCGTTTCATGCTCGCCTGCATCTCCCTGGCCTTCGCCGTCTACATGGTGCCCGGCCTGTGGGGAGCGCCGCTGAAGAGCATCAGCGCCTTCGCGCCTCCCGCCCATACCCAGGACTTCTCTCTGTACGACGGCGAGGTGCACGCACGCACTGACAACTACGACGAGGCCCTGCGCCTGGCCCGCGAGCAGGGCAAGCCCGTGCTCATTGACTTCTCCGGCCACGGCTGCGTCAACTGCCGAAAGATGGAGGCGGCCGTCTGGACCGACCCCAAGGTCAAGGCCCTCATCGACCGGGACTTCATCCTCGTCACCCTCATGGTCGACGAGAAAGCGCCGCTGCCCGAGCCTGTTGAGGTGACGGAGAAGGATGGTAAGAAGCGCACCCTGCGAACCGTCGGCGACAAGTGGAGCTACCTGCAGCGCATCAAGTTCGGCGCCAATGCCCAGCCCTACTACGTTATCCTCGACCCCGACGGCCATCCCCTGGCCCGTCCCTACGGCTTCAACGAATCCGTTCCCGACTTCATCGACTTCCTCAACACCGGACTCGAAAACTTCCGCGACAAGCAGTAATATGCTGAGTCCTACCTATATAGCCCCTGCAGCGGTATGGCTGCAGGGGCTTTTTGCTTGCCTTTGCCACGGCAATCCGGCTTCGGACATATCACCTCGGTACTTAAGTTTTGTAAAAATTTTTTCTGCATCCCGAAGCGCCTATTAGCAAAAGCGTTGGGGAAGTTGTAGACACCCGCAAGTGCCGATTTGGGCCTCCGGGCATTTTCATTATCCGGGAAAATGAAGTAACTTTGCATTCACCAAACGCTCGTCCGTGGAAGAACTAATACTCCATATCCAATACCTGCTGCGCCGCCATTCGTGCGTGATAGTGCCCCGCCTCGGAGCGCTGATCGCTACGGAGCGCCCTGCGTACGTCAACGAGGAATGGGGTATAGTGCAGGCGCCCGTGCGAGAGGTGTGTTTCAATGCCGCCATAGTCAACAACGACGGCCTGCTGGCCACCAGCATCGCCCGCCGCGAGCGGATACCCTACGAGGCCGCCTGCGTGCGCATGGAGCGTGCTATCGATGAGCTGCGTCAACGTCTCGACACCGACGGCGAGGTTTCCCTCGGCCGCATCGGCACCCTTCGCCGCAGCGCTGACGGCAGGCTCATTTTCGACCCGGCTCTCACCGCCCGCCAGCAGGCGGCTGCTCTCGGCTACCAGCCCGTGGCCATCCCCTCCAAGGAGTCCAGGACGGAAGAGGGGAGTGGCGCCACGCGCACCGGCAGCGGCTATTACATACTGCGCGTGAGCAAGACGGCCACCCGCATCGCCGCCGGCATCGCCTTGCCGCTTGTGGCCGCCGTGAGCATCCTCCTATGGACCCTCTCGCTGGGCGGCGGAACCGTACCCGCAGGCATCGACTACGCTTCCGTGGTGCCCATACCCGCTACAAAGACAGAGGTCCAGGCATCCGTACCCGCGCCCCAGAATGTCGTCGAAGATCAGCCGCAGGGCGTCCTCGTAGTGGCCGTGTTCGGCACCGAGCAGCAGGTCGACCTCTTCCTGCAGCAGCATGCCAAGTCGGCCCACAGCCTCAGTGTCAGCCCTTATGGCAAGAGCTACCGCGTCACCACCCTGCCTCAGTCGCGTCCCGGTCTGCTCGAACTGCTTCACGACACCGACTTCATAGTCGAATACCCCGGCGCCTGGATCTGGATGCAGGACGCCGAATAATCCCCCGGCATGAAAAAAGCACCGATAGCCCGGTGCCATTACTCTGCAATTGCGGGCAAGCTTCTCAGCTCTGCCCATGGTTATCTACGGCGACCATACTGGCTCAGGGCCGAAGTCCCATTCGCCTCCGGCCACGGCCTGCCAGTTGGCCAGCGCTATTCCCATGTCTATTTCGCTTTGCGCGTATTCCCTGGCCATGCAGGCAGTCACATGCGGCATACCCTCCTCGCTTTCGGAGACACGTATCCTCACTGGGCGCCGGTTCATCGACGACGGCGCCGCAGCTACGGATGCCAGTGGCATCTTGAGCTCCGGCCAGCGCCGCATCACCACGTCGTATGACAGAGAGTCCTGGCTAAGCACATCTGCCGCTGACGGACGCCTGTCGCTCTTGGCCAGACGTCGCATCATGCGGGCCATGAAGGTGGTATCTTCCTCTTCGGGCAGGCCGAAGGTCAGGATGAATGGCAGACGCCAGGTGACTCGCAGCAGCGCCGCGACGCGTTCCGGCCTGTAGGTGCCGCTGACGAAGCAGGTGCCAAGGCTGAGGCTCACGGCCTTCAGTGCGATCATTTCCGCCCAGAACCCGGCCCGCTGGAGACAGTTGTCGTAGCTTGTGTCGACCACGCAGGCCACGTAGTTGCGGACGTTGCGGAACATTCCGTAGCTGGCGCGGAAGCCCTCGAAGGGGGCGTTGTCGTCGAGCTTGAGCTGGAAGTGGATGGCGGCGTCGCGGCTCACGGCATACTGCACCTCGGACCGCAAGGCGGAGACGGTGCGCTCTCCCGGCTGGCGGAGCCGGAAAGAGCGCACCGAATGTCGTTGGAACACGGCCTGTGCCAGGGTGTTGTCCTCGGGCGTGAGGGTCATGTGGTTTTGTTCAGTTTACTCGTCGTAGGTTATCTCGTAGCCGTCGAGCCACTCCATGGTCCGGCGGATGTAGTCGGCCATGACCACGTCGTCCTCCACGAAGGGCACCACCTTGCGGTAGTCTTCGAGGAACTTGGCGATGACGGGCGACGACTTGAGTGGACGGCGGAACTCGACGCCCTGGGCGGCGTTGAGCAGCTCGATGGCGGCGATGTACTTGAGGTTGGAGATGATCTTGTGGAGCTTGGTGCCGGCGTTGGCTCCCATGCTGACCAGGTCTTCCTGGCCGTTGGACGACACGATGCTGTCGCAGGAGGCGGGCCAGGCGTACATCTTGTTCTGGCTGACCACGGAGGCGGCGGCGTACTGCGGTATCATGAATCCGGAGTTGAGGCCGGGGTGTGCCACCAGGAACTCGGGGAGTCCGCGCACGCCGAGGATGAGCTGTGCCACGCGTCGCTCGGAGATGTTGCCGAGCTCGGCCAGGGCTACGCCCATGTAGTCGAACACCAGCGCCAGCGGCTCGCCGTGGAAGTTGCCGCCACTGACCACCAGGTCGCGGGCCGGGAACACCGTGGGGTTGTCCGTGACGGAGTTGATCTCTGTGTGGATGACGCTGGTGACGTAGTTCATGCAGTCGCGGATGGCGCCGTGCACCTGCGGGATGCAGCGGAAGGAGTAGGGGTCCTGCACGGCCTTGTCGTCGCTGTGTATAATCTCGCTGTCCTTGAGGATCTGGCGTATGATGAAGGCCGTCTTGGCCTGGCCCTTGTGGGGGCGCACCTGCTGGATGCAGGCCATGAAGGGGTCGATGCGGCAGTTGAAGGCCTCCATGCTGATGGCGGCGAAGAGGTCGAAGCACTTGACCATCTTCCAGCCGTCGATGAGGGCCTTGATGCCGTTGGCGCTCATGAACTGTGTGCCGTTGAGCAGGGCGAGGCCCTCCTTGGACTTGAGCGTGATGGGCTTCCAGCCGAAGATGTTGAGGATGTCGCGTCCGGACATTCGTTTGCCGTCGTACATGACCTCGCCTTCGCCGATAAGCGGCAGGAAGAGGTTTGCCAGGGGTGCCAGGTCGCCGGAGGCGCCGAGGGAGCCGCGGTCGTAGACGATGGGGTAGATGTCGTTGTTGTAGAAGTCGAGGATGCGCTGCACGGTCTCGACCTGCACTCCTGAGAAGCCCATGCTCAGGGCGTGAGCCTTGAGCAGCAGCATGATCTTGACGATGACGGGGTCGATGGGGTCGCCGATGCTGCACGAGTGGCTCTTGATGAGGTTTTCCTGCAGGGTGCTGAGCTCGGAGGGGGATATGCTTCTGGAGCAGAGTGAGCCGAAGCCGGTGGTGACGCCGTAGATGGGGGCGTCGGGATTCTCGGCCTTGCGGTCGAGGTAGTCGCGGCATTCCTGTATCTTGGTACAGGCCATCTCGCTGAGCTCCAGGCGTGTGTGGTTGCGCAGCAGTTCCTCGATCTTGTTGTAGTGGAGGGCAGTGGTGCCTATCTCGTATACATGGTGTGCGTCGTCGCTCATATCTTCACGGAGTTAAGGAGTTCCTGCTCCATGCTGACGGCCTGCTGCTGGAGGTGGTCGCAGCGGGAGGCGAGTTCGCCGGCCACGTCGGCGTCCTTGATGGAGGAGATGTTGATGCGGCAGTTGAGGATGGCTCCGAGGGCGCCGGTGCGGGCGCACATCATGGCTACGCAAGCGTCGGTGATGGCGTTCTGGTTGCCCTTCTCGGCCACTTCCTTGATGCAGGGCATGATGCTGACGCAGCGCTCGGCCACGGACAGAGGCACACGGGCGGCGTGGGTGAGGCCCTTCTGAATGGCCTCGGAGCGGAGGGCCTTTTCCTGGTCTGTCTCCTTGGGGAGCTTGTAGGCGTTGAAGACCTGGTCGTAGGCGTCGGCGTCGTCGGCGATGGCCTGCAGCAGGCTGGCGATGGCGTCGGTGAAGACGGGCACCATGGCTTCCATGTCGGCCTGTACGTCAACGTATTTCTTGCGGCCGATGGTCAGTCCGGTCACCATCTTGCCCAGGGAGGCGGCCAGGGTGCCTGCCAGTGCGGAGACGCTGCCTCCGCCGGGCACGGGGTCCTTGCCGGCCGTCACCTCGATAAATTCTTCTATCGTTATTTTCTTGTAGTCCATTTTGTTTGTGAATTAATATGTGCGTCGGCCACGGTGGAAGGTGGCGCGGACGCAGTTCATGCCCACGTAGTAGGGGAGGGCGTTGTAGTTGTCGAATCGGAGTATCGCCATGTCGGCGTACTTGCCTTCCTCGAGGGAGCCGGTCTCGGCGGCGAGGTCGAGTGCGGCGGCTCCGTTGAGGGTCATGGCGGTGATGACCTCTTCCACGCTCATGTGCATGTAGATGCATGCCAGGGCGATGGTGAGGGGTATGGAGCCGGAGTAGCATGAGCCGGGGTTGAGGTCGGTGGCGAGTGCCACGGCGCATCCGGCCTCGATGAACTTCCGCGCCGGGGCGTATGGCTCTTTGAGGGCGAAGGCGGTGAGGGGGAGCAGGGTAGCCACGACTCCGGCCTGTGCCATGCGGTGGATGTCGGCATCGCTGACGTGGAGCAGGTGGTCGGCGGAGACGGCCCCGAGTTCGGCAGCCAGTCCTCCGCCTCCGAGCTGCACGATCTCGTCGGCGTGGAGCTTGAGGCGGTACCCCATGTCGCGGGCGGCCTGGAGCAGGCGACGGCTGTCGTCGAGCTCGAAGACTTCGCGCTCGCAGAAGACGTCGCAGAAGCGGGCCTTGTGGCGGAAGCGGGGGAGCATGTCGGCGATGATGTGGTCGGTGTACTCGGCGGTGCGGCCTTTGTACTCGCGTGGCACGGCGTGTGCGCCGAGGAAGGTGCTGACCACGTTCATGCCGGTGCGCGGGTCGTCGGCGAGGAGAGCGATGGCGTCGAGCATGCGCTCCTCGGACTCTGTGTCGAGTCCGTATCCGCTCTTGGCCTCGACTGTGGTGACGCCCATGCGGCGCATCTCGTCGAGCATCCAGCGGGCGCGGTCGGCGAGTTCTTCGGCGGTGCAGGCGCGGGTGGCGTCTACGGTGCTCTGTATGCCTCCGCCCTTGCGCATGATCTCCATGTATGTCTGGCCTTCGAGGCGCCAGCGGAACTCGTCGGCGCGGTAGCCGCCGAAGATGAGGTGGGTGTGGCTGTCGACGAAGCCTGGGAGCACCACGCAGCCTTGTGCGTCGAAGTGCTCGAAGGCGACGGGGCTGAGCATCTGGTACGACTTCAGCTCGGCCATGGTTCCGATGCGGGCTATGCGGCCGTCGACGCAGGCTATGAAGGCGTTCTCGCGCACGTCCAGGCGGCGCATGGCGAAGCCTTTGGCGGCCTCGCTGCCCAGCGGGGTAACTACCTTGGCGTTGGTGATGAGCGTATTTCTCATGGGAAAAGCAGCTGCTTTTCAGCCGGCCCAGGCTGACGTCAGCCAGGGCCGGCTGAAAAGATTATTCTTCCATGATGCGGCTTTCGAGCACCTGTGCCATGGAGAAGTCCTCGAGGCCGAGGTAGTATTCGGCGGTGTCGATGAGGGCTGCCATGGGCACGAGGCCTACGATTTCGCTGCCGGCGATGGTGACGCCCCAGCGGCGTGCCTCGAAGCGTACGGTCTCGAACACTCGGTAGAGGGCGGTGCGGGTGAAATCGGTCATGTTGATGGAGACCTGCACGATGCCGCGGTCTTCCAGGTCGACGCCCATGGCCTTGCAGAAGCGGAAGCCGCCGTTGATGTGGCGGATCTTCTTGGCGATGGCGGTGGCGATGTCGAGGTTGTTGGTGTTGAGGTTGATGTTATATGCCACCAGTGGCATGCGTGCGCCTACGGCCACGGTGCCGGCGGTGGGGTGGCGTTCGGCCTCGCCGAAGTCGGGATGCCATTCCGGCTCCTTGATCTTCTCGGCCATGCCCTCGAACTCGCCCTTGCGAATCTTGGCGAGGTTCTCGCGGTAGGGGGCGCTGGCCGACTTCTCGTACAGGAACACGGGCAGGTGGTAGCGGTTCCAGATTTCCTGTCCTACTTCCTTGCTGAGGGCGATGCACTCGTCCATGGAGGAGTTGCGGATGGGGATGAAGGGGATGACGTCGACGGCGCCCATGCGGGGATGCTGTCCCTCGTGGTGGTTGAGGTCGATGAGCTCGACGGCGGTGCCGACGGCTGCCAGTACGGCGTTCTTGAGCGGTTCGGGCTCGCCTACTACGGTGACTACCAGGCGGTTATGGTTCTCGTCGTTGCTGTAGTCGAGCAGCTTGACACCCTCCTTGCCGCGGAAGTTGTCGATGATTTTCTCGATTTTTGCTTTGTCGCGCCCTTCGCTGAAATTGGGCACGCATTCTACTATTGTGTTCATGGTATTAGATTTTTCGTTTTTTTGATTTCAAGGGTGGGACTTTAAGTTCTTTAAGGTCACAAGAGACAGTCCCTCAGTTCTCTGCCACGAGGTTGCGGAGCTTGTCGGGGTCGGCGACTACGGGCTCGGTGATGCAGAAGCCTTCGGGGCCGTTGTCGTTCCAGTCGCTGACGGTGGACATGGCGTTGGGATTGCGGGCCCAGGAACGGCGGGCGACTCCGCCCATGACGTCCCAGAGCATGGCCTTGCGCAGGATTTCGTCAACGCGTTCGGAGCCGTCGAGCACCATGCCGAAGCCGCCGTTAATGGCCTTGCCGATGCCTACGCCGCCGCCGTTGTGCAGGGCCACCAGGCTCATGCCTCGGGCGCAGTTGCCGGCGAAGCACTGCACTGCCATGTCGGCCATGACGTTCGAGCCGTCCTTGATGTTGCTGGTCTCGCGGAAGGGGGAGTCAGTGCCGCTCACGTCGTGGTGGTCTCGGCCGAGCATGATGGGGCCGACTTCGCCGTTGCGCACCATCTCGTTGAAGCGCAGGGCGATGCGCAGGCGGCCGATGGCGTCCTGGTAGAGGATGCGGGCCTGTGTGCCCACGACGAGGGCGTTCTTCTCGGCGTCGCGGATCCAGTTGTAGTTGTCGCGGTCCTGGCCGCGGCGGTTGACGTCTATGCACTCCATGGCGGCGTGGTCGGTCTGGACCAGGTCCTCGTGCTTGCCGCTGAGGCATACCCAGCGGAAGGGGCCGTAGCCGAAGTCGAAGAGCATCGGGCCCATGATGTCCTCCACGTAGGAGGGCCAGATGAAGCCGTCCTTGTCGTCTATGCCGTTGCGGGATATTTCCTTGACTCCGGCGTCGTATATGGCTTTCATGAAGGCGTTGCCGTAGTCGAAGAAGTATGTGCCGCGCTCCACGAGTACCTTGACGGCGCTGTAGTGGCGGCGAAGGCTGTCGTCGACGGCGTGGCGGAACTTTTCTGGATCGCTGTGGAGCATGCGTGTGCGTTCTTCGAAGGTGAGGGAGACGGGGCAGTATCCGCCGTCGTACTGGGCGTGGCAGCTTGTCTGGTCGCTGAGCAGCTCGATGGGCTCGTTGTGCTCGACGGCGTATTCGAGCAAGTCGACGACGTTGCCATGGTAGGCTATGGAGACGGGTTCGCGGGCGTCCATGGCTTCGCGTGCCCAGCGGAAGGCCTCAGGGATGGAGTCGGTGACTTTCTGCACCCAGCCCTGGCTGCGGCGCGTCTCGATGCGGGAGGCGTCTACCTCGGCGATGATTGCTGCTGCGCCGGCTATCTCGGCTGCCTTGGGCTGTGCGCCGCTCATGCCGCCCAGGCCGGAGGAGACGAAGAGGTGTCCGCGAAGGTCGCCCTCGGGGGGGATGCCGAGCTTCATGCGTCCGGCGTTGAGCAGGGTGTTGAATGTGCCGTGGACGATGCCCTGGGGGCCGATGTACATCCAGCCGCCGGCCGTCATCTGGCCGTAGTTGGCCACGCCGAGCTGCATGGCCTCGTGCCAGTCGTGCTGGGTGTCGAACATGCCCACCATCATGGCGTTGGTGATGATGACGCGCGGTGCGTTCTTGCTCGACGGGAAGAGTCCGAGGGGGTGTCCGCTCTCGACGACGAGGGTCTGGTCGTCGTGCAGCTCTTCGAGGTACTTCTTGATGAGGCGGTACTGGAGCCAGTTCTGGCACACCTGGCCCGTCTCGCCGTAGGTGACGAGCTCGTAGGGGTAGAGGGCGATGTCGAAGCAGAGGTTGTTGTCTATCATCACCTGGAATGCCTTGCCCTCGATGCAGTTGCCCCTGTATTCGTCGATGGACTTTGCCTTGAGGTCGCCCTGCGGGCGGAAGCGGTAGGCGTAGATGCGGCCGCGGGTGCGCAGTTCCTCCAGGAACTCGGGAGCGAGCTGGTCGTGGAGCTCCTCGGGCACGTAGCGGAGGGCGTTCTGGAGGGCCAGCACGGTCTTTTCGGGCGTGAGGGTATGGCCGCGGTCGGGGGCGCGGCGGATTCCTTGTTCAAACTCAGGATATTCGGGCAACACGGCGTCGAGGCGCATATGCCTTGCTTTTTCTTTCATGGTGTTCGGTTTAAGGTCATAACGGGCAGGCGTAAGAACGCGCATGCTCCACGAGGCAAAATTACCACAAACATCTGACGTGTGCAAGTCTTGCCCGAAAAAACAACCAGGTGTAGAGTCGACAAGCCTGTGCGAATCTACTGAAAACATGAGTTCGGGATAAGAATGCCCAATTCGGTCGCATACAAGTGTTTCAGCTTTCAATTTGAGCCATACGCCAATTTTGATGCGGTTGCCACCATGTCTATATATCTTGGTTTTGCAGAAAATAAAAACACTGGCGGCGTTGTGGCCGTCAGTGTTTGGTGTATTGGCGGGGGATTGGCTTAGTCGTGGTTGCGGAGGCGCTGGGTCAGCATGGGCACGATCTTGTGGAGGTCGCCTACGATTCCGAGGTCGGCCACCGAGAAGATGGGTGCGAACTTGTCCTTGTTGACGGCGATGATGACGTCGCTCTCTTCCATGCCTGCCAGGTGCTGGATGGCTCCGGAGATGCCGAGGGCGAAGTAGAGGTCGGGGCGGACGGTCTTGCCGGTCTGGCCTACCTGGCGGTCGTGGTCCATTATGCCTGCGTCTACGACGGCGCGGCTGGCGCTGACCTGTGCGTCGATTACATCGGCCAGGTCGCGGAGCTTCTGGAAGCCGTCGCCGGTGCCGACGCCGCGGCCGCCGGATACGAGCACGTTGGCTTCGGTGATGTCAACCTTCTCCTTGTTCTCCTTGACGGTCTCGAGGACTTTTACGCGGAACTTGCCGGCGTCGAATTTCACGTCGAACTTCTCGATGTTGCCCTTACGGTCGGGGTTAGGGGTGCAACGGCGCATGACACCGGGGCGCACAGTCGACATCTGCGGACGGTGGTCCTTGCAGATGATGGTGGCCATGAGGTTGCCGCCGAAGGCGGGACGGGTCATGAGCAGGTCGCGGTCGGGCGAGATCTCCAGGCCGGTGCAGTCGGCGGTGAGGCCGGTGCCGACGCGGGCGCTGAGGCGCGGGCCCAGGTCGCGGCCGATGGTGGTGGCACCGAAGAGCACGATAGCGGGCTTGCGCTCTTTGATGACTTGGTCGATGGCCTGTGCATAGGGTTCGGTAGTGTAGACTTCCAGGGCGTCGTCGTCGGCTACCAGCACAGTGTCGGCACCTTCGGCGATGCACTGTTCTGCTTCTTTGGCATCGAGGTTATGGCCCAGGAGGATGCCTACAACCTGCTCGCCGAGGGCGTCGGCGAGTTCGCGGGCCTTGCCGAGGAGCTCGTAAGCCACGGGCTGAACTTTCCCGTCGCGCTGCTCCAGGAATACGTATACGTCTTTGTAATCTTGCTTGTTCATGGCTTGCGGCTTAGATGATGAATTTCTCCTTGAGTTTGGCGATGATGAGCTCAACGGCCTCCTCGGGCTCTACCTCGAAGAGCTGGCCGGGGGCCTTCATGCCCTTGGCGAAGGACTTGGCGACGCGTGTGGGGGAGCCTGCAAGGCCTATCTTGGCCGGGTCTACCTCGATGTCGTCGAAGCCCCATACCTCGATTTCCTTGTCGAAGGCGTCCCAGATGCCGGCCACTGTCATGTAGCGTGGCCGGGTGCCGGAGGCGAGGGCGGTGACGAGGCACGGAGCGCCGACCTGCACGGTCTGGTAGCCGTCTTCCATCTCCTTGCGCACGGTGAAGGTCTTGTCGCCGTCGTAGGCGAGGTCTACGGCGTATGTTACCTGTGGCAGGTCCATGTGCTCGGCAATCTGGGGGCCTACCTGGGCGGTGTCGCCGTCGATGGCCTGGCGGCCGGTGATGATGATGTCGTGGGGTATCTTCTTGAGGGCTGCGGCGATTGTGGTGGAAGTGGCCAGGGTGTCGGCGCCGCCGAACTTGCGGTCGCTCAGGAGGATGGCGCGGTCAACGCCCATGGCGTATGCCTCGCGGAGCACTGCCTTGGCCTGCGGCGGACCCATGCTGACTACCGTCACGTTGGCGCCGTACTTGTCTTTGAGACGCAGGGCGAACTCCAGGCCTCCTTTGTCGTCGGGGTTCATGATGGAGGGCACGCCGTCGCGGATCAGGGTGCCTTTCACCGGGTCGAGCTTGATCTCGGTGGTGTCCGGAACCTGCTTTATGCAGACTACTATTTCGAGTGGTTTCATTGTGTCGTTTTTACTTTAGAAGTTTGCCGGCGATGACCATGCGCTGCACCTCGCTGGTGCCTTCGTAGATCTCGGTAATCTTGGCATCGCGCATCATGCGCTCCACGGGATACTCGCGGGTGTAGCCGTAGCCGCCGTGGTACTGCACGGCCTTGGTGGTCATCTCCATTGCCGTCTCGGCGGCGAAGAGCTTGGCCATGGCGGCGTCGGCGGAATAGTTGTCCTTGCGGTCCTTGCGGAAGGCGGCCTTGCGCACGAGCAGGCGGCTGGCCTCGATACGGGTCTGCATGTCGGCGAGCTGGAACTGCATGTTCTGGAACTTGGCCAGGGGGCGGCCGAACTGCTTCCGCTCCTTGACGTAGCGCACGGTCTCGTCCATGGCACCCTGGGCGATGCCGAGGGCCTGGGAGGCTATGCCGATGCGGCCGCCGTCGAGGGTCTTCATGGCGATGCCGAAGCCCTTGCCTTCGGCGCCGAGCAGGTTCTCGGCGGGCACGATGCAGTTCTCGAAGATGAGCTCGCAGGTGGCGGAGCCGCGGATGCCCATCTTCTTCTCTTTCTTGCCGATGGAGAAGCCGGGGAAGTCGCGCTCCACGATGAAGGCGCTGATGCCCTTGGTGCCCTTGCTCTTGTCGGTCATGGCCATGACGATGAAGACGTTGGCGGCCGAAGCGTTGGTGATGAATATCTTGGAACCGTTGAGCACGTAGTGGTCGCCTTCCTTTACGGCTGTGGTCTGCTGGGCGGAGGCGTCGGTACCGGCGTTAGGCTCGGTGAGGCCGAAGGCGCCGATCCACTCGCCGCTGGCGAGCTTGGGCAGGTACTTCTGCTTCTGGGCCTCGGTGCCGTGCTCCAGGATGGGGGCGCAGCAGAGGGAGGTGTGGGCGGAGACGATGACGCCGGTGGTAGCGCATACGCGGCTGAGCTCTTCCACGGCCATGGTGTAGAGTACGTTGTCGGCGCCGGCGCCGCCATACTCCTTGGGTACGGGGATGCCCATGATGCCGAGCTTGGCCATCTTTTCTACGGTCTCCATCGGGAAGCGCTCCGTCTCGTCAACCTCGGCTGCGAGCGGCTTTACTTCCTTTTCGGCGAACTCCCGTATCATCTGCAGGAACAGGTTCTGCCGGTCTGTGGTGTTGAAATCCATATTTTTATCTTTGAGTTGAAGGTCGGAAATGCGGCAGGCTGAAGTATTATTCTGTCGCTGGCGCCCGCTTTAGCGCGGCGCTTTCCTCTCTTCTTCAACTTATTAGCACATTTCTTTCAGATTTTCATCCACGATGAGTTCGCAGCCTGTGGCGGCCTTGATCTCGTCGAGGGTGAAGGCGGGGTTGTACTCGCGGAGCACGAGGCCCTTGTCGGTGACTTCCATTACGCCCATCTCGGTGATGATGAGGTTGACGCACTTGGCGGCCGTCAGGGGCAGGGTGCACTCCTTCAGGATCTTGTGGTTGCCCTTGGCGGTGTGCTCCATTGCGAGGATGACGCGCCTGGCGCCGGACAGCAGGTCCATGGCGCCGCCCATGCCGGGGGTCTTCTTTCCGGGGATGCACCAGTTGGCGAGGTTGCCCTGCTCGTCGGTCTGGAGGGCGCCGAGGATGGTTACGTCGACGTGGCCGCCGCGCACCAGGCCGAAGCTGTAGGCGCTGTTGAATGTGGCGGCACCGGGCGTGGCGGTGATGCATGAGCCGCCGGCATCGGTGTACTCCCAGTCCTCCTCGCCTTCCTTGGCGCGGGGGCCGAGGCCGAGCAGACCGTTCTCCGAGTGGATGGTTACCTTCACGTCCTGCGGAAGGTAGGCGGGTATCATCGTCGGCAGGCCGATACCCAGGTTCACCACATAGCCGTCGTGCAGCTCCTTGGCGGCGCGGCGGGCTATGGTCTCTCTAATTTGAGCTTTGTCCATGATATAGAGATTTTAAGTTTAGTCTTTGTTCTGGCGCCGCACGAATTCTTGGGCGACATAGGAGGCGACGTCGTCGGCGTAAGTGTTGGCGCCGAAGCCGGCGTCGTATCCAAGCTCCTTGGCCAGCTCGTGGCTGATGCGTGGGCCGCCGCAGACGAGGATGACCTTGTCGCGCAGGCCCTCGGCCTCGAGCATCTCCACCAGCTCCGTGAGGTTCTGGATGTGGATGTCCTTCTGGGTCACCGTCTGCGACACGAGCAGGGCGTCGGCGTGCAGTTCCAGGGCCTTGGCGATGAACTCGTCGTTGGGTACCTGGGAGCCGAGGTTGTGGGCCTCGATCATGTCGTAGCGCTCCAAGCCGTAGTGGCCGGCGAAGCCTTTCATGTTCATGATGGCGTCGATGCCCACGGTGTGTGCGTCGGTGCCTGTGGAGGCGCCCACCATCACCAGTGGCCGCCCTATGTGCTCGCGTATGAAGTCGTCGCATTCCTCCATGCCCCATTTCACGCCCTCCACCTTGGGCACGTGGATCTGCGTGTAGTCGATGCTGCCGGTGTAGGAGCCGTAGGCGTTGAAGAAGGTGAAGCCCGGAGTCAGCTCGCGGTGATATACTATCAGCGGGTTCTCGAAGCCCATCTGGCGGAGCAGCTGCTTGGCGGCCTCGATGGCTTCCTCGCCGGCCGGAACGGGCAGCGCGAAGCTGAGCTGCACCTTGCCGTCGTTCATCGTGTCGCCGTAAGGCTTGATGCGGGTCAGGTCAAGCGTCTTGTCGTAGTCTTTCTTCTCGGTGGAATATAATCCTTCGCTCATAACTTTCCTCCTTTCTTACTTACGGTCCAGCATTAGCCGGATGAACGGGTTATAGTAGTTGCGGCCCTTGGGGGCGACGCCGTCGAGGCCCTTGCCGCCGGTCTTGGCGCGCTTGATGTCGGCGAAGATGCCTTTCTCCAGTGCGGTGAAGAGGCCCTCGTTCTCCATGCGCTCGAGCAGGTCGGTGGCCTTGGCCAGCACTTCCTGTGCGCGGCGCTGGATGATGCCGTCCTTGCGGAACTCCACCTCGTCGCCGATGCTCTTCATGTTGCCGAAGATGTACTTGGCGTTCTCGATGGAGAGGTAGCGGTCGGACATGAACGGTGTGTGGATGGCCTCGGTGGGCATGCCAAGGAGCTGGATGCCCTGGCCGGTCCAGATGCCGATCATGTTGAACAGTGCGTCCTGGATGTGGCCGCGGAAGATGTTGCCGGTCATGAACTTCGTCGGGGGCATGTACTTGAGCGTGGCCTTGGGGAAGATTTCGCGGAGCATCTGCGCCTGGGCGAGTTCGAGCAGGAAGCCGTTCTCCAGTTCCGGGTCCATCTCGAAGGCGTGTCCGAGGCCCATCTGTTCCTCGGGCAGCCCGGCCATGAGGGCCAGCTGCTCGTTGATGAGGTCGGAGGCAAGCACGGTGTGGGCCTCTTCCACGGCGTCGGCGGTGGTGAGGTAGTTGTCCTCGCCGGTGTTGATGATGACGCCGGCGTAGCCGTTGATGACTCGGCTCATGAACTGGTCCACCAGGGTGCGCTGCATGTTGATGTCGCGGAAGAGAATGCCGTAGAGGGCGTCGTTGAGCATGACGTCCAGGCCCTCGAGGGCGCCCATGGCGGCGATTTCGGGCATGCACAGTCCGGAGCAGTAGTTGCACAGGCGGATGTATCGGCCCACCTCCTCGCCGACCTCGTCGAGGGCCTTGCGCATGATGCGGAAGTTCTCCTGGGTGGCGAAGGTGCCTCCGAAGCCCTCGGTGGTGGCGCCGTAGGGTACATAGTCGAGCAGGCTCTGGCCGGTGGTGCGGATCACGGCGATGATGTCGGCGCCCTGGCGGGCGGCCGCCTGGGCCTGGATGACGTCCTCGTAGATGTTGCCGGTGGCCACGATGACGTACAGGTACGGCTTGGGACCCTCGCCGATGGTCCTGAGGTAGTTCTCTTTCTTGGCGCGGCGGTCCTTGATGCGTGTCAGTGCCTGGTCCACGTAGGGGTGCAGGGCCTTGGCGACCTCCTCTGCGGTGTGCGTGGGCAGCTCGGTGATGTCGAGCTTGCTTTCGGCCACCTGCTCGGCGATATGCTGCGGGTCGAGGCCGGTTTCTATGATGGCGTTGCCGAGGAAGTACATCACTCCCTCGCCGAGCACGCCCTTTTCCTTGAGCGAATTGACCAGCACGTTTGGCAGGGGCACCTCATTGGCGTCGATGCCGTCGATGCCAAGCAGGCGGCACAGGGTGCGCTCCACGGCCACCGTTGAGTAGCCTTCCACAAAGCTCTGGACGTCCTCGGCGATACGCCGCGCAACCTCCTTGGCGTGCTTTACTTTCTCGAAATCTAATCCTAATTTACTCTTCTGCATTTCAGCTTTTACAACTTTCTATCGGTCAAGGTATCGTGCCGCCGTGTCGGTCACCATGTCGTCGACGCCCAGAATCATGGCGATGCGCAGGGCCTCGCGTGGCACCTCCGTCTCGTTGCTGGGTTCGAGGGTGTAGTCGATGAAATCGTTCACGGTGGCGGCCGTGAGCCGGCGTCCGTCGGCTTTCTCCTCGCGGAAACCGCGTACGCGCAGGCGTCGGCAGGGAGCCGTCAGGCCGCTGTAGTGGGTGGTGAGGAGCGTGTAAGAGCCGGGGCCGGAGAGAAGCTCTATGACGGCGTTGACCAATGCTTTTCCTTCCTCGGGATTGGTGGTGCGGGCCGGCTCGTCGATGAGCGCGAGCAGCCGCATGCCATTCCGTTTCTTCTTTATTATCTCGTTTATGCGGAGCATTTCGGCGGCGTAGCTGGAAAGCCCTTCGAGCTCGTCTTGGGCGTCGCCGATGCTGCTTAGTACTTCCTGGACAGGGGTTATGCAGGCCTTGTCGGCCGGGACGAAATAGCCGAACTGGGCCATGAGCTGGGCCAGGCCGACGGTCTTCAGCACCACGCTCTTGCCTGCCATGTTGGCGCCGGTGATCACCGTCACGCCCTCGGCAGCGGATATGTCCACGGGCTGGAACTCGCGCTTCGACTGCTTCAGTGCCTCGGCAATCTGCGGGTTGCGCAGTGCTGTGTAGCTTATTCCCGCTTCGGCAATCTGCGGACGGGTGAGAGAGAGTTTTTTGACCAGCCGGGCGCGGGCTATGAGCATGTCGAGGCGTCCGAGATCCTTTAGGCCTGCGGTCAGTGCCGGGGCGTATGGCTGTAATTCCGCGCTCAGCCGAATGCGGATACGTGTCTCTTCGTCGCTGCATGCCGCGAATAGCTCGGCGACGTTGTCGGCCTCCTCCTTCCGTGCCTGCTTGAGCTTGGCCCGCAAGTCTTTCAGTGCCGGGCTGTAGGCGTCGTAGACGTAGAAATGGGCCACGCGTGTGCCTTCCGGGTCGAGTGCGTCCACCACATTGGCTACGGATGGAAGCTCCACTGCCGCCAGTCCTATTTCAAGGCAGATCCTGCGCACCTCCATTACGGTCAGTGCCAGGGCCTTCACCTCATATAGCTCTATGTCGCCGAGCACCTGTCCGGCGGCGAGTGCCGACAGTGTGGAGGCAACGTCGCGCAGACACATGAGCTGGAGGCATATCTTGTCTATTTTGGTGTCATGCAGGGATATATGGCGGAGCATCTCATCGGTGTCCGAATATTCGTGCGCCATGTCGCCCCGTTCCGTAAGCCAGGGGCTGTCGAGCAGACACTGCTTGCCCAGCGGAGAGATTGTCTCCGTCAGGCCGACGATATACGCCAGGTTCTTGTTCCGGGCGATTGCTGCGCGTATGGTATCGACAGTAGCGGTCATGCTATCGAGGTGAGTTTATGTCCATGTTGCATGAGGTCGTAGACGGGGACGGACAAGATTTCTCCCAGTTCGCCGCAAAGTCTGGCGCTGTCGAGGCGGTAGCCGCGTGGCGACACTGGATTCACGCATACGGCCAGCAGGCGGTTCTTGCGCAGTACTTCGAGCTTGCCGCCGCGCCGGCGATAGTCGGCCAGGGTGGCGGGTGTGGCGAAGAGGCGCGTGAAATCGCGCATGATGAGCGTGGTGTCGGCAATTTGCTTCTGAGCCGAAAGGAACTGGAGCATGCGGTCGCTGACGGCTCCGGAGCAGAACAGGGTAGTGCCGTGGTCGAAGATGCGGTAGCGGTTACTCTCCAAGGCGAATGCCGAGGGAATGTTTAGGTCATGCGCTTCACCCTCGGCGTCAATTCCCCATACGCCCGCCGCCAGCGGCTCCAGCCGGTCGGCAAGCTGTGCCTTCACGTTAGGCAGTTCTATCAGCGAGCAGACGAAGCGGGTGTGGTTCCTGACCTCCTGTATGGTGGCGGCTACGGCTGCTCCGGTGGCGAGCACCAGTGCGTCGGCCACGGTGGGCGACGCCGGGCTGAGGCGCGACAGGGCGCCGTCGATCAGCACCGTCTCGGCTCTATGCTCGTGCAACCTGCCTATGAGTGTGCGCATGGTGGCTGTGTCTGCCGGGCCCGAGATAAGCGCCTTGCCGCCGATGATGGCGCGGGCCGTCACCAGGCGCCCGAGCGAGGTGCGCCGGTTGCTGAGGTCCAGAATCTCGGACGTCAGGCGCCGCTGGCGGTAGTGCAGTTCGGATGTGGCAAAGAGCATGTTCTCGTAAACGGTAATCTCGGGTTTTGGAGTGCGGAGCACGACGTCGCGGGTCTCGCCGTCGACACCGATGGAGGTCAGCGCGGTGGCGTGGCCGCGCAGGGCGAGACGGCGGAGGATGTAGTTGAGACACTCGGTCTTGCCGGCGTTCTTGGCAAGCCCGACTATCGCGACCGAGCGGCACTGGGCCACATCCTCCACCAGCCTCATTCCTATTACTTGGTGTTTCGCTTGTGGCGTTCCAGGTCCTGGGGCTCGAGGGCGAGCTGGTCGCCGCGCAGCAGGCGGGCCACGCCTTCGCGGTGCTTGGCCTCATTCTCGCGTGCAGCCTTGCAGTCGGGGCACTGGCACTCGTCCTTGTACTCGTCGGGGGTGGTGTAGGTGGTTATCACGCCCTCGTAGTTGCGCACTACCATGCGGTTGGGCGCCATGCTGACGATGTAGTTGGGCATGATGGGTATCTTGCCGCCTCCGCCGGGGGCGTCGATGACGAATGTCGGCACACAGTAGCCTGAAGTATGGCCGCGCAGGTTCTCCATGATCTCGATTCCCTTCGACACGGGTGTGCGGAAGTGCTCGATGCCCAGGCTGAGGTCGCACTGGTAGATGTAGTAGGGGCGTACGCGGATCTTCACCAGCTCGTGCACGAGGCGCATCATGATGTTGGGGCAGTCGTTGACGCCGCGCAGCAGTACGCTCTGGTTGCCCAGGGGCACACCGGCGTTGGCCAGGCGGGCGCAGGCTTCCTTGCTCTCCTCGGTGACCTCGTTGGGGTGGTTGAAGTGAGTGTTGAGCCATACGGGATGGTACTTGCTTATCATCTGCACCAGCTCGGGGGTTATGCGCTGCGGGCACACTACGGGGGTGCGGCTGCCGAGGCGTATGATTTCCACGTGGGGAATCTCGCGCAGGCGCTTGAAGATGTATTCGAGGGTCTCGTCGCTCACCAGCAGGCAGTCGCCGCCGCTGAGCAGGACGTCGCGCACCTGCGGGGTGCGGGCGATGTAGTCGATGGCCTTGTCGATGTTCTCGCGGGGGGAGGCTGCGTCATGCTGGCCGGCGAAGCGGCGGCGTGTGCAGTGGCGGCAGTACATCGAGCACTTGTCGGTGATGAGCATGAGCACACGGTCGGGGTAGCGGTGTGTCAGTCCCGGCACGGGGCTGTCGCTGTCCTCGTGGAGGGGGTCCTCCAGGTCGGCGCTGGCGCGGTGCAGCTCGAGCGACGACGGCACGGCCTGCTTGCGTACGGGGTCGTTGGGGTCGTCGGGGTCGATGAGGCTGAGATAGTAGGGGGTGATGGCCATGCGCAGCGTCTTAAGGCTCTCGCGGATGCCGGCTTCCTCCTCTTCGGTCAGCTTCAGGTATTTCTTGAGTTGGTCCACCGTCTCGATGCGGTTACGGACCTGCCATGTCCAGTCATTCCAGTCCTTGTCCGAAACGCCAGGGAACATTTCTTCTCTTCGGCTCTTGTTCATAACGGAAAAGAGTTTAGCTGTGGGGTTGGCTAAGATAGGGTAGGGTGCGCCGCGTCCGGGGACGCGGCACACCTTATTATATATGTTTCCGATTATGCGTAGAGATCGGTGAAGATCTTGCGCAGGGCCTCGTTCTCGCGGAGCTCCTGAAGGGTGATCTCGGCGTGGCCCTTGGTGTAGCCGTTGCCGACGATCATGGTGACGTCGCTGCCCACGCCCTCGGCGCCGAGGGCGGCCTTGGTGAAGCTGGTGGCCATGGAGAAGAAGTATACCAGGCCGTCGTTCTTGGTGCAGAGGATGGAGGTCATCTCTGTGTCGGGGATGTTGACGTTGTTGATGGTGACGTCGCACATCTCGCCCTTGGTGAGCTCGGCGATCTTGTCCATGACGGGCACGGGCTGGGTGGCGTCGGCGGAGAATACGTAGTCGCAGAAGCCGAGTTCCTGCATGCGCCTGGTGGATCGCTCGCTGTGGCACAGGCCGATGACCTTGCCGGTGACGCCTGCGCGCTTCTTGGCCTCGTAGCAGCAGAGCATGCCGGACTTGCCGCCGGCGCCGATGATGAGCACGGTGTCGCCGGGCTTGACGAGCTTGGCGGTCTGGGCGGGAGCGCCGGCCACGTCGAGGGCGCTCAGGGCCAGGTTCTCGGGCATGTCATCGGGTATCTTGGCGTAGATGCCGCTCTCGAAGAGGATGGCCTTGCCGTCGATGTCCACCTGGTCGATTTCGGGACGGATATCCTTGATCTTGTCGATGCGCAGCGGGGTGAGGGACAGTGATACGAGGGTGGCAATCTTGTCGCCCACCTTCAGGTCAATTTTGTCCTTGAGCGCGTCGCCGATCTTCTCCACGGTACCGAGGAGCATGCCGCCGGAGCCGGTGACGGGGTTGCGATGCTTGCCCTGCTTTGCCACGATGTCGAGCATGATTTCGGCGATCTTGGCCTTGTCCCCGCCAGCCTGCTCTTCGATCTGGGTAAAGGAAGCGGAGTCGATGTTGAGGGTCTGGACGTCGATCAGGATTTCGTTGTCGTAGATCTCGTCCATATTGTTGTCTACCTTGTTGGCGGGCTGGGGGAGCACGCCTTTGGGCTCGAGCACGCGGTGCGTACCGTATTTGTTGCCTTTCTTCTGCATGGTATGTTTAGGTTAGTTTTTATTTTAGTTGAGAGTTGAGGTGCCTTTGGCTGGCAGTGAATTATTTTTTTGCGCTGCCGCCGACTTCAGCTCGGCGCCAAGCCAGCGTGGCTCGGGCATTTAGCTGCGAGGCTTGAGGCCGAGTATCTCGCGGGCCTCGGCGGGAGTGGCGACCTCGCGGCCGAGTTCCTTGGCCAGGCGCACTACTTTTTCCACGAGCTCGCCGTTGCTCTTTGCCAGGACGCCGCGGCTGAGGTAGAGGTTGTCCTCGAAGCCTACGCGGACGTTGCCGCCCATGGCGATGCCGGCGGCTGCCATCGGGAAGGCGTGGCGGCCGATGCCGGTGACGGTCCAGGTCGAGCCGGTCGGAATCTTGTTAACCAGCCAGCAGAGGTTGTCGACGGTGGCGGGGGTGCATCCGGGCACTCCGAGCACGAAGTTGAACTGCATGGGGGCGCCGGGCACCTGGCCCTTGCGTGCCATGTTGACCACTGTGTCGAGGTGGCCCATCTCGAAGCATTCGTATTCTGGCTTGATGCCGCGCTCGATCATGCGCTGGCCGAAGGCGCGCATCATGGGCATGGTGTTCTCGAAGACTTCGTCGCCGAAGTTGCAGGTGCCGCAGTCGAGGGTGGCCATCTCGGGGTCCAGCTCGGTGGGCTGGAGGCGCTCCTCGGCTGTCATTCCCACGGCGCCGCCGGTGGAGGGGATCATGATGACGTCGGGGCAGGCGCGGCGGATGGCGTCCATGCATTCTTTGAAGCGCTCCTTGCTCTGGGTGGGGGTGCCGTCGTCCTCGCGCACGTGCACGTGGATGATGGCGGCGCCGGCGTCGGCGGCCGATTTGGCCTCGCGCACCAGCTCCTCGACGGTGTAGGGAACTGCGGGGTTCTGCTCCTTGGTGACTTCGGCGCCGCAGATGGCGGCGGTGATTATCAGTTTCTCCATGTCGGCCGTGTTATTAGTCGTGAGCGATGCGCTGGTCGGGCTTGCGGACCACGCAGGTGCCGGAAGCGCGGCATACGAGGATGGGTTCTGCGAGCTCGTCGGCTGCGGAGGGCGAGATGTCGGGGCGTGTGACCACGACTTTCCAGGCCTCGAACTTCATCTTGCGCGAGGTGTTGCCCACGTGGGTGATCTCGCCGCGTGCCTCGATGTAGTCGCCGGCGTATACGGGTGCGAGGAATTCGACGTTGTCGTATGCGGCGAAGAGGCCCTCGTCGCCGTCGTGCATGATGAGCAGCTCGGTGGCCACGTCGCCGAAGAGGTGTACCATGTGTGCGCCGTCCACGAGGTTGCCGCCGTAGTGGGCGTCCTTGGCGCTCATGCGCACGCGCAGTGTTGTCTTTTCCATATCTTGTGCTGGAGTTTTCGGGTTGGTTATTTTACGAGGTAGTCGATGAGGATGCCGGGGGTGTGGACGTCGTCGGGGTCGATTTCGCCGATTTCCACTATTTCCTTGGGTTCGCAGATGACCATGTCGGCGGCGGTGGCCATCATGGGGTTGAAGTTGGAGCTGGTGCCGCGGAAGCGGAGGTTGCCTTTCTTGTCGGCGCGGCTGGCGCCGATGAGTGCGATGTCGGCGCGGAGGGGCATCTCGAGCAGGTAGTCCTTGCCGTTGATGCTGAGGACCTGCTTGCCTTCTGCCACTACGGTGCCAAGGCCGGTGGGGGTGAGGACGCCGCCGAGGCCGAAGCCGCCTGCGCGGACGCGCTCTGCCAGGGTACCCTGGGGCGAGAACTCTACCTCGAGCTCACCGGCGTTCATCTGCTCGGCGGTCTGGGGGCAGGCGCCGATGTAGCTCACGATGAGCTTGCGGAGCTGCTTGTTCACTATGAGCTGGCCGATGCCCTTGTCGGGATAGGCGCTGTCGTTGCATATCACGGTGAGGTCTTTGACGCCGCTCTTGGCCAGGGCGTCGAGGACTCGGTTGGCGCTTCCGTTGGCCAGGAAGCCGCCTACCATCACAGTCATGCCGTCCTTGAACTTGGCTACGGCTTCTTCTACTGTTATTATCTGACTCATAGTCGCTTGTTTAGGTTATTTCATGGTATCGGAACCCGCAAGGGGGCTCTTCGGGAGCCAGGCCCCGGATTCACCTACAAAATTACATATAATTCCGCACATACACAAATTGCCTGCAAATATTTTTACCTGATGGGCGCATACCACTTCTATACTGGAAAAAAGTCAGACCCCGCGCAGCGCAACATGCACTGCGGGGGGCCTGTGTGCAAACTTTTTTGGATAAAACTACGTCATCGCGACGGAGCCGGCATGACTGCCTGTGTTTCTGCTCTTAGTCGAGCTTATGGATTACGAGTCCGGAGCGGAGCTTGGGCTCGAACCAGGTTGTCTTGGGGGGCATGATGTTGCCGGTGTCGGCGATCTGCATCAGCTGGTCCATGGTGACGGGATAGAGGGCGAGGGCCATCTTCATCTCCCCGCTGTCTACGCGGCGCTGGAGCTCTTCGAGGCCGCGGATGCCGCCCACGAAGTCGATGCGCTTGTCGCTGCGCAGGTCGGTGATGCCGAGGATGTCGCGCAGGATCTTGTCGGAGCTGACGGTGACGTCGAGCACGCCGATGGGGTCGTTGTCGTCGTATGTGCCGGGCTTGGCGGTGAGGCTGTACCAGCGGCCGTCGAGGTACATGCTGAAGTTATGCAGCCTGTCGGGGTGGTAAATCTCGGTACCCTTGTCCTCGACGTCGAAGTTCTCGCGCACGCGGTCGAGGAACTGGGCGGGGGTGAGGCCGTTGAGGTCGCGGACCACGCGGTTGTAGTCGATGATGCGCAGGTGGGAGGCGGGGAAGGCCACGGCCAGGAAGTAGTTGTATTCCTCGTCGCCGCGGTGGTTGGGGTTGTTCTTGGCCTTTTCGGCGCCCACGAGGGCGGCTGCGGCGCTGCGGTGGTGGCCGTCGGCGATGTACATGTTGGGGATGGAGGCGAAGGCCTCGGTGATTTTCTTGATGGTCTCCTCGTCGTCTACCACCCAGAAAGTGTGGCCGAAGCCGTCGGGAGCCACGAAGTCGTACTCGGGAGCCTTTGCGGTCTCCTTGCGCAGGATATCTTCGAGCTCGGCGTTGTCGGGGAATGCGAAGAATACGGGCTCCACGTTGGCGTTGTTGACGCGCACGTGCTTCATGCGGTCCTCTTCCTTGTCGCGGCGGGTGAGCTCGTGCTTCTTGATGCGGCCCTCCATATAGTCGTCGACCCAGGCGCCGATGACGAAGCCGTACTGGGTGCGGCCGTCCATGGTCTGGGCGTAGATGTAGTAGTTCTCCTTGGGGTCCTGCACGAGCCAGCCGTTCTTCTGGAAGGTGTTGAACTGCTCCACGGCCTTTTCGTAGACCTTGGGGTCATGCTCGTCTGTGCCAGGCTCGAAGTTGATTTCGGGCTTGATGATGTGGTAGAGGGACTTGGGGTTTCCCTCGGCCTCCTTGCGGGCTTCCTCGCTGTTGAGGACGTCGTAAGGCCGCGATACGACCTCCTCCACCATCTCGCGGGGAGGACGGACGCCTCTGAACGGTTTTACTTTTGCCATGATATTAGATTAGTTTTGGGTTTTCTTTGGTGTGGGAGTCGGGAGTTGTCGCCCTTTGGGTAGGCGCAGCTTATACTCGTCATTGGCGCCTGCTTCAGTGCGGCGCGTCTTCAGTCCAGGCGGATGGTCTGCAGCCGGTCGGGGCCGACGCTGACGATTGCCACTGGCACGCCGAGCTTCTCCTCCAGGTAGCGGATGTAGCTGCGGAAGTTCTCGGGAAAGTCCTCTGCCGACTTGGCGCCGGTGAGGTCGGTCTGCCAGCCGGGCAGGTCCTCGTAGACGGGGCGGATGTTGACGGCGGCGGCGTCGTAGGGAAAGCGGTCGGTGCGGCGCCCGTTAATCTCGTATGCCACGCAGGCGCGGACGATGGGGAATGTGTCGAGCACGTCGCCCTTCATCATGATGAGCTTGGTGACGCCGTTGACCTGTATGGCGTGGCGCAGTGCCACGAGGTCGATCCAGCCGCAGCGGCGTTCGCGGCCTGTCACGGCGCCGTATTCGTGTCCGCGCTCCTGCATTGTCTTGCCGTCGGCGGAAAAGAGCTCGGTAGGGAAGGGGCCGGCGCCCACGCGGGTGCAGTATGCCTTGAAGATTCCGTATACGTCGCCGATGTTGCGTGGCGCCACGCCGAGGCCTATGCAGGCTCCGGCGCTGACGGTGTTGGAACTGGTGACGAAGGGGTAGGAGCCGAAGTCGACGTCGAGCATGGTGCCCTGGGCGCCCTCGGCGAGTACTTTCTTGCCGTCGCGCAGGGCGTCGTTGATGAGCCAGTCGGTGTCGGCGAGCTCGAAGCGGGCCATGGCGGCGGCGGCCTGGAGCCAGCGGCGCTCGCGCTCGGCGAAGTCGTCGGGCAGCTGGTAGCCCATCTGGGCGAGCATCTGCAGGTGGCGGTCGCGTGCGGCCTGGTAGCGTTTGTCGAAGTCGAGTTCGAGGTCGCCAACGCGCAGGCCGTAGCGGCTCACCTTGTCGGTGTAGGTGGGGCCGATGCCCTTGCCGGTGGTGCCGATTCTGGCCTTGCCCTTGGCGGCCTCGTTGGCGGCGTCGAGCAGGCGGTGGGTGGGCATGATGAGGTGTGCCTTGCGGGAGATGCGGAGCACTTTCTGCATGTCCACTCCGCTCTTTTCGAGCTCGGCGGCCTCGGCGGCGAAGAGCTCCGGATCGAGCACCACGCCGTTGCCGATGACGTTGACTGTGCCCGGCTGGAACACACCCGACGGTATGGAGCGGAGCACATGTTTCTGACCGTTGAACTCAAGAGTGTGGCCGGCGTTGGGACCGCCTTGGAAGCGGGCCACGATGTCGTAGCCGGGCGTGAGCACGTCCACTACCTTGCCTTTTCCCTCGTCGCCCCATTGCAGGCCGAGAAGCACGTCTAATTTTTCCATAGCGCAAAATTAATACTTTTCCGCATAATGCCCAAACGGCGTGCCGAAATTCGCGGTCGGAGCGCTGTCAGATGCGTTTCAGCAGGGAGTATGAGGGGAGAATGCCGAGTTCTCCGGCGCGGCTTAGGTCGGCGCGGCCCGACTCGCGGTTGCCGAGGCTGAGGTATGTCAGGCCGCGGTTGTAGTAGGCTTCGGGGAAGTCGGAGCGCAGCTCCAGGGCGCGGTTGTAGCACTCCAGTGCGGAGGTGTAGTCGCCCAGGGAGTAGTAGATATTGCCCTTGTTGAACCAGGCGTATACCAGTCGGGGGCTGAGCTCGAGGGCCTTGTCGAGGTCCACGATGGCCATCTGCAGGTCGTGGCGCACGGCGGCGAGGTTCATCTGGCCCTTGGCCTCGTCGGTATTCTCGTCGTGCTGCTGGCGCACCATGTAGGCGCGCTGGGTGAGGGAGCCTGCGCGGCCGAGATAGGCCAGTGTCATGTCCGGGGCGAGGTTGAGCGTGGAGTCGAAGTCGGCGATGGAGGCGTCGAAGTCCTTGAGTACGCCCATGGCCACGGCGCGGTTGAAGTAGTCGGCTGGTCGCGGGCGGGTGCCGGCCTTCTGGATGGCCGAGGTGAAGAAGTTGGCCATGTCGAACATCTTCTCTATGTCTTCGCGGTCGGACTGGGAGGATGTGAGGGTGCCGAGGTATAGTTTCCAGGGTGCGTATCGGGCGGAGTTGTAGTCTCCGAGCTCGCGGATGTAGTTGGAGGCGGGGCGCAGCTCGGTGTGGCCGTCGAAGGGAGTGAGTATGAACATGGCCACCGGCTCGACGCGCATCTCGCGGTCCTGGACGCGCCCCTTGATCTCCTCCTGGTAGCTCATGGCGGTGGGCTCGGTGGCCTTGCTGACGGTCACGAGCTTGTTGAAGCGCTCCATGACTTCGGAGTCGGATTCGCCCTCCTGCTTGGCATCGGCGTAGAAGTTGGCCTCTCCGGCTTCGATGGTGGGCTTGTCAAGGGGATTGCGGGTGGGGTTGGTGACGTACTGGCGCACGAGATTTTCGGCACGGTTGTATGCCTCGATGGCCCTGGCGGTGTTGCCGCTCTGGCTGTAGGCGTAGGCCAGGGAGTAGTAGCCTTGGTGGAAGCGGGGGTATTTCTGCACGATCTTCTGGAGGTCGGCTATGGCCTCGCGCCACTTGCCCAGGTCGAAGTTGATGAGGGCGCGGGCGTAGATGGCGTGGAAGTTGTCGGGGCGCTGGCGGAGCACCTCGGTGAAGTCGCGCACGGACTTCTGCAGGTCGCGCACTTCATATAATAACAAGGCGCGGTTATAGCGGGCCGGGAGGTTGTCCGGCTCCAGCTCCAGGATGTAGTTGTAGTCGGACATGGCCCCGAAGTAGTCATCGTTGTTGTAGCGCACGAAGGCGCGGTTGAGGTAGTTGGAGGTCTCCTTGGGCTGGAGGTTGATGATGGCGTCCATGTCCTTGGAGGCCTGTTCCCACTGTTTGCGGCTGACGGCTATCTCGGTGCGCAGCTGGTATGGGAATGGGTCGGACTTGTCGCGGTTGATGGCCGAGTCGATGTCGGCCAGGGCGGCGGTGGTGTCGCCGGTGAAGTAGTTGACCTGTGCGCGGGCGGAGTATGCATGCTCGAAGCCGGGGTAGTAGCGGAGCAGGAGGTTGATGCCGTCGCGGGCCTCGTTGTAGCGCTTGAGGGAGCTGAGTCCGGCCACTTTATAATATAGGAAATACTTGTCGATGGGCTTGTACTCCAGGCCGCGGTCGAAGTCGAGCAGGGCCAGGGAGTCGCGGTGGAGCTGGAGGCGGGCGAAGCCGCGCACGCGGTAGGCCTCGGTCATGAACTTGTTGCGGTCAAGAGCCATGGAGGCGTCGGCCTCGGCGCCCCGGTAGTCGTCGAGCATGAGCTTGGCCAGTGCGCGGAAGTAGTAGGGCTCGGCCAGGTAGGGCTTGGCCTCGGCGGCGAGGTTGAAGTAGTGGATGGAGAGCATGTAGTCGTCCATGCTCAGCACGTTGCGACCGATGTTCAGCACCTGCTCGGCGTTGATCTGGGCCTTGGCGCCGACAAGCGAGAGTAGGCAGATGAAAAAGGCGGCTATTCGGGGAAGTTTCATTTCGTTTCTTGGGAAAGGTTGAGCTGCAGGTCCACGCTGGCGGCATGGATTTCGGAGAAGAGTCGGCGCAGGAACGCGGGGTCGAGTCCGAGCTGGCCTCCTTCGGCTATCTTGTCGCCAAGCAGGGAGGCGTAGCGGTCTGGTTGCACCACGGGCATGTCCTCCTGCTGCTTGTACAGGCCTATTTCGCGGCAGGCCTCCATGCGCTTGGCCAGGACTTGGAGCAGCTCCGAGTCGAGGGTGTCGATGCGTTCGCGCAAGGACTGCAGGGTGCGGTCGTCGGCTCCTTCGGTCTTCGGGGCCGGAAGAGAACGAAGGAGTTGCCCGACCTCTTCTGGCGTAATCTGCTGTGCTGCGTCGCTGAGGGCATCGCAAGGGCGGATATGGCTCTCGATCATAAGCCCGGAGAAGCCGAGCTTCATGGCCTTTCGGGCGAGGTCGGGCACTTCGGCGGCTTTTCCTGAGCAGTGGCTTGGGTCGTGGAGCAGTGGCAGGTCGGGCAGGCGATGGTGCAGTTCTATGGGGATGGACCACTGCGGAGGGTTGCGCCAGCGGCCGGACAGGTAGCTGGAGAAGCCGCGATGCACGGCTCCGAGGCGGCGTATGCCGGCCCGGAGGAGGCGTTCCAGGGCGCCTATCCAGAGTTCGAGGTCGGGGTTGACGGGGTTCTTGGCCAGCACGGTGATGTCGGTGGCGTTCAGCCGTTTGAGCTCGTCGGCGATTTCCTGCACGGCGAAAGGGTTGGCTACGGTGCGGGCGCCGAGCCATATGCCGTCGAGTCCTGCGCGGACGGCCATGGCGGCATGGGCGGCGTTGCCGGCTTCGGTGAGCACTTTCATCCCGGTCTCGGCCTTCACGGCCTTGAGCCAGCCGAGGCCGCGCGAGCCCACTCCCTCAAAGGCGCCGGGGCGCGTGCGCGGCTTCCACAGGCCCGCACGGAATACCGTCACACCCTCCGCATTCAGCCTGCGGGCAGTCTCCATCACCGTCTCCTTGGTCTCGGCGCTGCACGGCCCGGCTATCACGAGCGGCAGGTTAGAGGACTCTCGGCCGAATAGGGGCTGTAAGTCTCCGAACTGTTCCGTTTTCATCAGTGCAAAGATAATACAATTTTTTTAAACGGACTTTTTGGTCGTCAAGTGCAACAAGTAGCGGGCGGTTCACGTTAGTTCTGCATGAAGAAAATTCTACTCTTTGCAGCCGCGCTGGTAATGCTCGTAGGCTGCTCCGCCAAGCAGGCCGACGCCAATGCCGAAGCCGCCAAGCCGACACAGGAGGCCGCCCGGCAGGCCGATACGGTGAAGAATATGCCGATGGTGCTGGACTTCTCGGCCACCTGGTGCGGTCCGTGCCGTATGTTCGCCCCGGTGTTCCACGCCGTGGAGAAGGACTACGAGGGCACGGTGAAGTTCCTGACCGTGGACATTGACCAAAATCCGGAGCTGGCACAGCAGTTCCGTGTCGAGGCCGTGCCCACCATCGTATTCCTCAGCCCTGACGGCCGTGAGCAGCAGCGTTTCACCGGCGCGCCCGACGAGGCGACGTTCCGCCAGGCCGTCGATGCGCTTCTGAGGAAGTAGGGTTCAGCCCTGCTCTCCGGAGAAGAGCGAGCGCAGCAGCTCGTCGACTCTGCCGACTTCGATAATCTGAATCTTGAACCTCGAGGCGTCCGTGCCCTTGAGGTTCCTTTTTGGTATGTATATGGTCTTGAAGCCGAGCTTCTCGGCCTCGGCCACGCGGCGGTCTATGCGCGACACGGTGCGTATCTCGCCGCTCAGTCCCACCTCGCCGACGACCACGGTGCCGTCGGGAAGTGCGATGTCGAGGTTCGACGACATGACGGCCGCGATGATGGGAGCGTCGAGGGCCGGGTCGGCCACCTTCATGCCTCCGGCTATGTTGAGGAAGACGTCCTTCTGTATCAGCTTGAAGCGGGCGCGTTTCTCGAGCACTGCCAGAAGCATGTTGAGGCGCTTGGGGTCGGCGCCGGTGACGGAGCGCTGGGGAGTGCCGTAGGCGGCTGAACTCACCAGGGCCTGCACCTCGACCAGGAAAGGCCGGTTGCCTTCCATGGTGACGCCGATGGCGCTGCCAGACATTCTCTCGGTGCCGTTGCCCGACAGGAGCATCTCGCTGGGGTTCCTGACCTCGCGCAGGCCGTTGGCCACCATCTCGTAGATGCCGATCTCGCTGGTGGAGCCGAAGCGGTTCTTGACGGGGCGCAGAAGGCGGTAGAGGTTCTGACGGTCTCCCTCGAACTGTAGCACGGTGTCGACGATATGCTCAAGTACCTTCGGTCCGGCCAGCACTCCTTCCTTATTAATATGTCCAACGAGGATTACGGGCACTCCGGTCTCTTTTGAGTATCGGAGCAGGCGGGCGGCGCACTCTCGCACCTGGCTGATGCTGCCGGCCGTGGACTCCATGTCGGCTGTGGACATGGTCTGGATGCTGTCTACGACCATGAGCTGCGGCGAGAGGTGCCTGGCGTGGCCGAGGATGTTCTCCAGGGATGTCTCGCAGAGGATGAAGACGTTCTCGGAGGGGCGGGCCAGGCGGTCGGCTCGCATCTTGAGCTGCTCGCGGCTCTCTTCGCCGGAGACATACATCACGGTGCGGCCGCGCATGCATAGCACGTTCTGCAGCAGCAGGGTGGACTTGCCGATGCCGGGATCGCCGCCGATGAGCGTCAGCGAGCCGCGCACCAGGCCGCCGCCGAGCACGCGGTTGAGCTCGGTGCTGGGCATGACGATACGTTCCTCCTCCTTCGGCTCGATTTCAGAGATGCGCACTGGCTTGGCAGCCTCGGCCGAGAAGGCGCCTGCCGAACGGAGCGACTTCTTTCCCTCGGGCACCACGAGCTGCTCCTGCATGCGGTTCCATGTCTTGCATGCAGGGCACTGGCCCATCCATTTGGGAGCCTCGTAGCCGCACTCCTGGCACACGTACACGCTCTTTGCCTTGGCCATTGCTTAGAGGAGCCTGAAGTTGTCGGCATCCTGCCAGGCGGGGAACTTGGCGCGGAAGCGGAGCAGCGCGTCCATGTCGAGGCTGGCATAGATGAATGGGGAGTCGTCGGAGGACTTGTCGGCCACGGTGCGGCCCTTGTAATCGATTACGGCCGAGGAGCCATCGTAGACGAAACCGCCCGTATCGGTGCCGCGGCAGTCGACGCCGAGCACGTAAGCCTCGTTCTCGATGGCGCGTGCCACGAGGAGCTTGTTCCAGGCGTCGACGCGCACCTGCGGCCAGTTGGCCACGGCTATCAGTGCGTCGTACTGGTTTAGCACGTTGCGGCACCAGGCGGGGAAGCGGATGTCGTAACATATGACCATTGCCAGGTTCCAGCCGCGGAAGCGGATGCTGAGTCGGTCGAAGCCGGGCGAGAAGACTTTCTGCTCGCCCGCCATGGTGAATAGGTGCCGCTTGTCGGCGAATGTCTCCTCGCCGCCGGGTTCTATGAAGAAGGCGCGGTTGTAGAGGCTGCCGCCGCTGTCGGCGATGAAGCTGCCGGCGATGCCTACGCTGTGTTGGCGGGCCAGCTCCTTGACGCGCTCGATGGTGGAGCCGGTGTTGCGCTCTGCCAGCGGACGCACGGTCTCCTTGTCCATGCCGGCCGGGAAGCCGGTGGAGAAGGTTTCGGGCAGCACGAGCAGGTCGGTGGCGGGATGCAGCTGCTGCATGGCCTGGGCCACGGCGTCGAGGTTGGCGGACTTGTCGCCCCAGGTGATGCGCAGGGGAAGCAGGGCTATGTTGAGGTTGCTCACGTTCAGTTGGGAGTTTATAGTTGAGAGTCGTCGCATCCGGGGCCGGCTGCGGTTACTTCTTTGGAGTTGCCGTCGCGTTTCGGCTCGGTGCGGTTCCTCAGGTGCGGAACTTGTCGGGGTGGCGGGCCAGTGGGGCCATGTCGGCGTAGTAGGCCTTGATGGCGCGCAGGTCGGTGTCGATGTCGCCGGTTGGCTGGTATTCTTTTTCCACGCGCACCGCCTTATGCTTGTAGTCGATGACTCCGAGCTGGATTGGCACGTGGGCGTCGTAGGCGATGTAGAGGAATCCCTTGCGCCAGTCGGTGCGGGCCGAGCGGGTGCCTTCGGGCGTCACTGCCAGGTTGAACACGGGCTGTTCGCGGAACATTCGGGCGATGGCCTGCCCCAGGTGCGAGCCGCGTCTGCGTGGCACGGGGATGCCGCCCATGGCCCTCAGCAGGCTGCCGAGGGGGAAGAAGAACCAGGTCTCCTTCATCAGGAAGCAAGCGCGGCGGTGCAGGGAGCGCCACGCCGCGTAGCCTAAAGGGAAGTCCCAGTTGGACGTATGCGGCGCCACGCAAATCACGCACCGGGACCGATAGGGGAGTGTCATCTCCACCTTCCAGCCGAAAAGGCGCAGAAGTCCTGACCACACATTCATGTCCGCACAGAAGTTTTGCACTGCAATCGCGGGCGAGCTTCAGTCCGCCCGCGATTGCAGAGGTTTTCAAGCTTTGGGAGTGGCTGCGTTGACGAGCTTGAGGGCCTCGTCGATCTGTGTCTCGAACTCGGAGTTGAGGCGTGCGAAGGCGGCGCGGTAGAATTCGTTGCGGGCACGGTTGTAGGCGGCGCGGTCGTCGAACTCGCGCTCCTTGCGCGGGAAGAAGAGGTTGGCGCCGTGCTTGGTGGCGTCCATGGCCGACCACACGATGTTGATGGCCTCGTTGATCTTGGCCGAGTCGGCTCCCTTGGTGCTCACGCCTATGTTGAAGATTTCCACGCACATGCCGGTGCCGAGTGCGTCGATGGCTTTCTTGTACTGTCTCTTGTTCATGGTTGAAGGTATGTTTGTCCTTTAAGGTGTTAACGTTTCAGAATGGGAAAAGTATCACTCGTGGCGTTCCTTTCGTGCCGCGTCGATGCGCAGCAGAATGAAGAGCAGGAAGGTGAATCCCCACAGCGACGAGCCGCCGTAGCTGAAGAACGGCAGCGGGATGCCTATGACCGGGCATAGGCCTATCACCATGCCGACGTTGACGGCCAGGTGGAATATCAGGAACGAAGCCACGCAGTATCCGTAGACTCGCCCGAATGGGCCGGTCTGCCTCTCGGCGATGGCTATCACGCGCAGGATGAGGGTGAGGAACAGGGCCAGTACGGCTGTGGCGCCGAGGAAGCCCTCCTCCTCGCCTATGGTGCAGAAGATGAAGTCGGTGTGCTGCTCGGGCACGTACTTGAGCTTGGTCTGGGTGCCTTGCAGGAAGCCCTTGCCGGCAAAGCCGCCGGAGCCGATGGCAATCTTGGACTGGTGCACGTTGTAGCCCTTGCCGCGGATGTCGTCCTCGATGCCAAGGGCCACCTTGATGCGTCCCTGCTGGTGCGGCTGGAGCACGTTGTTGAACACGTAGTTGACCGAGAAGAGGAAGAGCACGGAGGCTATGGTCACTCCCACTGTGACGAGGTAGCGGCGGTAGCGGTGCCGGAGCATCTCGATGACGGTGTAGACGCATCCGCCGCCGATGGCCAGCAGGAAGTAGAGCAGTCCCGGCACGGGTACCCCGCAGATGGCCAGCACGGCCACAATGGCGCCCGAACCGCCGAAGCCTATCATGAGGTTGCGCGCCAGGGAGGCGTTATGGCAGTAGAAGAGGGCCAGCCCGACGAGCATCACGGCTATCATCACTAGCACGCTGAACTCGCCGGTGGGTATGCCAAGGATAAGCGGCTCGACGAACTTCACCGACACCACGAAATAGGTGATGAAGCAGAGTATCGACACCAGCACCAGACCGCTCATGCCCTCGCGGTAGAGCACGAAGATGAGGGCCATGTAGACGAGCGCCGAGCCCGTCTCGCGCTGCATGAGGATGAGTATCACCGGCACGAAGATGATCATCAGCGCCTGCAGGTAGTTGGTGGTGCGGGCGTTCAGACTGAAGTTGTAGGAGGAGAAGAGCTTGGCCATGGCCAGGGCGGTGGCGCACTTGCCGAATTCGGCCGGCTGAAGGCTGACGGGGCCGAAGACGAGCCAAGACCGCGATCCCTTGATGTCCGGCGCGGCGAAGATCGTTATTAGCAGCAATATCAGCATGGCTCCGTAGATGGGGTAGGCGTACGCCTCGTAGATGCGGTAGTCGATAAGCAGCAGCATGCAGCCGATTGCCAGCGACAGGCCTATCCACATGAACTGCTTGCCGCTGAACTCGGAGAAGTCGAACAGCGAGGCGTTGTCGAAGTCGTAGCTGGCGGCGTAGATGCTCACGGCGCCGGCGATCACCAGCACGAGGTAGAGGAATATCGTGAACCAGTCCACGGACCGGAACACGTTTGTGTTGGCCTTGGCGGGGCTACCTACGTGTACTGTCTTTATCATGGCGGGGTTTTGTCTGTGTCTGGTTCACGGTGGCGGGGTGGGCGGGTACGTGCTTCCTGGCCGCGTCGGAGGGGTTGGATGTGGCGGCGAACTTGGCCGGCTTCTGTGAGGCTGCGTTCTGTGCTCCTCGGCCCTTGGCAGCCTGCCTGGCGGCGTCGGCTGCCTGCATAGCCTTCTTCTCGGCGGCGCCGGTCTGGTAGGTGGCTGACTGCATCATGCGCTCTTCGAGAGCCTTGCGCTCTACCTTGCCGGTGAGGTACTTCTCCATCATCAGTGAGCCGATGGGGACGCCGAAGGTGGCGCCGAATCCGGCCGTCTCAACGAATACGCAGATGGCGATCTTCGGATTGTTCATCGGCGCGAATCCCATGAACACGGAGTGGTCGGGGCCGTGCGGGTTCTGGGCGGTGCCGGTCTTGCCGCACACCTCCACGCCGGGCAGGTTGGCGGTGCGGCAGGTGCCTCCGAGCACGGCCTGGCGCATGCCCTGCACGATGTAGTTGTACCACCTGGAGCTGACTCGGGTGTGGTGCCTGTGGCGGTACTTGGCGTCGATGACGGTGTCCTGCACGCCCTTGACCACATGCGGGGTGATGTAGTATCCGCGGTTGGCGATGGTGGCGGCGAGGTTGGCGATCTGCAGGGGGGTGGCGAGGACCTCGCCCTGGCCGATGCTGATGGATATGACGGAGTTGGCGCGCCAGGGGCTGCCCTTGAAGGCGGTGTCGTAGTAGTCGGCGTTGGGGATGAAGCCACGACTCTCTCCCGGCAGGTCGATGCCGAGCCTGTAGCCGTATCCCATGCTCACCAGGTAGTCCTTCCAGCGAGTGAGCTGGTCGTAGGGCTTGGTGCCTGGCTTGTCTATCATGTTTCTGAAGCCCCAGCAGAAGAAAGCGTTGCAGGATGTGGCGATGGCGGGCACGAGGGGCAGGGGGGAGGCGTGGCTATGGCAGCCTACGCGCAGGCCGTTGACGTATCCGTGGTGGCAGGGATACCTGGTACCGGGAGTGATGACACCCTCCTGGAGGAAGATGAGGCCCTGGGTGGGCTTGAAGGTGGAGCCGGGGGGGTATGCGGCCTGGATGGCGCGGTTGTAGAGTGGCTTGGTGGGGTCGCGCGATAGCATGGCGTAGTTCTTGCCTCGGTCGCGACCAAGCATCAGCGACGGGTCGTAGCCGGGGCCGGTGACGAGTGCCAGCACCTCGCCGGTGGAGGGCTCGATGGCCACGATGGCGCCCGACTTGCCGCGCATGAGCTGCTCTCCGTATTCCTGCAGGTCCCAGTCGATGCCGAGAGTGAGGGTGCGCCCTGAGACTGGCTTCTGGTCGTGGGCGCCGTGCTCGTACGGGCCCTTGATGCGGCCGTGAACGTCTTTCATGAAGATGTTGACGCCCTTGATGCCGCGCAGCTCCTTCTCGTAACTCTTCTCGATGCCGAGGTCGCCGGTGTAGTCGCCGGCGCGGTAGTACTGGTCCTTCTCCATGTCGTCGGCGTTGACTTCGCGGACGTTGCCGAGCACGTTGGCGCCGGCGGTGGTGGAATATTGCCGCACGGCGCGGTGGCTTATGTCGAAGCCCGGGAAGAGGCTGAGCTTCTCCTGGATGCGGCCGTAGTCCTCTTGGCTGAGGTGGCTGAGGAGCTTCTGCTGGGTATAGGAGGAGTATCCGGGATTCTTGCGGGTGTCCTTCATCTCGGCCCACTTCTCGTCGAACTCGGCGCGGGTCAGGCCGAGCACCCGGCAGAGCTGCACGGTGTCGAAGTCGCCCGTCTCGCGGGGAGTGACCATGAGGTCGTAGGCCGGCTGGTTGAATACCACCAGGCGTCCGTTGCGGTCGTAGACGAGACCGCGCATGGGGTACAGCACCTTCTTGAGGAATGCATTGCTGTCGGCGTTCTCGCGGTATGTGTGGTCGCCGAGCTGGAGTCCGAAGAGGCGCACCACGTAGATCAGGACTATCACTATGATGAAGCCTGCCACTACGTTGCGCCGCCCGGCGAGTTTATAGTCTTTGCTCACTATGAAGTGGTTTGAACTAGTTTCGGAATAGAGAGAAGTGTCTCATGGCCTGATTTCAAGTCCCATTGAAATCAGGCCAGTCCGCTTCTCTTGCGCATTATCAGGCCATCTATGCCCAGAAGCAGCACGTACGACAGCAGTGTGCTGGCCATGGTCATGAGCATGACCTGCCAGAAGGCCGCGACCGCGAAGAACTCGATGCAGAAGTAGAGCAGGCAATAGATCAGCGTCATCGTTATCATGTATTTGGAGTAGATCCAGATACCTAACGAGGAGATGCAGGGGGTTATTTCCTCGAAGCCCTCGTCGCGCTGGGTGTAGGCCAGGAGGACCGGCTTCTTCACTGCCGCCATGACGGTGCAGGCCAGGGTGTTCATGCCCGGTGTGTCGGAGCATATGTCCACGCACAGGCCCATGAGGAAGGCTATGGTGATCAGGGTGTTGAAGCGCACTGACATGCCCAGGCGGATGACGAAGTAGATGAACACGACAGGCGCCGCCACTCCGAACAGCAGGATGTGGTTGAAGATGAGCACCTGCGCCAGCACAAGCAACAGGAAGAGGATGATGTAGTTAGCTATCGCGCGTGCCATCAGTCGTCGGGTTTATTGGCCACCGTGGGGTCGGGGGCGATGGAGTCGAGCTCGCTGCGGTAGATGTCGTTGATGACCCACACGGTGCCGAGGTGTGCGAAGTCGGGCAGCAGCTTGAGCTTGAGGGTGAGGTAGTTGTCGGTGCTGGACTTGATGACGGCCTCGACCTTGCCGACGGGGATGCCCTCTGGCAGGGCGGTGGAGAAGCCGGAGGTCACCACCAGGGAGTTGCGGTAGTACTTGGCGTGGCGGGGCACTTCTTCCATGTATGCGTACTCGGGATTGCCCCAGCGCCAGTGGAGGGAGCCGACGTAGGTGGTGCCGGCGAGCTTGACGCTGAAGCGCTGGGTGGTGTTGAGCACGGACACTACGCGGCTGAGGCTGGGCGCGCAAACGTCGACCATGCCTATCAGTCCGAGGCTGTTGACCACGCCCATGCCGGGCCGGATGCCTTGCTCCGAGCCTTTGTTGATGGTGATGTAGTTGCGGGCATGGTTCTCGGAACTGCTGATTACTGAGGCCGTGATGTAGCTGAAGCGCTCTGGCTGGGGAATGGTGGACGTGGTGTCGGGGAGCTGCTCGCGGGTGGCTCGGAGCTCATCTTCCAGATGCCTGACCTGGGCCTGCAACAGCGCGTTGCGCTGTTCGAGCAGGGCGTTGGCCTTGCGCAGGCCGGTGTACGACTGTATGTTGCCGTATACACCGTTGAGCATGGCGCTGACTCGGTTGGTGGAGGTCAGCCACACGCTTTGCTGGTAGTTGTTGAAGTTGAACAGCAGCATGCAGCCGAGCACCAGGTACAGTGCCAGCAGCAGCCACGAGTTGTAGCGGATGAGGAAATTGAGGACGTTGCGCATCGCCAGCAGGGTATGCGCCCTTCCTTACTTCATCAGGAACGAGAAGCGGTTGATGTTCTTGAGAGCGACTCCGGTGCCCAGGGCCACCGAGTGCAGCGGTTCCTCTGCCACGATGAAGGGTATGCCTATCTTGTCTGACAGGCGCCTGGCCAGGCCGCGGAGCAGTGCGCCGCCGCCGGTGAGATAGATGCCGTTGCGCATGATGTCGCCGTAGAGTTCGGGCGGGGTCTGCTGCAGGGCCGCCTTGATGGCGTCTTCCATCTTCTGTATGGTGGAGTCGATGCAGTGGGCTATCTCGTGGTATGAGACGGGCACCGTCATGGGGTCGGCGGTCATGCGGTTGGGGCCGTGGACGATGAAGTCCTCGGGGGCCTCGTCGGCTTCGAGCTCGGGCAGGGCGCTGCCTACGGCGAGCTTGATGCGCTCTGCCAGGGTGGGGCCTACCTTGACGCTGTGTACGCGCTCCATGTGGTCCTGGATGTCGGCGGTGAGCTCGTTGCCTGCTATGCGGATGCTCTTGTTGGTGACGATGCCGCCCAGGGAGATGACGGCAATCTCGGTGGAGCCGCCGCCTATGTCGACAATCATGTTGCCTTCGGGTGCCTCGACGTCGAGGCCTATGCCGAGTGCGGCCGCCATGGGCTCGTAAATCATGTAGACGTCGCGTCCGCCGGCGTGCTCGGAGCTGTCGCGCACGGCGCGGAGCTCGACTTCGGTGGAGCCGGAGGGGATGCATACGACCATGCGCAGCGAGGGGGAGAACCAGCGGCGCTTGCTGCTGACCATCTTAACCAGGCCGCGAATCATGTGCTCGGCGGCGTTGAAGTCGGCGATGACGCCGTCGATCATGGGGCGCACGGTACGGATGCCCGGACTCTCCTTGCCTTCCATGAGGTGGGCGGTGGTGCCTACTGCGATTGGTTTGCCTGACTTGACGTCCATGGCCACGACGCTGGGCTCGTCGACCACAATCTTGTCCTTATGTATGATGATGGAGTTGGCGGTGCCAAGGTCCATAGCTATCTCTTGCGTAAAGCTGAAAAGTCCCATTTTCGGTTGTCAAAGGTTGTTTTAGCATCCTTGGGTCGGGAGCCTGAGCCTCCGCCCAGCGGGAATCAGTGTCGGAAGTGCCGGATTCGGGTCATTGCCATGGGTATGCCCTTTCCCTGGCAGAAAGTGATGGTGTCGTTGTCGCGGACGGATCCTCCGGGCTGCACCACGGCCCGTATTCCTTCGCGGTAGGCGAGCTGCACGCAGTCGCTGAAGGGGAAGAAGGCGTCGGATGCCATTACGGCCCCTGTGAGGTCGCGGCCTGCCTCTCTTGCGCGCTGGATGGCGTGCTTGAGGGCGTCGATGCGGCTCACCTGGCCCATGCCGGCGCCGAGCAGCTTGCCGTCCTTGAGGAGCACTATGGCATTGGAGCGGAAGTGCTTGACCAGGGTGTTGGCCAGGGCCATGTCGCGCAGCTGTGCCTCGGTGGGCTTGACATCGGTAGGAACGGTATAACCCTCAGGGAGGCCGTAAAGTTCGTCTGCGTCCTCCTGCAGGTAGCCGTTGAGGGCCGAGCGGGTGCGCACCGAGGGGAGGTGGAGCGAGTGCGCGTGCAGGATGATGCGGTTCTTCTTATGCCTGAGTGTGGCAAGTGCCTCGCCGGTGAATCCGGGAGCCACTATCACCTCGAAGAATATCTTGTCCATCTCGGCTGCCGTGTCGGCGTCGACTTCGCGGTTGGTGACGATGACGCCGCCGAATGCCGACACGGGGTCGCAGTCGAGGGCGGCCCTCCAGACGTCGGCGAGGTTCTCGCCGCAGGCCAGCCCGCAGGGGTTGTTGTGCTTGAGTATGGCCACGGTGGGCTCGGTGAAATCGCCGATGAGGCTCAGCGCGGCGTCGATGTCGAGTATGTTGTTATAGCTGATTTCCTTGCCGTGCAGCTGGGTGAACATCTTGTCGAAGTCGCCGAAGAAGCGTCCCTGCTGGTGCGGGTTCTCGCCGTAGCGCAGGTGGCGGCAGCCGTCCACGGCCACGCGAAGTGCGGTGGGGGTGGGCCGGTCGAACCAGTTGAAGATGGCCGAGTCATAGGCCGAGGATACGGCGAATGCGCGGCGGGCGAGGTCGCGGCGCTCGGACTCGGTGGTGCCGCAGCCGTTGCGCTCCAGCATGGCCTCCACGAGCGGGTACTCGGCGCGGGAGGCCACGATGGCCACGTCGCGGAAGTTCTTGGCGGCGGCGCGGATGAGGGAGATGCCGCCGATGTCGATCTTCTCGATGATGTCGGCCTCGGAGGCGCCGGAGGCCACGGTCTGCTCGAAGGGGTAGAGGTCCACGACCACCAGGTCAATCTCTTCTATGTTATATGTGCGGAGCTGGTCGGTGTCGCAGGCGTTGTCGCGGCGGGATAGGATGCCTCCGAACACGGCGGGATGGAGCGTCTTCACGCGCCCTCCGAGGATGGAGGGGTAGCCTGTTAGGTCCTCCACGGCGGTGCATTCAAGGCCGAGGCCCTTGATGAACTCCTGCGTGCCGCCTGTACTGAGCAGCTCCACGCCGCCCGAAGCAAGCATCTTCACGATTTTCTCCAGCCCGTCCTTGTGATAGACGGAGATTAAAGCTCTTCTGATTTTCTTTATCTCCATGTCTTGGTCTCAAATTTGCTGCAAAGTTACACAAATCCCCGCAAACCGCCAACTGCTGTGGAAAGTTTTTTACTGCCGAAAATGGCTGATGTTTGAAAAATTATGCTTATCTTTGCAGCACCAAGTGCTCCGTGCCCCTCGGCCGAGGATGCCGGCGGCGCTGTAAGACACCTTATAATGAGCAACGAGGAAGACAAATACTATCTGTCGATAAGCAAGGAGGAGCTTTCAAAGCTTCCCCAGGCTCACTTCAGCGGCAGGATAGTGGTCATAGACAGGGCCGACCAGGTGCACGAAGCGGTTGAGAAACTGCGTGAGTGGCCGGTGATAGGGTTCGACACCGAGACGAGACCCAGCTTCAGGCGAGGCCACAGCAACACCGTGGCCCTGCTGCAGCTGGCGTGCGACAATACCTGCTTCCTCTTCCGCCTCAACGACCTGGGATTCATCCCTGAGCTGCGCGAATTGTTAGAGGACAGGGACATTCTCAAGGTGGGGGCGTCAGTGCACGACGACTTCCTGAACCTCGGCAGGCTGGCCGAGTTCAGGCCGGCGGGGTTCGTGGACGTGCAGCAGTACGTCAAGGAGTTCCGCATCATCGACAACTCGCTGGCGCGCATCTATGGCATCATGTTCGGAGAGCGCATCAGCAAGAACCAGCGGCTGACCAACTGGGAACAGCCGTCGCTGACCGACAGCCAGCAGGCCTACGCGGCGCTCGACGCATTCGCGTGCACACGCATATATTACTGTCTTCGCGAGGGCCGCTTCAACCCCGACCAGTCCCAGTACAAGCACTGGCCCGGGGAGAAGACGGCTTCCGCAAAGCAATAGGATTGCCCCTACTTCTCTATGCATCGGATTTCACCAAATGGGACTTTCATGATGCAAAATTACAAGTGAAAACAGACATCCAAGTATCTTTAAACCGCCACCTTATACCATAATCATGGAATTATTCGAATCTTTGCCGCATGAAGATACTTAAGGTGAGAAGTGTCGGCGATTACTGCCGCCATGTAGGAGCGAAGGAGCGCCATCCGCTGGTGTGCGCCATAGATTATGGCTCTCTTGCAGACGTGCCCCATTCTCTCAACGATTACGACATTTATGGCATCTTCTTTCACGACGAGGCCGACATCGACCTCGATTATGGCTGCGGCAAATACGACTATAAGAAAGGCACTGTGATCTGTGTGGCCCCTGGGCAGCTCGGAGGTAAGGAAGATAACGGAGAACGGGTGCGCCTTACCGGTTGGGCGCTCCTCTTCCACCCCGACCTGCTGCATGGCACAAGGCTCGAAAAGGAGATACGCACGTATTCCTTCTTCGACTACCGCGTCAACGAGGCCCTGCACATGACCGAGGAGGAACAGGAGCGCATTGTGGCGATATTGCGGCAGGTCAAGGAGGAGATCGAGGCGCCGCACGACGAGATGCATGATTCCATCCTGGTAGGTTACTTGAGTGTGCTGTTGCGCTACTGTCAGCGATTCTACCATCGTCAGTTTCTGACGCGCAAGGTGGAGAACACCGATATACTGAAGCGGTTCGACCGACTGCTGCAGGAATATTTCGACAAGGGGCTCCGGCAATCGGAGGGCCTGCCGACGGTGCGTTATTTCGCAGACCGGCTCTGCCTCTCAGCCAACTATTTCGGCGACCTTGTCAAGAAGACCACCGGCGACACTGCCGGCAACCGCATCCGCAGCCACGTGGTCCGGATGGCCAAGAACCATCTTGCGTCCGGCCTGTCCATCTCCGAAACTGCCTACCGGCTGGGATTCACCTACCCGCAGCACCTCAGCCGGATGTTCAAGATACAGACAGGTATGACACCGTCGGGCTACATCAGGAGCCTGCGACAGTAGGCCCTGCGGTCGCCGCGCTGAGAAGGCCCAAATTTCAGTGGAAAAATTATGATTTGTAACTTGCTGTAATGCAATGACTTAACTAAAAAGGATGAAAATTCTTGAAATTTTTTTGCGAAAAGACTTGCGAGGTTCGGGAAAAGGTTGTAACTTTGCACTCGCAAACGAGAAAGAACAATGACATTCTGAATTGCGCAAGCAATAAACGCGAAAATAGCTCAGTTGGTAGAGCACGACCTTGCCATGGTCGGGGTCGCGGGTTCGAGTCCCGTTTTTCGCTCCAGAGATTTCCGCTTCGGCTATCATGGCTTGTCGGGGCAATCAAAGGAAGTCTTCCCTCTAATTGCGAAAATAGCTCAGTTGGTAGAGCACGACCTTGCCATGGTCGGGGTCGCGGGTTCGAGTCCCGTTTTTCGCTCAACAAAATGTCCAGGTGGCGGAATGGTAGACGCGCTACTTTGAGGGGGTAGTGGGATGATATCCCGTGTGAGTTCGACTCTCATTCTGGACACGAAGAAGGCACCCTTACCGGGTGCCTTTTTTGTTCTACGGCGTTCAGCCACGCACACGCCCCGCTGAAGCGGAGCCACATGCAAAGGGCAATGCTGAGTCTGGTCGTGATAGCTGGACTCGCGGCTGCTGCGGAGTGAAGCCGCGCCGAGCAAGGATGGGGGCGCAATTCAGTAATGTATTCGGAGTTGCCGCCGAGCTAAAGCTCGGCGAGATTCCTCAATTCTGATATAGTATGCCGGAAACTACCATCCGCAAGGCCACAGAACAGGACTGGCCGATACTCGAAAGCATCTTCGACGCGGCACGCAGCCGCATGCGTGCCGAGGGCAACGCCACCCAGTGGGTCAATGGCTATCCGGGCCTCGAGGAGGTGCTCTCTGATATCGGTAGGGACGAAGGCTTTGTCGTGGCGCACAATGGCAGGCCGGTCGGCTACTTCTGCCTGCAGGCAGGTGGCGAATCCACCTATTCGGTAGTCCGTGGCGGCGAATGGCCAGCCACTGGCGCATACCTCACCATCCATCGTGCGGCGGCTAAAACGTCCGGGCTCGGCATCTTTCGTGTAATTCTTGATTTTGCTCTCAGCTTCGGGTTGCAGGTGCGTGCCGACACGCACGCCGACAACCGTACCATGCTCGCGATATTGCGCCGAAGCGGCTTCGTGCAAGTGGGTGAAATCACCCTGTCAGACGGTACGCCCCGGCTCGCTTTCTACCATCCATAATGGTCTGGGGAAGTCTTCCTTGGGATCAAGTCGGAATTTCGGAGCTTTTCAGTACTTTGACATGTAAAGGGCATGACACCACATAAAACAGTGGTGGCCCCGAGCCTCTGGCCCGATGTTGTACCGAACTCTCGGCTTGACCTCCTGTTGCCGGGTGTATGGGTGCCGGAGGAGCGGACATTCCTTTTCAGGTTCTGTGGCGAGGCGGCGAGGTTTTTCGGTCGGATATGCTGTATGTTTAAAAAAAATGTTATACATTTGTGTTCTAAAACATAATTGCCCGACAGTGATTGTAAAAAGCATGCTTCAGCACGTGATCTCGCAAGACCTGGGCGAGATATGGAATGTGCTATCAAGGCAGGAAAAAAGGGTGCTGGCCTCCAGCTTCCAGATACATCAGTATAAGAAGAACCAGATGATCTATGCCGAGGGCGACGAGCCTGAGCATCTCTGGTGTCTCCTCAAGGGAAAGGTCAAGAAGTACAAGAACGGCATCTGCGACCGGATGCAGATTCTGCGTCTGCACCGTCCGGTGCAGTTCTTCGGCTACCGTGCCTATTTCGCCCGGGAGGCCTACGTGTCGTCGGCGGCAGCCATAGAGAAGTCGGTCATCGGCGCCGTGCCGCTGAAGGTGGTGGAGAGGTTGATACGTTCCAACATGGACGTGGCAATGTTCTTCATCCACGAGCTCAGCCGCAACCTCGGCGGCTCCGACACCAAGATTGTCAACCTCACGCAGAAGCATATTCGCGGCCGCCTGGCCGAGGCGTTGCTGTTGCTGGCCGAGAACTACGGGCTGGAGGACGATTCGGCCACTCTTAAGATCTACATGAGCCGCGAGGACCTGGCGGCTCTGTCGAACATGACCACAAGCAATGCCATCCGCACCCTCAGCAACTTCGTCAACGAGAAGCTGATTGTGGTCGACGGGCGGCGCATCAAGATTCTCAACGAGTCGCAGCTGCGCAAGATCTCCAAGTACGGCTGACGTAAATTCCCGACAGTTCTACACAATACACAACACAAAACACCATATAGCCATGAGCAAACCTTATGTACTGGGCATAGACATAGGCGGCACCAACACGGTGTTCGGCATTGTCGACGCCCGCGGCCAAGTGCTGGCGTCGAGTAGCATCAAGACGGCCAAGCATGCCAACTTCGACGACTACATCGCCGAACTGCACACCGAGATCGAGAAACTCCTTGAGGCCAATGACGCCACTGACAAGATCCAGGGAATAGGCATCGGCGCCCCTAACGCCAACTACTACACGGGCGAGATCGTGGACGCTCCGAACCTGCCCTGGTCGGGTACTCTGCCCATCGCCGCAAAGGTAAGTGCGGCTTTCCGCGGCACTCCGGTGGCGGTGACCAACGATGCCAACGCAGCTGCCCTTGGCGAGATGACCTACGGCGCGGCACGCGGAATGCGCGACTTCATCATGATCACGCTGGGCACCGGCGTGGGCTCGGGAATCGTTGTCAATGGCCAGCTGGTCTACGGTCACGACGGCTTCGCCGGCGAGCTGGGACATGTCATCCGCAAGCCTAACAACGGTCGCATCTGCGGCTGCGGACGCACGGGCTGCCTGGAGGCTTACTGTTCGGCCACGGGCGTGGCCCGCACCGCACGCGAGTTCCTGGAGCTGCGCACGGATCCATCCGCGCTCCGTAGCCTCGAAATAGAGTCCATAACCTCCAAGGATGTCTACGAGGCTGCCGCCAGTGGCGACAAGATGGCCAGGGAAATCTTCGAGTACACGGGCAAGATGCTTGGCGACGCCTTCGCCGACTTCATTGCTTTCTCCTCTCCGCAGGCTATCATCCTGTTCGGCGGCCTGGCCCGCAGCGGCGAGATGCTCCTCAAGCCCTTGCGCGAGGAACTCGACAAGGTCATCATGCCCGTCTTCCGCGGCAAGGCCAAGATTCTGCTCAGCGAGCTGAAGGAGAGCGACGCCGCAGTGCTGGGCGCCTCCGCTCTCGGCTGGGAGGCCAAGTACCGCGCCGAGGTGCCGGCATCTCAGCTGCTCGTCACTGACCAGGCCCCGGTGGGGGAGGTCGGACAGGCATGAGACATCTTTTCTTAAGCTTAAGATAGTAAATCGGCCCCGCGCAAATTGCGCGGAGCCGATTTTATATGTGGCTTGGAAATGGGATTACTGGGGATTCTCCAGATAGTCGATGTCGTCGATGAGCTTTTGGATTTTCTGCAGGTAGGTGCCGTTTTGGTCTAGGGCCTTTGCCTTGAGTGCGAGTGCGGAAGCCGGTTCGAGGTACTGCTTGATGTACTCGGCGCGCTTGGCGGTGTCGGCTGCGGTGATGCCGAGGGTGCCGATCATGGCCTGGCCGTAGCGGTAGCTGGCGCGGGCGGCGTCGTAGAGCACTTCGGCGTCGGCGTCTGCCATCTCGGCGGCCTTGAGGTTATCCTCCAGGTAGCCCTTGTCGTCCTTCATGCGCCCCTTGATGTAGCCGCGTATGGAGTAGAGCTTGGACAGCTGGGGGTTCTTCTCTATGGCGCCGTTGAGGAAGTCGAGGGCGGCTTGCGGGTTGTTCTTGGCGTTGACGTAGTCGTCGACGATGTAGCTGAGGTAGTTGGGCTGGCGAACGCCGAACTTGCTGAAGCCCTCGTTGGCGAGCTTCATCTTGGTGGGGTAGAGCTCGGCGGCCTTGGCGCTGTCGCCGGCAGCCTGTGCGTCGATGCAGGCAATCTGGAACAGGTAGAGGTTGGGCTCGTCGTAGTTCATGCTGATGGCGTTGCCGAAAGCCTTGTAGGCCTGGTCGATCATCGGGGGCTTGGAGGAGTAGGCGGAGATGCCTGCCAGGTAGTAGATCTGGCCGCGGGTGGAGTCGGGAATGAGGGTGGGGGCACCCTTGATGGCATCGATTCCGGGGACGTCGGCCGAGGCGTTGAGCAGCTCGTAGGCGTGGGCGAAGTCTTTGCCGTTGTAGTAGTTGACGCCTGCGGAGTAGAGATCCCAATCGTGGCCGCCGAGCTGGTTGAGGATGTCGCGGGTGAAGCGCATATTCTTGCCTTTGGCGTCGGGGGTGGGATCGAGTTCCATGGCCTTGTTGAAGTATCCGAGGCCGTTCTCGATCATCTGGGCCATTGGCTCGTCGACGGTGTTCTGTCCCTTGAGGGCATTGAGACCCTTGAGGGTGTCGTAGCTTTTCCACTCGATTTGGCCGGCCACGTAGTATGTGCGGGCGTCGTTGGCGGTTTCGGGGTTCTGCATGGCTCCCTGGATGAGGGCGCGGGCTTCCTCGATCTTGTCGGGCTTGCCGGCCATCTTGGCGGCCTGGTCCACGGCCTTCTTCTGTGCCGCCATGCTGCCTGCGGTAAGCAGACACAGCGCAGCGATGAACGTCTTTTTCATATGCGTATGTTTTTGTTTGTTTTCGGTTAGTCTTCGGTATCTGTATTAGGATTTGTGCAGTTACTGAAAGTTTAACGCTGATACACAGTATTTAGTTTATACTTCGTCGGGAGTTTCGGTTTTCGGTTTTTCGATATTTTCGTCGATTATTTCCTCGGTCTCTTTCTCGACGCGGTCCTGGTTGAGCCGGATTCGGTGCTCCAGGTTTTCGTGCTGGAGTTCCTCGGAACCATTCGCGGCCACTTCCTCAGGGTCGCTGTCTACCTTGCAGACGCTGGCGATGACGTCGCCGCGCTTTTTGAGGTCGATTAGCTTGACGCCCTGTGTGGCGCGGCCCATGACGCGGATGGTGCCTACGGGCATGCGCAGGGTGACGCCGCTTTGGTTGATGATCATCAGGTCGTTGGTGTCGTCGACGTTCTTGATGGCCACGACTTTGCCGGTCTTGTCGGTGACGGCCATGGTGATGACTCCCTTGGTGCCGCGGTTGGTGATGCGGTAGTCGTCGGGGTTGGAGCGCTTGCCGTAGCCGTTCTCGCTGACTACCATCACTGTCTCGTCGCCGCCGCCGCGCAGGGTTATCATGCCGATGACTTCGTCGTCGGGGCCGTCGAGGGTCATGCCCCGGACGCCGGTGGAGACGCGGCCCATCTCGCGGACGCGGTCTTCGTGGAAGCGGACGGCGCGGCCGTTGCGGTTGGCGAGCATGATGTCGGCGTTGCCGTCGGTCATGCGCACCTGTATCACCTGGTCGCCCTCGCGGATGATGATGGCGTTGACGCCGTTGGCACGGGGACGGGAGTAGGCCTCCAGGCTCGTCTTCTTGATCACGCCCTGGCGGGTGCAGAAGATGAGGTTGTGCGACTGGTTGAAGTCGCTGTCCATGAGGTTCTTGACGCGGATGAAGGCGTTGACCGAGTCGTCGGGATCGAGGTTGAGGAGGTTCTGGATGGCGCGGCCCTTGCTGTTCTTGGCGCCTTCGGGAATCTCGTATACCTTGAGCCAGTAGCATCGGCCCTTGCTGGTAAAGAAGAGGATGTGGTTGTGGTTGGAGGCGGGGTAGATGTGTTCGATGAAGTCGGCCTCGCGTGAGGAGGAGCCTCGGGAGCCTACGCCGCCTCGGTGCTGGGCGCGGAACTCTGCCAGGGGGGTGCGCTTGATGTAGCCGAGGTGCGAGATGGTGATGATCATCTCGTCGTCGGGATAGAAGTCCTCGGCGTTGAAGTCGCCGGAGAAGAGGTTGATGCGGGTGCGGCGCTCGTCGCCGTACTTGTCGCGGATCTCGATGAGCTCCTCTTTCATGACGCGGCGGCAGGAGGCGTCGTTCTCCAGGATGTCGCGCAGGTAGGCGATCTGCTTGCGTAGCTCGTCCATCTCGGCGCGTAGTTTGTCGATTTCCAGTCCGGTTAGCTGGCGGAGGCGCATCTCCACGATGGCCTGTGTCTGGACGTCGTCGAGGCCGAATCGCTCGCTGAGGCGGCCGCGGGCCTCCTCGGTGGTCTTGCTGGAACGGATTATGTGGATGACTTCGTCGATGTTGTCGACGGCTATGATGAGTCCTTCGAGGATGTGGACGCGCGCCTCGGCTTTGTTGAGCTCGTAGCGGGTGCGGCGGATGACTACCTCGTGGCGGTGCGCCACGAAGTTCTCCAGCAGCTCCTTTAGGTTGAGGGTGCGGGGACGGCCGTTGACCAAGGCCACGTTGTTGACGCTGAACGAGGTCTGGAGCTGGGTGAGCTTGAAGAGCTTGTTGAGCAGGACGCTGGCGTTGGCCTCGCGCTTGACATCTATAATAATGTGTATCTTGCCGCGGGCGGAGATGTCGCGTATGTCGCTGATGCCGGAGAAGCCCTTCTCCTTGTCGATGACCAGGTCGGCGATGCTCTTGACCAGGTCCTTCTTGACGACGCCGTAGGGAATCTCGGTGATTTCTATGGTGTCGTGTCGCTCTCCGGGCACCACTTCTGCCTTGGCGCGGAGTATGATTCGTCCGCGACCGCGTGTGTAGGCGTCGCGCACGCCCTGGAGGCCGAAGATCTCGCCGCCGGTGGGGAAGTCGGGGGCCTTGACGTGCTGCATGAGGTCTTCGACGGTCATCTCGGGGTCGTCGATGAGGGCTATGGAGGCGTTGAGGCACTCGGTGAGGTTGTGGGGGGGCATGTTGGTGGCCATGCCCACGGCGATGCCGGCCGAACCGTTGACCAGCAGGTTGGGGATGCGGGTGGGCAGGACGCTGGGCTCGCGGGTGGTGTTGTCGAAGTTGGGCACGAAGTCTACGGTGTCGGCGTCGAGGTCGCGCAGCATCTCCTCTCCCATTCGCTCGAGCTTGACCTCGGTGTATCGCATGGCGGCTGCCGAGTCGTTGTCGATGGAGCCGAAGTTGCCCTGGCCGTAGATGAGGGGGTAGCGCAGGCTCCAGTCCTGGGCCATGCGCACCATGGTGTTGTAGATCGAGGAGTCGCCGTGGGGATGGTACTTACCCATGACTTCGCCGACCACGCGGGCCGATTTCTTGGTGTCGCCGCTATAGGTGTTGCCGAGCTGGTTCATGCCGTAGAGCACGCGCCGGTGGACGGGCTTGAAGCCGTCGCGCACGTCCGGGAGCGCCCTGGAGACTATCACCGACATGGAATAGTCGATGTAGCTCTGCTTCATCTCGGTGTCGATATTGACGGTGACGGTGCGGTCCTCGCCGTCCATGTCGCCGTAAATCTTTTCTTCGTCTTCTTGCATCTGTGTGTCGTTGATTACAATAGGAGAGAAAGGGCAGGATGCGGCACCGCCGAATCCGGGTACAAAGATACGCAATTTTTTTCATATAGAAGGTATGTGAGTGCCGAAAAAGTTGTAATTTTGCGGCGGAAACGGCACCGGGCCGAACCGTGACATCCCGGACGGCGTTTCCTGTATAAAACTCACCACAGAAAATGAGCATAATCGCCTTCGCCAGCGACCACGCCGGCTACGACCTGAAACTGAAAATGATAGAGCTCGTGCGCTCCCGAGGATACGAGGTCAAGGATTTCGGCACCTACAGTTCCGAATCGTGCGACTATCCCGACTTCGCCCACCCGGCCGCCAAGGCCGTAGAGGATGGCGAGTGCGGCTTCGGCATCGGCATGTGCGGCTCCGGCAACGGCATGCAGATAACCCTCAACAAGCACCAGGGCATCCGCGCCGCGCTCTGCTGGGAGCCGGAGCTGGCCTCCCTGGCCAAGCAGCACAACAATGCCAACTTCCTGGTGCTCCCGGCCCGCTTCATCTCCGAGGACATGGCCCGCGACATCGTCTGCGCATATCTCGACGCCGAGTTCGAGGGCGGGCGTCACCAGCGCCGTATCGACAAGATCCCGGTGCAGGGCTGCAGCTGCAAGTAATGACAGGCAAGGCTCATTCCTGTATGGAGGTGCGCCTCGAGGAGGTGCGCTTCCATGCCTATCATGGCCTCCTGCCGCAGGAAGCCAAGGTCGGCAACGACTTCGAGGCCGACATCGTTGTCACCGTTCCCGATGTCGGAGCGGCAGATGATGATTCGCTCGATAATTCGTTATGTTACGCTGTGTTGTTTGAAGTGGTGGAGGAGGAAATGCGCACACCGTCCGGCACGCTCGAACACCTGACGCGCCGCATCGGCCGCGCCATAATCGAGCGTTGGCCCTGGGTGGCCGGGGTAGACGTGGGCGTGTGCAAGATCGCCCCTCCCATACCCGGCTTCAGGGGCCGTGCAAGAGTCGTATGGCACTATCGGAGCGAAAAAATCGTTGCTAATTAGGTTGTTTCGCCGATTTGTTGTAACTTTGCGCAATTATTGAGAAGTATCAATGATCAACATAACTTTCCCCGACGGCTCGATCCGTCAGTTCGAAGCGGGCGCGACGCCCCTCGACATAGCTAAAAGCATCAGTCCCCGCCTGGCGCAGGACGTGCTCGCAGTCAAGGTCAACGGCCATGACTACGACCTCACGCGTCCCGTCGGCGAGGATGCCACCATACAGTTCTTCAAGTGGGAGGACGAGGAAGGCAAGCACGCATTCTGGCACTCCTCGGCCCACCTGCTGGCCGAGGCCCTGCAGGAGCTCTTCCCCGGTGTCAAGTTCGGCATAGGCCCCGCCGTGGAGAGCGGCTTCTACTACGATATCGACCCGGGCGATAACAAAATCACCGAGGCCGACTTCAAGCGCATCGAGGAAAAGATGCTCGAACTGGCCCGCCGCAAGGAGGACATCGTGCGCCGCGAGATCTCCAAAGCCGATGCCCTGGAGGCTTTCGGCAACCGTGGCGAGACGTACAAGTGCGAGCTCATCAGCGAGCTTGAGGACGGCACCATCACCACCTACACGCAGGGTGCCTTCACCGATCTCTGCCGAGGACCGCACCTGCCCACCACCGCCCCCATAAAGGCCGTCAAGGTCATGAGCCTGGCCGGCGCCTACTGGCGCGGCGACGAGAAGCGTCAGCAGCTCGTGCGCGTATACGGCATCACTTTCCCCAAGAAGAAGATGCTCGACGAATACCTGGCCCTGCTCGAAGAGGCCAAGAAGCGCGACCACCGCAAGCTCGGCCGCGAGATGGAGCTCTTCCACTTCTCGCCGACGGTAGGCCAGGGCCTGCCACTGTGGCTGCCCAAGGGCGCCGCCCTGCGAGACCGCCTCGAGCAGTTCCTGCGCCGCATACAGAAACAGTACGGCTATCTGCAGGTCATCACCCCGCATATCGGCAACAAGCAGCTCTATGTCACCTCCGGCCACTGGGCTAAGTACGGCAAGGACTCCTTCCAGCCCATCCACACCCCCGAGGAGGGCGAGGAGTACATGCTCAAGCCCATGAACTGCCCCCACCACTGCGAGATATACAAGGCCGCCCCGCGCAGCTACCGCGACCTGCCCCTGCGCCTGGCCGAGTTCGGCACGGTATACCGCTACGAGCAGAGCGGAGAGCTCCACGGCCTCACCCGCGTGCGCGGATTCACGCAGGACGACGCCCACATCTTCTGCGCCCCCGACCAGATCAAGGCCGAGTTCCTGAAGGTCATGGACATCATACTCTACATCTTCAACGCCCTTGACTTCAAGAACTTCGAGGCGCAGATTTCGCTCCGCGACCCCAAGAACAAGACCAAGTATATCGGCACCGACGAGAATTGGCACCTGGCGGAGAACGCCATCATCGAGGCCTGCGCCGAGAAGGGTCTGAACGCCAAGCAGGTGGAGGGCGAGGCCGCCTTCTACGGCCCCAAGCTCGACTTCATGGTCAAGGACGCCATCGGGCGCCGCTGGCAGCTCGGTACCATCCAGGTCGATTACAACCTGCCCGAGCGCTTCCAGCTCGAATACACCGGCGCCGACAACCAGAAGCACCGTCCGGTGATGATTCACCGCGCCCCCTTCGGCTCCATGGAGCGCTTCGTGGCCGTGCTTTTGGAGCACACCGCCGGCAAGCTCCCCCTGTGGCTCATCCCCGAGCAGTGCGTCATCCTGCCCATCTCCGAGAAGTTCAACACCTACGCCTCCAAGGTGGCCGAGGAGCTCGACGAGTTCAACATCCGATCCCGCGTCGACGACCGCAACGAGAAGATAGGGCGCAAGATACGCGACAACGAGTTGAGCAAGACCCCCTACCTGCTTATCGTGGGCGAGAAGGAGGAGGCCGACGGCACTGTGAGCGTACGCCGCCAGGGCGAGGGCGACAAGGGCACCATGACAGTGCGCGAGTTTGCCGACCTCATCAACGCCCAGGTCGACGCCCTCACCAAGCAGAAAGTGAAACAATAAGCAACCATACAACCCCGTTGAACAATCCCTGCGTAAAATCGTTTTAGTCGTTTTATCGTTCAAAAACGTTGCATCGTAGAATCGTTCAGCAAAGCAAATACGTAAAATCGTTCAAAATTCCTGAATGGAGAAAAAACCTCAATTTTTCGGTCCACGCCGTCCGTCGGGTCCCCGTCCGCGTCCCGGCCAGCGACCTATGCGTCGCGGTGAACGCAAAGACCCGTACGCCACCAACGAACAGATCCGCGCCAAGCAGGTGCGCCTGGTAGGCGACAACGTAGAGCAGGGCATCTACCCCATAGAAAAGGCTCTCAAGATCGCACGCTCCATGGAACTGGACCTGATTGAGATTTCACCCACCGCCGACCCGCCCGTCTGCAAGGTCCTCGACTACTCCAAGTTCCTCTACCAGCAGAAGAAACGCGCCAAGGAGCAGAAGGCCAAGGCAAGCAAAGTCACCGTCAAGGAGATACGCTTCGGCCCGCAGACCGACGACCACGACTACAACTTCAAGCTCAAGCATGCCCAGGGCTTCCTCGAGGAGGGCAGCAAGGTCAAGGCATACGTCTTCTTCCGCGGTCGATCCATCCTCTTCAAGGAACAGGGCGAGGTGCTCCTTCTACGCTTCGCCTCCGACCTGGAGAACCTGGGCAAGGTGGAGCAGATGCCCGTGCTCGAGGGCAAGCGCATGACCATCATGATCACCCCCCTCAAGCAGCAGCCCAAGAAGGAAAAGTCCGAGTCCAGGCCCAAGGAGGGCGCCGCCGATGCCAAGGATGTCCCGGCAGCAGAAAAGAAAGAAAGCTCAGCAGAGTGACCCCGATAATAGAGACCGTAGGCCTTTGATTCCATTATCCGATTCGCATCCGTGAATAAGATGAACGGGTTAAAATGGCCGAGGTAAACAAACAACTACTAAACAACAAGCAATCATGCCCAAAATGAAAACCAACTGTGCCAGCAAGAAGCGCTTTGCGCTGACCGGCACGGGGAAGATTAAGCGTAAGCACGCCTACCACAGCCACATCCTCACCAAGAAGACGAAGAAGCGCAAGCGCAACCTCGACCACACCGGACTGGTGGACGCAACCAACGTAAAGCAGGTAAAACGCCTCCTCGGCATCTAACCCTGCACTTCCCGACACAACAAACACCAATACAAACCGGGCACAGGCACCTAAGAGCGACCCCTCGGCCGACGCCTCCGCCCACAATTCATTTCAACGATGCCAAGATCAGTAAATCATGTCGCTTCGCGCGCCAAGAGAAAGAAGATACTGAAACTCACCCGCGGCTACTACGGCAGCCGCCGCAACGTCTGGACCGTCGCCAAGAACACTTGGGAGAAGGGCCTGACCTACGCCTACCGCGACCGTAAGGCCAAGAAGCGCAACTTCCGCGCCCTCTGGATCCAGCGTATCAACGCCGCCGCTCGCCTCGAGGACCTCAGCTACTCCAAGCTCATGGGCCTCATCCACAAGGCTGGCGTGGAGATCAACCGCAAGGTGCTCGCCGACCTGGCCATGAACAACCCCGAGGCCTTCAAGGCCATCGTGGACAAGGTCAAGAACGCGTAAGTACTTCTTTTCGCCAAAGCGAACCCCGTTACCCTGATGAGCATAAAGGAAGCAGAAGCCCGCAAGGGCATATCTGCTTCCTTCCTTTTTCCTCGAACACAATATGTGGTACGGTCAGCTCGCCGAAGGTCAGTACGACTCTCTGGGTCTGGTAGCCAGACCCTACTTCCTGTAGAAAAAGCGCACTGACCCGGATGCCGCCATCCTGGACGCCATAAACATGGCGCGGGCCCGTACATTGTTGTCGGCCGACGCTCATTCAAGGTGATGTAAAAGGATCTCTGAACAAGTAAACGGGTAGCTGGGCCGACGGATATGGCGCAGCCCCCATTTACTTTAAATAACACAGATCTGCAAGTTGTTGCATCATAAGAGGTTACCAATATTATTCGTAGATGGTCGAAAAATATGACGAAAAAATTTGGTGGGTTGGATAAAAATGCCTAACTTTGCACTCGCAAACGGGAAACAACCCGCGAGCGTCATATCTTGGCGGGATAGCTCAGTTGGTTAGAGCGTCGGATTCATAACCCGGAGGTCCCGAGTTCAATTCTCGGTCCCGCTACCAACCAAATCGATGGGGAGCAAGTCGGTAAGCATCGGCTTGCTCTTATTCTAATTACACCCATGAAGACAACCGTCAGCCTGCTGTTTGTCTGCTCGGCAGCCACACTCGGCCTCTCGGCCTGCCATAACGCCAAGTCCGCACCCGAAGGCCCCCGGGGGCAACAGCCCGTGGCTGTGATTCCCGTCAGCCCGGAGGGGCGCATCGACGGGGGCAAGCACATGTTCTTGCCTTGCGCACAGGTATACCGCACCAACGGCGACTATAGCGATAACGTGCCTATCCAGGTTAGCGCGGACGGCAAGAACGTCATCTCGTACCCGGCACCGACGGACCTCCGGGAGTCGACGACGCCCCTGCCGTTGGCCGACGGATGGCTGCTCGACCGCCGCGGGATGGGGGAGAACACCCGCTTCACCCGTTACACTTACGCGCAGTATATGGCGCTCAAGGAACCGCCGACGATTGCGGAACTGCTGAAGGCGGTCATCCCCACGGCCTGCATCACGGAGCTATATGCCCTGCCATGCACCACGCAGGAGGCCCTTGCCGACACTGCGGCTGTGAACCGCATGATCCGCTCGGGCTTTAAGGGTTGCTCGCCTGTCATTATGCAGCCCGTAGTGGATTAGGTGTGTTGCCGATACTGGCCCGGAGCAAGCACATGCTGATGATGTCGGCAAATAATGGACTGACATTCAGAAACACCGTAAAAGGTGTCAGCTCTGTCCAATGGCAACTTCCGTTCCGTGATCAAGACATGCAAAAATCACGCTCCGACAATTCTCAGCTACTTTCGGCGGCGAGCCACCAACGCCTCTGCCGAAGCATTTCTCCTCTTTTTTAACAAATGCACCGTGATTTCGGCTTGCCCCTTTTTTTAGTCCCGCGGCCTCGATTTCCCTTAGGACGATAAGCGCCGAATTTTCGTAACTGCTTGAAAATTCGGCGCTTATCTTGCGGAGCAAGCGGGATTCGAACCCGCGATACGCTTTTGGCGTATACACGCTTTCCAGGCGTGCCTCTTAAGCCACTCGAGCATCGCTCCAATATGTCGTGTCAAAGTGGTGGGGGAGAGGCGTGTCAGTGCCGTTCAAGAGTGAACTGCAGGGGGTCTCTCTCTTTGACGGTGCAAAGTTAGGTGTTTTTTTTGAGATGGCAAAGGATTTGGGATTTTTTTTGTAATTTCGCGGTGAAATTTTGTTTTGACTCATGATGAAGAAGTTCTGCTTAGGGCTTTCGGGCCTGGTATTGGCGCTTTTGTCAAGTGCATGCTCGGGTACGGGCAAAGATGGCAACAGAGATTTGCCTAAGGATTTCCAGGGACGCTCCGACGAGCAGAAGGTGGCGTACATGATGGAGGCGGTGGAGCCGGATTCGGTGGCACGCTTTATTGTGTATTCGTCACTGTCCAGCGACCCCGAGGTGCGCATAGGCTCTTTGAGCTCGGCATATAATTATGCGTATCAGCATTACCAGAATATGGGTGACAGGCAGGAGAAGTTCATCTTGGAATTCGAGCAGCTGTCGGGCGAACTTCCGCTTGATGAGCGTATGAGGCTGATGAAGGCTGCCGGTCAGGAGGATTCTCTGGGCCTGGGACTGCGTCTGGGCATCGAGTATTTTAAGGCTCTGCGCGAGAAGAAGATGACGTTGCAGCAGGTAGATGGCGAAATTGCGGCGTTTCGGCGTGCCTGTGGCAATGACACTGCCACGTACGTGCGGTTCGTAAAAGGCTTCAAGGCCGCACTGAATACGGACGGGGGACGTAGTGTGGACCGTGCCGTGTATGCAAAGTATGCGGCATATCCAGAGAGCATGTGAGAATTTTACGAGCTTAAGCTCTACAGCAGAGCAGTGCCAACGCCAATGTGCTCCCCGCACAGGTGGCAACACATTCTAATGGACACGTTCAATGATTGTCTGTGTCCAGTTCTTTTAAGTAGATGTCACATAGATAACGTGCGACTGAGCCAGGCCGGTTTACGACCTGGTCGAGGAGCGTGTTTGGGGAAGCCCAAAGAGCGTAGTCGACTTCCGTGCTGATGCGCAGCGGCTGTTCCGTGACGCCGGCCAGGAAGCCTATCATAAGCATCTGTTTGCGCTCGAACCAGCGTGTGCACACCAAATCCAGTTTCTCGACTTGCTGGCCTGTTTCTTCGGCAATTTCGCGTATGGCGGTGGTCTCTGCGTCCTCGCCGGGTTTGAGGTACCCCGAAACGAGGTTGCATCGGGAGTGTGAGATGTAGTCTTGGTGTAGTAGCAGTACTTCGCCTTTTTCGTTATAGACCAAGGCAATCATTGCCACGGGGAACATGGGAAACCATGGCTTGTCACACGTTTCGCACCATGGCACCATGCCCTCGTCGCCGAGTTCGCGGAAACTGAGCGGCGAACCGCAGTCGGGACAGAATCTGAAATCCATGTGGCAAAGATAGTATTTTTTTCTGAATTGTAGCCAATGGCCATGATGGAGAGATTGAACTTCAGCACTGACAGGCTAACCGCTATTGCTGAACAGCTCAAAAGCTGACGATGGTTGTCCCGTGTATAATATTGCCGGTTTGCCAGCAAGCAAGATTGATTACTAATATAATGTGAATTATGTTAAATATAGTGCGGTTGTGCACAGTATGGCACGTCGTTAAGCGCATCAGCGGATATGAGGCTGGCATGAGTTTCTAACAGGTGGGTTAGGAATGTTCCATGGCGGCGTAATCGCCGCTGAGGCTCTTGTCTGCGAGGTGTCAGGGGTTATCTTTTTGGCTTCGGGAGTAAAGTTCCCGATGCGTTGAGCCTCCGATAAAGCGTTCCATTGCTTTACAAGCTCTCCCATTCGGGCATTTATCTCGTTGATACTGCCTCCACCTGCGTTCACGATTTTAAGATTGACCGCAAGCGGTTTGGAGTTAATAGTAGTCTGCAACCTGCGCAAAAGACGGTCTGCGCTGCATATATGGTGATACTGGAGAACCCAAATTGAGCAACGATAACGGAGCAATGACTTGGCGTTTCCTTAACTCACATAACACCAATGCCTCTATAACAATGGATAGAAGCACCGAGGTTAATGTTATTTGGGAGTAGGTTTTATCCCAATCTTGCCCTGCCTTTTCTACGGCTTTCTGTAAATCAAACCCAATCGGGAATATTAGGTTATCAGCCATGTTTTTTGTATCTTTGCAGAAAAATTCAATATGATATTGTTACAGTACGTTGGAACACCATCTATAAGCCTGTCATCTACAGAGGCTATAATCTTGATATGTGCCGTACTGGGCATCATCCTCTTTTTCAAGGTATGGGGCGCATGTAACGACATTAAGGAAATTAAGCGCATTGCCGAGCGACACGCCAAAGCCACCGAAGCGGAGGCGCGTTCCGAAAAGTCTGCTGAGATAGAATGATATAAATTTCATCGCCTTAAACAATTGAAGCCGAGACCGCTTGCGCGGCTTCGGATCTAAGGCTCTCGGCGTGGTTTTAAAATCGAGTTAAAGAGAAAAAGCCACCTGTCCCGTTTGAGGATGGTGGCTCTTAGGCTCTATCGTATCGCAAAATCACTAAAAATTATTGATACCCACAATAGGGGCGACACCCGATTGAGTGCCGCCTCATCTTGTTCAGATGGCTTGTTTAACCCCTTTCGACGTTATCGTTCTGTTGGCAGCCTGTGGGGCGTATTGGGATGTGGGCACGGAGGGGTCGTGGCCGAGAAGTCGGCGCAGGTGCTGGCGGTAGGCGTCGAGGTCGGCGATGGGCAGTCTGGCCGCGTCGGTCATGGCGGCCGTCTGTGCCACGGCCGAGGCCACTTCGGGCAGCAGGCGCGGGTCCATGGGCTTGGGCAGTATGTACTGGCGGCCGAAGCGAAAGTCCTTGCCTCCGTAGGCTCGGCTCACTGATTGGGGCACCGGCAGGCGGGCGATGTCAGCGATGGCGCGGCAGGCCGCCAGCTTCATTTCTTCGTTGATGCAGGTGGCGCGGCAGTCGAGGGCTCCGCGGAAGATGTAGGGGAAGCCGAGCACGTTGTTGACCTGGTTGGGCAGGTCGCTGCGTCCGGTGGCGAAGATGATGTCGTCGGCAGCCGCGATGGCTTTGTGGTATGGTATCTCCGGGTCCGGGTTGGCCAGCGCGAAGACTATGGGTTTGGGGGCCATGGTGCGTATCATCTCCGTTGTCAGCACGTCCTTGACGCTGAGGCCCAGGAAGATGTCAGCGTCTATAAGCGCCTCGGCCAGGCTGCTGACGTCGCGATCGGTCATGAACTCCCGTTTGAAGTCGTTGAGGCGGTCGCCATTCTGTTCGCGTCGTAGGGTTATGGGGCCGTGGCTGTCGCACATTATTATATTGCTCTTGCGTATGCCGAGCTCCATGTAGAGGCGGGTGCAGGATATGGCGGCTGCACCCGCGCCGTTCACCACCAGCCGCGCATCCTCGATCCGCTTCCCTTGCAGGTCGATGGCGTTGAGCAATGCCGCTCCGGAGATTATGGCCGTGCCGTGCTGGTCGTCGTGCATCACGGGTATGTCTACCGCCTCTTTGAGTTTTTTCTCTATGTAGAAGCATTCGGGCGAACGGATGTCCTCGAGGTTTATTCCGCCGAAGGTGGGGGCAATCGCCTTGACGGTCTCCACAAATTTGTCGATGTCGGTTTCGTTGACTTCGATGTCGAACGCGTCGACGCCGGCGAATATCTTGAACAGCAGCGCCTTTCCCTCCATTACGGGTTTGGCGGCCACGGCGCCGATGTTGCCGAGGCCGAGTACGGCTGTGCCGTTGCTGATGACGGCCACGAGGTTTCCTTTGTCGGTATAGCGGTAGGCATCCTGCGGGTGCTCCTTGATTTCCAGGCAGGGCCACGCCACGCCAGGAGAATAGGCCAGCGACAGGTCGCGCTGGTCGGCATACGGCTTGGTGGGCATGACCTCTATCTTGCCCGGACGGATATCCTCGTGGTATCTCAGCGCTTTTTCTCTGTCAGTGCTTCTCATCTATGCTTTTTCTCTTTAGAACGCATTATGCCCCTATGCGGTTGTCCTCCCCACTGACTTGGTCTTCAGGCTCATTGTGGCAACAAGTCCTAAGTCTTGGCCTGGTGTCTGATTTGGTGCGGCACATCGTGAGTCCTGAGGCGTAAAAGTTTTCCGAAATTTTTTGTAACGTCCTATAATATAATGCTTTTTGTCTCTGTATAAGCTTTGAAAATTTTCCAAAAAGAAAATTTTATGATGAATCTTTTCGCTGAAAGGTTTGTGGTTTGAAAAGAATTGCCTACCTTTGTGCCGCCTTTCCAAAGGTAGAAGCTTTCAATCACCCCCCCCCGGACACTCATCTGATTCCATGATAGAAGTAGTAGTAAAGCGTGACGGCCGCGTAGTCGGCTTCAACGAGGAAAAAATCAAGGGCGCCATCCGCAAGGCCATGCTCGCCACCGAACAGGGCGAGGACGAGGGCCTCATCCAGAAGATTGCCGACCGCATCGCCATGACCTCCCCGCAGCGCATGAGCGTCGAGGACATCCAGGACCGTGTCGAGCTGGAGCTCATGAAATCCAGCCGCAAGGACGTCGCCAAGCGCTACATCGCTTATCGCGACAAGCGTTCCATAGCCCGCCGTGCCAAGACCCGCGACCTCTTCATGGAGATCATTGCCGCCAAGAACAACGACGTCACCCGCGAGAACGCGAACATGAACGCCGACTCTCCCGCCGGCATGATGATGAAGTTCGCCTCAGAGTCCACTAAGCCGTTCGTCGACGACTACCTGCTCAGCGACGAGGCCCGGCAGGCGGTCAACAGTAATTACATCCACATCCACGACAAGGACTACTACCCTACCAAGTCGCTGACTTGTGTGCAGCATCCCCTGGACCGCATCCTGTGTCACGGCTTCGTGGCGGGACATGGCGAGTCGCGTCCCGCCAAGCGTATCGAGACGGCCTCCGTCATCGCCTGCATATCCCTGGAGACGGCACAGAACGAGATGCACGGCGGCCAGGCCATACCCGCATTCGACTTCTATCTCGCCCCCTTTGTGCGCAAGACATACATCGAGGAACTGAAGAAAGTCGAGGATGTGATGGGTCTGGACCTTTCTTCCCATTATGACGAGGCGCTGAAGGACTACGAGCAGCGTCCGCTGGACGGCCTTCAGGGGGAGGAGAGAGCCCTTCGGCATGCCATGAACCAGACAGTGGGCCGCGTGCACCAGGCTATGGAGGCCTTCATCCACAACATGAACACCATCCACAGCCGCGGGGGCAACCAGGTGGTCTTCTCCTCCATCAATTACGGCACGGACACTTCCGCCGAGGGACGCTGCATCATCCGCGAGCTGCTCCATTCCACCTACGAGGGTGTGGGAAACGGCGCCACAGCCATTTTCCCAATACAGATATGGAAAAAGAAACGCGGCGTCAGTTACTTGCCCGGCGATCCCAACCGCGACCTGTACGAACTCGCATGCAAGGTCACCGCACGTCGTTTCTTCCCCAATTTCCTCAACCTCGATGCCTCATTCAACCAGCATGAGCTGTGGAGCGCCGACGATCCCGAGAGGTATAAGTACGAGGTGGCCACGATGGGATGCCGCACCCGCGTATTCGAGAACCGCTATGGCGACAAGACCTCCATAGGCCGCGGCAACCTCTCCTTCACCACCATCAACATAGTGCGACTGGCCATCGAGGTGATGAACATCCAGGACCGGCAGGAGCGCATCGATGCCTTCTTTGCCCGCCTCGACCACGTCCTTGACGTCACTGCGCGTCAGCTCCACGATCGCTACCAGTTCCAGTCCTCCGCTTTGGCCAAGCAGTTCCCGCTGGTCATGAGCCGCCTGTGGAACGGATCCGATCGCCTTTGTGGCGACGACACCATAGAGTCCGTCATCAACCAGGGCACACTCGGCATCGGCTTTATCGGTCTGGCGGAATGCCTCATAGCCCTGGTCGGCAAGCACCACGGCGAAGACTGCGACGCCCAGAAGCTCGGGCTGAAGATCGTGCGCCACATGCGTTCCCGCGCCAACGAGTTCTGCGAGCAATACGGGCATAACTACTCCATCCTCGCCACGCCGGCCGAGGGACTGAGCGGCCGCTTCACCAAGCGCGACCGTAAGTCGTTCGGTGTCATCTCCGGCGTCACAGATAAGGACTACTACACCAACTCCAACCATGTGCCTGTCTACTACCAGTGCTCGCCCCGCCACAAGGCCAAGGTGGAGGCTCCCTACCACGAGATGACCCGCGGCGGACACATCTTCTATGTCGAGCTCGACGGCGACGCTACCCATAACCCGGAGGCCATCATGCAGATCGTGGACCTCATGGACAAGTACGACATGGGCTACGGATCGGTCAACCACAACCGAAACCACTGCCCCGAATGCGGCTACGAGAATGCCGACAAGACCCAGGAGCACTGTCCCAAGTGCGGTGCCCGCTTCGAGACCATCCAGCGCATCACCGGCTACCTGGTCGGCACCACCGACCGCTGGAACTCCGGCAAGCTCGCCGAGCTCCACGATCGCGTTGTCCACAAATGACCATCCGCGTGCTCGACATAATCCGGGGCACCACCGTCGACGGCCCCGGCTTCCGCACCTCCATCTACCTCGCCGGCTGCAGGCATCGGTGTCCGGGTTGCCACAATCCGCAGTCCTGGGATTTCTCCGCAGGCACCGATATGACTCTCGGGGAGCTGAAGGCTGTGATTGCCGAGGAGGACTTCGACGTCACCCTCTCCGGCGGCGACCCTCTGTACCATCCCGAGGCTGTGAAGGCCATCATCGGCATGTGCGGCGAGCTGGGGCATAAGGTGTGGATATACACCGGCTTCACCTACGAGCAGATTCTTGCCGACCCGTTGCTGGCAAGGGCTGTCCGAGGAGCCGAGGCAATCGTCGACGGACCGTTTGTCCAGAAGCTATACGACTCCGACCTCCTCTTCCGCGGCTCCTCCAACCAAAGAATCATATACCTCAATGAAAACCTTTCCCGTTGACATGCCCGACTGGGCAGATGGCATGGCCTGTGCCATCACCGTCTGCGACGCCGACTGTACCATCATCTACCAGAACGAACGCGCCCGCCAGACGTATATCAAGCACGGCGACCTGATAGGCCGCAACCTCATGGACTGCCATCCGGAGCATGCCCGCGCCATCATCGCCGACCTGCTCGCCACCGGACGCACCAACGCCTACACCATCGAGAAGCAGGGGCAGCACAAGCTCATTTACCAAACAGCCTGGAAAGCGGCAGACGGCACCGTTCTCGGCCTCGTCGAGATTTCCATGGTCCTTGACCCGCCACTCCCCCACTATGTCCGCAGATAATGGCTGAGAGCGTCTTGCAGCTGAGAGTAGCGGCATGCGGGTCGCAAACGGTCTTCCGGCTCTCAACTCTCAGTTTTTTTTAGTAACTTTGCACTCCAATGATTTCAGTACAGAATCTCGGAGTGGAGTTTTCCGCACGCCCGCTGTTCACGGGCGTGAGCTTCGTCGTCAACCGCCAGGACCGCATCGGCCTGGCAGGCAAGAATGGAGCCGGCAAGTCCACACTGCTAAAAATCATCTCAGGCCTGCAGCAGCCTACACACGGCACCGTGGCCATCCCCGACGGCATCACCATCGGCTACCTCCCTCAGCAGATGAACCTCGCCGACTCCACCACGGTGGCCGACGAGACACGCAAGGCCTTCGCCGACATCAACGCCCGCCGTGACGAACTCTCACGCATAGAACGCAGGCTTGAGACCATGGACGCCGATGACTGGGAGGAGACTACCCGCCTGCTGGAGCGTGCAGACCACCTCCGCGAACGCCTCCAGATGGTATCCGGCGCCAGCATGGAAGGTGAGATCGAGAAGACACTCATCGGCCTCGGATTCGACCGTAAGGACCTCGACCGGCCCACCGCCGAGTTTTCCGGCGGATGGCGCATGCGCATCGAACTCGCCAAGATACTGCTCTGCAACCCCGACCTGCTTCTGCTCGACGAGCCAACCAACCACCTCGACATAGAGTCCATCGCCTGGCTGGAGAACTGGCTCAAGTCCAAGGGAGCGGCCGTCATGCTCGTCAGCCACGACCGGGCGTTCCTCGACAACGTCACTACCCGCACCATCGAGATCACCTGCGGCACCATTCACGACTATAAGGTGCCATACACGCAGTACCTCGCTCTCCGTGCCGAACGCCTGGATCAGCAGCGCCGCGCCTACGAGAACCAGCAGAAGCAGATCGCCGACATCAAGGACTTCATAGAGCGCTTCCGCTACAAGCCCACCAAGAGCAACCAGGTACAGAGCCGGGCCAAGATGCTCGAGAAGATTGTGCCCATAGAGATTGACGAGGTCGACAACTCGCGCCTGCGCCTCCGTTTCCCGCCTGCGCCCCGCTCCGGCGACTTCCCCGTGGTGGCAGACCAGGTCTCCAAGGCATTCGGCGACCACGTCGTCTTCTCCAACGCCGACATCACCATCCGCCGTGGCGAGAAAGTGGCTTTCGTGGGCCGCAACGGACACGGCAAGACAACCATGGTGCGCTGCATCCTTGACCAGATTCCTTATGAGGGCGATATCCGCTTGGCACAGGGCGTCAAGATAGGCTACTTCGCACAGAACCAGGCTCAGCTGCTCGATCAGGACATCACAGTCTTCGATACCATCGACTCCGCGGCCACCGGCGATATGCGTCTCAAGGTGCGCGACCTGCTCGGCGCTTTCATGTTCGGCGGAGAGGCGTCAGATAAGAAAGTAAAAGTGCTCAGCGGCGGCGAGAAGACTCGCCTGGCCATGATCCGCCTGCTGCTCGAGCCGGCCAACCTGCTCATTCTCGACGAACCCACCAACCACCTTGACATCGCATCCAAGCAGGTGCTCAAGGAGGCGGTTAGGAATTTCACCGGCACCGCCATCATCGTCAGCCACGACCGCGCCTTCCTTTCCGGGCTGGTTGATCGCGTCTACGAGTTCGGTGGCGGGTCCGTGCGCGAGTGCCTGGGCGGCATAGACGCCTTCCTCGACAAGCTCCGCCGCGAGTACCAGCCATCATCACCATCACCTAAGGCTGCCACCGTTCGCAATGCAGGGACGCACCATGGTGCGTCCGAAACCGCCGACACCCCTCGGCCATCTCTCAGCCCCCAGCCCTCAGCCCTCAGCTACAAGGACCGCAAGGAGCGCGTCAAGCTCCTCCGCAAGGCCGAAAAAGCCGTAGCCGACGCCGAAGCCCGCATTGCCTCCCTCGAAGCCACACAGCATGAACTCGAGGAGCGTCTCAGCAAGGGCGAATCCGACTCCGGGCTACTCACCAGCTACGCCGACACCAGGAAGGCCCTCGAGAACGCCATGAGCCTCTGGGAACTCGCCGGCGCCGAACTCGAAGAGCTCCAGCAGCGCTTCGCCGAAAACTGAATACCGTCATGCAACAAATACCCCATCAAGATATGAGCATCAAGCACCTTCTCATAGGCTCGCTGGCGCTGCTTCCCTTCGCCACCCAGGCACAGGCACCCGCACGCCACGGCATCGATCGAGCCAACATGGACTTTTCAGCCGCTCCCGGCGATGACTTCTACCAGTATGCCTGCGGCGGCTGGATGAAAGCCAATCCCCTCACCGGCGAATACTCCCGCTTCGGCGTTTTCGACCTTATGCGCGAGAATAACCGCACCCGCCTCAAGGAGCTCATCACCACCCTATCCAAGGACTCGCAGAGCAAGGTGCCGGGCACCATCGCACAGAAGGTTAGCGACATCTACGCGCTCGGCATGGACTCCGCCCGCCTCAACCGCGAAGGTGCGGCTCCCATCCTTCCCTATATTTCTAAGGTGAAGGCGTTCAGGCGTCAGGACCTGGCCCACAATCTTGCCACCTTGCACCGTGGCATCGCCGACGGTACCCTTTTCGGCGCCGGAGTCGGCACCAATCCCCTCAATTCCGAAATTAACATCCTTCACCTCGGAGAGACCGGTCTCGGCCTGGGCGACCGCGACTACTACCTGGAGGACAACGAGACCAACGCCCGCATAATGGCCGCCTACCAGACCTACGTCAAGCGCCTCATGGAACTGGTGGGATACGACGCCGCCGCACAGCAGCGCGTCTGGGACAACGTCATCGGCATGGAGAAGGCTTTCGCCCAGGCCAAGATGGCCCGCGAGCAGCGCCGCAACCCCAAGCTCCGTTCCAATCCCATGTCTCTCGACCAGGTTAAGCAGCGCTGGCCCAACTTCGACTGGCAGACATACCTTGGCGACCTCGGGCTGCTCACCGACTCTCTAAACGTCTCCTCCCCCGCCTTCTTCGACGCCCTTAACGAGATGCTCCCCAAGCTCACAGACCAGCAGCTCGAGGACTACTTCGTCTTCAACATGGTAACCGACGGCACCGGGGTGCTCAGCGACGACTTCTACAACGCCTCGTTCGAACTCTACGACCGCGTCATGTCCGGCACCGAGGAGCAGGAACCCCGCTGGAAACGCGCCATGGCTATCCCAAACTCCATGCTCGGCGAGGCTGTGGGTGAGCTCTACGTCAACAAGTACTTCCCCCGCGAGAACAAGGAGTACATGGTGGGCCTGGTGGAGAACCTGCGCACCGCCCTCGGCCAGCACATCGACGACCTCAGCTGGATGAGCGACGAGACCAAGCGCCGCGCTCACGAGAAGCTGGCGAGGTTCACCGTCAAGATAGGCTACCCCGACAAGTGGAAGGACTATTCCGGCATCACCATCGACCCCTCCAAGTCATACTTCGACAACGTCCTGGCGGCAAGCGAGTGGTACGTCCAGGACAACTACAACAAGCTCAACAAGCCCGTCGACAAGACGGAGTGGCACATGACCCCGCAGACGGTCAACGCCTACTACAACCCCACCACCAACGAGATTTGCTTTCCGGCCGGCATTCTTCAGGCTCCATACTTCGACCCCAGGGCAGACGACGCCCTCAACTATGGCGCCATCGGAGTGGTGATAGGCCATGAGATGACCCACGGCTTCGACGATTCCGGCCGGCAGTATGACGCCGACGGGAACCTCCGCGACTGGTGGACCGATGCCGACGCCAAGGCATTCACCAAGCTCGCCGACGGCCTTGCGGCACAGTTTGACGCCGTCGAGGTGGCACCCGGCGTGCATGCCAACGGACGCTTCACCCTCGGCGAGAACATAGCCGACCAGGGCGGACTCCGCGTGGCCCTGACCGCCTACAAGAATGCCGCCCGCGGCAAGGCCTGGGAGGAAATCGACGGCCTCGACCCGCTGCAGCGCTTCTACCTCTCCTACGCCCAGGTATGGGCCAACAACATACGTCCGGAGGAGATACTGGTGCGCACCAAGACCGACCCCCACTCGCTGGGCAACAACCGCGTCAACGTCACCCTGCGCAACATAGCGCCCTTCTTCGAGGCCTTCCATATCAACGAGGGCCAGCCCATGTTCCGCCCCGTCTCCGAGCGCGTCATCATCTGGTGACGCAGCTGAGAGATTTTAAAGCTGAGAGCTGAGAGCACAGCAGCGACGGCAATGGTTAGCCAAGTGTCCTCGGCTCTTAGTTTGAAGTTGCGACAGTGCGGAAAAATTCGTACCTTTGCACATTGATATGATACAAGATTTGCTGGACCCGGCCAATGTCAAGGAGCTAAGGCGCATGGTGGCCGATGCGGAACGCATCGTGCTGACATGCCATGTCCGTCCCGACGGTGACGCCATGGGATGCACCCTGGCCCTGGCACGCCTCCTGACGGCCATGGGAAAGAGGGCACGCGTGGTAACCCCGGACTTGCCTCCGCGCTCCCTCAACTTCCTGCCGGGCATCTCTGACGCTGTCCCATACACCAAGTACCCGGACTTCGCTCCTCGGCTGCTGCGTGAGGCCGACCTGGTCTTCTGCTGCGACTACAACACCCCCAGGCGTGTGGATTCACTGGAGGAGCATCTCCTGGCATCCCCGGCGAAGAAGGTGCTGGTGGACCATCACGAGTCTCCAGAGGAGTTCTGCGACCTCTCTTTCTCCTTTCCCCGCATGTCAAGTGCCTCGGAACTCACCTTCCGCCTTATCTGCGCCCTCGGCTTGGCCGACCGCATTGATCTCGACGTGGCTACCTGCCTGGCCACCGGCATCATCACCGACACCCGCAACCTCTCCGTCAACTGCGACAATCCCGAGCTGCTGCTCATCCTCTATGAACTCCTGAGTCGTGGCGTTGACAAGAAGCGTATCGTCGATGAGGCCCTGGACATGGTCACCGCCGATGCTTTCCGTCTTCGACTCTTCGCCCTCGGCCAGCGCATGGAGCTGCTCGAGAAGTTCGAGACGGCCATCATCTGTCTGTCGGCACAGGACCTGGAGAGCCACAGCTACGTGCGTGGCGACACGGAAGGTGTCGTCAACGAACCCCTCGCCATCCGAGGCATACGCGCCAGCTTCATGCTCCGCGAGGACGACAAGTGCATCAAGGTCAGCGCCCGCAGCAAGGGCGGCTTCGTCGTCAAGGACATCTGCGCCGACATCTTCGGCGGAGGCGGGCACCTCCAGGCCGCCGGCGGCGAGTTCCACGGCTCCCTCGAGGAGGCCGCCAGGCTGTTGCGCGAGGCACTGCCACGCTACGCCGCCAAATACTCTAACGCAAAAAAGAAACAGTGAAGAAGATAACGACATCCCTGCTCGCAGCCCAGGCGCTGCTTATGCTGCTGCCTCTCTCCGCATGCAGCGACGACGAGAGCTACTCCGACCTGCTCAAGGAGGAGGAGAAGGCCACGAACTGGTACCTGGCACAGCGCCACATATGCCTCGAAATTCCCGAAGACTCCGTCTTCCAGACAGGTCCCGACGCCCCGTACTACAAGATGGACGACGACGGCTACCTCTACATGCAGGTGGTGAACCCCGGCGACACCACGCGCGTAAAAACCGGCGACCGTGTCATCTTCCGCTTCATGCGCTGCAATATCAAGAACTTCTACAAGAATGGTGTGGAGGAATGGAACGGCAACGCCGGCGACATGTCGTTCGCCACGGCCTCGTTCCGCTTCAACGCCTTCCAGTACCAGGACTCGCAGAAGTATGGCCAGGGCATCCAGATTCCGATGCGCTACCTGGGCTACAACAGCGAGGTGAACCTGGTGCTGCGCAGCTACATCGGCTTCACCAACGACCAAGCCCAGTGCCTCCCCTACGCCATGAACGTCAGATACTTCAAACCCGAATACTAACACACCGATGTCGCTAATAAAATCCATCTCTGGCATCCGTGGCACCGTCGGCGGCAAGGAGGGCGATAACCTCACCTGTCTCGACGTGGTGCGCTTCACGGCCGCCTACGCCCAGTTCCTGCTCAACACCAACCCCGACGGCAAGCGCCTCGTGGTGGTAGGCCGCGACGCCCGCGTGAGCGGTCCCATGGTCTCCGCCCTGGTATGCAACACCCTTTGCGGCATGGGCTTCGACGTCGTCGACATAGGCCTTGCCTCCACCCCTACCACCGAGCTGGCCGTCACCGGCGAGGGAGCCTCGGGCGGCATCATCATCACCGCCTCCCACAACCCTGCGCAGTGGAACGCCCTCAAGCTCCTCGGGCCTGCCGGTGAATTCCTCAGTAATGCCGAGGGCAAGGAGGTGCTCCGCCTCGCCGCCAGCGACGAAATCACATACGCCACCTGGGACAACCTGGGCGCCATAGAGCATAACGACACTTACGACCGGCGGCACATCGAGGCGGTGATGGCATTGCCGCTGGTAGACGTCGAGGCCATCCGCCGAGCCAACCTACGGGTGGCCATAGACGCCGTGAACTCGGTAGGTGGACGCATCATGCCGCGCCTGCTCCGCGCCCTCGGGGTGGCGGAGGTCATCGAGCTCAACTGCGAGGCTACCGGCCGTTTCGCCCACACCCCGGAGCCGATTCCCGAAAATCTGCGGCTAACCGCCAGGACAATCGTCGATTCCAAGGCCGATGTGGGACTGGTGGTTGACCCGGACGTGGACCGCCTGGCCATCATCATGGAGAATGGCGAGATGTTCGTGGAGGAATACACGCTGGTGTCCGTGGCCGACTACGTGCTGGGCCATACTCCCGGCAACACTGTCAGCAACCTCAGCTCCAGCCGCGCACTCCGAGATGTCACCAATCGCCATGCAGACTGTTCCTACTCGGCGGCAGCCGTGGGCGAGGTCAACGTGGTGGCCGAGATGAAGCGCGTCAACGCCGTCATCGGCGGCGAGGGCAACGGCGGCGTCATATATCCTGAGCTCCACTACGGTCGCGACGCGCTTGTGGGAGCCGCACTGTTCCTCACCCTGCTGGCCAAGTCCGGCAAGAAGGTGAGCGAACTCAAGCAGACCTACCCGCAGTACGTCATCACCAAGGACAAGGTGCAGCTGACCCCCGGCATGGACGTCGACGCGCTGCTGCAGAGTGTCAAGGAGGCGTTCGCCGGAGAGCGTGTCACCGACATCGACGGCGTCAAGATCGACTTTCCCGACGGCTGGGTGCACTTGCGCCGCTCCAACACGGAGCCCATCATCCGCATCTACTCCGAGGCCGAGACTGCCGACCGCGCCAACGAGCTGGCCAAGCGCGTAAAAGCCCTGCTGCCCCACTGAAGCGCCACTCCGCCCCTACCAGCAATGTAGGCACGTAGCAGGGCGCGTCCGGAATGTCCGCAATTCTCAACTCTCAACTAACCCCAACCCATGATAAAGAAATTCTTCCTCAACCTGCTCTCCTCGTTCCTGGGCGCCTGGATTGCCATAGTGCTGTCCGGGGCTGTCATCGTGCTCATCGTCATGGCCTGCCTGGGCAAGTTCGCGCTGTCCGAAGGCGGACCCAATGTCAGCGTCAAGGACGACACGATCCTGGTGCTCGACCTCGACGGCGAGATCGAGGAGACGGAATCCGCCAAGCAGCTCGACTACGCCATGCTCATGGGCGGAGAGGTGGAGAAGCCCCAGACTCTGCTGAGCCTGGTGACGGCCTTGGACGAGGCCTCGGAGGACCCGCGTGTAAAGGCCGTGTACGTAAAGTGCGGAATGCTCTCCGCTCCCCCTGCCACCGTCCACGCCCTGCACGAGGCCCTGGCGGCATACAAGAAGAAGACGGGCAACCCCGTCATCGCCTACGGCGACGTGATGCTCCAGTCGACCCTCTACATCGCCTCCTGCGCCGACAGCATCTTCCTTAACCCGCAGGGCGCGCTACAGCTCCAGGGCATAGGCGGCACCTCACTCTATTTCAAGGACCTTTTCGACAAGATCGGCGTGGAGTGGCAGATGGCCAAGGTAGGCACCTACAAGAGCGCCGTGGAGCCGTACACCGCCAACGAGATGAGCGAGCCTGCCCGCCGGCAGCTCATGGAGCTGTACCAGGGCATATGGAAGACCATACGCAAGGGCATCGCCGACGGCCGCAAGGTCAGGGAGGCGTACATCGACTCGCTCACCAACCAGCTCATCCTCACCTCCTCGGCCGAGGAGGTCGTCAAGACGGGCCTCGTCTCCGCCACAGCCTACGAGCGCCAGATGGACGACAAGCTCGGCGCCGTCATCAACGCCGACCCGGACGATATCAACTTCATCGACGCTCAGGCTTTCGGCTCCGCCGGCAACATGGTCCCGGTCAAGGGCGACCACATCGCCGTGCTATACGCCACCGGCGAGATCCAGGAGAACTCCCGCACCGGCATCGACTGCTACAAGTTGGTTCCCGTCATCTGCGAACTGGCTGACGACGATGACGTGCAGGGCCTGGTATTGCGTGTAAATTCCCCCGGCGGAAGCGTCTTCGGCAGCCAGCAGATAAGCGACGCCCTGAGCTACTTCCAGTCCAAGGGCAAGCCCGTCGTCGTCTCCATGGGCGACTACGCGGCCTCCGGCGGCTACTGGATAAGCTGCGAGTCCGACTACATCTTTGCCGACCCGCTCACCATCACCGGCTCCATCGGCATCTTCGGCCTGGTTCCTAACGGTCAGAAGCTGCTGCGGAACATCGGCGTGACGCCCCAGCAGGTGTCCACCAACCCGGATGCCAACCTGGGCATACCCGTCGTGCCTCTCACGCCCGTGCAGATGGCGGCGCTCCAGCGCAGCATCGACCGCGGCTACCGGCAGTTCATCACCAAGGTGTCGAAGGGGCGCGACATCCCCGTTGCCAACGTCGACAGCATAGCCCAGGGCCGCGTATGGATAGCCTCCACCGCCAAGCAGCTGGGACTGGTGGACGAGCTCGGCTCCCTGCAGAAGGCAATCCAACACTGCGGCAAGCTGGCCGACATGAAGGCCGACGACATACAGGTAGGCTACTATCCCGATCTGGAACCCTCCATATGGGATTTCATCCCCACGGCGGGCAACGGATCCGTGCTGTCCACCGCGCTGCAGAGGGCCCTGGGCCGGCAGGCTTCTCCCCTGCTGGTCACCTACCTTCAGGACCTGCTGAAGCGCAACCACCGGCAGGCCCTGCTCCCGGCCTGCTTCCGGGTGAGAATATGACAACGACGCATACTGACTGTAAACCATCACTATTGGCATGAAAACGACTACCGGCAAACTACTGACGCTGACGCTGACTCCCCTGTCGTGGCTCTTCCGCGCCGGCACCGAGGTGCGCAACAAGCTCTTCGACCTCGGCGTGCTGCGGCAGAAGGTGTACGGAGTGCCGGTGGTATGCGTGGGCAATCTCTCGGTGGGCGGTACCGGCAAGACCCCCATGGTGGAGCTGCTGCTGCGCCACCTGCAGACCGAGTACCGCATCGGTGTGGTGAGCCGGGGATACAAGCGCAGGACGAAAGGCTTCCTGCTGGCCAATTCCAAGTCTACTCCCGCCACCATCGGCGACGAGCCGTACCAGATGTTCCAGAAGTTCGGCAAGCGTGTGCGTGTGGCCGTGTGCGAGAGCCGGGTCCGCGGCATTGACCGCCTGCTGGAGCTCTTCCCGGACATCGACCTGGTGGTGCTCGATGACGCTTTCCAGCACCGCTACGTCAGGCCCAAGGTCTCCATCCTGCTGATGGACTATCACCGGCCGGTGTACGAGGACAAGCTGCTGCCGCTGGGGCGCCTGCGGGAGCACATCTCGGGCATGAACCGGGCCGACTTCGTGGTGGTCACCAAGTGCCCGGAGACTCTGAAGCCTGTGGATACGCGCATCGTCTCCGACTCTCTGCGCCTGCTGAAGTACCAGAGCCTGTATTTCGCGAGTACGCGCTACCTGGGTCTGCGGCCCGTCTTCGAGGATGAGGCGCCGTATGCGCTGGAGCTTGAGAGCCTGACGTCGGCCGATACTATCCTGCTGGTGACGGGCATTGCCAACCCGCGTCCGCTGATACGGGTGTGCCGCCGCTGCAAGGCCCGCATCAAGGTGATGCACTTCGACGACCATCACGACTTCTCCACCGCCGACCTGGTGAAGATGGAGCGCAAGTACGCGCATCTGAAGGGGGCGAGGAAGGTGATAGTGACCACCGAGAAGGATGCAGGGCGGATGCTCCACAACCCGTTCTTCCCGGAGGCGCTGAAGCCGTATACGTTCCATATGCCGATAGAGATGCAGATACGGCCGGAGTACAATGCCACCCCCGGCTTCATCGCCAAGCTGAAAGTGGCAATCGACAAGCAACCGAGGAAGCGGGAGACACCGGGCTGAAGCCCGGTGTCGATTGCAGAGTCAAATACGGCCCGCGGCGTCACTGCCGCGGGCTTTGTCTTGCAGGCTCATCGGGCGGGGACATGAGGTCTCTAAGGTCTAAGGGCTTTAGAGCCTTTAAGGCGCAAAGCAAGCGGGGCCTCGGAAGACCGGGACCCCGCTTTTCAGTGAGTGCGTGTCGGCGTCAGCGGACCTGGACCTTGGAGGTGCGGCGGGTGCCGTCGGTGTAGGTGCGGGTCACGACGTAGATGCCTGCGGCGGTGGGTGCGGGGATGCGCACTCCGTCGAGGGTGTAGTACTGCTCGGAGAGGATTTCGGCTCCGTCCACCTCGTCGACGCCGGTGGGGTTGTCGACGTTGAGGCTGAAGGTGCGTGCGAGGTCGCCGAGGCGTGCGGTGAGCGTCATCGGGCCGATGTATGCCTTGTTGAAGCGTACGCGGGTGCCGTCGAAGCGTACTTCGGGGCGGTCGGAGGACCATGCCACTCCCTCGGGGCAGCCTACGGAGAAGTTGTAGGTGACGTGTGCGGGCGTGTCGTTGCCGTCGAAGATGATGCAGGCTGCGGCCAGCAGGGCCTCGTCGGAGGCATTGGCCGCCAGGGTGGGATAGGTGAAGTCGTCGCCCTTTGTCCAGCCCTGGCCGAGGTCGATGGCGCAGAGCTGCCTCTGGGTGAGCAGGCCGGGGAATGCGGCGTCGTGGTCGGGCTGCACTGCCTGGGCGATGTAGTGGCAGTCCTTGACGAGGTTGTCGGCGTTCCAGCTGGCCCCGGAGGCGGTGTTGAGGCCGATGAGGGAGCCGCAGGTGTCGGGGTCGGCCACGATCTCGCCTGCGTTGTAGCAGCCGATGAGCTGTGTGCGGCCCTTGAAGACCTCGCCGGTGATTCCGCCCACGCGGGAGGCGCCGGTGACGGTGCCGAGGTTGTAGCAGCGGGTGATGATGGCGCCGGTGTAGCCGGAGATGCCGCCGATGCTGGAGCCTGACGTTGCCGCGGTGCCCTTGATGGTGCTGGTGGTGGCGATGTCGCCGAGGTTGTAGCAGTCGGAGATCTCGCCCTGCATGTTGCCCCATGCTGTGATGCCGCCTGCGCGGTAGGAGGAGGTGGTGATGTCGCCCGAGTTCCAGCAGCGGGTGATGCGGGTGTTGGCGGCGGAGTAGTTGCCGCAGATGCCGGCCAGGCCCCAGCCGCCGGTGATGTCGCCTCGGTTGGAGCAGGAGTCGATGGTCACCCAGGCGGCGGCGCATCCCATGATGCCTACGCCCTGGTTGCCGAGTGCCTCGATGTCGCCGTAGTTGTGGCAGTTGGTCAGCAGCACGGGCTTGGCCTCGGTGGGGGTGCCTTTGTAGGTGCCGGTGATGCCTGCCGGGAAGACGTTCTTGTCGGAGTGCACGAGGCCGTAGTTGACGCAGTTGCGGAGCGTGGAGCCTGCGGAGTAGTAGGCGGTGATGCCTGCCAGGCCGCTGGTGCCGGACTTGGTGGTCTCCGACGAGATCTTGCCGCGGTTGTAGCAGTCGGTGAGTTCGAGCGCGCATGCGTTGGCGAGGTTGGCCACGAGGCCGCCGAGGATGTTTCCGGCCACGATGTCCGACAGGTTGTAGCAGCCGGTCATGACCATGGGCTGGACGGAGGTGGCGGTGGTGGCTGTGGCATTGCCGACGATGCCGCCTACCTGGTTGGAGCAGTCGGGCTTGCCGAAGATGAACTTGCCGTCGTTGAAGCAGCGGACAAAGGTTGCGGGGTTGCAGGTGGCCACGAGGCCGCCGAAGTTGTTGCACGAGGTGGCGGTGGAGGTGGACTTGATTGTGCCGTAGTTGGCGCAGTCGGTGAAGGTGCAGCCCATGTCGGAGACGTTGTGCGAGATGCCTGCGAGCTGGCCGTTGGCGCCGGTGATGGTGGCGCGGTTGACTACCTTGTCGGCCCGGGCTCCGTGGTAGAAGTATCCGAAGCCGGAGTGTCCGGCGCCCTTGGTGGCGGTGAGGTCGACGAGGTTCTCGCAGTTCTCGAGCCGTCCGTAGACTTTGGACGTTATTGCTCCTGTGTTGGCGACTGCGGTGCTGATCTGTCCCTGTGCGCGGAAGTTGCGGAGCAGGCCGGTGCCGTCGATGGCGCCTACGGCTGCCTCGTAGCTGTTGACGGCGGTGTAGGCGATGTTCTTCACGGTGTGGCCGTCGCCGTCGAGTGTGCCTTCGAGGAGCATTGTGCCGATGAAGAGGGGCTTGAATTGCTTGTCGGCGAAGTCGATGTCGTTGGCGAGCTTGATGAACCGGCCTGCGAAGCCGTCCTTGGCTGCGGGGATGTATGCGGCGAGTGCGAGCCACTCGTCGGCGTTGGTGATGCGGTACGGGTCGGCCTCGGTGCCTGCGCCCTGGAGGGGTACGGGTATGTTGGTGACGAGGCTGATGACGCGGTCGTAGCCGCCGGAGGTGCCGCGCAGGGTGCCTGCGACGGGTTCGGTGACGGTGGCTGGGGCCGACAGGGTGTTGCCGGCGATGGTGTACGGCGAGCCGTCGTCGAGGGTCCAGGCGTGGCCTGCCAGTCCGGCGAGCGTGGCGGTGCCGTGGAAGTTGGCGGAGGTGTAGGCCGGGTCCATGGTCACTACCAGGGAGCGGGCGTGGCGGAGCAGGGGCTCGTCCTTGCACCAGGCGGGCACGGGGTACTGGCCCTTGGCGAAGTCCCATACGTCGGCGGAGAAGCCCTGGAGGGGGGTGCCGGAGGTGAGCCGTGCGGTGGTGAGGCCTTCGGTTCCCTGGAGGGTGAGCGCGCCGTGGGCCTTGTGGGGAATTATCTGTGCGTCCCAGTGGGCGTGTTCGATGGCGCCGTGGGTGCCGTTGGTGCCGCCGAGGGCGCCGACGGTGGCCTCTTCCTGGCTGCTGATGTCGCCGAGGCTGATGACGCGGTGCAGCTCGTTGTGGCCGAGCACGGTGGTGGAGGTGACGTTGGCGAGCTGGCCTGCGATGCCGCCGACTTCCTTGTAGCCGCTCACGGGTCCGAGGTTGACGCAGTCGTAGAAGTCGGTGCCCTGGTTCTCGCCCTGGATGCCTCCGACGCGGTACACGCTCTTGGCGTTGGTGACGAACTTGGTCCATAGCATGGCGCGGACGGGGCCGACGTTCACGCACTCTTCGACGCGGCCGTTGCCGGTGCCGACGATGCCGCCTGCGCCGGTGGAGCCGGTGGTGACGGTGCCGGAGTTGTAGCAGCGGCGCACGGTGCCCTTGCGGTTCTCGCCGACGATGCCGCCGGGTACTGCGGAGGCGGCCCATACGTCGGCGTGGTTGCGGCAGTTCTCCACGAGACCCTCGTTCTGGCCCACGATGGCGCCCGAGCGGGACCAGAAGTAGAAGTCGCAGCTGGGGTCGATGACGAGGTTGCGGATGATGCCCTCGGGGGCGAGGCGGCCGAAGAAGCCCATGACGCCGTTGGCGTTCTTGGAGTCGGGGGTGCCCTGGCCGTCGGCGGACTCCCAGGGGGCGGTGGCCCAGGGGATCATGCGCATGTGCAGGTTCTTTATGGAGTGGCCGCCGCCGTCGAAGATGCCTGCGAACTTGTTGAAGGTGCCGGCGGTGCCGGGCTGAGCGCAGATGCCGATGAAGGTGGAGTCGTTCTCCATGTCGATGTCGTTGGCGAGCAGGAAGTGGTCGCCGGGGAATGTCTGGAGCACTTCGGTGGTGACGTGCGCCAGGGTGAGGATGTCGGCGCGGGTGCGGAGCAGGAAGGGGTTCTCGGCGGTGCCTTCGCCCTCGAAGGGAACGGGGGCGATGCGCAGCTCGAGCTCGTAGGAGACGGCGCCGTTGGCGACGACGATGGTGTCGGTGCCGAAGTCATCGGAGATTTTCAGCACATTTCCCTGGATGGTGGAGAACTTGCCGCCGTCGAGCAGGGAGTAGGTTACGTCGCCGAGGGGATGGAGCTGTGCGTCGGCGGACACTTTCTTGAGCGACGAGCGCTCGGGGAGGATGATGGCGGAGGCTGCGGCGAGGGCGTTGGGCGTGGATGCCGTGGCCTTCAGCCGTGGGTACTGGCCTGCCTGGTACTGCCACACGGCGGCGTCGAGGCCCTGCAGCGGGGTGCCGGACGTGAGCGCGGCGGTGGTGGTGCCGAAGCGGGTGGAGTTGAGGTTGGTGAGCTGGTTGTCGTAGTAGAGATTGGTGAGCGTGGGGGAGCATGCGGCGTCGATCCAGCCGATGGTCTCGCGGGCCTCGTTCTCCTTGTCGTAGAGGTATGTCTCGGAGGAGATCACGGATGCGGTGTACGAGTTGCGGACGACGGGGGCGATGGTGTCGGTGCCCCGGACGTCGTTGACGAGCCAGCCGGTGATGCCGCCCGCCATGCGGTTGGTGTAGGTGGATGCCTTGCCGGTGAAGAAGCAGTTCTCTATCACTGAGCCGTATGCCTTGCCGACGACGCCGCCTGCCGCGGAGGGGCGGGAGTAGTTGTCGGTGGGGCCTGCCATGACCTCGCCGTTGGCGAATGAGCGCTCGAGGGTGGAGTTGCTCAGGACGCCCACCACGCCGCCGGTGGACATGGTGCACATGTAGGTGCGTGTGTCGACGGTGCCGGTGAAGCTGAGGTCTGCGCCGTGTCCGTCGGTGAGGGCTCCGACCACGCCGCCTGCGGGGAGCCCGGCCTGGCCGGTGGCGCCGGTGACGAGCGTGCGCTCCACGTGGCAGTCGGTGATGAGGCTGTCGACGCTGCCGGCGATGCCGCCGGGGTTGCCGTTGGCGCCGAGGATACGGGAATCCTTGACGGTGCAGTTGGTCACGACGTGGCCCACGCCGACGAGGCCGCCCGCGATGCGTGCGTAGTTCGTGACGTCGGCGCCGGTGACGTGGCAGTTGTCGGTGGTGCCGAAGCTCCATCCGGCCACGGTGCCGGCGGTCTGGAAGTTGCTGGTGACCTTGGGGCTGTCCAGGCGCAGGTTCTTCACGACGCCTTTGGCGTCGACGAGGCCGAAGAGGCCGGCCAGGCCGGTGTTGGAGTAGATGCTCAGGTTCTTGATGGTGTGGCCCTGGCCGTCGAAGGTGCCTGCGAAGTAGTGGTAGGCGTCGGCGCCGACGGGGGTGAAGAGGGTGGAGCCCATGTCGATGTCCTGGGTAAGGCGGATGTGCTTGCCCTCGAGGACGCGTGCGCAGCTGACGCCGTTGAGGAAGGCGTTGTACTCGCTCTCTGGCACGGAGTTGACCATCCGGGCGAGCACCTGCATGTCCTTGAGCGAGGAGACGAGGTACGGGTCTGCCTCGGTGCCGGTGCCACGGAGCTGGCCCGTCACGGCCTCGGGATAGGTGAATGTGCCGTCGTAGGTGATCTTGCCGTCGGTGATGGCGCCGAAGAACATGAGCTGGGTGCCCTGTGAGATGGCCGACCAGTTGCCCCACTCGAGCACGTTGCCGACTCCTGCGGGGGCGTTCTTGAGGTGGATGGTCGGTGTGATGTCCTGCGGCTGTCCGTCGGCGTAGGAGCCGATGGCGCAGGTCATGAAGTTGGCCTTGTTGGCGGGATACTGGCGTGCGCACTGTGTGGGTATGGCGCCGCCGCGCTGCGGGTCGAGGTCTACGTAGACGGTCATGCCGTAGTCGCCGAAGTTGGTGATGTAGACGCGGTTGTCGTAGGGCTGGGTGACGTGGACGCTGTGGTCGACGTGCGTGCCGTCGGCGAAGTTGAACGACATGGTGGCGTTGGCGGGCAGGATGCGCGTGTCGTAGCCTGCGTACGGGTAGCGGTCCTTGTTGGTGCCTGCCACTACGTATATGCCCCACCAGTCGGGGATGTATATGGAGCCGTCGGCATTGATGACGCCCTTGATGACGCGCTTGCGGTCGGGCTTGCCGTTGCTCAGGCAGTAGGCGATGTCGATGTCGCCGTTGTCGACCATCTGGCCGACTACCTGGTTGGGGATGAAGATGGAGTCGCCCTCCACCTTGGCTTTAAGGGATACGGCGTTGTTCCAGAAGCCGCGGATGAGGATGGAGTCGGAGCCGACGGCGGAGACGGTGCATGAGTTGCCGTCGTCGCCGAAGGAGTCGGAGCGCAGCGTGCGGACGGTCATCACTTTCTTGCCTGCCAGGGAGGCGGGGGTGGCGGTGCGTGCCGACCTGCGGGTGGCGCTCCGTGGAGCGTCGGCTGCAGTTCGCGGAGGAGTGATGGCACCCTCGGGGGCGAGGCTCAGTGTGCTTTTAGGCTGTCGGTAGGAGGTGGCGGCGGGCATGGCCGCCGGGGCCTGTGTGAGGCTCAGCTGCAGCTCGGGCGGGGGAGAAGCCACCTCCGATGCTGCCAGTGCCCATGCCGGGAACAGCAGGGCCGCCGCAAGGCCGTACAGGGCCAGGCGGCGTCTTGGTGAAGATTGCATTGTCTTGAGGTTATTATTGAAGTTGTTTCTACTTATTTGCGAATCTGAAAATTTATGAAGTTGTTCTAATGATTGACTTCTCTTTGTCAATCTTTCAACATCTATCCGGTGTATTTCCATCCACTCATCGGTCACGATGCCCGCATCGCTCCCTCTTCGTGTATGAAAATCCCCTCGGATATCTGCTGAAATCTTAACAAAGAAATAAGTCGAAACAACTTCATTAGTTAGTCTTTCTCGTCGGCAAATTTAGTGAGAATTTTCCGTCCGCGCAAATTTGCGGGGCCGTCGTGACGCGTGTCGGCTTTTCATTCATTCACCCGTAGGCGGATGCCGGAGGTGAATGAATGAAAAGCCGACACACTCGCCGGTGATGCGCTGATAAGGGCATGCCACTCCCCTACAGTATATTTATATATACTGCTACCGCATACGCTTGCGCGTGTTACTGCCGTATAGGGGGCGTTTGTCGCCGGGGTTGCCGGTTTGTCCGATCGTGGCGGACGCTCCAGGGAGCGTCCCTACGGTTCGCGGAGGGGTTGCTCCGGGGTTGCCGGTTTGACACTGCAAAGTTACGACAATTTTCGGACATATGCAAGTTTTCACTGAAATAATATTCAGTGAAAGCAGGGGTGAAAATCAAGCGTCTGTAACTTACTGTAGAATAGCCACTTAGTGCTTTTTCATTTTCGCGTTCATTTGGGAGGGAGGGTTATGTGTCTTGTGTGAATCTTAAATTTGATTTGGATATATCGGAATTTATTCTTAACTTTGCAGCGATAAATCGAAACTCAACATTAAATCAACAGTAATTATGATTGAAAGAGACGAAAATGGGAAATTAGTCTGGACGCCGGACAGGTCTGTGCGTCCGGCACCGGTGAAGCGCACGCCCTCGCTGCGGCTGGTGGACATGCGTAAGAAGCTGCTGGAGAAGCAGAGCGAGGAGAAGGACCGCATGGCCGCGGAGCTGAAGGAGCGCGAGGCGCGCAAGGCCGCGGAGCGCGCCACGGGTTCGCCGGAGGTGAACACGTTCGCGGCGTCGATAGCGGTGGCCAGGGGGAAGAAGCCGGTGTGCCTGTTCGGCAGCCTGTGGTACGAGGGGGAGGTGGCGTGCCTGTTCGCCGACTCCAACGTTGGCAAGTCGATACTGGCCGTGCAGATAGGCCAGGCGGTGGCCGAGCTGGAGCGCAAGGTGCTCTACTACGACTTCGAGATGCAGGACGACATGGTGGGGCAGCGTTACATGTCCGACGGCGGGGAGCCGTACGCGTTCCACGAGAACCTGCTCCGCCCGCGCACGGACTACGGCATGCTGCTGGGTGCCCGTTCGGCGCAGAGGGCGTTCGAGCGCATCCAGGCGGACGTGTCGGCGACGGGTGCGCGGGCGGTGATCATCGACAACCTTACGGCTCTGTGTCCGCAGTCGGAGACGGGCCTGGACGCCACCCTGTTCCTGTTCGGGCTCAAGGACCTGGCGGAGAAGTCGGGGGTGTCGGTGCTGCTGCTGGCGCACACTCCCAAGCGCGACATGGCGATGGCGCTGACGCAGAACGACCTGGGCGGCTCGAAGCGCCTGTTCAACTTCTTCGACTCGATTTTCGCTGTGGGATTCGTGCCCGGCAGCAAGGACATGCGCTACCTCAAGCAGCTCAAGTGCAGGCTGGGGCAGGTGCGATTCGACGAGAACAATGTGCTGCTGATGGAGCTGCGCAAGGATGGCGACACGGGCTTCCTGGGCTTCCACACCACAGGCAACGGGGTGGAGCGGGAGATCCTGAAGGGGGAACAGCAGCAGGCTGCGTCTCGGCGTCCGCTGGGGAACCCGCTGGAGAAAATCGTGGTCGCGCTCCGGGAAAACGGGGTGAAGTACGAGGTGATAGCGCAGGCCTGTGGCATCAGCCTGGGCACTGCCGCCAAGATGGTAAAGGCCGCGGCACGGGGACCCGGCAAGACAGCGTGAAAATGAAAAAGTGCAAGTGGCTGTGTCTTAGCGTGTTGCGTGGCAGGGCCTTTCACGTTGTTTTTTTGCGGCCGTGTCAGAGCATGGTGAGGTCGGAAATGGGGAGCCAGCCTGCGGTGGCGGGGTTGAGGCGGACGTAGACCCAGCCGTCGGGTGCCGGGGTGTCGTTTTCGGGCAGTGTCAGGAGTGTTCCGGCTGCCAGGGGGGGCACCTCGGCCTTCGCGTCCTTGTCGGGCTTGGGGAGGAGCTGTGCGGAGTAGGCGGTGACGACGCACTCCCGGCGCTGCTGCCAGTGGTTGCGGGCGCCTGCTGTGAAGATGCCGAAAAGCACTGTGGCGGCCAGCAGGACCAGGGATGCGAAGAAGCCTGTCTTGCGCGCGAGCACGCTCGGGCTGAGGATGTAGCAGAGCAGGCCGGCGAGCAGGAGCAGGAAGCAGGAGAAGCCCAGCCATCCCCACAGGGCGGCGGAGTGGTGGGCGGTGATGGAGTTCCACAGGGCGTCCAGGCCCGACGGCTCTGCATGGCGGAGGTCGCCCCGGCGGCTGCCGAGGGCCGCGGTGTTGCGGTCGTCGACTTTCTGCTGCAGGTAGGCTATGTTGTTGCGTATGCGGGCGTTGGCGGGGTCGAGGGCCGCGGCGCGCTGGTAGGCCACCATGGCGTCGCCGTAGCGGTTGGCCTGCATTGCGGCGTTGCCGAGGTTGAAGTACAGGGCTGCGCAGGGGGCGGTCTCTTCCGTGGCCTTCCGGTAGTGGAGGATGGCCTGGGTGTAGTCTTTTGCGGCGTACAGGGAGTCGGCGACGCGGAGGGTCTGGCCGGACGGGCCGCTGCCGGGGGCGGCTGCTGCCGGGGCGGCGAGGGCGGTCAGCAGGGCGAGTATGAGGGTGGCGAGGTTCTTCATTTCTTGTAGTCGGAATCGATGGCGCGGATTACCTGTGAGGCTTCTTCGTACACGGCGGGCATGTCGAGGGCTGCGGCGGCGTATCGGGCCTCCTCGCATGCGTCGAGCAGGGCGATGAAGCGGTCGATGACGGCCTGGGGCACGTTGTGCGCGGCGAACTGCGCCTGGATGTTGGCGCGCTGCATCTCGGAGCCGGGCATGCGCATCTTGTGGGCGGCGTATCCCCACAGGGCCTCGAGGGTCTGGGTGAAGAAACGGTCGCGGTCGCCGGCGCGGAGGCTGCGGCGTGCGTGGCGGAGCAGGCGGTCGCTGAGGCGCCGCGCGCGGCGCTCGAGCAGGCCCTGGGTGTCGGCCCGGCGGCGGCGGTGGCGCAGGCTCAGCCACAGCACGAGCAGGGCCGCGAGCAGGGCGGCGGGGTACATGAGCCAGTACCACGGGGAGCCGACAAAGCGGGAGCCGGGAGACTCGGGATAGGGCATCAGCCCGGTGTCGGGCTTGAGGAGGTGTCCGGCGCCGGCTCCTGCGGACTTGCCTTTGGCCACGGTGACTTTGAAGGAGCGCGAGCGGGCGGTCTCGTATTTCCCGGTCTCGGGGTTGAAGTATATGAGCTCTGCCGGCGGGATGGTGTATGTGCCTTCCTGCATGGGCATGATGGAGCAGTCGAAGCGGACGGTGCCGGCGACGGTGGAGCCGTTGGGGCCGGCCTTGACTTCGGGCGTGGGGGTGGAGGCGTCGAACTGGGCGGGGAGGGTCTTGGCCAGGTCGGGCAGGGTGACGTACTTGATGTTGCCGGTGCCGGTGACGGTGTATATGATGCTGGCGGCCTGGTTGGTGGCCAGGCGCTGGTTGGGCATGGCGGCGGCGATGGAGAACTTGCCGACGCCGCCGCTGAAGCCTGCGGGCTGCGGCCGGGGCAGGGGGCGGACGTCGACTGTGAGGTCGTTGGGCTGGACTGCGAGCTGCACGGGCTTGCCGTAGGAGATGTTGCCCCAGAAGGGGTCCCAGTATTCCTGCCGGGCCTCGGCGGTGACGGTGTAGCGGTTGCCCTGGATGGTGAGGCGCCCTGTCATCTGGGGGAAGATGATGTAGCGGGCTATGACGGCGCAGGCGTACTGGCGCCCTTTGTATGACTCGAAGTGGAGGCTCTCTACCTTGGGGTTGTCTTCCTCGAGGGTGAAGCCGTTGAACTTGGGGGCCTCGGTGGCGCCGAGGAAGTGTATGTTGGCGAATGAGGAGTATAGCTTGACGGTGTATACGAGCGCCTGCTGCTCGTAGGCGGTGGTGCGGTTCAGGGACGCCACCATGAACAGGTTCTCGTTGCCCTTTCCGATGAAGCGCGGCCCTGCCTGCCGGCGGGAGGGGGCGCCGCCGGGGTCGGGCTGGCTGGAGGACTGTGGCTGCGCGTAGCCGGGAAGCCGTCCGCGGGCGTTCTGGTCGAGGACTTTGACTGTCAGTGCGTTGGAGCGTGTGCCGCCGATGCTTACGGGGGGGATGGACAGGGTGCCGGCCTTGTAGCACTTGACGGTGAGCATGTATCCGGCCTCGCGGGTGACGTGCCCGTTGACGCCGAAGGTGCCGGAGTAGTCGGCTACGTAGAGGAGCTTGGCGCCGGGGATGGAGTAGTCGGCGGGGAAGTCTCCGCGGACGCCGTTGCACAGGACCTTGATGTTGAAGGTCTGTCCTTCGTAGACCTGTCCGCGGCCTTCGAGGGCGAGGCGCACGGTGGCGGCGTGGCACACGGCGGCGAGTGCCAGCAGGATGAGGAGTATGTGGGTGCGTGCGGTTTTCATGCTTTTGTCGGGCGGTTACCAGTTCTTGCCGCGGGGGGCGGACTGGGAGCGCTTCTGGCGCTGGCGGTCGAGGCGGGCGCGGGTGGCCTGCTCTTTGGCGTTGTTGGCGTTGAGGATGCCCTGGGAGTTCATCTGCGGGGGCTGCTGTTGCTGCTGCCGATCCTTATCCTGGTCCTTGTCCTGGTCCTTGTTCTGGTCCTGTTGCTTGTTCTGGTCCTGTTGCTTGTCCTTGTCCTGCTGCTTGTCCTTGTCCTTGTTCTTGTCCTGCTGCTGTTTCTTGAGCTGTGTGATGCGGAGGTTGCGCCGGGCGTCGTCGAAGGCGGGGAGGAGGCGGAGGGCCTCCTTGTACATGTCTTCGGCCTGGTCGAGCTTGTCGCGCAGGAAGTGGTGGTTGGCGAGGTTGTAGCAGGCGTAGGCGGCCACGGGGGGGGTGTCTCTTGTCCGCATCTGGGCGGCCGCGAGGTAGAGCTGCGTGGCGGCGTCTTCGAGCTGCAGGGTCGCGGAGTCGGGCTGCTGGTCCTTTGCGAGCTTTGCGAGCCTGGCTTCGGCCAGGGTCATGGTGGCGACGGCCTGGTTGAAGGTGGCCTCGGGGGACGAGGGGTTGGCCTGGCGGGCCCTGCCGTAGGACTCGGCGGCGGCGGCGTAGTCGCCCTCGGCGAACTCGGCGTTGCCTTTCATTATGTGCTGGCGCTCTTTGCGGTTGCTCTGCGCCTCGGGCGCGGGGGCGTCTTCCCGGGCGCAGGAGCAGAGGAGGAGCAGGGGTATGAGGTACGTGAGTGTGCGGTTCATTTGCGGGCCTACTTTCTGAAGAAGTTGATGCGGTCGAGCCAGGAGATGGAGCGGTCGAGGATGAGTGCGTCGGCTATGAGCAGGCCGAGGGCTATCCAGAGGAAGATGTGGTACAGCTCTTCGTGGAGGGCGAGGCGGGAGCCTTCCATGGAGCGTTTCTGCAGGGTGTCGAGCTGGCGCTGCAGGTCGGGCAGCGCGTCCGGGCCGGAGGCGTTGACGTACACTCCTCCGCCGGCCTTGGCGAGTTCGGCGGCGAGCTGCTCGTTGAGGGCGGTTTGCACGACTTGTCCCTGGTCGTCGGTGAACGGGCCGTCGGGGGTGGGGATGGTGACGGGCTGCGAGGAGCCTACGCCTACCACGTCGACCTGTATCTTGTTCTTGGCCAGGTTCTTCACTGCCGCGATGGCGGCCTGCTGGTCGTCGAGGTCTTCGGCGTCGGTGATGAGGATCACGGCGCGGCCGATGTCGCGGCGCGGGCCGAACGCCCTGCCGGCCTCGTCGAGGGCGGCGGCGATGTTGGTGCCTTGCTGCGAGATCTGCTGCGGGTCTATGGTGCCCAGGAAGGTCTTGGCCGACAGGAAGTCGGAGGTGACGGGGATGAGGGTGTGCGCGTTGCCGGCGTAGACGATGAGTCCTACGCGGTCCTGGTCGAGGCGGTCGATGAGGCGCTCGAGCATGAGCTTGGCGGTGCGCATGCGCTGTGAGCCGGGGTGGTCGGCGTCGATGGGCGCGAGCATGGAGTTGGAGGCGTCGACGGCGATGACGACTTCTATGCCGGTCTTGTCGTACTGCGACTCTTTGAGTCCTCCCCAGGGGCGCGCGAAGGCGACTGTGAGGAGCGCCAGGGCGAGCATCTGGAGGGTGAGCTTGACGGGGGGCTTGTACGGGGAGACGTCGGGCATCAGGGGCTTCGTGGACGCGGGCTTGCCGAAGCGGCGCAGTGCGCGGCGGCGCCAGTGGCGGCCCCACGCGTAGCAGAGCACGCACAGGGGCACCAGGAGCAGGTACAGCAGGTTGAACGGATATCCTAATGTGAACATGGCTGTCAGGGAATTCGGCGGAGGAGGGTGTGGCGGAGGACGACTTCGAGGGCCAGGCAGCAGAGGGCCGCCAGCAGCCAGGGCATGATGTCGATCTCGGCGGTGGTGTGGCGCTGCACTTCGAGGCGGGTCTTTTCGAGCTGGTCTATCTCGGCGAAGACGTCTTCGAGCACGTCCTTGTCGCGGGCGCGGAAGTACTTGCCGCCGGTCTGTGCGGCAATCTGGCGGAGGGTGCCTTCGTCGATGGAGGTCTCCATGTTGGTCTCGAAGCCGAAGGAGTCGCGGACGCGGAAGTTGCCGTTGGTGCCTATGCCGATGGTGTAGACGCGGATGCCTTTCTGCCTGGCTATCTCGGCGGCGATGGAGGGGGACACCTCTCCGGCGTTGTTGGAGCCGTCGGTGATGAGGATTACGGACTTCGACTTCGCCTTGCCGGGGATGATGCGGTTGATGGCGGAGGTGAGTCCGTCGCCGATTGCGGTGCCGTCGGCAAGCATGCCGGGCTGCACTTGCTTGAGCTCTGCGAGCAGGGCTGTGCGGTCGTTGGTCAGGGGTAGCAGGGAGAGGGACTCGCCGGAGAAGACCACGAGGGCCATGTTGTCGCTCTCGCGGGCGTTGACGAAGGACGAGGCGACGTCGATGGCCGCGCCGAGGCGGTTGGGCCTGACGTCGGGGGTCATCATGGAGCCGGATATGTCGAGGGCCAGGGCGATGTCGGTGCCTTCGACCGAGGCCGACGAGGAGACGTCGTGGCGCATGGGGCAGGCAAGGGCCACGATGACGCAGCCCAGGCAGCCCAGGCGCAAGGCGAACAGGAGGTGGTTGGCATGGACTTTCCAGCTCACCGGGAGCCTGGAGAAGGCGTGGGTGGTGCTGACGCCGAGGGTGGGGCTGGCGTTGCGGTACTTCCAGGCGTAGTAGGCTATGAGGGGTATGAACGCCGTCAGCAGCCAGAGCAGTTGCGGGGTCTTGAAGGTCATGGCTTACGGGGTGCTTGGTCGGACGGGTCCGACTTGTCTGATGTGGGCGCGGGCCTGGTCTGCTCCACGAACTGGAGGACGTTGGTGAAGGCGGCCACCTTGTCGTCGGGGAGGGCGGCGAAGCGGGCGAACTTGACGAAGTCGGCCATGTCGAGGACGGTGTCGATGTGCCGGAGGCCCGGCTTGGCGTCGGGGCTGTTGCGTACGGCTCCGCGTATCTGCTGCGTGGTCATCTCCATGGCGTTGATGGAGAAGCGTCCGGCCAGGTACTCGCGGAGGATGTCGCTGAGCCGGGTGAAGTATGGCTTGGAGTCGGCCTGGTCGGCCAGCCCGGATGCCTTGAGGGCGCTCAGGCGCTGCATGGCAAGCTCGTAGGGGGGCGTGACGGGTTTGGGCCTGGTCCAGGGGAGTCTTTTCCCTCGGCGCTTGAGGGCTATCCATGCGGCTGCGCCGATGGCCAGCAGGATGAGCAGTATCAGCCACCACCAGTAGTAGATGACGTCCGGCAGGGCGTCGGAGAGTTTCTGCATCCTGGTGGCGTAGGGCTGCAGGGGTCCGACGGAGGGGGATATGGTGTCGTTGGCGGTCACCTCGGGGCCTGTGACTTTGAGTGCGACGGGCTGGGAGGAGGCGGAATCGTTGCCGACGAGCACGGTGATGGCGGGGAGCAGGTACGTGCCGGGCACCCAGGGCTGGATGGGGATGTGGCAGTTGACCTGTATGCGCTGCCCGCCGAGGGGCACGGTGTCGCGGCTGAAGGTGGAGCGGAGCTCGATGGTGTCGCCGACGAGGGGCGCGATGCCATCCCCGGTGGCCTGTTCGAGCAGGGGGAAGCGGAGCTGCTGGCCGCGGTCGAGCACTACCTGGGCGTGGAGGTAGCCGATGTGGCCCATGACCATGGTGCCGCTGTCGAGCCTCGCCGTCAGCTCCGGCCTTGCCGAGAGGCGGGAGCCGAGAGCCGAGAGCACTCCCAGGCAGAGCAGCAGCGTGAGCCTGTATGCATTATGTGTGGTGTGTCTGTACATTTCAGTGTCTGCGTGCCGTGCGGCGGTGGAAGAGCGCGAGGAGCTGGCGCACGAAGTCCTCGTCGGTGGAGATGGTGGCGACGTCGAGTCCGCAGGCGATGGCGTCGGCGCGTAGCTGCTGCTGGCGCCGGTACCACAGCTGGTTGTAGGCTGTGCGGACTCGCTTGGAGGAGGTGTCGGCCCAGCGGGTCTGGCCGGTCTCCATGTCGCGCAGTCGGACGAGCCCGACGTCGGGCATCTGGGCGTCGCGCCTGTCGTAGACCTGTATGGCGGCCAGGTCGTGCTTGCGCGCGGCGATGCGCATGGGGTCGAGCCAGGGGTGGGAGTCGATGAAGTCGCTGAGCAGGAAGGCCACTGAGCGCTTCTTGACGACGGTGTTGAGGAAGCGCAGGGCGGCGGAGATGTCGGTGCCGGGGTCCCGGGGCTCGAGGTTGATGATCTCGCGGATGATGAGCAGCACGTGGCTCAGGCCCTTCTTCGGGGGGATGTACTTCTCCACCTTGTCGGAGAAGAAGATGACGCCCACCTTGTCCTTGTTCTGGAGCGACGAGAAGGCGAGTGTGGCGGCTATCTCGGCCATCATCTCTTTCTTGGTCTCCCCCACCGCGCCGAAGTTGCGGGAGGCGGAGACGTCGACGAGGAGCATGAGGGTGAGCTCGCGCTCCTCCTCGTAGATCTTGACGTATGGCTTGCCGTGTCGCGCGGTGACGTTCCAGTTGATGTCGCGGACGTCGTCGCCGTACTGGTACTCGCGGACCTCGGCGAAGGTCATGCCGCGCCCCTTGAAGGCGGAGTGGTATGCGCCGGCGAAGACGTCCTGGCTCAGCCCGCGTGTCTTGATCTCGATGCGCCGTACCTTACGCAGCAGCTCGTTGGTATCCATGCGCCTTGGGCTTTAGGGAACCTGCACCTTGTCGAGGATGGAGGAGATGACCTCGTCGGTGGTGATGTTGTTGGCCTCGGCCTCGTAGGTGAGACCGATGCGGTGGCGGAGCACGTCGTGGCAGACCATGCGGACGTCCTCGGGAATTACGTATCCGCGTCCGCGGAGGAATGCGTATGCTCGGCTTGCCTTGGCCAGGGCGATGGAGGCGCGGGGGGAGGCTCCGAAGCTGATGAGGCTCCTGAGGTCGGGGACGCCTGCCTCGGCGGGCTGGCGCGTGGCGAATACGATGTCTACGATGTAGTTCTCTATCTTCTCGTCGAGGTAGATGGTGCGGCACAGGGCCTGGAGGCTGTCGATCTCGGCGAGCCGGATGAGGGGCTTGACTTCGGGCAGGTCCGCGCCGATGTTCTGCCGCATGATGCGCTTCTCCTCTTCCTTGGACGGGTAGCCTATGATGACTTTGAGCAGGAAACGGTCGGTCTGCGCCTCGGGCAGGGGGTAGGTGCCCTCCTGTTCGAGGGGGTTCTGGGTGGCCATCACCAGGAATGGCCTGGGCAGCGGGAAGGTGTCGTCGCCGAGTGTGACCTGGCGCTCCTGCATGGCTTCGAGCAGCGCGCTCTGCACTTTGGCGGGGGCGCGGTTGATCTCGTCGGCCAGCACGAAGTTGGCGAAGATGGGACCCTTCTTGACCTCGAACTCCTCCTTCTTGGCCGAGTATATGAGGGTGCCGGTGACGTCGGACGGCAGCAGGTCGGGGGTGAACTGTATGCGGGAGAAGCGTGCGTCGACCACGTGTGCCAGGGTGTTGATGGCCAGGGTCTTGGCGAGGCCGGGGACGCCCTCGAGCAGTACGTGGCCGTTGCAGAGCAGGGCTACCAGCAGGGAGTCGACGAGGTGCTGCTGGCCGACGATGCGCTGCTCCACGCCCTGGCGGATGAGTCCGAGCACACTGCTCTGTGCCGATATCTGGTCATTGATCTGGCGGATGTTGAAATTGGTGTCCATGTGTATGTTTTAGCAGCGCAAAGTTAGTGCTTTTCGCGCAGAGGGTTTTAACATTCAGTGTTAAATTTTATTACCGAAATTGGCGTAGTGTTAAAAGCGGAGGGGCTGCGCCGCGCGTCCCTACTTCTGGAAGGCGTTCCAGCCCTGGGCGCGCAGGGGGAGCTCTGCGCCGTCGCGGGCGACGAGGGCGGCGCCAAGTGAGGGCTCGGTGACGTAGCCGATGACGCTGACGCCGGCCAGGGCCTGCACCTTGTCGTGGTCGGTCAGGGGAACTGTGAAGAGCAGCTCGTAGTCCTCGCCGCCGTTGAGGGCCGCCGTGACGAGGTTCATGTTCAGCTCCTCGGCCATGATGGCCGTCTGGTAGTCGATGGGTATCTTGTCCTCGTAGACGCGGCAGCCGACGTCGGAGCTGTGGCAGATGTGCAGGAGCTCGCTGGAGAGGCCGTCGGAGACATCCATCATGGAAGTGGGCCGGATGCCTGCCTTCTCGAGTCCGTCGACGATGTCGCGTCGGGCCTCGGGCTTGAGCTGCCGCTCGAGGATGTATTCTTTGCCGGAGAAGTCGGGCTGGAACTGCTCGTCGCGGCCGGCACGCGCGGCCACTCGGTTCTCGCGCTCGAGGAGCTGGAGCCCCATGTATGCGGCTCCGAGGTCGCCGCTGACGCAGATCAGGTCGGTGGGCCTGGCGCCGGAACGGAACACGGCCTTGCCCTTGTCGGCCTCGCCGATGCAGGTGATGGAGATGACCAGCCCGGAGGCGGAGGCGGAGGTGTCGCCGCCCACCAGGTCCACGCCGTAGCGCTCGCAGGCCAGGCGGATGCCGGAGTATATCTGGTCGAGGTGCTCGACGGTGAAGCGGGCCGAGACGCCGATGCTGACGGTGATCTGCCTCGGTCGGCCCATCATGGCGTAGATGTCGGAGAAGTTGACCACGGCGGCCTTGTAGCCGAGGTGCTTGAGGGGGACGTAGCGGACGTCGAAGTGGATGCCTTCGAGCAGCAGGTCGGTGGTTACGAGTACTTCCTTGTCGGAGGTGTAGGCCAGCACGGCGGCGTCGTCGCCGATGCCGCGGACGGTGGAGGCGTTGACCAGTGGTATGTCTTTGGTGAGGCGGTCGATGAGGCCGAACTCGCCCAGGGAGTTGATTTCTGCCATAGTCTGATTAAGTGAAAGAGGGGGCGGGGCTCTGCTACCCTACCCTCTCTGTGTTATGCTGACGATTGTGGCCGGACGCGCCATGGCGCGTCCCGGCACATGCCGACGGCGGCGGCTCAGAGGCGGCCGATCATGTTGCTCACGAGCCTGGCCATTACTGGCGATGCCTTGACGGCGGCCTGCTGCACCTCCTCGTGGGTGGGCACCTGCTCGATGTCCTTGCCTCCGAGGTCGGTGATGACGCTCAGGCCGAAGCAGCGCATGCCGGCGTGGTTGGCGACTATGACTTCGGGTACGGTGCTCATGCCCACGGCGTCGCCGCCGATGACGCGGAAGTACTCGTACTCGGCGGGGGTCTCGAAGGTCGGGCCGGGGGTGCCCACGTACACGCCGTGCATGAGGCGTATCTGCTGCTCTGCGGCGATGTCGTCGGCCAGAGAGAGCAGCGCGGGGTCGTAGGCGTGGGTCATGGCGGGGAAGCGGGTGCCCAGCTCCTCGTAGTTGTGGCCGCGCAGGGGGTTCTCGGGGAAGAGGTTGATGTGGTCGGTGATGACCATGACGTCGCCTACCTTGAACTCCTTGTTCATGCCGCCTGCGGCGTTGCTGACGAAGATGGTCTCGACGCCGATGGCCTTCATGACGCGCACGGGGAAGGTGACCTGCTTCATGTCGTAGCCCTCGTAGTAGTGGAAGCGGCCGGCCATGGCCACTACCTCGCGGCCTGCGAGCTTGCCGAAGAGGAGCCTGCCGCTGTGGCCCTGCACGGTGGAGACGGGCATGTGGGGGATGTCGGCGTATTTCATCTCGACTTCCACGTCGATGAGGTCGGAGAGGTTGCCCAGGCCGGAGCCGAGGATGACTCCGATGCGGGGGAGGTTCTGCACGCGCTCGCGGATGTACGCGGCGGTCTCGTTTATCTGCTGGAGCATGTCCATGGTATTCAGTTATTTAATGTTGGGGTTGAGGTCGTGCCACTTGTCGACGGGGGGCAGGATGCCGAGGTCGATGACTTCCTGGCGCATGTCGCACAGGTGGCGGTAGCTCTTCTCGAGCGCCCCCTCTTCGGCGGGTGTGCCCTGGACGGGATGGATGTGGACGCCGGTGCGGTCGAGGGTGGTCTCCATTGCCATCATGATGTGGTTGAAGCGGTCGTTGTCGACGTACACGCCCACGGGCCAGGTGAAGGAGGGTCCGCCCATGGCGGCGGCTATCATCTCGATGCTGAGGTAGGCGGGGCTCTGGAAGGAGCTGCGGCCGCGCAGGTCGATGATGTTCTTGCCGCCCTGCACTACGCGGAGGCGTATCTTGTCCCACTCCTCGAGGGGCAGGCGGTCGGTGCCGATGATGGAGTCGAGGGGCTGGCCGTCGACGCGGGTGGTGGAGGCGAAGACGGCCATCTGCTCGCCGTGTCCGCCGTAGGTGCGGGAGTTGACGATGCGGTCGGCGGCAATGCGGAAGTGCTTGGCGAGCTCGCTGCGCAGGCGGGTGGAGTCGAGGGCTGCCAGGGTGGTTACCTGGCTGGGCTTGAGGCCGGAGTAGAGCAAGGCCACCAGGCCGGTGATGTCGGCGGGGTTGAAGATGACCACGAGGTGCTCCAGATCGGGGCAGTAGGCCCTGATGTCCTTGCCGAGCTGCTCGGCGATGCCGGCGTTGCCGCGGAGCAGGTCCTCGCGGGTCATGCCGGCCTTGCGGGGGGCGCCGCCCGAGGATACCATGTACCTGGCGCCGGCGAAGGCTTCGCGGACGTCGGTGGTCCAGGTGATGTTCATGCCCTTGAAGCCGCAGTGGTAGAGTTCCTCGGCCACGCCTTCCAGCCCGGGGGCATATGTGTCGTAGAGGCAGAGATTGGGGGTGAGGCGCATCATGGCTGCGCACTGGGCCATGTTGGAACCGATCATGCCGGCGGCTCCTGCTATCACGAGTTTTTTGTCTGTCAGAAATTCCATTGTGTGTTGATTTCTTTGTCAGTAGGTATAACGTCTGACAGGGTGGATTGGTTGAGAGTGGCGGACGCGCCAGGATGCGGCCGCTTACATCGCGGTCGGGCGGGTCAGCCCTTGCCGAGGCGCTGGCGGAGCAGGGCGCACATGGAGTCGGGATCTGCGCAGGAAAAGACGACGGGTCTCCCCTGGCGGAGCAGCAGCAGCACGGACTGGCGGGGACGGCCGACGTAGGCGTGGAAGCGGCCGAGAGTGCGGGAGCGGAAGAGGCCCCAGTAGCCCATGAAGCCGCCGCTGCCCATCAGCCGCCAGCTCAGGTCGGGCCTGGGCATCCGCTCCACTCGCTCGATGTCGGCGAGGGGTGTCCGCTTCTTCCCTATTACGCGGTCTATCACCACGGCATCGTCGGTGACGACGACGGCCACGGGCGCCTGTGCGTACAGGCTCACCAGCAGGTAGAAGGCGGGGATGGCCAGCCAGAGCGTGGAAAGGGGGAACCACAGGGGCATGGCGCACAGGAAGAGCAGGGCCGCTGTGACGAGTATGGTCACGGTGAGCGCCTGCCGGTCCAGTGCTATGCGTTGTCTCATCCTTTCTTGGCTATCTTGCCCCAGGTGTCGCGCAGGCCGATGGTGCGGTTGAAGACCAGGTGGCCGTCCTTGCTGTCAGGGTCGAGGGTGTAGTAGCCCAGTCGCACGAACTGGTAGTGGCCCCCTACTTCGGCGTGCTCGGCGAGCCAGGGCTCCACCATGACGTCGGTGCGGACCTTGAGCGAGCCGGGATTGAGCAGGTCGCGGAAGTCGCCCTCCTCGGCCGATGGGTTCTCGACGGCGAAGAGGCGGTCGTAGTCGCGCACCTCCACGGGCACGGCGTCGGCCACGCTCACCCAGTGCAGTGTGCCCTTGACCTTGCGGTCGGCGTTGGCACGGCCCGTGAGCGTCTCCGGGTCATAGGTGCAGTGGATGGTCTCGACATTGCCTTCGGAGTCGTGGTCCACTTTGACACATTTTATAATGTATGCACCCTTGAGGCGCACCTCCTTGTCGGGGGAGAGACGGAAGAACTTCTTGGGCGGGTTCTCCATGAAGTCGTCGCGCTCGATCCACAGCTCCTTGCCGAAGGGCATGGGGTGCTGGCCGGAGGCGGGGTCCTCGGGGTTGTCGGTCATGTAGAAAGTCTCCTTCTGGCCCTCGGGGTAGTTGTCGATGACCAGGCGGACGGGGTTGACGACGGCGCTGACGCGGGTGGCGATGCTGTTGAGGTCGTCGCGCACGGCATGCTCGAGGAGCTCGATGTGGTTGAGGGCCTCGTACTTGGTGTAGCCGATGCTGCGGATGAAGTTCTTGATGGAGTCTGGGGTGTAGCCGCGTCGGCGCAGGCCGCAGATGGTGGGCATGCGGGGGTCGTCCCAGCCGGCCACCAGGCCCTCCTTGACGAGCTGGAGCAGCTTGCGCTTGCTCATGACCGTGTAGGTGAGGTTGAGGCGGTTGAACTCGATCTGGCGCGGACAGTAGCTCTCGTCGGCCAGGAAGCGGACAAAGTAGTCGTAGAGGGGACGGTGAGGCACGAACTCCAGCGTGCAGATGCTGTGGGTGACGCCCTCGAAGTAGTCGCTCTGGCCGTGGGCGAAGTCGTACATGGGATATACGTGCCAGGTGGTGCCGGTGCGCCAGTGGGGCGTGTGGATGATGCGGTACATGATGGGGTCGCGGAAGTGCATGTTGTCGCTGGCCATGTCGATCTTGGCACGCAGCACGTAGCGGCCCTCCTCGAACTCGCCCTTGTTCATGCGCTCGAACAGGTCGAGGTTCTCCTCCACGGGTCGGTTGCGGTAGGGGCTCTCGACGCCAGGCGTGGTCGGGGTGCCCTTCTGTGCGGCTATCTCCTCGCTGGTCTGCTCGTCGACGTAGGCGTCACCGCTCTTGATGAGGCGGATTGCCAGGTCGTAGAGCCTGGGGAAGTAGTCGGAGGCGTAGTATAGGCGGTCCTGCCAGTCGTAGCCGAGCCAGTGGATGTCGCGCTTGATGGCCTCCACGTACTCGGTGTCCTCTTTCTGCGGGTTGGTGTCGTCGAAGCGGAGGTTGCAGGTGCCGCCGAAGCGCTCGGCTGCTCCGAAGTCCATGATGAAGGCCTTGGCGTGGCCGATGTGCAGGTAGCCGTTCGGCTCGGGAGGGAAGCGGGTGTTGAGGCGTCCGCCGTTGCGGCCCTCCTCGAGGTCGCGCTTGATTTCCTGCTCTATGAAGTTGAGGCTCTCGGCGGTCTCCTCGCCTGCGGCCCCGGTGTTGAGTGTCTCTTCTGCCATAGTAACTATGTTTCAAAGTGCAAAGGTACAAAAAATTAATGAACACTGAGCCATAAGCAGCTCCGTCGAGCCATGGATTCCGGCGCCGCCGCGCCTGGACAGCGCCTCATGCGAATGCGGGACTTACGCTTAAGTGGCTGAAAATGTTGAAGTTTAAAAGTTAAGAAAAGTTAAATGCAAAATCTCGAAATTACCTCTTTTTGGGGGCGGACGCACAGTGGGACCGTAAATTCCCGATACCCGCAAAATCGCCCGCATATGGCTGATACTGCGGGATGCGGGCGATTTTGCCCACTGTGCGTTTGCACACCCCTCCTTAAAGTGTGCCAAAACATAAATAGCGTTAAGATATTGGCTTGCAAGGGCATCACCCCTTGACGTTTAAGCATTTTTGTATTATCTTTGCATCGTGAAAATCGATACGGCGTGTATCGAGACTCACACTTGACACTGACTAAGACATGAAGATACGCACAATCATAACTTCCATAGCCATAGCGATGGCTTCGGCAACCGCATTCGCCCAGACACCGATGACGGCCCACGAGAAGGCACACAAGATGGCACATGCCACCAAGATGGACGCCAACACCCTCAACAACATGGTCGCCAACGATGTGAATGCCCGCGAAGCCGCCGCCGCTGTCAAGGTCCCGAGCATGATCGACGACCTGCTCACGGAGGCCAAGAAATACATAGGCGTCCGCTACGTGCATGGCGCCAAGGGCCCCAACGCCTTCGACTGCTCCGGCTACACCAGTTACATCTACAAGCAGTTCGGCTACAGCATCTCCCCTGGCTCCCGCATCCAGTATACCCAGGGCGAGCCCGTAGCCCGCAAGGATCTCCGCAAGGGTGACCTCGTGTTCTTCACTTCCCGTTCCAGCGGCAAGAACGTGGGCCATGTGGGCATCGTGTACAGCGTAAACCCCGCGACTGGCGACTTCTCGTTCATACACGCCAGCCTGAAAGGTGTAAAGATTAGCCGTTTCGAGGGCTACTACGTACCCCGCTACGTCGGTGCCAAGCGCATCATAAAATAAGTCGGCACACACTGACCTTACATATAATGAAACGTGAACGGCGCGTCCGAATCGGGCGCGCCGCTTCTGCGTTTATCCCAGTCCATTAAAAGTTAGCCCCGCACAGCCGAGCGAAGCGGGGCTGTGCGGGATTATGACTGAAGGACCGGGTCTCCGGCCCGTGTTGCATCGGAATTTCGGCTAACCCAAATTTCGACCGTCCCGGCACCCGAAATAGTTAACTGACGGGGTCTTTTCGTCAGGTGAAGGAGGGTGCGGCGTAGGAGGGCTGTCCGGGATGACTGTGGCTGACGTAAGTCTCGGTCTCGGTCAGCTTGCACTTGCAGTAAGGGCACTGCCCCATGGCCTTCAGGCGCTGATACTCGGTGGAGGCGCCGAATGGCTGCCCGCATTCGGGGTTCGGGCAGCGGTAGTGCGCCTTGAGCCAGTTGTTGATCTCCATGCGCTTCATGACGGCGGAGTTGGCCGGGTTGCGCGACTTGAGGTAGAAACTGACGCTGAGCACAAGGGCGATTACCAGCAGTACCATGCGGATGATCATGGGGAGTCCCATGCCGCCGTCGGACTTGTATCCGACGAGGTTCTCGAAGGGTATGAGCATGACGAGCATGCCGAGCGACGAGCAGATGCCGGCCAGGCGCTGTCGGCTCGCCTCCTTGGTCTGCTCCAGCTGCATCTCCACCATCTTGTCCTGGTAGTCCTGGTATATCACTTGCAGGTGGTCGATGCGGAAGGCAGGCTTATAGCCGATTTTCTTCAGCAGCATCTGCAGCGGTAGCTGGTAGCCCTCGAAGCCGAGCTGTACGGTGGAGGTCGCGTCTATCCAGGCGCGTTCTATGCGCTGTCCGTCGACAGCGGTCAGGTTGTTGGGGTTGAGGTTGAAGAGCTTGAGGGAGCCGTCGCGGTATATCTCGAGCTTGCAGTGGGCCGTGAGCTCATGAGGCTTCCAGCGGCTAACGCTCTGCGGCACCTGCACGTCGAGCAGGGTGCCTTTCTGCGGGTTGAGATATGCGGCCAGGCGCGAGGTCTGCTCCTCTCGGCCTATATATAGGGTGCACTGAAGTTCTGCCATGTTAGTTGAGAGTTAGACTTTCTTGAGGTTGGGGTCGTTGGTGACGACGATGCTGGTGCGGCCAATGGTGAAGACTTCGCCGAAGTGGATGGCCATGGTCTCCCCCTCCACCAGTGTGTGAAAGCCTACGGTGACGGGGTTGGTGGCCTTGAGGACACGGAGCTTCAGCACTGTTTCGTATTCGGTGGGAATGACGGACAGCTCGACACTGCGGCGGCTCATCTCCAGGTCGTGGTCGAACATGATGTCGGAGAGGGTGACGGGGTCGATGCGACCGATGGTGACGGTGCCTGCGCCGATGCGGTAGCGGTCCTCGACCTTGTTGCGCCGACGTCCGCCAAGCCGGCACACGAAGACCGGCTCGCGCAGCTCCGGCATGGACATGTTGCTGAGCAGCTGAGTGCCTTTCGCAGCTGAGGGCTGAGGACCGGGATCGGAAGGTCGGGGATTGTATGGAGGCGGAACGGCAGGACCGGGAGCGGATGGCGGAGTGACCTGGCCGAACCCCTCGGGCATGGCCTTGTAGACGGTCTCCTTGCGCGGCGCCTCGGGCTGGGATGCGGGAGTCTCGACACCCGACAGGAGAGTGACGGTGGCCATCTGCGGGTCGGCGTTGACGTCGAAGACGAGCTTCAGCTCTTCGCCGCATCCGGGGCACTTTATCTTGGCCTGGGGCGTGGCGGGGAGCTTGCGCACATTCTTGCGAATGTGGCAGTTGGGACACTCGAACGGTACTGCTATTTTCTCCATACTTCTTTCAACCTGCAAAATTAATACATTTCCACGCCTTTCTGCAACTTTAAGGACGTTAATTTTATCAAAAATGGCTCTACTACCAGTCACTTGGGACCGGAATCCACCGGTGCCGGGGCCTCCATGGTGACGGTATATCTGTCGGAAAACTTCTGAGGCGCATCCTCTTCATACCGGTCATCGGATTTAGATGCGGGTGCGGCCTCTACTGCTTCCGCTGCATCGGCAGGCATTGAATCTGTGGCCACTTCGATCTCGGCTGCTCCTGCATTGTCGTCGATGTACACTGGCTCCACATATTCTGAATCTGCCATAGGCACAGAATAGGAGCGTTGGTGGTAGTAGTCGAAGAAGAATATGGACAGTATGGCGACCATGGTCAGACAGAGAACGAGGACGAGTGCCCGAAGCCAGGTACGGTTGCGACGCTTGGGCCGCTGTACCCGGACGGTCTGTCGCGGTTTCGGCTGGCGGTTGCCGGACGCACCATGGCGCTTCCCTGCAGGTTGCGTGGGGGCATTGGCGGGAATGGCCGGCCGGGGAGGCATGATGCCGTGGCCTATCCAGCCGGCCAGGGTGGAGGCATCGGGACGGGTGGCAGGGTCGGCGGCGAGGCAGTAGGCGATGAAGGTGCGCAGGCGTGGATCGCGGATGGCGGTGTAGTCGAGCTGCAGTGCAGGGTTGTTCTGGAGCTGCTGGCCGGTGGGTATTTCGTCAAAGGGGAGGAAGCCGGTGGCAAGTTCGTAGGCGGTGACGCCGAGCGAGAAGATGTCACCCTTGGCGTTGGGAAGACGGTCCTCGCGGCGCGGCGAGAACTTCTCCGGCGGGGCGTAGGCGAATGTGAGGTAGGACCCGCTCTGGGCGCCCGCGATAACGCTGACGCTCTTGCTCAGGCGGGTGCGGCTCTTGGCCGAGATGCCGAAGTCACCGAGCATATAGCGGGTGCCGGTGGGCGTCTGTTCGGTGAGGATGTTGGCGGGCTTGATGTCCTGGTGCACGAGTCCCTGGGAGTGGACGTAGGTCAGGGCGTCGGCAATCTGGAACATCATCTGCAGCACGTCCTGCTCCCCTATCCTGCCTTCCTTGTGCTCGAGGTTGCCGCCGGGGCAGTATTTCATGACCAGGAAGGGAATGTTGTCGAGCGAGTCGAAGTGCTCCGCGCGCACGATGGAAGGGTGTGAGAGGTTGTGGACCCCGGCATATTCGGCCGCCAGCTCCTGGATGCTCTGGGTGTCGAGCGAGGAGAATATCTTGAGTGCCACGACGGCGTTGGTGAGCGTGTCGTATGCCTGCCAGACAACGGCGAAACCGCCTGCGCCGAGAAAACGGTCGAGGCGGTAACGTCCGAACATGTCGCCTGGTTTCAGATTGGAGTGTATTGCCATTCGTTATTGCTCTTTGGGTGGTTCCGGGCCAATCACGGAGGGCTGTGGTGCGGCCTGTTCCTGGTGCTCTTGCCCGGCCTGGTCGGCTTGGTCGGTCTGCTCGGTCTCCTCCTGCTGCCGCACGGGAGCGGGTCTCTGAGGAGCTTGGTGCACGGGCGCCTCGATGGGCATGGGTTCGGACTCCTCTTGCTGCTTTTCCTGGAAGGTGGGACCCTGGTAGTTGTCGGGGTCAGAGTATTGCCTGCTCTCTATCTCTTCTTCACGCTGTCCGGCCTCGCGGTTCATCTTGTTGATGAGAATGAAGCCGGCAACGATGATTGCTACGACTGCGAGACCGCCGATGATGAGCCACAAGGATGAATTGCGCCTGGGGGTAGGCTCTTCCATGGGGGATGCCGAAGTGGCCCGCTGTGCATTGGCTCGCATGTCGGTGGTCTGGGCGAGGGGTTGTGCGGACGCACCATGGCGCGTCCCTGCAGGGGAGAATGTGGGGCCGTGTGTAGTCTGCCTAAGGTCGAAGGCTGGTTGCGGCTTGGTGCCATAACCGTCGGGAGATGCCGGAGGGGTGGGCAGGTCACCGCTCACGCAGGCTACTTCGATGGTGGCATTGTCGGTCCAGCCCCGGCGTTCTCCCTCGGCCCACAGGGCGTCGAGGGTGGCCTTGGAGGAGCCTGCGTGCGCCCGCATTGCCTTCTCGATGTCTTCGTCGGTGAGGAGACCGCAGAGTCCGTCGGAACAGAGCAGGAACTCGTCACCGTCGTATACCTTATATGTCTGTGTCTGCGGATTGGCCTGCTGCTGGTTGTCGCCGAGGCTGCGTGTGATGATGTTGGAGTCGGGGTGGTCGTGGGCCATGTGGGCCGGGAGGCGCCCGCTGTCCACGAGGCTCTGTACGTAGCTGTGGTCGTGGCTGAGGCGCACAAGGCCGTTGGCGGGATTGAAGCGGTAGATGCGGCTGTCTCCGACCCAGGCACAGACGGCCATGTCGCCGTATATCCACAGGGCGACGATGGTGCTGCCCATGCCGCGTGTCTCGCGGTGCTCGCGGGCGTATGCCTTGACGCTCTCGTCGGCCGATGTGATGGCCTGCACCAGGAAGGTGGCCATTCGGTCGCCGTCGCCCGGTACCGAGTGCGGCACCTTGGCGAAGGCCTGTAGCATCCCGGCCTTTATGAGTTCGCTGGCCTTTTCGCCCGCGTTCATGCCGCCCATGCCGTCGGCCACCACCATCAGAGAGCCGTGCTCACCAGGTGTGATGGTGCGGTCGGTGTTGACGGCCTTGACGCCGTTCTCCGGATTGTGGATGTCGGTGAGGATGAAACCGTTGTCCTGGTTGGCCTCGCGTCCGGCACGGTCGGTGCGGAATGCCGCGTTATATTCTATCTTTGTCATCTGTATGCGGAGTTGTCGGGGTTCGTACGCTGCAAAGGTATGTAATTATCGCCGTCGCTGCAAGTCCCTTTTGACGAACCTCTTATGTTTTTACGCCAACAGCGGGGTATTTATTGTCAGATGCTCCATTTTATGCGGTAATGGTCGCGCAGATTGCTCCAGCGGTACCAGGTGCTCATGGTCGGGGTGCCTGCTTCCGGTACGAGGCGGTCTTCCTCGTTGAGCATGATCTTGACGAGCACGTCCTTAGGGTTCTTCTTGTTGCGGACGAACACCATCTGGACGTTGCCTGCCATGGGTGCTATCTTGAAGTCGGCGAAATGCCTGTAGAACTCGGCGGGGTCGCTTACGGACTCGTCACAGCCTTCGAGACCCAGGATGGCGGCCAGGGGAATGAGGTTGCCGTCGTGGCCGAAGCGCAGGGTGGCCGAAGGCTTGCCGGAGGCGATGGCCTCTTCGGCCGTGTTGATTATGTTGCTTAACAGGTTGCGGGCGTTGGCTACCACCAGTCCATTGTTGCCCTTGTAGTTGGAGTCGCGGACGTAGAAGCCGTAGTTGACGCACTGCCAGAGGTCGAAGAGTTCCCGGGCTGTGAAGAGGTCCATGAAGCTGACGGGTGTCTCGATGTCCTGCATGCCCACGGCGATCCAGTAGAGACCCCACATGAGCTCGTCGGGATTGACATTCTTGTAGACCCACTCGGGGTCAGAGAAAAGCTCGGACATGAGCCTGTCGGGTTTGGTGTGCGCGATACGGAACTTGCGGTATTCCTCCTGCCATGGACCCTTGGTGCCGGTGAACTCGTTGGACTCGGGCGAGTGGTAGTTGAGATAGTCCATATAGCGGTTGGAACTCTCGCGGGTGATGTTGAGGCGCGGATTCAGCTCCTTGAGACGTTCACAGAAGGCGTCCATCGACAGCACGCAGCGGATGACGGTGGTGGAACGGGCGGAGATGTCGATTTCGCCTTTGAGGAAGATTCCCGGGTACTTGTTTGCAAGTCTTCCGGCTATGCCCTTGTGCTGTCGGACACCGAGAGGCGAGAGGTCGCCGCCCCTGCCATCGGCCTCCACCCACACGCTGTCGAGGTGGTCGAGCGCCTGCTGTCCCAGCGGGGTGAGCGCACCGGCGTCGCGTGCCTCCATGAGCTTGTCGATGACCCAGCGGTAGTCGCTGTCGGAGATGAGGTAGCGGGAGCCGTGGCGGCCGTAGTGGCTGATGTAGAAGGGCTCGTAGCCCTTGGGCGTCGGGGCCTGGTCGAGCGACATGGCGTTGGCGTCGCTGACCGGGTAGGCGTAGTAGACGCCCCCGGCCTTGAGCGGGTTCTGCTCTATTTCCTGCAGCGATGTCTGAGCGTAGCAGCCAAATGCCGCAAAAAGGGCAACGGCTGAAAATATTTTTCTAATCATCGGAGTCTGGCAGTTTTTACTTTGCAATTGGCGGTCGCTTCAGCGCAACGCATTCGTTTACACGGCCCTGTAGTACTGGAGCAGGAAGCAACGAGCTATGAAGTCGGCATTCTCAGCCACAAGCCTGGCACTGTCGGGCTGTCCGGGCCAGCGCAGGTCGGGCAGCAGGCTCTCCTGCAGGGCGAAAGTAGAGAGGTCTATCGGGCAGCGTCCGCGATCGATGAGCAGGGAGAAGTCCTGGTTGATGGCATATTCCTTGTCATATAGCGGGTTGCGGGGATGGGCGAGGCAGCGGGCCACGTCGCGGCCTACCAGCAGTCCCTTGTGGATGTTGGTCAGCAGGGTGAAGTCATGGGAGTCGCGCAGCTGCGGCAGGTTGTCGTCGCTCTCCCAGCCGAGGGCCCGGCAGAGGAAATCGTTCAGAGCCTTGTAGTCGGCGAAGAAGGCGATGCGGCAATCGTCGTTGGCGTAAAGGAACTTGGCGTAATATGGATGCTCGTCGGGTTCCTTGGCATTGCGGGGCTTCGGCGGCAGCTTACCCTCCACTATGAGCCACATCCACTCGCGCAGGTAGAGGGCGAGCGGGCCGGTGGGAAGCTCCATCTGCGCCTGCCCCATCACCTCCGTCAGGCTCTTGCGGTCGTCGGGCTTGGCCTGCGAGTAGATCAGGGCCATGTTCGACTTGAAGCAGGGCACCGTGAGGTAGGAGGACCAGAAAACCCACTGGCCGAGCGTCTGTATGTCCTCGGCGTCGTCGGGGTCGTGCATTTTCAGCTCGTTGGTCTTGAGCATGCCTTCGGCGCGAGGAGCGTCGTCGTAGCTGTCCTCCATTACCTGGTAGAACTGGTCGGCGAGAGAGAGCAATCTCTCGTCGAGTGGATAGAGCGGCTCATTGCCCGGGTCGCCGAGGAAGCAGAGAGAGTACCAGGTCATGAAGCGCACGTCGGCGCGGTTGAGCTCGCAGTCGATGTAGTCGTCGTCGTGGTAGAAGGGTACCGGGCGCCCGTAGAGCGTACGGCAGTGCTGGATGAAAGCACGCCAAAGTCCGAGGTCCGCGACCACGTCCATGAGGTAGCCCACCAGGTTGAGAGCCACCTCCTGACCCGCCTGGGCGGCGTGTTCGCTGTCGGTGAAAGGGTGCCCCGCCGACTCGTAGGCTTCGTTGAGCGAATCGGCCAGGGAGAGATAGTATGCGTCGCTGTCGTAGAAGCGTCGGGAGTCTATCTTGCGGAGGAGATATTGTTTCTGTGTGATCATTGTCGTCAGTCGTTGTTTGCCACGAAGTCGGTCTGCACGGGGTCGAAGCATACGTTGGGAGATGAGAATAGCTGCTGCACCTTTTGGCCGTCAATTAGCTCGGATGGTGAGCCGGAGAAGAAGTGCCGGTCCGGGGTGATGAGCCATATGTCGTCGGCCATGCGCAGGGCCTGGGCCACGTCGTGCGATGAGAAGAGTATTGCGGTGCCGCTCTCGCGTGCGAGCCGCTTGAGCAGGTTAAGAATGTCGATACGTGCTGCCGTGTCAAGGAAAGAAAAGGGTTCGTCGAGCGCCATCACGGGCGTCTGCTGTGCCAATGCGCGGGCTATCATCACTTTCTGCCTCTCTCCGTCGCTGAGCTCGCCGAAACGGCTCTCGGCCTTGTGCGCGATGCCGGTGCGCTCCATTGCCTGGATGACGACGCGTCTGTCATCGTCATTCAGTCTGCCCATGAGGTCTGTGTGTGGGTGTCGGCCCATGGCCACAATCTCGTGGGCGAGAAGACCTTGCGAGATGTCGCGGTCGGTGGTGACGACGGCCACCTTGCGGGCCAGCTGCCGACGGCTTAGGCGGTCGATCTCATCGCCTTGGATGTATACGTGTCCGGCGATGGGCCGCTGCTCGCGGGTGATGGTGCGCAGCAGCGTGGACTTGCCGACGCCGTTCTGCCCTATCAGCGCCACCACCTTTCCGGGCCACAGTGCCAGGTCCGGCACTGCCATCAGGGTCTTGCCTTTGTAGCCTATCTTGAGGCCGCGGGTGCTGAGTGCGGGAGTGGATTCCATGTCAGAAGGCGAGGCGACGGGAGTTTATGAGCAGGTAGAGAATCACGGGCACTCCCAGCAGTGGCGTCACGGCGTTAATCGGCAGCACTCCCCATCCGGCGGGAATGACGGTGAGGAAGGCGCAGAGCAACGCTATGACGGCGCCCATGACGATGGAGGCGGGCATGACGGCAGTGTGCGACGAGGAGCGGAGGGCCATACGGGCGATGTGCGGCACTATCAGCCCGATGAAGCCGATGGGGCCGCAGTAGGCGGTGATGACGGCGGTGAGGAGTCCGCCGACGGTCAGCAGCAGGGTGCGGATGGTGCGTATGCTGTAGCCCATGGAGGCGGCGTACCGCTCACCCAGGAGCAGGGCGTTGAGGGGTTTGGCCATGAACAGGGAGCAGACGAGCAGCAGGGCCACGGCTATGCCCATGACCGTCAGGGAGTCGAGAGTGACGGCCGAAAAGCTGCCCATGCCCCACACGGCGAACTGCTTGACGTCGTTGGCCGGGGCGAAGAAGTTCAGCAGCGAGATTAGCGCCGAGCAGAGATAGGAAATCATGATGCCGACGATGAGTAGGGTCAGCCCGGAGCGCATGATGCCGGAAAAGAGTCCGAGTATGGCCACCACGGCGGCGGCGCCGAGTATGGCGCCGACTATCGGCAGGGCCATGCCGCTGAAGGTGGAGATGACGGGCAGGGAGAGCAGTGCCACTCCCAAGGAGGCGCCGGAGCTTATACCGAGGATGGAGGGGCCGGCAAGCGGGTTGCGGAAGGTGGTCTGCATCATCAGACCGGCGGCCGAGAGTCCGGCTCCCGCCAGGACGGATGTCAGCGCCATCGGCAGACGGGCCTGCAACACGATGTAGCGGTAGGTCTCTTTTACTTCCCCTCCGAAGAGCGCCGCGCAGACGTCCGGCAGTGGTATGCGCACCGCTCCTACGGCCAATACGCAGCAGAACAGCGCCACGAGCAACAGGACCATAATGACATAGTAGATTAAGGTGCGCATTATCGGATCAGAGATTGAAGAAGTGCTTCAGCTTCATGGTTGCATCTGTCGGTAAAACCGTGGCTTTCGCCCTTGTTCTGCGAGTTCGGGGTGGAAGATCAGCACATAGTCGGATAGTACCAGTTCCGGGTGGAATGCATTGTAGTCGAACAGGCCGGAAGTGGCGGTGTCAGAGTACCATACCTTGCCGGTGCGGTAGGGCTGGAACTGCGTATATCGCTTGTCCATGGCTGCCAGAGAGGCCCTGCTCAACTGCTGTCCGAAGACTTTCAGCAGCCAGATGTCAGCGTCTCCGGCAGTACCGAGCACCTGCTCGTAGCTGAGCGAGAGGGAGCCTGTCTTGGTGTCGTTTATCCATGGGTAAGCGCCACCGGCGTCCTCGATGAGCCGCGCCGAGACACTGTTGCCACCGGGGACGTACCATGCGCCTTCGTACATATTCTCTACAAGCACTTTCGGCTTGTTTCGAGCATTCTTGGCCTTGTCGGTCAGCGCTGTGTAGTCCTTCACTACCTGCGAGAAGATGGAGTCGGCCTGTGCCTCCTTGCCGGTTAGCAGGCCGAGGAATTTTATCCACTCGGCGCGGCCGAGTGGTGTGGCCTCGAGGTTGTCGGCCATCTTGATATAAGGTGTGCCGGAGGTAGGCAGCGCCCCGGCGTTCATGCCCTCGAAGAGGTTGATGAGAATGCCGTCAGGCGCCAGCTCCACTATCTTTTCCACAGTTGGCTGTTGGGCGTTGCCTACGTCCGTCACTGAACCCTCCTTGAGTCCCTGCCGAATCTCAGGCATGGTGAAGTAGGAGGCGTCCGTGACGCCCTTGACGACCCCGAGGGAGCCGAGTTCCTTGAGGGGATAGGCGTATACGGTGGTGTTGACTACCAGCGACTGCACCGGCACTTTTAGCACCTCGCCTGCGGGCAGGTTCTTGGGCTGCTCACTCTCACGTGGCACGAGCAGGTAGGTGGCCACTGGCCTGCCTCCTTTCTCGGTGCGGACGTCCACGCGGGTGTAGCCATCCTCCGGTGTGATGCTAAGCAGGTCCGCATACTGTGTGCCCGCCTGCTCATGAGCCTTGGTTGATTCCGTGTTCTTGGAACCGCAGGCCGTCAGCAGAAACGCCAGCAGAAGAGTAAGACCCAGGGCTCGTTTCATATCTTGAGCAGCTCTTTAACTTTTTCAGTGAAAGTATTGAACGGCAGCGTGTTCTGGTCTCCCGTCCGCATATCCTTGAGGCTGATCACACCTTCCGCAAGTTCGCGGTCTCCGATGATTCCCACCAGTGGGATGCCGAGGGCGTTGGCGTAAGCCATCTGCTTCTTCATCTTCGTGCTGTCGGGATAGAGGATTGCGCTCACTCCCTCGAGGCGGAGTTCGCCTACGAGCTTCATGGCCTGTGCCGCCTCCTTCCCGCCCAGGTTGGCGAGCATGACCGAGGGTGCGGCGCCGAGTTCGGCGGGGAAGAGGTCCTTCTCCAGCAGCACGTCGTAGATGCGGTCGGCACCGAAGCTGACACCCACGCCGGAGAGGCCGGGCAGGCCGAACACGCCCGTGAGGTTGTCATAGCGTCCGCCGCCGCTGATGCTGCCTATGGACGAGTCGAGGGCCTTCACCTCGATTATGGTGCCGGTGTAGTAGTTGAGGCCGCGTGCCAGGGCCACGTCCACCTCGACTTCGGAATGCGTGTCAGCTGGAATCGTTCCAAGCACGTATTCCATCTCTTCGACTCCCTTAATGCCCTCCTCGCTGTCGCTGAGGAAGTCGCGGAGGAACGCGAGCTTGTCGGCGTTGGAGCCATTAAGCCGCAACAGCGGACGAAGGCGTACGATACTCTCCTCGCGCACGCCCTTCTCCTTCATCTCGGCCTCCACGTTCTCCAGGCCGATTTTGTCGATCTTGTCGATGGCCACGGTGATGTCGGTCAGGCGCTCCGGCTCGCCCACGGTCTCGGCGATGCCTGCCAGAACCTTGCGGTTGTTGAGCTTGATGAGGGTATTGATTCCGAGCTTGGCGTAGACATAGTCGAGCAGTGAGAGGAGCTCTACCTCGTTGAGCAGGGAGTCGCTGCCCACCACATCGGCGTCGCACTGGTAGAACTCGCGGTAGCGGCCTTTCTGGGGGCGGTCGGCACGCCACACTGGCTGCATCTGGAAGCGCTTGAAGGGGAGCTGGAGGTCGTTGCGGTGCTGTACCACGAAGCGGGCGAAGGGCACCGTGAGGTCGTAGCGCAGGCCTTTTTCGCACATTCTTGCCGCGAGCTTGCCGAGGCTTTCGGCCTGGATGTCGTCGGCGCTTATCCCCTTGAGGAAGTCGCCGCTGTTGAGCACCTTGTATAACAACTTGTCGCCCTCGTCTCCATACTTGCCCATGAGGGTGGAGAGGTTCTCCATCGACGGGGTCTCGATTTGGGCGTAGCCGAAGAGACGGAAGGCGGAGCGGATGGTGTCGAAGATATAGTTGCGGCGTGCCATCTCCACGGGGGAGAAGTCGCGTGTGCCTTTGGGTATGCCGGGTTTCTGTGCCATTGTCTTAGCTGAGAGTCTGTAGTTGAGAGTTGGGTGTGTTAGTTCTCCACTAGTTCGTGGTGGAGCAGGGCTATGGCCTGGTTGGCCATACCTGCGGGGGTTACGAAGCTGACCGTTGTCAGCGAGGTGCCAAAGGCACTTGCCAGCAGGGGGATGCCGTTGTCCTCCAAGGTGTTGAAGATGCGGGAGCGGATGGCGAAGCTGTCGCCGATGTTCTCCCCTACCACTGCCACCACCTCCACTCCCTCGTGGGTCTCGATGGCGCTTACGGAGCCGTCGGTGAGCTCGGGAGCGAACTCGTGGTGCAATTCATCTACTGCGGCCTGGCCGTCGGAGCCGCGGACGGCGAAGGAGACGGTGGCAGCCGGGGAGCGACGGTTGACCAGCAGCACGCTGACGCCCCTCTTGCCCAGGGTGTTGAAGATGCGCGAGTTGCTGTCGGACATTCCGGCGATGCTCTCGCCTTTGACCTGCACGAGCACGCAACCCTTCATGGAGGAGAGGCCGTGCACCTGCTGCTGCTTCTGCGTGGAGCTGTGGTCGGAGATTAACGTGCCCGGGGCGGTGGGGTTGAAAGTGTTGAGAATCTTTATCGGTATTCCCCGCTCGAAGACGGGGTAGATGGTGGGAGGGTAGATGACTTTGGCGCCAAAAGAACAGAGCTCCATGCTCTCCACGAAGGAGAGCTCGCCAAGCACCTTGGCGCCAGGGATGACGCGCGGGTCGGCGGTCATGAATCCGTCCACGTCGGTCCATATCTCGAGCACATCGGCACCGATGGCGGCTGCCGCCAGTGCGGCGGTGTAGTCGCTGCCACCTCGGCCGAGGTTGGTGATCTGGCGGGTGTCGCGGTCACGGCTGATGAAGCCCCCCATAACCACCGGCTCGCCTGCCTTGAGCTCCCCTATCCCCTCTCTCAGCAGCTGCGAGGTGAGAGGGGCGTCGGCTATGTTGCGTCCGAAACGTCGTTCGGTCTTTATCAGAGCCAGCGAGTCGAGGTGCCGGGCGCCCCTGATGGCACCGGCCACGATGCGGGAGCTGATGCGTTCGCCGAAAGCCACGATCATGCTCAGGCTCCTTTCCGTAAGCTCGCCCACCAGCGAGAGTCCGCGGCAGATGTCGCCGAGCTGGCCGAGCATCTCGGTGGCGAAGGCATGCGTCTGGTCGCGGTATTGCGGGAGCACCATCTCCTCGATCATGGCGGCATGGCGGCCGCGCAGTCCGGCGATTCGCTCACGGTAGGACTCGTCGCCGGAGGCAGCCAGGTTGGCCGTCTCTATGAGCTTGTCGGTGACGCCTCCGAGAGCCGAAACCACCACAACGGCAGGCTCTGACAGCCCCTCGACAATATCCCTGAGGTTGCCCATGGCCGCTGCTGTGCCTACGCTCGTGCCTCCGAATTTCAGTACCTTCATTAGTCAGTCTGGCTTAATACGAGTGCAAAATTAACAATATTTGCTGAAAATGGCTCTATATACCAAGGAATTTTTGTAACTTTGCACTCCGAAACAGGTGCCGGGATGTTGGCGATTTATCGCCAACATTAAGCCCTATAGGGAAAGCCGTGAAAATCGGCTGCAGTTTCCGCTGCTGTGATTCCTGTCTGAAGCTGTCGTTAAATTCAAAGGCCACTGTGCAGAACATGGGAAGGCCGACGAGAGTCAGGGATAAGCCAGAAGACCTGCCTGTTTCAACAGATATGCAGATTTGCATATCCGTTCGTATCCGCCTTCGGAAGTTAAGGTTGAGGATGCATTCCGGTTGCAATCATATGCCGGGACGTTATGTTGCGTGTCCGGTTCATGATATACTTTCCGGTTTTGGCTCAATCTCAAGGTTCAGGCGGGTAATTTGGTGAAAATTCACAATCAATCGTTTGAACCATGAATACACGACTTCTTACCTTTCTCCTCACAATTTCATTAGCACTTGCGGCGGTGTCCGCCCCGCCCACATATGTCATGAGTCCGGTAGACGGATATCAGGGCACCAAAGAGGTGGAAGGCCCGTTGCTCTTTTATGACAATGGAGGCCCGAATGGCAAGACAAAAACCGCTGTTACAGGGTATAAAATATTCAAAGCTGCCAATGAGGGCGAGTCTCTGACTCTGACTTTTCAATCCCCTGTGAATTTCTCTCACTATCTCACCCATATATTTATATATGAGGGAGACTGCCGTTATGCGGGAGGTGTCACAGGCTCTCCTGACGGATGGAAAAAAGAAGTTCCAACAGGATATCTTGCAGATATCACCAACGGTCGTCAAGGCACGTTTACATTTCCTTCCGGAGTTTGTTCAGTGCTCTATTATTGTCCAACCTACTATGAAACAGGGACAGGTTGGGAGGCTTTGTTAACAACTGACGCCGGCAGTGTGATGACGCTTGAGGGCATACGGGGGATTCAAGACAGAACCGATGATGTCTATCCCTCTCTGCGCGATTTAGAGCTGCTCGCAGTGGATGTAAAAACGACCGGAGGCATCAATCCTATGCATCTGACGCGTCTGGTATTTGAACTGGACGGCACGCTCAGTCCGGAAATGCTGGAAAATATAAGGTGTGAGTACCAGGGGAGTTCACGTGAACCCAAAGGTGCTGTTTTAATGGGAAGCGTCTATATGCGTGGTAAAACGCGACTGACTTTTGAAGGAGATATGACACTGGCCGGAGGCAGTAATTATTTTTCTCTTCGGGGAAACATAATGGATTCAGGACTTCCCGAAACCACACTCGACGCTTCGCTCGTGTCGGCAGTTATCGACGGTACCGAACGTATTATCACCCCTGTCTCGCCACCGGCAGTGATGATTCTTAAAAATATGTTGCCCATGGAGCCGGGTGATCATACTTATGTGCTTGAAGACTGGCCCCGAAATTTTTATGATGATGGAGGGCCGGACAATCCGTATAAGCAATACTTCAGCGGGACAGCTCACTTCGTACCCGGAGTGCCCGGCAAAAAAGTGCGTATTGACTTCACTAAACTGGCACTCTACACTTCACAACAGGCAATCGCAGCCGGAAACGCCGATAAAATCAAGGTGTATAACGGTATGGATACCACAGCCGCCAATCTGATTGCAATAATCGAGAGAAATGAACCCCGGATGATTTCTTCCACAGATATCGACGGCACCCTGACTGTCAAGTTCGAATCGCTGTATTATCGTCCGGCACAAGGCTTCGAGGCTCTATTGAGCCTGTATGAACCTTCCCCCATGTATGTTGACAAGGTCAGTGTCGATGTTGCAACATCGGCCACGGTAAACGCCGGTGACCGCGAAGCCAAGATACTGGCAATCAACATTCATACAAGAGAGAACACACCGGCTTTACAGCTTAACAACCTCACAGCTCGAGCTTTAGGAAATCCGGGAATTGTAACCGGAGCAAGCCTTCTTTCATACGGATCAGACTCTCGTACAGGCGCAGCTCATGAAATAGCTCGTTGTACAGTAAATGATGAAAATATGCTCATACTCTCATCGGAGCAAAACATAAAACTCGGTGAGGGAGACAACTATTTTGTTATTGCCTTGCAAGTATCGCCGCGTGCTTTACGAAAACAGAGCGTCGGATGCAAACTTATGTCACTTCTTACAGATACCAAGACTGAACTTGAAGGAGACAGTGCGATTCGGACGGTTGCCAATGAGTATAGATCTGTCCCGGGATGGGGAGACATAACCCTTTACGACCAATGGAGCTATTGTAATTCGACTCCGGCTAATGATTACTATGGATATGAAGGGGAGGAGGGGAATCAAATTGTAACGTTCCGTCCCTCGACACAGGGTGCTAAGGTTGAGATGACACTTGATGAATTTATTCTCTCATGGCCTCAAGTATCATCGATAGTAGGTCCATATTTCAGAATTTACAACGGAGCAAGTCCTTTGGCCGAAGTCCTGTGGCAGGTCAGCAAAGAGAACAAAGAAGCATGGCCCCGCACACCGATTCGCAGCAGTTCAGCTGACGGGGCACTTACAATCCTTTTCAATCCCATGGGCAATCGTGGCGAACACGGGGCCGGTTTCAGAGCCAGAGTGTACGAAGTGGACGGACGCCCGGCCTTTGTGTCGGCAATAGAAGGATTCACCGCCACCAATCATGCGGTGGAGCCCGGATCTATAGACGAACCGGTTGCGGGATTAGCATTTACTGTGGAAGGGACGGGCCAGCCTCCGGTAATAAATTCGCTTGCTCTAAACCTGAAAGGAGGGCAGCCTAATATAAATACAATCAAAATATACTCCACAGGTCATGAGCGAAATTTTGATTCATCTGAACGTGTATTAATAGGCACGGCTGTCCCTTCTGCTATCCAATCAACTACCGTGGTAAATCTTCAGAATCCTGCGGTACTCAATGAACGGCTGACATATTTGTGGGTGGCCTGCGACATCTCGGAGCAGGCCCATAGCGGTGATACGCTTGATGTATCATTCGTCGCTGTAGAATCGACATCCGAATTACCTCCGGTTACAAATCCGGATCCGGATGGTGAACGCGAAATTCGCAGAACTGTCCGCATGACAGACAAACATCAGGCAGTCGAGGTTAAGGAACCGATATATTTTTATGACGACGGCGGCGCCGACGGCCCATGCACTTCCGCATCAGAAGGAAGCATTACGTTTACACCTCCCGCCGATAAGGCTATAAGGTTGTCGTTCCGCAACTTCCACATCAGCCCCAACGATAATTTCTACATATACGATGGAACAGACACTACTGGAGCTCCGAGGAAACTATTATGGGGTTTATGCGAAAATTTGACTCCCCTGCGCAGTAATGATCCACAAGGTTCCCTCACTGTTCAGCTTCGCAAGAAAAGTTCAACTAAATTTGACGGTTGGGAAATTCTTGTTGAACCGGTAGAACAAGTTCCATTGTCAATAGAACAGGTAGAATCAGAATCCGCATCGAAAGAATTTATGTACCGCGGCAGCCTTGACAACGGCTTGTTAAGGGTAGCGATTAGTCTGGACGGAAACTATGGTTCTGTTCCGGTAGATGCGCTTGTGTTAGAAGATTCCGTCCCTGCCCAAGTGGATTCCCTGAAGATTTATTATACAGGTCATGACAATCGGTTTTATACAGACCGATGCGTGGGAAGAAGTAATCGGGATCTGTCCATATCTACGGAAGGACTGACTTTGGAAGGGGCCGGAGTTCACTACTTATGGCTGAGTTGCGATGTTGCACCTGATGCTTTGAGAGGTCGCCATGTTACCACCCGACTTGCAGGTGTAAGAAATGGGCATAATTTCTTAAGGCCTACTGTAAGTCGTTTGGTTGACAGACGAATAGGAAAAGGCCTTGCCGGAATCTTTACGCTTTCAAAAACTAAGGACGCTGATTATCACTCTTTCCAAGAAGTGGTTGATGAAATGCAGGCAACCGGAGTAGAGGACAGTGTAGTGATAAATGTGATGCCGGGCGTTTGGGCAGAACAGATTCTGATAGATGCGATACCGGGTGCAGGACACAGAAACAAGATTATTTTCAGGGGAATGCCCGGTTCAGAAAAGGTACTTGTGTCTCCAGCAAATATTGTTGTACGCCAGGATACCGTATCCGCTCCATTGGTAATGATGCACGCCTCAGGCATTCGTTTTGAGAACATATCCTTTAATGGAAAAGATTGGGAAGCAGCGGCCGCGCTCACTGCCTGCAGCGACATCTGCTTCGACAACTGTGTCTTCTCAGGTGCTGAGAAGGGAATATTATTCGCCGACACAACTGTGCGCTGTACAGTGCGACATTGTCGTTTTGCAGGATTGGCCGATACCGGCAACAGCTATATCGGCATAGAAAACGTAGGCTTTGAGGAGGAAAATATGATTGAAGCCAATATGTTTTCGGTAGGCAATAATGAAACGTCCGTAGGCATCAAGTGGAGAGCAGTATCAGCACTCACCAAGTTGATAAACAATGAAATATGTACTTACGGTCGCGTCAACACCCGTGTCGTGAGAGGTATGGCATTCGATATGTGCGGTGGCACACCTGTGCTGGCCAACAATACAATTTTGCTATCAAGTGCATCATCTGCATCGAGGGCCGTTGAATTTTTGGGCGATACAGGTTCTCCTTTGCTTGTCAATAACATTTTTGCCTGTCCGGTAAACGGTTCTTCTATTGTATCAGAGCACGAGGAGTTATTCAGGAAAGAATCGATACAACACAATTTATTTTACAGCGAAAGTGGTAAGACGGCAATTTCCGGTTCTCGACAATACAGCTTTGAACAATGGCAATCATTATTCCCAACTTCGATTGGAGAGAAACCGATATATCGAGCTGATTCTGTACCGGATCTCATGTTACTGGGCAATTTACGCTCAGGATTGTCGCTCCCCTATGTCCCGGAAGACTTGATTGGTATTGCTCGTCCCCTCAGCGGTGTCACGCTGGGTTGCACCGAGTATATCTCATCGGAGGGAGGACCAGAGGCTTTACCCGGCTACCCCAAGGTTGTGTGGTGCGGACCCGAAGCCGCAACCATTGAAACAGGAAGCCGACATTATGCAAAAATGCAACTTGCAGTGGTGCCCGCCTCGGATTCAAATCCGGATGCAACCGCATTTGCCCAATCGGATACCGTACTCATGCGTCCCGGTTTTAAACGCAGAATTGTGATCGGTGGCCTGCAACCCGACACACGTTATCGAGCATGGATGAAGTTGACTGATGGAGATAGGGATACAAGTTCGACATTCCCATCTTCAGTCTTTACAACACCTGATAAACTCGGTCCATTGTCGCCACTGAAACTAATTGTGCCTACAGAAGTGTCCGGTTCGGAGGAGGGCGCTTTCACAGTCGAAGCTGTTGCATCAGGCGGAGAGTCACCATATAAGTTCCGCTGGACTGATTGTAATGGCGTGCTTCTTGGAGAATCCGCTCAATTGTCGTCTATGGTTCATCATCCGCAGCGTATTCGGGTAGAAGTGACTGACGCTCGCCTGAAAAAAGCCGTTGCATATACAACAATAATAGCCGGAGACAGTCTAAGACCTGCTACTTTCGAGGACTGGTGTCTGGAGCCGGAAGATATATGGATAGGAGACACTGTCAAAGGTTACGACACTGAACAGACCGTCTACAGCGGCTCCTTCCGCTTTCCGAATCTATACATGCATGCCTATCGTTCTTGGGCTAAATTTGCCGTTTCGTCGATGAGCGATGACTGGTATCTGAGTCTTCCGGACCAATTTAATTCATCATCTGGACGAGGCGCATGTAATTCCAATACTTTTGGCGTGGCTTACATTGAGCCGGCTTATGGAGAGACCGCCTTCGAAGTATCAAAAGCAGGGACGGATATTGATATGCGCGGCATATGGCTCAACAATAGCGCTTGGGTTAAAGAAGCTGTACTTTACGGCGACGGCATGAGTACAATTGAAGGTGGATTTACAAAGGGCGACTGGTTCAGGCTGACACTGACCGGAGTCCGTACCAATGGTTCAGGCATCACGAAAGATATATATCTGGCCGATTATCGCGACGAGGATGTCCGAAACCATTACGTCATTGATTCATGGCAATGGTTCGACCTCTCGGCATTCGGGCCGATACATAAAATTTCATTCTCAGTTGCCGGAACCAAGAAGAATCAGTTCGGTCTGACAACCCCCGCTTATGTCTGCCTGGACGGTATCGGCTCCCAATGTCCTGCCCGACTGGCCGACACTCTGGTATTGTCGCGAACCAATGGCAACACAAGTCCATTGTGGATAAACCCCATGCCCTATTTCAGTTTCAAAGATTCGGAAGCAGATGTATCGGTATCATTATTGCGTGACTCCGGATGCGCTTCTGTGCAAAATGGAATGATACGTGTAGAGGCAGATAAGGATTCCCTTTTTACATTACTTATCCAGGGAGTGCAAAAAGGAAGGAGAGAGTATATTATGTTGCCTGTGCAACTTGATTCGGGAGGTTCCGTTTCTTCTGTCGCAAATCAGTTCAGAATAGGACCGACACCATTTGCCGATTATCTCGACATATTCACAGGGAATGGTAGCGTTTATGCCACTTTATATGGTATTGACGGCAAAATATATGCAGCGAAAGGGAGTGAAGATGGCGAGGTACGTTTGCAGACTCAAGGACTGACTCCGGGTGTTTACATATTGCATCTCCATACTTCGTCGGGACTCATAACCCGTAAGATTATTAAGAAGTAGACTTGTCAACTTGAGTAAAACTCATTAACGAATCACAACGGAATGCCGCTCTTTACAAAGAAGATGCGGCATTTCCTTATCATTCGGTATCAACATTATATTGTGTCAATTTGAGAATCAGGTTACCTGTCACAATCAAGAAATTTTTTGTACCTTTGCAGTATTGAAAGTAAAACCAACATGCTCACTATAGGAATAGCCGGAGGCACCGGCTCGGGAAAATCCACGGTTGTGCGCCGCATCATGGATAGCCTGCCGCCGCACGAGGTGGCTGTGCTGCCACAGGACTGCTACTACCGTGATAACAGCCACATACCGCTCGAAGAGCGCCTTAAGAAGAACTATGACGAGCCGGCCGCCATAGACTGGCCCCTGTTGCTGCACCACCTCTCGGAGCTTCGCCAGGGCCATGCCGTGGAGATGCCAACCTATGACTTCATAACCTGCTCCCGCCTTCCGCAGACCATCCACGTCGAGCCCCGCGAGGTGTGTGTGGTCGAGGGCATCTTGGTGCTCACCGAGAAGATGCTGCGCGACGCCCTCGACGTGAAGGTGTTCGTGGACGCCGACGCCGACGAGCGGCTCATACGCGTCATCACCCGCGACTGCCTGGAGCGCGGACGCACCCCGCAGATGGTCATCGACCGCTACCAGATTCAGCTCAAGCCCATGCACGAGCTTCATATCGAGCCGAGCAAGCGCTACGCCGACCTAATCGTGCCGCAGGGCGGCAACAACCACGTCGCCATCAAGCTCCTTACCGACTACATACGCAGCCTGCTCCCCTCCGCCGCACAGCCCTGTCCCGATCCCGCCACCCAGCAATGAGCCTGTTCAAGAAGAAAAAGCCCTCCAAGGCCGCCTCGCCTGTAGGGACGCACCCCGGTGCGTCCGCTACCGACAACGCTCAACTCTCGACTCTCGACTCTCAACTTGCCCTCGCAGGTCCCGATCCCGCCAACCGTCTCGACCCGGAGATAGAGCCCGAAGTGGGCCAGCTCATCACCGACAACCTGGTCAAGCGCTACGGCAAGCGCACTGTCGCCAACCACGTCAGCATCAATGTCCGCCAGGGAGAGATAGTAGGTCTGCTCGGACCAAACGGCGCCGGCAAGACCACCACTTTCTACATGACTGTCGGCCTCGTCACCCCCAATGGCGGACGCATCTTTCTCGACCGCAAGGACATCACCGGGATGCCCGTCTACAAGCGCGCCAAGCTCGGAATCGGCTACCTGGCACAGGAGGCGAGCGTCTTCCGCAAGCTGTCGGTGGAGGATAACATCCGCGCCGTGCTGGAGATGACCAACCTCAGCCGCAAAGAGCAGAAAGAGAAGCTCGAGAGCCTTATCAGCGAGTTCCGATTGCAGAAGGTGCGCAAGAACTACGGCGACCGTCTCAGCGGCGGTGAGCGGCGACGCACCGAGATAGCCCGTTGCCTGGCCATCAGCCCCAAGTTCATCATGCTCGACGAGCCTTTCGCCGGCGTTGACCCCATCGCCGTAGAGGACATACAGAGCATCGTCTACAAGCTAAAGGACAAGAATATCGGCATACTCATAACCGACCACAACGCCAACGAGACGCTCTCCATCACCGACCGCGCCTACCTGCTCTTCGAGGGCAAGATTCTCTACCAGGGCACCAGCGAGGAACTGGCTGCCAACCCTGTGGTGCGCGAGAAATACCTCGGTCGCAACTTCGAGTTCCGCCGCAAGCACTTTGACGAACCTGCTCCCGAACCCGAAGATGAATAACCACCCCTCTCCTTCCGACAACCACTCTCAGCTCTCATCTCTCGGCTCTCGGCTCTTTGCCGTTAAGGCCGTGAGGGTATGGACAGTGATAGCCCTCTTCTTCACCGGCCTCTTCCTGGCCTCCGTCGGCATCATGCTCACTGGCTCCTCCACACGCGGACAGCTGCTCGCCTCCGCCCTGGTGCAGGATCTGTTCGCTTTCGCACTCCCCGCCTTCCTGGGCGGCTGGCTATTCACCGGTCGCCCCTGGCAATGGGCGGGTCTTAGCCGTCCGGCTCCGGCATTATCGCTGATGGGCGTGGTGAGCGTCTTCATCGTCTCCATACCCCTGCTCAACTACACCGTCGCCCTCAACGAGGCCCTCGAGCTTCCCGACTTCCTCAGCGGACTGGAGGCCACCATCCGCCGACTCGAGGACCAGGCGGCGGCCACCACCTCACTACTCCTCGGCGACCCGTCCGTATGGGGACTCGTCTCTGGCATCACTATAATAGGTGTCATCGGCCCCTTCTGCGAGGAGCTCTTCTTCCGTGGTGCATTGCAGAAATCCCTGTACGGGCCGCATCCCTGGAAAGCCGTGTGGTGGGCGGCCGCCATCTTCTCCTTCGTGCACTTTCAGATGTACGGCTTTCTGCCACGTTTCCTTCTTGGCCTATGGTTCGGCTACCTATACCTATGGACCGGCCGCCTGTGGCCCTCCGTGCTCGCCCACGCCCTCAACAACACCGCTACGGTCGTGACCCAGTGGCTCGTGCTGCGCGGCGTTGCAGATCCGTCACTTTTCGACATCGGCTCCGGCGGCAACCCCGTCGTCATCATAATCACGGCAGCCATCACCACCCTGGCGGTATGGGGAATGTGGCGCCTATACGGCAGAAAGCGCCATGGCTAAACCGGCAAACCCCTACAGGCAGATTCTCGGCGAGATACGTGCCCGCCGCTTCGCCCCGGTCTACATCCTCAGCGGCGAGACGCCATACTACCTCGACCTCATCGCCGACGCCCTGATGCAGCACGTGGTGCCCGAGGAGGACCGCGACTTCAACCAGCACGTCTACTACGGCCAGGATGCAGAGATCGATGACATCGTCAATACCGCTCGCCAGTACCCGGTCATGGCAGACCGAAAGCTGGTGATCCTGCGCGAGGCCCAGTCGATGGAGAGGGCCCGGACGGTTCTCGACAACCTCGCCCCCTACCTGGCGCATCCTTGTCCCACCACGGTGCTGGCCATCCACTTCAAGGGAGAGGCCCTGAAGGCCACAACCAAGCTGGTCAAGGCCGCCAAGGATGCCAATGGCGTCATCTACTCCGTAGGGGCTGTGCGCGACTACGAGCTGCCCGGCTTGCTCGACGACTACTGCCGCGACCACGGCGTCACCCTCGAGCGCAAGGCCGCAGACATGCTCTGCCGCTACATCGGCACCGATCTGCAGCGTCTCTTCGGAGAAGTCGAGAAGCTGCGCCTGTCGCTTCCCCCCTCTGACCACGTCTCCATCTCGGCCGACATGGTGGCCGCCCATACCGGCATCTCCAAGCAATACAACGGTTTTGAGCTGAAGTCGGCGCTCATGACACACGACTACGCCAAGTGCATGCAGATAGCCACCTATTACGCCGCCAATCCCAACGCCAAGGAGAGCAGGCCCGAGATGATAGCGCCGGTAATCTTCGGCGCCTTCGCCAACCTGCTGCAGGCCCACTACACCAAGGATAAGTCCGACAACGGCCTTAGCGTCGCCCTCGGCATACGCGCCTTTCCCGCCCTGCGCGAACTCAAGGAGGGAATGCGCAACTACTCCGCCTGGTCGTGCCTGCGCGCCATCCACGCCGTGCGCGAATACGACCGCGCCACCAAGGGCATCGGTTCCGCCCAGCCACGCACAGCTCTTCTCTACGAACTCATATATAAGCTGTTTACCCAGTAGATTTGCCTGCGCCGCAAAAAATCACTACATTTGCAATCCGAAACTAAACCTACATCATAAACCAATGGCAGTAAACGCAATGCAACAAAAAGCCGCAGGCTCCCTGGAGCTCCTGCGCGACAAGGCCTGGGCCCGCTGGACCGCCCTGGCCCTGCTCGCCCTGGCGATGTTCTGTTCATACATCTTTATGGACATCCTGTCGCCCATCAAAGATCTCATGCAGTCGCAGGCCGGCTGGGACTCCACCGCTTTCGGCACCATGCAGGGCTCAGAGACCTTCCTCAACGTATTCATCTTCTTCCTCATTTTCGCAGGCATCATCCTCGACAAGATGGGGGTCCGCTTCACCGCCCTTCTCTCCGGCGCCGTGATGGTAGTCGGCGGCCTTATCAACTGGTACGCCCTGACCGACTCCTTCACCAACTCCAGCCTGCAGGTATGGTTCACCAATAACCTCAACTACATCCCCGGCTTCGACGAGCTGGGTGTATCCCCCTTCTACGAGGGCATGCCCGCCTCGGCCAAGTTTGCCGCCATCGGTTTCATGATCTTCGGCTGCGGCGTGGAGATGGCCGGCATTACTGTCAGCCGCGGCATCGTCAAGTGGTTCAAGGGCCGCGAGATGGCCATGGCCATGGGTTCAGAGATGGCCCTCGCCCGCCTCGGCGTCGGCACCTGCATGATCTTCTCGCCCCTGGTGGCCAACTTCGGCGGCGACATCAGCGTCTCTCGCTCCGTCGCTTTCGGCGTGGTGCTCCTGCTCATCGCACTGATAATGTTCATCGTCTACTTCTTCATGGATTCCAAGCTCGACGCCCAGACCGGTGAGGCTGAAGAAAAGGACGACCCCTTCAAAATCTCCGATCTCGGCAAGATTCTCTCCTCGCTCGGCTTCTGGCTCGTGGCCCTGCTCTGCGTGCTCTACTATTCGGCCATCTTCCCATTCCAGAAGTACGCCGTCAATATGCTCCAGTGCAACCTCACCCTCGTGCCGCCCGAAGAAGGTTCTTTCTGGGCCTCCGACCTCTGCACCTACATCCAGTACGTCATCATGCTCGTAGTGGCCGCCGGAGCCTTTGCCTTCGCCTTCACCAAGAACAAGTCCGTCAAGATACCCGGCCTCATCGTCGCCATCATCGCCCTCGTGGTCTACTGCGTGATGGGCTACATGCGCCAGTCGGCCGCAGCCATCTTCGCTGTCTTCCCCCTGTTGGCAGTGGGCATCACTCCCGTGCTCGGAAGTTACGTCGACCATAAGGGCAAGGCCGCCTCGATGCTCGTCTACGGCGCCCTGCTGCTGATTCTCTGCCACCTTACCTTCGCCTTCATACTGCCCATGTTTAAGGGCAACGACGTAGGCGGCGTGGCCGTGGCCTTCCTCACCATCCTCGTGCTTGGCGCCAGCTTCTCGCTCGTACCCGCCAGCCTTTGGCCCAGTGTCCCCAAGCTCGTAGACAGCAAGATAATCGGTTCCGCCTACGCACTCATCTTCTGGATCCAGAACATCGGCCTGTGGCTCTTCCCCCTGCTCATCGGCAAGGTGCTGACCAACACCAACCCCGAACTGGCACAGAAAGTGGCCGAGGGCGCCATGACCGAGGCCGAAGCCTCCGTCAGCTACGACTACACCTGGCCGCTGGTAATGCTCGCATGCCTTGGCGTCGCCGCCCTCTTCATAGGTCTCTACCTCAAGGTAGTCGATCGCAAGAAGAAGCTCGGCCTCGAACTACCCTCCATCGCAGCCGACAAGACCGAGGTTGACGAATCCGAAGTGGTTGCCGAAGACCTCTGATAGCAAGTACAAAATACTCAGACCCCACAAAAGATGCTGGCATTTCGTATGTCGGCATCTTTTGTGGGGTCTGACTTTTTCGCTAACTTTGCGATCGGAAAACCATGACCGCCAAAGAGTTTGAGAAAGAGTTCAAGTCGTTGTACCTGCCGCTGGGCATGTACGCCCTGCGCATCGTCGATGATGCCGAGGCTGCGCAGGACTGTGTGCAGAACGCCTTCCTCAAAGTCTGGGAGGGCTTGTGCGACGGCACCGAGGTCGACTGCTTCCAGGCATATATGTGCCGGGCCGTGCGCAACCAGTGCCTGAGCTACCTCCGCTCCCTGCGCGAGACCGCCGACATCGACGACATCGCCGAACCCACTGAGGAGGACGTCGACACCAGCGAGCGCGACGCCGCACTGTGGCACGCCATTGACCGTCTGTCCGACCGCTGCCGACAGGTCTTCCTGCTCAGCAAGCGCGACGGCCTCAGCCAGGAGCAGATAGCTGCCGAGATGGGCATCTCACTCAAGACGGTCAAGAATCAGATGACAAAGGCTTACGACCGACTCCGGGCCGCACTCGCGGACGGGCGCATGGTCCATGCGTCCCTACATACCGTCCTCTTATTTTTCTGAAAAATTTTTCTTGCGGGGATGGGACTTTCCCCGCCGATGCGCGTCATAGAGGTGAAAACAAACTGAAAAAGACCTCATGAAACGCATCCTCGAACTGCTGAGATTCGTCTGGCGCCTGGCCATGCCGGCCGTCATCGTCGTCATCATCGCCCTATTCCTCTCGCTCATCGCCCTGCCAGCCAGCGCGGCCGCCCCCGAGCGTGGTTACCGCGGCTTTCTCGATTGGTCCAACTCACTGCGTCGCAACAAGGCATACGCCTTCGCAGACAACACTTTCACCGACCTATATCTCATCCACGAGACTTCCTGGTTCACCGGTTTCAGCACCAGCCACGGCTATCAGATTGACAATAACTGGTTCGTAGGACTCGGACTCGGTTATGAGCAACACACCAAGTGGGACCTGGCTATTGTGCCCCTCTTCGCCGAAGGGCGCCTGGACCTGCAGCTGGGAAAAGCCACGCCATTCGCTGACGTCCGTCTTGGTGTCAACCTCTCCGACGGCGGAGGCATATACTTCTCCCCCACTATCGGCTACCGTTTCTCCCTGACCCGCAAATTGGCCCTCAATGCCGGAGTCGGCCTGACTCTGCGCGGATATAAGGTCGAGACCTACGACATCGTCATGGACCCCGGCAATGGCTACGCCACTGCAATTTACAGCGGCGACGAGCACCATGTCCAGCCTAACTTCACTTTCCGCCTCGGCTTAGAGTTCTGAACATGTACAACAAAGATATAGACTTCGTAGCCCGCAACTATCGGCGTGGACTCTTCGACGCCAACCGGGCGTGGAAGGCTTTCGGCTTCCGCCACGCAAGGCTGCTGCTCCGTCGTTGGCAGGTAGCCGCCTCCGTGGCCGTGCTGATAACCGCCGGAGCCATCGCTGCCGTCGTAATGGTCACGCGGCCAAATGTGAAGCAGGCACCACAGCCCGCAATCCAGCCGACCACTCCCGCAACTGTGCATGAACCTGCGGCACAGGTGCCGACAAGCATTGCCATCGACTTCGACGACGCTCCCCTCACCGAGGTGGTGACACGTATCGAGAGTCTGTATGGCGTCAATGTGAAGAATGTCCCCGCCGACGCTTCCGAGCTTCGCCTCACCCTCCATTTCGAGGGCAACGCCGCTGACCTCATCGACACCATAAACGTATTGCTCGACACCGAAATGACCGTCCAGTCCAAATGAAAAGAATAGTTTGGTTAATTCTGTGCATTCTGGCGGTCATTCCGGTTTCGGCGCAACGCGTCACACTCAAGGCCGACAACGTCCCGGCCGCTACCGCCTTCCGTTCCCTCATGGAGCAGTCGGGCAAGAACTTCGTCTACTCATCCGACCTGCTTAAGGGCCTGCGTGTCACCATCGACGTCCGCAACAAGCCCCTCAATAAAGTCCTGAAGCATATGTTCCGCGGCACCGACATCGAATTCAGCATCAAGGGACGGCAGGTAATCCTCAAGCGCCGTCCCAGGCCCAAGACGCCTCCTCGGAGAAGAGAGGTTCCCCGGCAGGCCCCCAAGTCCGTTCTCTCCATCCCCGACTCCGTGCACATTCAGGAGCTGCCGGAGGTGGAGGTTATCTCCCGCCTGGAGGAGTCGCCGCTTGAGTCGGTGGAGATAGGTGCCCGGAAGTTGTCGGCCGAAGATATTCTCAACACTCCCACGCTCCTGGGAGAGGCGGACGTGGTAAAAGCGCTCCAGGCACAGCCGGGTGTCGTATCCGGCACTGATGGATTTGCCGGAATGTACGTCCACGGAGGCAACACCGACGAGAACATGTACATGCTCGACAACGTGCCCCTATACCAGGTCAACCACTTCGCGGGACTCTTCTCGGCCTTCAACACCGAGGCTATACGCTACATCGACTTCTTCAAGAGTTCCATCCCGGCCCGCTATGACGGCCGCCTGGCCTCCTTCCTCGACGTCCGCACCAAGAACGGCTCACACGACGGCCACCACGGCACCGCCCGCCTCGGACTCACTTCAGGTGCTTTCAACATCGACGGCCCTATCGGCAAACGCACATCCTATTCAGTGGCCATGCGCCGCTCCTGGTACGACGTGCTCACCGCTCCGGCCCTGGCGATTATCAATGCTGACAACGACGACGAGAAAATCGGCCTCCGCTACTACTTCATGGACCTCAACGGCAAGCTGACGCACCGCTTCTCAGACCGCACCACAGCCTTCGTCAGCGTCTACTTCGGCAACGACTATCTCAAGTCCTTCTGGCACGACAAGGAGCAGCCCGAGTGCGGCTGGTACAGCGAAGACGAGTACATCTTTCGATGGGGCAATATTGTGGCCCAGGCCGGGCTCAACCAGCGCTTTTCGGATGCTCTGTCGGCTGAGTTCACCGGAGCCTACACCCGCTTTTTCACCTCCATGAAGCGCGACGAACGCGACGAGGAGCGTACCCCCTCGCAGGTCACCACCACCCGCATCTACGCCAAGACTACCAACCACATCGACGACTGGATAGCCCGCGCCGACTTTACATGGAACCCCGTCGAGTCCATGCGCGTGCGCTTCGGAGCCGCCGGCATCCTCCACTCCTTCCTCCCGGCCCGTACAATCCGCCGCTACACCTTCGACACCACTGTGGCAGGGCGACGTGACTCCACTTCTGACTACCACGCAGGCCAGGGCGAGCTGTACATAGAAGACGACTGGTGCATTTCCGATCTCTGGCGCATCAACGTCGGCCTGCATGGCTCCCTGTTTCACATCGACGGCCGCACGCACACCAACCTCTCGCCCCGCCTGTCGCTGGCCTGGCGCCTGGCAGGGAAGTGGAGCGTCAAGGCGGCCTACACACGCACGGTACAGTATGTGCACCAGCTTAACGAGACCTACCTCTCGCTGCCAGTGGACCAGTGGGTGCCCATCACCGGCGACTTCAAGCCACAGACAGCCGACAAGGTCAGCTTCGGCGGCTACTGGGAGCCGTGGGAGGGCTGGTCATTCTCCGTCGAAGGGTATTACAAGTGGATGCACCACCTGCTCGACTATCGCGACGAGTACTACCTGCGTCCTCCGCTGGAGATGTGGAACGCCCGTCTCTGCCAGGGAAGCGGCACCGCCAAGGGGCTCGACTTCAAGGTGGAGAAGACTGTAGGTCGCGTCACCGGACACATCGCCTACTCTCTGGCCCGGACCGACCGCACCTTCGCCGACAAGAACCAGGGCCGCACCTTTCCGGCCCGCTTCGACAACCGCCACACCATCAATGTCGGCATCAGCTGGCAGGTGGGCGACCACGTAACTCTCAATGCCGCCTGGACCGGCCACAGCGGCAATCGATTCACTCTGCTCACTCAGATGTGGGAGGGGCCGGACGTCGGACCTGACATGTACGGTGACGAGGGTGCACTGCGCGCCCCTCTCAACAACTACCAGCTCCCCTTCTACCACCGCCTCGATCTCGGCGTCAACGTCGGCAACCGCCACGGATACTGGACCTTCGGCCTCTACAACGCATACTGCCACATGAACACGGTAGCCATACGCCGCCATTACAAAGAAATACACACAGACTTCAACACTGTATGGCAGGACAAGCCCGTCTTCCAGAAAGTGAAACTTCTACCTGTCATCCCCTCGGTTTCTTACACATGGATATTCTGAAAAAACTACCATACCTGCTCTCCCTGCTGCTTCTTCTGACATCGTGCATGGAGGACTTCGACCCCAACGTCGGCACCAGGCCGGTGCTCTGTCTCAACTCCGTCATCACGGCCGGGGAGCCGGTGGTGGTGAATGTCACCCACACATGGCTCTTCACCGACACCGCAGGCGCTGACGACCACGCCGTCAAGGATGCCGAAGTCCGCATCTACGCCAACGGCTTGCTGGTGGACCAGTCCGAATGGGTGCCGCAGCCCGGCGACCTCGTACGCATAGAGGCTACCTCCCCGACCTATGGCGACGCCTGGGCCGAAGTGAAAGTTCCGCTTGCACCCACTGCCGAAATCATCAGCGCCGATCCGGAATTCCTGCAAAGCTGGCCCTTCTCTGCCGATATGTTCGAGGTAGGGCAGATAATCGACTTCAACATCAAGGTGCAGCTGCGTGTCCACGATTCTAATCCGGTCTCCGAGTACTACCACATCGGCTTTGCCGGAATCGGAACCGGCGCCATCCTCGATGACCATGGTGAACAGATAATGGCTTCGGACCTGCTCACCGGCGAAATCAATTACGACGCCGAGCCGATTTTCTCCGAGCACATCAGTGAATTCGACTACGTCACCGGCAGCGATGCCTACGGCTTCACTTTCTTCACCGACCGCCAGTTCACCGGATCCAGCTACACCCTCCACCTCGACTTCTCCAATATGGAGTACCGCATCCAGGCGGCTCAGTACGACCCCTCGCTGATAGTCTGCGAGATGGCCTTCACTCTCAGCAGCGTCTCCGAGAGCTACTACAATTACGTCAACTACCGCTGGCAGACCGATGACGGCTTGTTCGGCGACCTTGGTGACATCGGCTTCACAGATCCCGTATGGGCCTATAGCAACGTCTCCACTGGTGCCGGGCTGGTCTGCGCCCGTACCCCTCTGACACTCACCGTAGACCTCCGAGACTTCATCCTTGCCTACATAGTTCAGAGATGAGAGTTGTCGCACCGGCATTCCCGCAACTCTTTCAACTTTTTTTCGTAACTTTGCAGCCGGATGAGGGCTACTGTCCAGAATTTAATGTGTATACTGGTTGCCGGAGCGGTCATGCTCGGCACCATGGCGTCGTGCGGCACCACCAAGCACACGACTGCTACCCGCAAGCACCCTAAGCACAATACAGCCCAGGTGCATAAGCCGCATCGTAAGATTCATCCCGACAAGGTGCAGAAGAAGCTGTTGGCCGAGGCCGAGACCTGGATGGGTACTCCCTACTTGTATGGCGGAAAGGAAAAAGGTGAGGGCGCCGACTGTTCAGGCTTCGTGATGATGGTCTATCTCAACGCCCTCGACGTCAAGCTGCCACGCGTGTCGGCCCGGCAGGCAGAGTTCTGCAAGAGCATCGACGAGAGCGACGTCAGGATAGGCGACCTCGTGTTCTTCGCCACCGGCAAGGAGGAGGGAAAGGTTACGCACGTGGGCATGATGATTGACGAGGAAGGCACCTTCATCCATGCCTCGTCGTCGAAAGGTGTTGTCCACTCCACCATGAACAACCAGTGGTACCGCCGACACCTCGTGGGCTACGGACGTGTGCCTCTCTGACAGCCAGTCCTATTCCCCTATCATGCTCAGGAACTCGTCTTCGCTGACGAGGGGTATGCCGAGTTTCTCGCACTTCTCGCGCTTTGCCGGACCCATATTTTCACCAGCCAGGACGAAACTGGTCTTCTTTGAAATGGAGCCGATGTTCTTGCCCCCCTCGCTCTCGATGATGTCCTTGTACTGGTCGCGGCTGTGGTGGCTGAAAGTGCCCGAGATGACAATCTGTTTGCCTTCGAGCTTATCGCCGGCAGCCTGTAGTTTCTCGGCCGACAGCTCCATCTGCACTCCGGCTGCACGCATGGCCTCGATGTTGCGGACGTTGAACGGCTCCCGCAAGTAGTCGTAGATGCACTTGGCAATCACCGGACCGACGTCCGGCACAGCCGTCAGCTCGGCCTCGGTCATGGCCATCATGCGGTCCATGCTCCTCACACCTGCCGCCAGGCGCTTGGCCGTAGTTTCTCCTACATTGGGAATGCTGAGAGCGTAGACCACGCGCTCGAATGGCACGTTGACGCTGTCGCGGATTCCCTTGATAATCTTCTCGGCCGTCTTGGGGCCGATGCCCTCCAGACCGTTGAGCCTGTCGATGGTCAGCGCGTATAAGTCCGCGATGTTCTCGACCAGTCCGGTGTCGAAGAGGAGTTGGGCGGTCTCTTCGCCGATGCCGTCGATGTTCATCATGCGCCGGGCGCAGAAGTGCTCGATCTTTCCGGCCAGCTGCGGACGGCATCCGTAGATGTTCGGACAGCGGTGGGCGGCCTCTCCGGGCAGGCGCACCAGCTCGCTGCCGCATTCGGGGCAGTGTGTGACGAATGCCACAGGCTCGCTGCCGGGCTGACGCCTGGAAAGCTCCACCCCCACGATCTTGGGAATGATTTCGCCGCCTTTCTCCACATAGAGCCAGTCGTCGGAGTGGATGTCGAGCTGGTGCATGATGTCGGCGTTATGCAGGGATGCACGCTTCACGATTGTGCCGCTTAACAGTACCGGCTCGAGGTTGGCGACAGGGGTGACGATGCCCATGCGGCCGGTCTCGAAGCTGACGAATCGGAGCGGTGTCAGCTCGCGCTCTGGGTTGAACTTATACGCTACGGCCCATCGGGGCGACTTGGCGGTGAAGCCGAGGTTGAGCTGCTGGTGGAAGCTGTTGACCTTGAACACGAGGCCGTCAGTGGCCACGGGCAGGCGCTTTCGTTCGGTGTCCCAGTACTCGATGTAGTCGTCGACTTCCTTCAGCGAGGTGAGCAGACGCATATGCGGACTGATGTGGAAGCCCCAGCGCCGGGCGGCGAGCATGCAGTTGTAGTGGCTGTCGGCGGGGAGGTTGTCGCCGAGCATATGGTAGAAGCGGGCGTCGAGGTGCCGGCGCGCCACTTCCCTTGGGTTGAGCATCTTCAGAGTGCCGCTGGCGGCGTTGCGGGGATTGGCGAAGGGCTGTTCCTCGTTGTAGACACGATCGGTGTTGAGGCGTTCGAACGATTCCCACGGCATCAGGATCTCGCCACGGATCTCGAATTCGCGCGGCCACCCGGTGTCCGGGATGAGCTGCAGCGGAATGGAGCGTATCGCCTTGATGTTGGCGGTGACATCGTCCCCCTTCTCGCCGTCACCACGGGTGACGGCACGTACCAGGCGCCCATCGACATAGGTCAGGGAGATGGATGTGCCGTCGAACTTCAGCTCGCCGACTATCTGGAAGTTCTCGCCACCGAGTGCCGAGTCGACACGCTTGAACCAGTCGTCCACTTCCTCGATGTTATACGTGTTCGAGAGCGACATCATGGGCCGTGCATGCACCACCTTCTCGAATCCGGCAGTGAGGTCGCTGCCCACGCGCTGCGTCGGCGAGAGCGGGTCGTAGAACTCCGGGTGCTCGGCCTCGAGCGCCTCCAGCTCCTTGAGCAACATGTCGAAGTCGCGGTCGGAGATTTCGGGTGCGTTCTGTACGTAATAGAGGTGGTTGTGGCGGTTGAGTTCGCGCCTTAGTTCCTTGATTCTCTGTTCAGGGATGGTGTCCATGGTCGTGAGGTGTCACAGGGAGTCGCCGTAGGAGACGTCCCATAGGTATAATGCGTGGGCGGGCATAGAGTTTGCGGCGGCGCATCGGTTTTTGGCCTCGATGACGCGCCGGAAGCCTTCGAGGTCGAGCTTGCCGCGTCCGACTTCCACGAGGGTGCCGACCACGGCCCGGACCATGTTTCGCAAGAATCGGTCGGCTGTGATCTCAAACACCAGTGCCGGAGCGCCCATGGGAGTCAAGGCCGGAGTCCAAAGGGTCCTGGAAACGTGGCAGATGTTGGACCTGGTGTCGGTATGCAGCTTGGCAAACGAGGTGAAGTCACTGGTATGGAGCAGGATGTCGGCAGCCTGGTTCATGGCGTCGGCGTCGAGGCGGAATGGCGCCTGCCAGCTGAGTCCCTGCAGGAACGGGTCCTTGGCGAAGTGGACGAAGTAGCGGTAGGTGCGGGCAGTGGCCGAGAAGCGGGCGTGAAGGTCGTCAGCGACGGGGAAGATGCGTTGCACTGCGATGTCGCGGCCGCACATGGTGTTGAGGGAATAGGCCAGTCGGTCGGCGGGAAGACGCAGGTCATCCACGTCGAAGTGGGCGTACATGCGGCGGGCATGCACACCGGTGTCGGTGCGTCCGGCCCCGGTGACGGGTACCTCGGTGCGGAGCACCTTGGCGAGAGTCTCCTCCAGGGTCTGTTGCACGCTGGGCGCGTTCGGCTGCCGCTGCCAGCCGCAGAAGCTGCCGCCGTTGTAGCTCAGTTGGATGAAATAGCGCATCTTCTTAGGATGAGGAGCCGCGTCGAGCTGAAGACCGGCGGCAGCTCCAGTGTATTAGTCTTCGAGGTAGGTGAGTCCGTATAAGCCGGACTTGTAGGTGTTGAGGAACTGGCGTCCCTCGGCGGCGGTGATCTGGCCGCGCTTCATGGAGGCGGTGACCCACGTCTCCAGGTTGCGGACCATCTTCTTGGGGCTGTACTGCACGTATTCGAGCACGTCAGCCACGGTTTCGCCGTCCACGACCTGGTCGATGTCATAGCCGTTCTTGTCGACGGTGATGTGCACGGCGTTGGTGTCGCCGAAGAGGTTGTGCAGGTCGCCGAGGATTTCCTGGTAGGCGCCGACCAGGAAGACACCAATGTAGTAGGGGTCTTCGGCCTTGAGGGCATGTACCGGCAGCGACGGCGATATGCCTTGCGGCGACACGAAGTGGTTGATCTTGCCGTCGCTGTCGCAGGTGATGTCCTGGATGGTGCAGGCGTGGGTGGGCTTCTCATCGAGCCGCTGCACGGGCATTATGGGAAAGAGCTGGTCGATGGCCCAGGCGTCTGGCAGCGACTGGAAGAGGGAGAAGTTGCAGAAATATTTCTCGGGCAGCATCTTGTTGACCTTCTGCAGCTCTTCGGGCGGGTGCTTTAGCGATCGGGTCATCTGTGCGACGTCGCGGGCCACGCTCCAGAAGAGTTTTTCCACTTTGGCGCGGGTCGTGAGGTTGAGCAGGCCGAGGCTGAAGCGCTCCAGGGCCTCCTCGCGGATCTGGATGGCGTCGTGCCAGTCCTCGAACAGGCGCGTGGGGTTGATCTTGTCCCAGATATCGTACAGCTCTTTGGTGAGCTCATGGTCGTTTTCGTCGATGGTCTCGTTGTCGTTCCAGATGGGCAGGTGGGTGGTCTCCAGAACGTTGATGATGAGCACGGAATGGTGGGCGGTGAGGGAACGACCGCTCTCGGTGACGATGTTCGGGTGCGGGAGGTTATTCTTCTCGCAGACGTCGACGAGCTGCGACACGGAGTCGTTGGCATACTCCTGTATGGAGTAGTTCATGGAGTTCTCCCCCATGCTGGAGCGTGTGCCGTCGTAGTCTACGCCAAGGCCGCCGCCGATGTCCACGAAGTCGAGACGGAAGCCCATCTGCGACAGCTGTACGTAGAATTGCGTGGCCTCGCGCAGGGCATTCTTGATGCGGCGTATCTTGGTAATCTGGCTGCCGATGTGGAAGTGGATGAGCTTGAGGCAGTCCACCAGGTCGTTCTTTCTGAGGAAGTCGAGGGCCTCGAGGAGCTCGGAGGAGTTGAGCCCGAACTTGCTGACGTCGCCGCCGCTCTCCTCCCACTTGCCGCTGCCTGCCGACGAGAGCTTGATGCGGATGCCGAGGTTGGGGCTGACGTTGAGCTGGCGGGCGACTCCGGCTATGAGCTTGAGCTCGTTGAGCTTTTCTACTACAAGGAAGACCTTGCGGCCCATCTTCTGGGCCAGCAGGGCCAGCTCCACGTATTCCTGGTCCTTGTAGCCGTTGCAGATGATCATGGAACTGGCGTGGGTATTCACGGCCAGGACGGCGTGTAGCTCAGGCTTGGAGCCGGCCTCCAGTCCGACGTTGTACTTGCTGCCATGGCTGACGATTTCCTCGACCACCTGACGCATCTGGTTGACCTTGATGGGGTACACGATGTGGTTGGTGCCCTTGTAGCCGTACTCCTCGGCGGCATGGCGGAAACAGTTGGAGATTTTCTTGATGCGGGAGTCGAGGATATCAGGGAAGCGGAGCAGCACGGGTGCGGCTATGTCGCGCAGCTGCAGCTCGTCAAGCACCTCGCGGATGTCGACGGGTGCGCAGCCGGGCGTAGGCGTCACCTGGACATGCCCCTTGTCGTTGATGGAGAAGTAGTCGAGACCCCAGCCGGGTACGTTGTAAAGCTCGGCGGAATCCTCAATGCGCCATTTCCTCATTTTCGATGTCGTGTGTGTCTGTGATTAAAGTTAGCTTTTCAGTGCCGGGCCTTCAGACCTGGCGGCCTAGCAGCTCGAAGCTGTCGGCGTAAATCTCGGTTATGCGGTGGGTGATGTTGTAGCGGTCGTTGTAGGCGCGGGTGCGCAGGCGTCCTTCCACGTAGAGCTTGGTGCCGCGGCGGATGTAGCGCTCGGCGAGCTCGGCGTTGCGGCCGGTGAGCACTATGCGGTGCCACTCGGTGAGCTCGGCGCCGTTGGGCGTACGTTCGTTGGTGGCAAGCGACAGCACCGCCACCGGGTTCTTGGCGTCGGCATAGCTCACTTCCGGATCCTTGCCGACATTGCCGAGGAGTATGACTTTGTTGACCGACATGGCTCAGTAGGTTGAGGCTTTGAGCTGCAGGCCGGTCTTCTCGTACAGGCCGAACATCAGGTTCATGGCGAGCACGGCCTCGCCGGCCCAGCCGCGCATGCGTCCGTCGACGATGGCCTCCACGTCGAGTTCCGACTCGCCGACGTGCTGTAGGCAGATTAGGCACTTGTTGGTGCCTTCAACCTCGTGCAGCTCCCTGGGTCGGGGCAGCAGGAAAGTGAAGTTGTGGTCGTCATAGACCTCGTCGTAGAGGGGAGCGAGGTCCTTGACGGGTATGGATAGGCGCAGACGAGTACGCAGACGCAGCCCGCGACGATTGCCGGGCAGTTTCTTTACCTTGATATTTACGGAATCAGTAAAACTCTGCTGGATGCTGTGGAGCAGCCTCTGTGCAAGTTCGGCGGCGCGCACCTGATCGAGGTCACGGGCCACGTCCTCGCCGGTCTCCACTTCTACCTCGATCTGAGAGGATAACATGAGGTTGCGGGCCAGGGGGAAGAGGGCGATGAGCAGTGTCGTCTCCAGGGGCGAGAGGATGCGGCACTCGGAGGCGCCGCGCACCATCGGCTTGCGGAAAATCTCGCTGATGGCCGGCACGCAGGTACCGGTCCCGGAGGCATATGAAGTGCGGCTGATGTCGAAGATTTTTACTTCGCCTTTGGCTGCACGGGCGTGGATGTTCTCGTCGGGTGTGGTATTGCCGCAGAAAAAGATGGCATCAGCTTTGTCTGGAAGGTCAGAACGGAAGCGCAACGGGCGCTCGCCTATCAGTCCATGATGGATTTCGGTAACGTCAACTCCGGCATTGGATGGTGAGACGAGGCCCACCAGGTCCACGTCCGGATGGTGTGTCAACAGGCGCAGAATCTCGCCACCCAAAGGGGTTTCGGCGTCTATCAGTGCTGCTTTTATCATAAATCGGGGAGAAATTTGTCTTTGTCAGGTTCGTTTCGGCGGCGTTCTATTTCAGCCTTGAGGCGTGCCGCCTCCTCGTATTTCTCGGTTTCTATTGCTTCGTGGAGCTGTTCTTCAAGCTCTTCGATTGTCGGCTCGTCCTGGATATCCGGCGGAATCTCCCCCGGAAAAGTATTACAGTTCGGCGAAACATACAGGTTCACGCGCACTCCGATTTCCCTGAACAGCTTGGGAGAGATGAAAATCTTGGCTCCGGCGCGGAGGGCCATGGCAATGGCGTCGCTGGAACGGGCGTCGACGACATGGTTGGAGTCCGGGTCGTGCTCGTCGTAGAGCAGCAGGCTGCCGGAGAAGATGCCGTCGGGGAGCATATTGATGACTACGGCATCGAGACGCACGTGGAAACGGTCGAGGATGTCGGCCATGAGGTCGTGTGTCAACGGCCTCGGAGGTCTGATGCCGCGCATTACGCAGGCAATGGACTGCGCCTCGGTCGGGCCTATGACAATCTGGAGGCGGCGGTCGCCGCGGAGGTTCTCGAGGATGATGCTGTTGCTCTCCTTCTCCATGGTCTTGTGCATGAGGCCCACGACCTTCAGCTCCACCAGTTTTTCATTGTTGCACTCCATGTCAGTCTGATATTATGCCGCTTCCGAGGCATATCTCCCGGTCGGGCGTGTAAATGATCCCGAACTGTCCCGGCGCGATGCCCTGTATTGGCTCGGCGCTCTCCACAAGCAGGTTCCCATCGGACGCTGCCGAAAGGGTCGCCTTCGTGAAATGCGGGGTGTGGCGGTTCTTGAAAGCTATCTGCATAGGCTCGGACAGGTCCGGCACCGCAGTTATCCAGTTAGGCTCGGCCAAAGTCAGGGTCTTGCCGTACTGGCGGGGAGTGTCGTAGCCGTTGGAGACGTAGATGGTGTTGGTGCGCAGGTTCTTGCGGACCACGAACCAGGGGCCGCCGCTCAGGCCGAGACCTTTGCGCTGGCCGATAGTGTAGAACCAGTAGCCACGGTGTTCGCCGACTTTCCGCCCGGTCTCGATCTCCACCACGGCACCCGGCTTCTCGCCGAGATGACGGCGCAGGAACTCGGCATAGTCTATCTTGCCGAGGAAGCAGATGCCCTGGGAGTCCTTGCGGGTGGCGTTGGGGAGCTTCAGCTCCGAGGCAATGTGGCGCACCTCTTCCTTGGGATAGCCTCCGAGCGGGAACAGGATATGGTCGAGCTGGCGGTAGCTTAGCCGGGCCAGGAAGTCGGTCTGGTCCTTGACCGGGTCAACGGCGGTGCCGAGCCACTTGCGGCCGTCGCGCTCGATAACCGAAGCGTAGTGGCCGGTGGCGGTATAGTCGAAGTCGCGTCCCCACCGCTCCTCGAAGAAGCCGAACTTGATGAGCTTGTTGCACATCATGTCGGGGTGCGGGGTACGGCCCTCGCGCACCGTCTGCAGTGCGTAGCTCATGACGTGTTGCCAGTACTCCTCGTGCAGCTCCACCACTCTGAGCGGCAGGCTGTAGCGCTTGGCAAGGAGGGTGCATAGTTCTATCTCCTCGTCGGCGTTACAGTCGCCGCTGTCGTCGTCGCGGCCTATGCGGATATAGAAGAGCGTGAGGTCGTGCCCGGCACGCACGAGCAGGTCGAGCGCCACGGCGCTGTCCACGCCGCCGCTTACCAGCATCGCTATCCGCGATGGCTTGTCGGGAATAAAGGTCTTGCGCTCGCTCATACCTCCTCGAGCTCGCGCTCGCTCTTGTTGTCGGTGTGTATTATGTGCAGAGACAGGAAATAGTCGACGGAAATCTTGCCCGGTCCCACCAGCATGAGGAAGAAGTAGATGCCCAGGAACATGATTGGCAGATAGCCGATCTGGTCCCACTGGAGCATATATGGCGCCTCGGGCGAGATGTTGTGCAGGATGTAGTATTCGGCGAATAGCATCGCTATGAATGGCGGGATAATCATCAGGCGCGTCAGGAAGCCGCACATGATGAACACCGAGCAGCCGATCTCGATGCAGACCATCACAATGCAGCCGGCCGATGGCGACATCCCCATCACGGAGGGGAAGAGCAGCCGCTCCGCCTCGAAGTCCAGAATCTGGCGTACGCCGAACTGTAGCAGCATCAGCCCTACGAACAGGCGCAGGAAGAGGCGTCCGAGATTGGTGTAGCTATAGCCGGAACCCCAGAAATAGAGTTTCTTGAAAAACTCGCCCAAGCTCATTTCTCGGCAGGTTTATTGTTGGTTACCAGATAGTGGCGCAGCGCCTTGGTGGAGATGTATTTCTCCACTATCATGCCGCTGCCGTCAAGCAGATAGACACTTGGTTGCTGACGCATGTCGTAGACCTCGTCGAGCAGCCTGCCGGCGCCGCGCTTCCATGCCGACGGATAGCGGGCGAGCTGCTTTTGCCAGTCTTCCACCGACTCGCCGTCGGGGATGATGTAGTATACGTTCAGTTGGCCGTCGGCAATCATCTGGTTCAGTTCCGGCATGCTCTCCACGGCAATCTTGTACATGGCGCACTCGCTGCAGAAAGGATCGCCGAAGATCACCACCGTGTAAGGCGTCGTGAACTCCAGTCGCTCCTTCACCCCGCTCGGCGTCACATAATCGAATGGCGGCATCTTGCCTCCGATCATGGAGGTGGAAAGGAGCTTCCTCTCTTCCTTGTAGCGAGCCTTGCGCAGGTCGCTTATCTTTTTGTTGGCCATCAAGGCGTCTATGAACTTCATGTATGCGCCGTCGACCCACATGGGAGCCTTGTCGGAGTAGAGATTGTTCTCGGCGGCCTTGGTGAACTGAAGCAGCATGGGCGGATATTTCGAAAGCGTCCGCACCAGGGCAGAGATTTGCGCATCGACCACCTTGGGGTCGGCCCAGCGCAACGGCGCCACGTACACGCTGAAGGCGTGGTCTAGCGCTGCCTGGCTCACCGAGCTCTGCGTGAAGTCAAACGGATTCCAGAAGTTCTCCAGCAGCCAGTCTGCACGTTTCTGGAGGTTTTCCAGATTATCCGGGGCGGTGGGGTACTCAAACAGGGGAGCTATGACGATGGGTCCGGCATCTGCCGCCGAGTCCGTAGCCGCGACGGTAGATGCCGTGTCTGCCCGGGTTTGCGCGAAAGCTCCGGCACAACCGGCTGTTAAAGCCAAAATTGCAAGTATCGTTTTCATTTATCCTGTGGGTTCAATTTGTCGAAAGGACGGGCAACGATGTCGGCGACGCTCACGCCATATTCCCGGCCGAGGCGATGGAGTATCTCGGCGAAGCGGGCAGCGGGTGTCCCGGCGAAGTAGACAGGAACATCGTTCTCAAGTCCGTAACACATTATTATATTGGAAAAGAAATCGCGCATGGATTGTTCAATCATCGACTGAAGCCATGGAGAATCGGCGTAAGCGGGTTCCATACGACGGAGTATGTCGCCGAGCCAAGCACCAGGTTTTCTCTCCGGGCCATATACCTGCGCCAAGGTGTCCTGCTCGGAAATGCCGAGGCTTTTCCACTGCCTCATCGCTGCTTCGTCGGCCTGACGGCGCAGGCATCCGGCCACGATGCACCGTCCCATATAAGCGGCACCGCCTTCGTCACCAAGGGCATAGCCGAGCGAGGGAGTATGGTTGACCATCGCACCATCGCGGAAGAGTCCGGAATTGGAGCCTGTGCCGAGAATGCAGATCAACCCCTCTCCAGTGGGACAGAGCATCCTGGCAGCCAGAAGCAGGTCGCTCCCACACTCTGCCGGACAGCCGAAGCTCAGGGTGAGAAGTTCCGACAGCGCACCGCATACGGACTCTATGCAGCCGGCTCCATAGTAGCCTACGGCCTTCGGACTCTCCGGCAACTGCCCGGCCACGTGGTCGAACGTGTCGGCCATGGCGTCAAAGCCCGATACAAGCGGGTTGAGTCCCGGCTCCGTGTGGCGCCAGACAATGCGGCCCTTCTTCGCCAACAGCCATTCCATCTTGGTGGAACCGCCGTCGGCGAGAAGCACGCTTTTACCTTCCCGTAGGAGGCTGTCGAAATCTATCTTCATTTCCGAACCCCAAAATTACATATAATCCTCGAATTGCACAAATACAGTCTCGCTTTACTCAACAAGTGAAAAACGACCGGGCGTACCAGCTGGTGGTGCGTCCGGCATTTGGGGTGTAAGAGAGAAATAGGCTTTGGTGCTGCCGTCGAGCTGAAGCTCGACGGCAGCGAAAGGTTGGAGTTACTTCTTTACCTCGGCATCAGGTTTAGGTTCTGTGGTATCAGGCCTGCCTTCTTCTGTTTCATGCTCCTCTGATTCGTCATCTTTGATGGCGAAAGAGGTGAAGCCGGCCTTTACCAGCAGGTTGTACCAGGTGAAAAGCTTGCGTATGTCACTGTCATAGACGCGGGTGCGGTCGAAGTCGGGGATGATCTCGCCGAATGTGTCGGCCAGCTTGCCCTCATTCTGGAGGTGCTTGTAGTCCACCTCCTTGCCGTCGAAGTGCTTGTAGACTCGGTCGAGGATTTCGCCGAGCGGGGTGTCGCCGGCATCGGTGTACATGGCGATGTCGCCCAGGGCGACTATCTTGTCGCGGCCGGTGGCCGGGAAGCGCTTGTGGGTGGTGATGTCTTCGACCAGAATCATGTTCTTGCCCTGGCCTTTGATCTCGAACAGGCCAGGACGGCCCGTTATGGCGAGTATTTTCTTCAACATTATGATGAGTGTTGTTGGTTTGACTTCAAGTATTCCACCACGGTCTGTGCCTGGGACAGCAACGACCGGGCGGGTGTGTTGTGTATGGCGAAATGTTCGATTGGCAATTCGGCAAGCCGTTTATTTTCCGTCTCCTGGGCCTTGATGCGGTCCAGGATGGCCTGGCACGGCAACCCGTTGCGGCGCTGTACGTTGCGGATGCGCTGCTCCAGCGGCGTCTCCACGGCCATGACGGCGCGGCAGCTTTCCCCTATTCCTGACGAGGCGAGAATTGCACTTTCCACAAAGAGGAGGGATGATGCCTGCTTTTCAGCCCATCGTTGCAAATCCTTTCTGACGGCCGGATGCACGATGCCATTGAGAGTCGCAAGCCGCTCGGAGTTGCCGAAGACTGCCTCCGCCAACTGGCGCGGATCTGCTATTACTTCAGCGCCAAAGGCTTGCTCAAGAGCCTTATGCACTTCCGGGTCTGTGGACATTAGGCGCTTTGCCTCGGTGTCGCAGTCATAGACCGGATAGCCACGCAGCCGCAAAAGCCGGCTGACCATGCTCTTGCCGGTACCGATGCCTCCGGCTATTCCTATAAGCTGCTTCTGATCGCTCATCGCACCAGGATGTATTCCACGGATTTCGGGCTGGCCTTCGGGTCGACCGCATACCTTGGAGAATGGAGGATCTTTACCGGCAGGCGTCTCTCGGAGGGGGTGTTCTGTATGTCGGTGTAGTCGACTACTACCTCCATGTCGGTCATGGGCTCGTTGAAACGGCTCATCGGCACGAACGCGCTGATGGTCACCATCGACGGGAACAAGGAGATGTTCTCCCCTTCCGGCACGTTGATGGCCTTGACCTCCACCTTGACCTCCTTGTTAACCAACGGTTCCACGTCAACCGTCACGGTGATGCGGCCCGGATCGATCCTGGCGCCCTTGATGGGTTGGAAACCTACTGTGTAGCTGGTGGTATGCGACAGGTTGGCTCCGGTGATGCTGGTGGTGCGCACACGTATGATGGTGTCGAGGATGCTGTTGCTGACGGCGTAGACGCGCACGAATTTCTTCGATGGCGTGAGGTGCCTGTCCACCACGTATCCCGGGGCAGCCGAAAGCGAGGACTCTATTTCTATCGGCACGGTCTTTGGCTTCAGCGCCGTATATACCAGCCGTATGGAATCGACTGAGAGGGTGGTGAGCTGTGCCTCGGGGCTGAAACGTGCCCGCAGCGCCGAGTATATGTCGGCGGCGGTGAGGCGGAAGATACCGTCGGAGGCATACTCCTTGAAGTTGAACTGCACCACCGGGTTGCGGGCGAAGGCGCTACGCAAAAGAGACGTGCCCTGGTCGCGCACGGTAAGATGGATGGTCCTTGGCGGCTCGTTGATGAACGTCAGCGAATCGGGCTTGCCCACGATGCGCACATTGACGTCGAGCGTCACCTGCGCTGCGTCGTTCATGGCCATTACCACCCAGAAGAGGGTGGCTATGACTACAAATAACAGGAAAAGCAAGACATTGTGGAAACCGGACGACTTGCGCATCCGGTTCCAACGCTGCTTTGCATTTTCCAGTCGCTTACCCATTCAGCGGGTGAGTGGGGAGGGTCAGTCCTTGTTGTCTTCGAGCGCGGGAGTTTCCTCCTTAGCCTTTTTGTCCTCTTTCTTCTCCTCTTTCTTGGCGGGAGCCTCCTCGAGGGGATAGATGCTGGTCTTCTCCACGCGAATAGTGGTGCCCGGGGCAATCTCGACCATGAAATAGGTGCCCTTGTCGGCGGTAATCTTGCCGTGGATGCCGCCGGCGGTCACTACCTTGTCGCCCTTGGTGAGGGCTTCGCGCTGCTGGCGGATCTTCTTCTGCTTGCGCTGCTGGGGGCGAATCATGAAGAAGTAGAAGATCACGATCATGGCCACGATCATGAAGATGCCGGACATGCCGCTGCCCTGGGCACCGGCGCCCTGCTGGGCGAGGATGAAATTGAGTATGTTCATTGTTTGTCTTGTTTTCTGTTATTTTACGTTGGCGTCGGTCTTGAGGAGCTTGCCCTCGCGGCGCAGCTTGGCGACGATTACGCCCAGCAGTCCGTTGACGAACATTCCGCTCTTGTTGGTGGAATAGCTCTTGGCCATTTCGATGTATTCGTTGATGGTAACTTTGAGCGGGATGGAGGGGAAGTTGAGCATCTCGGCGATGGCCGTCTCCAGAATGATGACGTCCATGTAGGCCAGGCGCTCCGTCTCCCATATCTTGGTGTCGAGGCACTCGTCGATGACGGCGCGGTACTGCTCCTTGTTGTTGACGACGGCGCGGAAGAGGTCGAGGCCGAAAGCTCGGTCGTCGTCATCCTTGTACATGGCCAAAAGGGCGTTCTGCCCCATACCCTCCTCGAAGCGGCGGTAGGTCTTGATGGCGAACTCGGTCATGATGTCGATGTCGTCGTTCCAGAACACGGACTTGCTCTCCATGTCCTCCAAGAAGGCCTCGTTGTTGGCGATGATGTCGGTGAAGACTGTGCGGTAGAATACGTAGTCGGCTTCCAGGGAGGGCTCTTTTGCCTTGTATTCCACATAGGCCGGACTCTCCATGACGGTCTTGAGCAGGGCTTCGATTAGGCCCTGGTTCTCTGCCTGCCAGTCGATGTCGAATTTATCGACGTAGTCCTGTATCTGCATATTCTCGCGGATGGCGTCGAGCAGCGGAGCCTCCGTCAGCCGCATATCGGGATTGATGTCCTCGGATGTAGGCAGACGCTTTGCGCGGCCGGCCTCGATCTTGCTCATGCGAAGGTCGGCTATGGCCACAGGGAGTACGAGCATGCGGATGTAGAGCTCGCGGGCGGCCAGCATGCTCTGGCCGAGCTGCTCCAGTGCCTCGTTCACGCCGCCATGTGATCCCATGAAGTTGGTGAACGTGGCGTCCATCATCTCTCGCATGCGCTCCATGCCGCGCATGGAATAGTTCTCGTAGCCCTCGGCCACCTTATTATATATGGGGCTGGACCAGATTATGTGCTCGAAGAGTTCCTTCCACACGCGCACGTCGGCGGAGAGGGAATCCTCGGTCGACTTCTTGGCGTAGAGCTTGTATATGCCGGAGACCTTGACTTCTGCCGCCAGTTCCGAAAGAACAGCGCTGAACTCGTAGTGTTCGCCATGCGCCTGCTTGGCAATAATGGCCTTGACGACGTCGGCGGATGCCAGGGATGCGGTGAAGCGGTTGGCCGACATCTTGGATCGGACTCCCAGGTCACGACCCAGCTGGACCATGAGCGCCAGGGTGTCGAGGTATATTTTGTAGGCGAAGCGTTTCTCCTTGGTAGGCTGCGAGGGCGATGGCTCCAGGCTGAACTGCTTCTCGGTGAGCAGATACGAATAAAGCATCTGCACGACCTTTATCCTTATCAGGACACGATTGATCATCTTTCTTTCCTTGTTTTATCAGACCACGCACTGGCGGCCCATAATAAGTGCAAAGTTAAGGAAAAATTCCGAGGTGTGCAATTGGGTCTCCGAGAGCCCCTTCAGGCGGGTGCCATGCCGGAGCCGAGGCGCTGCATGACGGCCTGGTACAGCATCACGCCGGCCGCCACAGAGACATTCAGTGAGCCTATGGTGCCGAGGATTGGGATGGATACCAGCGAGCTGCACTTGCGCAACACGGGCGCGGAGATGCCGGTGTCCTCGGCTCCCATGACGATCGCAGTCGGAAGAGTGTAGTCGGGATCGGCAAAGGACTCGGAGGCTTTTTCGGAGGCGCCGATTATCTGCAACCCGCTGTCGGCCATGAACTGGAGGGCGTCGGGCAGCGAGCGCACGCGGCAGACTGGCAGTGTCAGCAGCGCTCCGGCCGAGGTCTTGACGGCGTCGGCATTCACCGAGACGCTGTTGTGGTCGGGAATGACGATGGCCGTGGCCCCGGCGCACTCGGCGGTGCGGGCGATGGCGCCGAAGTTGCGGGTGTCGGTAATCTGGTCAAGCACTATTATCAGGGGCAGTCCACCGTCGTCGAAAGTCTGGCTCACCACCTGTTCCAACGGGAAGTAGGTGACGGCCGACAGCAGCGCGATGGCGCCCTGGTGGTTGCGCATGATGATGCGGTTGAGCTTCTCCACCGGCACCCACTGCACGGGGATGTCGTGGGCCTTAACCAGTGTCAGCAGCTCCTTGGAGAGGTCGCCCTGGAGCCCCTTCTTGATCAGAATCTTATCTATGTCGCGTCCGGCCTCGATGGCTTCGATGACAGCCCGGAGTCCGAAGATGTATTGTGATTTGTCCATGTGTTACTTCTTGGCATTGAGGATTAAGGAGTCGGCGTTGGAGAGGGCGGCGGCGTCAACCTCGGCTCCGGAGAGCATGCGGGCGATTTCAAAACGGCGCTCGTCGGGGTCGAGGCGACGGATGCGGGTGAGGGTCTCGCTGTCGGTGTCCTGCTTGTATACCTTGTAGTTGCTGTCGCCGCAGGCCGCCACCTGTGGCAGGTGGGTGATGGTGAGGACCTGAAGGCTGCGGCCGATGTCGGCCATCATGCGTCCGGCAAGGGTGGCAATCTCCCCGCTGATGCCGGTGTCGATTTCGTCGAAGATGAGGGTGGGAAGCTGAAGGCGTCCGGCAACGATAGCTTTCATTGCGAGCATGAGGCGCGATGCCTCGCCGCCGGAGGCCGTCTGTTCGAGGGGTGTCAGCGACTGGTTCTTGTTGAAGGCGCAGAGAAACTCCACAAGGTCGGCGCCCTGGCTCCACATCTTCACGGGTACCACGCGGGCCTCGAACTTCAGGTTGGGCAGTCCGAGGGAACGGGCTTTCTCCTGTAGCTTCTCGGAGAAGGCGGCGGCATTCTCCGTGCGCTGGGTGGTGAGACGTGCGGCCGCATCCTTGAGTGCCTTGGCGCGGTTGTGCAGTTCGAGCTTCAGACGTGGCAGCATGATGCCGGGGTCCTCGGAGGAGTCGAGTTCGCGCTTCAGCTCGTCGAGCAACTTGGGGAGGCGGTCCGGCTCTTTTACCTTGAAGCGCATCTGTGCCTGGTATAGGTCGTCAAGCCGCTTCTCGGTGCGGGCCAGCTGACGGGGATCGTCGTCAATCTCGCCATCGAGCCGTTCAAGTTCTCCGTTGATGTCCCTGAGGTCTATCAGCAGCGACTGGAGGCGGTCGATTAGCGAGGGGGTGTCGCCTTTGGGCTGCTCCAGCGCCGGGATGTGCATGTGGCGCAGCAGAGTGAGGGAGCGTTCGATCTGGGAGCGGGCCGACATCTCGTAGCCGTCGAGGTCGCTGCGTGTCTCGGCCATGTCGGTTTTGAGCTGGTTTGCGCGGCTCTGGAGGTCGTATAGCTCCTCGAGTTCCTTCTGTTCGCCGTGTTTGGGCGCAAGCTCGCGAAGGTATTCGTATTGTTCGGCAAGTTTCTCGTGCCGAGCCGAGGCCGTCTGGGCCTCTTGCTGGAGCTGAAGCAGACGCTTGCGGGTGTCGTTGTATGCCTCAAAAGCCTCCTTGTAGTCGCGCAGCACGGACTTGTCGGTGCTGATGGAGTCGATGAGGGCCAGGCGTGTGCGCGGGTTGGCGAGCTGCTGGGTCTGGTGCTGGGAGTGTATGTCGAGCAAGAGCAGCGTGAGTTCCTGCATGGCCTGCAGGTTGGCGGGGGAATCGTTGATGAAGGCGCGAGAGCGGCCCGAGGGAGAGATTTCGCGCCGCAGGGTCAGCTGTCCGTCAGTCCGCAGGTCGTAGTCCTGAAGTGAGAGCCAGCGCTCCGCCGCCTCATTGCCGTGTAGGTCGAAATCGGCTTCCACCACTGCCTTGACGGACTTGTCGCGCAGGGCCGACGTGTCAGCTCGGCGTCCGCGCAGAAGGTCTATGGCGCCGAGGATTATGGACTTGCCCGCGCCCGTCTCGCCGGTGATGATGCTGAGCCCGGAGGTGAAATCCACGTCCAGGCTCTCAATCAGCGCGTAGTTAGAAATATGCAGACTTGCAAGCATCTGTATTGGGTCTTAACGCACCTCGGGCGGGTTCTTGATTTTGTTCAGACGTTCTTGGTCGGCCGGGTATATGCGCTCGAGCAGCTTCACCACGTCCTCTCGCTCGGACTGCGGGGCCTTGGAGTATACGTTCACCAGCTCGTCCATCTTGGAATCGCGGAAGAGGGTGAGCGCCACCGACATCGGCGCCACGTTATAGATTTGAGTCAAATCCTGCAGGCTCTGGGTGATGACGGCCCGGCCCTTGTCGGGAGCGGTGACCATCTCGTCGAGACCCTTGCGGTGGTACTGGTAGAGCAGGTCGCGGTAGGGGGCGGTGTTCTTCTCGGTGAAGACGTTGAGCAGGGCGGCTCGGTTCTTATTGTCCTCGAAGGCTTTCCAGCCTATCTCGCCGCTGGTCTGGGCCATCTGCACCACCGTGTTGGCCTTTTCAAAATATGGCTGGCCGCCGCCGGGCGAGAAGCTGTCGAAGTCGATGCCGAGCATCAGATAGACGTAGAAGTTGAGCAAAGCGGTGAGGTTGCTCTCCATGTTGTTCTCGTTGAAGATGAGCTGGTCTCCCTCGCGGTAGTCGAACTCCATCTTGGTGTCACGGAAGTTGAACAGCGAGGTGGTATAGGTGGAGTTGTAGACCGGGCGCTGGAGCTGAATCTGGAGGTCCCCCTTCACGCGATCATCCGCGTACTCCTTGACGGTCAGGAAGATACGGCATACGATGCGCTCGTTAGGGGCGAAAGTGGTGTTGGTCCATTTGCGTGTGTTGACATACTCGTTCATGGCCTCCTGCAGTGTCTCGAACACCGACTTGTTGGTGCCTTCGACCTGGCTGGAGTTGACCTCGATGGTGCACAGGAGCTCCTGCGCTGAGGCCCGGGAGGGGCCGAGCAGCAGGCAAAGCAGCGCAAAGCAGAGAGATAGGGCTTTTTTCATTATTGTTCCGTTTTGCACCCGAGCGTGAGGTCGATGATGTCGCGTGCCACCTCGTCCTTGGTCTTGGCGGGATATTCGCGCTTGGATCCGTCGGCCCCGAGGATGGAGACCTGGTTGGTATCGACTCCGAAGCCGGCCTTGGGATTGGCCATGGAGTTGAGCACAATCCAGTCAAGGCCCTTGCGGCGGAGCTTATCGGCAGCGTTAGCCTCGGCGTGATCCGTTTCGAGTGCGAATCCCACGAGCATCTGGCCGGGACGGCGACTCTTGCCAAGGGCCGCGGCGATGTCGGGATTCGGCACCAGCTTTATCTCCATGGCGCCTGTCTTCTCGCGCTTGATCTTGGTGGGATGCATGATCTCCGGGGCGTAGTCGGCCACGGCGGCCGCCAGGATGGCGGCGTTAGTGTCCGGTTCGGCGAAGACGCGCATGGACTCGGCATACATCTGCCGGGCGTTCGTGACGGGTATCACCTCGATGTTCGGGTGCCGTGGTACTACCGCCGACGGGCCGGTTACCATTACCACCTTGGCGCCGCGACGGGCGCATTCGCGGGCCAGGGCGCTGCCCATCTTCCCGCTCGAGTAGTTGCCTATATAACGCACGGGGTCTATCTTCTCGTGCGTCGGCCCGGAGGTGATTAAGATTTTTTTGCCTTTGAGGTCGTCGGAGCTGCGGAAATGGTCGGCGATGCGCTCGTAGATTTCTTCCGGCTCGGCCATGCGTCCCTTGCCTATCAGTCCGCTTGCCAGGAAGCCGGCTTCCGGTTCCACAATGATGTTGCCATAGGAGCGGAGCGTCTGGAGGTTGCGCCGGGTGGACGGATGGGCGTACATGTCCAGATCCATCGAGGGTGCAAGCATCACCGGGGCCTTCATGCTCAGATAGGTGGTGACGAGCATGTTGTCGGCGATGCCGTTGGCCATCTTGCCCAGGGAGGCGGCGGTGGCCGGGGCTACCACCATGAGATCGGCCCAGAGTCCGAGCGCCACGTGCGAATGCCACTCGCCGGTGTTGGCGGTGAAGAAGTCGCTGATGACGGCGTTGCCGCTGAGCGTGGCCAGCGTCAGCGGGGTGATGAATTCCTTGGCCGAGGGGGTCATGACAACCTTGACTTCGGCGCCGTTCTTTACAAGCAGGCGCACAAGCGAGGCTGTCTTGTAGGCAGCGATGCCTCCGCAGACTCCTACCAGGATATGCTTTCCGTCGAGCGTCATTTGCGGTGCTGAAACTTATAGTGGAGGCCGGAGATGACGTCCTTGGTGTCTTTGGGGAACTCCCCGGACATGATCCATGAGTAGTAGCCCTGGTCGCGGGCAAACACCTCTGCCACCTTGCGTCCCTTGTACTTGCCGAAGTTGAAGACAGGCTCTCCATTGTCGTCGAGGGCCACGCGTCCGGCCAGGTCGAGGGTCTGCCTCTGCCCCACCTTGCTGAGTTTCTCGACGTCGTTCTCGAGTTCCGGATAGCGGGCGAGCTGCCCTTTGAGGACCTCAAGGGTGGCGCGGGTGTCGGCCGTGGCGCCATGGGCCCCTTCCAGCTCCTTGCCGCAGTAGAAGCGGTAGGCACCGGTGAGGGTGCGTGGTTCCATGGCGTAGAAGATGTTCTGTACGTCGACGAAGCGACGTCCCTTTGTGGTGAAGTTGAGGCCGACGCGGCTGAATTCCTCCATTAGCAGGGGCACGTCGAACTTATTGCTGTTGTAGCCGGCGATGTCGCAGCCTTCGAGTAGCTCGAACAGGCTTTGGGCTATCTGCTTGAACGTTGGCTCGTTGGCCACGTCCTCGTCGGTGATGTGGTGCACGGCCGTGGAGGACTCCGGAATGGGGATGCCGGGGTTGATGCGGCGCGACTTCTCAAGCTCGGTGCCGTCGGGCATGACCTTGATGAGCGAAATCTCCACAATGCGGTCCTGCAGAGGGTTGGTGCCGGTGGTCTCCAGGTCGAAGAAGACCAGCGGACGGTCAAGTTTCAGTTGCATGGCAATTTCTTTAGTCGAGGAGCTGCATTGTCATCAGCAGCACGAGCACGGAGGCGTTCTCCGGCTGCTCCACGGGCATGAAGATGCCCGGGCGCGATGGGTCGGAGAGTGATAGCGAGATGGTGTCGCCGGGCAGGTTTGCCACCACGTCGACCATGTAGTCGCCGTTGAAACCGAGGCTCATGGGATTGCCTTGGTAGTTGCAGGGCACGGTCTCGTGGCCGGAGCGGGCATAGTCGATGTCGCGGGCGGTGAGCTCCACCTGGTCGGAGTTGATCTGCATGCGCACCAGGCGGCTGCCGCTGTTGGCGGTAAGCACCATGCGGCGAGCGGCGGCGAGGAAGGCGTTGCGGTCAACCTCCATCACGAACGGATTCTCCTTGGGAATGACGCGCTCGTAGGGAGGATAGGTGCCGGTCACGAACACGCACGACAGTTCGTAGGCGCCCCAGCGGAAAGTGGCGCCGTTGGCGTCCATGACTATCTCCAGGTCGCCCTCCTCCTTGTCGAGGAGCTGGCGGAGCAGCTGGCAGGCCTTGGCGGGGAGCACGAAACGGCGCTCGAATCCGGGCTGCACGGCCTTGTTCTCGTACTTCACCAGCTTGTGGGTGTCGCTGGCCACGAACACGAGGCTCTCGGGCTTGAAGTCCACGCAGACGCCCGTCATGATGGGACGGATGGTGTCGGTGCTGGCGGCGTAGAGAGTGTTCTCCAGGCCGGCAAGCATGACGGAGGCGGGCATGGCGAACGACAGTGCGTCGTCCTGGCGGCTCTTCGCTTCCGGATATTCGTCGCCGGGTAGACACATGAACTCGAACTCGCCTTGGGCGAAGGTGATCTTCATGTTCTGGTTCTCGCTGTCGACGGCGATGCGCAGTCCCTGTTCGGGCATCTCCTTGAGCATGTCGAGCATCCGCTTGGCGGGTACGGCCACAGCGCCCTCGCCTTCAGCCTCCGTGACCTCGAGCTCGGCCGTCATGTTGTTCTCCTGGTCGCTGCCCTTGACAGTCAGCGTGTTGCCGGAGAGGCTGAACAGGAAGTTTTCGAGGATGGTCAGAGGACTCTTCGCATTAATGACGCGGAACGTTGCCGAAAGCATCGTCTGAAGGGTCTTGGAGCTGATATTGAACTTCATATCGGGTGTGTGTTTATTTCAATGCAAAGTTAGCTTTTTTTGCCGGAACCTGCAAATCCCCAAGCACATCATTATAGAAAAGATTATAGAAAAGTTGCACACAGTGAGTTGAGAGCCCATAGTTGAGAACTGACGTTCTTGATCGGGCGAAGTTTTACTCTGCAATTGGCGTATAGTTTCAGCTCGACACCCGATACTCACTTCGCAACTCACTTCTCAACCACCTCGGATTTGCATATTCCGCCAAAAATCGCTAACTTTGCACAAGAAACACACTCCGTATGGAAAGCTTTGATTTCAGAGGACTGGGCGTGGCCCTTGTTACGCCCTTCGACATAAACGGCGATGTTGATTATGACCGCCTGCACCTGCTAGTCAACCGCCTCGTCGCCGGTGGCGCCGACTACATAGTGGTTCTTGGCACCACCGCCGAGACCCCATGTCTGACAGACGATGAGAAAAGGAGAATACGCGAAAGCGTGGCCGAATGGGTCGGCGGCAGGGTGCCGCTGGTGCTTGGCTTCGGAGGCAACTGCACCGCCGCTCTCTGCGAAGAGCTTCGTGCCTGGGACGGCGACGGCTACACGGCCATCCTGTCCGTGACTCCTTTCTACAACAAGCCGTCGCAGCAGGGTCTTTACGAGCATTTCAAGGCGGTGGCGGAGGCCTCTCCCCTACCCGTGCTTCTGTACAACGTCCCCGGGCGTACCGGCGTGAATATGCAGCCCGCGACCACGTTGAGGCTGGCTCGCGAAGTGCCTGGGATAGCAGGTGTGAAGGAGGCTTCGGGAAACCTGACTCAGATCGGCGAGATAATAGCCGGTGCGCCTGAAGGCTTCGCAGTCATCTCCGGCGACGACGCGCTTACAGTAGACATGGCCGCCATGGGCGCACAGGGCGTCATCTCCGTAATCGGCAACGCCGCGCCCAACGTCTGGTCCCGTCTAACGCACCTCGCCCTCGACGGCAAGGTAATGGAGGCCAAGGAGATGTATGCCGGTCTGGATGCCCTGGAGAAGATGCTTTTCGCCGAAGGCAACCCGGCCGGAATCAAGGCGCTGATGGACGTTATGGGCCTGTGCGAGGGCGTGCTCCGGCTGCCGTTGGTTGGCGTCAGCGAGGGCCTGCGCGAACGGATGCTCGAGTTCGTGGATACTTACCCTAATCTCTGCTGACCGTGAAGACTCCGCTGATGAAATCGGTCCCGATGGCATGGGCCGCTATGCTGCTGATAGCCGTAGTGTTGGTATGCACTTTCCAGCTGCGCACCGAGTGGTGGGCCTTTATCGACATCTTCTTATTTTTTATGATGGCTTTCTGCCACGCCGTGGCCTGCACGGTGGCGAGGATGGGAACGGCCATATCGCGCCGACTCGACACGGTTGCACTGGTGTGCGGAATGCTCGGAGTGGTGTCCTTCATTGTCGAGTGGGTTCTGTATGCGTGGCTGTTTTAGCGATGAAGAACTTGCGTATAGCTGGAGCTTGACGGCAACTTCAAAGTAAACCCCGCCTGGATTGGTAGCAGGGTTGCTGCTTTTACATTGACTCAATTCAGAGAATGTGGAGGAGGGTACGGGCCTTTCGCTCTGTCTCTTCCCATTCGGAGTCTACGTCGGAGTCGGGCATGAGTCCGCCGCCGACGTAGAGGGCGCACTGGTCGCCGAGAATGCGCATAGAGCGCAGGTTCACCCAGAAGTGGAAGTCGCTGTGTCCGTAGCGGGGACCGCAGTAGCCTCCGTAGCAGCTGCGTGAATATGCCTCGTGGGTGGCGATTAGGTCAAGAGCCTTTTCGCGCGGTGTGCCGGAAAGTGCCGGGGTGGGCGACAGTTCGGAGACAAGCGTCTTGGAGTGATACTTCTCTGGCATCCTGGCCGAGAACTCGGTAATGAGATGCTTTACGGGGCCGGCGACGCGCTGGCCTCCTCGCTCGTGAATCTCCATGGCCCCGGCATCATGCAACGTTGTGCGTATGAATTCGGCCACGACCTTCTGCTCGCGTTTGTTCTTGTCGGACCAGGGACCTCCCTTGTCTGCCTCCATCGTCCCGGCCATTGCCAGGGTGCGGAAGTAGTCGCCGTCGGCGTCGGCAAGCATTTCGGGCGATGCGCCCAGCCACAGGCCTGTCCAGGGGGTATAGAAACAGAATACGTAAGCTTTGGGGTATTCGGTGCAGAGGGTGTCGAACATTTCCGCCAGGGGCTTGCGCACCGTATGCACTATGACGCGGCTATAGACGACTTTGTGGTCAGAGTGCCGGCGAAGGTAGTCAATAATCTCACCGGCATGCTTCTGGTAGAAGGCTCGGGCGGTGGGATAATAGGGGAAATTAAACGTCAGCTCTTCATTCTCCTCGGATCCCGACACGTTGCCGAATGGAATGGTGACGGGCAGGTCGCCGGGCAGAAAAGGGTGGATAACGAATCCCTTGCCGATCTCGCGTTGGCAGTCGTGCGAGTAGGCGGAGCCGAAGCGGACGCCCCGGCCGGGAATGCGATAGCCGTAAAAGCATACGCCGCGCTTGCGGCTTTCGTCGAGGTATTCAGAGGAGCTTGCCATATAGTTCAAAGGCTTCTGCGCCGGTGATCTCGGACTGGACGAAGTCGCCGGGCTTGATTGTTTCCATGTGCCGATCCGAATCTGCACCGGCCGCCAAATCCGTAATAATTACCTGAGGGTCGACTTCTGGGCTGTCCCACTGGGTGCGCCCCACAAGCTCGCCGTCGTTGTTTTCCTCCACCAGGACCTTGACGCGCTCCCCTATCAGGCGCTGATGCAGGTCGTAGCTGATGTCCTGCTGGAGACTCATCACCTGCTCTAACCGTTGCTCTTTAATCTCCTGTGGTATAACGTCTTTGAGGTTGCGTGCAGCCCAAGTGTCATCCTCCTCGCAGTACGCGAAGGCGCCGAGGCGGTCGAAGCGTACGCGCTCCATGAACTCGAGCAGCTCGGCGAACTCCTTCTCGCCCTCGCCGGGGAAGCCGGTCATGAGGGTAGTGCGCAGTCGGATGCCCGGCACCTCGTCGCGCAGCCGGGCGATGAGGTCGTAGGTCTGTGCGGAGTCGATGTGGCGGCGCATATTGGTCAGCACGGTCGTGGAGATGTGCTGCAGGGCTATGTCGAGGTAGCTGCAGACGTTCTCTCGCTCGCGCATCACCTTCGTCAGTTCCCAGGGAAAGTCGGTGGGATAGGCGTAGTGGAGACGGATCCACTCCACGCCGGGCACGTCAGACATCCGCTCCACCAGCTCGGGCAGCATCAGAGTGCCGTAGCGGTCCTTTCCGTAGGCGGAGAGATCCTGTGCGATGACGTTAAACTCTTTCACGCCCTTTGCCACCAGGTCGCGTGTCTCGTCGATGATTTCCTCCATCGGCCGGGAGCGGTGGCGCCCGGTGATGAGGGGAATGGCGCAGTAGGCGCACATTCGGTCGCACCCTTCGGATATTTTCAGGAAGGTGCTGTAGGGTGGCGTGGTGATGTTGCGCTCCCAGGTGCGGGGCGCCGGGGCGGGACGAAGCGTCGGCAGCTCGTCCACAAGCCCCTCCCAGTCGAACTTGCCGTACCAGCGGTCGACTTCGGGGATTTCAGGCTTGAGCTCTTGACCGTGGCGCTGGCTGAGACATCCCATGACCATCAGCTGGCGGATGTGGCCGTCGGCCTTGGCTTCGGCCAGCTCCAGAATCATGTCGATGCTCTCCTGCTTTGCATCAGCTATGAAGCCGCAGGTATTGACGACCACGAGTGGGCCGCGCACGTCGGCGCTGTTGTGTTCGGGCCGGTAACCCTTGGCCTGGAGACGGCGCATCAGGCGCTCCGAGTCCACGAGGTTCTTGGAGCAGCCCATGGTGATGATGTCTATTCTGGTCGGATCCACTTAGTGGGAAAGTTAGCAGTTATGGAGAAATAGGAACCGCCTGCGCATTTTCATTTGCGATTGCCGACGAGCTTAACTCGTAGTTGCCCGTCCTACTTGCCGGTGGAGCCGAACAGGGTGCGCACGAACTCCATGGCGTCGAATAGCTGGAGGTCTTCCATTCCCTCGCCGATGCCGATATACTTGACTGGTATCTTGAACTGGTCGCTGATTCCGATTACCACACCTCCCTTTGCGGTGCCGTCGAGTTTGGTGATGGCAAGCTCGTTGACGTCCGTGGCCTCGGTGAACCGCTTGGCCTGTTCGTAGGCGTTCTGGCCCGTGGAGCCATCGAGGACGAGAAGAATCTCGTTGGGAGCCGTGGGTACGGCCTTCTTCATGACGCGCTTGATCTTGCCGAGTTCGTCCATGAGTCCCGACTTGGTGTGGAGACGTCCGGCTGTGTCGATGATGACTACGTCTGCGCCTTTAGCCTTGGCATACTGGAGGGTGTCGAGGGCCACGGCTGCCGGGTCGCTGCCCATCTGCTGCTTCACCACGGGGACGTCTACGCGGTCGCCCCATATCTCGAGCTGTTCTATGGCGGCGGCACGGAAAGTGTCGGCGGCGCCGAGCACCACTTTGTTGCCGGCCTGCTTGTACTGCCAGGCGAGCTTGCCGATGGTGGTCGTCTTGCCCACGCCGTTGACGCCCACCACCATTATTACGTAGGGCTCGCCCGTCTTGGGCACGTTGAAGCCTTCGGGGGCGTCGACCTCCTCGCGGTTGGCTGCGTTCTCGGCCAGCATGGCGCTGATTTCCTCGCACAGGAAGCGGTCTAGCTCGGCTGTGGAGGTATATTTGTCGCGGGCCACGCGCTCGCGGATACGGTCAAGGATGCGCATGGTCGTGTCCACGCCCACGTCGCTGGTGATAAAGGCCTCTTCCAGGTTATCCAGCACATCGTCGTCGATGGTGCTCTTTCCGGCAATGGCTCTCGATATCTTGTTCCAGACGCCTTGGCGGGTCTTTTCCATCCCGGCGTCCAGTTTCTCTTTCTTCTCCTTGGAGAATAGTTTCTTGAAAAACCCCATAAATGTAATTTTCCGCAAAATTAATACAATTTTGCCAAACCGCTATATATCCCACCTCGATTTAACCTATAAAACCCCTTAAAAAGGCGTAATATACAAAGGGCCGAGGCGAAAAATTCGC